>JAABUN010000005.1_pt1 | contig 620281 bp, 550 predicted proteins | sample 5559311 | NCBI WGS metagenome assembly JAABUN01 (sample SAMN10711877, study PRJNA513370) | rock metagenome | isolation source: Antarctica rocks | place: Antarctica: Victoria Land, Siegfried Peak sud
TCCTTGCGCAGCGAGTGGTAGATCACCTCGGACTCGTACTGCGCGCCGACGCCGGCGAGGAACTTCCGCTCCGCCTCCGGGATGCCGAGCTTCTCGAACGTGTCCTTGATGTAGGCCGGGACCTCGTCCCAGGTCTTGCCCTGCTTCTCGGCCGGGCGGATGTAGTAGAAGATGTTGCCGAAGTCGATCTCGGAGAGGTCGCCGCCCCACTCCGGCATCGGCCGGGAGACGTAGTGGTCGAACGCCTTCAGCCGGTACTCCAGCATCCAGTCGGGCTCGCCCTTCATCTTCGAGATCTGCTCGACGCCCTCGCGGTTCAGGCCGCGCTCGCTCTTGAAGACGGGCTGCTCGGTGTCGTGGAACCCGAACTTGTAATCGCCGATATCGACCTGGGGCTTCTCGACAGTAACCATGTGTGACTCCCTTTGGGGGACGGACCGGCGATCCTGCCGCCGGTCGGACGTCCCTGAGGTGCGGTTCTCGTGAATCGAAACGGGACGTGGGCCGGGATCAGGCTCCGGCCGCGGCGGCCGCCAGCTCGGTACGGATGGCCTCGTAGCCGCCCCGCTCCAGCTCGTGGGCCAGTTCCGGGCCACCGCTCCGGACGATCCGGCCGTCGATGACGATGTGGACGTAGTGCGGCTTGATGTAGTCCAGCAGCCGCTGGTAGTGGGTGATGAGGAGGAGACCCATCTGGTCGTTGAAGAGCGTGTTCACGCCCTCGGAGACGACCCGGAGAGCGTCGATGTCGAGCCCGGAGTCGGTCTCGTCAAGGACGGCCAGACTGGGCTCCAGCAGCGCCAGCTGGAGGATCTCGGCTCGCTTCTTCTCGCCGCCGGAGAAACCCTCGTTGAGGTAGCGGGAGGCGAAGGAGTCGTCCATCTTCAGGAGCGCCATCTTCTCGCGCATCAGCCGGCGGAACTCGCGCGGGGTGAACGGGGAGACCGTGCCGCCCGCCGCCTCGGCGGCCGCGTTGCGGGCCTTGCGGGTGTTGCCGACGGCCATTCGGAGGAAGTTGGCCATGGAGACACCGGGGATGACGGTCGGATACTGGAAGGCCAGGAAGAGGCCCTTCTGGGCCCGCTCGTCCGGCTCCCACTCAAGGATGTTCTCACCCTTGTAGTAGATCGCGCCGCTGGTTACCTCGTAGGAGGGGTTCCCGGCGATGATGTTGGCGAGGGTGCTCTTGCCGGACCCGTTGGGACCCATGATGGCGTGGATCTCTCCGAGGTTCACGGTCAGGTCGATGCCCTTGAGGATCTCCTTGTCCTCGATGCTGGCATGCAGATCCTCGATCACGAACATGGGTGCGGTGGAAGTCGTGGCGTCGGCCATGGTCCTGAGGCCTCCTCTGGCGCTGGGTGCCGCCCGCTGAGGCGGCCGTGGTGGTTGCGATTCGTCGGTCCCGACACGGGCCAGACGGGTGATGAGGGATCGCGTCCGATCGGTCAGGGAAACGGGGTGGTGATGCCGGGCGATCAGCGGATGGCTAATCGGCCCCCGGCGAGCCGGGTTTGGACCGGCAGGCGGGGCAGAGCCCGGTGAAGACCGTGTGGTGGCCGGTGATATGGAAGCCGCTCTGCTCGCCGGCAACGTGACCGGCCAGGAGGGCGACCGGAACGTCGACATCGTCGATGATCCCGCAGGACAGGCAAAGGACGTGGTCGTGCCGGTCGACGCGGGCGTCGAAGCGGCTGGCCTGGTCCGCGAAGGTCAGCTCCAGGACCAGGCCCTGCTCCGCCAGCACATGCAGGGAGCGGTAGACCGTCCCGTAGGCGATGCGCGGGTTTCGCCGTCGGACGCGCTCGAAGATCTCCCCGGCGGTCAGGTGGCGCTCTGCCGCCCGGACTTCCGTCAGGATGTCGGAGCGCTGCGTCGTATTGCGATAGGTCTTGGTCCCCGGCTGTTCCATGTGCTCCACCCTACGGTCCCGGGACACCTCACGGAAGACGGCGCAACCTGCGAATGAGTCTCGTTTCCATCTGCAATTCTACCAGTTGGGGGGGCCCGCTGCCACGCTGGAACCGCGCTCGATCACCATTCCTCCTGGCCCCGAGCCACGTTTCGCGATCACGTCAGAACGCCCGTTCGCCCGTCTGGCCCGAATGCCTATGATTATAGTCGGAATACCGTGTCGGGGGCGATCGGGGCTCGTTCTCGACCCCGACATGCGTCCCCTATGCCGCGCTTCGCGTTAGGATCCTGTTGATCCGTGCGTAACGGTGCGTGGGAATGATCGGGATGTCGAACCCGGTGATGCCTTCGGTCCGAGGTGGACAGGACTGGCGTGACGGGCGCTGGTTGCGTCCCAGGAAGGAATGACCATGTCGTCTCAAGAAGGTGGACTCGCCGTCGCCGTCACCCGGGCGATCCCCGATGCCGGGCTCGCCCTGCTACGTGCGGCGCCGGAGATCACGGAGCTGCGGATATGGCCAGAGGAGTTGCCGCCCACGCCCGACCAGCTCGCCGGGCTGCTCCGGGGCTGCGACGGTGCGGTGACGTTGCTGTCCGACCGGATCGACGCCGCGGTCCTCGACCGCGAGCCGCGGCTCCGGGTCGTCGCGAACTTCGCGGTCGGCTACGACAACATCGATGTCGACGCCGCGACGGCGCGGGGCGTCGTCGTCTGCAACACGCCGGACGTCCTGACCCACGCCACGGCCGACTGCGCGTTCGCATTGCTGATGGCGTCAGCCCGGCGGATCGTCGAGGCCGCCGACTACGTCCAGGCCGGGCGCTGGCGGACGTGGGGGCCGCAGTTGCTCCTCGGACAGGAGCTCCACGGCCGGACGCTCGGCATCGTCGGGCCGGGCCGGATCGGGACCGAGGTCGCCCGGCGGGGAACCGGGTTCGGGATGCGGCTCCTTGGCTGGTCCCGCTCGGGCCGCCTGAGCGACGAGGCGGCGGCGCTCGGCATGACGGCCGTCGCCCTCGATGTCCTACTGGCCGAGAGCGACTTCGTCTCGCTGCATGTCCCGCTCAGTGAGGAGACCCGGCACCTGATCGGGGAGCGCGAGCTCGGGCTAATGAGACCGACCGCCATCCTCGTCAACACGGCCCGTGGACCGGTCGTCGATCAGGCGGCACTGGTCCGGGCGCTGGTCGCCGGGACCATCGCCGGGGCCGGGCTGGACGTCACCGATCCGGAGCCGCTGCCGGCCGACCATCCTCTGGTGCGGGAGCCACGGGCGATCGTCGTCCCGCACATCGGTTCGGCGACCGTCTCGGCGCGGGATGAGATGGCGCGCCTCGCCGCCTCAGGGGTGCTGGCGGCTCTGCGTGGGGAGCGCCCCGGCAACCTCGTCAACCCCCAGGCCACGCCAAACCGGTCGACCCGCGCGGCCGAGCCGGCGGACAGGTAACGGGAGACCTGCATCGCGGCCGTGCGCCCATGAACCACCGGACCAACCGTCGAGGGCGTCCGGCGACCGTGGCCACGCGACGGTGGACGCCCCGGACGGCTCGGTGGCGTCCTTTTCGAAAGGAGCCGCGCGGGATCGCCGGGCACGACCGATTCGGGCGCGAGGCGCGTGCCTGTCAGGGTTGGGGGACAAGAATCGATGGTGATTCGACTACGAATGATCTTCGCGAGGCTTGCGCTGGTGCCCGGGGCTGGCGGAGGACTTCTGGCATCGGCCCAGACGGCGAGATCCGGTATCCCGGACGGCGCGATTGACGGTCCCTCGATCTCCTTCGTGCGGGAACCGAAAGCGGACACGTTGACTCCCGTCTACAGGCTTCATCGTGTTCACATTCGAGGACGATGACGCGACGTCCGCGGCGATGGACGATGTGCTCCGACAGTCCACGGATCAGGCGATCGAGGACGAGAAGTCCGACACGGCGTCTGAACTGAACGAGCTGGACGTGAACGACATTCCTGGTCTCGAAGACCTCGGTGACGGGGATCGGGCCGACCAGGTGGACATCGACGCGGTGTCGGCAACCTCGGCCCGAGCCTGCTCATAGTCCGGGATGGCGACAGGCTCCACGGCTGGACCTCCTTCATCCTTGGCCTCAGCGTCATCCTCGTCGCCGACCCGGCGGCACATGCTACGGCCAAGCCGAACCTCCCCTTGCTCGGCCCGATCGATCTGGCCGGAATCGCCAGCGACTGGTTGTGCGAAGACAAGCCGGACGAGGGCGACCTATCGCCCCGCTTCCAATGGCCGACCTGTTTCCGGATGGTCTGTCGCGAGCGTACGAACGGAGCGCCTGGAGGACTTCGACATTGACTCTGGGACGTCCTCCGTGTCCGGGCTGGCCACCTGATCGTTCGGACCGATCGTCGATGATCCCGCGACAACGCCCCGCTCCTTGATCAGAACGGCCCCGTTCGGTGCGATCGGGGCCGTTCTGATCTCCCGTCCATCGACTGCCCGGACGCAGTGACGAGGCCGTGTCGATTCGAGACAGGCGACGCGATCGGCTATGCTCCGGGTGTCGCTTCCCGCACCGGGCGGCGTGGGAGAAGGATGAGACATGCCAACCAACCGACGTTCCCTGGTCGCGATCCTGGCGCTGACACCGGCGATGCTCGTAGCCAAGGGTCGAGGCGTCGTGGCGCAGGACGCGACCCCCACCCCGGAGCAGACCGTCGCCGACATCGGCGTCATCGATGCCGGCTCGCGGACCGTCTGGAACCTGAGCGACCCTGGGGCCCTGGTCTACCAGTTGACCGTGCTCGAGTTCGAGGACGACGAGCGAGCGGCATCGGCGTTCAACCTGATCGTCGATGGGGCGAGCGGCGCGCTGGAGCCGAACGACGCCACCCCGGACGCGGTCGCGACGACCATCGCCGGGCTGGAGGAGACCGACATCGACCTGGCCGACGACGCGATCATGTACTACCAGCCGGACGAGACCGGTGCCGCCGGGATCGCGACCCTGTTCGTCCTCGACGGCGTCTATGTCCACCAGTGGGCCGACCTGCCGGTCCCGCTGCAGGAGAACACGCTGCTGATCGACCCGGCCAGCCTGCCGGAGGGTCTGCTGGCGTTGGCGGAGCCGTGGTTCGGGGAGGAGCACGAAGGCGAGGCGATCGCGCAGATTCCCAACCTGGACCAGTTCCCCGTGGGGTACGAGATCCTCGACGAGTCGTCCGGCCTGGATTCGCTGGCGCCGGCCAGTCCCGTCGCCGCGCCGTAGGCGCCCCTGAGTCGGTCGGCACGTCCCGGTCTGTAGTTGCCATCGGAGCGCTAGATCACGCCGACCGTGATCCGGTGCCAACCGCTGGCGCCGTCGGGAAGCGGTGGGTCGCCGTCATCTGGCTGGAGCGCGCCGGTCCCGTCGACCAGTCGCACCGTGATGTCGAAGGTGCCGCCGGTCGGCTTCCAGGGCAGCCGCCAGACGACCCAGGCGTAGGGTCCGGGCCACTCGGCGAGTTCCGCCCGCGTCCAGGTCTCGCCGTCGTCGGTGCTGACCTCGACCCGATCCACCCCGGCGATTCCGGCCCAGGCGACGCCGCCGATCTCGGTCGGCTCCGGCCGAAGGACATCGCGGTCGACCGGCGTGTCGATCCGGCTGATCGGCTTGATCGTGCCGTCGTCCGTCCAGCCGCGCTCCTGCCAGTACCCCCGGTGGTCGGTGTCGACCAGCGTGATCCGTTCCAGCCACTTGACGCTCTTGATGCCGTAGATACCGGGGATCAGTGCCCGCAGTGGGGCACCGTGCTTCGTTGGGAGGGCCTCGCCGTTGAGCCCCCAGGCGACGTGGCACTCGGGCGCCTGCGCCTTCTGGATCGGGACCGAGTCGGTGTAGCCGTCCCGTCCCCGGAAGACCACCTCGACGACGCCGGCCTGGGGCGAGGCTTCGGCGAGGATGCGGGCCAGCGGGGCCGCATTCCAGAGACCGGTCGAGATCAGCGGTCCGCCGATCTCATTGCTGATGCAGTTCAGCGTCACGGCCAGATCGGGGTCGGCCAGCGCCTGGACCTCGGTCAGCGTCAGTGCCAGCGGACGGTCGACCAGCCCGTCGACTGTCAGCCGCCAGTCCGGTCCGCCGTCGCCGGTCGGGTCGCGGAAGTTGCTGGAGACGGTGTAGAACTCGCCGGTCGGCGTGATGGCGGCCGAGAGCTCGCCGGACGTGCGCTCGGAGAGGAAGCCGCCCGAGCGGGTCCGCCAGACTTCGCGCCCGAGGACGACGGCCGGGATGGCGACGAGGGCCGCGGCGACGGCACCGAGCAATGCCCGCCGGGGAGTAGCGGTCCCAGTGCCTGTGTCGCTGACGGGCGGGGCCAGCACCCGGGCGATCAGGGGCGTCCCGACGCTGTAGACAATAGCGCCGGCGACGACGCAGAGGGCGGCCGTGAGCATCTGGACGTAGGTGAATCCGGCGGAGTCGCGCCCGGCGATCGCCCAGTAGAGGAAGGCGATGCCCGCCGCTGAGAGGAGCAACACGGCCCGGACCGGTCGGAAGATATCGATCACCCGGTGTCCGCCGCCCGGCAGCAGGAGCGGGCCGATGAGGGAACCCATGATCGTGATCACGGCGATGATGCCGACGAGCAGAGCGGCCTTGGCATCGGTCTCGAAGATGCTGAGCAGCCGCGAGAACAGCGCCATCGGCAGGATCTCGATCGTCACCTCAGCCAGCGCGTCGAGCAGCGAGATCAGCCCGGTCGCCGCCCGCAGCCCGACCAGGACGGCGAGCGCCAGCAGCATGGCGATCGCTCCCGCCAGACGGCCGGACCAGACGGCCGGAGGGGTTGTCTGGGCACCAGCTTGTCGAGCGGGGACGGACGGCGATGTGTCAACAGGACGGGGCGGGGCGTCGGACGCGAGGTCGGTCATGGGGGCCACCGGGAGAACGGGCGTCGGGGACTACCGGCGGGACCGTACGAGAGTCAGGAGCTGCGTCGCGATGACGCCGAGCGCGATGGTCAGCCCGGCCAGGAGAGTCCGGAAGGCGGTTGTCCCGCGAGTTGCCGACTCCACCGGGTTCGCCTCGGCGGCCGGCGGGTCTGGCAGTGACCAGAAGACCCCCCGAGCGCGGCTGGCCAGCGACGGCTGCGGCAGAGTCGCCGCGACCGCGCCTTCGGCATCCGGTCGCGCGGCCGCCTGGCGGCGAGCGATCTGGCCTCTGAGGAAGCGAACGACGATCGGAGCCCATGTCCACAGTTGACCGATGAGCAAACCAGCGCCGACCGAAGATGTGACGACGATCGGCAGGTAGTAGCGTTCGAAGTCGGCCTGCAGGCCAGCTACCGTCACCGCGCACTGGCCGAGCAGCAGCAGGGCGACGAGCGCGTACTTGCTCCGAAGACCATAGTGCGCGGCGAGCAGGACCAGCAGCCCGATCCCGAGCACGCCGAGTGCAAGGTCCAGCCACGGCATGTCCCAACCCCAGCCGATCCGGTTCCGGACCTGGTCGGACAGCCACTGGCTGACCGAGAACTGTTCGCCGAGGTGGAACCTGATCCGGGCGAAGGCGTCGAACGTCCCGAGGACCTGCCGGTCCTGCCAGAGCTCGCCCTGCGACTCCATCTCGCCGTTGCGATACTGGAACATGTAGATCGTGCGCTGGATCGGGTTGGGCCAGAGGTACGGGTAGGACAGGGCGAACGTCGCGAAGGCGGTGAACGGGACGGTCAGGAGCATCAGCCCCAGCCCGATCGTCGTCCGGTCGTCGTCGTTGCGCCGGCGCCAGGGCTGCCCGGCGATCAGGAGGAAGCCGCCGTAGCCCGCGACGAGGGCGGCGACGAGGATCGGACTCAGCTTGGTCGACGTCCCGAGCCCGAGCAGCACGCCGAGCAGGACCGCCCGCCACCAGGTCGGCCGGTCGGCCAGGGTCAACGCGACCAGCGCCGAGGCGATCACGAAGAACGTCAGCAGCATGTCCGAGTTGGCCAGCGAGGCGAGGTAGATGTAGAGGCCGTTCGGAATCAGGATCAGCGCCGCGAAGACCCCGCCGATGCGGTTGCTCAGGCGGCGGGCGACGGCGTAGACCAGCACGACGACCAGCGCCCCGAGGAAGCTGTCGGTGCGGCGGCCGGCGTCCCGGTCCTCGACGCTGGGAATCCGGCCGCGGAGCTGGTTCCATCGATCCGACCGGGTGAAGTCGTAGAGGAGGTTCCGGGCGGTCGTGTCCGTGTCGTGGCCCTGGACGGTCAGGCCGAGCCCCATCAGGTACGAGGCGAGGGGAGGCTGGTTGCGGGTCAGTTGACCGTCCGACCAGGTCGGGCTGTCGGGGTGGAGGTACTGGTTGAAGAAGTAGGCCCGGCCAACCCAGCGGGACTCGTCGCGGTGGGGGGGCGTCGTGGCGACATTGCCGAGACCGACCCAGAGCGCGAGACCGAACAGGGCCAGACCGATCAGCAGGTCTCGCAGCGGGACTCGGATCCAGCGCATCGTGGGAATCCTTCGAACATCGGTCTGACGCTGCGCCAGGTCGCCCGGACGGGGGCAGCCGGACACGTGGGAAGGCACGCCGGTGTCCGTCTCGGTGATTGATCGGTCGTAATGGCCGAATCATAAGCGATCGGTCCGAAGATCATGTTGCGGTCGTACTCTCCAGACCGACTCGTCGCTACTGGACTGCCGATTGGCGGACTGGACGGGTAGCACTTCTCGACGCGGTCAGGACGGAACGGAGCGTCGCCAGGGGAGAGACGGCAGCGACCAGCGCCCTGATTCCCGAGCGCGGAGCCGTCGCCCAAGGGTACCGGCCAGGACGCGGATCGCCTGCACGGTGGCGCCGACCGCGACGGCGACGCCGGCGAGCACCGCGACCAGGACCGGGAGCTGGTAGCGATCGAAGTCGGCCCGCATCCCCACCCAGATCACCACGGTCTGTCCGAGCAGCACGAGCAGGGCGGCGCCGGCGCGAGAGACTGGACCGCCCAGCAGCACCATCATCACGAGGACCCCGATTCCGGCGACGCCCAGCGTCAGGTCCAGCCAGGCGATCCGGACCGACCAGTCGAACCGGCCGTCGAGCCAGTCGCCGAGGACCCGGCCGGTCGAGAGGGTGTCGCCCAGCCAGAACCGGGTTCGGGACATCGCGTCGAGAAGTCCGCCGTCGACGCCGATGGAGTCCCAGCCGGGCGTGCCCATGGCTGGGATGTCGGCCTGGAGGGTCATCTCGTCCTCCCGGTAATCGAGCATGTTGCCCAGGTTCCGGATCGGGGACGACCAGAGGTACGGATACGACGCGACCAGCGTCGCGAAGGCCACGAACGGGCAGGTGATCAGCATCCAGCCGAGCGACTGCTGACGCTGCCCAGCCTCGCCGCGGAGCCACGGCCGGCCGCCGATCAGCAGTGCCCCGCCCGCCGCCCCGACCAGCGCGGCGACGAACAGCGGGCTGAGCTTCGTCGCCGCGCCGAGGCCCAGCACGACCCCGAGCAGGAGCGCCTTGCCCCAGCCCGGCCGGTCGGCCAGCCGGATCGTGGTCAGTCCGGCCAGCGCCACGGTCAGGGTGAGCAACCCATCGGACCCCGCCCAGGTCGACATGTGGGTCGCCAGCGGGTTGTAGATCAGGAAGGCGGAGGCCACCGTGCCACCGATCAGCCCAACGATTGCCCCGCCGATCAGCCCGGCGAGTTGCTGGCCGATGAAGAACACCGTGATCGCGAGCAGGGCGCCGACGACGGCGTTGGTCCGGCGACCGGCGAGGATGTCCTCGCCCGCGGGCTGACGGCCGTGATCGACGTTCCACTGGAAGTCGTGCTGGAAGTCGTAGAGCCGGTTGTTGAGCGTCGTGTCCGTGTCGCGGCCCTGGAGCGTCAGCCCGAGCCCCATCAGGTACGAGCCGAGGGGAGGCTGGTTCCGCGTCAGGTCGCTGTCATCCCAGGTGGACCCACGCGGGTCGGTCAGGAAGTCGTTCAGGAAATAGGCGCGCCCAACCCACCGGGACTCGTCCCGGTGGAAGGGCGTCTGCTCGACCTCGCCGAGGTTGTGGGTCAGGGCGAGGCCGAACAGCACGATGGCGGGTAGGGTGAGTCGAAGGATCGGGAGGATCGGGAAGAGCCGTCGCAATCGATTCCCTCCCTCGCTGCGGCGATCCGCCGGCCAGTGCCACGGCGCGGCATACCCGCCTGAAGGTCCGTTGGGTGGATCTTCGTGGTCACCCCGACGAGTCGCCGCAGTCTACATCACTGCGAATTGGACATCCGGTGACATTGGCGTCCGAAGCGCTATTGCTCGCGGGCATCCGCCAGGCGAGCGAAGAAGTCCGGGAAGGTCTTCGAGACGCAGCCTGGGTCGGCGATGGTGACGCCACCGCTCGCCAGCCCGGTGACCGCGAAGCTCATCGCCATCCGATGGTCGTCGTAGGTCGCCACGATCGCCGGGGTGATCGGCCGGGGGTGAATCGTCAGACCATCCGGGCGCTCGTCGACCGCCTGCCCCAGCTTGCGCAGCTCGGTCGCGAGGGCAGCGACCCGGTCGGTCTCCTTGAGCCGCATGTGGCCGACGCCGCGGATCGTGGTCGGGCCGTTCGCGAACGGTGCGATCGCCGCAAGGGTCTGCGCCGTGTCGGAGATCGCGTTGAGGTCGAGGTCGACCCCACCGAGCTGGCCGACCGGCGGTCCGGACACCTCGGTGCAATCGTCGGCGATGGTGACGGACGAGCCCATCGCTTCCAGGACCCCGACGAATCCGAGATCACCCTGGGTGGAGTGCCGGCCGAGGCCGGGGACGCGGACGGTCCCGCCGGTGACCGCGGCGGCGGCGAAGAAGTAGCTCGCGTTGGACGCGTCCGGCTCGATCGGGTAGTTCCGGCCGGTGTAGCGTTGCCCGCTCGGGACGACGAACGTCCGCCAGGCGATGTCGTCGATCCCGGTCCGGACGCCGAAGTCCCGCATCACCGCCGCCGTGATCGTCATGTACGGCTTCGAGACGAGGTCGCCCTCGACGGAGATGACGACATCGTTCTTCGCGTAGGGGGCCGCCATCAGGAGCGCCGAGAAGTACTGGCTGCTCTTGTCCCCGGCCATCGTGACCGAACCGCCGGGCAGGCCGTCGGCCCGGACGATCACCGGTGGGCAGCCGTCGTCGTCCTCGGCCCGGACGTCGCCTCCAAGGTCGTTCAGGGCATCGAGGAGCGGGTCGATCGGCCGCTCGCGCATCCGCGGGACGCCGTCGATCCGGTAGCGGCCGTGGCCGAGCGTGAGCGCCGCGACGAGGAACCGCATCGAGGTGCCGGAGTTGCCGACGAATAGGTCGGCCCGGTCGTTGGGGAATGTCCCGCCACCGCCCTGAACCGTAAAGGTCGTGGCGACCGCGTCGTGCTCGACCGACAGGCCGAGCGCCCGGATCGCCTCGGCCATGTAGCGGGTGTCGTCGCTGTCCAGCGCCCCGGTCAGGACCGATGGGCCATCGGCCAGAGCCGCGATCAGCAGTGCCCGGTTGGTGATGCTCTTGGACCCGGGCACGATCACCGTCGCCGAGACGGGGCCGGCCGTCGGGACCATCGTCAGCGTGTCCGCGAAGACGCCCATGTCGCGTTCTCCTCTTGGTGGGGGTTGGTCGCCTGGCGGTGACCCCTTCCCAACCCCTCCCCATCTCGGTTCGTCCCCGCGGGGACTCACCGGATGGAGAAGGGCTCATGCTGGTCGGGCTGAAGCCCTCCCGGAACGACCCGCCGCATGGCGAACCGTCTCCCACTCTCAATCCGCCAGTGCGAAGCACGCCAACAGGATGGGGAAGGGTCGCGGCGAGGTTGGGTCTACACCGTGAATCGGCCGCCCTTGTGAAACACCTGGCCGTCGACGGTGACCTGCCCGTCGCGCAGGTCGCAGATCATGTCCCAGTGGACGGCGCTGCGGTTGGTCGAACCGGTGGCCGGATAACCGGAGCCGACTGCCATGTGGATCGTGCCGCCGATCTTCTCGTCGAAGAGGATATTCTTGGTGAACGTCTTGATCCCGAAGTTCGTCCCGAAGGCGAACTCGCCGAGGAAGCGGGAACCCTCGTCGGTGTCGAGCTGGCGGGTGAGGTATTCCTCACTGGTCGCCGCTGTCGCGTCGACGACCTTGCCATCCTCGAACCGGAGCCGGATGTCCTGGATCTCGCGGCCGGCGACGACCACCGGGAAGCTGAACCGGATCCGGCCGTTGGCGCTGGTCTCGACGGGACCGGTGAAGACCTCGCTGCCGGGGAAGTTCTTCCGCGCGTCGGAGTTGATCCAGGTCCGGCCGGCGACGCTGAGTGTCAGGTCGGTGTCGGGTCCGGTCAGGTGGACCTCGCTCTTGCCGTGGAGCCAGTCGATCAGCCGCTGCTGTTCGCGGTAGACCTCCTTCCAGGCGTGGACCGGGTCGTCGAGGTCGAGCTTGCAGGCCTGGAAGACGAAGTTCTGGAAGTCCTCGGTCGACATCCCGGCGTCCTGGGCGTAGGCGTCGGTCGGGAACAGCGTCAGCGTCCAGTCCAGGGTTCCGTCGGATTCGCGCTGCAGGTAGGTCATGAAGAGTTCCCGGCGAGCACGCTGGAAGATCGACTGGCGGGCCGGATCGACGTTGGACAGTTCCCGCGTGTTGGTGTCGGCCATGACGCGGATGTTGACATCGCAGTGGAGGCGCTCGTATTCCTCCAGCGGCGTCAGGAACGTCAGTTGCTCGTCGTTGCCGTTGGTCAGCAGATCGCTCGAGAGTCCCGGCAGGATCGGGGCGATGATCGGAAAGGCGCCCTTGCGGACGACCGACCGGTGCAGGGCCCGGAACAGTGGGGCGGCGGCGACACCACCGCTGATGTAGACGGTCTGGCCCGGCTTGACCTCGGCCGAATAGCCGGTTAGGGCCTCGGCCCACTTGTCATAGATCGTGTTCAGACCGCTGATGCCGGTCGACATCGTCTCTGCTCCCTGAATGGCTGCCGCGGTTCGGTGCGGCGATGATTGTTGGAGGCCGTTCGATCAGGGAGATGCTACCCGATCGGACCTGAACACGGTCATCCGGGCCGACGGGTTGCTCGACGCCATTGACTGGGAACAACACCGCCATGGACACGCCAGTATCGCGGGCCAGCGAAGCGGAGCCGGACATGTCGGATCGGTCCGACGAGCTGGATTGGGAAGCAATCGCCCGGACGCTGAGCGCCATCGGGCAGCTCAAGCGGACCCTGCGTACGGGCTGGCTGGACCGGGGTGTCCCGGGACGCGAGACCGAGTCGGTAGCCGACCATTCGTTTCGGGTGGCGCTGCTGGCCTGGATGGTCGCCACGACGAATCCGAGTGGTTCTCACGACGATAGGGCCATCGACCCGGCCCGCGTTCTGCTCATCGCCCTGGCGCACGACCTGCCGGAGGCGTTCGCCGGCGACCCGACGCCCTACGCCCCGGAGGACGTCCCACCCGAGAGTGACCCGGTGGCGCGGCGCGCCTTCCTGGAGCAGCGGCAGCAGCGCGGAGCGGCGCGGTCGGCTGACAAGCGGGCAGCGGAGGAGGCGTCGATGGCGCGGCTCCTCAATGGCCTACCGGCGGCCCTGGCCGGGCAACTCGGCGGCGCCTGGCGTGAGTACGAGGAGCAGTCGACCCCGGAGTCCCGGCTCGTCAAGCAGGCCGACCGGCTGGAGACCTGGCTCCAGTCCCGCGAATATCTCGCCGACGACCCGGACCTGCCGATGGGCTCGTTCGCCCGTGAGGTTGCCGACCCTGAGACGTTGCCCGATCCGGCGATGCGCAATCTGCGGGACGCGATCGAGCGGATGAGCCCCGGGCCACCGTCCGATGAGGGCCAGAACGACCTGTCCGGCGAAACCGGCCGGAAAGATACGTAGAACTGCGTATGCCCAAGCGACGCAGGACCGGATATCTTTACCGTCAGGTCATCCCCGACCAATCATGAGGTCTCCGCGTGGTCTCCACGGTGAGACCACGATCGTCGCACGGTCGCCCGGCCAGCCAGCGGGTGTCCTCCATGCGGCGGGTCGAAAATTCGAAACGGGTCGCAGCCAGCCACTGCGACCCGTTCGCTCTTTCTTGCTGGAACTACGCGTCGTGGCGGCCGATCAGCGTCGGCGTCGGCGCAGGGACCAGATCGCGATGCCGAACAGGACGAGGGCGTTCAGCGCGAAGGCGGCAACCGCGAGGTTCGTCCAGCGCAGGATGGCTCCGTCGGCCGGGCTGGTGAAGCCGATGCCCGAGGTGGGCAGCCCGTTGACCTCACCTCCCGTCGTGACGTCCGGCCGGACGACGGTGTCGTCGTTGGGGGAGACGGGGTTGATCTGCGGCCGCGGCGGCCGCGGGGTCGGGGTGACGTCAGAGCCGATGGCGCGAGCGACCGGCTGCGATCCCGACGCGGTTGCGAGGGTGGGCTGCACGGTCAGGACGGCCAGACTCCCGACGATCGCCAGTACGAGACCGACCAGGCCACCGCGCCAGCGCGTCGGCTGCACGAGAGACATTCCATCACCAGGGTTCGGCCAGTTCACGTGCTGTCTCTCCCTTTCCGTCGGCGACGTCCCGCCGCCATCGAGACTCATCCACATCTGAAGTCGGCAGGAAACGGACCACGGGAGTCGAAGTATCGCGACAGTATAGCGACCCAGGGCAGCGGCACCATTCAACGCTCGACCGTCGGGCTCGACCGGTGTGGTCAGTGTGGGTATCCCTGCGATTCCTCCAGCATCCCGTCGGCGTCGAAGGCGATCTCCCGGAGCTCGCCGATCTGGTCGACGACGCCGAGCGCGAGGAGGTCTGCCAGGAGCGGCTCCGACGCCCAGAGGTACTCGAGGTCCTTGGTGTTCGGGATCCGGGCGATCCGGGCCCGCTCGGTCGGCGTGTTGATCGCCGAGGCGATCGCGAGGAAGATCGCCTGGCGGTCGTGGTCGGCGACGATCGGCAGACCGCCGCCGGACGGCATCTTGGACGTGACCTGGTTCATGTAGGTCTTGGTCCGGTCGATGCGGTCGGCCGCCCGCTGGAGGATGAAGTCGAGGTAGCCGATCCCGGCTGCGTTGCCCTCGGTCTCGTGGGTCAGGTCGCGGACGATGATCCGCTGGATCACCGGCAGGGCCGGCTGGCCGGGGATCGTCAGCAGGCCGGTCGCGTCGCGGTTGGTGACGTTCGGGTCGGCCCCGGCGCCGGAGATGTTCTTGCCGAAGCCGTCCAGCATCAGGACGTCGATCCGGTCGCCGGCCAGCCGGGCCATCCGTTGCTTCGCGATCACCAGTAGCTCCGGCTCCCGCTCCAGGATCCGCTCGTGCGGCACGGCCTCGACCATCCCGAGCTTGCTGTAGCCGTTCTCGACCAGGGCGACGCCGAACGGGATATTGACCGTCTCCATCATCAACGCGGCGGCGGCCGGGACGAGGTGGTTGAAGTGGGCGAAGCTGCGGGCGTGGAGCGTGTCGGCGCCGCGCTGCTTGCCCAGCCCGATCGCCAGCATCTTGCAGAGGCCGGACTCGATCGGCCCGCGGAAGTCGGTGTGGGCCTTGACCCGACCGACCGGGATGACCGCGTCGGCCGTCTCGTAGGTGATCCGGTCGAAGAAGACGGGAACGTCGCCCTCGACGGTGCCGAGCTGGACAACATCCATGCTGCTCGGGATCGGGCAGCCCATCGTCGCCTCGGAGACGCCGTAGTGGTCGAGCAGGGCGAGCTGGCTCTCGGCGGTCGCGCCGGCGTGGCTGCCCATCGCCGGGACGATGAAAGGCTCGCCACCCCGGGCGCGGATCTCGGCCACGACCGCGAGGAGGACCTCGGCGATCCGGTCGATTCCTCGGCTGCCCGCCGTGATGGCGACACGCTGACCCGCGGTGATCCGTTCGCCGGTACCGGGCCGGGCGAACTCCCCGGCGATCGCCGCGCCAACCCCGCCGGGTGGGATCGCCGTCTCGTCGAGCCGCTGCCGGGCCAGTGCCCAGCGGGGAAGCGTGCCGCGTTCGAAGATCTCCAACCCCATCGCCGTACTCTCCCGGTTTCCCCTGCGCCGGGCGGGGGACATGTGGTCGGTGCGGACGCCTGACGGTCATCCCACCAGTCGGTTGCCTTGCTGCCAGAGATCATACGACCGTCCGTGGGTCGCTGTCTTCGGTCAATGCTGACCGCGGGTCGTGCCGTGGTCGGTGGAGTGGGCGCCGTCGCGATCGAGGAGCCGGTTGCGGGTGTCCTGTCCGGGCTGCCCGGAGCCCGCGGTGGAGGATGGCTGAGCGATCACGGGAGCCTCGCCACCCGTGGTCGCGTCGGACACCGTAGCGCCGCGAGTGGCCGCGCCCGCGTTGGTGGGGACCCGATGGTCGGCCGACTCCTGATGGGCCGAACCCGTCGAGGGAGGGACGGCCTGGCCACCGGGCTTTCCGCCGGTCTGGCCGGCGGTCGCCGCGGTCGTTGGCCGCGGGGTCGCGGTTCCCGAACTGCCGCGCCGTTCCAGGAGCCGGTTCTGGTGGCTGCGGGCGAAGTAGCCGAGCCCGAGGAGCAGGATTCCCGTCACGATCAGGGCGAGGGCGAACCAGCTGGTGTCGAGCTCGTCGCGTTGGCTGTAGTAGAGCAGCAGGGCCGCGAAGCCGAGGGCGAATGCGCAGGTGACGATCGTCCGGACGACGGTGCCCTCGACCCGCTCGACGAGCATGCCGGCCAGCCCGAGGACGCCGTAGACGATCAGGCCGCTCGCGAGGATGACCCGCGCGGCGGGGTCGTTCAGGTAGTCGTAGAAGAGGTCGAGGGTTACGATCGCGCCGACGGTGACGCCGACGCCACCGCTCAGGAGCGCCGCCCGGGCCGCGAACTCATTGGCCTGCCGCCGGAGCCCCTGGAGGAGGTGGATCAGACTGCCGAGCAGGAGGGCGAAGGAGATGATGCCCACGATCAGCGCGGTGGCGTTGGATGGGTTGAAGAACAGGAAGATCCCGAAGCCGATCGCGACGGCGCCCGCGACGAACGCCATGACCCAATTGATGCCCTGCTCGACGACCGCGCGGTCTGCCATCTCTTCGCCCTCGTCTGATTGGACACGCCGTCATGCCCGGCCCGGTTCGATAGGGTGATTAGACCATGCCCAGCCGAACCGCGGTGGCCGCCGCCGCCGTCCGGGACGAGACTGACATCTTCGCCAGGATCGCGGTGACATGGGTGGTCACGGTGCGGTGGCTGATGAACAGCTCCGCGGCGATCTCGCGGTCCAGCCGCCCGACCGCGATCAGCGTCAGGACCTGCTGCTCCCGCCGCGTCAGCCGGATGGGTGGCGCGGCTGGGACGGGCTGGGCGGCCGGTAGGTTTCCGATCGCCGTGACCGCGAAGACGTCGACGGGATCCGGAACCGCGTTCTCCGCGGCCGGCTGGTGGGAGGCCGCCGCATGGCCGCTCTGCCCGACGGCGGAGGACGCCGGCCGGGCAGCGGGTGGCACCGCCGAGAAGCCGCCGAGGAGGTCGGCCGCCCGCTCGGCGACGGTGTCGACCGGGCGGGCCGACGCGGGGGCGACGCCCCTCGGCGAGCCAACCGGCCGGCCCATCAGGAAAGCTCGCGTTTCCTCCAGCCGGGGGCGGTCGAACGGGGTCGGCACCATCATCGACCGCTGGAAATAGTCTTCGATCGTGGCGAGGATCATGCCGACGTGATTGGTCGCTTCGGGTGGCATCGTCGCCTTGGCGGTCGCCGCCCGGGTGATCAGCCAGCTCACGTCGATCAGGCACTCGGCCATCCCGACCTGGTCGCCCAGCGCGATCCGATCGGACAGCGCCTGCCGGTAGGCCGCCGCGGCCCGCTCTGGCCGGGCCGCACCGTCCTCCTCGGCCGCGATATGGCCGATCACCCGGTGGGCGAGCGAGCGTCCGAGCTGGTCGTCGATCCGGGTGAATGCCCGGAGACTCTCGTCGATCAACCCCTGGGCAACAGCCAACTGGCCCCGGCGCAGCGCGATCTCCGCGAGCAGGTGCTGCGAGTAGGCGATGCCGCTGTGATCGCCGATCGTCTCGCGGATGCCGATCGCCTCGCGGGCGAGCTGCTCGCCCCGATCGAAGTCGAGTTCGAGGACGGCCGTCTCGGCCAGCGTCCCGATCGTCAGGGCGATCGAGTAGGGGAGCGGGTGCCGCTGCCGCAGCACAAGCGTCTCCTCCAGCAGGCGCCGAGCGGTCGCGTAGTCGCCGCCGACGATCGCGAGCAGGGCAAGGTTGGTCTTGGCGTCGGCGACGCCTTCGGTATCGTCGTCCTCCCGCCAGAGGGCGAGCGCCGTCTCATAGGCCGCCCGGGCACCGTGGACGTTTCCGACGGCGCGCTCGAAGTTGCCCAGGATCAGCGAGGCCAGCGCCCGGTGGAAGATCGGGGCCCGCTCGACGCCCGGCATCGCCAGGGCCCGGATCAGCCAGTCGTGCCCCTCCCGCCGCCGGCCGCGCAGCGCCCAGTAGCGCCACATGAAGCCGGTCAGCCGCAGGATCAGGACGGGGTCGAAGCGGGCCGCCTCGCCGGCGCTGCCCGGCGACGGGACCTCATCACCGGCGGCGGCGGCGAGGGCGACACGGATGTTTCCGGCTTCGGCGTCGAGCATCGCCAGCCAGCGGGGCTGGTCCGACTCGCGGAGCCCGGTGTGCGCCTGCTCGACCAGCCCGGTGACCCACTCGGTCAGCCGGGTGACGACCATCGCGCGCTCACCGGAGGTGTCGAGTCGCTCGCTGGCGTAGTCGCGGATCGTCTGTAGCATGCGGAAGCGGCGCTCGTCGTTCGGACCGTCGTAGGGGCGGATGAGGCTCTTCTCGACCAGCGAGATGATGCCATCGAGGACGTCCCCGGTGTCGATCCCGGCTTCAGTGCCGGGCGGGTGGGGGTCGCCGGGGCGCGAGGCGCAGACCGCCTCGGCGGCCTCCAGCGAGAAGCCACCGGAGAAGACCGCCAGCCGGCGAAAGAGGATCTGCTCGCTGGCGAAGAGCAGATCGTGGCTCCAGGAGATCGCATTGCGCATCGTCCGGAGCCGTTCGGGCTGGTCGCGGCCGCCGCCGGTCAGCAGGACCAGCCGGCGTTCCAGGCGGGCGAGCAGGGCCGAAGGCGAGAGGACGTCGGCCCGGGCCGCGGCGAGCTCGAGGGCGAGCGGCAGGCCGTCCAGCTTGCGGCAGATCTCGGCGACCGCGGCGGCGTTGGTGGCGGTCAGCTGGAACGTCGGCGCGACGGCCTGGGCCCGGCTCACGTAGAGCTGCACCGCGTCGCTCGCCGCGATCTGGTCGAACTGGGTCGTGCCATGAGGCGGCAGTGCGAGTGGCGGGACGACGAAGACCTGTTCACCGGTGATCCGGAAGCGCTCCCGGCTGGTCGCGAGGACCGTGAGGTCGGGGCAGTGGGCCAGGAGCGATGCGAGGGCCGTCGCCGACCCGATGACGTGCTCGGCGTTGTCCAGCACGACCAGCCCCCGGTGTCCGTCGAGCTGGGAGTTGACGGTAATCGCGGCGGCAACGGTTGGGTCCGGCATCTCGGCCGCGACGGCCTCGGCGATGGCGGGCACGACGAGAGCGGGGTCTCGCACGGTCGAGAGCGGGATCAGCCAGACGCCGGCCGGAAACGAGGGAGCCGAGAGCCCGGCGAGATGGACGGCGAGGCGGGTCTTGCCCGCGCCGCCAGGACCGGTCAGCTTGATGAGGCGATTAGCGGGGTTCGCCGTGAGGGCGAGCAGGCCCTGAACCTCCCGTTCGCGACCGACCAGGGCGGGTAGGCGACTCATGACGGTCGGGGCGATCTCGTCCGTGGGCGGTGGTGGGACGGATGTCATCTGGGTTCCCATCATCGCTCGCCGGGACGTGGACTCCGGTTCGGGGAGGGATCCATGTCGCCAGTGCGACGGACAGTGAACGGGCGGCCTTTCGGTTGCACCTGCCACTGCTGCGGTTCGAGTCAGACAAACACCACTCTACGGCATTGATACCCTTTCTGGTTTGCCGCTGGTAGCACCGCTGACCGGGTGGTGGCATGGTCGGTCGTCTCCAAGCGAGAACGCTCAGGATCGGATCGAGGAGCTGGACCTGGCCGAACCGTCGACCTGGAGGCTTGATCGTCAGCCAACAATTGGCGCATTGCCGCTTGACGGATGGGTTGAGCGGTGCTAAGCTCCGTTCAAGACATCACTAATCGGGGATCGCCCCGAAGGCGGACCACTGTCGCGGGTCGTCAAAGGTGGTGTGAGGAGTGGCTGACATGCGAAATCAGCGTCGACTCCACGTCTGGCTGAGGATCTGGCAAGTTGACAGGTCACGCCCTGACCTTCGCAGGGCTTGAGGCCAGCCGATACCACAAACCCAACGATCATCGGCCTGACCCGGGAATCATGATCCCGAATCTCCTGATGACCATGTGAGCAGGCTCACCCGTTGGATTCGGCTCAATGAACTGAAGCGGCGGCTACCATTGATGAAACGATCCAGCGCGCTCGGGCTACTCCACGGTGATGGGGTAGCCCGAGCGGTGGTTTTCTACATCCAGGGTCGGACGTTCAGTCTCTGGCCAGCAGTGACCGGATGTCGAATGGCTCCGGCTGGCCGCCCAGCGTCGGGCGGTGGGCGTTCATCGTCAGGCACGATGTCGGGCACCAGTCGACGCACTTGCCGCAGCGGATGCACGAGTCCTCGTCGATCAGCATGGCGACCGTCTGGCGGTTCAACCCGTCAACGCGATCGAGCGGCTCGCCGTCGATGGACGCCAGGCGGCCCAGCCCGAGCATCTCGATGCAGCCGTACGGGCAGACATCGACGCAGCCATTGCAGAGGATGCAGCGGTCGGCATCGATCGCGATGTTGGCCTGGCACTGGAGGCAGCGGGCGGCTTCAGCCTGTCCTATCTCCGCGGTCATGCCCAGGTCGACTTCAACCGCCGGGTCGCCGCTCTCCAGCGCTCGGTTGGCCGGAGCGACCATTCGTGTCAGTTGCGGCGCGATCTCGCGATACGGCTCATGCTCGATGACACGACGGTACAGCAGATCGCGGGTCCAGTCCGCCATCGTGAGATCGGACGATGACCGGTTGGACGCTGGGATCTCGTCGAGCTTCAGTTCGACAGACCCGGCTTCGACTCCGGTGGTCCCCACGACGAACGGCCCGTCCCGTTCCAGCCATTGCTCGACCGCGCTCGCCGTCCGATTGCCGGAGGCGATCGCGTCGATGAACGAGGTCGGGCCATCCACCACGTCCCCGGCCAGCCACACATTCGGCCAGCTAGTGACACGCCCCCCGGCGTCGGCCAGCGCCGTGTCGGCGAGGATCGGGCTATCTGTCGGCAGGTCGATGACATTCCAGTCGGGTTCCTGTCCGATGGCGCCGATGACCAGGGAGCAGGGGATGGTCTGCCGGGCTCCGGTGTCGTCCTGGAGAGCGACTCCATCGACCGTCCCAGCCGAGCTCGTAACGCCAATGAATGACACGGCCGAGCGCACTGCGACGCCTTCGGCCTTGGCTTCGACGAGTTCGTCGGCGGCAATCGACGCCGGAGTCGTCTGCCGCATCACGATGGTGACCGCCCCGGATGCCAGCCGGCGTGCCGTCCGGGCGCAGTCGAAGGCGGTGTAGCCGCCCCCGATCACCACGATCGGTCCGGCCGGTCGCTGTCCGCCAGCCGCGACGTGGCGGAGGAACGAGAGGCCATCGATCACCCCGGACAGCGGCTCGTGCGCGCTCGCCGCCATCGTCGTTGTGCCGGGCATGGTCGCGACCGCCTGGGCGCCGGTCGCGATGACGACAGCGTCGAACCCGGACGACAGGTCCGCGACCGAAACGTCGCGGCCGAGTTCCCGCCCGGTCTGGATCGTGATGCCCAGCGCCGTCACCCCGGAGATGTCGGTCGCGACGACGTCCCGTGGCAGCCGCCAGGCGGGAACGCCGGAGTTCATCAGGCCGCCGGGCACGTCGTCCCGCTCGAAGATCGTCACGTCGTTTCCCGCCCGCCTGAGTTCACGGGCGACCGTTAGTCCGGCCACGCCCGAGCCGACGATCCCAATCCGGCGTCCAGTCGATGGAGCGGACGTCACCCGAGCCGGCGTCGACGATGCGTCGGAGTGGTCGGTCGCGACACGCTTCAGCGCCCGGATCTGGATCGGGCTGTCGATTACCGTCCGCCGGCAGGCGTCCTCACAGGGGCGGGAACAGGTCCGGCCGAGGGTGCCGGCGAAGACGTTCTGCTCCTGGTTGATCAGCGCCGCCAGGCCGAAGGCGCCGCCGGCGACGTGGCCAATGTAGGACGCGGCGTCGGTGTTGACCGGGCAGGCCCGCATGCAGGGAATGTTGTCGTCGAACCAGGCGCCGTCCCCGGTCACCACATCGAGGCGCGGACCGTCGTGGCGGGTGAAGGGACTATCGATCGTCGCGGGCACGAGGGCCAGCAAGCGGATCCGGGCGCCGGGCGTCAGACCTTCGAACGAGGCGGGTGCTGGGCCGAGGCCGGTCGCGACCGGCCGGAACCGGTCGGCCGGCGAGCCGCATGATGGGCAGGTGTCGGGCGGGACGTCGCCGGCGTGGAGCCAGCCGCAGACCTTGCAGCGGAACATCGCGGTCCTTTCCGGGGCTGGGATCGCCGCGCGGTCGACTGATTCGGTGAGCCAGGACGGCCGGCGCTACCCGGAGGAGAACGGTACCGACGCCGGGGATGGGTGGGGTTCGTCCGGGTCCGGCGGCAGGCTCCGCAGGGACATGATAGGGGACCGGGCGATCAGTGCCGCGAAAAGGAGCGGGCCGATCACCCCGAGCAGCATCGCGGCCCGCAACCCGGCGAGATCGGCGACGATGCCGCCGATCAGGAAGCCGACCGGGACGGTGCTACGCAGGATGACCCGGGCGGCCGAGGCGACGCGTCCCCGCAGCCTGTCCGGCGTGACGGCGTTGCGCAGGCTGAACTGGTTGATGTCCGCGACGGAGCTGGCGAGTTCCTGGGCGACGTAGCCAGCGAGAAGGAGTCCGATCGTTAGCCAGACGGGACCGGCGGCCGCCGTGACCAGGAGATAGCCCGGCACGGTGACGGCGAGAGCGACGACGATTCCGCGTCCCAGACCGAAGTGGCTCGTGACGACGTTGGGTAGCAGTGTCCCGATCAGGATGCCGACACCACCCGCGGCGGTAACGAGCCCGATCGTGACCTCGGACAACCCGAGCACTTCGAGCAGGAACAGGATGAACATCGCCCGGCTCATGCTGGTGAAGAGGTTCCAGGTCGCGACACCGATCGTCAGTGTCCGAAGCGTCGGTGAGTCGATCACGAACGCCAGGCCGACCCGAACGTCGACCAGGATCGACCGGAGCGGCGACCGGCTCGGGCGGTCGGCCGTGGGGTCGGCCCCGGTCGGGACAGCCACGGTGGATCGCTCCGCGGCCTTCGTCCCGATCAGCGCGAGCGCGGAGAGGCCGAACGAGACGGCGTCGATCGCGAATGCGACGGGCGTGGAGACCACCCGGAGCAGGAGCCCGGCTCCGGCTGGGCCGGCGATATCCGCCACGGCGTAACTTGTCTGCATCCGGGCGTTGCCCTCGATCATGTGCTCCCGTGCCAGAATCGAGTTGACCAGTGCCTGAGATGCGACGTCGAACAGCACCGAGAAGACGCCGATCAGGATCACGACGCCGAAGAGCAGCCCCAGCGACAGCTCGCCCAGCCACCACGCGATCGGGATCACCGCGACCAGCAGCATCCGGGCGAGGTCCGCCAGGATCATCAGCGGCAGGCGGGGCCGCCGGTCGGCCCAGACTCCGACGAACAGCCCGAGGGCCAGCAGTGGGAGCGTCTCGACGGCGAGCAGCAGACCGACCTGGGTGTTCGTCGCGCCGAGCGTCTGGGCCGCGAGCAGGGGCAGGGCGAACTGCGTGACGGCCGTCCCGACCTGGGAGATGCTGTGGGCCGTCCAGATCCGGCTGAAGACCTGGTTCTGCCAGAGCGATGTCCGCGCCACGTCGCCGACCTCCGGGGTTGTGGGCCGTCCGTAATGCTCGGGGGTTTGGCTCGTCGACAGCGCGGATCGGTGGTCGGAACGTGAGTCACCGGACGAACGGCAGGGGGGCGACCGGTTGTCCCGGTCGCCCCCCTGATCCCTTCCCCGTTTCCGGTCTCGTCCCTCCCCAGGGCATCTGACCGGGCCCGTCCGATCTGGCACGACCGAAGGCTTCCCTTCCGACGGTCCTGCCAGGCGGTCGCTAGTAGCGGACCGCGCCGTACCACCGGCTGCTGTAGTAGTCCGAGTTCAGATCGCTGACCCTCACTCCGGTCTGCTCGTTCTCCGCGTGGACGAACTGGCCGTTCCCGATGTAGATACCGACATGGGAGAGGCCGAATTTGAAGGTGTTCTGGAAGAAGATCAGGTCACCGGGCTGCAGCGAGCCACGGCCGACCGGCGTCCCCATGTTGATCTGGACCGCCATGTCATGCGTGATGTTCTTGCCCATCACGTTCTGGACGACGTACATCGTGAACCCCGAGCAGTCGAAGCCGTAGGGTCCCTCGCCGGCCCAGACGTAGGGGTAGCCGACGTACTGCATCGCGTAGTTGACGAGGGCGCTGCCCGACCCGCTCGATGGAGCCGTGGGTACCGACGGAGTCGTCGGTTTGCTCGGAGTCGTCGGGGTGGTCGGTGCCGGAGCCGAGCCGCCACGGTCGGTCGCGGCTTCGTCCGTGGCGACCAGGTAGTCACCGTGCATCCAGCCGGCGAGCCCGTCCCAGTCGACCCGGTAGAACCCGTCACTCGGGCCATCGGTGACGACGACGACCGTTCCCGCCGGGGCGACCGCCGCGACGCCAGCGCTGTAGCGGGCCTCGTAGCGAAGGTTGAGAGACGCGGTCACGCGGGCGTTACCGCCGACGAGGCCGGCTCCGTTCCCATTACCCGACCCGGTGGACGGTGTGATCGTCGGTGCTTTGGAGGGAGCGGTCGAAGCCGGCGGTGTGGAACCGCCACCGGAGCTGAGGAGGCCCGCGAAGGCGAAGCCGGACTGGCTGCCGCAGCGAACCGGCTGCCACTCACCCTGAACCGACCCATTGAGGGTGACGGAACTGCCTTCGGGCATGACCATGAGGACCGCGCCGCTGTAAGAGGCGGAGGCGCGGCAGCGGAGGCCGTCGCCGTTGGTGCCGGAGACCGTCGCGGTCCCGGTCGTCGCCCCACCGGGGTTCGTTGAACCGTCGTTATCGCCCGTACTGGGCGGGGTCGTCGAGCCGCCACCGCTGGAGATGAAGGCGACATTGACGTAGCCACCCATTCCGGCGCAGGTGGCCGGCTGCCAGTCGCCCTGGGCGGCACCACGCAACGTGACGCTCGAACCCTCGGAGAGGACCGCGATCACGCTGCCCGTGTAGGACGCCGTCGCGCGGCAGTTGAGGCCGTTGCCGTTCGTGCCGGTGATCCTGGCCGAACCGGTCGACGCGCCCGCACCGGTGGCGCCGCCGGTCGTCGGTGTCGTCGGGGCCGAGGTGGAAGCGCTGCTGACGAAGCTCACATGGGCGAAGCCCGACTGGCCACCGCAAGTGACCGGCTGCCACTCGCCCTGAGCGGCGCCCCGCATCGTGACCGCGCTGCCCTCGGAGAGGACGACGATCGTGCTTGCGGTGTACGAGGCCGCCGAACGGCATCGAACGCCATCACCGTTGGTGCCGCTGACGTAGCCGGTTCCCCACGAGCCAGCTCCAACCGCCAGAGTCGTGATCTCGGCGTCGGCTGTCCCGACCTCATCGGTCGAAACCCTCGCCTCATCGGTCCCGGTAATGGTCGCCGCCGGATCAGCCGCCGCTGTCGCGGTCGCGGTCGGGGTCGGGGCAACGGACGCCGCCGTGGTTGCGGTCGTGATGACTTCAGTCGGAACCACGTCCGTCGGAACGGCCGAAGGAGCGACTGACGGTACGACTGACGGTGCGACAACATCGATCGGCTCTTCGCCCAATGCGTAGGTGACGAAGTCGGTATGGACGTAACCGAACTGGCTCGCTCCGCAAATGATCGGCTGCCAGGCGTTCGCCTCGACCGAACCGGCGACCGTGACCACCGTTCCTTCGGGGATGACAACGATCGTGGCCGACGCGTAATCGGCACCAGCCCGACAGCGGGCCCCGTCGCCGTTGGTGTCAGTGATCATCGCGGTGCCCGGGATGAGGACGCCGGTCGTGTCTCCAACGGACTCGCCCGAGACGATCGGCTCCTCCGTGGTCGCGACGGAGGCGGTTGCGCCGACGGGCGCTGTCGCCTCGGCTGCATTGGCCCCAGTGACGATCGGGTCGGTGGCCGAAACACTTCCCAGGGGCGCAAGCGTAAAGCCAGGGACATAGCCGCTGGCCATCGCCGCCACGCCGAACCAGACCTGACCGCTCGCGTCGGGGAGTGGACCTTCGGTGATGCTAACGGTGTCGCCCTCAGCCAGTGACGCCACGACCGCGCCGTCGTAGCTTGGCGCCGATCGCTGGAGGACACCAGCCCCGCCAGTGAACGCGACCGTTGCCTGTGCGCCGACCGAGAGACCAGACTGGTCAGGATCGGCGTTTGCGCCGACCGTCGGCGCAATCATGGTCACGCCAAGGGCGCAGACCAGAACCAGGGCCAGCATGCGCTGCCCATGATGAATCAGAGTGGCCAAGCCATCCCCCCGCTGTTGGTCCTCCGTCACCGACCAGCCAGCCGGATGCCTCTTTTTTGAGAAGAGGCGAACAGATTCCCTCAGGAACTTCGGGCCATTTCCGGTTCCCTCGAGGGTTCCGGAGCCGAGCCCGAAGTCAACATTGCTGCCGGTCCAGACAGACTGACTCTTGGCGATTCGCCACCAATATGGTCCCGGACAGCTGTCCGAACGCCACGGTCAGAATGTGGTGAGCATCACCTACCCGGATAGCCGTCCGGGTAGCGAACTCTTTCCCTCGCTCCGTGCGCAACCGAACTGCGCACGGACCGGAAGGCCGGCCTGACCACCTGTCACGGATGTCCCAACGCCCCCCAGCCAAGGGTGAACATCGGCCGTTCTGATTAGGTCTCCCGGAGCGTACGCAAGGGGAGCCGATGTGTCAAGAGAAATGGCGAAGGAATCGGGGTTTTCTCAAACCGGCCGCCTGATTCTGGAATCAAGTTGTGTGCGGGGCGACATCACACCAGGAGTAAATGACGACCCACCAGGCTTCTGCGACAACAGCGGCCGCGGATAATTCGACCCTGGGAAGAGTTGTCGGCAGGCGAATTCGCTAGTTATCGTCGTCCGAGACAACCTCGATGGGGACGGCCCGGAGCTCACGATCGTCGGGCTCGGGTCGGACGCCGGGATTTGGCAGGATGCGGCGGCGGGGCCGGGCCGTGGTCGTCTCTCCAGCGGGCAGAGCTCGCTCGCCGGTAATGCTCTCGGCGTCGCGGCGCTGATGCGTCACGATGTCGAGTTCCTGCTGGACCTGCTCCAACCGGAGGCGGACGCGTTGCTCGTGGAGGTACCAGAGGTCGCGCCGGATCTGGGCATCGATCTGCCGCAGCCCGTCCAGCTCACCGTTCAGCGTGCTGACCCGGAACCCGAGGTCGCGAATCAGATCGTTGGTCGCGTCGATCCGTTCGGTCAACCGCTCAGCCCGCTGCTCGATCGAGGAACGGACGTCGGCGAACTGGATGTCGGTATCCTGACGGATATCTTCGATGCGCTCAACGAGCTGTTCGTGGCGCTCGACGATCTGGGTCTGGAACCGCTGGTGATCCTGTCGGATGACGACGTTGACCGCGCGCAACTCTTCGAACGTCGGGTCGATATGGACCAGTCCGCGGCGGGTCTCGTCGAGCAAGTCGTAGACATGGGCGAGGTCGGCACGGAGCTCGTCGATCCGGCTGACGAACCCTTCGGACGTCTGGGCGACCTCGGTGATCCGGCGGCGAGCGTCCTGGTCGATGATCTTGGCAGCGTCCTCGGCCCGGATGATGTCGCGCCGGAGCTGATCGATCTCGGTCCGGGTGCCATCCAGTGTGTCGCGGACCTGGTAGGTCACGACGTTGGTCCGATCGGTCTGGGCGGCCAGGTTCTCGATCGCGCCGGCCAGCTCGTCGTAGCGCTTCTGGTGGATGCCGGTGTCGTCGACTTTCTTGCGGGATTCCTCCAGCAACTCGTTGACATGGGCCTGGACGGTCCGGATCGGGCGGATGGCGTCCTCGAGCCGGGTCTCGAGTTCGAGGACCTGCTGGCGGGTCCGGTTCTCGTCGAGTGCCCGGGCCTGGGCGGTCTGCGCCGATTCCTGCCGGATCTGCTCGAGCGTGAGGCGGTTCTGGGCGACGCCACCTTCATAGCCCTTGAGCTGGTCCTCGCCTCGCAACTGGCGGCTCAGGACCTCGCGCATCGCCTGACGGAGCTCGTCGATCTGGTTCTGCATCGACGAGACGCGGGCCTCTTCGCGCCGACGCTCATCGTCCTGGCGATAGAGTCCAGGGTTCGGGGTCTGGGGTGGACGAGATGACATGGGGCGATCCTCAGGCTGGGCGAGGCCAGCGGGTATGGGACCGACGACCGAACGCGGCCAGCCGCCGGATCTGTGCGGTGCGACGAACCATACGAAATTGGGCGGGTCCGGAACAGGCGACTGCTCACGCTGCTCCGATGGGAGATAGGGTTGGTCTGCTGGCCGTGCGATCGAACGCTCGCACCATCGCCGCGACGCTCGCGGCGGTGGCTGGTGGGTCATAGCCGCCCTCGAGCACGGCCACCAGGCGACCCTCGCACAGCTCGTCGGCCAGGGCGACGACCCGATCGGACAGCCGACCGAACCCGGCGGCGGTGAGATCCATCCCGCCAAGCGGGTCGGCCCCATGGGCATCGAAGCCGGCCGAGAGCAGGATCAGGTCGGGTCTGAAGGCGGCGAACGCCGGAGCGACGATCGTGTCGACGATCAGCTCGTAGTCTTCATCGGTCCGGGTTGGAGGCTGCGGGATGTTGAGCGTGTAGCCGGTGCCGCGGCCCGCCCCGCGCTCACTGTCCCGGCCGGTCATCGGGTAGAGCGGCCACTGATGGATCGAGCAGAACAGCACGCGATCCTCTTCATAGAATGCGTCCTGGGTTCCATTCCCATGGTGGACGTCCCAGTCGAGGATGGCGATCCGGGGGACGTCCTGCGCCAGGGCATGGGCGGCGCCGATCGCAACGTTGTTCAGGAGACAGAATCCCATCCCGCGAGCGGGTGTCGCGTGATGACCGGGCGGGCGGCTCAGTGAGATCCCGCGGCGGATGGTTCCGGACAGGGCAGCGTCGACCAGCGCCGTCGCGGCCCCGGCACCGAGCATCGCGACATCGAAGCTGGCCGGGTGGACGACCGTGTCGGCATCGATCCGGCCCCCGCCGCGACCGGCGAGCGCCGCCAACTGATCGACATACCCCTGGTCGTGGACCCGGGTCACGGCGGTCAGCGAGGCGGCAGTGAACGGCACGTCCGGTCGCCCGGTCAGCAGGGCATCCTGAGCGAGCTGGTGCTCGATCGCCCGGAGCCGGCCCGCATTCTCGACGTGCGCGCCGGTCTCGTGCTCCTGATAGCGGACCGAACGCAGGATGGCGGTCGGGAAGTCGGGATGGTCCATGGTGGAAGTATAGCGATCAGCCGGAAGACCTGAGCGCTTTCTGCCTGTGCTCCACGTCGATTCACGGTGTAGGACGCCACAACATCCGTTTTTCGGTTTTGTCCACAGGTATTCGGTGATGCCGGCGTGTGGGTAATGATCGAACTCCGGAGACGGTCTGGCGCCGATCAGCCGGCGGAACGATCATTGTGTAGCGATGGGACGTGTCCACACGACTGAACCTTCCGAACCGGTCGTCATCCGTCGGTCCGAATCCGCATCCATTCGCTTCGACACTTGAGACATTTTGGAGGAGGGTGGCCATGACCACACCGGCATCCGAGACCATGTTCACCGCGTTCTGGCTGTACTCGCGGCGGGCTGAGTCGCCGATCTGGGAGGAGGCCGTCGAGTCGTCCGACCGGGCAAGCGAGACCTTCCTGAGCGCGCTTGCCGATGCGGCTCCGGACGTCGCGGTTCGCGGCGTCTACACGACCGCCGGACTCTCGCCGGAGGTGGACCTGATCCTCTGGGTCGTGGCTCGCGACCCGGAGCGCCTCCACGACCTCGCCGCCACCCTCAAGCGGACCTACCTCGGCCGGTCGCTGGACGTCCGCCGGGTCTATCTGGGGACGGCGAGCAATTCCCAGTACGACCCCACGCACGGTCCAGCCTTCCTGCAGGGCAAGGCGCCGCGCAAGTATCTGAGCGTCTACCCCTTCGTGAAGACGGCGGACTGGTACCTTCTGCCGTACGAGGCGCGTCGCGACATGATGATCGATCACGGTCAGATGGGCCGGGAATACCCATCTGTCCTGACCAACACGGTCAACTCGTTCGGCATCGCCGACCAGGAGTTCATCGTCGCCCTCGAGGACGACGACCCTGGCGTGTTGATCAGGATGGTGCAGCGGCTCCGGGCGGCCGAGGTGCGGAAGTACACCGCCATCGACACGCCGATCTACCTCGGACTGCTGAAGGACCCGGCGGCCGCGCTCCAGTCGCTCTTCTAGAAGCGCGTATCAGTTGAACTCCCTGCGGCCGATCACCGTATGCTCGTCCGCAGCGGCGTGGATGCGAAGCGTGTGGCGCCTCTCGCTTCGCTGGCGGCGCGGACAAGGCAAGCCATGTCCCTACGACGGGCGAGCAGCCGACAGGTCCTGATTGGGGCAAATGTTCTCGCCACCTCGGTTCATGATCGCCGAGCGCCTACCGAAGTCAGTTTTGGACCGGATCTCATTCCGGTCACCGTTGAGTCGTATCGCCCGCCGGACGGTCGGGCGGCGGGCTGCAGGGAGCGTCGAACACGACAACCTCCGTTGACACCCATTCCACGCACGGGCCTCCAGCCACCATCGCATCGGACGGTGTCGCTGCAACCCGATGGGACCGCTGGTGGTTCTGGTTGCGGCTCGCGATCGTCAGCGGTCTCATCGCCATCCTTATCGGCGGCGGCGTCCATCTGATCGTCCGGGCGGCGGGGACGGCGATCGATGAGCCGGCGCTGAACGAGTCGTCCGGACTGGCAGCTAGTCACCTCAACCCCGGTGTCTTCTGGAGCCACAACGATTCGGGGCGCGTCGCCGAACTCTTCGCCTTTTCGGCCGACGGCGAGGCGGTCGCGACGCTGACGCTGCCAGGCGTCCGCGTCCGCGACTGGGAAGACCTCGCGATCGGTCCGGATGCCGCGGGCCGGGCGTTCGGCGGCCTGTACGTCGGGGACATCGGCGACAACGGTGGGGGACGGGACGACGTTTCGGTATTCCGCCTGCCGGAGCCGGACCTGAGCACGGTCGTTCCCGGCGAACCCGTTGATCTGACCGCAAAGGTCGTCGAACGGTTCGATCTCGTGTACGACGACGGGCCGGGCGATGCCGAGACGCTGATGGTCGACCCCCGCGACGGTGCCATCCTCGTCGTCAAGAAGACGACCGGTGAGACCGCGCCGCTCTATCGGGCTGAGCTTCCCCCTGACGGAGCGTTGACCACGCTGGAGCGGCAATCCGATGTCGTGATCCCTGGGCTGCTCGGGCTGACCCGGCTGGCGACGGGAGGGGCGATCTCTCCGACGGCCGACCGCGTCGTGGTCCGGACCTATGTCGCGGCGTGGTGGTGGCCGGTCGTTCCGGGCCAGTCGATCGCCGACGCGATGACGGCGATCCCGTCCCGACTGTCCCTCCCGGCGATGCGGCAGGGCGAGGCGATCACCTTCTCACCGGATGGCGAGACGCTCTATGTGACGAGCGAGGGCTCGCCGGCGCTGCTCGGTTCAGTCCCCGCGCCCGGGGCGTCCTCCGAGTGAGTCAGACTTTCGTGGCGAGCAGCACCGTCGTCCGGCGAGTCGGGACGACGGTGCTGCCTATACTGCCCCGCGCCCAGCGACCCATGCACGTAGGACGATTCGCCAACTCGGTGGAGCCGGAGCTGGCGGGTGTCGGAGCCGGAGACCTCCGCGGTCAGGAACTCCTCGCTGGTCGCTGACGGTTCGCCTTCCGCCCGGACCAGCCCCTCGTGTAGCACACGGCCGTCCAGCATTGACGGTATCGGAAGCTGGAGGATCGAGAGGACGGTCGGCGTCAGGTCGACGGCGCCGGTCGGGATGGCCGAGACCACCCCCTCACGGAAGGACGGGCCGCTGGCGAGCAGGAAGGCGTGCATGTCGTAGGGCGAGGCCGACCCGTGGGAGGATCTCAGCGCGGCCTGCGTCGTCAGCGCCGCGACGGTGCCGGGGACGCCGAACTCGTTCCGATCAACGGTCCAGACGGGCGACACGGCGAGCAGCGGTCGCCGGTCGTTGGTCGCGCCGTTCCAGAGCGCCCGGAGCGGGATGACCCCGGGGATGGTCTCGGTGCCATCGGCGCCTCCGAAGACCAGATCGACCCAGTTCTGGGCGTAGAGCCACTCGACCAGCGGCGTGAGTTCGGCCACCGTCGGCTCCGCGGTGCCGGGCGCCGCGTAGACGAAGTCGCTCGCCGTCGCCAGCGCGGGCAGGTGCTCGCCGAGATCCTGGCGGGCGCGTCGTAAACATTCGCGCAGGGTGCTGTGGCTCCGGACGGTCGAGTGGCCGTGGTCGGAGAGGAAGAGGATGTCGAACTCGTCCCGGAGGCCGCGGCCGTCGAGGGCGTCGAGGATCGTCCCGACGCAGACATCGACGTTCGCCATCGCGGTGCGGGACTCGGGCGACCCCAGCCCGAAGCGGTGCAGGCTTGCGTCCGGCTCGGCCAGCCAGAGAACGATGACCTGGTTCATGGGGTCATTGAGGTAGAGCTCGGTCACGGCCCTCGTCGCGTAGCGGTTCCGGTCGATCAGCGGAACGGAGGGCTCCGGGATCTCGCCGAGCTTCTCACGCAGATCGTACAGGTCGGCGATCCCGAAGGTGCTGTTGGGGTTGACGATCCGGCCGCGGTCGTTGAGCGTCCAGAGGACGTTGGAACCGCTCGATCCCGTCCCAGCTACAGCCACCCGCCGGCCGTTGTCGACGAGGATGTCGCTCAGGGAGCGGACGAGCAGGGCGCTGGTCCCCGGCCGGGTGCCGAGGGCGTCGAGGTGCTGGTAGTTGGACGTGTCGATGATGTGGTCGGGCGTGGCATCTGGGACGAGCATCGTGTTGGCGACGATGCCGTGCCGGCCGGGCGTCGTCCCCGTCGCCAGGGTGCTCATGTTGACCCGGGTGTGGGACGGATACGCGGCGTGATGGTCGCTGAACCGGACGCCGCTGGCCGCCAGCCGGGCGACGTTGGGCATCAGGCCCGGATCGAACAGGTCGGGCCGCAGGCCGTCCGCGCCGATGATCAGGACGCGTCGATCGGTCGAGGAAGTCAACGTCTTTGCCCCTGGCTGAGCGGCCGGACGGGTGGCGGAACCGTGTCCCGTCACCCGTCCGGCCAGCTGAGAATCGTCTGATGGGTCGATTCGTGGCTGGACTACTCGTTGAAGGACAGGTTGTAGGCGCGGAGGTCCATGTTGTAGAGCGGGTAGGGCGTCCAGTTCACCGACGTGCTGACGGCGTAGAACTCGGCCGGGTCGTAGAGGACCGTGCCGGGCGCCTCGTCCTCCCAGATGTCCAGCATGGCCTGGTAGTTCGCGTACCGGGTGGCCTGGTCGAGCGTCGAGCGGGCCTCGTCGCCAAGGGTGTTGAACTGCTCTGGTGCGGTCCAGTACTGCTTCTGCGTCGACGACCCGCGTCCCCAGCCGCGGTAGATCGCCCCGTCCGGGTCGGCCAGGATCGACGAGTTCGACCAGGTGTGGACCATCCGGTCGGGACCGGTGGCGGACTCCTCCAGGACGGAGACCTCGGCGTTGATGCCGATGTCCTGCCACATCTGGACGATGACCTGGGCGACCTGCTCGCCGTTGGTGTAATAGTCACCCTGGAGCTGGTAGGGGATGGTCTCGCCGTTGTAGGTCGATTCGCTCAGGAGCTGCCGGGCCTGATCCGGATCGTACGGCGTCAGCGGGCGTGACTCGTTGTAGAGGTAGCCGAACTCCGGGAACTGGTGGCTGTGCTTGGCCCGGGCGCGACCGCCCCAGATGGCGTCGATGATCAGCTGCCGGTCGATGCCGAGGTTCATCGCCTGCCGGAGCTTCTTGTCCCCGAGCGGTGTGTTGTTGGTGTTGTAGACGAGGACGTGGGTGTTCGACAGCACGACCTCGCGGACCTCGACGCCCTCGGCCCCCTGGAGCGATTCGACCTGGTCGGGTGGGACGTTGGTGGCGAGCTGGACCTCGCCGTTGACCAGCGCCGTGATCCGGGCCGCGACCTCCGGGATCACCCGGAAGACGATCCGGCCGACCGGCGGACGATCGCCCCAGTAGCCGTCGTAGCGCTCGAGGACGAGCTCGTTGTCCGGCGCGAAGCTGGCGAATCGGAAGGGCCCGGTGCCCATGCCCGACCGGCGGAACTCCTCGACCCCAACCGCCTCGATGTGCGCCTTCGGGACGATCCAGGAAGCCCACGACGCGAGCCGGTTGACGATCAGCGGGTCCGGGGCGAGCGTCGTGATGCTGACGGTGTGGTCGTCGACCTTCGTCACGCCCGCGAAGGTGGCGAAGTAGGTCTTCGCCTCGACCAGATCCGGGTCGTTGGTCTCGGCGTCGAACAGCCGCTGGAAGGTGAAGACGACGTCGTCGGCCGTCATCGGAGTGCCATCGTGGAAGGTGACGTCGTTGCGCAGCTGGAGCACCATCTCCGTGTCGGAGACCTGCTCCCAGCTCGTCGCCAGCGCCGGCACGTAGACGTCGCCGTTGAGGAAGTCACGCCGGATCAGGGTGTCGTACGGAGTGTAGTTGACGCGGGAGCCGACGTTGCTGAGCTCGCGGGCCGGGTCGAGCGTCTCGGGCAGGGCCTGGACGGCGATGATCAGCTCCGCGCGCTCGATCCCGGTCTGCGGGGCGAAGACCCCCTCCGGGGTGGCGACGGGAGCCACGGGCGTGGCCGGCTCGGGGGTGCTCTGGGCCATCGCCGCTGGGAGCGTCCCGACACCTAGCGCGACGGCGGCGACCGAGCCGGTCGCGATGCCGGTCTGGACGAGGCTGCGCCGGCTGATCGGGCGGTCGTTCGGGTTCGAGATCTGGTCGTTGGTCATCGTGTTCTCCTCTGTTCTTGCGTTCAACCGGTCGAGGGACTCGTTCCTGAGGTCACGTGGTCGAATCGGGGCGATCTGCCCTCCTGGCCCTCCTTCACGGCACCTCACGTCCTGAGCGTGGGATCGAGGACGTCGCGCAGCCAGTCCCCGACGAGGCTCACCGAGACGGCGACGAGCATGATCAGGAAGCCAGGGAAGACGCCCAGCCACCAGGCGGAGTTGAGGTACTCCCGCCCCTCGTTGACCATCAGCCCCCAGGCTGCGGTCGGCGGCTGGATCCCGAAGCCGAGGTAGGACAACGAGGCTTCGAGGAGGATGATCGAGGTGAGCTCGAGGGTGGTCAGGACGATCAGCGGCGCGATCACGTTCGGCAGGGTGTGCCGGAAGATCAGCCGGCCCTGTGTCACGCCGATCGCCCGCGCCGCGAGGATGTACTGCTCCTCCCGGACGCGGAGCCCGAGGCTGCGGGACACGCGGGTGTAGCTCGCCCAGCCCGAGAGGGCGGCCAGCAGGGTCAGGACCGTCAGGCTCGTCCCCAGCAAGGCGACGACGACCAGGGCGATGATCAGGAACGGCAGGGCGATATAGGCGTCGACCAGTAGCATCATCAGCTCGTCCAGCCGTCCCCGGACGAACCCGGAGACCAGCCCGCACGACGCTCCGAGGATCGCGCCAAACAGGGTGCCCATCACCGCGATCGCCAGGGAGATCCGGGCACCGTAGATGAGGCGGCTGAGCACGTCCCGGCCGAGCTGATCGGTCCCGAGCGGGTACTCGGAGGAGCCGCCGTCCAGCCAGGCCGGGGGCTGGAGCCGGATGATCAGGTTGTTCCGGGTCGGGTCATGCGGCGCGATCGGTCCGGCGAACAGGGCGCAGGCGACGACGCCGGTCAGCACGACGAGGAACACCCAGACCAGCGGCGGCGGGTTGGCGATCGAACGCCGCCGTGCGCCGGTCCGGCCGGTGACGCGGACCGGAGCGGCCAGCGTCGCCAGGGTGCCGGTCATGAGCGGGCTCCCTGGCCGCCGCCGGCCGAGATCCGTGGGTCCAGCAGCCGGTAGGTGATGTCGACCATGAGGCTGAGGATCACGACCGAAGCCGCGACGACGAGGACGATCAGCTGGACGACGGGGTAATCCCGGCTCGAGATCGACTCGACGGCCAGCCGCCCGATGCCGGGCCAGGCGAAGACCGTCTCGGTGATCGCCGCGCCGCCGATCATGCCGCCGACCCAGATGCCGAGGATCGTGACGACGGGAATCGCCGCGTTCCGCAGGAGGTGGCCGGTGACGATCCGACCCTCGGCCAGCCCCTTGGCCCGGGCGGTCCGGACGTAGTCCGTCGCCATGACTTCCAGCAGCGAGGATCGGGACATCCGGGCGAGCGCGGCCAGCAGCCCGGTGGCGAGGGTGAACGCCGGCATGATCAGCTGGCTCGCGGAGCCGCGTCCGGAGCTCGGTAGCCAGTTCAGCCGGAGACTGAGGATCAGGATCAGGACGATCCCGACGAAGAAGTTCGGCGCGGACTGGCCGACGAAGGCGCCGAACATCGTCAGCCGGTCCCAGATCGAGTTGCGCTTCAGCGCGGACAGGATGCCGGCCGGGATCCCGACCAGGACAGCCAGGATCAGGGCCGCCAGGCCGAGCTCGAGCGTCGCGCCGAGCCGGCTGGTGACGAGCTCGGTCACGGGGCGACCGCTGCGGAGCGACTCGCCGAAGTCGCCTTGGACGAGGTCGATCAGGTAGACGCCATAGCGCTGCGGAAGTGGCTCATCGAGACCGTGACTGGCGCGGAAGGCGTCCATCGCCACGGGCGACGCATCGGGGCCGAGCATGATGGCGGCTGGATCGCCGGAGAGGTTGAGGACGATGAAGACCGCGGTCACCACGATCCAGAGCGTGATGAGGCTGCGGATCGTCCGTTGGAGGAGGAATCGAGCCATGACCTGCCTGTCGTCGACATAACACTGGATGAGTAAACGGTTCCTTCATTCATGTGGTGGGAGCATAGAAGGGGGATCGGTGGTCTTTGTGAACGGAGCAATAAGTTTCCGGACCGCCCCGGTGAACGCGCTTCAGGCGGCCCGTCTCCAGGCCCGACGCCTCGCGGTCCGGACTTTGGACCCGACTGCATCGCGGCAACGCGTATCCCTGGGCGGCCGGGGATCGCACTGACTCGCTTTCGGGTAGCATTCCGCCCAGTACAGGACGGCAGGTGGGGGTTCTTCGAGGGGAGTGACGGCGATGACCGACGACGCGATCAGAGTCGCGATCCCGACCCGGATGCGGCGGTTCACCGCTGGCGCCTCGAAGGTCTCGGTGACGGGCACGACCCTGGCCGAGGCGCTGGCCGACCTCGGGCAGCCGTATCCGGAACACGGCGGCCGGATCACCGAGGACGACGGTTGGATCCGCCGCTTCGTCAACATCTTCGTCGACGGCGGCAAGGCCCGGAATCTCCAGCGCGAGGAGACGACGGTCAGGGCCGGCGACGAGCTGACCATGATCTTGGCGATGGCGGGTGGCGCGGCGCGGTGAGCTACGCCGACGCCGGTTCGCTCCGGCTGCGGCGGGCGATCCATGACCGGATCGTCGCCCACGCCCTGACTGACTCGCCCCGGGAGTGCTGCGGGCTGATCGCCGGGTCAACGGACGACCTCGATCTGACCGGGCCGCGGGTGGAGTTGTTCCCGCTCCGGAACGCGGCGCCGGGTCTCGACTTCTATGAGATCGACGCCAGCGACCTGTTCCAGGTCACGCGGCTGCTGGACGACGACGGGCGGGACATCGTCGCGATCTACCACTCGCACCCGACCGGCCCGGCCCAGCCTTCGGCGACGGACATCGAATTGGCCTTCTGGCCGGACGCCTGGTACCTGATCTGCTCGCTGTACTGCCCCGGAACGCCCAACTTCCGGGCGTTCCGGATCGTTGATGGCGCGGTCAGCGAGGCCCGAATCGAGCTGACATAGGTCCAGTTTTCTCTAGAGAGGCGGACCCGGAGCAGGATGACGACGGACGCGACCAACCGATCGCGGGGCCGGCTCGTCGAGACCGTCACGGTCCATTCCGGGGAGCGATCCGCGCCGCCCGACTCCACGTCGACGGTTGCGCCGGTCCACTCGACCAGCTCGTTCTCCTCCACGTCAGCCGCCGACCAGGAGGCCGTCTTCAACGAGGAGCGGCCCGGCTTCGTCGACACCAGCTCCGCCAACCGACCGTCGCGGCACTGGAGGCGCCGAGGATCGCCAGCTGGCCGACCACTCGGCCGTCGCCAACGTCAACGTCCCCGGCCTGGCCGTCCTCGACCAGGCTCTTGGTCACACGCTTGGCGGCTGACCGGCTGTGACATATTGAGCACCGTTCGGGTTGCGACGGCAGACTACTCTGGCATGACGGGCATCGCCCCGATTTCACCTCGTCGTCATCTCTGAAAGAGCTCATGCCCAGCAAACCGCGGCCGAATCGCATCACCATCAGCGACGTCGCGAGGGACGCCGGCGTGTCGATCACGACGGTCTCCCTGGTGCTGAACCGGGTCGCGTCGGCGACGATCTCCGACGTGACACGAGAGCGGGTCGAGGCGTCGGCGCTGAAGCTCAACTACCGGCCCAACGCCGCCGCCAAGCAGCTGCGGACCCGGCAGTCGAACACGATCGGTTTCATCACCGACGCCGTCGCCTCCAATCCCAACGCCGGCGATGTGATCCGCGGGGCGCAGGATGTCGCCTGGAAGCACGGCAAAGTCCTGATGATCGTCAACACCACCGCCAACCCGGTGCTGGCCGAGCGGGCGGCGCAGCAGATGATGGAGCGCCAGGTCGAGGGGCTGATCTACGCCGCCGATCATCATCAGCCGGTCGAACTCCCTTCGGTCTTCCATGAGGTGCCCTGCGTCCTGGTCGATTGCTTCACCGAGGACCCGGTCTTCCCGTCGGTGGTGCCGGACGAGGTCGGCGGCGGTCTCGTCGCAACGATGGCGCTGCTGGAGGCCGGGCACCGCCGGGTTGGCTTCATCAACCTCAACGATGGTCTGCCGGCGTCGAACGGACGGCTGGTCGGCTACCAGCGGGCGCTCGCCCAGTACAGGATTCCCTTCGACCCGGATCTCATCCTGCCCGGTGGCGACGACATCGGACTGCCCTACAACCAGACCCGCCGCCTGATGGCTCTGCCCGAGCCGCCGACCGGCATCTTCTGCGCGACGGACCGCATGGCGATGGAAGCCTACGCGGCCCTCGCCGATCTTGGGCTCCGGGTCCCGGATCACGTGAGCGTGGTCGGTTTCGACAACCAGGAGATCGTCGCCGCTCGACTGCGACCAGGCCTGACGACGGTCCAGTTACCGCATTACGAGATGGGCGCCTGGGCGAGCGAGCGGTTGCTGGCGATGGTGGGCGGCGACCCGGGGGAGGCCCAACAGATCAGCTTGCCGTGTCCGCTCGTCGTCCGGTCGTCGATCGGTCCGCCGGCCGGCCGAGCAGGTGGTTCGGACGGACTGGCTATCGCTGAGGATGGCCGGCGACCACAGTCAGTGCCGGCCGCGCGGCCTTGGTCGATCCCGGAAGGTTGACAAATGTTCCGGAGCCGGTAAGCTGGTGAAACGTTTTACCAGCCAGTTGTGGCCCAGGTAAATCGTTTCGGGTTTCCTTCCACGCTGCAGTGGTGGCTCAATGCGCCATCGGCTGGATGGGACGTTGCCCTGCCGCCTCACAGTCGTGGCGGCGTACCAGTGGAGTCAAAGCATGGCAGCCGCACCGTTGCGACTCGATCGTCGGTCCCTCCTCGCCGGAGCATCTGTTGGTGTCGCCGGCTCGCTCGTCGCCACTCCAGCGTCCGCCCGGACCGTGTTCTCGGAGCGCCGCGCGCCGGCCCTTCTGCGCCAGGGGACGACCGTCGTTCGCATCGCCCAGTACGGCAGTATCGAGGACGCCGAGACGACCAAGGCCCTCTTCGACCAGTTCACCGCGACGAACCCCGATGTGCAGGTCGAGGTCATCCCGATCGAGGCGCCGGACTGGGATCAGTACTTCACCAAGGTTCTGGCCCTGATCGCGTCCGGCGACGCTCCGGACGTCTGCTTCTGCGCGACCGAGGGGCTCCAGCTGTTCGCGTCCCGGCTGGCCGCTCCGCTGGACGACTACGTCACCCGCGATGCGGCCGCGATGCAGGAGTACTTCTCCGACGTCGCCCCGTCGCTGGTCGAGGCCATGATGTACGAGGGCTCGCTCTACTCGCTGCCGGTCGACTTCAACGCCGCCAACATCTTCTTCAGCCCGCAGCAGTTCGCCGAGGTCGGTGCGGCGATGCCGTCACCGACGTGGACGATCGACGACTTCACGACTTCGATGCGGGCGATCGCCGAGAGCGGGAAGTATGGATTCGCCTGGACCAACCGGCACTGGGGCGGAGCGATCCCGTGGATCTTCATCAACGGCGGCAACATCCTGACCGAGGAGAAGGCGCCGGGCGGCGAGTGGCTCTGGCAATCCTTCTACGCCGGCGACCCGGCGGCGCAGGGGCGCGGCGGTGGGATCCGCTGGGCCAACTCGCAGGCCAACGCCGCGGCCAACGTCGAGGCGCTCCAGTACCTCGTCGACCTGACCTACGAGCTCAACGCCGCACCGAACCCGGCCCAGGCCGAGGGCGACCAGTCGCAGGTCATCGCCCTGTTCAGTGGCGGTCAGCTCTCCTCGTTCCCGGCCGGGAGCTATCTGATCTCCTCCCTGGCCTCGTCTGGCGTCTCCCCGGAGAACTTCGACGTCACCTTCATGCCGAAGTGGAAGAGCCAGCGTCACCAGTTCGGGACCGGCGGCTACGTGATCCTCAACGACTCGCTGGTCAAGGACGCCGCCTGGGAGCTGCTGAAGTTCCGGGCCAGTTCCGACGTGATCGCCAGTGTCGCGGCCGGCGGCAACACCACCCCGGCCCGACGCTCCCTCGCGACGGATGCCCTCTGGACGCCAGAGCTCGGCCCGAAGAGCTACAGCGTCTTCTATGACACCCTCGACAAGTTCCCCGACACGGCGCCGATCCCCGCGCCGCCGCCGGCCGTCGAGATGGCCAACATCTTTACCCGGTACGTCGGTCTCGCGATGTCGCAGGACAAGACCGCGCAGGAGAGCCTGGACGGCATGCATCAGGAACTGACGGATCTCCTGACGCGTCAGGGATAACGGGTCATCGGGTGCGGGCGGCGGCGATCGTCGCCCGCACCTCGCCTCGTCAGGGAGTTTCGCAATGGTGTTGTCGGACCAGCCGCGGCCCGCGACAGCCGCTGTCGCGACCGAAGGCGCCGGGTCGCGGGCGGGTTCGGGTTCGCTCCGGACCGAGCGGCGCCGTGAGGCCCGGGCCGCCTACGTCTATCTGCTGCCGGTGTTCCTTCTGTTCCTCGTCTTCGTCGCCGGCCCGCTGATCGCCTCGGTCGTCCTCAGCTTCACGCGCTACGACGTCGTCTCGGATCCGGTTGGGATCAGTCTGGACAACTACGACCGGCTGCTCGGCGATGAGCGGGTCATCGTCAGCTTCCGGAACACCTTCGTCTTCGTGATCCTCAGCACCGTCCTCGAGATCACGATCGCGCTGCTGCTCGCCGTCGGCGTCCAGAGCCGGATGCCCCGTTTCCTGCGTTACGTCTTCCGGACGGCGTTCTTCCTGCCGGTGATCATGTCGTCGACCGCGATCGCGATCATCTTCAGCTACATGTTCAGCCGTGACTTCGGCGTGATCAACTACTACCTCGTCCAGCTTGGCTTCGAGAAGGTGCCGTGGCTGAGTTCCACCGAGTGGTCGCTGTTCACGATCGTGCTCGCCTCGGTCTGGCAGCGGCTCGGCTTCACCTTCATCCTCTTCGTCGCCGGCCTGCAGAACATCCCGCGCGACATCTACGAGGCGGCCTCGATCGACGGGGTCGGCCCCTTCACCCGCCTCCGGACGCTGACCATCCCGCTGCTCAGCCCGACGATCCTGTTCGCGACCGTGATCGGGGTGATCGGCTCGCTCCAGGTGTTCGAGACGCCGTTCATCATGACCCGCGGCGGCCCTGGCGACAGCAGCCGGACGGTCGTGATGATGATTCAGGAGTCGGCCTTCCAGAACCTGGAGTTCGGCTATGGCTCCGCGATCGCCGTCATCCTCTTCCTCGTCATCATGCTGTTCACCCTGCTCCAGTTCTGGATGAGCCAGCGCTGGGTCCACTACCAATAGGAGGCGAGCATGGCGTTCATCGTGACCCCCGAGCCACGCCGCGCGATCGTGCTGCGCCGGCTGCGGGCCAGCATCGCCGACGGTACGGTCTTCCTCCTCCTGCTCGCGGTCAGCGTCGTCATGATGGCGCCGTTCATCTGGATGCTGGCGACCTCGCTCCGCTCGCCGCTCCAGTCGTTCCTCCTGCCACCGCAGTGGATCCCGACCGACTGGCAGTGGGACAACTACACCGCGGTCTTCGATCAGGTGCCGTTCTTCCGCTTCTTCCTGAACAGCGTCCTGATCAGCGGCGCGGTGGTGATCGGCCAGCTCATCACCTCGGCGATGGCGGCCTACGCGTTCGCCCGGCTCCGGTTTCCCGGCAAGGGGATGCTGTTCGTCGTCCTGATGTCGTCCCTGATGGTGCCGATCCAGGCGACGGTGATCCCGATCTTCGTCCTGCTCGGCAATCTCCATCTGGCCGACACGCTCTGGGCGGTAATCCTGCCGGGCTGGTCGTCGGCGTTCGGCGTGTTCCTGCTGCGGCAGTACTTCCTCACGATCCCGAACGACCTCGAGGACGCCGCCCGGCTGGACGGCGCGTCCCACTGGCGGATCTTCGTCGACGTCGTCCTGCCGCTGGCCCGGCCGGCCCTGGCGGTGCTGGCGATCCTGACGTTCAACCAGTACTGGAACGAGTTCTTCCGCCCGTTCATCTTCCTGACGTCCTACCAGAACTTCCCCCTCCCGGTCGGACTTGTCACCCTCCAGGGCTACCTCGGCAACGGCAGCGTCGCGGTCGTCCTCGCCGGCGTCACGCTGTCGCTGCTGCCGGTGCTGGTCCTCTACATCTTCACGCAGCGGTATCTGATCGAGGGCATCACCCTCACGGGTCTCAAGGGATAGGAGCACGGCACTATGTACGCCCCCCGTGGCATCGGTTACTCCGAGGTCGGTGACATCGAGGTCTTCGCCGATGGCGACGATCTGCATCTCTTCCACCTCACGTTGCCCAACCACGACGTCGTCCAGCATGTCGTCAGCCGCGACGGGCTCTGCTGGGAGCCACTCCCGCCCGCCCTCTGGACCGGGTCGCCCGGCGACGTCGACGACGACCAGATCTGGACGATGAGCGTCACGGCGGCCGACCGCACGTACCACATGATCTACACGGCGCTGGCCCGGGCCGATGAGGGCCGGATCCAGCGGGTCGCCCACGCCGAATCGACGGACCTGATCCACTGGACGAAGACCGGCAACCGGGCGGTCGCCGAGGCTGATCCGCGCTGGTACGAGTCGACCGTCGCGGAGTCCGGCGCCGTCTCGTTCCGGGACCCGAAGCCGGTCCGGGCCGACGGGCGCTGGTATCTCGCCGTCTGCGCCCGGACCAAGGATGGCCCGGTCATGCGGCGGGGGGCGGTCGCGCTACTGGTCTCCGACGACCTGCGGACGTGGGAGCATCTCGGTCCGCTGGTGGCGCCGCGCCGGTACTGGGATCTGGAGTGCCCGCAGATCTTCGCGATCGGCGGAACGTGGTACCTGACCGCCGGGATCATGGAGGACGGGACGCAGCGGTACTGGCAGGCCGACGAAGTCCGTGGGCCGTACACCGTCCCGGCCGACGGCGGCATCCTCGCACCGCAGGGGCACTATGCCGGTCGAGTCGTCAACTGGCGCGGGCAGGACCTCTACCTCTGCTGGCACCGCCCACTCGGGCACCACGGCCCGACGCTGGTCGACTGGGCGACCCAGCGCAACACGTCCGGCAAGTTCGTCCCGGCGCCGCTGGTCTTGACCCAGCGGCCCGACCGAAGTCTTGCCTACGGCACCTTCGACGGCTGGTCTGGCTACCGCGAGACCGAGCCGGCTGCTCTCCCGCCCGCCTCTCGCACCGCGTTCCAGCGACAACCGGCCGGCAATGGGACTGATTCCTGGAGGTTGGCGCCAGCGTCCGGGACGATGGACGTCCTGACGACGGCGACCGACCAGACCGACATCGACGTCGCCGGGACGCTACGGATCGACGCGGCGGCCGGTGGACTGGCGTTCCGGGTCGACGCGGAGACCGGCGCGGGCTACTTCGTCGAGCTCCGGTCCGGTTCGCGGGGCGTCGCGCTCCAGAAGCTCCTGCCGACGAGGGACCGCTGGACCGGTCAGCAGCGGTTCGCCTACACCGACTACCAGCGCGGCGAAATGCGTGAACCACTGATACGCGATGAGGCGATCCCGTTTCGCCTGATCCTCTCCGGACCGTCCATCGAGCTCACGCTGGGCGACGAGGTGGTCATCTCGACGCTGTCCGGCGAGGTCGTCGCCGGCCGGTTCGGGTTCTGGGTCGAGGACGGATTCGGGTCTCTGAGCGACCTCATGGCCGCCCCGTTGAAGCCTGTTCCGATCGGGGCATAGAGGTGCGCGTCGTTCATCGGGGCTCTGTGGTCGTCCGGCTGCCGCAGCGGCCATCGTCGTACGGGCAAAGTTTAAGAGCCCGGCCGCCGCGGCTGCCTTCGACCCGCAGCGCCACACTGCCGAGCTATCCAGCCCGTTGACTATCCCAAACGGGTCTGTCATGTGGCGCAGTCTCGCCTGACGGCGAAGGCCGCTACGGCGGCCGGTCACCCCAAGGGACGACCCTACGACAAAAGGCCGCCAGAGACCTGACCTTTAGTCTAAACGCGCTCCCCAGACGGAGATAGAAGCAGAAGCCCAGCCGGATTGGTCCGGCTGGGCCTCTCGACCTGTCATTCCGGTCGGCCCGGCAATCAGTCAGCGACGGCGGCGAGGAACGGGACGGCGCAGGCGACGTCGGTGTAGTCGATCGTGCTGATGTCGACGTGGGCATCGTCGCCACAGACCGGGCACTCCGGGTTGCGCTTCAGCCGCAGCTCCCGGAACTCGGTCGCCAGGGCGTCATAGAGTAGCAACCGCCCGACCAGCGGCTCGCCGATTCCGAGGATCAGCTTGACGGTCTCGGTCGCCTGCAAGAGCCCGATCGTCCCCGGCAGAACTCCCAGCACGCCGGCCTCGGCGCAGCTCGGTGCGAGCTCGGGCGGCGGCGGGTCCGGGAACAGGCAGCGATAGCACGGTCCTTCATTTGGCAGGAAGACGCTGGCCTGTCCCTCGAACCGGAAGACGCTGCCGTGGACGTTCGGCTTGTTCAGCAGTACGCAGACATCGTTGATCAGGTAGCGTGTCGCGAAGTTGTCGGCCCCGTCGACGACGATGTCGTACCCCGTGAAGATGTCGAGGGCGTTGTCCTTCGTCAGCCGGACCTGATGGGTCTCGACGTTGACGTCCGGGTTGAGCCCCTCCATCGCGATCCTGGCTGACTCGACCTTCGGCATCCCGAGCCGGTCGATGTTATGCGCGATCTGGCGCTGGAGATTGCTGTCGTCGACCGTGTCGGCATCGATGATCCCGATCGTCCCGATGCCGGCGGCGGCGAGGTAGAGCGCGGCTGGTGAGCCGAGCCCGCCGGCGCCAACGAGCAGGACGCGGGCGGCGATCAGCTTCTGCTGGCCGGCCTCGCCGACCTCGGGGATGAGCAGGTGGCGGCTGTAGCGGCGGCGCTGGTCCGGCGTCAGCGTGGCCGGGACGTGCCAGGCCTCGCCGGCGTTCTTCCAGCCGTTGAAGCCGCCCGCGAGCGAGACGACGTCGGTGTAGCCCAGTTCGCTCAGCGACTTCGCGGCGAAAGCCGAGCGGACCCCACCGGCGCAGTAGACGACGACCGTCCGGCTCTGCTCGGGGACAGCGTCGTCGATACGCTGCTCCAGGAAGCCGCGCGGGATGTGTATCGCGCCGGGGACGATTCCCTGGTCGACCTCATCCTGCTCCCGGACGTCGACCGTCGCCGCGCCCTGGTCGATTAGCGACCGGGCCTCGGCGACATCGACCTCACGGATGGCCTGCCTCGTCGCCTTGAGGATCTCGTTGTACCGTGCCGACATCGCCGACCCCCTCTGTTGCTTGCCAGTGGCTACCGGAGAGTCAATCTTGACTATCCAGCCCGTAAGAGTGCCGTTCTGCCAACCTACATAGTAGAATCGCGATTCTGGCTCGGGCACGAGTATATGTCGAGGGGGACGTCGATGCTCGCCAACCTAGAAGAACTCTTACTCAACGTTCGAGACTCTAGATCAAGAGTCTTTATAAAAGACGCAATAGAATGTTACAACGTCGGAGCATATAGGGCGTCGGTCGTTTCAACATGGGTGGCCGTCGTCTATGACCTGATCCACAAGTTTAGGGAGCTAGAGGCAGTAGGTAACGATGAAGCAAAAACAATTGTAGCCCGATTCGAAGAGATAAGGAGACATGAGGACATATCTGGTTCGTTGGATTATGAGCGGAAGATATTGAAGGTAGACAGAGACAGATTTGAGCTTCTATCTCCTGATACCTACAGGGATCTGGAGCGGCTACAGCAGGATAGAAATCGCTGCGTTCACCCAACGATGCAGGCTACGAATGAGCCCTTCGTTGCCACTGCTGAACTTGCTCGTTACCACATTCGCTCTGCCTTGGAAGATCTCCTTACGTTGCCGGCAATCATGGGTGCACGTGCAGAAAGCTTGGTGTGGGATTCAATCGTTGCTCCCTATCTTCCCTTCTCTGCTGAGGAGGCCAGGGATTACCTGAAGACTGGACCACTTGGACGAGCCCATCCTACGTTGGTTCGTAGGATTGTATTGCGTCTGTATAGCGAAATAGTACGAGGAAATGGGTCTCGTCAACAATCTTATCGGATGATGAAAGCGCTAAGCGCAGTATTGCTTCTGTATAGGTCCGAGACGGAGTCCTTATTTCGAGATGACGTAAACAAGATGATATCGAGTGAAACCACAGAGCGGCTGGAGACAGTGGTCGCTGTGGCGGTTCGCATTCCGGAAACGTGGGCGAACCTGAGCACCGTAAATCAGCGGAAGCTCCAGCGTTATTTGAGTACGAGTTCGGAGGATGTCTTCAAGAGGCTGGCGTCTATATGCTTGGAAAGCATTCCCTATAGCGACGTCGCAAAGCGCCGATTGTCAAGTGTTGACGACGAAACAATCGCATTTTTGACCGATGATTTCATCGTCGAAGATGCCGTAATCGATCAGGCCGTTGCACGCTATGCGGCGTCCAAGAGTTTCGCCCAAACCCGTAGGCTGTCAGCGACTGTTCTGGATCCAGTGGTTCCGTATATAGATGGCTCGCGGCTAAAAATCCTTCTGCAAGCCTTTATAGATAATGACCAAATTAGCGAGACTCGGGAAGCAGCCTATCTCTATCAACGCATTATTGACGAGTCCAGTGTTGCAATAGAAGACATCCATCAAGAACTTCTGGAGTTCAGCCAGTACATCAATAACAAGGGTGAGATAGGGAAGAGATTGCAGGGGTTAAAAGATTTAGTGGACGCCAAACTGACCTCATTCAACTCCGTCCCTTTTTGATTTGATAGGCTTGCCGGCTTCCTCCCAGGCGTGCATCCCGCCGGCGAGCGAGACGGCTCCGGTGTAACCCATCTCCTCCAGCGTCTTCGTGGCGTAGGCCGAACGGACTCCGCCGGCGCAGTAGACGACGATCGGCGTGGCCGGGTCGGGGATGAGGCCGCGGATGCGCTCGGGGACGTCGGCTCGTGGGACGAGGACGGCGCCGGGAATGACCCCGGTCGCGAACTCCCACGGCTCACGGACGTCGAGTGCGACGGCGCCGTCATCGATCATGCGCTGGGCGTCGTCCGCGCCGACTTCCGGCACGGTCGGGATCTGGGGCTGACCGGGATGGTTCGAACTCATCTGGAAGGCTCCTCGTTGTGGTAGGCGGACCGGCGACGCGGATGGGCAGCACGACGACGGACTCAACCGAAGGTTGAAGGGCTGAAGTGCTGTGGAGATGCAGACACGTTAGCCGGTGCTCGACGCTGGCCGGCTCGTTGCCACCCGCAGGACCTCGTCCCGGACCGACCGCTCGATGCCGCGGAGGTCGGGAGGCGCGGCGATGTAGGCGGTCAGCGCGGAACCCCGTTCACTCAGCGGGGCGATGCGCTCACGGTACGTCTCCGGTGACTCGGAGGGTTGGTAGCCGTGGACGAGATCCATGAACCGCTCGTCGGTTCGGCAGCAGGCCCGCAGGACCGCCAGCGACGCGGCCCAGTGCTCGGTCGTGGCCACGTTGGGCAGGACGCCCAGCGCGACCGTCGCCGCGTCCAGGTGGCGCCGGGCCACCCAGGCGATCGGGAGCAGGTGCGTCCGGACCCGCTCGTGAGGATGGGCGAGGTTGCCATACAGCGTCCGGTAGCCGCCGTTGCCCTCGCCCGTGATGTTCAGTGCGACCTGCAGCGGCAGCGCCCGCCACCACGGGAAGCGGTGCTCATCCGAGACGACGTCGGTCAGCAAACCGAGCTGGGTGCGGGCGTCGCTGTTGGACGGCAAGGTCGTCCGGCTGCACGAGTAGATGCAGGCCAGGGCGAGCGTCTGCTGCTTGGCCGTCAGGTGCTCGGCATCACCGACGAGGGCGGCGACGCTCGGGACCATCGCCGCGGCCAGTTCCTGGATCAGCAGCGCGACGGTGTGGGTCGGGAGGCTGACGACGCGATCGTCGCCGGTACCGTCGTTGCCCATCGGCTCGATCGAGAGGGTCGATTCGCGGACGAGGAGGAAGTCGAGCCCCTGACGGAGCAGGCGGCTGCTCCGGGTCGGATCGAACGGCACCGTCCGGCCGTCACCAGTCGGGACGAGTGGCGACGGTTCTGAGGGCTGATAGGGGGTGGCGTCATGCCGCCGGGCGGATGGGTGAGCCATGGGGAAAGTCTACTGGTCCTCGTTCAGAAGCGCATGGAAACTGGTGGTCAGAGCGTCGAGCCGGGACTGCGCGTCGGTAATCTGGGCGGCGATCTGATCGGCCATCTCGTCGAGCAGAGCCGGCTCCCGCCGCGACCGTTGCCAGAGCTCGTGGGCCGGGCTCTCCTCGAGAATGGCCAGGTCGCGGCGGAGCGACGCGACGACCTCGTCCAGCCGGGCCAGCTCGGCGGTCGCCCAGGCAAGGCGCTCGGCCGGGGATCGCGTCGTATCCGGCGTGTCCTCCGCGCTCGGGCTGAGGGTGAGCAGGTTCCGGAGCGCCGCGAGGTCGCGCTCCCGGTACGCGGTATTGATCCGGACCATCCGCTGTTCACGGCGTTCGCGCTCGGTCTCGTCCTGGACGAGGTCCGGGTGGTTGCGCCGGGCAAGTTCGCGATAGGTCCGGCGGAGTTCGGCCTCGTCGTCCTCCCCGAGCTGGGCGGCCTGCTCCCGCTCAAAGGACCGCTGGTACGTGTTGGCCTCGTCGGCCTCGTCGGCGATCGTCTGGCGCCGGTCCCGGAACAGCCGTTCGACATCGCACTCGATCTCGTCCGGCCGGGTGCCGCGCTGCCCCCGGACCATCGCGATCCGGTGGCGAAACTCGTCGCAGGTCAGCCGGAGCCGGTTGAGCTCGACGAACAGGTGGCCGGTCCGGGCATGGTAGGCGCCCTCGAACCGGCCAAGGTCGTCGCGGAGGGTCTCGATCGTGGTCTGGAGGGTGGCCGCCTCCTGCCGGGTGACGCCGATGACGACCAGGAGGCGCTCGAAGGCGAGATCGTCGGAGGACGGGACCGGCCGGAGCCCGCTGGCGTTCGTGGACATGCGCGTTACCTGTCCGGGATCGTCGGGTTTAGGATGATTCGCCGCCCTGTTCCGGGCACAACGATACCCCACCGCCAGGACCGGGGTCGCGACAGTGAGGAGATCATCACGTTCTGGGCGAACGATCGTTGCGTCGCCGGTCAGATTCGCTGATGTGAGCGTGACCCGACGAGACCGTAGGTGACGCCACGAGCAGGCGATCGGCGACGAGGCCGCTGACTGGCTCTGTCTCCTGCCGACTAACGGTACCGGTAGGTGATCCGGCCGCGCGTCAGATCGTACGGGGAGAGCTCGACGATGACACGGTCACCGGGGAGCACGCGGATGTAGTTCTTTCGCATCTTGCCGGCGAGGTGACTGAGCACCTTGTGGCCGTTCTCGAGTTCGACCATGAACATCGCGTTCGGCAGCGCTTCGCTGACGCGACCGTCGATGTTGATGGCATCCGGGTCCTGTCGACGAGGACCTTCCTGGGGTGGTGGGGCACCGGCGGGCAGGGGGCCACGCTGGGGGGGCCGTCCGCCGCGAGTGTTTGCTGGCTTCGCCAAGGGCAACCTCCAGTTGCAAGTCGAACGTGCGTTGAGTGGATCGCGTGACCGTGAACGGCCGCGGTTCAATCGGGTGTGAGCGCCTCGGCGATGGCGGCGGCTCGCCAGCCGCGAACTCTGGCCGGTTCAACAGGGAACCGGCGAGCGCATCATCACCGTGACGAAGCATCTCCGTCTCCAAGGCAACCGGAAGTATAGCATTTTCGGCTATTCCGGCGGCGGACTTGACTGGCCACCAGGGATGTCGCCGCCCGCCGAAACCGTCCCGGCCGGTGCGCCCGTTCACAGGATGAGCATCCTCTGGCAGCCAGTGTGCGTGATGACTCGCAGACACCGAGCGGCCGTCTATAGGTAGAAGGAGCACCACATGGGAATGTTGAGCCAGTTGATCTCGATGGCCACGAAGGCGATGTCGGGTGGGAACACGAACCGGTCGGGCAACGGCGGTCAGCCGTCGAGTGGGCGCAGCCAGATGATCCAGAAGGTCGGGTCGGAGGCGATGAATCAGGTTCGCAGGGCCGGGCCGGACGCCGCCCAGCGTCACCTCTCGAAGACGAAGTTCGGGACCGACCCCCGGGCCCGGAAGGCCGCGAAGGCGGCGGACGATCTTGCCCGTCGCTTCGCTGGGCCCGGAACCGCACAGGACGTGTCCCGCTCCGCCGCGCCGGACAAGCCGATCGACCGGTACGGGGAGCGGCCGTAGGCTGCACCTCACATCTGATCGAGAGCCTCCGTCGCCCGGAGGGATTCAGTTTATGGATGATCCATCCTCATACGTGAACGTTGAGACGCGGCCCACTGATCGCCGGTGGGCCGTTTGGCTGCTCCTTTCAGGGGAAGCCGCAGCCCGTTGCCCAGTGTTGTTCGTTTCGCCTAGGTTTTATCCGAGAACATACGCTTAACCTATTGACAAGCCCTTCGGATTCTCATAGAGTTTGATTATGCGAGACCATGTTATGCGTGAGCAAACGGTCGCGACCGAGGTCGTGCCGAACCATATCGACCGCTATCGCATCCTGAGCGTCCAGCGGGCGGCCCAGTTGCTCTCGGCGTTCCTGACGCCGCCGCACGACTACGGGGTCAGCGAACTGAGCCGGATGCTTGGGCAGACCAAGAACCAGACCTTCCGCCTGCTTCAGACGCTCGTCGATGAGCGTCTGGTCATCTTTGACCTCGTCAGCAAGCGGTACCGCCTGGGCTACCGGATCGTTGAGCTCGGTGTCGTCGCGCAGAAGAAGCTTCCACTCGTGGCCGCCGCCGCCTCGGTGCTGGACCGCGTCGCGGAGGAGTCCGGCGAGACGGTCAACCTCGGCACCCTCGCGGACGAGGTTACGGCGATCTGCCTCGACAAGCGGGAGAGTGCCCACCCACTGCAGATCCATGCCCGGATCGGTGGTCGGACCCCACTCCACGCCGGTGCCGTCTCGAAGCTCCTTCTGGCGTATTCCTCGGAGGTCTTCGTCGCCGAGTTCCTCTCGCTCGCCAGCCCCCTCGAACGCTTCACCGAGAACACCATCGTCGAGCCCGACGCCCTTCGCGCCGAACTCCAGGCCATCCGAACGGCGGGCTACGCCATCAGTGACGAAGATCTGGACCCAGGGGCGTGCTCCGTCGCCGCACCGATCCGGAACGGAACGGGGGAGGTCATCGCCGGAATCAGCATCGCCACACCCAAGGCGCGGTTCAGTACGCCGGAACGCGACGAGATCGTCAGAGCCGTCGTCGGAGCCGCCGAGGAGATCTCGCGCAAGCTCCGGGGCGACCGGTCGATCAACGTCACCCGCCGCTAGTTCGCCCATCAGGAACGTCACCCGCTCGAACCGTTCGACGGGACCGCACGGACAACCGCCACCGCACGGTGCGCGGAGGGGATGAATATGCGCATCGAGGCTCTCCAGCAGGAACTCGCCCGGAGTGGCGTCCAGGTCTCACGGCGTGACCTCATTCGGCTCGCGGCCGCCGGCGGCGCCGCGCTCGCGGCCGGTCCGCTCCTGACCGGCCCGGTCGCCGCGCAGGACGCGCTGGCACCGACACCCGGCGGGATCTGGCGGATGGCGATCGGCGGAACTCCGACGGTCTACCCGATCACGGCGCCGGCGGCGCTGGTCGACCTGCTCGTCAACAAGACGATCTACAACAACCTGACCCAGTATCAGCTGGTCGACGGCGCGATCCAGGCCGTTCCGGATCTGGCCGAGTCATGGGAGTCCAACCCCGAGCTCACCCAGTGGACGTTCAAGCTGCGGTCGGGCGTCCTCTGGCACGACGGGACGCCGCTGACCTCGGCCGACGTCAAATTCACGTTCGAGACACTGCTCAACCCCGAGGTCAACGCCTCGGCCCGCGGCGTGATCTCTTCGATCGACACGATCGAGGCGGTCGATGACCTGACCGTACGGTTCAATCTCAAGACGGCGTTCGCCCCACTGCCCGTCATGCTCGGCTACAACCAGTGCATCGTCCCGAAGCACCTGATCGAGGGGCAGAACCTCAACCAGCCCGCCGCCTTCCTCGCGGCGCCGGTCGGAACGGGGCCGTTCAGGGTCAAGGAGCTGTCGGCCGGCAACTACCTCGAGGTCTCCCGCAACGACGCCTACTTCGGCGGTCCGGCCCTGCTGGACGGGATCATCTTCAAGACGATCACCGACGGTAACGCCCGCGCGGCCCAGATCCGCTCCGGTGAGATCGACCTGACAGTGATCGACCCGGCCCAGGTCGACTCGATGGCGGGCGCCTCCAACCTCGTCCTCCGCCAGGAGCCGCAGGTCAACTACTATTTCCTCGCCGTCAACCACAGCATCCCGAAGCTCCAGGACCCGCGGGTCCGGCAGGCGCTGTCGCACGTTCTCGACAAGAATGCGATCGTCGCCAGCATCCTGGCCGGCGCCGGCCAGGTCGCGACCGGCCCGATCCACCCGTTCCTCGGGGACTACTACAACCCGAACGTCCAGACCTACGCCTACGACCCGGATGCCGCCGCTCAGCTGCTGACGGACGCGGGTTGGACCAAGGGGGACGACGGCATCCTCGTCAACGCCGCAGGCGAGCGCTTCACGCTGCTGATCAACGGTCCGAAAGGCTACCCGGTTCTGGAGCAGGTGCTGGTCTACGCCCAGTCGGAGTTCCAGCAGCTCGGGATAGAGGTCACGCTCGACATCCCGGAGTGGACGGTCCACCTCGAGCAGTACCACGACCTCAAGTACGACCTGCTCGTGCAGTGGTGGGTGACGCCGCCGGACCCCGATCTCTACGACCACTACTACAGCACCTCCAGCTCCAACTGGTGGGCCTACAATAACCCGGAACTCGATCCGCTCCTGATCGAGGCCCGCAGCCAGGCCGACCACGCCGCCCGGGTCGAGCTGGTCCACCAGATCCAGACGATGGTCGCGCTCGACCTGCCGGTGCTCTACCTCTATCACGTCCAGGAGATCCAGGCGCTCAGCAGCCGGACCCAGGGGTTGGTCGAGATGGGCTACCGCGACGCGCTGACGTGGTCCGAACTGATCTGGGTGACGCAGTAGCGCATCGGATCGCTTCGTAGTCGTCCGGAGCCGGGAAGGGAGGGATGCCGTGATTGCTTACGCGATCCGCCGGCTGATCCAGGCGGTGGTGCTGCTCTTCATCGTCAGCATCGTCACGTTCGTCCTGATCCATGCGGCTCCGGGCGGACCGGCGATCCTTGCCAACCCGGACCTGAGCCGGGAGCAGATCGCCCAGGCGTCCGAGCAGATGGGCTTCAACGACCCGCTGCCCGTCCAGTATGGGCGCTGGCTCGGCAACGTCCTCCAGGGCGACTTCGGGGTCAGCTACAACACGATCGAGCCGGTCGTCGACCTGCTCAGGGCCCGGCTGCCGAACACGCTGCTGCTGGCCGGGCTGGCCCTGCTGCTCGGTCTCGTGATCGCGATCCCGCTGGGCGTCGTCTGCGCCTTGCGCCGCAACTCCTGGCTGGACCGAACGGTCGCCGGGCTGACCTTCTTCGGGGTGTCGATGCCGGTCTTCTGGCTGGGGATCATGCTCATCATCCTGTTCTCGGTCCAGCTCCGCGTCCTGCCGAGCGGCGGGATGATGTCGCTCGGCGAGCCGTTCTCGCTCTGGGACCGAATCCGGCACCTGATCCTGCCGGTCAGCGTGCTGGCGCTGGGCAACCTCGCCGAGCTGACGCGCTACACCCGGTCCGGTCTCGTCACGGTGATGTCGGAGGACTACGTCCGGACGGCCCGGGCCAAGGGCCTGACGCAGCGTGGGGTCGTCGTCGGCCACGCCCTACGGAACGCCCTGATCCCGGTCGTGACGATCATCGGCGTGATGCTCCCCCGCGCGGTCAGCGGAGCGGCGATCACCGAAGCGGTCTTCTCGTGGCCGGGGATGGGCCAGCTCGCCGTCAACGCCGCCACGACGCGGGACTACCCGGTCGTCCTCGGCACGACGCTCGTCGTCGCGGCGGTGGTGATCTTCAGCAGCTTCATCACCGACCTCGCCTATGGCTACCTCGACCCCCGCATCCGGCTTGGCTAGGAGGGATCCATGACGGTCACGTCCATCGCCCCCGGCCAGAAGGGGCGGATCGCGGCCAGCGCCCGCCCGCCGGCCCGGTCGTTCTGGCGGACGGCCTGGGGGCGGTTCTCGGCCAATCGCGTCGCGATGGTGTCGACGGTCTTTCTGATGGTGATGTTCGCCGTCGCCGCGTTCGCGACGGCGATCGCCCCGCAGGACCCGAACCGGGTCAGCATCCTCAACCAGCACCTCGCGCCGTCGGGTGAGCACCTGCTGGGGACGGACGAGAGCGGCCGCGACGTCTTCTCGCGGCTGATCGTCGGCAGCCGTGCCTCGATCGCCGTCGGCCTGACGGCGATGGTGATCTCGGTCGTGATCGGCTCGCTGGTCGGCAGCATCGCCGGCTACTTCGGTGGCTTCGTCGATACGGTCCTGATGCGGATCACGGATGGGATGATGGCGATCCCGTACTTCTTCCTCGTCCTGATCGTCGTGGCGGTCTTCGGGTCGAGCTTCACGAACATCGTGATCGTGATCGGGGTGACGAGCTGGATGGTCGTCGCCCGGATCGTCCGCAGCGACGTGCTCCGCTTCCGCTCGAACGAGTTCGTCACCGCGGCCCGGTCGATCGGAGCGAACGATGCCCGGCTGCTGATCCGGCACATCCTGCCCCACGCCGTCCCGTCGATCCTCGTCGCAGCGACGCTTGGCGTCGCCAACGCGATCCTGCTCGAATCGGCGCTGTCGTTCCTCGGGCTCGGGATCCAGCCTCCGGCCGCCAGCTGGGGCAATATGTTGAGCAACTCGCAGGCCTACATCTGGGACAACCCGCTACTCCCGCTCTACCCTGGCCTGCTGATCCTCCTGACCGTGCTGGCGTTCAACTTCCTTGGCGACGCCCTTCGAGACGCGCTGGATCCGCAGTACCGGGAGGGAGGCCACTGACCGATCGCGTCGTCGGACTCGAACCGTCGATCCGGAACCTGTCATTCAACGAGCGACGCGGTCCTCTCGGACCATGACCGTCCCCCCGGGGAGCCGCGTTCGCTCCCAGAGCAGAAAGAGATCTCCCGTGGTAACCACGACCGACGCCATCACGACCTGGACCGCGCCGGCGCTTGAGCGCCGCATCCTCGACGCGATCGATATCCAGACGCCCTGGGACATCGTCGAGCGCTTCTCGAAGATTGTCCGGCTGTCCGGTACCCCGGAGGAGCGGTCGGCGGTCGCCCTGCTGACGGCGCGGCTGGAGGAGTGGGGAATCCCCTACACGCTCCACGAGCCGGAGTGCTTCATCTCCCACCCCGGACCGACGACGCTCCGGATCGATGGGCCGGACGGCAAGTCGTTCCGGGCCAAGACGGCCGCGATGGGCGTCTCGACCGACGGCGAGGAGATCAGCGGCGAGCTGGTCTACGTCCCAAGCGATGGCGGCGGGCAGGCCGGCGACGTCTTCGCCGTGGGCGTCTCGTTCGGTGGGCAGGACGTCGCCGGCAAGATCGTCATGACGGAGGGCTTCGCCTCGCCGGGCAAGGTGACCGACGTCATGGCGGCCGGGGCGCTGGCCGGGATCTTCATCAACGCCGGCCAGGAGATCCACGAGGGCATCTGCACCCCGATCTGGGGCACCCCGGACCTCGATAACCAGAACCAGCAGCCGACGATCCCGGTCATCGCGATCAACAACCCGTCCGGGCGGGAGCTGATCGCCGCCGCCAAGGCCGGCCCGGTCCGGGTCGCGCTCTCCACCCAGCTGGAGACCCGCTGGCGGACGATCCCGGTCCTGGTCGCCGAGATCCCCGGCGCGACCGTTCCGGACGAGTTCGTGCTGCTCCACGGTCACCTCGACTCCTGGTTCGAGGGCGTCGCCGACAACGCGACCGGCGACGCGACGATGCTGGAGCTGGCCCGCGTCTTCTGGGAGAACCGGCGGGACCTCGCCCGCTCACTCCGGGTCGCCTGGTGGTCCGGCCACTCCCACGGCCGCTACGCCGGCTCGACCTGGTACGCCGACGAGTTCGGCATCGATCTCGCCCGTAACTGTGTCGCCCAGGTGAATTGCGACTCGCCGGGCGCCCGCTGGGTCAACAGCTACGACGAACTCAGCGCCATGACCGAGACCGTCCCGCTGGTCGACGCCGTCATCCGCGAGACGACCGGGATCACGCCCGAGACCGAGCGCCCACCCCGCGCCGGCGATTACTCCTTCAACGGCGTCGGCCTCTCCGGCTTCTACATGCTCTCGTCGACGATGTCGCATGAGCTCCGGGACGAGAAGGGCTACTACGCGGTCGGGGGCTGCGGCGCCAACATCGAGTGGCACACCGAGGGCGACCTGCTCGAGATCGCCGACCGCGACAACCTGCTGCGCGATCTGAAGGTGTACGCCACGTCGCTGCTCCGGGTGCTCAACGCCGCGGCCGTCCCGTTCGACTTCACCCGGACGACGGCCGAGTTCCGCGAGACGCTGGGTCGTTACCAGCAAGCCGCCGGGTCGCACTTCGACTTCGGCCGGGCCGTCGCCGCCCTCGACGAGCTCGATGGCGTCCTCGCCAACTTCTACGCGGCCGCTCCGATCGACGCCGCCCCGGCCGACGACGTCGCCCGGCGATTCAACTTCGCCCAGCGCCGCCTCGCCCGCCTGTTGGTGCCGGTCAACTACAGCCGGGCCGAGGCGTTCTACCACGACCCGGCCCTCGGGGTGCCGGAGCTGCCGGACCTGGCGCCGGCCCTGTCCTACGGTGCCGCCGGTGACGACGTCGCCCGGCTCGGCGTCCTCCGGGCCCACCTGACCCGAGGGCAGAACCGCCTCGTCTGGGCCCTGATCCAGGCGACCGAGACCGCCCAGGCCGCGACCGGCCGCTGAGGCGTCCAGCTGCCCCTGCAGGGAGCCGCCCACCGTCGCTGGTGCGCGGCTCCCGTCCTTTCGTCGTAGGGACATGGCTTGCCTTGTCCGCGCCGTCAGGCGCAGTGCCGCGCAGGGGTCCCGGTGCTGGGTTCAGTCCTGATGCGATGGAATCGGACTGTTGCCCGCCACGGTTATCGCCCTGCGGGGCGATGGCCGCTGAGGCGGCCGGGAGGGGCCAGCGAAGCGGGAGCGGGTGACCCTACGTCATTGGCCGCTTCGATGGCTGCGATCCGCGCAATCACCGTCGTCATCGCCCAACGAGAGGATCAGATCGGTGTGCGCCCATTCCCATTCCACATCCGCTACCAATGAACGCGATACGACCGAGCAGGCCCTGCAGGACGCGGTCTCCGCCAATCGGCTCCAGGAGCATCTCGTTCGCCTCAGCCAGCTGTTCCGCGACAGCGGGACCGCCGACGAGCGGACCGCGGCGGCCTACCTCGTCGAGCAATTGCGTGGGTTCGGGCTCGAACCGGTCACCCACACGTTCGACTCCTGGATCTCGTGGCCGCGGGGGGGTACGCTCACCATTCGGCCGGACGAACAGTCTGTCGACATCCCGGTCCGGACGCGGTCGTTCGGTGGCCACAGCGACGGCCTGACCGCCGGATTGGTGCATGTCCCGTTCGCGGCGCCGGGCAAGGGTGAGATGATCTTCTCCCACCGTGCTGTCGCCGCCGACTACAGCGGGATCGACGTCACCGGGAAGATCGTCCTGACGGGCGACGGTGGACCGGATGGAATCAGGCGAGCGCAGGAGCGCGGCGCCGTCGCCCATTTCCACATCTGGCCGTCCGACGAGGACGCCATCCACGAGATGATCGCGACCCCGGTCTGGGGCACGCCGACGCCGGAGACCGCCCTGCGGGTACCGAAGATCCCGGCGCTCGGGCTGACCAACGCCGACGGCGCCCGGCTGGTCGAACTCCTGGCTATTGGTCCGGTCGCGGCGCACCTGACCTCGCACGTCGAGACGGTCTGGGCCGAGCTGCCACTCGTCACGGTCGACATCCGGGGTACGGAGACCGATCGCTTCCTGCTGGTCGGTTCCCACATCGACTCGTGGTACGAGGGCATCACCGACAACGCGACCGGCGACGCCGCGCTGCTGGAGATGGCGCGGGTCTTCAGCGGTGAGCGGGAGATGCTGAGGCACGGGCTCCGGTTCGCCTGGTGGCCGGGCCACTCGACCGGGCGCTACTCCGGCTCCACCTGGTACGCCGATGCCTTCTTCGATGACCTCCACGCCAACGCACTCGGCTACCTCAATATCGACTCGCCCGGTCCACGCGGCGCGGCGATCTGGGACTGCCGGTACAACTGCGGCGAGATCGAGGCGATCACCGGCACGGTCGTCCGGGAGCTGTCCGGGCAGGAACCCAACCTGCGCCGGCCGCTCAAGGCGGGCGACCAGTCCTTCCTCGGCGTCGGCCTGCCGTCGCTGGGCGCCTTCCGGATGCTGCCCGTCGACCACCCGGACCGCAAGGCCGTCGGCGGCTGTGGCGGCGGCTGGTGGTGGCACACGCCGCACGACACGCTGGACAAGGCCGATGCCGCACTCCTGGCCGAGGACACGCGCCTCTACGCGACGATGGCCGTCCGGATGTGCGAGCCGAGCCGTCATCCGTACGACTTCGTCCCGGTCGCCGATGATTTCATCAGTCATCTCAGCCAATACGGCGACGCGGCCGGAGAGCGCTTCCCGCTCGGCGACGTGATCCAGCTTGCCCAGGCGTTCCGCGAGGCAGCGACCTGGCTCAGCCGGAGAGCCGACGTTGCCCGGACATCGGCGGAGATCGCCGCCGTCAACCAGACCGGGATCGACCTGTCCCGACTGCTCAACCCGGTCCTCTTCACCATCGCCGGACCGTACGAGTTCGATCCGGCCCTCCAGCTGCCGATCCTGCCGGGGCTGGCCCGGGCCGCCGAGCTGGCGACGCTCGATCCCGCCTCCAGCGAGTATCGCTTCCTCCGGACCTGGCTGGTCCGGCAGCGCAACCGGGTGGCCGACACGCTCCGGCAGGCGATTCGGACCGCGGAACCCCTTTCCGTCGAACAACCTGTCGGACGCCTGCCCGGCGCACCGGTCGACCAGTGAGTGTGAGCATCTCTGGGCAGCATGCGCTACGCTGTCGCACTGCAACCCTGCGTCGGTCCGGCGGGGGTTCCGGTCGATTCGTCGACCGGCCGCCGGGCCGCGCCGACGCAGCGGGCACGACCATGGACGTCGCCGTTCGTGATGCCGGCAGACCCGATGACGGGAAGGCCGCCGGGGGTCATCGGTACCGGGATGGACGCGATCCGAGCGTGGTCATCCCGGTGCCGGTGAGTACCGTGCGCATTGCGACCGTCACGCACCGAAGGGGTGCGGGCACTGGCTGGACTCGGGAACACGAAGGTGGAGGGAACACATGCACCTTCAGTCACTCACGCGTCGCCTGGCGGCGTTCGGTCTGATCGGCGCGCTAGCGCTGGTCCTGGCATTCGCCGCCGGCACGCTGGCGTCGGCCCAGGACGCATCGGGGACTCCGGTGACGGGCGGCGGGACGACCCTGCCGAGCACCGGTACGGGCTCGACGGTTGTTAGCCAGGCGACTCCGGTGGTCGGCGGCGACACCGCCCTGCCGAACACCGGCACCGGCTCCACGGTCAGCGTGCAGGCGACCCCGGTCGTCGGTGGCAACACCGGTGGCGACACCACGCTGCCGAGCACCGGCACCGGCGACGCCTCGCAGACCGGCTTCGGTGGCCTGCTGATGGTCCTTGCCGCCGCTGCCGCGGTCGTCGTCGCGGCCGTCTCGGCCCGGACCTTCACCCGCCGCAACAGCTGATATCGGTTCAACGTCAAACGAGCGGGCCGCGGCGAGCAAACACTCGCCGCGGCCCGCTCGTCGTTTCACGTCTGATGAGGATCAGCGGCCGGGCAGCCCGATCCGATCGGATGTGGCCGGTGTCTCGCCACGGGCGATCGTCGCCTGCGGGCTGTCGGGCGAGATCTGCATCAGCTCGATCCGGTTGCCGTCCGGGTCGGCGACCCAGGCCTGCCAGTTGTTGTCGAGCCCAAGGCTCGGTCCGCTGGTGATCGCGATGCCGAGGGACCGGAATCGCTCCACGTCGGCGTGGAGATCGTCGGTCATCAGGCAGAAGTGGGCGAAGCTGCCCTGGCCGCCGCTGCCGGGCTCCGGGCCGTTCGGGAACAGTTCGAGGAAGCGGTCGCCACCGACGTGGAGGTAGACCAGCATCAGCGAGCCGTCGTCCCTGAACAGCCGGAATGATTCGTTCAGGCCGAGGTGCGCGTAGAAGGCCAGGGCGGCGTCCATGTCGTGGACATCGAATGCCGTGTGCGCCAGATCGACGATCATCGGAGAGACCCCATCGTTCGCTCGTCGGGTAGCATGTCCCGGTACGTCCCGGACGGCGGCCAGCTTGCCGCCACCGATCCGCATTGTCGCAGAACGCAGGGAGCACCAAGACCGATGGCAATCACCGGTACGCATCACGTCGCCCTCAAGGCCAATGACTTCCTCGCCCTTCGTGGGTTCTACCGGGATACGCTCGGCCTGGCGGAGGTCGGTGCCTTCGACGGGACCAATATCGTCTTCTTCCAGGCGGGCGACTCGGTGATCGAGCTAATCGAGGGGGCGCCGGCCGCGGTCTCGGGCGGCTTCGCGCACTTCGCCTTCGAGGTCGACGACATCACCGAATCGGCGGCCGACCTGGAGCGGTCCGGGATCAGCTTCCACGTCCCGCCGAAGCCGATCACCAATCCGGCCGGGGACACCGTCTGCTGGGTGGCGTTCTTCCGCGACCCGGAGGGCAACGAACTGGAGCTGTTCCAGCCGGTCGGCGACCGCTACCCGCAGGGCACCCCAACGGTCGACCAGGCCTGATCCCACGCCGAACTCGTCCCACTGTTTCGTTTCTCGGCCGACAGGGTTCGCGCGTCATCACAGGACAGGAGTCGTCATGCAGTTCGGGTTTCTGTCCAGATCCATCGACGATATCGCGAAAGCAGAACGCATCGGCTTCGATGGCATAGAGCTCAACACGTCCGCCTTCGGGAACGCCGCCGAGGGCGACCTTGACGCCGCGAAAGTCGCCTCGGCGAAGGAGCAGTCGGAGCGGCTTGGCGTCACGATCACGGCGCTGGCGCACTACGGTCTGACGGGCCAGTCGCTGGAACCGGCCCCGGTCCTGGCGACGTACCGCCGGGTCTTCGACACCGCCGAGCGGCTCGGGGTGCGGGTCATCGCCAGCATGAGCGGCTTCCACGCCGACCGGACCTGGGACGAGAACGTCCAGGCCTTCGGCGATCGCTTCGGTCCCGTCGCCGACGAGGCCGAGCGCCGTGGGATCACGCTCGCGATGGAGAACTGGATGGGCTACGGCGGTCACCTGCCGTTCCGTCCGGTCAACATGGGCGGCTCGCCGGACACATGGGACAGCTGGTTCCGGGTCGTGCCGTCGAAGGCACTTGGGATCGAGTTCGACCCGTCCCACCTCTACTGGCAGGGCATCGACCACATGCGGGCCCTGAAGGAGTACGCCGGCCGCGTCTATCACGTCCACGCCAAGGACGTCGAGAATCTGCCCGAGACCCGCTATCGGATCGGGGCCAATGGACTCGCCTTCCGTTTCCGGATGCCGGGCTACGGTGAGATCAACTGGCCGGAGTTCATCTCCGCGCTGGTCGAGATCGGCTACGACGGCGGCGTCGCGATCGAGCATGAGGACGACGTCTTCGGTTGGCACGAGCCAGGACCGAAGTACGACGACGGGCTCGTCCGCGGCTGGCAGGTGCTGGAACCGCTGATCCATCCGACCGGACGGCCGTAACCGCCAAGAGCGCAGGCTTGGGAATAGGGACGACCGGGACCATGGCCGCGGTGGTCCCGGTCGTCCTTGTTCAATTCAGGCCTCCGGCGTCGCGTCCGGCGTCGCGTCAGGGGTGGCTTCTGACTCGATGATCTCCGCCGCGATCACAACCACGGTCAACGAGAAGGTGGATCGATCGGGTGAGCCCTCGGAGACCGTCGAGAACGTCAGGTCGTATTCACCTGGCGGCGGTGGGGCGATCAGGAGGCTGTAGCCATTGGAGACGGAGAGCGCGGCTCCCTCCGGCACCACGAAGAAGTTGTCCTCGGGGAAGTTGAGCGTGAACAGTGGAGAGTCCGTTCGATAGCGTTCGATGTCGGGCAAGTCTACGCCGTTCACGGTCGCCTCGACGCTGGTAAAAGTGTCCGACTGCACCGCCGCGCACTCCCGGAGCTCGGCCTCGTTCCGGCCAAAGTACGGTGGTGGCTCCACCGTCGAACACTCGGTGCCGCCAAGCGACACGAACAATCCGGTGCCCTCGGGGACCACGCACCGGATGGGTGCAGCCCCATCGTCTGGCGAGGGAGCCAGGCCGGCGGGAGTGAAGAACACCGGACCGAATTGGCCATACCCGCAGCGTTCGCCGGTCGGATCGAAGTTCGGATTGATCTCCTCGGGCATGGAGGTCGCCCACTGCCACCACCGGGCGTCCCACTCGCCCCGTGTCAGGCCCGCGTAGGACTCATCGGGTGCCAGACGGTGAGTTCCGCGGACCCGGGTGTCGCCTCCTGGGCGTTGCCCACCGCGGCGAAGCCGGTGAAGAGCAAGAGCGCGGCAAGCGTGACGAGCACGAAGCGTGGGATGAACAAAGGTGTTTCCTTCTCTTCAATCGGCTGTCAGGTTGTCTGGGCTGTCTGTTGTTCTCGATTCTATCAGTGGTCGTCCAGCATGCTTTTCTTCGAACGTGCGGCGCTAAAGGTGAGAAGCGGGACCCCGCTCGTCAGGTCCCGCTTCGCCGGGAGCTGTCCAGACGCCCCAGCATCTCGCGCAGGTCGGTCGTGACGCCGAACTCGACGTCGATGGCCGCAAAGTGTTTCTCCGCGCACGCGATCCGGTCGTTCTCGGCCGGGCGGCGGTCCTCCGGGATCAGGCTGCTCTTGGTCTCCTGGACGAGATAGAGCCGGTCGCCGTCCCGGAGCATGATCGCCCAGTCGGGGTTGTACGTCCCGATCGGGGTGTCGACGGTGAACCAGTCCGGCAGCTTGACGAAGAACCGGACGTCCTCGTTGTGGTCCAGCGCCCGCGCGAACAGGTCGACCATGGTCGGGTGCGCCTCCGGTGGCCGCGTTCGTCGTCGTGGTCCGGCCAAAGACCGGCCCTGAAGGGACCGGCTGAATGACATTGGTCGCGAACAGGCGGTCCGACCTGGGCTCCCGGGTATTGGCGTCGCCATTGGGGAACCAACGCCGAATCCAATGTCCCTCAGCCGGTCCCTTTCGGGCCGGGCAATGGAGCCGGGCCGTTTACGGCCGGACACAGGGTCCGAAACATCGCGCCCTACACCACCTTGAAGGCGATGGTGCGGTCGTGCTGCCGGGCGCGGGCGCGGATCGTCTGGGCGGCGTTGACGTGGAGCTGGTCGCCGTTGGTGAAGCTGGCGTCCAGGCGGACGATCTGGGGTGCGTCGCGTCGGCCATCGCCGCGATCGTCGGCGCCTCGATCCGGCGCTCCAGGCAGGTCAGCAGGGCGCCGTCGACGATGCTCCAGGCGTGCTGGCTGGCTAGTGCGATCCGCTCGACGGTCGTCGTCAGCTCGAACCCGGCGGCGAGGATCAGCTCGCTCAGGATCGCGCGGGGTGTGCTGTCCGGCTTGACGTTAGGAGTTGTTCTGGAGGAGCTTGAGGACTTCCAGATTATCGCCTTCGAAGACGACGTTCCGGGTCGTGTCGAAGGCGACGCTCTCATTCCGGTCGGGGATCAGGGTGCCCAGCGACGCCTGCTGGATGATCCGCATGCAGTCGGCCTTGCCCGGCCAGGACAGCCCGAAGCGCTCCCGGCCCGGCTCGACCGTCCGGTCGCCCAGCGAGCAGCGCCGGGCGTCGAAGTCGATCTCGTCCTCCCGGAACACCTCGGGGAAGAGTTGGCGGAGTAGGGCGATGCGGTCGGCGGTCAGGTCGCGGGACTGAAGGGAAAGACGCTCGGGGCCGAGGGGTCGGTCTGCTCGGTCATCGTGATCGTCTCCGAGATCGAGATATCCCGTCAGTCTCCTGGTCCGGCCTGGCGATGCCGCGGGGCGAACGTCGTGACGGCACAGGCGGGACAGAACGGTGATCGTACCGCGGTCGGTCACAGGCCGCGGCCCCAGGAGTTATTTCCTACCGGCGAAAACCCGGGGGGGAATGGTCGGTAGGAAACAAACCCGGGACTGGCGGCGGTGGTTACGGTTATGGATGGCCTGGCGCTGGGCATTGGAGTGGTCCCTTGATGACGGTGCGTGGTCCTGGCCATTCATGGCCAAGGTCAGGACCGGCGCGGGGCGTCGAGACGACCGTGTCCACGGATATCATTCCGCGACCTCGATGAGGGTCGGGTGAACTGGTGAACCGGACAACGCCTGTCTACCGTGGTGGCACCGAGCGGCTGGCGCCGGTCGTGATCGCGTGGAGTTCCTCGAGCGGCAGCTTCGGGTTGCGCTCGGCGTCTAGCAGACCGTTCTTCTCCTGCATGGTGTCGGTCAGCTGGGTGTAGCAGAACCCGGTGACGGTGTCGCTCTCCAGGATGGCGCCGATCAGCTCGGCGTACTTGTCCCGGAGCTGCTCCGGCGTGTCGGCCGACCAGAAGTGCCAGCGCTCGCCGGCGACGTTCGGGTAGCCGATCCCGCCGACCTCGGTCAGCATCAGCGGCGCCTCAGGGTTGTTGTCGTCCTCGACGATCATCCGGCGGCTGCCCGGCGTGACGTTGGCGATCGTGTTGACGACCGCCGAGGCGTCGACCCAGCGCTCGATCAGCGTCTCGCGGTTGTCGGTGTAGTCGTGCATCGCCAGGATGTCGCTGTTGGTGTGCTCCCAGCCGTCGTTGCTGATCACCGGGCGGCTGCCGTCCATCGCGCGGGCGATGTCGGCCAGCGACCGGATGTAGGCCCGCTGAGCCGGGTCGTTCTCCAGGTCCGGCACGCCCCAGCTCTCGTTGGTCGGCACCCAGGCTACGAGGCAGGGGTGGCTGATGTCGCGCTGGATCGCCTCGATCCACTCCCGCGTGAAGCGCGTCATCGCCAGGTCGTCGAAGGCGTAGGCGCTCGGCATCTCGCCCCACGTCATCAGGCCGAGCCGGTCGCACCAGTAGAGGAAGCGCGGGTCCTCGACCTTCTGGTGAATCCGGACGCCGTTGAAGCCGAGCGCCTTCGCCAGCTCGACTTCCCGCCGGAGCGCATCGTCGGATGGCGCGGTCAGGTGGGAATCGGGCCAGTAGCCCTGCTCCAGCGCCAGCCGGAGGTAGAGCGGCCGGTTGTTGAGCAGGAAGCGGCCGTTGCGGACGCCGACCGAGCGCAGCCCGGCGTAGGAGGCGACCTCGTCGACGATCGTCTCGCCGTCGAGCAGGGTCAGCTCGGCGTCGATCAGCCGCGGGTTGCTTGGCGACCAGAGCAGGTTGGAGACGTGGTGGGCGCCGAAGTCGGTCGGCAGCGTGATCGTCCGGTGGACCTCGCCGCCGCGGACGCTGAACGTGTCGTCGGTCAGGGCGTGGCCGTCGAAGCTGAGACGGACCCGGAGGCGCAGCGTCTCGCTGGCCGGCCCGGCGACGCTCACCTTGAGACCGAGCGACCCGGCGCTGGCGTCCGGCGACCAGCGGAGCCGGGCGATGTGTTGCTCCGCGACGGTCTCCAGCCAGACGGTCTGCCAGATTCCGGAGGTCCGGTTATAGAGGATGCTGCGAGGCGGCCCGTTCCAGACCTGCTTGCCACGCGGCTGGCTGATGTCGTTGGGTTGGTCCTCGGCCCGGACGACGACGGTCTGCTCGCTTCCGTCGCGGAGGAGGTCGGTGATATCGGCCGAGAACGGGACGTGACCGCCAGTGTGGCTGGCGGCGTGCTGGCCGTTGACCCAGACGGTGGCCGCGTAGTCGACGGCGCCGAAATGCAGGATCACCCGCTGGCCGCTGGTCGGCGTGGCGACCGCAACGGTGCGGCGGTACCACAGGTACGGGTGGTCGCCGGTGTCGCCGATACCGCTCAGCTTCGACTCGGGCGCGAACGGGACGGTGATCGTGCGGTCGAAGACGTCGTCGCGCTCGTGCCAGCGGTCGCGAAGGCCATTGTTGGCGTCGTCATAGGCGAATCGCCACTGGCCGTCGAGCGAGGTCCAGTTGGCGCGGGTGAGTTGCGGCCGGGGGTGATCGTGCGCTTCAGCCATGCTGTTCGCGGTTCCTCTCGTTTGGGCGGTCCGCTAGACAGGCCGGACTTCCCATGCGACCTAACGGGACGATGACCGGAGCCAGACCGCCATCGGTCCGGCCGCACGGTTGGCCCAGGCATAGTAGGGGACGGCGGTCAGGCTGACCGGCTCGTCCGGCTGCCCGGTCAGCTCGTCGGTCGCCTGGTAGAGGCTTCCGTTCCAGCTCCGCTCCCGCCCGGCGAACCGGGCCGGAACCGAGAGCGTCACGACGCCACCGAGCAGATCGGGCCGCATCTGATCGGTAGTCTCGCCGTTCGGGTCGAGGATGGCGGTCCGGACATCGCGGCCTCCGTTGTCGACGGCCTCGACACAGTAGACCAGCGGTCCTCGCTCGAGGGCGACCCGACCGCCGTCCTCGGTCACGCTCGGATTGGCGGCGATCCGGCGGACCGGCATCGTCAGGCTCAGCTCGACGGTGTCGCCCGCCCGCCAGTCGCGCTCGATCGTCGCGAAGCTGGCTGAGGTCGTCGTCACATCGGCATTCTGCCCGTTGACCGTGATCGACGGCGCCTGGCCGACCCAGCCGGGGATGCGCAGGTGCAGGGCGAAGCTGCCCGGCGTGTCGATCCGGAGCGTGACCGTGCCGTCCCACGGGTAGTTCGTTTGCTGCGAGATCCGGACGGGTTCGGCGCCCGGTCGCTCGATCTCGGCGTCGTTCTCCGCGTAGAGGGTGACGTAGATGCCGCCGGCGTCGTCGGTCGCGTACAGATAGCCGGGCAGCGAGGCGAGGGTCCGCGCGACGTTGGGCGGGCAGCAGGCCGTCCCGAACCACTCGGAGCGGCGGTGGTCGCCGTTGTCCTCGAGTGGGTTCTGATAGAAGTAGTGGTCGCCGCTCTCCGACAGGCCGGCCAGGACGTTGTTGAACAGGGACCGCTCCAGCACATCGAGGTAACGCGGCTCGCCGGTCCGCAGGAACAGCCGCCAGCCCCACATCGCCCCGGCGATCGCGGCGCAGGTCTCGGCGTAGGCGGACCCGTTCGGCAGCTCGTAGTCGTCGCCGAAGGCCTCGCCCTCCCAGCGGGCGCCGAAGCCGCCGGTGACGTACATCTTGCGCTCGGTCGCGCTCTCCCAGAGCCGGCCGAGGGCGTCGTCCAGCGCCGCCTCGGGCCGCTCCAGCGTCAGGTCGGTCGCGCCGATCGTGTAGTAGAGCTGGCGGACGGCGTGGCCGACGACCTCGCTGGTCTCGCGGATCGGCTCGTGGTCCTGGTGGTAGGACTTCGGCCGGCCGCCGTAGGGCTTCGGCAGCCGCTGGTGGCCGCGGGCGTCGATGAAGTACTTCGCCTGGTCGACGTAGCGGGTCTCGCCAGTGGCGCGGGCCAGCTCGATCAGGGCCAGCTCGACCTCCTCGTGGCCGTCGATCCAGAACCGCTTGCCCTCCTCCTCGGGCCCGAAGGTGTTGCCGATGTGGTCGGCGTAGCGGCGGGCGATGTCGAGCAGGCTGGTCTTGCCGGTCGCGCGGAAGTGGGCGACGGCGGCCTGGAACATGTGCCCGGCGCAGTAGGTCTCGTGCAGGTCCGGGTTGGTCCAGCGCTCGTCGGCCCGGTCCCGGGCGAAGTAGCTGTTCAGGTAGCCGTCCGGGCGCTGCGAGTCGCCGATCTCGGAGATGAGGCGGTCGAGCAGGGCGTCGAGCTCCGGGTCCGGGGTGCTGGCGAGCGACCAGGCGGCGGCTTCGAGCCACTTGTAGACATCGCTGTCGTTGAAGTAGACCCCGACGTAATCCGAGTCGATCTTGCCGGCCGCCCGGCGGAAGTTGTCGATCCGGTGCGTCCGCTCGATCTGCTCGAACTGGGTCCGGAGCGAGACCGTTCGATTGGTCTCGCGCCGCTCGGCCAGCAGGCCGCCGGTCATCGCGACGGCGGAGACGGCGACCGGTCGGAGCCGGGCGCCGGAACTGTGACGGGTGTCGACGACGACGGTTGATGCGAGCCCGACGGCGCTCGTTGCAGACATGGGAGTCCTCTCGTGGTCCGGTCGCGGGCAGGTCTCAGCCCTTGATCCCGGTCAGGGTGATGCCTTCGACGAAGTATCGCTGAGCGAGGAAGAACAGGACGACGATCGGCAGGATGACCGCTGTTGACGCCGCCATGAGCAGGTCCCACTGGGCAGTGTAGGCACTGCTGAAGGAGCGTAATCCGAGGGCGAGCGTGTACTGCTTGCTGTCGTTCAGATAGATCAGCGGGCCGAGGAAGTCGTTCCAGACGCTGATGAAGGTAAAGACCGAGACGACGATCAGGGCCGGCTTGGAGAGCGGCAGGATGATCCGGGTCAGGACCTGGAGCGGGTTCGCCCCATCGAGATAGGCCGCCTCGTCGAGGTCCCGCGGGATCGCCATGAAGAACTGGCGCAGCAGGAAAATGTTGAAGACGCCGCCGCCGAACCAGGCCGGGACGACCAGCGGGACGATCGTCCCAACCGCGCCGACCTTCTCCCAGAAGATGAACGTCGGGATCAGCGTCGCGGCGTAGGGCAGCATCAGGCCGCTGAGCAGGATGCCGAAGATCAGGTTGCGGCCCCGCCAGCGCAGCCGGGCGAACGCGAACGCCGCGACCGTGCTGGTGATGAGCGTCCCGGTGATGACGAGGAACTCGATTCGCATCGTGTTGAAGGCGTACCGGTCGAACGGCACCGAGGTGAGCGCCTCCTGGTAGTTGCCCCAGCGGACCGGCGACGGCACCCACTCGACCGGGAAGCTGAAGATCTGGGCCGGCCCCATCAGGGACGAACGAATCAGCCAGACGAACGGGAACAGTGTGATGACACACCCGATCAGGAGCATGACGTAGAGCGCGATCCGTCCGGCCAGCCGGCGGACCCGGCGCATGGTCGGCGGCTTCCGAACCTCGTAGCTCGCGATGGCCGTGGTCGCATCCGGCGAGTCGATCATGCGGCGTTGTCCTCGTAGTAGACCCAGCTGCGCGCGCTCCGGAAGATCAGGACGGTGATCACCAGGATGACGACGAACAGGAACCACGACAGGGCGCTGGCGTAGCCCATCCTGCTCTCGGTGAAGGCGGTCCGGTAGAGATAGAGCACGTAGAACAGGCTGCCGTTGTTCGGACCGCCGTCTGTCATCGCGTAGGCCTCGAGGAAGGCCTGGAAGGCGCCGATCATCCCGATGATCAGGTTGAAGAAGATCGTAGGGGTCATCATCGGTAGGGTGACGTTGCGCAGCTTCTGCCAGGCGCCACCGCCGTCGACCTCGACCGCCTCGTAGAGGTGGGCCGGCACACCCTGCAGGCCGGCCAGGAAGATCACGGCCGAGTTGCCGAAGCCCCAGACGGCCATCAGGATCAGCGACGGGATCACCGTGCCGGGGTCGTACAGCCACTGCGAGGTCGGCAGCGAGAACTGCTCCAGCAGGGAGTTGAACAGCCCGAAGTCGGGGTTGAACAACCACGTCCAGAGGACGGTGTTGGCGATCAGGGGCACGAGGACAGGCAGATAGAAGATGGTCCGGAAGATCGCCTTGCCGCGGACGTCGGCGTTGAGCAGCAGCGCCGCTGCGAAGCCGGTCAGCAGGACGAGCGGGACACTGGCGAAGGCGTAGTAGAGCGTCACCCAGAGGGATTTGAAGAAGAGGGGATCCTCGGTGAACATCTCCTGATAGTTGTCGAACCCGATGTAGCTGGCGCCGGTGTAGATGTCCCAGTCGGTCAGGCTGATCCAGGCCGAGGCGAGCATCGGGCCGATCGTAAAGGCAAGGAAGCCGAGCATCGCCGGCAACCCGAGGAGGATCCCCCAGCGCCGCTCCATCCGCTCCATGCCCGAGGACGAGCGTTTCGGAGTACGGGTGAGCCGCGCGATCGTCCGTGTTCGGTCCGGTGTGGTGGTCGTCGCCATTGCCGTTCAGCCCTCCGTCTCGATGGCCGTCCGGGCGACTCGGCGCGTTCGGGTCGCCCGGACCGTGTCAGGCGTTCGGGTAGCGGCCAGTCAGCATCGGCTGGAGCTCGGCGCCGGCCTCGTCGAGGACCTGCTGCGCCGCCTTCGTCCCGAGCCAGAGCTCGTCGAGGTGGGCATCGAGTCGGGTCGAGATCGCGGGGAACCCCTTGATCGTGACCGGGCCCTGGACCGAGTGGTTGAGGACGTAGGTCATCGCGGCGTCGCGGTATTCGGGCGGGTGGACGTCGTTGTCGACCCACGACGCGACCAGGGCCGGGTCGGTGTAGTAGGGCGTCTCGGTCGGCATCCAGAGCCCGGACGTCAGCAGGTCGAGGACGTTGGCCGGGTCGCTCGTGAACAGGAACAGCTTGACGGCGGCGTCCTGGTTGGCGGACGACGCGCTGACGACAGTCGCACCGCCGATGATGCAGGTCGTGGGCTCGTTGATCCGCGGCAGGACGCCGATCGCGAGCGGCACCTCGGCCCGACTGATGTCGAGCAGGTTCCACTGGCCATCGATCGTCATCGCGACGCGGCGGGTCTGGAGTTGCTGGGCCGTGGCCGGCAGGCCCTCGGCGGCGGTCGGGGTCGGAGCGACCTTGTGGAGGTAGATCAGGTCCTGGAGCTTCTGGAAGACGTCAGCCGACTCTGGCGAGTTGAGCGTGTAGGTTGTGCCGGCCTCGTCGGTGAAGTCGCCGCCGGCGCTGCGGACCAGGGCGTACCAGGCGATCCAGCCCTGGGCGAAGTTCAGCCCGTACTGCTGGACGTTCCCGCCGTCGAACTCCGGGTCGGTCGCGTTGCGTCCCTGCCGGTCCTTGGTCAGGAGCTTGGCCGTCTCGACGAGCTGGTCCCAGGTCCAGGCCGTCTCAGCGGTCGTCGGTGGCAGGGCGACGCCGGCCTCCTCGAACAGATCCTTGTTGGCGAAGACGAGCGTCGTCTCGACGGCCGACATCCCGCCGAATGTCTGGCCGGGCTGGAAGAAGTACATCGAACCGGGAACGCGATCCGCGAACTGGTCGGCATATGGCGTCATGTTCAGGATCACGCCCTGCTCGGCCAAGGCGAAGGCGACCGACTCGTTGGCGTAGAAGACGTCCGGCACCTGTCCGGCGGCGACGAGCGTGTTGAGACGGGTGTTGTAGGAATCGGCCTCGTCGACGACGTGCTGCTGGTCGACTGTGATGCCGGGGTTGGCTTCCTCGAACTTCTTCAGGAAGTTCGCGACGACCTCCTGCTCCTGCTGGCTGCCCCAGTGCATGAAGGTGATCTTGACGTCGTCCTGCGCCGCCGTCCTGGCGACCGGTCCGGCGACCGCGACGCTGCCGAGCAGGGCCGTCGCCCCGGCGGCTGCCTTGCCGAGGGTCCGCCGGTCGAGGCGGGCGGCGTCCGAAAACCTATCTTTCGCACGCGTCATGGTGCAGTACTCCCATCGAGGCATCGCTGCCTCCGATCTTCGTATCCCCAAGGACGCCTGTGCGCCGTGAGGGTGCAGGCGCTCCTCGTCGAGCCGCGCCGGTTCCGGGTCGCGGGGACGAGAGAAACATAGTTTCCTGCTACGGTGCGATACTAGGCCGGTCGCCAGAGGCTGTCAAGCAGTGCTTCAGAGGCGCGAATCTGCCCAGCGCCAGCACTGGCACCGCCACATGCGATGCCGGATGACCGCTGCTCGGAACCGATTGGCCTGAGCGTCGATCAGGGAGTCACGAGAAGATGATCGCGAATGGAGCTGGTGGTCGGGTTTGTCCGGCGGGTGAGCCATGAGCTCGATCGATGCCGGCGCGTCGCCTTCGCTCCGGCGTCCGACGATCCATGATGTCGCCCGGCGGGCCGGGGTGACGGTCGGGACGGCGTCCAAGGCGCTCAACGGTCGCGGAGCGCTGCGCGAGGAGACCCGGGAGCGGGTCCGGGTCGCCGCCCGGGAGATCGACTTCCGGCCCAACGAGCTCATGCGGAGTCTCCAGCGGGGCCGGACCTTCACGGTCGGCTTCGTTACGGAGGACCCGGAGGAGCGGTTCACGATGCCGCTGCTGTCGGGAATCGAGAGTGCGCTGGGGGAGGCCCGGGTCCTGGTGTACTTCGCCCGGCTGACGGGCGAACCGGGGCAGGAGCGGCAGGTCATCGACGCGCTGCTCTCGAAGCGGATCGAGGGGCTGATCTACTCCCGGACCCGGATCGACGCCGGACCGCCGGTCGATGTCGGCTCGTACCCGACACCGATCGTCTACGTCGACACGCTGGTGACCGATCCGGACGCCCTCTCGGTGATCCCGGACGATGCCCAGGGCGGGGGGCTGGCAGTCCAGCATCTCGTCGACAACGGCCGGTCCCGGATCGCGCACCTGACCGGACCGGCCGACTGGCTCTCGACCCAGCTGCGGGTCGACGCGATGCGGCAGGTTCTGAATATCTCTGAGCTCCCGTTTGCGGAGCACCGCCTGGTCTACGGCGACTGGACCGAGCCGTTTGGCTACGACGCGATCACCCGGCTGGTCGACCGCGACCCGGAGATCGACGGCCTGTTCGCCGGGAACGACCGGATTGCCCGCGGCGCGATCGACCGGCTGGTCCGGCTCGGCGTCCGGGTGCCGGAGGACATCGCGGTCGTCGGCTTCGACAACGTGCGGATGGTCGTCGAGCAGGCTCACCCGCCGATCACGTCGGTGGACATGAACCTGGCCGAGGTCGGCCGGATCGCCGTCCAGCATCTGCTGGCGATCATCGCCGGTGAGCGGCGCTCCGGCGTGATCCGGGTGCCGTGCTCGCTGGTCGTGCGGGAGTCGTCGGTCGTCCATCCCTGACTCCATGGCTGCCGGTTGTCCTCCGGATCGTGTCGACTCCCGCTCCCGCGTCCAGCATGCCTGCGGCTTGCCCCAGGGATCCGCTCCGGTCGTCGGACGAACCATCCGGGTGGATCCCCGGAGAAGGACCAACCGCACTCCGATTCCTGTCAGGCGGTTGGATAGCGGCCAACGAGCAGTGGTTGCAGCTCGGTTCCCGCCTCATCGAGCACCTGTCGAGCCGCCTTGGTGCCGAGCCAGAGCTCATCCAGATGTGAATTCAGCCGGGGCTGAATGCCGGGGAAGTTCTTGATCGTGATCGGCCCCTGGACGGAATGGTTAAGGACGTAGGTCATCGCTGCGTCGCGGTATTCGGGCGGATGAGCATCGTTGTCGACCCACTGGGCAACCAGGGCCGGGTCGGTGAAGTAGGGCGTCTCTGTCGGCATCCACAGTCCGGATTGGAGTAACGGCATGACGTTGGCGGGGTCACTCGCAAAGAGGAAGAACGCCAGGGCAGCATCTCGATTCGGGGACGCGGCGCTCACCACTCTGGCCGCACCGACGATGGTCGTGATCGGCTCGTTGAAGCGCGGCAGGACGCCGATCGCAAGCGGCACCTCGGCCCGGCTGATGTCGAGCAGGTTCCACTGCCCGTCGATCGTCATCGCGACGCGGCGGGTCTGGAGTTGCTGGGCGGTGGCGGGCAGGCCTTCGGCGGCGGTTGGCGTCGGGGCGACGTGATGGAGGTAGATCAGGTCCTGGAGCTTCTGGAAGACGTCAGCCGCTTCGGGTGAATTGAGGGTGTACGTTGTTCCTTGAGGATCGGTGAAGTCGCCGCCGGCGCTGCGAACCAGGGGGTACCACCCGATCCACCCTTTGGAGAAGTTCACGCCAAATTGCTGAATGTTCTCAGCATCGAACGCGGGGTCGGTGGCGTCGCGGCCCTGACGGTCCTTGGTCAGCAGCTTGGCCGTCTCGACGAGCTGATCCCAGGTCCAGGCCGTCTCGGGGGTCGTCGGCGGCAGCGCAACCTCAGCCTCCTCGAATATCTGACGATTGGCAAGAATGAGGGTGGTCTGGATCGACGACATGCCACCGAAGGTCCTGCCAGGCGCGAAGTAGTACATCGAGCCGGGGACACGATCCGTGAACTGATCGGCGTAAGGCGTCATGTCAAGGATCAGGCCCTGCTCGGCCAGCGGGAAGGCGACCGCCTCGTTGACGGTAAAGACGTCCGGAAGCTGGCCGGCCGCCACCAGCGTGTTGAGCCGCGTGTTGTACGCATCGTTCTCGTCGACGACGTGCTGCTGGTCGACCGTGATGCCGGGATTGGCTGCTTCGAACCCCTTGATGAAGTCGGCGACGACTTGCTGCTCCTGCTGGCTGCCCCAGTGCATGTACGTGATCGTCACATCGTCCTGGGCGGCAACCTTCGGTCCCGACGTGACTGCGGCTCCACTCATCAGGGCCATCGTACCAGCCGCTGCCTTGCCGAGGGTCCGCCGGGTCAGACGGTGATCGGCCGGAACGCTGTCTCTCGCACGCGTCATGGTGCTCCCTCATCATTGATGGCGACGCTGCCGGTCGTTCAGGTGTCGGTTGACACCTGATGCCGCAGAAAGCTGGTGGTCAGGACCTTCCAGCGTCCGTGCTGGAAGCAACCATCTTCATGCCCGGAGAGAGGCGGTGCATTGCCAGAATGCTCACGATCACCCGGTATCTTCGGCTGGTATATTGTATGTTTGTCCATTTGGCGGTGTCAAGACGTGCCATGAGCAGGGACACCCCGATCAAAGTCCGGGGGCGGTAGCTACCAGCGACGGTTGAGGACAGATGCCGCCATTTCGGCGCACGGCGCCGATCGCCCGACTGCCGCTCGCTGCCAGCTCTCGGCGACGCAGCGCTGGACGGATGGCCCGCCCTGGTCTGGACCGTCACAGATTCCCGGCGGGACTGGCCTTGACGACACGGCACGCGTCAGTTCGAGAGTTAATCGAGATTGCGGGGCTACCAAGACCGCGGCACATGAAAAGCCCGCACCGGTAAGCGCCCATCATTTCTGATGAGGCTTGCGGCTGTGGTGCTCGACGTGTCTGGCGGGCAGGAGATCAGGCGACGCCGTCCGCCTCCAGCGTGGTGGCCTGGCGGTCGGGCGATGAGAACGAGATCACCGCGACTAGCGGCTCGTCACTGGTGCACATCGCCCAGTGCGGCACGCCCCGCGGGATCCGGATCACGTCGCCCGGTGACAGCTGGAACAGATCGTCGTCCAGCTTGTGGTCGCAGGCGCCGGAGACCACGTAGAGCAACTCCTCGCAGTTGGGGTGCTCATGGAGCGGATTGCGCTGTCCCGGACGGATCGTCACGACACCAAGCGTCTGCTCGGCGCCGGGCATCTGCTCGCCGCCGACCAGCCATTGCAACTGACCCCAGGGCGTGACCTCGGGCGGCTGGGTGCGGATCGATGCTACGAAGCTGGCGGTCTGCATTCGAGGTGCTCCTGCTGGTATCGGGCGGTTGGGCCATCATCGACACGACGAGTGGGCCGTCTGCCCCTCGGAAACGACTAGCTTGCCGCTATCGCGTCGGTGGTCTCGCCGGTGTCGTAATCCGGTGGCGCCATCGGCGGCACATCATGGTAGGACTGGCTGACTCCGGCGATGTGCTCTTCCATCAGCCTGGCCGCCCCCTCGACGTCCCGCGCTTCCAGCGCAGCGACGATCCGGGGCCGCTCCATCGCCGTCCGGGCGACGATGTCGGGGTCGCGGTTGGCGATCATGCGGATGGTCTGGATCTGGGACCGCAGTCGCGCCAGCGTGTCCAGCAGCGTGCCATTGTCCGCGACCCGGACGAAGATGTCGTGGAAGCGCTGATCGGCCACTGCATAGCGAACGAGGTCCCCGTCGGCAAGGGCGCGCTCCGTCGCCTCGAGGGCCTCATGGACTTCGTCGACCAGCGCGGCCGTGAACTTCGGCACGGCCAGGCGAACGGCCAGCCCCTCCAGCACCCGGCGGACTTCGTAGATATCGCAAACCTGCATGGCGGTCAGGACCCGGACGAAGTTGCCCTTGTAGGGACGGTGCTCGACCAGCCCTTCCTTGGTCAGCTTGCCGATCGCCTCGCGGAGGGGTGTGCGGCTGACCGACATCCGCTCGGCAAGCATCCGCTCATCCAGCCGGCTGCCCGGCCGGAGTTCGCCATCCGCGATCATCGTCCCAAGACGATCGTAGATTCGCTCGACGAGCGTCTGATGCTGCAGACCGATCACACACCGCTCCTCGTCTGGGCGTCCAGTTTCGTGGTCATGTAGCCGTGGCAGTCCGCCATCGCGCCGGCGATGTCCGCGCCACTCTCCTCGTCAGCGCACAACCAGGCATCGGGGGCCGCGTCGACTTTGGCTCGGAAGACGGGGTCGAAGTCGATCTCCCCCGTCCCCAGTGGCACGAACGCTGCCCCCGCGATGTCCTTGACGTGGATGGTGTCGATCCGGGGACCGAAGCTGCGGACGACCTCCGCGATGTCGGTGATACCCGACTTGACCAGGTGGGCGGTATCCACGGTTAGCGTCACCGCCCCGTCGTCGATCCCATCGAAGAAACGATCGAAATCGGGGCGGTACATGACCGGCTGGTCGTAGTGGTGGTGCAGGGACAGTTGAACGCCCAGCGACCGTGCCCGCCGCCCGATCTCGGCCAGCGTGTGACTGAAGGCGACGATGTCGTCGTCATCGACCGTCCGGCGGGAAACCCCGTGACAGAAGATGACGCGCTCGCTGCCGACCGCCGCGCCGAAGCGAATCACGGCCTCAAGGTCGGCGACTCCGGCGGGATCGAGCCGGCCGCCGGCGATCAGCCCGGAGGCGATGCCGGGTGTGCTTCCCCACCGGTCGGTGAACCGACCGGGTTGGCTGAGGTCGTCGCCGTACTGCATCCGCTTGAGTTGCAGACCGTCGTAGCCCTGTTCCCGGAAGCCGGTCATCAGGACGCCGCGTTCGGCTGAGTCGCGGTCCGGGGCCGAGAAGGCGAGTCGATGATCGGTCATACCGCCGTCAGCTCCCGCAGGGAGACGACCGCGTCGGTCTCGGCGGCACGGTAGGCGGCATCTAGCAGGGCAATCGTTCGCAGATTGTCCCGGCCGCTGTTGACCGGATCCTCGCCGGTGGCGATCGCCGCGACCAGCAGTTCCAGGTTCCTGAGCGTCGCGCCGGGCTTGAGCTGGCCGGAATATGGTGTCTCCCACTGCCCGGCCTGATAACCGTCCAGATCGTGCAGGGTTGCTCCGGCGTAGGTCAGGACGATCGTTCCCCGTTCCCCGATGATCACCGTGTCGGTGCGTTTGAACGGACAGGAGAAGCTCTCGAAGACCGTCGCGATCGTTCCGCCGGCGAAGGTCGCGATCGCACTGATGTCCGTCTCGCCGGCGGAGTCGACGACCGGCGAGGAGCGTTGCTGGGCGCGGATCTCCGTGGCCTCATCCTGAAGCATCCAGCGCAACCCATCGAACCAGTGGACGCCCATCACCGAGAAGGCGTGACGGCGGGTCTGCGTCCGCCAGCCTTTGTCGCGGCGAAGCATCAGGTCCTGGTGGAGGATGCTGACCACGGGCCCGACCTGACCATCCGAGATCAGACCACGGGCAATGTCGAAGGGATAATGGTACCGGAAGTTCTGGTTGACCCCGATCCGGATGCCGGCCTCGTCGCCGGTGGCGACCATCGCGGCGGCCTCATCGTACGAGTCGGCGAACGGCTTCTCGACGAAGATATGTTTCCCGGCCGCCGCCAGTTGATGGACGACGGCCTTGCGGACCGGGGTCGGAGTGCAGACGATCCCGATGTCGAACGACGAGCCGGCCCCGGCCAACAGGTCGTCGACCGAGGCAAAGGTCTCGGGAACGCCGTAGATCCTGGTGACCTCCGCGCGCAGTGCGGGGATCGGATCACAGGCAGCGACGATCTGGACGCGATCGCGATGCTGGGAATAGGTCTCGAAGTGCATCCGCGAGACGTTGCCGCAGCCGATGATGGCGATCCGGGCCGGAGTCATGGGAATCCCTTCCTGCTTCGTCGCGGTGCACCGGGACAGAGCGTCGTCCTAGTAAACGGAAGGCCTCCATCATACGGGAGATCGCATCCAATATACAATACGCCAATCGACCCTTGTCGTACGGGCTCGTGAACGCCCTTCATCGCTGATGGAGATGGGGTAAGGTGGCCCAGCTGTCCGGCACCTTTTGGTGATCAGCGCATGTGGGCGACACGTACGGTAACTCGGATACCGTGCTCGCTGATTGTCCGGGAGTCGTCCGATTCAGGAGACGAGCCGGGGCGCGCGGCGATGGTCCGCTAACGGCCGACCGGGTAGAGCTCGTACTCCACCCAGCTCGTCGTCTGGGTCCGGGGCGGCAGCGGGATCGCCGTCCCGTTCGCGATCGCGCCGGGCAGGCCGTTGGGCGACCAGCTCGACGCCGGCTCCAGGCCGATGTTGTAGTGGCGGCCGTAGGCGAAGTAGTTCGGCCTGGCGCCGTACTCGTGCCAGTGCCAGACGTACGGGAAGGTCTCGGCGTCCCAGCGGACCTCGGCAGCGAGGCCGTGCTCGTCGCTCTCGACCCGGTACCAGGCGTCGTCGCCGAAGCCGGTGACGTAGTTCATCTCCGGTGGCGAGCCGCGGGGCGGGACGACGCTCAGGTCGGCCATGCCGTCGGCGCCGGCCGGGGTGCCAGGGTTGGCGGGCAGCTTCGGCCACGGCCCCTCGGTGCCGGCCGGCAGCCAGTAGTCGTCACGGTTCGCGTTGGGGTGGACGAAGGTGCGGACGCCGTCCGGCATCACGATGCGCACGCCGGGGTGGAGGAACGGTGTGCCGAACGTGATGTGATGGCCCCACATCGCGTGGAGCGGGACGTCGCTCTCGTTGGTGACCCGGCCGTCGTAGCGGAACCGGCTGGCCTCCCCGGCCAGGCTGACGGTCCGCTCCAGCCGGAATGGCGCCTTCGGCGTCCGGACGCTGAAGCGGACGGCGATGGCCTCGGCGGTGTCCTCGATGATCTCGACGTCCCAGGGCAGGTTGGGCGCCTCGCCGTGCTGGCCGAAGATGACGCCCCACTGCCTGGCCGAGACGCCGTAGTTCGGGAACGGCTCCTGCCAGCCACCGGGGTAGTAGTCGTGGAAGGTGGCCGAGACGTCGGGTGAGGAGTTCTGGTAGGCGGTCGGGTCCTTGACGCCGTTGGCCGTCAGCCAGGCGAGATCGAGGTCCTGGGGCTTGTAGAGCAGCTCGACGAGGTCGGCACCCTTGTCGAGCAGGAACGTCAGCCGGAGCGTCCTGTTCTCCATCGTGATCGTGCGGATGCCGAACAGCGAGCCCTCGCTGATGCGGCAGCCCCAGTTCCGCTGCGTCCGCCATCGCCCGGTCAGTACCATCGCCGTCGCCCTCCCGTATCGTTCCATTGTGTCGACCGGCCAGCACTGGCTTGGTCGGGCTCTCCCGCCCGGTAGCTTATCAGTGCGTTTCGCGGCGCGGGCGGTCGGTCCACACCGTCGACCCGGTCAGAGCGGCGGCGGGATGCCATACTTCCCGTGCCGCGTCGACTCCTGTAGGGAGACCCTCCCGGCCAGAGAGGAACCCCGTCTGATGCTGCTACCCGGCTACGCCGATTCCGTCGATCTTCAGGGCTACCTGATCGAGCGCTGCAACGAATGCGAGCAGCAGTCCGTCTTCGCCGTCTTCGAGGCGCGGCGGCGGCTGACGATCAGCATGATCCGGACGCCGGTCAACATCCAGACCCAGTGGCTGATGGAGTGCAAGACCTGCGGAGCGAAGTTCGGGGTGCCCAAGAAGTGGGAAGCGACGCTGCCCGATCGCCTGATGTCGCAGCAGCAGCTCTCGGCCAGGATCCGCGAGCTGCGCGGCTCGGCGTCCATGCCGCGGCAGCCGCAGCGGGTCGGCCACGGCCAGCGGACCGCCTACCAGGTTCTGCAGGTCGACCCGGCCGCCGACCAGGACGTGATCGAGGCGGCCTTCAAGCGGCTCGCCCTCAAGGCGCACCCGGACCGCAACGAGGGGCCGGAGGCGGCCGACCGGATGCGGGAGCTCGTGGCGGCCCGCGATCTCCTGCTCACACCCGAGAAGCGCCAGTCCTACGACCGCTCGATTGGGATCGCCCGGCCGGCCGATGCCTATCGGCGTGACGCCTCGCCAGCCCGGCCACGGCCCGGTCCGCCGGCACGCGAGGAGCAGCGTCGCCAGTCACCCGCCCCGGCTCCCCATCAACGACCGGCCGACCGTCGGGAGGCGAAGCCGACGCCACCACCGGCGCTGCGGGCGCCCGGTCCGCGACCGAAGGGCATCCGGTCCGACGAGGTCTAAGCCGATCTCTCGCATGCAAGCCGCTCAACGAGGTCTGGAGGTGGTGGGTCGCCGGGAGGGGTAATGGTTCACTCGTTCGCGAGATAGGCGAATGGCAGGAGATCCCTGATAGCGACGTTCACGGGTTGGCCATCGGCGTCAGGAACCACGAGGTTCACCTGTGGCCAGTAATCGATCATGATCTGGCGGCACCGGCCGCACGGTGGCAGCAAGGTATTGGCACTGACCGCAACGATGGTCTGTGCCGTGGTCCCGGCCGCCGCGACGTTGGCCAGCGCGACGACCTCGGCGCACGGTCCGCCGGTGAAATGGGCGAGGTTGACGCCGGTGACGATGTCGCCCTCCGCGGTCCGCACGGCGGCTGAGACAGGCTGATTCTCCGTGTCGCCAACCTCACGGATCAGGCGATACGCGACCTCGAGCAATTCAATATCGATCTGCTCCATATCTACTTCTCCCGCTATCCGGTGGCCGCGACCGCTGACAGCGGCACCAGAAGGCCGTCAACTTCATCACTGGACAGACAGTCAGACCTGTTCCGGTCGAACTAACCTGCTCGACTCCAAACGACGTTCTCGTCATGCCCGGAGGATGAACGGCGGCAGGCCGTGGCCGTCGTCCGGGTCGCGGCCGATATCGAGGTTGGGGCCGGACTCTCGAACCACTTTCTCAGCGGCCGATGCGACGCAGCGGTACGAGGCTTCGACAGAGTTTGCCCAGTCGCCCTGAATCCGCTCCCGCCGGACCTCGTGGTCGAATTCGGGCCGGTCGAGCTCGGTCGGGCTGCCGTCCGGGTTGAGCCAGAGGTCGAGCTCGAGGTCCAGGTCGTGGTAGTAGCCCGGCTTGATCTCGCGCAGGGGGTGAGAGAAGTTGACGTAATAGCCAATCGTCGCGTCGTCGACGCTGATGAACCGGAGCAGGGAGAACCAGCGATCCGGGAAGAACCACTGCTCGGCGCCGGAGCGAGCCATCCGGACGAGCCCGTCGGCCGTTGGGATCTCGAACTCGCGCGGCCGGTAGAAGCTGAACCGGTGACGGAGGATGTCGCGCTCGCCCTTCGCGCCGGGTGCGCGGACCCAGCCCCCCTCGATCCGGTACTCCCAGCACGCGCCGCGGAGCTTCTCCTTGCGGTAGTAGAGGTGACCCCTGGGCTTGGTCTCCGGAGGGCCGCAGATCGGCTCGACGGCCGGCGGGTCGAGCTCCGGCAGAGATCGGTCGAAGGATACGGATCGGTCGGACTCGTCGACGCCGGGCGAGTCGAGCGGCGTGGCCGCCTGCCCCGGACGGTCCTCATCATCACGGTGGATGGCGTCAGGTCGTTCTGTCGTCATGCGACCAATAGTAACGAACTTTATGCCGTCCGTGACAGGGGGCATTCACGGGCCAGACGTATCCGGCCAACATGGCGGACGCGGCGGAACTCTTCGGTCGTCGGGAAACCAGTCCGCTTCGAGCGACTGGGTCAGTGCGGCGAGCGCCAGGCGAGGTCCAGCCAGGCATCGCGCTCCAGGATTAGCGCCGCGATAGCCGGGTCGGGGATCGCCCGAGAGGAGATCTGGAGCCGGTCCTCAACCAGGGTCGTGAGACCGAACGCGAAGAACGGCGCCAGATCTTCGATCGAACGATCAGTCGCGCCATAACCCGCGATCAGGCCACGCCACCAGGCATCGATGGCCGCGGCGCCGATCGACCCGGCGAAGAGGTGGGCACCCAGACGGAGACAGGCGAAGGTCCGGCCGAGGTCGAGCAACGGGTCGCCGATCGACGCGTTGGTCCAGGCCAGTACCGAGAGATTCCCGTGATAGTCGACCAGGAGATTGCTCGGGTGGTTGTCGAGATGAATTGTGGTCGGTTCTCGCGCGTCGGTGCTGATGCGTTCGAGCAGCCACGGCTCCACGCCGGTCAGCCGGTCGCGAAAGTTCCCGCGGCCGCCGGCCAGATCCCCGGTGTCGGGCAGTTCATGGATCTGCCGGAGGAGTTGACCGCTCCCCAGCCCCATTTCCCCAACCCGGTCTGGCCGTTCAACCAGCACGTTCAGCATGGTCCGGCCGGTCAGCCACTCCATCACGATCACCGGGCATTCGGCGATCGTGCCGACGTATTCGATCCGGGGGGTGGCAATACCGCCGCCGAGTGCTCGACGCTGGACGGCGGCCTCGTCCTGAACGGTCGGCATGCCCGAATGCGGGAAGAGCCTCAGCAGGAGATCGGTCTCCGGCTGCTCACGGCGGATACGCCACAGGACCGCGGCGCTCATCCCGCCGTCGACCGGCTGGACATCGATGACGTCGGAGATGCCGAGCTTCGCGATCACGAGTTGCGGGTCAGGGGCGGTGATCACGGCCAGTTCCGTACGCTGACGGGTATCACGATGGCGTCGATCAGCGCGGCGAGATCAGGAGGCCGTCGTGGCCGCTCGAACCCCAGCAGTCGAGGAACCGATCCCACGGGACGTCGTACTCGTAGGGGCGCTCCCAGTTGGTGTTGGTGGGACCAAGCGAGTCCCGGATGATGACGACATCGTCGTCGTAACCGATCGCCGCGACGCAGTGGTCGTTCTCATAGACGGTTGGGTAGACGGAGCCGTCCGGCGTCTTCCAGCGGGTCGGAACGAACCCGGAGAAATCGACCGTCGTCTTGAGCCACATCAGCTTCCCGGCACCGAGACCGGCCTCGACCGTCTTACGGCTGGAGACCGTCTCGACGGTGAAGTCGAACCCCTCGAAGGCCCGGCGGATGGCGCTGCCGCGGGTCTTCGAGAACGTGTTGCTGGACAGGTCCCCGCAGAAGGCCGAGCCGATGTCGCCGCCGTAGATCACGATCCCGCTCGGCGTCTCCTCGGCGTACGGTTCGAACGGGTTGTCGAAGCCGACGTAGCCGATCAGCTCGTCGAGCGTCGTCTCGACGCCGAACGTGCTCATGATCATGTAGGCGACGTCGAACTCGCAGGTGTAGAGATCCCACTGGCCCTGCTTGACGATGGTCTCGGTGTAGGCCGTGTAGGTCCGGCCGTCGAAGGTGACGGGATTCATCCCCGTCGAACTGGTGATATCGCCGGTAACCGGCTCGCTCCGGATGATCGCCTGCTCGACGGCAACATCGCCGCCACCGGCTCCGGCACCGCCCAGTGCCCCCGAGCCGACCATATTCGTCCCGGCACCCGGCGTCGGCAGGCCGATCTCCTCCGGTCCCTCGACGGCGAGCACCCCTCGGCCGGCCAGCAGGGCGGCACCGGTGGCGAGCGCCCCGGTCATGATGCGACGCCGGTTCAGACCGGTAAGACCGGCAGAGCGCGGGAGGCCCGACGAGGGTTCAAGGGAGGTATCGACAGGCATGGAAGTCCTCGGAGTCGTCGGAGGGGCGTCGGTTCGCAGCACGGGTGACGGGCGCTGGGAGTGTGCGCGATCGCTCCGTTCCGCGCAAGGCCGCGATCCGCCGATCGGGCCCGGACGCAGGCACGGTTTGACTGACGGGGAGGTTCGTCGCCCTAGCCGGACGCGGACGGGGTAGGATAGACGGCGCTGCGCGAGGATTGCGTCACCGGACGTTCGACGGACCCGGCACGAGGCCGCGGTTGCGGGAGAGACGAGCCCAGCCACCATGACGAGCGATGAGACCTCAGACCTTTCCGACCTGGCGAGTCCCTTCCTGGAGCTGAGTGCCGGTCAGTCCGCTGCCTTCGCCACCTATCGCGACCTGCTGATCGAGTGGAACGGCCGGTTCAACTTGACCGCCGTCACCGATCCCGGGCAGATCGACCGCCGGCTGTTCCTCGACGCCCTCCGAATGGTCGGCCCGGTGTCGGCGATCGCCCGGCCGGACCCGATGCGCGATGGTACGACCGCGATCCGGATGGTCGACGTGGGGACCGGGGCCGGTTTTCCCGGCCTGGCGCTGAAGATCGTCCTGCCGGATCTCGACGTGACGCTGGTCGAAGCGACGGGCAAGAAAGTCCAGTTCCTCGAAGCGGTCATCGGTGCGCTCGGGCTCAGTGGGGTCGTCGCCCTGCATACCCGGGCGGAGGAGATCGGGATGCTGCCGGCTTACCGCGGCGCCTTCGACCTCGTCACGGCCCGAGGGGTCTCATCGCTCGCGGCCCTGTTCGAGATGGCCGCTCCCTTGCTGCGGATCGGTGGCGCCGGGTTGTTCCCCAAGGGGATGGACCTGGAGGAGGAACGGGCGATTGGGCAGCGGGCGGCCAGGATCGTCGGTCTGACTGTCGAGGCGTCCGACGTCATCGCCGGCAGCGAGACCCGGCTCGTCGTGGTCCGCAAGACGTCCGAGACACCGCGCCAGTACCCGCGCCGGTCGGGGATGCCAGCCCGCGATCCGCTCGGCGCCGCGCCGCGTCCGGCGGCGAAGCGCACCGGTCGCTGACCGGCCGGATCGACGGTGAGCGGTTCCTTACTTCGTCGCGGCGAGTTCGAGCTGGATATTATCCGGGTCGCGGAACTCCAGCACCATCATGCCAACGCCCCCGAGATCCGTGATCTCTCCGTGTGGGATGGCGTGGGCGTCGAAGTAGGCGCTGGCCTTGTAGAGCTCGTCGACGCTGCCGACCTGGAACGAGACGTGGTCGAGGCCGACCCGGTTCTCGTCGAAGCGGTCGGTTCCGCCCTCGGGCATCGGCCGAAGCCCGAAGATCAGGTCGCCCTTCTTCAGGATGATGCCGCCCTGGAGGTTGAACTCCATGATGTCGTGGTCCGGGTCGCCGGCGGGCGGCGGGGCGTCGGCCATCACGTCGAAGCCGAGAACCTCGGTGTAGAAGCGGCGGGACCGCTCGAGATCGGAGACGGTGACGCGCAGGTGGCTGATACCAATCGGGGTGAAGACGGCCATGGCTGGGTATCCTTTCGGCTTGCGAGAGTGATCGGTCCTGGAGCAGGCGTCGCAAGCTCGGTTCCAACCATCCGGGAGCTCGTCGCAGGGGATCACCGCGAGGGCCGTGGGCAGTTCGAGACTGGCAGGTATGAGCCCTGCGTTCACGGGACCTCACCGGAGAGGGACTCGGAGGATACGATGTCTCATCCAGACCCGATCCGGTTGATCCGAAGGGATGCCAGATGCCGTACCAGAAGCGTGAAGATCGGCCGGACGCGGTCCGCGATCACCTGGCCGCCCACGCCCAGGACAACTCCCGGGCCGCCGACAACAGCGTCTTGGACGCGTATCGCCACGACGAGACGCGGGCGCACCGGGTTGCCTGGGCAGCCGTCGGGCACGAGTACCAGAGGGACGAATCGTCCGGACGGTGGGTCAAAGGCGTGATCGCGGGCCGGGACCGATCCGGCCGGCTGCCGACGGTTCGAACAGGGGAGGACGTGACGACATGGTCAAGCGGTTCGATGTCGTCGTGATCGGCGCCGGCAGTGCGGGTACTGGAGTGGCCTCGACGCTCAATGCGGCCGGGCTATCCGTCGCCCAGGTCGAGCGCTGGCGGGTCGGCGGGACCTGCCTGAACGCTGGGTGCGACCCGACCAAGACGATGCTCGAGACAGCGCACACCCTGCACCGGGCGAGAACGGCCGATCGGCTCGGGCTCGTCATCCCGCGGGCCGCGCCGGACTGGACGGCAATCCGGTCCCGGGTTCGCCGGGTGATCGACACGATCCGGGGGGGTGACGGCGATGCCAATGTCCGGGCCGAAGGGATCACGCTCTACAAGGCCGCGGCCCGGTTCACCGACGCGCGCACGGTCGAGCTCGGCGCCGGTGGCGAGCGCATCACCGCCGACCGGTTCGTGATCGCGACCGGCGCCGAGGAGGTCCGACCTGACATCGACGGGCTCGCCGAAGCCGACGTAAAGACCAACGTCGAGATCGTCGACATCGGAGCGCTGCCCCGGCGCCTGGCAATCATCGGTGGCGGCACCATCGCGACCGAGTTCGCCCAAATGTTCGCCCGGCTTGGCGTCCAGGTGACGGTAATCGGCTCGGCCGAGCGGATCATGCCGAAGGAGGAGCCGGCGCTGGCCGACCAGCTCGCGGCGGTTCTCGTGGCTGAAGGAGCCACGATCCGGACCGGGATCAAGGTCACGCGGATCGAGCGGCGTGGCTCGGAGCAGATCCTGTTCGGAACGACCAGGTCGCAGCCGGAGACCGAGCGGGAGGTGGCGATCGCCGACATGATCCTGCTCGCCGCCGGCCGGAAGCCCGTCGTCGATCTCGGCCTGGATGCGGCGGGCGTCAGGTTCGACGAGAAGTCCGGCATCGAGGTGGACGAGTACCTCCGGACATCGGCCGATCACATCTGGGCACTGGGCGACTGTGCGTCGTCCCTGAAGTTCACCCACCTCGCCGACTATCAGGCCGAATTGCTGGCCGCCAACATCCTCGCCGGGATCCGGGGGGACGGGAGCTCGAAGAAGATCGACGATCGTGTCGTTCCCTGGACCACCTTCACGGAGCCGGAACTCGCCCGGGTCGGGATGACGGAGCAGGAGGCCCGGGAGGCTGGCCACGACGTCGTGGTCGCGGAGTCAGCCGTCGCCGATGAGCCCCGCGCGATCGAGACCGATCAGCGGGCCGGTTCCGTCAAGCTCGTGGTCGAGCGCCACAGCGGCCGCATCCTCGGCGGTCACATCCTGTCGGCGCGGGGTGGCGAGTTGCTGGCCGAGATCGCCCTGGCGATGCGCCACGACCTGCCGGTTGCCGCCATCGCCGAGACGATCCACACTTACCCTGCGTTCGGACGGATCGTCCATACCGTCGCTCAGGCGGCCGAGCGGGACCGGACGGCGAACCACTCGGCGTGATCCCGGGACCTGGCGCGCCGACGGGTCAGCACCATGAATGGATCATCGACGCGGTCTCAGTCGCCTATGAGCTCTGGTTGTCGTTCAGGTACAGGCTCGCGAGCAGGGTCGCCAGGCCAGTCCCGAGGATCGCCGGATGGACCGTGGCGGGACCGAGCAGGGCGATGTCGGCCCCGGTCAACCGGCGGACGGCCCACCGGTTGAAGCCGCTGACGGTCCCGAGAGCGACCGCTGACACGATGAGCCGGCTGTAGGGCGGTCGATGGTCCTCGGTGCTGGGCAGGATGCCGCCGGAATCGTCGCGAACGGAGCCGACTACCCTGGATCCGGCTGCCGACACGGCTTCCGTCACGCTCTGGGCCGGCTGGCCCACGCGGTCGGTGACGGATCCGGCGGTCGCCTGACCGGTACCGGCGAGGGAATCGGCTCTCTCCGGGAGCGTCGAGCGGAGAGAGCCCACCGTCTCCTCGCCGACCGTCCGGGTCTCCCCGACTGACTGCCGGCCGAGCGACTGTGGATCTCGCGAAGACTCGGTGAGATGATGGCGAAGCTCCCCAGCGGACCCGGCGATCGTGCCGGCGATCTCATCGGCAGCTGCCTTGCTGGTCTCCTCGACGTCATCGACGCCGGGTTCAAGTCGATCCCCGGCTCGATCCCGGTCGACTTCACTGGTAGCGGCGGCATCCGCGCCCGTGGCGCTGTCAGTCGCGACGCCACCGATGTCATCTCGCGCCGACTCTCCGCCGTCGAGAAATGCTTCTGCGTTGTTCGATCCGGTATCGCGTAGAGCGGTTCCCGCGTCGTTAGCGGTTCCCGCAATATGCTCGGCGGTTTCGGGCATCCGCTCCTGGTCCTCTGGGGAGAGCGGGTCTCGCCGCTTCGAGACATGATCAGGTCGTCCTGAGCCCTGCGTCTCATCGCTGACGTTCGCCGGCGTCGCCTGTTCCGGGAGTGTCGTCGCATGACCCGAGAGGTCGTCCAGGAGGCCAGCGAGGCCGGCCGGGGTGCCCTTGACGCCGCTGGCGTCATCGCCCGTCTCGTCTGGTTTCGATCTGATTCCGACGCCGGCATCGCCCGGCCGTTCCGCGCCGCCGATCGATGCGTCGACCGCCTGTGCGGAGACGAGGAAGCGATCCACTGCTTCGTCCAGAGCTGCCTCGCCCGCCTCGATGCCGGCCGCATCCCGCGCCGCTGCGTCCGGTGGCGTCTCAGCCGCCCGGGCCGCTGAAGGGGAACCGCCGGTGGCAGTCTGGAGGCGGCTCATGGCGAGATCCGAACCGGCCGAGCGTGAGACCACCTTCTCCCTGGAAAGGATCTGAGGCTGATCGACCGCGGCGTCGCCGGTCGCTGATGGGACGGAACCTGGCGATGCCCCCTGGCCCGACCACATCGAGTCAGCCGGGGCATCGGTGCCATTCGATGCGGAAGTGCCATCGGCAGGGTCGCTGCCGCTGGCGGCACGGGAGACCGACGCGGCCCAGATCGTGTAGCGATCGGTCATCCGACCGCTGGGTACTGGCTGCTCTGGATCCATGCCGGTAGCTCCTGTCGGTGGATCGCTCTCCGGGGCCAGTGGCACCGGGGCGAAGCGGGGTTCTCCCGGCATCTGGGCTGCGGTGACACGGGATGATCCCGCGACTATCGATTGTGCCTCGGCCATGGTTGGCGACGAGATCGTCCGATCCGGTCCTGGCTGGGAATCCGGCCGCGGGCCAGCCGTTGCCGTGCCTGCTCTGGCAACTGTCGTCGGGCCGGCGGTCGGGTCGCTGGACTGACGCGCCGGCGCGGCCTGAGCGACCACCTTCGCGTCAGACAGGTTCATGGCTCCGGCGCTGCCTGACGCGTCAGCTTTCCCGGCGAGTCTCTCAGCCGCGGCGGCGTGTTCGGCGGCGAACTCATCACGGTGCACCTGTGCCCGCCGCTCGCGCTCGCGCTTCTTGTTCGCTGCCCGGCCGGGGCGTGCCTTCGGCATCCGTTCGTCCTCTCTCTGGCGGGTCCGTCGCGAACGGTTCTGGCGTTCGCTCCCTGTCGGCGGCTACCGGCCCTTGGAGGTGCCGCCGGTCGGCCACGGCGACCCCGGTCCGGCCCGATGAGCCGTCGGTTCCGCCGCTCCGACTGAATGGACTCTGATCGCTGTCGGCTCGCACGTCGGTTGCCAGCAGCGCGGCAGGCGAATCGATGAAATGACCGTCGCGGAGAAAGGTCTGCCGGACGATGGGCGCCGTCGGTTCGGGGACGCCGCTGGCAACCGACGCCGAACGCGACGGTGCGTCCGAGACGACCGGGAACGGACCGCGGCCGGTGGCGAGGCGGGACCGGAGCAGGAGCGAGCGGTTGAGCCCGATCACGCCCGGAAACCAGCAGAGCGGGAGCACCCACGAGGACAGCGCCTGATACCGGGCAACGGCGCCCGGCAACCGACAGGCACGGTGCAGCGCGAGGGCGGTCGTCTCCTGTCGGCGAATGGCGCCGAACAGGTCGGCGGTGGTGCGGCCGTCGAACGCCGTCAGGTTGATGCCGAGGTGCGCCGGGTGCAGGTGCGCGTCGCTGGAGCCGAGGGTGGCGATCCCGAGGCGGCGGGCGGTCCGTTCGAGCGTCTGCGTCTTGCCATTGACAAAGGGGTAGCGAGTCTCGATCGCGTCGGGTAGCAGTCCCTGCCGGCTGAGCCCCCGGATCTGCCAGCGCCAGATCACCGGCAGCGGGTGGACCAGGATCACCAGGGCGTCGGGAATCCCTCTGGCCCAGCGAACGATATCGGGCAGCCGGGTCCCGGCCGGCGGGATCTCCCCCGGGATCTCGCCGCCGAAGAGGACGCCGACGTGGACGGCCCGGCCGCGAGCGGTCAGCTCGACCCCCGGGATGACCGAGACGGCCGCGAGTATCTCGTCGGAGGGGTGATCGCCGCTCGCCTTGTCCCACTCATGGATCGTCGCGAGGCTGTCATGGTCCGTGATGGCGATCACGTCGATCCCGCGCCGGGCCGCCTCCTGCCGCCACTCGTCGACCGTCACCAGCCCGTCGGAGCCGGGTGTGTGCAGGTGGAGGTCGGCCCGCCCCCGCCGCTGGCCCTGGTTGGGCGTGTCTGGCTTCTTCCAGATCGGCGTCAGCATCGTCCACTGCGAGAGGTTCTCCCGGATCATCGGTTCCAGCGCCCGGGCGACGGTGCCGAGCGTCTCGCTCGCCGACGCGACCGGTTCGATCGGTTGGCCGAAGGTGACGCTCATCGTCCGGCGGCGCTCATAGCGGGCGATGCCGGGGATGATGATGCTGCCGGTCGCGTGGGCGAGGCGGGCCGGCCCCTCGGGCATGTCGATCTCGTCGTCGAACAGCGGGACCCGGAGCGCGGCGAAGGCGGTCGGCTCATCGACCAGCAGGACGACGGCGCCGTTGTTGGCGAGCGTCCGGCGTAGGCGCAGGGCGAGGGTCCGTGGCGGCGTATCGATCGGCAGGATCGTCGTGCCGGCCCGGGCGAACGTCGCGATGAACCAGTCCATCACGGCGCCGGAGCGGAACGGCCGGAACAGGCGCGCGACGATGACGACCTCGCCGGTGAAACCCTCGCTTCGCAACCAGGGCAGCGCCAGGAAACCGAGCAGCGGGTAAGGTCCGGCGTGGGGACCGACCACGACGATGCCGCGCTTGTTCAGGTACGGGACGAGGTGTTGCCGCTCCTTGAAGTCGAGCCGACCACGGCGACGGGAGCGGGTCGTGCCGGACCGCAGCAGCATGACGACGGTCCGGAGATGCGTCGCGATCTGCTGGCAGCCGATCCACCAGGACCGCCACCGGCCAGGCGGGTCGCCGAGCGAGGCGTGGTCGATGTTGGCAAGGACCGTTCGCCGGGTGGGGCCGCACATCCCGATCAGGCCCCCGAACAAGGTCAGCCCCGTCCAGAACGGCATCGGGATCAACCAGGCGATGAACGAGGCCAGCGAGATCAGACCGCTGACGACCTTGTCGGCGACCGGCGTCGGATCGGTCGCCGCGGTTCGGGCGGTGCTGGCCATCCGGGCTGGGGTTGGAAGCCTGAACTTCCGGTCCGCCTGCCCAGTGGTCAGTGGGGAGGCCGGTTTGGCTGAGGGAGCGCCGGACGCGAGAGCGTCATCAAGGTCGGTCCGTTGATCGATCCGAGACGGGACGACAAGAGTGGAGGGATCGTGGTTTTCCAGCCCTGATCGCCGATATGGACGGACGATGCTCTTCATCCTCACCGGGTCCCCCATCGCTGTTCCGCGCCGTCCGCCGGAAGCCTGTCCTGGCACCAACGTGCCAGGCGGGGAGCAGTCGCCCCGTCCTCGCCGATCCGACGTATCCTACCAGTCGCTTGCCGGTCGAAATGCGAAGCCGTGGTGAAGGGGTCGACTCCCTCGCCTGGCGGTCCGCCGACTCGACTTACCGATTCTCGTTGGGAAAGGTGTCCTGCGCGTGACCCTTCTGTGTTGCCCTCCGCTTCGCGCCAGGTGGACGGAATTCCTGGGTCCTGTCCTTGTGGGCTGCTTCCGTAACCGCAGAGGGACCCGATGAGCGCCGCCCTCGTGCTGCTGGCGCTGACGGCGGGCGGGCTCGTCGCGCTCCAGAGCGGGATCAACAATACCCTCCGGACGGTCCTGCGGGCGCCGATCGGCGCGACGCTGATCTCCTTCCTGGTCGGCATCTGCGTTCTGCTCATGATGGTCCTTGTCACCCGCGAGGGGGTGCCGACGGTCGACGCGTTACGGTCGGTGCCGTGGTGGGGCTACCTCGGCGGCCCCTTCGGCGTGGTCGGAGTCGCCGGGACGATCCTGCTCATCCCCCGGCTCGGTGCCGCGACGACGGTGGCGCTCAGCATCACCGGCCAGATGCTGATGTCGCTGATCCTCGACGCCGACAGCCTCCTCGGCGTAGCGCATCGCCCGATCACGCTGGAGCGGACGGTCGGGGCGGTCATCGTCGTCGCCGGGGCCATCCTGATCTCCTGGCAGGGAAGTCGCCGGGCGCTGCCGACCGCCGCGACAACCTCGCCCGACGACGGTCTCGCTGCCCTTGAGCGTGAGCCCTTCGGCCCCCGGCTGCTGGCGATCGCCGGCGGACTGCTGATCGGGGCCGTCCTTCCGACCCAGTCGGCGATCAACGCTCAACTTCGCCAGGGGCTCGACGCGCCGTTCACCGCCTCGGCGATCTCGTTCGGCGGCGGGACGCTGATCCTGATCCTGCTCGTCGTTCTCTTCGTCTCGCAGCGACCGAGCCGCAGTGTCCTCCCGGACGTCCCGCGCTGGGCGTTTCTCGGTGGGGTCTGCGGAGCGATCTACGTCGCTTCGACCGTGATCCTGGTCCCCGAGTTCGGGGCGGCGATCTCGACCGCCCTCATCGTCTCCGGCCAGAACGTCGTCTCGCTGGCCCTGGACCACTTCGGCTGGGTTCGGCTTCCCCGTCGCCCGGCGACTCGCCGGCGGGTCGTGGGCGTGACGCTGCTCCTGGTCGGCGTGGTCCTGATCCAGGTCGGTTAATGCGTTGACCGGCCGCCGCAGCGGCCCGCGACGCCGGGGGCGTGGGCTCTCGCTTCGCTGGCCCCGCCTGACCGACGCAGCGGCCTTCCCCGAGCAGCCCCCTCCCCAACCCCTCCCCACTGCGGTGGAGAGGGGCGTTCCGGTCGGCGGCGACGTTTCGTAGCGACGAAGCTTGCGAGCCAGGCCGCCGCAGCGGGCTTCGCCGCCAGGCGAGACCGGCCTCCGTGACGAACATGCCACCTTGAAACACGCCGATTTCGACCACCGGCACTGCTGCGCGGTATGGCGCCTGCGGCGCGGATAAGACAAGCCATGTCCCTACAGTTAGGCCAGGTGCCGTTAGGCCAAGTGCCGTTAGGCCAGGTGCCGTTAGGCCAGGTGCCGTCGGATGCTTACATTGACAACCGTTCTACCGCGGGAAGGCCGCCGGGACGCCGCCGTCGACGTTGAGCATGTTGCCGGTCGTCTTTGCGGAGCGGTCGCTGACGAAGAAGGCGACCGCCTCGGCGATGTCTTCGGGCAGGATGTTGACCCCGAGCGTCGTCCGGGCGCGGTAGTGGTCATCGAGGTCCTCTGGGGCGATCCCGTAGGCGGCCGCCCGCTCGTCCCGCCAGCTCGACGCCCAGATCCGGCTGCCACGGAGGACGGCGTCAGGGTTGACGATGTTGACCCGGATCCCGGTCGCGCCACCCTCTTCGGCCAGGCAGCGGGCGAGGTGGAGCTCGGCAGCCTTGGCGGCGCTGTAGGCCGCGGCGTTCTTCCCGGCGTAGACGGCGTTCTTCGAGACGATGAAGACGATCCCGCCGCCGATACCCTGCGGCTTCAGGACGCGGAACGCCTCCCGGCTGACGAGAAAGTAGCCCTTCGCCAGCACGTCGTGGTTGCGGTCCCACTCGGCGACAGAGGTCGACTCGATCGGGGCCGACGAGGCCAGCCCGGCGTTGGAGACGACGACGTCGATCCCGCCGAACTCCAGCACCGCCGCCTGGAAGGCGCCGGCGACGGCGACCTCGTCGGTCACGTTGGCGACCACGCCGAGCCCGCTCCGGCCGAACGCATGAACGGCATCCTCGGCGCCGGGACCGTCGAGGTCCATCGCGACGACGCAGGCGCCGGACGCCGCCAGCCGCCGCCCGACGGCCCAGCCGATCCCGCCGGCCCCACCGGTGATGAGGGCGACCTTCCCCGCGAGTTCCGGCGGCGGAGGGGCGAGCGACAGCTTGTAGCGCTCCAGTGGCCAGTACTCGACGGCGTGGCTCTCGGCGTCCGTCAGCGACGCGAACCCGCCCAGTGCCTCGGCGCCGCCCATCACGGCGATGGCACGGTGGTAGAGGTCACGGGAGAGATCGGCGGCCTTGCGGTTGGCCCCGGCCGCGATCAGCCCGACGCCCTCGATGACGATGACCCGAGGGTTGGGGTCGCTCAGCGGGGCGGACTCCGGGCCGTCCGGATCGTCGTGGCGCTCGTGCCAGGCGGCGTAGTCGTCCCGGTAGCGGCTGACGCCCTCGCCGATCCGGGCAAGGAGCGAGGCAGGGTCGTCGTGCTCCGGGTTGAACGGCACCCAGAGGGGTTTCGCTTTCGTGTGGATGAGATGGTCCGGGCAGGCGGCGCCGACCTGCGAGAGGGTAGCCGAGGTCCGGCCGGCGGCGAAGGCGAGCGACGCCGGGGACATGTCGGTGCTGAGGATCTTCGGCAGGACGACCCGGCGGCCGTCGCCGTGCCGGGCATCGCTGCCTTCGATCGGGCGGCTGAGGTGGCCGCGAAGCGCCGGCAGGATCTCGACGAGCAGCGCCAGCCGGTCCAGAGTGAGCAGCGGCTCACGGATGGTCCCGCCGAACGCCGGTGTCCCGGCCGTCCGGGCGTTGACGAACGCGGCGGCGGCGTCGATCGCGGCAAGGGTGCGCTCATACGCCTCGTGGTCGGTCTCGCCCCAGGTTACGAGCCCGTGCCGGCCGAGCAGGACAATCGTCGCGGCCGGGTTGGCGCGGACCGCCTCGCCGACCTGCCGGGCGAGGGTGAAGCCGGGCCGGATGTACGGGACCCAGACCGCGGCGTCGCCGAAGCACTCCCGCGACAGCCGCTCGCCGTCCGTCGCACAACAGATCATGTTGATCGCGTCAGGGTGCGTGTGGTCGACGCAGGGGGCCGGGATGAAGCTGTGGAGCAGGGTCTCGATCGATCCGCGCGGCATGGCGGGGTCGATCTGGCAGCGGGCGAGGTAGGCGACCATCGCCGCGTCATCGAGCTCATCGCGCTCCATCAGCGGCAGGAGCTCGTCCTGCCGGAAGCCCGCGAACCCGGCCGGGTCGATCGTGGCGAGGTCGCTGCCGGACCCCTTCACATAGAGCGTTAGGGTCGGTCGGCCCAGGTGATCGGTCTCCGTCACCTTCGTGGAGGTGTTGCCGCCGCCGAAGTTGGCGACCGAGCGGTCCGATCCGAGCAGGTTGGACCGGTAGGCCAGCCGGCCGAGGGCATCGAGGTCAGCGACGTGGGCGGCGTCCCAGCGGTCGATGACTCGGCGGGCCAGTGGTTCGTGCGTGGTCTCGGACATCGCGTGGTCCTCCGGTCGGGTCTCGCCACAGGGAACCGGCCATAAATGGACCGGCTGAACGACATTGGATGCGACATGGTCGGCTCGTAAGGATGTTCCGACTGCGGGGCAGTGCCGTTCGGAAGCCAGCTTCGCGACCAATGTCGTTCAGCCGGCGCGCTTCGCTGCCCGTCAGTGCCTGCGGGTCCAGTTCATTCGGATCACGTCTAGCTCATCGCTGTGCCGCCGGCCCGGTCCACCTCAACTCGCGCCGCGTAGCCGCTCGCCCGAAAGGCGGCGATCGGGTCGCCGGCACCACCGAGGTCGCGGCGGACCTTCGCGGTCCGTGGGCGAACGTCGGTCTGGTAGGCATCCAGCAGCACGCGGTGGGCGCCGAGGACGTCTCCAGCTGCTCGTGCCGCGGCCAGCGCCGTCCGGTCGACGAGCAGGGCCTTCGCCAGCGCCTCCTGCAGGTTCGTCACGCTCAGCAGCATCCCCTCGATCTTCGACTCGATGTTGAAGCTCTGATCGATCATGTAGGCGACGCGGTCGGTCGCGGCCGGGTCGGCGCCGGTCAGTTCGACGTAGATCAGGAACAACTCCAGCGGGTTGACGCTGCCGACGATCAGGTCGTCGTCAGCGTACTTCCGGTTGTTGAAGTGGAACCCACCCAGCCGGCCCTCGTCCAGGAGCAGCGCGACGATGTGCTCGACGTTGACGCCCTGGGCGTGATGGCCGAGGTCGACCAGCACCTCCGCCTTCGGGCCGAGCCGCTGGCAGAGCGTCAGGGCCATGCCCCAGTCGGCCAGGTCGGTGTGGTAGAAGGCCGGCTCGAAGAACTTGTACTCGACCAGCAGCCGCTGATGGTCGCCGAGGTCGGCGACCGGCTCGCGGAGGGCGTCGATCAGCCGGTGGCGGCGCTCGATGAAGCTGTCCTGCCCGGCGTAGTTGGTCCCGTCGGCCAGCCAGAGGGTGATCAGTTCGGAGCCGACCTCGCGGGCGATCGCGTTGCATTCCAGCAGGTGCTCCGTCGCCCGCCGGCGGACGGCCGCGTTCGGGTGGCAGAGGCTGCCGAGCCGGTACGCCTCGTCCTGAAAGAGGTTCGGGTTGACCGCGCCGATCCCGAGTCCGACCGAGGCGGCGTAGTCCCGTAGCTCGCCCACGTCGTCGACCCGGTCCCAAGGGATGTGGATCGCGACCGACGGGCAGACACCGGTCAGCCGGTGAACCTCGGCGGCGTCGGCGAATTTCTCGAAGGGGGTCCGGGGCGCTCCCGGCCGCGGGAAGACACGGAAGCGGGTACCGGAGTTGCCGTAGCCCCAGGACGGCGTCTCGATCCGCTGCGCCCGGAGCCGCCCCTCGACGGCCGGGACGTCGACGCCGTTGGCGGTGAGCCGCTCGGCGAGCGCGTAGTAGCCCGCTGGTGTTGGCGTATCGGGTCTGGTCAACGGGAGGTCTCCAGTGTTGAGTCGGGAATGGACTGGTCGGCGGAGCGGCGCGTGGCCGAGATGCGGTCGAATCGGTCGCGGTGTTCCGCCCAGCGACTGCGCGTGGTGCCGTCGTTTGTCGGGTGGTAGGTCGAGATCGACGTCGATTGGCCGACGACCTCACGGAGTTCCCGGAGGGAGCCGATCCGGCCGGCGGCCATCGCCTGGACGAGCAGATTGCCGATCGCGGTCGCTTCGACCGGCCCGGCCAGCACCGGCAGCCCGGTCGCGTTGGCGGTGAGCTGGCAGAGCAGGTCGTTCCGCGAGCCGCCCCCGACGACGTGGATCTCGGTGACGGCCTGACCGGAAGCCGCGCGAATCGCGTCGAAGGCGGAGCGGTAGGCGCAGGCCAGGCTCTCGAGGATGCAGCGGGTCGTCTCGCCGGGCGTCGCGGGTGGCGTCTGCCCGGTCTCGTGGCAGAACAGCCGGATCCGGGCCGGCATGTCGCCGGGGGGCAGGAGGCGCGGGTCGTCGGGGTCGATCAGCGAGCCGAACGGCGGCGCGGCGCGGGCCATCTCCCGGAGAGTGTCGTAGGAGAGATCCTGTCCCTCGCGCCGCCAGGTCCGGCGGCACTCCTGCAGCAGCCAGAGACCAATCACGTTCTTCAGCAGCCGGAAGGTGCCGTCGACGCCCCGCTCGTTGGTCAGGTTCGCCCCAAGGGCCGCGTCGTTCAGGGTCGGCTCACGGAGCTCGATCCCGACCAGCGACCACGTCCCACTGGAGACGTAGCCGAACGTGTTGGTGGTTGCCGGGATGGCGGCGACGGCCGAGGCGGTGTCGTGGCTGGCGACCACGACGACGGGGATCGACGATCCGCATTCTCCAGCCGCCGGGCCGGAGACCGGGCCGGACGTCGTGCCGGGCACGACGAGCGGCGGCAGGATCGCGGGGTCGATCCCGACGGCGGTCGCGATCGAGCCGTCCCAGCCGATCTCATGGGCGGAGAGCAGCTGGGTGGTACTGGCGTTGGTGACTTCGGCCGTGGCCTCGCCGGTCAGCCAGAACCGGAGGAGGTCGGGGATCAGCAGGAGCCGGTCGGCCGCGGCGAGAGCCGGGCTGCCGCGCTGGGCGAGGAGCTGGCAGGTCGTGTTGATCGAGAGCGACTGGATCCCGGTCCGCCGGTAGAGCTCCGTGGCGCCGACGCATTGCGCCAGTTCGGCGACCATCGGTTCGAAGCGCGGGTTGCGGTAGTGGAGCGGGCTGCCGAGCAGAACGCCGTCGCGGTCGAGCAGCCCGTAGTCGACCGCCCAGCCGTCGATCCCGACGGAGTCGACCGGCCCGGCGGCGCGACCGGCCCGGATCGACGCGACCGTCTCCCGGTACAGCGCCAGGACGTCCCAGTAGAGTCCGTCCGGGAGCCGGACGGGCGTGTTGGCGAACCGATGGAGCTCCGACAGGGTGAGCTGCTCGCCGTCGAACCGGCCCGTGATTGCCCGGCCGCTCTCCGCGCCAAGGTCGATGGCGAGGTAGCTGGCCGTCGCTCCATCGGGCGATGAATGAGGAAGACTCACCGATGAGTCGTTCGGTCTGGACACGCGTGGTCCTTCCAGCCGGTGGTACGGAATCCGGATGAATACCCAATCAACGCGGACCGCGCCGTCAAACGATCCCTCCCCCGGCCCCTCCCCGCTGCGGCGGAGAGGGGGGTTGTTGCGGGGCTGTTGGTGCTGGTCGGGGATGCGTGGTTGGCCGGGAATGAGGAATCGGTTGGCCAGTTCGCGCTGGCGCGTCGCCAGGTGGGATCGCAGGTTGGTCAGGACGGCGTCGATGTCGGTGAGGACCTGCTCGTTGGGATAGCGTACGACGCGGAAGGCGTGGCTCACCAGCCACGCCTTCCGCCACGCGTCCTGCTCACGGACATCGAGCCGGGCGTGAACCCCACCATCCAGTTCCACGATCAGGGACCATCCCGGACAGAGGAAGTCGACGACGAACGGGCCGAGCGGGTGCTGCCGGCGGAAGGGGACGCCGAGGGCGTTGCGCCGCAGCCGTGCCCAGAGGGCCGCTTCGGCCGGTGTCTGCCGGCGCCGCAGGTCGCGGGCGGCGGCGTAGCCCGAGCGGCGGGTGGGCAGACCCCTCCCCCAGCGCAGCGCGACCCCTCCTCATCGCGATGGAGAGGGGCTCTTGTGGCGGCGTCGGCCGGGCGCGGGCCCCTCCCCAACCCCTCCCCATTGCGATGGAGAGGGGCTTTCGTTGTGGCGTCGTAGGCAACCATCGAGCGTTCTCCATTCACCAGATCGTCGGTCGGGTTTCGCTCGCGTCGCAACGGGCTCCCCTTTCCGCCGCAACGGGGAGGGGCTGGGGGAGGGGTCATTTCGGTTGTGGCGTCGTCGGCAACCATCAAAAGTTCTCCATGCAGCAGATCGTTCCACAGTTACCACCCGTTCCGCAACGGGCTCCCCTCTCCGCCGGAGCGGGGAGGGCTACATCAGACGAGGCCGAACTGTTCCCGAACCCGCCCACCCCCGGTCTCGCTCCGTTCGGGAGCAATGCGCCCACGCCGGCGGACGGCCGGACGACCGTCCATCGCTGGAAAAATACGAACACATGTTCTACTCTGCTCGCCCGGAACGATGGCCGAAAACGGAGGGGGGCGGGGCGATGACTGATCAGGGCGACGATCATGGGGACGGTTCGTCGGGCGTCGGTCCGGACGGCGACGAGCTGGTCTGGCAGGGGCCGAAGCTGGGCGAGGCGACGCCGGGGACGTGGTGGAACGAGGCGCCGGTCCCGCGGCTCGAGCCAGAGGTGAGGTCGGGTTGGGACGACCCCGGCTGGGACGACCACGCTGAGCCGGTCGGTCCGCCGACGGTGACGTACCGGTCGCTGGGGCTGGCCGACCTCGCCGGGCTGGACGTCCCGGAGCTGGACTACGTGATCGATGGCCTTTTCCCGGCCGGCAGCCTGACGCTGTTCGCCGGGCGGGAGAAGGAGGGGAAGTCCCTGGCGGTGCTGGACGCCGCCGCCTCCGTCGCCGGTGGGGAGGAGTGGGCCGGGCGCGCCACGACCGCCGGCGCTGTCGTCTACTGCCCCGCCGAGGACAGCGTCCGGACCGTCCGCGACCGGCTGCGAAAGCGGATCGCCGACGACCTGGCGGCGGACGGGCGGCCGCTGCGGGTCATGCCGCTGACCGGGGTGGCGGTCCGGCCTGGCGAGGCGGCGCCCCGGCTGGACCTGAACCGCCCCGAACAGGTCGCCGGCCTGCGCCGTGTCGTCCAGGAGTTCCGCCCGGTCCTGCTGGTGCTGGACTGCCTGCGGGAGCTGCACGCCGCCCGGGAGAACGAGAGCGACGATATGACCATCACGCTGCGGCCGCTCCGCCAGCTCGCCCATGAGCTCCACGTCGCCGTGATCGTCGTCCACCACGCCAGCAAGGGCAGCGGCGGGTCCCGCGGCTCGACGGCGATCGCGGCCGCCTGCGACTCCGTGGCGACGTGGGTCGGGGCGGGCGACGGCGCGGACGAGAGCCGGCCGGACGGCGAGGCGGGCGGGACCCAGCCCTTCGACGCGCCGGGCGTGGCCCCGCTCCGGGCAACGCTGACCGTCCGGGGGCGGGAAGTCCCGAAGACGGAGATCCGGCTGGAGCTCGGCGACGACCTGCGCTTCCGGCCGCTGACGGTCGGGTTCGCGTCGGCCGCCCGGCGACGCATCTTCCGGGCGCTGGGGGACGGTCAGTGGTGGACGGCGGCCGAGATCGCGACGACGATGGAGACCCCGGAGGCGACGGTCCGGAACACGCTGTCGTCCCTGCTGACGGACCCGGACGCCCGGATCGAACGGTCGGCTCCGGGACGGCGGGGCGCTCCGGCCCAGTACCGCCTGGCGCCGGACCTGCCGCCCGACCCGACGATGGCGCCGCTGCTTCCGCCGCCCAGCCCACCACCGGCCACGACGCCCGCACCGGCCCCGGAGCCACCGGACGACGACGGCGAGTGGGTCTGACCGGGTTGTGTGCCTGACGGGTTGCGCCCAATTGCTCCCGAACCGGGCAACGCCGGGGGTTGGCGCGGTCGGGAGCAATCAGGTCGAAGGGGGAGACCCCTCGCTAACCCCTCCCCCAGCGCAGCGTGACCCCTCCCCATTGCCATGGAGAGGGGCTCTTGTGGCGGCGTCGGCAACCATTGAGAGTGCTCCGTTCTCCCGATCGTTCGTGGAGTCCCGCCTGGCTCGCGACGGGCTCCCCGCTCCGCCGCAGCGGGGAGGGGCTGGGGGAGGGGTCACTCCGGCGCTTCCAGGTCCTCCGGATCGGCGTCACCCTCCGGTGCTGGTTCCAGGACGGCGTCGATGTCCGCCGTGTCGTCGTCGTCGTCCGGCGCGTCCTCGGCGGCGTCCCGGTGGTCCCGGATGTCGAGCTTGCCGGTCACGACGTCGGCGGGGAGGCGGGTCCGGTATTCGCAAACTACCTTAATCTCCTTTTCGAAACCATGACTCTTGGAAAAGTACCATTGCTCAATGTTTTCCACGAAGGCCATAATCTGCCTCTGCTCTGGCCCACTTGGAACAACAACAGGCTCCTGATATAGGCCGTCAGTGTATAGCCGCCAGAGCCCCTCGATTAATTCCGCGCACCCGCACTTGGAGTTCTCGGCGCCATGGGAGAGACTTCAGAATCCTTTCGAAGTAGGCAGGAGCGTTCTCTCCCGTCATGCGCAGGACGGTGTAGTCGGGGCTGACAACACCGGGTTGCCGGGCAACAGCAAAGACGCCGAGATGGGCTTTGAGTCGGATAAGGACAACGTCTCCCTCTTCGCAAATCTTGCCGCCTGCGTAACTCGCCTAGACAGTGTGTTTCTGATCTAGATCTTTGGCAGGTAGGAGACCGAGCTTCTGGCTCATCGATAAGTGCGTCTCGGCGCCGGCGGGCGAACGTTGATCTATTTTCCGTAGTACATACCCTGCGCGCTTCACCGCCCAGTGCGCCGGGATGTCGCCGAGCCAGTCGATGCTGGAGGGCTTGAGGGGGACGTCGGGGTCGAGGCCGCGGGTGACGGCCTGGTGGATGATGGCCTGCTTCTGCTCGTTGAGCAGCGCGATCATCCGCTGCCGGGCGCGTATGAACCGGGCGATGCGCCGACTCTTCCGATCCAGGAACCGGGCGATGGCCCGCTGCTCGTCAAGGGGCGGGAGGGCTATGCGGGTCTTCACAATCCTGGGAATCTCAAGACTCTCGACAGTTGCGCCCGGCTTGCGCCACAGGTCCAGGAGCACCATTTCGTTTCCACCAACCCAATAGAGCAGGAACTCCGGAAGGCAGCTGTCCGCCAGGGTCAGACCCTTTATGTCCTGATTGATAGCAACTCGCCTGGTGGTCCGTGCAGTCGGGATCGTTCGGCGAAGAATGCCGGAGCGAACAACGACCAACAGCGAGCCGCTCTCGACCGCCGTGGTTCGGCCGTCTCTAACAGCCCGTTCGGCGACCCAGTCTTCGCTATCAGAGATAGAGTGGGTACGCATGTCTTTTGGTGATACCCATGGCAGGTCGCGTTTCCAATAGGCGGGATCATTGGACGGAGGCGTTCCTCCGCTGATGAGTCTGGCGATACGACTTAGCGAAGTCACTCGCCAAGATGTAGGGGCGCTTTCGAGGAGCAGGTCATCGGGGAAGTCAGTCACGAATCGGCTCCGGTCGTCTGGTAGGCCGAGTCCATATCGTCGGCCAGCGATCGCAGTTCATCGATGCTGTTCTCAAGAGCTTCGGCGACGATCCGGGCTATTTCGTCGTGGCGGATGTGCGCCGTCTCGTCCCCATTCCAGTAGCGATCGAGGTGTTCGATGCAATACCGAGCCCGGCCGAGTTCCAGTTCCAGAGAGGGGTAAGCGCCGAGGGGGCCGTCACGGTCCACGATGAACTGTTCGAAGTTACCAAGTTGGTCCTTGATGACCTCCAAGGCGGGCATGCGCATATCGATCCCCGAAGGATGGGGTACTTTAACCTTCTCGAAGTAGTAGCCCAAATCGTCCAATTTGGTGCGAGAGGCAGTACCTTCGTGCTCCTTACGCTGCATTTCGATACCCTCTTGAACCTTCGCAATGAGCGACCGCAGTTCCTGACTCAAGGCGATCTGCTGGTCGTCCATGAGGTCACTAAGGTGGATGCTGAGCCATTCGCCGCCTGAAGTCTGTTGCGCCCGATTGATCATCAGACGGTCGCGCGCTAACTCCCCTCGATTTACGAAGGTGTACCTTGTCGGCTTCGGGCGGGATTGCTTCGTAGGATGACCAGCTATCGAGTTCCGAAGGTCACGAATCCGTTCCAGCTTCGAATATCTCGACGGGTCGAATGGGTACGAAAGGACTTCGCATGCATGCCGCACAGCGTCCTGCTGAATGATGAATGCTTGGAAAAGACCGTATAGGCACAGGTACCGCTCGCCCATTCGATCATCGGTTTGAGGTGCAAGTAACGCGAATGCGTCGATTGCGGTCTGGGCGTCGTCAATCACATCCATTGAGCTACAGAGTTGCAGCCACTTTCCCTCGTCCAAGGACAGGCTGTGCTGCAAGCGGGGGCGGTTAACGAGATCGCGTAAGCCGCGAACGAGTTCGATGATTTCTGACTGCTCCATCAAATGAGGATCTCGGCGAGCAGCCCGTCCGTCTCGACTTCCAGCGCCAGGATGTCGGCGCGGATCTCGTCGAGGGCGCGGAGCGGCTGCGGCTTGTAGAAGTAGCGGGTGAACGAGATTTCGTAGCCGATCCGCTCCGAGGCCGGGTCGACCCAGGCGTCCGGGACGTGCGGCCAGACCTCGCGCTCGATGAAGCACCGCACCCCGCCCGGCTCCAGGAGCGGGATCTGCTCGGTGTCGCGCAGCTCCGGGTCGGGCTCGTAGCGACCTCTCCCCCCAAGCCCCCTCCCCGTTGCGACGGAGAGGGGGAGCGGTTGCGGAGCTGGTGGAGCCCCTCTCCACCGCAGTGGGGAGGGGTTGGGGAGGGGTCACGTCGCTAATCTACGGCCGGTCGACCTCGACCGTCTCGTTCTGGCCGACGAGGCGGTTCCACATCTCGTAGTCGGTCTCGCTCTTGGCGATGAGGCGGTTGTTCGGCGCGGCGTGCTCCCCGCCGATCGCTTTGAACGGGCCACGGTCCATGTCGTTCAGGTCGAGGTAGACGCTGCCCTGCTGAAGCTGCGTACCGTCGTTGAGGACTGACAGCCGGGCGAGATCGGCGTCGTTCAGCTGGTTGAGCTTCGCCTGGACGGTCTTGTCGTCGGCCGCCGAGCTGCTGTCGTCGGCGTGCGAGGCCTGCGGGAACGCGGACATGTCCGGGGCGAGCTGCTCGTCGAAGGTCGGGTCGTAGGGGGCCGGGCCGGTCGGATTGGTCCGCTGCTCGACCGCGACGTCATGGGTCTGGGCATGCCGGGCCTCGGGGCCGCCGATGTCGGAGTACTTCTTGCGGCCGTCGCCGGGGCTGTTGTCGTCGGACATTGGGCGTCCTCCTATGGAAGGGGCTGGTCGTTCGGATACCGCGGTCCCCCCGCTGCAAACACGGTGCCAGTGGAACGCGGCTTGTGTCGTATGGACAATCCGCCCAAGCATGATTCGTTCGGATTCGTGGACTACCCGTTTGGGCAGTTGTAGTTGGTAAGTAACTTACGTACAGTTACCGTCGCATCACTGCCTTCGTCCATCTGACCCTCAAGGAGCATCTCACCATGGCAACTATTGGCATCATCGTCGGCTCGACCCGTCCCGGCCGCTTCAGCATCCAGGCATCGCAGTGGCTGCTCGACTTCGCCAACCGGCGCGGCGACGCGGAGTATGTCCTCGTCGACCTCGCCGAGTTCGACCTGCCGCTGTTCGAGGAGCCCGTCTCCCCGCTCTACGCTCCGGTGCAGAACCCGAACGCCCGGGCCTTCGCGGCCCGGCTCGGCGAACTGGACGGTTTCGTCTTCGCCACGCCGGAGTACAACCACTCCACGAGCGGGGCACTCAAGAACGCCCTCGATTACGCCTACGCCGAGTGGAACTTCAAGCCGGCCGGGTTCATCTCCTGGGGTGCCATTGCCGGCGGAGTCCGCGCCGTCGAGCATCTCCGCGGCATCCTGGCCGAGCTCAAGGTCTACGACCTCCGCGAGCAGATCGTGATCCCGAACTTCTACCTCAACTTCGACGAGCAGGGACGCTACCGTTTCGGCGAGTCCGAGGAGCGGCAGGCGGCGGCCATGCTCGATGAGCTGGTCTTCTGGACCGAGCAGATGACGAACGCCCGCGCGGTCAAGGCTGGACAGGCCGAACTCGTCGGCGCCCGCTGATCTCTACCGCCACACCAGCATCGCAACGGCCCACCCCGCACATGCCGGGGTGGGTCGTCGTCGTTTTCGCGATCAAGCGACGTCCCTCGATCCGCTGGTGGCGCGGCGAGTGGCGGTGAAGCGAGGATCAGATGCCGAGGTCGGCAATTCAGCTGGACGAACTGGCAGGGCGAAGGGCGCCGCTCCGCATCATCAGCGGGACGAGCATCAGGGCGAGCAGGCTGCCGGTCAGGGCGAGGGCCGGGTAACTGGTCGCGTCGACCATGATCCCGCTCAGGATCCCGCCCCCCGCGCCAGCCAGCGCGACGGCGAGGTCGACGCTGCCCTGCGTCCGCGCCCGGATCGCGAGCGGGGTCGCGTCGGTGACCAGGGTCGTGCCGCTGATCAGGCCGAGGTTCCAGCCCACGCCGAGCAGCCCGAGGGCAAGGGCGAGAACGGCGATCGAATTGACCGGGGCCGTCGCCGCGACGATGCCGGCCGCCAGCAGGACGAGACCGGCCGCGACGATCACCGGCCGCTGCCCGAACCGGTCGGCCAGCCAGCCCGAGAGCGGCGACGGCAGATACATGCTGGCGATGTGGATGCTGATCACCAGACCCGTGTCGCTCAGGTCATGCCCGTTGTCGCGCATGTGGATCGGCGTCATCGTCATGATCCCGACCATGACCACCTGGGTGATGATCATCGTCAACGCGCCAAGCCGGAGGTTGCCGGTCCAGGCCGCTGGCTCAGCGGCGGCGTGAGTCGTGTCACGGGTCGTCGGCGCGGTCGTGGGAGTGGCCAGCGCCCGGGCGGTCAGTAGCGGGTCCGGCCGGAGGAAGACATACAGGATCGCGGTCGCGACGGCGTAGGCCGTCCCGGCGAGGATGAACGGGCCGCTCAGCGTCGGGACGCCGAGCGTGTCGGCGAAGCCGCCCATCGCGTCGACGAGGTTTGGGCCGACGACGGCGCCCAGCGTCGTCGCGACCAACACGGTGCTGACGGCGCGGCCCCGTCGAGCGGCGGGGACGAGGTCTGTCCCGGCGTACCGCGCCTGGAGGTTGGTCGCGCTGCCTGCACCGTAGAGGAACAGCCCGAGCATGAGCAGGAGCGGACTGGAGATGACGGCGGCCAGCACGACGACGGCGCTGCCGAGTGTGCTGCCCAGATACCCCGCCGTCAGCCCGATCCGCCGGCCACCGCGCTGCGAGAGCCGGCCGACGGACAGCGCCGCCCCGGCCGCGCCGAGCGCGAACAGCGCCGACGGCAGCCCGGCCAGGCTCGTCGAGCCGAGCATGTCCTCGGCCAGCAGCGCCCCGACGGCGATCCCGGCGCCGAGCCCGGCCCCCCCGAAGATCTGGGAGAGGACGAGGATCCGGATCGTCCGGCGCTGGATCGCGTCGGTCTCGCCGCCCGTCGTCGTGTCGACTGTCGTCTCGGTGCCCTGCACGTCGTCCCTCCTCGGGGAATGCGCGCCCGAAGGGTGTCCGGTTCAGGCACGGACCGGCGCTGGCCGGTCACCGGCATGATCGGCCGGCGGAGGCCTGGACAGGGTAGCACGCGTCCTCACTTCGCCGGCGAAGGGGTACGAGCGCGGCTGGCGAAGCCGTCATCCCAGGGGACGATCCCTGCAATCCAACCAACCGACCTCTTGTGCATAGCCCATTGGTCCTGATGATTCGGCTGTCAATCGAAATGACCCTCAACGCTCTTGAATATTTTGAGTCAATAGTCCAGGTTCGACCTAAGGGAATGAAATCGAATCGCCCCTCTATTTACCTTCGCGATGTGAGACAGCTATCTGGACAGGTTCGACCAATGGATCGACAACTGAAGAGCCAGCCGACCGATAGTCGGATTCGCCGCCACAGTACTCCTGCGACGCTTCTAACTATTGTCCTCATTTTCTGTCTTCTCGTCGTCTCTTTTCCGGCCCTCGCGATAGCCCAGGATCCGACGCCGGGAGTGGAGCAGCCCGTCTTGCCTGCTGCTCCCAGCGAGATCCCGACACCGACCGCCACGCCCACCGAGATCCCGACTCCAACAGCCACCTCTACGGAGATCCCGACCGCGACGGTCATGCCCACGGAGGTCCCGACACCAACAGTGGCTGCCACGGCGATCCCGACATCAACGGCCGTCCCCACAGAGGTCCCGACACCATCCCCCGTGCCGTCCGCCGTGACGACCGCGACCGTGGTCGTCACGCCCACGGCAGTTCCGTCGCCGACCGGCACGGCGGTTCCGCCGACCGGCACGGCGGTTCCGTCGCCGACCGGCACGGCGGTTCCGTCGCCGACCGGCACGGCGGTTCCGTCGCCGTCGCAGACCGCGATCCCGTCCGGTTCAGGCCCGCGGTCACGGGCGCTGTCGCCGTCGAAGACCCCAGCGTCAGCAGAGGTGTCGGTCCAGAACGTCACGGCCGGAACGAACCGCCTGTCGGGTTGTGCGGTTCAGGGTTCGGACCAGCTCCAGCCGGGTGGGACGTTGACGGCAACCTGTTCCTACACCAGGGGATTCCTGGAGACGGGCACCGAGTTGAGGATCGGGGCGCCGTTCACATCTGCTCCAGGATCGGCCGCCGGCTGGCAGATGCGGCTTTCCGCCGGAAGTCTGACGACCGGGTGGGTCACGGCTCCGACCACGCTCACCGTACCGGCCGGTATCCTCACAACGGGATTCACGTTCACGATCTCTCTGCGGTCACCCGCCAACGCGGTCGCTGGCCTTCCGATGGTGTCCTCGACGGTCACTGCGTTTCCGTGCGGGCTGCTCTCTGGTTGCTCCAACACGCCAAGCGGTACGGCGACGATCAGTGCCGGCACGGCCGCGCTGGGTGCCGATGACATGAGCATGACCTGCGCTCCCGCGAGTCCGCTCTCCATCGCACCGGGGTCGAGCGGGACGTTCACCTGTACGGTGAGCGCGCTCTCCGGTCTGGGCACGACCTCACTCATCGTCCGGTCGCTGACCATCCCCGCTCCTCCGGCCGGCTGGACCATGACGACATCCCCGACGGGTACGACGGGACCCGGTGGTCCACTGGTCATCGCTGCTGGCCAGACCGTCGCCGCCGGTCGTTCATGGTCCGTCGTCGTGACCCTCACACCGTCATGCGCGGCGACCGCCTCCGCCAGCTGGACGATTACGTCTCAGGTCGCAAATACCAATGGCAGCCTGACGGGTGCGAACGTCGCGGGCCCCTCCGCACCGTTCGGCGCGACGGCAACGGCGAGCAATCAGACGCCTTCCGCGACGGTCGTGAGTAGTTCGCTGCGGTGGTCCTTCCTGTACTCGTTCTCGGACCAGTTCGCTTCGGGAGCGCTGACCTATCGCGTGACCGGAGCGAACTGCTCCGGGTGGGAGGTGTCGATCCGGGCGAGCCCGCTGGTGTACAGCGGGTCCCGGACCGGAGCGACCATCCCGGCAAGCAACCTGCTCCTCACCACGATCGGTTCGCCGGTCCTGGTGTCCGGCGCCGGGGGGAGTCCGTCGGCGGTGACGTCGCCGGGACATCTCGGCGCGGCCCGGACGGTCCTCCGGGCTCCGTCCGGGACCGGGACCGCGATCTACCAGCAGGAGCTGGGCGTCGCGGTGACGTTGCCGGGCGGGTCGCCCATCGGTTCGTATGGATCGACGATCACGGTTACGACCGCCGCGGGTCCATAGCGAGGAGGAGCCGTCGTCGGGCCGGCAGCGGTCCGGTTCGTCCTTCCACCTGATCACCGTCCCCGACACGAGAGCTCCCCGAGCGTCGCCGCTGGCGTCATCCACTCGGGAAGACGAATCATCCGGCACCACCGGAGAGGAACATCGCGCCATGAGAGCCAGACTGAAGATCGCGTCCCTTGTCGTCGCCCTTGCCCTTGTCTTTGGGTTTTGGATCAACACCCCGGCACTCGCGCAGGTGCCCGTGGACATCGAGGTCGGCACCGCGCCTGGTGCCGGTCTGAGCTGGAGCGTCGCGGAAACGTCCGCCGCTCCACCGGTGGCGTACAGCTTCGAGTCCCAGTCGACGACCGGGGCGATGACGGCGACCGTGACGGACAGCCGCGGTACCGAGCAGGGGTGGCAGGTCTCCGTCAGCGCGCCCGACTTCGCCGGCGTCGCCAACCCGGCTTACACGATCCCGATCGCGAACTTCGTCCTTCAGCCGACGACCGTGAACGTGGTTGCTGGACAGGCGATTCCCCTGCCGGTCGCCAATCGGCTGATCATGAGCGCCACACCCCAGCTGCTGATGTCGGCTGCGCGGAACTCCGGTGCCGGGCGTTACTCGGTGCTCATGACGGGCGTCTTCACGATCCCCGGCGGGACGCCGGTCGATACCTACGCGACGACGCTGACGGTGGCGCTCGTCTCCGCGCCGTAACCGGTTTCTCAACGGACCGGCCGTGTCCCCCATCGACTCGTCGTCCCCGGAAAGGATCCGATCATGCCGGTAGCCCCCAGGATGTCACTCTCACTTCTGATCGCGACCATCCTGTTGGCCATCGCCATCCTTCCGGGGGCGGCGGTCGGCCAGTCCACCCCCGACGCGTCACCTCCCGCCTCGCCAGCGGTGGATACGGGTCCTCGTTTCGTCCTGCGCCCCGCGGGCGATGTCGATGGCACCTATTTCACGGTCGAGGCCGAGCCAGGCACGACCCAGATCCTCGACGTGGTCCTCGGCAATGCCGATGACGTGCCCCTCACCCTGAGCACCTATGCCGCGGACGCCTTCACGCTGGTCAATGGCGGGTTTGGCACGCGTGAGGAGGGCGAGCAACGGACGGGGCCTTCCACCTGGCTCGCGTACGAGTCGGAGACGCTCACCCTCGAGCCAGGGTCGGGCCTCGAGCGCGAGTTCGCCCTGACCGTGCCCGACGATGCGGCCCCCGGGGAGTACATCGCGGGCCTGGTCCTCCAGACGGCGGAGCCGATCGACGTCGAAGGAAGCGCGATGTTCGACCAGATCGTCCGCAAGTCGATCGCGGTGTTCATCACTGTTCCGGGAGAGACCTCCGCCGGCCTCGAGCTCGGCGAGCCCACCATCCAGACCAGTGACGCCGGCGAGCGGTTGGTCATCCCGGTCCGCAATACCGGGAACGTCCTGCTCAAGCTCGCCGGCGAGTTGAGCCTGACGGATGATGGCGGCACCGAGATCTTCTCCCAGCCGATCGTGATGGGCTCGGTCTATGCCGAGACCGAAACGACCCTGGAGTTGCCGCTGCCGCTGGCCCTTCCTGAGGCGGTCTATCGCGTGTCGCTTCGCCTGACCGACGAGACCACCGACGTGCAGGCTGGCGTCGACAGCACGGAGGTCGCGCTCACGAGAGCGGACGATTCCGGGCCACCGGTCGCGATCACCGCAGCGAGTATCACGCCGTTGCCGAACGCGGACGAGGTTCAGTTCGCCCTCGTGGCGATCACCGTCCAGAACAGCGCGTCGCCGGTCGCCGGTGCCCGGGTCGTCTTGAACGTCCTGCGCGATGGTGAACCCGTGGAGGACTTCCTGCTGGCCACCGCGGTCACCCTGCAGCAGGGCGAGACGCCACTCGAGCAGCGCTATATCCCGGTGACCGGGTGGACGACCGGCGAGTGGACGTTCTCGCTCACGCTGGAATCGGTTGATCCGCAAACCGGAGCCACGACGGTGATGCTCACGACAGAGATGGATCAGTCCATCACCGTCAGTGATAGCTAAGCCGCAGCTGCGCCCGATGGATAGGGGTGGCTGGCGAGTAGCCGTGTCGCGGCTCCTCCTGATCTTTGCGCTTGGCGTTCCGGGTGCCGGCTGGGCTATGACACCGGAGGAGACGAGCGGGATCGATATCGCGATCTCGGTCCTGCCTTCCACCGCCGGGGCAACGGTGTCGGTCGCCCTTGTCGATGGATCGCGTCCCAGGCTGGACACAGGGCGTCAGGCGGACGGTGAGGCGCTCCTCGACCTGATCGTTCTCGACGACCGGGAATCCGCGGCCGGCTGGCAGGTCCAGATCGCCCAGACGCGGCCAGTCGATCGAGCGCGATTGCTCTGGTTGCTGCGCTGTGACGGGAGTGCCGACCGTGTCGACGGAGAACCGCAAGCAGGTATGGCGATGCCGATCGGTTGCCCCTTCGCCATCGGTTTGCCACTTGACCGCCCAGCGTCCGTCTTTCTCGCCGAGCCGGGTACCGGAACCGGTGACTACCGGCTCGAGGCAGCGCTTGGCCAGTATCCCGACCGGTCAGCCGGGCAGGACACGTTGATTCTGTCGATCCAGAACGCTCCCTGAGGCTGGTAGGGACTCTACGCGATGGTTTGGACGGGACGATGGGCCCTGACGCAGGCAACGGCAACGGCATGCCGGCCTGCGACCGGTTTGGGTCGCCGTTCGTCGGCGCGGGTCAGACGGCGGAACCGCGCCCCCCAGGCGAAACGGCGCTCCACCACCCACCGTCGCGGCGGCAGCACGCAGCCGCGCGGCCTCCGGCAGATCGATCACGACCAGCACGATGCCGTGCTCGGCGGCCGCCTGCGCCGCCGACTTGCCGGGGTAGCCATCAGTGACGAAGGCGACCTCGACCGACTGGCCGGTCATCTCCTGCGCGGTCGGCGTCAATGCGCCGACCGGTGCCCGGTCCTGCTCGTTGGCCGGGGTGATCCGCAGTGCCAGAGCAATCGGCATCCCTGGGAGCGACGTGGTCGACATCGAGCGCGTTCCGGTGCTCCTGTTCGAACGTTTCGAGATCCTCTCGTCTGGTGGGCCGATTGCGTCGTTAACCTCGCGCGGAGACGGCGTCGAACCGCACGAAACCAGCGTCGCCGATGTTGCGCCAAAGCCGGACGGTTCAGCGGACACGGCCGCCGGGGACGTTGACTCGTGCGTCGCGGTGTCCGAACTCGACTGGTCTCCCACAGGCTGCCCGGACGGGGAACCGGTGAGAGAATCGTCGATCTGGATGATGATGGTGATCCCCGTACTTGACTTGTCGGGGCCAGCGTCAGGCGAAGTGGCGGTGGGAACCGCTAGAATATGACGATCCGGTCTGGAACCCCCGTCGATCAAAGGAAGCAGGTAGTGATGGCAGACATGACCTTCGGCGTCTTCGTCCCGCAGGGCTGGAAGATGGATCTGACCGCGATCTCGGATCCCGTCGAGCAGTTCGAGGCGATGACCAGCGTTGCCAGGGCAGCCGACCAGGGGCCGTGGGATTCGATCTGGGTCTTCGACCATTTCCATACTGTCCCGCAACCGACCATGAACACCGTCTTCGAATCGTGGACCATCTCGGCCACGCTGGCCCGCGACACGACCCGCGTCAATATCGGGCAGATGGTCAACTGCAACGGATATCGCAACCCGTCGCTCTTCGCCAAGATCGCCTCGACGGTCGATGTCGCGAGCCACGGACGCCTGTTCGCCGGCTACGGCGCCGGCTGGTATGAGCATGAGTGGAAGGCGTACGGCTACGGATTCCCGGAGACCCGCGACCGGATGCGTGCGTTCCGCGAAGGGGTCGAGATCATCCACCGGATGTGGACGGAGGACAAGCCGACCTTCAGCGGCGAGTACTACTCGATCGACGGTCCGATCAACGAGCCGAAGAGCGCGAAGCCCGGCCGGAAGATCCCGCTCTGGATCGGTGGTGGTGGTGAGAAGGTCACGCTGCGGCTCGTCGCGCAGTATGGCGATGCCTGCAACGTCGGGAATGGCGACGCCGGCGTCATCCGGGAGAAGCTGGAGATCCTCCAGGGACACTGCGAACGCGAGGGCCGCGACTATGGCGAGATCGTTCGTTCGACCGGGTTCAACGTCTATCCCGTCGCGGAAGGGGTCGATCCGATCGCTCAGACCGCCCGGCTCCGGGAATCGATGGGGATGTCCTGGGAGCAGTTCTCCGGGGATAATATCGTCGGCACGGTCGACGTGATCGCCGAGAAGATCCAGGCGGGAATCGAAGCTGGTGCCAACTACGGCATCATCTACATCCCGGGGCTCGCCTACGACCTCGATCCGCTTCACCGGTTCGAGGAAGGTGTCATCGGTCGGCTGGGCAGCTAGCGGGGTCTAAACCTGTCAACGGCGACGGCACGGTGCCATACCAGCGCCGGCCGTCGTCGTTTCCCACTCCTCAGCTGATTTCATGCCCTAACCCTGTTCGCCGCGCGACGACCCGGCAGGTCAGAGCAGTGTTCTCGGGGATGTGCGCGTCAATTGGCGGACAGACGGCGATGCCGGTCATCGACACCGCGGCAGCCCGTGACCAGGTTGCCCCACGGGCCGGGTAACGGGATGCCGGCAAGCTGAGAGCGACGGGATCGTATGGTCGACGATGTCCAATCCTTGCGACTCGGTGAGCAGGCGCGGAAGCGGGGAATCCTCGTCATCTACGCCAACACCTTCCTGATGTATAGCGGCTTCTTCATGGTCATCCCGCTGATCTCGATCCACTACCAGTCGCTGGGGTGGTCGACGGCGACGGTCGGGGCGGTCCTGGCCGTCCGGCAGCTCGTCCAGCAGGGCCTGTCGCTGATCGGTGGGATCGTGGCCGATCAGGTCGGGGCGCGCCCGCCGATCGTGGCCGGGCTCTTCGTTCGGGCCGCCGGGTTCGCGTGGATGGCGTTCGCCGACTCGCCGCCGACGCTGTTCGCCTCGGCGATCCTCGCGGCGCTTGGCGGTTCGCTGTTCGAGGCGCCGAAGTCGGCGGCCGGCGCTGCGCTGACGAGCCCGCCCGAGCGACCCGCCTTCTACCGGACACTCGGGATCGTCGGGAATACCGGGATGGCAGTTGGGCCGGCCCTCGGGGCGCTGCTGCTCCGGTTCGAGTTCGGGGTGGTGGCGCTGGCGGCGGCCGCGATTTTCGTCGTGGCGGCCGTGCTGGCCGCGACCCTGCTCCCACCCGTCCGCGTCGCGAGCGCGGCCTCCGGAGCGCTGTTCGCCGGGACGCTGATGGCGCTCCGGGACCGGCGATTCGTGACGTTCACGCTCCTGGTGATGGGCTACTGGTTCCTCGCCGTGCAGTACTACATCACCCTGCCGCTGATGGTGAAGGCGGTCGGAGGCAGCGACGGCGCGGTTGGCCTCGTTCTGACGATCTACTCGGTCGTCACGATCGTGCTTCAGTACCCGTTGCTCCGGCTGCTGGAGGGGCGGGTGTCCATCTTCAGCACCATGGTCGCTGGAATGGCGATCATGGCGGTCGGCCTCGGCGCCGTTGCGTTCGTCGGGGCGCTGTGGCCGCTGGTCGCCTGCACGGTCGTCTATGCCGTCGGCAACCTGCTCGCCCAGCCCCCGTTGCAGACCGTCACCGCGCGGCTGGTCAACCCGATCGCGCTGGGGTCGTACTTCGCCATCGGCGCCTACGCGCTGGCGATCGGCGGCGGGCTCGGCAACATCAGCGGTGGCGCCCTGTTCGAGCTTGCGACGGCGTCGGATCGGCTCGCGCTGCCCTGGCTGACGTTCGGAGCCGTCGGGGTCATCACGGCGGTCGGCTTCGTCTGGTTCGGCCGCCGCTGGTACCCCGCCGACGTCGATTCGTTGCCCGAGACCGTTCCGGCAACCGTCGCGCACGTCTCGCTGGGACCGGGCACGGTGAACATCCCCAGTGGCGAGGCAGCGGTCGCGCGAACCGTCAGCGACTTCGTGCGAAACCAGCCGGGACATACGAAGGGCGGGGCGGTCGGTCGCGCTGGACCGATCGTGGACGACTAACGGATGTTGCGCAAGGTTGGGTCGAGCTCGTCGCGGAGCCAGTCTCCAATCAGACTGACGCTGAGCACCGTGAGCATGAGCGCCAGACCGGGAAGCACGCTGATCCACCAGGCGCTGAGCAGATAGTCCCGGCCACCGCTGATCATCGACCCCCACGAAGGCTGGGGCGGCGGGACGCCCAACCCCAGGAAGCTCAGTGCGGCCTCGAACAGGATCAGCGAGCGGAACTGGATCGTGATGAGGACGATCACCGTCGAGGCGATGTTGGGCAGGATGTGGCGGTACAGGATGCGGACGTTCCCGGCGCCAAGTGCCTGGCTCGAGACCACGAAGTCCCGGCCGCGGAGCGCCAGGACATTGGCGCGCACGGTCCGGGCGAATCCCATCCAGCCGCTGAACCCCGCCAGGATGATCAGGAGCGGGATGCTCGGCCCGAACGCGGCCACCGCCGAGATCACGATGACCAGCGACGGGATCGAGAGCTGGCTGTCGGCGAGCAGCATGATCAAGCCGTCCGCGGGACCACGGAAGTAGCCGGCGACCAGACCGAGCAGCGTCCCGGTGACCAGCGCGATCACGGACGCCAGCCCGCCGATCAGCAGCGTCGGGCGCGCGCTGACCATGGCCCGCGAGAGCAGGTCGTAACCGAGTTGATCCGTGCCGAACGGGTGGTCGATGCTGCCGCCCTCGAGCCAGAGGGGCGGGGCGTTGCGCGACATCAGGTTCTGCTCGAGCGGGTCGTGCGGCGTGATCACCGCCCCAAGTACCGCGAGGAGGATCAGCACCGCGACCCAGAAGTACGAGGCGTAGACCGTCTTGGGAAGTTGCACCCGACCTAGACGCCGGAGCAGGCCGGAATGGCGGGAATGACTTGACTTCTCCGTCCGGGAGGCGCCGGGGATCGCCCCGATCAACTCATCCATTGCGGGTCCTCGGGTCCAGGAAGAGATACGACAGGTCGACCAGGAGGTTGATGACGACGAAGACCGCGGCGATCAGGAGCACTGCCGCCTGGACGACGGGGTAGTCCCGTGCGGCGACCGAGTCGATCGCGAGTCGACCGATCCCCGGCCACGCGAAGACGGTCTCAACGATCACGGCTCCGGCGAGGAGCTCGGCCAGCTCCAGCCCAAGCATCGTGGCCAGCGGCAGGACCGCGTTCCTGAGCGCGTGCCGGAACCACACCAGCCGCTCCGGCACACCCTTCGATCGAGCGGTCCGGATGTAGTCCGACCGGAGCACATCCAGCAGTGAGGACCGGGTGATTCGGGCGATCGATGCGAGCGTCAGGGCGCTCAGCGTCAGGGCCGGCAACACGATCTGGGACGGGTTCCCGTAGCCACTGGTCGGGAACCAGCCCAGCGACACGCTGAAGATCAGGATCAGCATGATGCCGAGGAAGAACGACGGCGCCGACTGAAGAAGGCCTATCACCGCCATCGCGAACCGGTCCAGCGCCGAACCGCGGACGAACGCGGTCAGCGAACCGATCGTCAGCCCCAGGACGGCGGCCACCACGAAGGCGACGAGGGCCAGTTCAGCCGTCGCGAGAAACCGATCCAGCACGAGCTGGAGAGCCGGCTGGTTGAACCGCAGGGAGTCGCCGAGGTCGCCCCGGGCCAGGTCCAGGACGAAGCGCCCGTACTGGACCAGGATGGACCGATCCAGCCCCAGGTCGACGCGGAGCGCCTGAACCTGTTCCGCCGAGGCGTCGCTGGGAAGCAGCAAGCTGACCGGATCACCCGAAAACCGCAGCACGATGAAGACGACCGTCACGACCAGCCAGAGCGTCACGAGCGCTCGCCCGAGCCGGGGGATGACGATCTTCCCGACCGATCCCATCACTTGCCTCCTTGGTCACGCGGGACTCGTCGGGCATTGCGGTCCATTTCCGCACGCAACGCCCTGTGAGAAATCGTCCACGCGTAGAACAGGGGGTTCCGCTCGATTGGGCGGCCTCGGCCGCTGACCGTGAAGCGGCCGGGTCGGAGGTCCACGCCGAACCGTGGGGTCTCCTGGAAGGAGATCGTCGGCTTGCTGGCAGTGTTCCGGTTGATGGTGAACAGTGGGATCACCATGACGAAGTCCTCGAGGACGTCGAGTGCCTGTCTGGTCAGGTCACGGCGCTGGGCCTTGTCGACGGTCTGCTGAGCCTGGGCGACCAGGCTGTTGAGCACATCGAACTGGCCGGGCGTGTGCAGGATCTGGTACTCGGCGGTCGGCGTGGCGTAGACCTGGGCCAGCGCGACATCCGCGACGTTGCCCGACGAGGCCGTGTAGAGATGCCAGTCGTCCTGGGCCGTGATCGCCTCGCGCTGGTTGAGCTCGATCGGGGACATCGCGACGTTCAGGCCGACATCAGCCCAGCCACTGACGACGACCTCCGTCCACTCCTGTTCGAGGGGGTAGTAGTTCGGCGAGTCGAACGCCAGCCGAATCTCTTCTCCGGCGTAGCCGGCCGTGGTGAGCAACTCACGGGCACGGTCGGGGTCGTAGGGCAATTGGGGCCGCTCGGTGTAGAGCGGGTCGAGCGTCGACTGGAGCCCGGTCGGCCACTCGCCGAACCCACCGAGGAGCTGCTCGACGATCGTCTGCCGGTCGATGCTCAGGTTCAGCGCCTGCCGGACTTCCTTGCGGTCCATCGGCGGGTTCGCGCCGACGATCGCGAGGATGTTCACGTTCAGCGGCGCGACCGTGGAGATGGCGAATTCACCGCTCCCCTCGAGCTCCGCGATCTGGTCAGGCGGGAGGTCCATCGCCATGTCGATCTCGTCGTTCTGGAGCGCCGCGATCCGGGTCGAGACCTCCGGGATCGGTACGACCTCGACGTTCGCCGCGGCCGGGGCGCCGCCCCAGTAGCCGGTGTGGGCGGCGAATCGGATGCGGGTGTCGGGGACGAACTCGGTGACCCGGTACGGGCCGGTCCCGAGCGGCATCTGCTGGAACGCCTCGTAGCCGACCTGCTGGAAGTAGGTGGCCGGGACGATCTCCGCGCCGGGATCGGTCAGCAGGAGCAGGAGGCTGCCCCGTGGCCCGTCGGTGATGAGGCGGACGGTCAGGTCGTCGATGACCACGGTCTCCGTGATCCCGTAGCGGCCGGACGCGGCCAGCCGGGCGTCGCCCTGAATGGTGCGGTCGAAGGTGAACTTGACGTCATTGGCCGTGAACGGCGATCCGTCCTGGAAGGTGACGCCGGGACGAAGGGCCAGCTCCAGGGTCGACTCATCGACCTGCGCCCAGCTCGTGGCCAGGCCGGGTACCAGCGCCCCGCCGTTGGGCCAGTCCCGCCGGATCAGCGTGTCGAACATCATGTTGTAGACCCGGACCATCACGATGAAGGTGTCGGTCTGCGGGTCCAGCTGCGGCGGGAGCCCGGACATGGCGATCCGGAGGTTGTCGATCGACCCGGACGACGCGGGCGTTTGGCGGGCATCGACTCGCGATACGACGGCGACGGACCCGGATATGGCGAGTCCGGCGCCGGCCGCGGCGGACTGGATGACCTGACGTCGGTTGGAAGGCATCGAAGCTGTCCTTAAAGATGTTCGAGCGTGACCGGCAATTGTCGCCAGATCGAGTTGGCGTGGAGCGTGGAGGGGTCTCTGGGAAATCCTGGAGGCAGAAAACATGCCCGTCCGCCATCGCATTCTCCACCGGATCGACTCGGAGTCGACCGGGACCCAGCAGGGGAGCTCCGATCAGGAAAGGTGAGGCTTTCTGGATCAGCCGACTCCGCTGATGCTGTCCGCCTCGATCGTCACGATGACTCGGACGGAGTCCCGTCCGCCATGCCAGGCATACGGCTCCCCGAGGTACTTCTGGGAGAGCATCTCGATGTGCTCGGCGCCGCCCTCGGTGGTCGTGGCGACGACGCGCCCGCGCACCTGGAGGTATCGTCGCGAGTCGGCCGGGTCCGCCACGGCGACGGCAACCCGCGGGTCCCGTTCCATGTTCCTGAGCTTCACGAATCCCTGGACGGTGTTGATGACGATGTGGTCGCCGTCGGTGTCGACCCAGGTCTGGGTCAGTTGCGGCGAGCCGTCGGCCATGATCGTGGAGAGGTAACAGGTGCTCGGCTGGCGCAGCAGCGACAGCAGGTTATCTGGAAGGGTCATTGTATGCTCCATGACGGTACCGGGAACCGCGCGAACGCGGCTCCACGTTAGGATTGGGTGGCTTGTCCTGACAGCCGTCGGATTACGGCTGGTGGCTCAGTTGCGGAGCGATCGAATCGAACAGGTAGGCTGCGGCTAGCGTCCGGTGCGGTCGCCATCGCTCGCCGATCGCGTCGACCTCCTTCACCGACGGGAGCTCGGGGAGGTCATAGACACGCTGGACCGCCTTGCGCATCACCAGGTCTCCCGACACGAACACGTCAGACCAGCCGAACGCGATTAGCAGGGCCCCGTCGGCGGTCCACGGCCCGATGCCCCTGAGGGCGACGAGCCGGTCACGTGCCTCCTCGTGCGGCAGATCGGCCAACCCGTCGAGGGCCCCCTCGGCCGTGCGCTGTCCCAGTTCCCGGGCGTACTCCGCCTTCCGGGCCGAGAGTCCGGCACAGCGCAGCTCGTCCACGGGAATCTGGGCGAGGAACTGAGGGTCGGGGCGGCCGCCGGGGAAGAGCGCACTGAGGCGGGCGTGGATGGCGCTCATGGCGGACACCGAGATCTGCTGGCCGACGATCTGGAACAGGAGCGCCTCGAAGAGTCCCTCGACCGGGAGGGCGTCGCGCCACGAGTCCGGGTGGAGGTCAGGGTTGGCGTCGATCAGGCGCCGCATCACCGGGTCACTTGCGCGGAGCGCTTCCCGCGCCAAAGAGACGTCACCGATAGACGGCGGGTTTCGATTCAATGTGGGCTCCCTGTCATTCAGTGCGCGCGAACGGATGGGAAACAGCTACCCCTGGAAGAGCCACCAGGCCAACACGACGAAAGGCTTCGGGCGTGCGCCCCCTCCCCGCGACACCCCGATGTCGAGCAGCGTGGCGGCTCTTCGCCAGTCAACGGTTTGACTGCTACTTCGTTCATGGTAACATTGATAAAATCCCGCTAACAACCAGGAGTTACAACCGATACCATGGACATCGATCACGCTGCCGCGGGGCACATGAAAATCGATCAACCGACGGCGGATAGCACGCGGGATCGCATCATCGCCGCGGCGGTCGGTCTCCTGAACGGCGGGGGCCGCGAGGCTGTGTCGACCCGTGCCGTGTGTGCCGCCGCCGGCGTCCAGGCTCCGGCCATCTACCGACACTTCGGCGACAAGCAGGGGCTGCTCGACGCCGTGGCGACCCACGGCCTGACGACCTACCTGCGGGGTAAGACGGACCGGTCGCCCGATGCCGATCCCGTCGAGGACCTGCGCTCCGGCTGGGACGAGCATGTGGCCTTCGGCCTCGCCAACCCTGCTCTCTACGCGCTGATGTACGGCGATCCACGTCCCGGTGCGACTACCCCGGCGGCCAACGCCGCGGCCGAGATCCTTGCGGCGAAGATCCACCGGATCGCCGAGGCAGGTCGGCTTCAGATCGGTGAGGAGCGCGCCGCTCAACTCGTTCACGCAGCCGGCTCCGGGGTGACCCTCTCGCTGATCGCCCTGCCCGAAGAGCGCCGTGACCTGGCCCTGTCCGTTCTTGGCCGCGAGACGGTCATCGCCGCCATCACGACCGGCGGCGCGACCGTGGCCACGTCCGGCCCGGTCGCCGCGGCAGTCACCCTCCGGTCCGTCCTCCCGCGGACCACCGTCCTGACGCCCCACGAACGAACCCTTCTGCAGGACTGGCTCGACCGCATTGCCAGTTCCTGAGGGTTGGACGGAAAACGGCGACAGGGGCGGCGATCGTCGATCGCCGCCCCTGTCGCCTGTTCGCGTTGTCGCCGTCTACCGGGTCTTGAGGGCCATCTTCTCGAGCTGGGCCAGGGAAATGCCCTGATCCTTGATGTAGGCCTCGACGCCCATCTTGTCGATGCAGCGCATCGCGTGGGTCGAGATCCGGAGGCGGAGGCTCTTGCCCAGCGTCGGGACGTAGATGCTCTTGTCGTGGATGTTGGCGTCCCAGCGGCGGTTGGTCCGGCGCTTGGAGAACGAGACGTTGTTACCGAACGTCGGCTTCTTGCCACTGAGCTGACAGACCTGACTCATCGGGTGCTTCCTTGCTGATTGGCCGGGGCGGCGTCACGCGCAAGGCGATCAGCAGGTCATTCGCACACCGGGTCGGTCGATCCTGGGCGCACCGATACCGACGGAACGCGGACATCGGGAGAGTGTAGCGAATCCGGCGCCTCGACGCAACGTCGGCCTGGTGCGTTGCGCCGGCACCGACGCTCAGCCGCTGGCGACCGCTCTCCAGCTCTCGACCTCTTCCATCGCGAGCCGAAGCTTCATGACGAGGTCGTCGTCCGGGTCCAGCGCCGGCTGGTCGATCAGATAGCTCGTTCGAGCCGAGGATGCTCCCGGAGCCTGTTCCCCGGCCTGGCCGATCACCCGCAGTCCGGTGCCGTCCAGCGACTGGACCATCAGCTGGCGCCGGACCTGGTCGTTCGGGCTCTGCCATCGCAGCAGCAAGGCGACCCCGGCCGGCGGTGCCCCGGCCCGGGTCGTCAGAGGGATGACACCGGTCTGGAGCGGGACAGGCCAGCCCGCGGTCAGGCGGTCACCGGCGTCTTTGAACCGGGCCGCCGTCCGGCCGAGCAGGCTCTGCTCCGGGAACGGGGACGGCGGCTGAGCGAACTGGAGGTCGACCGGCCGGCGCTGGACGGTAGCTCGATTGCCGCCGCCCGCTCGTGGGGGCCGGCCCGTCGCCCGGTCGACCCGCCCCCGGAAGGCCGTCGAGCGGAACGCCCAGATTCCAAAGGCGATCGCGGCGACCTGGACGATCAGGACGACCGTCGAGGCGACCGGATCGTCGAAGCTGTACATCTGGCGGAAGTCGCCGTTCAGGCCGGACGAGAAGTCGAGCAGCGGGTAGACGATCAGGGCGTTGACGCCGGATATCAGGGCGAATTGGATCAGGAGTTCGTTGATGGGCGCTCGGAACGGCGGCCGCCGGAGCAGCGCGGCGGCCACCGCGGCCCCGCACAGGACGATGTTGACGGCCGTTCCGGCCGCTGCGACGACGATCTGCTGGCTCGCATCGAAGGCCGCGTTGTAGGAGACGTAGCCGGCGAAGACGTAGAAGCCGAAGCCCGTAACCGTCCCGCCGAAGCTCCAGACCGAGACGGCGTGACCGAGCTCGTGGAGGGCGACGGAGATCGGGACCAGCAGGAAAAAGGACGCCTGCCCGATCAGCAGCCGGTCGTTGGCGGTGAACGTCCGGTCCCAGAGCGACGGCCAGGCCTTGACGACCTGATAGAGGACGCGGACGCCGATCACGCAGTAGATCAAGCTGATGATGGCGAAGGTGCCGAATGTCACGGGCGGACCTGTCAATCGGATCGGCGGCATGGCGGGACGATGCGTGGAGAGGATCGGCGCGATCCCGTCCGCGCGGCGGCCCCATTATGCGTCATCCATTGCGGCCCCGAGGATCGCCGGGTCGCGCCTCATGGGCCAGTCACGCACGATTGGCGTTCCCTGCAACCCGCGAGGTCCCGTGGCTCAGTCCTCGTTCGCTTCGGGTGCGGCGTAGGCGGTCGCCTCGCGGTCCAGACGTGGAGTGGGCGCCAGTCGCTGGGCGGACCCGGCCAGCGAGGCGGTCCGAAGCGGCTTCGCGGCTGGAGGGACCGTGCTCGCTACCACGTCATCGATACTCGGGACATCAGGCCGCACGGAAGGTCGCAGAGAAAACCCCTCGCGCCAGATCAGGATCGCGACGGCGGCCAGCCCGGCCACGACGCCACCGAGGCCGATCGCGACCGGTGCTCCATACGATTCGGCCAGGGCGCCCGTCAGCAGCGAGCCGATCGGAATCGTGCCGGTGAAGACGGTCATGTAGACGCTCATCACCCGGCCGCGTAGAGCGTCTGGCGCGCAGCCCTGGACGATGGTGTTGGCGGACGCGGTCGTTGTACTCATGAAGAAGCCGGCGATCGCGAGGACCAGCACGACCACGAGGAGCGGCAGGGCGCTGGAGCTGACGATCGCGAGCACGATCTCGACGCCGCCGAGGATGATCGCGCTGACGTAGAGCCGCCGCCGCGTGGGCCGCGTTCTCGAGAAGGCGAGATTCAGCGCGCCGAGCAGCGAGCCGACGCCCAGCCCGGCCGTCAGCAGGCCGAGCCCGCCCGACCCGAGGCCGAAGTTCTCGGTCGCCAGCAGCGGGATCCAGACGTTGAAGTTCATCGCGAAGGTCGCGACGAAGCCGATCAGCAGGGTCGGCAGCAGGACCGACTCGGTCCGGCGGACGAAGCGCAGGCCCTCCTGGAGCTTCTGAACGCTGTCGTGGGCGCGGGGCGGGGCGATGAAGGTGAGCCTGATCTTGCGGAACATGAACAGCCCGAAGGCGTAGCAGCCGGCGTTGATCGCGAAGCAGACGGCTGGGCCGAACTGCCAGATCAGGATACCGGCGATGCTCGGCCCAACGACGCGGCCGACGTTGAAGACCGCCGCGTTGAGCGAGACCGCGTTGAGCAGATCCTTGCGGTCGATCAGTTCGGATGTCATCGCCTGCCGGGCGGGCTGGTTGAACGCGTTGGCGATGCCGAGGACCAGCGCGAAGGCGAAGACCTGATGGAGCGAGGCCCGGTCGACGATGATCAGGACCGCCTGGGCCGCCGCGAGGGTGAGGTTGACCGCCTGGGTCAGATTGACGAGGTCGCGCTTGTTGACCCGGTCGGCGACGACGCCGGCGTAGAGCCCGAAGAGCAGGACGGGCCCGAAGTTCAGCGCGTTGACGAGCCCGAGGTCGAGGGCCGAGCCGTTGAGCGTCGACAGCACCAGCCAGGACAGCGCCAGGGTCTGCATCCAGATACCGACGACCGAGGGCAGCTGGCCGATGAAGAAGTAGCGGTAGTTCGCATAGTGCAGCGCGGCGAACCCGTCACGCCGGCCAGACGAACGCCGGGCGGACGCCGGGTCCTCACTGTTCGGTGGCCTGACGGGTCCGGCGCCAGACGCGGTCGCGGTCTGAGAATGCGTATTGGAGGACATTGGACGTCTCAACTCCTCCATACCGCAGCCGAGGACTCCGATGGGTCGGCGGCGGCATGGGCCATATTTAGTAAGGATACTACACAATCAGGTCCATCGGTATGTAGTCCCCGGTCTCATCCAACGTCTTGAGCCTCTGCCCGCGACGCAAGCGGGGAGCCGCCAGGTTTCCCCTGCGGCTCCCTGTCGGTTCGATCACATCAGGTACGGGTTAGCTGCCGGAACCGACGGCGCTCTCTACGGTCAGGAAGGGCGGAACCCCGCTCTCCCGGCTGCCGACCGTCGTCATCGCGTCCGGCAGGCCGATCAGGACAAAGGTGACGAGGCCGCTGGTCGAGACCGTTCCCGTCACGTCGACCGTGACCGATCCGCCAGCGGAGACCCAGTCGATCCAGACCGGACTACCGTACCTATCAATAGCGCTGCCTGGCTGGCCGGGACGGGTGTTCCAGGTCGCGCCGTACTCGTCGACGAGCACCCCGGGGATGGCGAGCAGCTCCCCGCCGGTGGCTCCGCTGGCCCCCGTGCCGGTCAGCGTGAGCGTCGCCGAGACCACGCTGCCCGGCGCGGCCACCGATGAGACGTCGAAGGTGACGTAGCTGACGGCGCCATCCGGACCACCGAACGCGAGCCCGCCGATCAGGTCGGGTTGCTGGGCGGATTCGGGTTCGGCCGCCGTCACGCTGGTGTCCGCGATCGGGTAGAGGGTCTGGACCTGGGTGACCGGTTCGGGCGCGATCGTAGGAGCCGGCTCCTCGGTCGGTGTGGCCGTCGGTTGTTCGGTTGGAGTGGCCGTTGGCTCCTCGGTTGGTGTCGCGGTTGGCTGTTCAATTGGGGTGGCGGTCGGCTCCTGAGTCGGTGTCGCGGTTGGTTCTTCGGTTGGGGTGGCCGTGGCCTCCTGAGTCGCCGATGGATCCGCCGTCTCGGTCGCGGGCACCGTCGGCTCGATCGTGGCGGTCGGGGCCGGCGCCACAGTCGCCGTCGGTTCGATTGTCGCCGGGACGGTCGGTTCCATTGTGCCCATCGCTGTGGACGCTGGTGAAGCGGTTGCTCCGGCGGTCGATTCCATGGTCGGTTCGTCGCTTGACTCCGGCGTCGCCGTCGGTTCCTCGACGTCGCTATACGTCGCGGCCAGGGTGGCCGGCTGGCTGATCGCTGTCGGGGTCGCGGTAGCGACGGTCGTGGGGAACGCGGGGAACGTGGGGAACGTGGGGAGCGGAGGAAGAGTGGGAAGCGGAGAAAGAGTGGGAAGCGGAGCAAGTGTGGGAAGCGTGATAACCACCTCACCTGGTTCGGTCGTCGGCTCCACCTCCGGTGTCTCCGGGCTAGCGTTGGGGGACCCGGGATCAACCGTTGCCATCAGGGTGGCAGTTCCGATGACCACGCTTGGTGCCAGCGGCCGGGGCGTTCCGGCGACGGCGGGCAGGCCGGCGTCCGGAGTTGGCATTGCGGGCTGCTGAGATGCGTCGTTCTCTGTGGGAAGGTCGATCGTGACCGGCGTCCCCGCTGGCGCTCGGTCGTCGCCGGCGTCTACCGAGTCGATCCCGACCGATGTCCGGTCAGCCGCTCCGGTCGGGATCGACAGCGACGCGACGCGAGGCGGCCGAGGTGTCGCCGTCGCCGGTCGCGGGGTCGCGGTCGCCGCGAGCGGTGTGGAGATGGTTTGGGTCCTGGGAGTCGCGGTAGGGGTTCGCGCCGCGACGGTCGGAGTCCGCGGTCGGGCGGTTGCCGTTGGAGTCGTCGAGGGGCGAGGCGTCACGCTCGGCCGTGGGGTTCCGGTGCCATTGCCGGCGCCGGCCGGCGGGTTGGCGGAGGACTGGCCGCAGGCCTGAGCGGCGGCGTTGGGGTTCTCGCCGCTCTGCCAGAGCATCGTCACGGTGACCCCACCGGCCGACGCGCCGGCGATGTTGAAACCGAGATCCACCCAGCTACCGTCGCCGATGTCGATCGCCGAGGCGTTGCCGACCTCGTACTGCTTGTTCGAGATCCCGATCCCGGACGGCGCGATCCCGTAGCCGACGTCGAGTCCGTCCCGCGCCGCCTGGGCGCCGGGGTAGCCCTGCCGGAGGACGTTCGGGTTCGTCGGCAGCGTGTTCAGGAACCGCGACGAGGTCGGGTTCCACCAGTCGTCCTGGGTGAACCATGGTCCGGTGTCCTCGATCGGCGCGACGACGCAGCGATTATTGGCCGGATTCACGATGCGGACGTAGCAGGCGGACCCACACTCGGTCCGGACCCCCCACATCGCGTGGGGGACGCCGGGCGCCAGCCATGGGCAGGAGGAGGCCGTGCAGGCGGGCAGGGAGACGAACCGGTCGAATTGCTGAATGAGATGGCCGCTCGAGGTCGTGCCGCCGACGAGACCCTCGCGGGTGGCGTTGACGACGAACGTCCCGTTGCCGCTGCTGGGCGGACCGACCGGTCCGCCGGACCCCGTCCCGGAGACCCGGAACGACGCCTGGGCCGAGACTCCACCGGCGACGAGGGTGACCGGGTAGGACGTGTTGGCAGTCGCCGGCGGGACGGTCAGCGAGCAGGAGAAGGACCCGGTGGCTGTCACGGTGCCGGAGCAGAGCGCGGCGCCGCTCAGGCCGGAGACGCGGTTCCAGTAGGCCGTTGCCGGCTGACTGGCCGGCATTCCCTGGGCCGAGAGCGTGACGCGGGTGCCGGTCGCGCCGCCGGTCGGATTGATCGAGATCGATTGGCGAACCGTGAAGGTCGTCGACGACTGCCGACCGCTGACCTGCCCACGGAGTGTCACGGTGTGGGAGCCGTAGGAAAGGAAGGGGACCGTCATCAGATGGGAGACCGTCCCGGAACTATCGGCGGTGACGCGGGTCACGGTGGCGCCACTGTCCCAGCGAACCTCGACCGCCTCGTTGGCGTTGAATCCGCCGGCCGAAACCTGGACCGAGCTGCCCACCACCCCGGCGGTCGGGGAGACCGAGACCGACAGGCCGCCGCCAACCCGAACGCTGACTGCTTGCGACGTGCCGTCCGGTGTGGTCGCGGTGACGGGGACGACGCTGGCTCCGACCGGGACCGTGATCGGGCAGGTCGCCCGTCCGGTGCTGTTGGTCGTGATGATGCACAGCGTCGTACCCGCGGAGGCCGGGCTCTTGTTCCAGGTGAACGTGACCGGCTGTCCACCGGCGAACCCGCGGGCCGTGGCGGTCAGGCTCTGTCCGGGCGCGGCCGAGGTCGCCGAGAGGGACAGCGCCGGGTCGATCCCGAAGTTGCCCCAGGCTCGCGCGCCGGACGTCAGCCCGACGCCGGAGTAGTCGTGCCAGCCGCGCGCCGCGTCCGGCAGCGGGAACGCCGCGGTGCCCGTCCCGTTCGATCCGGTCGTCAGCTCGGCAAGGACGGGACCGGTGGCGGTCTGCCACGTCAGCCTGACCCGCTCGCTGGCGGCGAAGCCACGGACGGTGACGGTGACGACGGTTCCCGGCGGACCACTGATCGGGGTCCGGGCCAGGCTCGAGGCGACGGTGTAGGTCGTGGTCCGTTGCCGGCCGGTGGTCTGACCCCGGGCGATCAGCGTGTGAGTGCCGCGGGTCGCGTCGCCGACCGTGATTGCCGTACTAATCGAGCCGTCAGTACCGGCGTTGGTCGTGCTGAGCAGCGGACCGCCGGTGGAGTCGAGGGTAATCCGGACCGGCTCGGAGGCGCTGAAGCCGCCGCCGCGAATCGTGATAGAGGCGGTCGCCGCTCCGCCGGTCGGAAGCGCGGTCAGGCCGGTTGCCGGGGAACCGGTACTGGGTGATGCCGACGGCGACGCGGACGGCTGACTGGACGGCACGCCGCTCGTGTTCACGAAGAGCAGCCACTTCAACGACAGGGCGCTCTGTCCGCCCCAATTACGGGAGCGAACCTGCCAGACATGCTGACCGGCCGGCAGGACCGGCGTGGTCCAGGTCGTCCCGGTGAGCCAGGGGCTGGCGTATCTGCCGTCGTCGACGACGACCTGGTACTCGTTGGCGCCGGTCACGGTCCGCCAGACCATCGTCGCGGTCGGGTTCTGCCGGGTGATCGCCACGCCGTTGGCCGGGCTGACCTGAACCGGGGTTCCGGGCCTGATCGGCGGTGGGGTCGGGCTCGGAGTCGGTCCCGTGGCGCCGACCTGGGTGTTGGTCGAGACGAAGCCGACGCCCCGGTGCTGGTTGGTGCTGTTGGACCCGAGGTCGGGCAGCGACATGCCGCCGAGGGTGTAGGCGCCGGTGAAGGGAACGCTGTTGCGGTCCCAGTTGCCGCCGTCGCTGGACCGCCAGAGATTGACATGGAGATGCGGCCAGCCGCCGTTGTTGGCCTCGTTCGGCGGGGCGACGACGCCGAGGCGCTGGCCGCGAACGACCCGGGTACCGGCGACGATCGAGGGGTCGAGGCGCAGGTGGAAGAAGCCGAAGGCGTAGCCGTCGCCGAGGTTGATCACCCCGCCGCCGGTCGCGGCCTCGGTCCAGGTGATCGTGCCGGCGGCCGGAGCCAACGCGACCTGATACGCCGTGTTTCCATCGGATCGGGCAAGGTCGAGCGCGAACTGGTACTGGTAGTGAGCCCGGCAGGCGAGCGACCCGGTCGGAGCGTCCTTGAGCGTCTTGGGGTCGCACGCCCAGTGGCTCCCTCCCTCGGTCGTCTTCGTGTTGTAGCCCTGCCCGATGGTCCAAGACTCGCCAGCCGCCACTGGCCAGACCAGCGGGTTGCTCAGCGCTGCAGCGTCATCGACCGTGGATGGTGCCGGCGTCGGCAGCATCCCGGCGAACGAACTGAACAGAAGAACCAGAACTGTGGCGAAGGTGACGATTCGTCGGTTCGGCCGCCCGGCCGCGGAAGCGGCGGGTCGATGTGCCTCGATGTCATCAGTGGGGGTAGGCAATCGGTCCTGATCTTGCCGTGATCTCGGCCATGACCTGCCTTCCGCCTCCGGTGTCCCAGTCAGGATGCCGTCAGACACGTCGCTCATCTTTCCCCGCCGGTGGGTCATCTTCCCTGTTCCTTCGGTAGTCGGGAACACTCGTCCCGGCCGTCGATTGCGTCGATGCTCCCGGCTCACATCATCGAAAACCCGATGCCGGTCGGGGATTTCGGGGAGAAATGGGTCGTCATGCGAGTATCGGTCAGACCTGGGTGCGGGTCCGCGGCCACGGAAACTGGTCGATCCGGGCAGGCGACGATGAACGCAGCCCGAATCGGGGACAGGAGGCAAACGCACCTGTTCGAACGGTACGGGATCAGGGCATTACTTTCAAAGGCCTCTGTGTCACGATTTCTGATAACGGATGTGCCGCTGGCGACATCGGTCAATAACGAAGGAGTTAATCCGGCCGGGCTGCCCGGATGCACCGAGGGGGTCCTAATCGACATGCCTGGCGCAACCTCGCCCGGTCCCGCCGAAAAGCTGGAGCGTGTGCTCGGGGAGAAACGGACCAATGAAAATAAAACCGGACGAGCGGCGGACTCACCGCTGAGTCCGCCGCTCGTCTGTTGGCTCATCTGTCGTATCGAGCTCGCTGCCGAGCGGTGCACGGCCTAGCCAGTGATGAGGAACACGACCTGGACCGTCACCGTCAGGTCGGTGCTCCCGGCCGCGACCGGTACTGACGCAGCTGCTCCGGCGGACTCACTGCCCGCCGAGGAGTCGTACCGGGCGACCGGCTGCGGAGCGGATTGCTCGGAGATCGAAGCGACTCCGACGATCTCGACGCCCAGGCCGGCGGCGTATGCCTCGGCCCGATCGCGGGCATCGGTGGTGGCGTCGGTTCGGGCTTGCGCGACGGCGGGGCCGGGATCGCTGACATCGAAGCTGATCCCGTAGACGGTGTTCGCGCCGGCGTCGACGAGCTGATCGAGAACGCCTCCGACGGTGTCGAGGTCCCGCAGGGTCAGCGAGAGGATGTTCGAGACGGTGAAGCTCCGGCGGCCGGTCGGGTTGCCGTTGTCGTCGTAGTCCTCGATCACGCTGACCGTGTAGGCGTTGGTCTGGATGTCCGCCTCGGCGATGTCATTCTCATTGGCGGTGTCGATCAGCGCCTGAGCCACGGTGTTGGCCTGCTGCTGGGCCGCGGACAGACTCGCGTCGTTGATCGTGACGCCGACGGTGACGTGAGCTATGTCCGGGGTGACGCTGACCGTGCCGACGCCGGTGACGGTGATCGTGGCCGGTGTCTCGCCGATTGCGACCGGCGTTGCCTGGGCGAAGGTCGTGATCGCGCCGATCGAAACCGAGGCGACCAGCGACAGGCCGATCAACGCGGTCAACGCGGGCCGGAGGAAACGAAGACATGGTCTGGATGAGTTCATTGGACTCCCCTGAGTGGGTCGCGCCAGACAGTGGGGCGCAAATGAAGGCGGTCGCGGATCCGAGCCATGACCGCCGCCCTCGTCACGACCCGGGTGTGTCGTGGCGGACGTGTCACGTTCTCGGAAGCCATAACGCGTACCGGTGCTCTCCGGTCCCGCGCTCGGCCCAGCAGGAAGAACACGACGCACCTGGATGATTCTCCCCCAGGCTAGGACGTCAGTGGAACGCTATCCGATCCCCTGGCGACCAATCTGATCGCGCGCCTCTCCCGAGCGCGGCATCGACGTCGTCGGACTTCGGGGATCCTTCACCGATTCGCGGACGAGGTAACGGTGGTCCGGGCGGAGCCACCGGCGAGCACGGACAGGACATCGACGAACGTCTCCCGCCGAAGGACCTCCATCGAGCGTTCCGAGTAGTAGGCCGAGTGCGGAGTTACGATCAGATTCGGCGCCCGAAGCAGCGGATCCTCGGGAGCGACCGGCTCATGCTCCATCACGTCGAGCGCCGCCGCCGACAGGTGACCGGACTCGAGCGCCGCGATCAGTGCGTCGCCATCGACGATTGGGCCGCGGGCAGTGTTGACGAGCATCGATCCAGGCCGCATCGCCGATAGCTGATCGGGACCGAAGAGGTGGCGAGTCCCTGCCGTGAGGGGACTGTGGATGGTGACGATGTCCGACTCCGTAAGAAGTTGCTCGAACGAGACCGGTTCGACCTCACGCGCCTCGATCGTGGCGGGATCGATGTACGGGTCCGAGACGACGATCCGGCAACCGAACGGCCTGAGCCGGGCGACGACGGCCCGGCCGATCCGGCCGAAGCCGACGACCCCAACCGTCGTGGCGCTCATCGGCTGGATCTCGCCGCCGGCGACGTAGGCGGTGTCGAGGCTGTGCCCGACCCACCGACCCTCTCGGAGGCGCCGGTCGGACGGGAACAACCGCCGGTTGAGCGCCAGGATCAGGGACAGCGCGTGGTCCGCCACCTCGTCCGTGCAGTAGCCGGGGTAATGGGTGACGACGATTCCGCGCTCGGCGGCGGCCTCGAGGTCGATATTGTCGTAGCCGACGGCGTAGCGCCCGATCACCCGCAGTTCGGGCAGGGCCTCGATCACGGCGCGAGGCACGGCGTCTATCGACGCCGTGACGATCGCGTCGGCGCCCTGGGCGACGGCGATCATGGTCTCGTCGTCCGGCGCCAGCTCGGTCACGACGTCGACCGACAGGTCGGGGAAGCGGACGGCGACGGCGTCCTCGACCTCCGTGCCTGTGTCGTGGAAGCGGTCCGATGTGATGACGACACGGACCCGGTTGAAAGACATCTCCTCGACCCTCACGAATTCACGACCCCATCGGGCCGCGCCGTTCCCCACGCCAACTCCGGGTCGAGCCTATCGCAAGCCCGCTTGCGCGTCACTCCCCTCGCGGTACCGCCGTGCCGCGTGTCAGCGATCGTCCAGGCCACCGGGACTCACCGCGGGTGGGCTGATGCGACACTGCGCAGCGTTGGAGCCGTCGACAGGAAACCGGAGTCGAGGAAACGATGGACGACGAGCGCGAGATCAGACTCTGGCCGGACGATTCGCCTGACATGATCGAGATCGCGGAAGCGCTGCGGCCGAGGCTCCGGGTCTACCCGTCCGGAGACGGGCCAGCGCCGACCGTTCTCGTCTTTCCCGGTGGGGGCTACGGGATGGTCTCGCCGCACGAGGGCGAGCCGATCGCCCGTTGGCTCAACGGTGCCGGCTTCACGGCGATCGTCGTGACGTACCGGGTCGCGCCGCACCAGTACCCGGCGGCGCTGCGGGACGCCGTCCGGGCCGTCCGGCTGGCTCGGACACACGCTCAGGAGTGGAATGTCCAGCCCGACCGGCTGGCGGTGATGGGCTTCTCGGCCGGTGGCCATCTGGCGGGGTCGCTGGCGACACTCAGCGACGACGTGGCGCTGATGGACGACGATCTGCTCGACGTGCTGCCCCGACCCGACGCGCTGGTGCTCTGCTACCCCGTGGTCACGATGACGGCCCCCGTCGCTCACGAGGGATCGGTCCGGAACCTGCTCGGTGAGTCTGTCAGCGACGCCCAGCGGCAGGAGTGGTCGCTGGAGCGGCGCGTGACCGCCGATACCCCGCCGACCTTCCTCTGGCACACCGTCGAGGATGCGGCCGTTCCGGTCGAGAACAGCCTGCTCTTCGCCGGGGCGCTCGCTGCACACCGCGTCCCGTTCGCCCTGCACGTCTTCCCGCACGGCGGGCACGGGCTGAACCTCGCCGCCGGCGAGCCCCTCGCTTCGGCCTGGCCAAACCTCTGCGCGGCCTGGCTGTACGAGACGCTCAGCCGGCCCGGTCAGGCCTGGCCGGAGCGGTAGGGCCGCGTCAGGTCGACGCCGAGCTGGCGGGCGATGTAGCACCCCTCGTCGACGGCCTCCTCGATGACCTTACCGCGGGGCTTGCCGATGCCGTGGCCGGCGTTCGACTCGACCCGGAGCAGGATCGGCGAGTCGAGATCCTGACCGTTGGCGGCTTCGGCCTGCATTAGCGCCGTCATCTTCCGGGCGTGGAGCGGGTCGACGCGGGTGTCGTGGTCGGCCGTCGCGAACAGGACCGACGGGTAGCGGCGGCCGGACTCGACGTGATGATACGGCGAGAACGCGTGGAGCCAGCCAAAGGCATCGGCCTCGTCCGAGGAGCCGTACTCCGGGATCCAGAGCCGGGCGATGCTGAACCGGTGGTAGCGGACCATGTCCAGCAGTGGCACCCCGCAGCTGACCGCCGCGCAGAGGTCGGGCGCCTGGGTCAGGAACGCGCCGGTCAGCAGACCGCCGTTGCTCCGCCCGCGGACGGCCAGCCGCTCGGGCCGGGTGTAGCGCTGGTCGATCAGCCACCGCGCCGCGGCGATGAAGTCGTCGAAGACGTTCTGCTTGTTCCTGAGCATGCCGGCCCGGTGCCAGGCCTCGCCGTACTCGCTGCCGCCCCGGAGATTGGCGACCGCGAACAGGCCGCCCTGCTCCAGCCAGGCGATCGAGGAGGCATTGAAACTGCTCGTCTTGGCGATGTTGAACCCGCCGTAGCCCGCCAGGATGGTCGGCGTATCGCCGTCCCGGGCGGCGAGGACGGCGATACGCCCGGCGAGGAACATCGTGATTTCAGTGCCGTCCTTCGAGGGATAGGAGACCTGCTCGACCACGATCCCGGACAGGTCGATCCCGGCCGGCAGCGCCTCCCGCGTGAGCGGCTGGAGGGTCGCCGAGGCGGTCTCGAGCAGCCAGGCCCCCGGCGGCGTGGAGTAGGAGGTGTAGACAAAGACGGCTCGTGCGCCGTCATTGCCGCCCCTCAGAGAGGCGACGGTCCCGGGACCCGGCAGCTCGACGACCGTCTCATCACCCCCGCCGATCAGGACCTGCCGGAGCTGTGAGGTCGCCCGGCTGGTCTCGTGGGTCACGATCCACCCGCCGACGATCGCGTACTCGGCGATGACGCGGTCCGGTCGCTCGGCCAGGACCACGGACCAACCGGCGGCGCCGTCGCTGGCCGAGAGTTCGGCCAGGTCGCCGCCAAGGAGGTGGTAGTTGGGCACCCCGTCGTTCGTCCGGAGATACAGCCGGTCGCCGTGGATGCCGACGTCGTTGAAGAGGGCGTCCCGGTCGGGCGTGACCCGCACCCACGGGCCATCGATCAGCTGCCGGTCCCGGACGTAGACCGATGACCTGACCCAGCCCTCCCGCGCCGTGACGACCAGCCAGCGGCCGTCCTCGGACAGGTGGACGCCGAACGTGAGTTCGCGGGCGAACCCGTCGCCGAACACGAGCGGGTCGCTGGCCGCATCGTCGCCGAGGCGATGGTAGTAGACACGAGAGAAGTAGTTCTCGTCGCCGGCCGGGACACTGCCCGGCTCGGGATAGCGGGTGTAGTAGAAACCGGAGCGGTCGGGCGACCAGGCGACGCTGCTGTAGCGCGTCCGGGTGATCCGGTCGGCGTGGCGCTCGCCGGTCGCGACGTCGATGACCTCCAGAGTGCTCCACTCATCACCGCCCCGCGACGTGCCGAAGACGACGAGGCTGCCGTCAGGAGACGCATACCACCAGTCGAGCGTCGTCAGGCCGTCGGTGCCGGCGTCGAGGTCGATCAGGGGACGGTCGTCGCCATCGAGCCCGTCGCGGACGTAGAGGGCTGGCTGATCCATCTCGCCGGTGCGGCGCTTGAAGAACAGGCGCTCGCCGCGAAGATGAGGCTCCGAGACCGTGGCGATCCGGGAGAGCGCGTCGAGACGGTCTGCGAGCCCGGATCGCCCGGGAACGGCGCCGAGGACCACGGCGGTCCGGCGCTGCTGGGCATCGCTCCAGGTCTGGACCGCTGGCGCGTCGCCATCCTCCAGCCAGCGGTAGCGGTCCGTGATCTCGACCCCATGGAGCGTCTCGGTGACGTCGTCCCGGGGCGTCTCGGGGATCGCGGGAATCGTTGGAGCAGTGGCGGGAGGGGAGGATGTCACGTCGGCGCTCCTTCTCTAACAGGAATGGTGGGCCGCGTCGGTTCGAGACACGTCCCATCCATTCTGTCGCATCGTCACATGGTAGGTGATCCAGACGATACTGGCGCGATGCCGCGCGGCGACCGGCCGGAGGGCTCCGAGCGTGAATGAGAGGCAACCGGTGACCGCATCGGACGGCGACCGCTACGCCAGGGCCGCAGGCAGGGTCATGGCGCGCTCCGCCATTCTGCAGGGTACGATCGCGGACCAGCAGGCGGGCGACGCGGTCGCGGCTCTTGGCCTGCTGCGGGTCGCGGTGCTGGCCGAGGCGCTCGGTCGCCCTCAGGACGCGCTGACGATCGTCCATGTCGCTGGAACCAAGGGCAAAGGCTCGACGGTCGCCTTCCTGTCCGCCATGCTCGTCGCCGGGGGCCACCGGACCGGGCGCTACACCTCGCCGCACCTGGCCAAGCTGACCGAGCGGATCACGATCGACGAGGTCGATCTCGACGACGCGACCTTCGCGGACCTGACCGACCGGATCATCGGCGCGGCGGAGGCGATCGAGCGCGACCGGCCGGACCTTGGCGGCGCCAACGCGCTGGAGATCCTGTTCGTCATGGCGTTGCTCGCCTTCCGGGAGGCCGGCTGCCGGGTGGCGGTGATCGAGGTCGGGATCGGTGGGCGGCTGGATACGACCAACATCGTCGACCCGGCGGTCAGTATCATTACCACGCTCGACCTCGAGCACACCGCCATCCTCGGCGACACCCTCGCCCAGATCGCCGCCGAGAAGGCCGGGATCATCAAGCCGGGCCGCCCGGTCGTCGTGGCGCCTCAGCCCGATGAGGCGATGACCGTCATCCGGGCTCAAGCGGAGGCACTGGGCAGCCAGCTTACGCAGATCGAAGCGCCTTCCGGCGTCTCCCCGATCGCCACCTCGGCCCTGCGGGGCGAGCACCAGCGGCTCAATGCCGCACTCGCGCTCGCCGCACTCGACGTGCTGGCTGATCGTGAACCGGGTCTCGCGGTCGAGCCGGATCAGCGCCGGCTCGGCGAGCGGCGCGCGTGGTTGCCGGGCCGGTTCGAGGTGGTCCGGCCAATCGTCGTTCGGAAGGCGTTGGGCGGTGATACCGATCTGCAGGCGCCACTGATCGTGCTGGACGGCGCCCACACGCCCCGTGCGGCCGCGGCCCTCCGTTCGACGCTGACAGGCGGCGCGCCGCCTGGGGGTCACTCCGGGGAGGTGATCGTCTGCGGCTTCGCCGCCGACAAGGACGTCCGGGCATTTCTCGTCGCTCTGGGCCCGAGTCGGATCCTTCCCGTGACCGCCGCCTCTCCACGGGCCGTTCAACGTGAACAGATCGCCCGGATTGCCGGAGACCTTGGAATCGTCGTCCTCGACGGACCGGCTACGGTCGGTGATGGGCTCCGTTGGCTGATCGGACGCCAGCTCGCGGTCCGTCAGATAGTCGTCACCGGATCGTTCCTGGTCGTCGCTGAAGCTCGGGTTGCGCTCGAACTGACTGGCTACGGGGAATGATGTGCCGGGTCAGCCCATGAAGTACGCCCTTGATCTCTCCGCGGAGAGACCCTTATTGATGAAACCGAATCACGGGTTGTGGCGTAGAACACCATGACACCACAGAGTGGGTGCTCCGATCGTCGGGGCAACAGGAGTCCAGACGAGCGGTGATGGTAGTGAAGGTGGCGACCGGCGACCACGAGAGCGGCGAGCAGCTCAGCGATGTCGACCTGATCGATCAGGCGTCGCGGGGCGATGCGCGTGCGCTCGAGGTCCTCTACGACCGGTACTCGCGGGTCGTCTTCTCATTCGCGCTCCGGATCGTCAACGACTCGCTGATCGCCGAGGAGCTGCTCCAGGAAGTCTTCTTCCGGGCGTGGCAGCAGGGCGGGTCGTTCCGGGCCAGCAAGGGAACCTTCCTCACCTGGCTGCTGAGCATCACCCACAACATGGCGATCGACGAGGTGCGCAAGCGCAAGCGGCGCCCGCAGCGGTCTGACAGCGATGACCCCGATCTCGTGCTCGCATCCGTCCCGGATTCCGGGCCAAGTGTCGAGGACGAGGTCTGGCTTCGGGCGCTGCGGGAGCGAATCGGCCGGGCGCTCGACACGCTGCCCGCGGCGCAGCGGGAAGCGATCGAACTGGCCTACTTCAAGGGCATGACGCACCGCGAGATCGCCGAAACGCTCAACGAACCGCTTGGGACGATCAAGACGAGGATGCGGCTGGGTATGCAGAAACTGCGGGATCAGCTCGATAGCAGTGAGGTGGGTCTGTTATGAGCGATCTGACCGGCCAGAATCTGCGGCGGTTCCATTCGCGGGACGACACTGGAGGACATCGCGTGGCAGATGATCGGCCCGTGACCCCGAGGCCCATTCGGCGGCTGAATGCTCCGATCACCCAGCCGTTCCCGGTCGCCGCCGCGTCGAACGACATGGAACCCGGTGATCACGTCGGGGACCTGATCGCCGGCTATGCCCTTGGCGCCTTGGAGCCTGACGAGAAGCTCGCCGTCGATCGTCACATCGAGTACTGCCCCTCCTGCGCCCGGCTGCTGGCCGAGACTCGCCGGACCGCCGCCATGCTGCCGTTCGTCGCGGCGCCGGCCGGCGCGTCGCCCGTCGTCAAGGCGACCCTGTTCGCCCGGATCGCCCAGAGCAGCGCGGCCGTCACCGCCGAGCGCGCCGACGAGTTCGCCTGGGCCCGGCCAGTCACCCCACGGAACCCCGCCACCCTCCCCGGTTCCGGGACCTGGCTGGAATCGGTCCCGGTTTCGGAGACGAAGGTCCCGGCTCACGTTCTTAAGCCGCGCCGCTCCCGCCGGAGCATCGGCCAGATCGCCGGTATCTCCCTGCCGGTCCTGTTTACCTTCGGGCTGATCGCCTTCTTCGTCGTTCCGCAGATCATGCCATCGAATGACGCGGGCAACCCGCAGTTGGTCGAGTTGCTCAGGAGTGGTCCGACCGGCTGCGCCGACGGCGACCTGGCGTTGGTCACATCTACGACGATCACCAGCGCCTGCGGATTCGTAAACCCGCAAGTACAAGCGGACAACAGTTTCATCTATGGCCTTCAGATCAGAGACCTCTTCGACGACGCATCACCGCGGGACTACTCCCTGAGCATCCCTCTGACTGATGGCACCTATCAGGTAGTACCGAATTCGGTCACGATCGAGCGGCAGCAGGGCCAAATGCTCTTCACCAAGCCAGCGAACGCCAGCGAAGCGCCTATCTGCCTGATTGGTCGCGGTGAGGACCCCAACCTGGTCTGCCCGTCGTTGGTAACACCCGCCGCTTGACTCCGGCCAACTGGAACTGGATCGGCAACAAGAGGACCGCGACCACAGCGACGTGGTCGCGGTCTTTCGTTGGTGGCGCCTCTGACGTCCAGCGGAGGTCATGAGGAATGTCCGCTTCTCACTTGGCTTCCCGTTATCGCCTGCCGGCGATGCCCGGCCAGAAATGTCTGGGCTCGTGAACGGCGCGGAGCGTCCCGAGCGCCGCAGCTCATCGAGAGAAGGACCGGTCGGACAACCTTCCTGACCCTCGCTGTAGGGGCGAACCTTGCGAGCCCGGACGCCGCAGCGGCCATCGCCGCAAGGCGAGACCATGGTGAACGGCTAACATCCGGTCGGCGAGCAGACCCCTCCCCCAGCGAAGCGCGACCCCACCCCGGCTCGGTTCGTCGCTGCGATTCCTCATCGCCCGGAGAGAGGATCATGCGGGTGGGATTCGTCGCCGTGCCTGTCGCCCTGCTCGCCGACCACCGCTGCGTCAGGAGGAGGCTGCGTTTCGAAGCGGCGAAGTCTACGAGCCATCACCCCAGCGGAATGATGGCCGCCGGGCAACAAAGGTCCCCGTCGACCTGATTCCAAGAGAGAACCTGACTGGCGAGATCGCGCCGCCTCGCGGCGCGGACACGGCAAGCCAGGTCCTACATGGGTAGTCGCTGCGGCGCCGGGAACGTCAGGAGACATCGGCGACGGTCGTCGTTTCAGATGCGGCAGGCGGTGGTGCCTGCCGGCCGGTCTGCCGCAGCCAGAGCCGCAGGATGATCCAGAGGACCGGGATCGCGGCGAACAGGCAGATCCGGTAGGTGATGGCGACGATCAGGGCCGGGGTTGCGGCGGCCCCCTCAACCCCGGCGACGGCGACGATCAGTCCCTCCCGGACACCGGTTCCGCCCGGCACCATGCTCGCCATCCCGACCAGCCACGGCAGGGTCGCCATGCCAAGGACCATCCGGACGTGGTGGCCGGCGTCCAGCGCGTCCAGCAGCACCCAGAGCACCGTCGCCTGGATCGTCCAGTAGACGACCGTCGTCGCCATCGCCAATGCGAAGACACGCGGCCGGCGGCGTGGCGCCATGAGCATGTCGCCCCCAAAGCGACCCATCAGGCTCCGCAGACCGCGGCTGCGGATCGCGACGACGAGGACGAGCAGCACGCCCACCGCGACGACCAGCACCAGCGCCAGCAGGAGCGATGTCGGGACCGCTCCGAGGACCGACCAGCTCGCGGGGGTGATCAGCAGCCAGACCGTCGCTCCAAGCGCCAGCACGATCACATCGGCGAGGAGTTCCCAGGCCGCGACAGTGCTGGTCTGACCGAGGGACAGGCCGAGGGCGCGTTTCGTCAGAGCCGCCCGGGCCGGGATGGCGACGCTGACCGGACTGACATAATTCAGGGCGATCGACGTCAGGAACGCTTCGGCGGCACGGGGGAGGTTGGACTGGCCGGCGATCAGGATGACGAGGATGTGCCAGCGGGTGCAGAGCAGCGCCAGTCCAGCCAGGAAGAGCAGCGCCGCCGCGACGATCTGGCCAGCATCGGCCCGCCGGATCGTATCGCTGATCTCTCCGAGCGAGCCGCGTGACCAGAGGACGAGCAGGGCGATCAGGATGGCGCCGAGGAAGATCAGCGGTGCGGGCACACGGCCGGCGATGCGACGGAACCGGATTAGCGGACCGACGAGTCGCTGGACGAGCGGTGGGATCGTGAGACCGGCGCCGGACTCACCGGCTGGTTCGATGTCGGGAGTGGAGGCCATCTCGGTGCGCCCTCTACGTCTGCCTGGCGACGGGGGCCAGCGTCATCGGGTTGACCGACGTAGCGGAGGGGTTGGCGATCACGACTTCGGCGTCGCCCAGACCGATCGACGCCCGGACCTGATGGTGTAATTGCGAGCGGGGGGCATTCGAGCCGTGCGTGAGGAACTCGCCCAGCAGGCCGAGTCCGAAGAACTGGGCTCCGACGACGATCAGCAGGACCGCCAGCAGCAGGGCGGGCCGGTTGCCGATCGACGAGCCGGTCAGAATCTTGTCGGCCGACAGCCAGAGCGCAAGCAGGACGCCGATCGCGATCCCGAGCAGGCCGGGCAGCCCGAACAGATGCATCGGCCGCTGCCGGTAGCGTGTCAGGAACGTGACCGTCCCGAGGTCGAGGAAGCCCTTGATCAGCCGGGACCAGCCGTACTTCGATTGGCCCCAAGTGCGGGGATGATGCCTGACCGGCAGTTCGCCGACCCGGAACCCCTCGGCCGACGCCAGCACTGGAGTGAAGCGATGGAGCTCGCCGTAGAGCCGGAGATTCTTGGCCGCCTCGCGCCGATAGGCCTTGAAGCCGCAGTTGAAGTCGTGGAGCTGGACGCCCGATGCGCGGCGGACGGTCCAGTTGAAGATCCTGCTCGGGAAGGTCTTGCCGAACGGGTCCTGCCGGCGCTGCTTCCAGCCGGAGACGAGATCGTAGCCTTCGTCCAGCTTGTCGAGGAAGTGAGGCAGTTCGTCCGGGTCGTCCTGGAGGTCGCCGTCCATCGTGACGATGACATCGCCCCGGGCGACCGCGAAGCCATTGGCGAGTGCCTCGGCCTTGCCGAAGTTCCGCCGGTGGCGGAGCCCGATCACCCGCGGGTCCCGGCCGTTGAGACCGGTGATCGTCGCCCAGGTGCCGTCGGTCGAGCCGTCGTCGACGATGATGAGCTCCCAGGGCAGGCCCCGGGCGTCCAGCACGGCCGTCAGCCGCTCGTAGAGCGTCGGCAGGTTGCCTTCCTCGTTGTAGCAGGGCACGACGACGGTGATCGAATCGATGGGCTGCGGCTGATCGCCGGGCAGGGTGGCGACGGTGCTCGTCCCCGTCGCCTGCTCGGACACTGTGGAACGTCCATTCGCTGCCGCTGCCCCGTTGGAACTCGCGCGCTGCTGGCCCGTCCCCACTGCCACGGCCGCGCTCGGCTTGATCTGCACCAAGGGACGTTCTCCCGCTTGTGGGACGCTGGCGATCTCTGAGTCTGAGTACCGGTGGACTATACGGGTCGGCGCCGACCCGGCGCAATGCGGGAACTCCGTGGTCGCAGAACGGGGAATGTCGGTCTCATGGAATCGTCGCGTGTTCGTTCAGGTGATGGCTAGCCCGGCGAACGCCTGACCGAAGGCCGCGACGGTCTCGTCGATGTCGCCGTCGGTGTGAGCCGCGGAGAGGAACAGGAGCTCGAACTGCGACGGCGCAATGTAGACGCCGCGGCTGAGCAGAGCGTGGAAGACGCGCGCGTAGGCGGCCGTGTCGCTGCGCCGGGCGTCATCGTAGTTCCGGACCGGCGCGTCGTTCAGGAAGAAGCCGCCCATCGCGCCGGCCCGGGCCGTCTGGACCGGCACCCCGGCGGCGCGGGCCGCCGCGTCGATCCCGTCGATCAGCCGGTCGGTCAGCTGGGCGATCCGCTCGAAGACGCCGGGCCGGGTCAGGACGTCGAGCGTCGCCCGACCCGCCGCCGTCGCGACCGGATTGCCCGAGAGCGTCCCACCCTGGTACATCGCCCCGACCGGCGCGACATGCCGCATGATCGACTCCGGCCCCGCGTATGCCGCCAGTGGGAAGCCGCCGCCGACGACCTTGCCGAGCGTGACGAGGTCGGCGGTGACGCCGGACCAGGAACTGGCGCCGCCGGGGGCGACCCGGAAGCCAGTCATGACTTCGTCGAAGATCAGTAGGGAACCGTGCTGGCTGGTCAACGAGCGGAGCCCGGCGAGGAAGCCGTCATCCGGCAGGACCATGCCCATATTGCCGGCGATCGGCTCGACGATGATGGCGGCGATCTGCTCCGGGTAGCTTCCCAGCAGCACCTCGACGGCGGCCAGGTCGTTGAACGGGGCGACAAGCGTGTCCGCCGTCGCGCCCGGCGGGACGCCCGGGCTGTCGGGCAGGCCGAACGTCGCGACGCCGCTTCCGGCCTGGACGAGGAGCAGGTCGGCGTGGCCGTGGTAGCAGCCGGCGAACTTGATGATCCGGTTCCGGCCGGTCGCGGCCCGGGCGAGCCGGAGGGCGCTCATCGTCGCCTCGGTCCCGGAGGACACGAGCCGGACCTGCTCGACGCCGGGAACGAGCGCCACGATCCGCTCGGCCAGCGCCGTCTCACCGATTGTCGGGGCGCCGAAGCTGGTCCCGTTCCGGGCCGCCGCGATGACGGCCTCGGTGACCTCCGGATGCGCGTGGCCGAGGATCATCGGTCCCCAAGAGAGAACGTAGTCGAGGTAGTCGTTGCCGTCGAGGTCGGTGAACCGGGCGCCAACCGCGTGGTCGACGTAGACCGGCGTGCCGCCGACGCTACGGAAGGCCCGCACCGGGCTGTTCACGCCGCCGGGGATCAGTTTCCGGGCCTGCTCGAAGGCCTCGTCGGAGCGCGGCAGGGCACGGATCGACGCGGCGTGTTGTGTCGTGGCGGTCATTCGGGGGCGACCTCTCGTGGCTGAGGGTGGGGCGAGGAAGCGACTTGCCGGGAGGACGTAGGACGAGCCTGGCTGGTGTTTCGGGATCACTCATCGAGGAGCGAACGTCGTGCCCGAATACCGGCCCTCAAGGGACCGGCTGAAGGACACCGGATTCGGCGTGGGCTGCCGATGACAACGGTCCGATCCTCCGGCGCGAGACGTTACCCGAACGTTCGTGACCAATGTCCTTCAGCCAGTTCCTTCAGGGCCGGACGTCGCCGACAGGCGAAGTCTCTAGGTGACCATCCGCCGCGCTGGCTTTGTCAGGACTGGGCACTGCTTCTTAGCGGGCTGGGCTGACTCTGTCAGTGCGCTATCGGCCGCTGCGATTGGGGCCGGCGTGGTCAGACCGAACAGGCGCTCGACGGTCGCCGCATCTTCGAGCCGATGCTCGTTGTCGGACCGGGTCAGCAGCGTCGTCGGCGCGTGGAGCAGCTTGTTGGTGATCCCGCTGGCCAGCGCGGCGATGACCTGCTGGTCCCGCTCGGAGAGGTCCGAGAGGCGGGAGAGGGCACGCGTGAGTTCCTGCTCGCGGACCGCGTCGGCCTTCGCTCGCAGTGCTGAGATCGTGGGAGTCACCCGGCGAGCGTCCAGCCAGTGCTGGAAGGCTCGCGTCCCGTCGGAGATCAGGTGCTCGACATGGATGATCTCGGCCGCCTGACCGGACCGGAACGACGCCGAGATCTGCTCGAGATCGTCGATGTCGCGCAGCAGTACTCTTGGGTCCTCGCCGACAGCGGGATCGACGCAGCGGGGCACCCCGACATCGATCATCACGATCGGCCGGGCACTCGTCCGGGACACCGTGGGCAGGGACGAATGGGTGATGCTGGCTGCGGTCCCACCGGTCGCGATGATGGCGAGGTCGGCCACGGCGAGGGCTTCCGGCAGGCGATCAACGGTCCACGCTTCGCCCCCTGTCCTAGCCGCGAGGTCTTCAGCTCGCGCAAGGGTGCGGTTGACGATCACCAGGCGTCCGATGTCGCCCGCTCGCAGCAGCTTGGCGGCAAGGGTGCCCATCGGTCCAGCGCCGACGACGACAGCCGTCCGGCCGCGGAGCGAGTAGCTGTGGGCGATCGGCGATGGGCAGGGCAGGTGGGTGAGATCCATCCGGTCGAGCGCGACGAGGATCGGGCAACCGGCGGCGAACTCCCGTGCCGCCAGGGCGACGGCGGCGTGGGCGATCGACGTCTTGTTCCGGGCGATGTCGGTCTGGGTCCGGGCCAGCTTGCCGACCCGGAGCGACTCGGTGAACAGCCGCGACAGGATTGGTCCGGTCGCGCCAGCAGCCTGCGCGTCCTGGAACGCGTCGCGGATCTGCCCGAGGATCTGTGGTTCCCCGAGGACCATCGACTCAAGCCCGGCTGCCACCCGGAGCAGGTGCCGGACAGCGGCGGAGCCGGTCAACGTGACCGTCGCGGCGGCGAGGTCGGCGGCGGCGACCCCGGTCGAGGTCGTCAGGAACCATCCAATGCGCTCGGCGGCGGCCTGTGAGTCGCGTGCCTCGACGACGGCGTAGACCTCGACGCGATTGCAGGTCGACAGGATCACGCCTTCGGCGCTGACGCCCGCCAGCGCCGCAAGACCAGCCTCCAGACGCTCGGCCGGGAAGGCCAACCGCTCGCGGACATCGAGCGCGGCGCGATGGAAGTCGGATCGAACGACGACGAGCTGCGCTGAGGTCGTCCGTTCTCCCTGCTCGTTCAGCGTGGCTCTCCTCGGGCGCGGCGTCTTCGGCCGGGTCGTAGGCTGTCATACCGTGGCCGCAACGCCGGCCCGGTGAGAACGACTCGCAAACTCCCGCTAGGATACGTGATCCGATCCGCGAAAGTGAGGATGTCTGCCTCCATTTCCGGGCTGACCAGTGCATCCGTGCAGGGGGCCACGGCGGTAGACGGTTTCGGACGGAACGGTTCACTCTAACCGGATCCGGCGTCAGCCGGTGTTCTTGAGTCCGCTCGCGATCCCGTTGATCGTCAGGAGCATCGCCTTGGTCAGCGCCTCGTCCTGGGCGTCGAGCGACGCCTGCCCCTCCCGCAGGCGGCGGCGCAGTTCGAGCTGGAGAAAGCTGAGTGGGTCGACGTAGGGGTTGCGCCGCTCGATCGACCGCTGGAGGACGAGGTCCTGATCCAGCAGCCGCGCCTGCCCGGTGACGTCGAGCAGCAGCGATTCGGTCCGGTCCCACTCCGCCCGGATCCTGGCCCAGACAGCGTCGCGTGACGCCGTTCGTTCGGCCGCCGCGACATAGCGTTCGGCGATCGACCGATCGGCCTTGGCCAGCGCCATCTCGGCGTTGCGGAGGGTGTTGCGGAAGAACAGCCAGCCGGCGTCCATCTCTCGGAGGACCTCGACGCCGAACCGCTCACGGGCCGCCGCCAGACCGCTGCCGAGGCCATACCAGCCGGGCAGGAGGATCCGGGCCTGTGTCCAGGCGAACACCCACGGGATCGCCCGGAGGTCCTCGATCCGGCCGGTGTTGACTCGCCGGGCCGGGCGGGAGCCGAGTTGGAGCTGGGTGATCTCGTTGATCGGGGTGACGGCAGTGAAGAAGTCGACCAGCGCGTCGTCGCCGTAGACGAGGTCGCGATAGACCGACGCCGAGGCCGCCGCCATCACCTCCATGATCTCCCCGTAGCGGGCGAGCTGGTCCGGTCCCGGCTCGTCGGGCAGGCCGATGGTCTGGAGCAGGACGGCTCCGCCGGTGAGCTCGAGCTCACGGTGCGCGATCTCGGCGGTCGAGTAGCGGGCCGAGATGACCTCGCCCTGTTCGGTCAGCTTGATCCCGCCGCTGATCGTGTTCGGCGGGAGCGCGAGGATCGCCGCGTTGGTCGGCCCGCCGCCGCGACCGATCGAGCCGCCGCGGCCGTGGAAGAAGACGAGGTCGACGCCGTGGCGCTGGACGGTCTCGGCGAGGCGATCCTGGGCGACGTACAGCCCCCAGGTCGACCCGAGGTAGCCGACGTCCTTGTTGGAGTCGGAGTAGCCGACCATGATCTCCTGCGTGTTGCCGACGCTGGCAAGCGCCGCCCGGTAGGTCGGTTCGCCGAACAGCGCCTGCATCGTCTCCGGCGCCGCCCGGAGCGTCTCCCCGGCCTCGAACAGTGGGGCGATCCGGAGCTCGGCGTGGTGCCCACCGGGCCGGGCCAGGCCGGTCTCCTTCATCAGGAGCAGGACTTCGAGGATGTCGCTCGGAGCCTCGGTGTTGGAGATGATGTAGGTCCGGATCGCGCCGGTGTTCGGGCCGCTCAGGGCCGCGCGGATCACCCGGAACTGCTGGATCACCTCCCGGGCCGAATCCGAGAGTTCCGAGACGTCGTGCGGGACGATCGGGCGGGCCGAGCCGATCTCACCGGCGAGCAGGCGGAAGCGTGCCGCCTCGTCGAGGTCGGCGTAATGGCTCTCGACGCCGGTCAGCGCGAAGACTTCGGCCAGGGCCGTCTCGTGGCGGTGGGAGTGGTCGCGGATGTCCAGCGTCGCGAAATGGAAGCCGAAGACCTCGACCTGCCGGATCACGTCCCGCAGGTCGCCGTCGGCCACGATCCGCTCGCCCTGGGTCAGGAGGGATTCGCGGATCACCTCGAGGTCGGCCAGCAGGTCGGCCGGGGCACCGTAGGGGGTGGCGAGGTGGGTACTGGTGGGGACGGGGATCCGGTCGCCGCGCGGGTCGCCGGGCAGGATCTCGTGGCTGTCCGAGTGGCGGATGCCCTGGGCTCGGGTGAATCGGAGCCGCTCCCGCATCAGCGTCAGGAGCTGACGGTACGGCTCGCCCCGGTTGAGCGATTCGAGCTCGGCCCCCATGTCCGGGAACCAGCTCCGGTAGGTCTCCAGTTTCCGGTCCAGCCCGTGGGCCGATCCCGCGATCCACTCCGAGACCGACAGGCGGCCAGCCAGCTCCGTGAGGCGGTCCTCCAGGAAGCGGAGGGCGGTGTCGCGCATCAGCGAGAGCGCCTCGCTGGTCATCGCCGGCGTGACGTTCGGGTTGCCGTCGCGGTCTCCGCCCATCCAGGAGCCGAACGCGATGAAGGGCGGCACCCGGATCGGGTCGTTCGGGTAGGACTCGGCCAGGGCGGACTCGAGATCGCGGTAGATCAGCGGGACGACGCTGACGAGGGTACTGCCGAAGTAGACGAGGCCGGCCCGGACCTCGTCCAGCACCGTCGGCGAGACGGCCCGGACCTCGTCCGAGCTCCAGAGCTCGGCGACCGTGGCGCCGATCCGCTCGCGGGTTCGGGTCATCTCCTGCGGGACCGGCGTCCGCTCGTCGATCGCCCGGAGGTGGGTGAAGATCCGGGCCAGCTTGTCGATGATCGTCCGGCGGCGCGACTCGGTCGGGTGGGCCGTCAGCACCAGCCGGACTTCGGCCCGGTCGAGCAGGGCCCGCATCTCGGTGGCGGTCAGTCCTGGCCGGTCGTCCCGGCCGGCGGCGAGGGCGGCGATGACGGCCCGGAGCGAGCCGCGGCGCGGGGTCGGGTCGGTCTCGAAGTCGCGGCGGCGGAGGCGGCGGATGCGCTCGTTGTCCTCAGCGAGGTTGACGAGCTGGAAGTAGGACGTGAAGGCGCGGATCAGGACGCGGAGGTCGTCGCCGCTGGCTTCGCGCAGCGCGTCCTCCATCTCCCTTCGGGCCGAGACGTCGCCCCCACGGGCCGACTTGGCCAGTCCGCGGATGACCTCCTCGAGATCGTAGGCGGCCTCGCCGGCCTGGGCCCGGATCGCGTCGCCCAGGAGATCGCCCAGGAGGAAGATGTCGTCGGAGATCGATCGTGCTGTCGCCATGCGCGTCGGAAGGTCCTCTCGGGCTGGGTCCACGTCGTCGGCCGCCAAGACTTGCGGGATCGCCGGTTCGCGCTGACCGGAACGCGGCTCGTTTCGGTCAGCATACCCGCAGGGCGACCTCGCCGCGATGACCGTCTACGATCACGCCAGACCATATTCCGGTGGCCAGTACACGTCATTGCAATGGGGGGAGTACATCGCGCGAGGGGAACGGTATCGCCGGGCGCGGCGTCTCTCGGTACACTTACCGTTCAGATGGGGCGATCAGACAGTGGAATGGTGGGCACGGGGCCGGCGTGCCGGTGTCCGAGGGGGCGAACAGGTGGACTTCATCGTCCTGGGGGGCGTACTCGGGGCGGTCGTGATGGTCGCGGGGACGGTGCTGCGAGATCTCGTGCCGCGACGGCTGCGCATCGCCGGCGACGACACGCCGTGGGTGGACGTCCGTGACCGGCGCCGAACGGTCCGCTCGGCGCTGGTGGGCGGCCGCCTCGCGACGATCGCCGGCGTGCTGGTCCTGCTCGCCACCGCACTGCTCGTCCTCCTCGATCCATCGGATGGCATCGCCCTGACCGTCGTGGTCGGTTTAACCGGCGTCGGGCTGCTCGTCTGTGTCGGCTGGGTCGTCTGGTACCGCTATCAGGAGTCGAGCGGCGCGATCCAGCGCCGGCAGATGCGGCTGATCGCGTCACGCCTCGGCTCGCCCGTTCGACCGCCGGCCACACAGTACCGTCGTGCCCATGAGGACCGGCCGGACACTCGGTTCGGCGCTCCCCCGGCCCGGGCCCAGGAGCGTCAGCGGCGCCGGGACCCGGAGCGGGGCGAGCGTCCGGCGGGCGGCAACGGCCGCCCTGGAGACGGAGCCGGCCTATCAACGGCCGTCACGGACCGCGAACCATCCCGCCCGCCCCGCGGAACGGGGAACGACTCGATGCGGCAGGAACTCCAGCCGGATCACCGCCCGATCGCACCCCAGCACGACCGGTCGGAGTCGCCGCGCCCACCGACGCGCGATCCCCTTCGCCGTGCCCCCCAGCCACCGATCCGATCGAAACGGCCCGATCGGGACTTCCCATCGGCAAGCCGGCCACGGCGATCCGAATCCTGACCGATGGGGAACGCGCCGCGCTCCCGAGCCGGTCCGGTTGCGGCGTGCTCGTGTCACGTCGCCGGAATCGACTCCGTGCCCGGACCGCCGATGGTCTACCTTTGATGACGGACACGATCCGGTGAAGGGACTGGCGGCGATCAGCGGGAGCGGAGTCGAGCGATGACGGTCTTCGGCGTGAGTCTGGTCGATCTGCTGTTGCTTCTGTTTTGCTTCTCGGTCCCGTTCGCGGTGCTCGCCCTCGTCGTCACCGTCCTGTACCGGCGTGATCGCCAGCGGACGCCACCGGAGGCGACCGACATCGCCGGCGACATCCATCCGCGTTACCCTCGGCGCTCGATGAAGCCGATGATCTCCCGCCGCCAGGCGGAGCAGATCAGATCAGGTCCAGACCGGGACTAAGTTCTCCGTCAACCGGGCAACCGGTCCGCACTGTCCGACGGTCAGGAACGGGCCGAGGGTGGGTCGGATGGGCTCCGACGGCGCGACCGCCGCACTGCAGGATCGCCTCGTCTGGTCAGGACGGGAGTGATGATGATGAGCAGACCGATCAGGACGACGATGGCGAGGAACGTCCGCCAGCGGTTCCAGCCGAAGCGGTCGACCAGCCCGGACTTCCGCGTCACGACGGTCTCACCGTTGGCGAGCGTCTGCGGCCCGGACTCGTTGCCGACGGTCGCGACGCCGCCGGCCAAGAGATCGAGCCCGCTGGACGCCGCAAAGGTCGAGGCGGCGAGCGGGACGCCGGCGTCGAAGTCGGAGGTGATCAGCAGCGCCGTTCCGCCGGACTTCCATGGGGACGGCAACAGGGCGATGTCGCCGGTCACCTGCGGGTAGTTCGACGTGCTCGATGTCGTGGACGGCAGGTTGAACGTCAGTGACTGCCGGCTGACGAGTTCCCCGGCGACCGGGTTTCGGACTGTCGTGCCGACCACGATCAGATTGGCCGTGGCGCGATCGGTCGGGTTCAACCGGCCGACTGGGGTCAGGATCGGCAGCAGGCGGTCATCACCCGCCGACCACCGCGCGACCGCCGCGATCATGCGGAGGCCAGCCTGCTGTTCGCCGGTGGTGGGCCAGTCCGGCATGACGACCATCAGCGGCTGAACCCCGGCTCGCGGGTCGCCGGCCAGTGGTGCGGGGAACCGGGCGAGGTCCAGATTCGCCGAGGACGTGTGCGGAAGGACCCAGCGCGAAGTTGGCAGGATCGTGACCGAAGGTGGTGCGCCGCCGGAGCAGGTCGCCCCGGCCCCGAGGTTGGCGACGACGCCCAGCCGGAGCTCCCGGTGCGACTGTCCCAAGATCGGGGCATTGAGGACGTCAGGTGGGATCGCGAAGTCGGCTGACCTGACGGACTGGTTGGTCTCGATCGCGCCGGTCGCGAGGGTACCGTTGCCGCCCGGCCCGACGGGCATGGTGCCGATCCCGATCCCGTTGAGCGTCAGGGACAGGGCCGCGTCTGGAGAGACGTTGCCGGTGACCGCAACCTGAAGCGAAAGCCGGGCACCGGACCTGGTCACCCAGCCGGCGGGACGGCCGAACGTGAGGTCGACCGCCTGCGATCCCGTCCCGGTCAGGCCGAAGGACCCGGCGCCGAGCTCCGCGAACGACGCGGTGTCACCGTCCCAGGTCGGATTGCGCATCTCGGGAACGGCCGCGGACCGGCCGGTCATGATCGCGTAGGAACCGGTCAGGGCCGCCGCCCGCGTGGGCTCGACGAGGGCACTGGCCGCATCGAGGACTCCGGCCGGCGTGGCGCTGGAGATGAGTAGCCGGGGGGTGGCGGTTCGCTGGAGGGCGAGCAGGCCGCGGTTCGCGGAGATCTGCCCGGTCGGTGCGGAATAATTGGCACCGTCCCAGGCGATGTCGCCCCAGGTCAGTCCCCCCGAGAAGCGGATCCCGGCCGCGACGACGATCGTCGGCTGATCGGCGGGGATCTGGTCCGAGAACAGGATCAGCGGCTCGATGTTTCGCGCGGCGGCCCAGCGACCGAGCGCGGTCGCGACGTAGCCCGCCGCCTGGAACTCCTCCGCCGCGGCGCCCTGACCGACGACGATGGTGACCGGCAGGGCGACCGGGGCGCCCGTCCGGCCGATTGGGTCCGGCGCGATCGGGCTGAACAGGCTGGCGAGGTCGCTCAGTCCGGCGCTCTGGTCGGCATTGGTCAGGCCGAGCAGGGCGACCGAGTCGGAGCGGATCGTCAGCCAGCGCTGTGGGTCGATCGCCGGCGGGCAGGCGATGCCAGGCTCGTTGAGGACGACCTGGAGCGTCAGCCGGATGCTTGCGCTCTCCGGCAGGCGATCGGTCGGCGTCAGCGGAACGACGATCCCGGCGACTCCGCCGTTGGTCGCCGAGAGTTGCGCCGTGGTCCGGGACTCCCCGTTCACCTGAACGGTGATCGAGGAGGTCGCAAGATCGACGGCCGGCGAGACGGTGTACCGGATCGTGAAGGTGCTGTCGGTCAGGATCGCCTGCCCGGGCCGGAGCGGCAACTCGACCGGGATCTCGGCGCGGCTGGCGGAGATCGTCTGGTCGCCATACCCGAGCTGGGCGAGGGTCAGGAGTTGCGTCGGATCGGTCGCCGGCTGCGCCGCCATCGAAACATCGGTCTGGCTGGAGATCGCAGCGGACCGGTCCGTGGCCACGGCGCCCGTGGTTGATCCGACCGGCGCCAGAAGAGCGGCCACGACCGCGACCAGGACCGCGAAGCGACCGGCGCGCCACCAGGACCGATCGAGGTTGACCGTCGAAGAGCGGAGCACATGCATGGCTGGGCTTTGATCCATGGGCCACGAGCGCCCGGCCGCCGCCCGGACCGTTCGCCATCCCGCTGCTGGTCGCCGCGACCAGAATCTCACCAGAGTCGATGCCACGGGACCCAGTTTCCACCGGCCGCAACTGGCCGCGACCGAAACCCGTCGGTATCTCGGGACAGGATAGACCGTCGATGCCGCGCGGTGATGACGGCATTGCTCGTCGTGGCGGGATCGGGATGACCTGGGAGAGCGTGACGGCCGCATCACCGGGACTGCATCGCCGCCCGGGTCGCCTTGTTCGCCGCCAGGTAGCGCGACAGCCACCGGATCAGCAGATCGACCAGGATCGCAAGGGCGGTGATCGCGATCGCGCCGGCCAGGATCATCCCCGGCCGCCGGAGCCGGACACCATCGAACAGCAGCCGGCCGAGCCCACCGGCCCCGATCCAGCCAGCCACCGTCGCGGTGCTGATCGTCACGACGACGGCAGTCCGGAGCCCGGCGACCATGACCGGCAGCGCCAGCGGGAAGGTGACGCGGGTGAAGACCTGCGCCGCCGACAGCCCCATCCCCCGCGCCGATTCGAGGACGCTGGCATCGACCCCGCGCAGGCCGGTGATGATGTTGCGGACCAGGAAGGAGAGCGAGTAGGCGGCCAGCACCACAAGCGCGTTGTTCCGGCCCAGCCCCAGCGTCGGGATCAGGAAACCGAGGAAGGCGATGCTGGGGATCGTGTAGATCGCGCCCAGCACGCTCAGGATCGGTAGTCCGAGGGCGGGGAAGCGGGCGCCGGCGACGCCGAGTGGGATCGACACGACGAGGCCGAGCAGGATCGCCAGCAGGCTGAGTTGCAGGTGATCCCAGGTCAGATCCAGAACATACCGGGGGTTATCGCGCAGGTAGTCAAGCCAGGAGACATTCACCGGAGCGCTCCGGTCGGTTCGGCCTGCAGCCGGGTCACGGCGACGGGCGGTCGGCTGATCTCGTGGATCGCGTCGAGGTCGACCCAGCCGACCGGGTGGCCGTCATCGTCGACGACGATCAGGCGCTCGCCGGCGGTCTCCAGCAGCAGGCTGAGGGCGACGCGGGCATGAGCCGAAGCCGGAACGCTGGGCTCGTCGGCCCGGGCCGGTGCCGCGCCGTCGAGCGGCCGGATCGCCGTCTCGAGCGGCTGGAGCTCCAGCCGGCGCATGACGTTCTCGGAGCCGACCAGTTCGGCGACGAACTCGTCAGCCGGCTGGGTCACGATCCGGAGCGGCGTGTCGTACTGGATCACGGCGCCGTCACGCATGACGATGATCCGGTCGGCCAGCCGGAGCGCCTCCTCGATGTCGTGGGTGACGAAGACGATCGTCTGGGAGAACTGTCGGTGGATCCGGCGGAGCTCGTCCTGGAGCCGGTTGCGGGTAATGGCGTCGAGCGCGCCGAACGGCTCGTCCATCAGGAGCGTTCGCGGCTCGCCGGCCAGCGCCCGGGCCAGACCGACGCGCTGCTGCTGCCCGCCGGAGAGCTGGGCGGGGTAGCGCTTCCGGTACGTCTCCGGCGGCAGGCCGACGAGGTCCAGCAGCTCGTCGACGCGGTGGGCGATCCGCCGCTTGTCCCAGCCGAGCAGCTTCGGGACGACGGCGACGTTGTCGGCGATGCGGAGATGGGGGAAGAGGCCGGTCTGCTGGATGACGTACCCCATTCGGCGGCGGAGCTGGGTCGTCGGCAGGGACGTGACGTCCTCGCCGTCGAGCATGATCCGGCCGGAGGTCGGCTCGTAGAGCCGGTTGGTCAACTTGAGCAGGGTCGTCTTGCCGCAGCCGGAGGGACCAAGGATGACGACGAGCTCGCCCGGTTCGATGCTGAGCGAGACATCGTGGACCGCGGCGGCCTCGCCCTTCGTGTAGCTCTTGGCGATGTTCTCGTAGGTGATCTGGCCACCGGACCGCTGGTCCGATGATCCGTTGCTGTCCGCGTCGACAGCGCGGGGCCGGTCTCGTGATGGCGTCATGGGGTCCTCCGGACACGTCCTGCCGTGAGGTAGCCTGCGCTGAATACGACAGGGGACGGCGATGCACGCCGCCCCCTGTCCGATCGGGAAACCCTGCGATGATCTATCCGGTGATGATACCGGAGTCGACCAGGAACTGCCGCGAGACGTCGGCCGGATCGCCGCCATCCGTGACCACCGCCGAGTTCAGGGCGAGCATGGCCTCCGTCGTCAGCAGCGCGATCACCGGGTTGATCAGGTCTGGGATATTGGGATAGGCGTCGATCGCGTCCTGACGAACGACCGGCGCGGCGTGGCCCGGTGGGAACAGCCCGAGATCGTCCTGCAGAACGACGAGGTCGAATTGAACGATCTCGGCGTCCGTGCCGAAGGCGAGGACGACATTGGCATCCCCGGCCAGGAACGCATCGTACTTGAGCCCCGGATCGACGCCGTTGATCGTCGCGTTTTCGAAACCGCCGCCATAGAGGCTGCGAAGTCCGGCGAGACCGTCCGGGCGATCCTCGAAGTCAACCGGTCCCGACATGGTGATGTCGTTGTCGACGCCCCAATCGGCAAGCTGGGTCAGAGTCGTGATGCCGTTCTCTGCCGAGAACTGGCGGCTCACCGCGATCGCCTGGTTGTTGTTGAAGGGAGTCTCATCGAGCGCGACGAGCCCCAGCTCAGCGTAGGCGGTGACGATATAGTCATACACGGCGAGATCAGCCGGGCTGAAGGCATCGCCACCGGCAGCGGGAGTACCATCGGTAACCAGAGGCGTTGCGCCGGCGGCCGGTGTGCTCGCGGCCGCTGGACCGGCGATATCAGGGGTGAATGTCTGCGCGAAGATGCTGGGATTCGTGAAGGCGGTGCCAGTGTACTCGGCGTAGAGGTCGATGTCCCCCTCGACGAGGGCGGTGTGGGCGATGTTGGTGCCGCCGAGGTTGAGGTTGTCGAGGTTCACGGAAATACCCGCATTCTCCAGCACCTGCCCGAACATGTTGCTCAGGATGAACTGCTCCGGGAAGTCCTTCGAGCCGATGTTCACCGGGTCGTTCTGGGCGCCGGCCGAGCGGCTCAGGGCGGCGAGGCCGAGACCGGCGACCGGTACGGCCGCGGCTCCCTTGAGGATCGTCCGGCGAGAGAGAATATGGATGTGCGTCACGTGGCGCGGTCCTTTCGTCCAGAGGGCGATGGCGATCCAAGGTTGGATCCCGACCGGCGTGAGCCGATCAGAGAGATGGCGGGCCACCTCAGGCCGGGGTCCCTTGCGCAAGATCAGTTCCAGAACCGGAACATCTGGTCGACGATGAGTGGATCGATGATCTCGATTGCAGATATTCGGGCAAGGCCAGCCTGGATCAGCGGGTCGCGGCCGGTGGCGAGACGCCCCGCTGGACGCCGGCCAGCGTGACCTCGGTCGTCAGGGCCAGGATCGCGATCAGGATCGACCCGGCGAGGAGTTGGGTGTTGTTGCCGGTCGCCAGACCGGATGTCAGGAACAGGCCCAGTGTGCGCACGCCGATGAAGGCGGCGATCGCGGCCGACGCGATCACCTCGATCGCCGCTGACCGAACCCCGCCGATGATGACGGGCAGGGCCAGCGGCACCTCGACCCGGAAGAACGACTGGAGCGGCGTCATCCCGAGCCCGGCGGCGTTCTCCCGGACGGCGGCAGGCACGCTCCGTAGCCCGGCGTCGGTGTTGATGACCAGGGGCGGCCCGGCCAGGACGACCAGGGCCAGCAGGGCCGTCTGATACCCTGTCCCCACGACCGAATAGCCGAGGAAGACGATCGCCAGACTCGGGACGACCCGGGCGGCGGAGACGATCCCGAGGACCCCCGGACCGACGAACCGGGTCTTGTTCACCAGCACCCCGATCGGCAGGAAGATCAGCAGTGCCAGCAGCAGGGCTGAGCCCGACAGCTGGATGTGCGTGCTGACGGCCTCCCGGAAACGGTCGGGGTTGTCAGCGATGTAGGTCCAGACGTCCCGGATGGTGTCCAACGTGTTTCTCCAGCTCGCTCCGTTGAGGATCGCGCGAGCATGTCGAGCCGCAATATCGGAGAAGCAGACCGGTCACGGAATGACCGCTATGCCAACTACCCTGCACGAACGCGACCGGCGTCACATCTGGCGGGAACGGATCGTAACAACTTCAGCACGGTTTCGCGATAAGACGGTCGTACGCGAACCCTATCGTGCGGACTGTAGCCGGAGGGCTTGACTCTGAGGCGATGTCAGCGGGTTTCCTGTTCCGGGCCGGAGAACCAGCGCTACCTCGCTGCTGGTCGCTAGGAGCAGACGGCCGAACCGGAAGTTTCGTCAGCGCCCGGACCGTTGGGCGCCGGTGGGTCGGCGCCACGGGTTCCGCCGGCCAGAGTGTCAGGCGGATGGCTCAGCCAGCAGAGATGGCAAGGGGGATCAGGTGCGGGACCAGATGGTGATCGAGCGGAATGGAACGACGGCAGACCCGCGGAGGGCGCAGATGACGGACCCGACCGACCCGGCCGAGCAGATGATCCGGGCGACCGGCGTCGTCAAGGAGTACCGGACGGGCACGTCCACCGTTCAGGCGCTCAAGGGCGTCGATTTCTCCGTCACGCGGGGCGAGATGGTCGCCGTGATGGGACCGTCCGGTTGCGGAAAGACGACCCTGCTCAACTGCCTCTCGGGCCTCGACGACATCACCGAGGGCCAGGTCTGGCTGGAGGGCGTCGATCTCGCGACGCTTTCAGACCGGCAGCGGACCGAGTCCCGTGCCCGGCGGATGGGCTTCATCTTCCAGGTCTACAACCTCCTGCCCGTCCTGAGCGCCGTCGAGAACGTCGAGCTGCCGCTGCTCGTCAGCGGCGTCAAGTCGAAGGAGGCCCGAGACCGCTCCCGCGAGGCGCTCCAGACCGTCGGGCTGGAGCGGTGGGCCACGCACCGACCGGCCGAGCTCTCCGGCGGCCAGCGCCAGCGCGTCACGATCGCCCGGGCGCTGGTCAACAACCCGGCGATCGTCTGGGGCGACGAGCCCACCGGGGCGCTCGACTCGACCAACGCGACTGACATCCTCAATCTGATGCGCGAGCTGAACCGGAGCAAGGGACTGACGCTCGTGCTCGTCACCCACGATCCCGGCGTCGGCGCGGGCTGCGACCGGATCGTCCGGATGCGCGACGGCGAGATCGTCGGCGAGGAGCGGCCGACCGGCGAGTTCGGGCTCGACGCGCTCGGGACCACTCATGGGACCGAGGACAGCGTCCAGATGCCGAGCCGGACCGCACAGCTCACTCGCGAGCTCTACGGCCAGGGCTGACCGGTCGGACGACTCAACCAGACATGACTCGTTGATCGCCGGGAGCGCTTCCTGTCGCGGAGTGCTTCCCGGCTCGCCGGAAGGGTCGGCCCACCGTGAGCGAGATCTTCGGTATTTCGATGAACAGCATCATGGTGACGTTCATCGTCATCCTGCTGCTCTGCCTGTCCTACACCGTCTGGATCGCCCTGCGCCACCCGGTCGTCTTCAAGATGGGCATGCGCAACATCCCTCGCCGCAGGGCCCAGACGACGCTGATCGTGATCGGCCTGATGCTCTCGACCCTGATCTCGACCGCCGCACTCGGCATGGGCGACACGATCGACCGCTCTCTGACCCGGACCGTCTACGGCGTCCTGGGCGAGGCTGATGAGCTCATCCTCCCGGCCAGCGGCGAGACCGGGCGGGTCAACGACAGCATCACGGCGACCATTCCCCAGAGCGTCCTGCCCGTGGTCGATCAGGCGGCGGCGGCCAACGCGGACATCGACGGCGTCATGCCGGCGCTGCTGATCCCGGTCCCGACGATCGACGGTCGCAACCAGCTCTCGACGCCGCAGAGCAACATCGTCGGCTTCGACCCGAGCCGGGCCGACCAGTTCGGCGGCCTGCGGGACGTCAGCGGCGGAACGATCGACATCGCGGCGATGCCGGAAGGTGGCGTCGTCATCAGCGAGGGGCTGGCCAGCGAGATCCAGGCGAGGGAGGGGGACCCGCTCACCATCTACTACGGCAACCAGCCGATGCAGCTGACCGTGGCCGGGATCGCCGTCAACAGCCCGCTGTCCGGCGTCCTCAGCACCGACAACGACTTCGGCCTGGCGATGCCGCTCGACCGGCTCCAGGCCATGACCGGCAACGCGGGCACCTTGTCCTTCATCGCCATCTCCAACACCGGCGGGGTCGACTCCGGTATCTCCCGGACGGACGACGTCATCGCGGCCCTCACACCGGCCCTCGCCCAGCAGTCGGTCGCGATCGACCCGACCAAGCAGGATCTTGCCGACCAGTCCAAGTCGATCTCGTCTGGCCTGACCGGCCTGTTCCTCGTCCTCGGTCTGTTCTCGATCGCGGTCGGCGTGCTGCTGATCATCCTGATCTTCTCGATGCTGGCGGCCGAGCACCGGGCCGAGATGGGCATGGCCCGCGCCGTCGGGCAGCAGCGCTCGCACCTGATCCAGCAGTTCATCGCCGAGGGGTCCGGCTACGCCCTGCTCGCCGGCCTCGTCGGCGCAGCGGCCGGGTCGGGCGTGATCTACCTGCTCGCGAACCTGCTCCAGGGCGCGGTCGGCGACTTCTTCGACATCAGCGCCTACGTCTCCTGGCGGAGCATCGTCGTGGGCTACTGCCTCGGCGTCATCATGACGTTCCTCGCGATCGTGGTCGCCTCGTTCCGGGCCAGCCAGCTCAACGTCGTCGCCGCGATCCGCGACCTGCCGGACGTGGCCGAGGTCAGGCGCAAGCGCCGGACACTCGTCACCAGCGCCCTGCTCATCGCGCTCGGCGCCCTGATGGTCTTCGCCGGCTACACGGGCGACTCCGCCCGGACCTTCCTGTTCTACTTCGGCATGAGCCTGATCCCGTTCGGTGTCGGGAACCTCGCCCGCTACTTCGGCGCCCCGGCCCGGCTGGTCTACTCCGTCGTCGGACTCTACCTGCTCGCCCTCTGGTTCCTGCCGGCCAAACAAGCGAAGGCGATCTTCGGGGACGTCGTCTCCGGCGGCGACTTCGAGATGTTCTTCCTGATCGGCGTCTTCTCGGTGGCGGCCACGACGATGCTGATCACGCAGAACATGAACATCCTGCTCCGGGCCTTCGGCCGGATCGGCTCGGTCTTCGGTTCCCGCCTGCCGGCGTTCCGGCTGGCCGTCGCCTACCCCGGCGCCACTCCGAGCCGGACCGGTCTGACGATCGCGATGTTCAGCCTGATCGTCTTCTCCCTGGTCGCCTTCGCGACAATCAGTGAGAACTTCAGCCGGATCTTCATCAGCGACAAGGCCGGCGCCGGCTGGGACGTCCAGGTCGTCGTTCCCCAGGCCAACCAGCTCCCCGACGAGGATCTCGTCGCCGCCCTCAACACGGCGCGAGCCGATACGGCCGACATCACCGGCGTAGGGATGATCAGCACGATCAGCTCTCAGGCGGGTGCCCAGCAGCTCGACGCCCAGCCTGGGACGACGCTGCCGACTGGCATCCAGACCGTCGCCGTGAGCGCGCTGAGCAATGGCTACCTCGTCAGCGCTGAGCTCGAGTTCTCGGCCCACGCCGCCGGTTACGCCGACGATGCCGCGATCATCGACGCCCTTGAGACGCAGCCGGATGTCGCCGTAGTCGACTCGACGACGCTCCAGGCGAATGGCGGTGGGTTCGGTGGGAGCGACCCGCTCCTGCTCCGGGGGCTGGGTCCCAACGATCAGGGCTTCCAGCCGGTACAAGTCAACATGATCGACCCGACCACTGGCAACGACCATGTCGTCTCGGTGATCGGTGTCCTGAACCAGGACATCAGCACGCTGATCGGTGTCTACGTCGGTGAGGGGACCGGCGCCCAGCTCGCGCCCGAACCGCAGGAGATCACCTACACCGTCCAGCTGTCCGACCCCGGGCAGGCGACCGAGCGGGCCCGGGAGATCGGCTCGGCCCTGCTCGTCAACGGCGCCGTCGCCGACTCCTACGACGACATCCTCGCGGAGAGCCAGGGGACCTTCACCGGCTTTCTGACCCTGATCCAGGGCTTCATGGGCCTCGGCCTGATCGTTGGGATCGCGGCGGTCGGCGTGATCGCCTTCCGTTCCGTGATCGAGCGCCGCCAGCAGATCGGCGTCCTCCGGGCGATCGGGTACGCGAAGTCGATGGTCTCGCTGAGCTTCATGGTCGAGACGGTCTTCGTCGTCGGTCTCGGCGTGATCTCCGGGACGGTGCTGGCGCTGATCACGGCCTGGCAGCTGTTCCAGGACCCGGCCTTCACCGGCGGGACCGGCGCGACGTCGATCGTGATCCCGTGGCTGCTGGTCGTCGTGGTTCTCGCGATCACGTTCGGCTTCGCCCTGCTGATGACATGGGTTCCGAGCCGGCAGGCGGCCAGCATCCGCCCGGCCGAGGCGCTGCGGTACGAGTAGTCCGCGGCGATCGCTTCCCACAGATGTTCACGGCAATGCCGGGTGGCCGCAAACATGCGCGACCCCGCATTGCCGTCGTTGGTCAGGGCGGCGAGTTCACGTCGTTCCGCGGAAGGGTTCCCTCCGGATCGGTGGGTACGAGCCGCGGTCATGGAGGGGACCGATGTCGCGGACTCGATACCAGCTGAGCCAACGCCCATTCGTCGGATCGCTCGCCCTTGCCCTCGTCCTCATCTTCGGCTCCGCCAGCATGACTTTGGCGCAAAGCGGCACCCCAGCCGTGCCACCCGGATCACCAGCCACCTCCTCGGCGCTCGAGCCGGTCCCGTGTTCCACGCGCTATCAGATCGCCGAACCGTTCATCGACGGCCTGACTCTCGACTGTTCCTTCCTCTCGGTCCCGGCCTTCCCCGGTGAGACGGGGTCCCCTGTCCTTCGGCTCCACGTCATGCGCCTCCACGCGGCTACCGCGACCCCGGCCGCCGAACCGCTGATCCTGCTGACCGGCGGGCCCGGTCAGGGAGCCGGATCGTTGCTGCCGCTGTTCGCTCCGGCGACCCAGGAACGACCAATCTCGTACGCGACCCTGCTGGACCGTCAGGACGTCATCCTGCTCGATCAGCGCGGAACAGGCGCCTCGGAGCCCGTGCTGGCTTGTCAGGGCGACGTGTCGCCCGGTCTCCTCCCGCCGCCGCCGGCCAGTGGCGCGACTCCGGTCGCCGCCTCCCCGATCGCGACACTCGCCGGGGCGACGCCGGCGCCGATCGTCCCACCGACGGCGGATCAGACCGCCCAGTTCCTCGTCTCCTGCCTGCGGGCATACCAGGGCGCGGGGATCGACCTTTCGGCGTTCAATACCGAGAACAACGCCGCCGACGTCGCGGCCCTGATCACAGCGCTCGGGGTGCCACAAGCCGACCTGTACGGCATCTCCTACGGGTCGTTCCTTGGCGAGCGCGTCATCAGCCGCTACCCGTCGATGATCAGGAGCGCCGTGCTGGCCTCGGTGGTCGCACCCGACACGGACATCTTCGTCAGCCAGATCGAAGGGTTCAACCAGGTCCTCGGCGATGTCTTCGGCCTGTGTGCCGCCGATCCGGAGTGCGCGGCCAGTAACCCGAACCCTGAGGAGGATCTGGAGAAGGCCTATCAGCGGCTGGCCTCGGCACCGGCGACGCTCAACGTGACGGACCCCGCCTCCAGCCAGACGTTTGCGGTCGTGACGGATGGCACGACCTACCTGACACTGCTCTATCTGGCGGCGTTCGGCTCGGCGTCCTACCTCATTCCACCGATGATCACCGCCGTCGCGATGGGTGACGACGCGCTTATCAGTGCGGTCGCCGCCCTGCTCGTGACGCCGACCGGCATCGCTTCCGGGCTTCTGGCGTCGGTCTATTGTCAGGACTTCGCCAGCGATATCGATCTCGATGCGACGCTGGAGGCAACCGGCGTACGCCCCGTCCTGATCGACGGGTTCACCGGTAGCTGGACCTCGCAGAACCTGGTCTGCGATTCCCTCGCCCTGCCAGTCGCGGCCGCCGACGCCGATGCCGTCCAGAGCGACGTTCCGACGCTCCTCGTCAGCGGCGAGTTCGATCCGATCACTCCGCCCGAGAATGCCACTGCGCTCATCGGTGCGCTGCCGAATGGGCGGGAGGTGACGATCAACGCCATCGGCCACGATCCGATCACCTCGTCCGGTCCGTGCGGCGTACAGTTGCTCTCAGCCTTCCTTGCCGCTCCGACCGCGGAACTGGACACGGCCTGCGCCAGTCAGCTCTCGTTGGACATGTCTCCGGACGAGCTCCAGGCGGCGACTCCGGCAGCGACTCCGCTGGCCACACCCATCGGCTGACGCGGCGAACAGAACCGATCTTTCGGGCCAGAACGGGGCCGCTCCTGGCGACAGGGCGGCCCCGTCGGTTTGAACCCGCCGGTCGCTCCGGAGCGTGATCCGGCGGGGTACCATGCGCACGTCGATCAGAGACAGAGGGGTCGGTTCGACGGGTGCTTCCCGCGGGACCGATCCGTCCCCTTGCGCCGTTCCGGCCGCGACGACATGACCCAGGGCGCCGGTGTCGCCGAGCGGCCCGGTCAGCCACTCATCAGGGAGAACTGCACAGGTGTGGGCTTACCCAGAGCGGCGCGTCAAGATCGTCACGACCCTCGGTCCGTCGGTCAGTGGGCAGGACCGGCTCCGGCAACTGCTGGAGGCCGGAGCGGACGTCGTGCGGATCAACGCCTCCCACGGCACCGAGGCCTCCTGGGCCGAGCAGATCCGCGACGTCCGGGCCGCGGCCGCGGAGCTCGGTCGCCGGGTGCCGATCCTGTTCGACCTCCAGGGGCTGAAGATCCGGACCGGTGCCCTGGCGAACGGCGAGCCGGTCGGGATGGCCCGTGGCGCGACGGTCCGGATCGTCCCGCGACCGGTCGAGACGACGGCCGAGGAGATCGGGATCGGTTACCCGAACCTGCTCAGCGTCGTCGAACCCGGCAGCCGGCTGCTGATCTCGGATGGGCTGATCGAGCTGCTGGTCGAGGAGGTCCACGCGGACCACGCCCACTGCATCGTCAGCCGCGGCGGGATGCTCAACGGCCGTCAGGGCGTGACGCTGCCCGGCGCCCCGATCCGGGGCGGCGCCGTCACCGAGCAGGACCGGGCCGACATCGCGTTCGCCGTCGAGCACGGCGTCGACTTCCTCGGCCTCTCGTTCGTGAACGACGCCAGCGATATCGGGCACGCCCGGGAGACGGCCGCCCAGCACGGCGCCGTCCCCGGGATGATCGCCAAGATCGAGCGCGAGGAGGCGCTCAACAATGTCGAGGAGATCGCCTTCGCCGCCGACGGCCTAATGGTCGCCCGGGGCGACCTCGGGGTGCAGCTCCCGCCGGAGCGGGTGCCGCGGGCGCAGAAGCGGATCATCGCGGTCGCGAACCGGCTCGGGATCCCGGTCATCACCGCGACCCAGATGCTGGAGTCGATGATCACCCAGCCCGTCGCTACCCGGGCCGAGACGAGCGACATCGCCAACGCCGTCTGGGACGGGACCGACGCCGTGATGCTGTCGGCCGAATCCGCCACGGGCCGCTATCCGTTCGAGGCCGTCCAGACGATGGACAAGATCATCAAGGAGATCGAGCGCGACGGGCCGATCCGGAGCGAGTCGTCCCAGATGCCGCTCCCGAGGCACCTGGACGAGGCGCTGAATTTCGCCGACGCGATCGCCCGGGCGGGCGCATCGCTGGCCGACTCGTCCGTCCAGGCCAAGCTGATCCTGGTCTTCACCTACGGTGGCGCCGCCGCCCGCCGGATGGCGAAGTACCGGACCGCCCAGCCGATCGTAGCGGTCTGCAGCCAGGAGAGCATCGCGACGCGGCTCAACCTCGTCTGGGGGGTGCGGACGCTGGTGCTGCCGCTGGAGCAGGAGGCCAACCAGATGTTCGAGGCCGCCGCCCGCGCCGTGATCGAGCACGGGTTGGGCGACGCCTCGGACTACGCCCTCCTCGTCGGCAGCCTGCCGATGGTCGAGCGATCGGGGACGACCAACCTGCTGCATATCCGGGCGCTGGGCGAGTAGTTCGGTCCACGGAGGCAAGCGAAGCGGCGGACGGACCGTCACGGTCCGTCCGCCGCTTTCCATGTGGTGAGCATCGATCCCGCACGACGGCCGTTCGTCCGTAGGGACATGGCTGGCCTTGTCCGCGCCGCAGGCGCCAGACCGCGCAGCGGTGCAGGAGGTCGGGAACGACGTGTTTCCGTGCGACACGCTGGTAGCGAACATCGTTATCACCCTGCGGGGCGATGGCCGCTGCGGCGGCCGGGCGGGGCGAGCCCACGCCCCTACGGACTGGCCACTGCGGCCGGCGGTCACCGCCAGCGAAGCGAGAGCGGACGACCCAACGAGTCGGCGCCGCTGCAGCGGAAGTGAGCACCTTCCGAGACGACCGCCGTCAGTCGGCCGCCGTCCGTATCGGCTCGATGACTTCGACCTCGACGGCCGACCGACGGAGGGCGGCCAGGCGAAGCCGCTCGATCCGCTCCTCGACCTGCTGCGGCGTCTGCTTGACGACGTCCGTGATCAGCCCCCAGCGCTCGGCGAGCCGCAGCACGATCGCGGTCAGGTCGTACTCCTTCCAGCCGATCCCGTGGTGGGCCATTCGCGGGAAGGCGTGGTGGTTGTTGTGGTTGCCCTCGCCCTGCGTCAGGATGGCGATGAGCGTATTGTTCCGGCTCTCGTCGTCGGTCTCGAACCGGCGCCGGCCGTACATGTGGCAGATCGAGTTGACCGCGAAGGTCGCGTGGTTGACCAGCAGCATCCGGACGACACCACCCCAGACGATCCCCTGCCAACCCGCGATGAGTCCCGGCGCCAGGAGTCCCGCTCCGAGGATGGGCAGGTAGTGGTCGTCGATCCAGCGCACCGTCGCGCTGTTGGCCCGGATCCGGTCGACGTGCCGGATGGTGATGTCCGACGGCTCCTCGTACAGCCAGCCGGCCTGGGCGTGCCAGAGCCCGAGGGCGGTTCCGCGAAAGGTCTCATCGAAGTCGACGTGGGGGGAATGGGGATCGCCCGGCTTGTCGGTGTGGCTGTGGTGGGTGGTGTGAGTCCCGGCCCAGTGGCTGGGCGGTCCCTGCCCGGCCGTCGCTCCGGCCAGCAGGACGACCGCCTCCAGCAGCGGTGAGGTCCGATAGGACTTGTGTGTGAGCAGCCGGTGGTAGCCGGCGGTGATGCCGAGGCCGGTGACGACGTAGGTGCTCGCCAGGAGCGCGACGGCTTTCGGGTCGACGTAGCGCCTGTGCAGCGCATAGCCGAGTGCGACGGGCAGCGTGACCATCGGGCCGACCATCCAGACGGCGATCGCCGTTCGCTTCGCGACGCCCTTGTCGGGCAGTCGCCAGCCGCGCCCCTCCGAGATGCCGCTGATCAGCCTTTTGAATCTCTGCAGGTGCTGGCGAAGAGAGGATGATGACGTTCGGGACGAAACGTCCTTCGTTGCGGGCATCAGGCGTCTTTCATGGCGAGCGAATCGGTTCCGGCCAGGCTGGCCCGTCCCGTTCAACCCGTCCGCTAGTCTACGCGCACGGCGGCACACCTCGTCGAGTGCAGTATCCCGGTCGGGTCGACCGTTCGTCCGATCTGCCTGCCCGGGTGCTCACCGATGTGGTCGGTCGGCGCGACGACGGGCGGCCTGGCCGGCGCGCATCTCGGCGTGGGATGGCGGACCGAGCGCGAGAGCCAACACCACCACCAGCGGGAAAAGGCGTGGCGCGAGCGCGAGCGGATCAGCGGCGGTCGGCAACGAATGCTATGGCGTTGCGGCGGCCACGGTCGCCGTCCCAATGAGGGCCGGATTGGCCCGAGCAGAGGCGATGGGTGTGCCGACCTTCGCCGCCGCGGTGCTGGTCGAGTTGGCGGCGGCCGTGTTGTAGAGCTCGGCGGTCTCGGTGTTGAAGATATCGATCGTCTGCTCGCGGGTGTCCGTGTTGAAAGTGACGTAGAGGGCGAACACTACGATCGCGATCATGATGACGACGAAGATCGCGAAGATGCCCTTGTTGCCCCGGCTGGTCCGGCCGTGGGGGGGGAAGGTCAGCTTCTCCCGGGTCATGTCGCGGCGTGGTCTCGGGTCGATAGCCATCGGTCGGGTCGGTCCCTCTGTCCTGAGCGAGGCGTCCCCGACCGCCGTGACCCCTCGGTCGACCGGCGTCAGACGCGCTGGCAGCGTACCACCCGGACCCCGACTGGCAACCCGCCGGCCCGGCAGGACATCCCGGTCCCCGTCGCATCGAGATGGGCCGCCCGAAGCTACGCCTTGAGGATCTCGCGGAGGCGGCGCAGAACGATCTCGTCCTCGCCCGGCTGGATGGTCTGCGGGTTGAGCGCGATTGCGGCGACTCCAACCGCGGCGACGGCGATCCGCGGCTCACCGGCCCAGAGTGCGGCGACGATCGCGTCACGGGTTAGCACGGCGCCCGGTCCGACGGTCACGAGCGTGCGGCCGTGGGGCTGACCGGCTTCGCTCGGAAAGATGCGCTCGGCCGTGATCCCGGCAATGCCCGTCAGCCCGTCGATCCATCGTTGCACAATGGCTTCGTACCCGGCGAGGAGGGCGGGCTCGTCCTGGTCGAGCGCGTACTCGACGGCGGCGAGGAGGCCGACCATCTCCTCCTTGCCGACCTTCATCGGCCGGCCGAGGCTGTGATTGGGGCTGCCGTTCAGCCGGCAGCCGGCGACCAGATCGGCCCGCCCAAGGACGAGACCGCTGCTCTGCGGGCCGCGGAGTCCCTTGCCGCCGCTGAAGATGGCCAGATCGGCGCCGAGCTCGCGGGTGAAGCGCGACAGGTTGGCGATCAGCGGGATCTGCGCGGCGGCGTCGACGATCACCGGGACGCCGAGCTCATGGCCGATCGCGACGACCTCCTCGATCGGCAGGGCGTTGTCCGCGAAGTGGGCGCCGGCGAACCAGAGGATGCAGGCGGTCCGCTCGCTGATCGCCGCCCGGAGGTCTCCGGCGCTGGCGCCGACCTCGACGACCCCCGCTCCGGTCTGGCGGGCGGCGTAGTCGTAGCCGTTGCGCTGGCTGAACGGGATGATGACCTCGTTCTTCTCGACACCCTCCAGGTACGGGAAAGCGCTGATCAGGGTCGGGTCGGTCCCTGCGATGCAAGCGGCGACGGACATCGCGATCCCGGCCGCGGCCCCCGAGGAGACATAACATGCATCATTGTTGGTCAGCTCGGCGATCCGTTCGCCGACCCGGAGCTGGAGCTCGTCCAACGGGACGAAGTGTTGCGACGCCTCGGCCATCGCCTTGACCGCGACCTCCGGCATGACGCTGCCACCGAGCCGGGTCAGCGTGGCGGAAGCGTTGATGATCGGCCGGATGCCGAGGCGGCGGTAGACCTCCGGGACGGCGGCGGGCACGGCATCTCGGGCGACGGCTTCGGCGGCGTTGGCGGCGGGCGAGGCGGTCATCTGCGGCTCCTAATGTCTGGGGTCAGCTGACTCGCGTCGGTCCACTGCGCTGATCGTCGGTCGGGTCGTCGCCCGGTGGAACTGGAAGGCCGGATCAATGGGCCGCTGGTCGTCATCGCGTCGTCTCCGGTTCTGGCAAGGATTCCCAGAGGCGGGTGGAGTGGCCGCCGTCGATCATCAGGCACTGGCCGGTAATCCACTCCGACTCCGGCAGGCAGAAGAACCGGACGGCGTTGGCGGTGTCGTCTGACGTCCCAGCCCGTCCGAGCGGGACGAACCGCCGGAAGCTCTCGCCCCACGTCGCCGGCGGCCCACTGGTCGGGCGGTCGGGGATGCCGCCGGGAACGACGCAGTTGACCGTGACGCCGTGCGGGCCGAGCTCGAACGCCATGTTCCGGGTCATCGTCTCGACGGCGCCCTTGGCCGAGTCGTAGACCGCGGCGTCGGTGTGGCAGAGGTGGGCGCCGATCGTCGAGGTGTTGACGATCCGGCCCCGGATGCCGCGCTCGACCATGTGCCGGGCGGCGTGCTGGGCGAGGACGAACGGCGAGCGGTAGTTGACGTTGGTCTGGTACTCCCAGTCCGCGTCGGACACGTCCCAGAAGCTGCCCCGGATGCTCATCCCGGCGTTGTTGACGAGGATGTCGAGCTGCGGGACGAGGGCCAGCGTCGCTTCCGCAAGCCGGTGCGCCTCGGCGACGACCGACAAATCGGCCGTCAGCCCACTCGCCCGGAGGCCGAGCCCGGCGATCTCGCCGACGGCCCGGTCGACGTCGGCCTGCTCCCGGCCGTGGACGACGATGTCGCAGCCCTCGCGGGCCAGCCACTCGGCCGCGGTCCGGCCGAGGCCACGGGTGCTGCCGGTCACGAGGGCGGTCTTTCCAGCGAGGCGTCTGCCGCCGTTGTCTGTCAGCTCCACGGTTCCTCTTCTTCGCTCGGGTCGAACGTGACGATGCCAGTCCCATTGTCCGGAACCGGCATCGTCATGGCTACGGGGATCACGCGGCCGAAGCAACGGTCTGCGATCGTTCGCCCCCCGGAACCGGCCCTGAAGGGGCCGGCTGAAGGACATTAGTTCCCTACCTCGCAACCGGGGGCAAGGTACCGCAATCAGAGCGTCCCATCGAGTCTTTAGCGTTAGATCCAATGTCGCTGAGCCAGTCTCTTTAGGGCTGGACTGGAGGCGTTTCGGTTCGGGAATTTGCCGTCATCCCTTAAGGGCGCCAGCCGTTAGCCCGCCTTCAAGGCGGCGCTGGAAGACGATGTAGACGACGAGCATCGGGATCATCGTGATGGTGAGGCCCGCGAACAGCGCCGACCAGTCGCTCTTGTAGCCCTGGTTGAGGTTGAGCGCCTGGAGACCCTGGGCGATGACGTAGTTCTGCTGCTCGGGGTTCAGGACGAGCGGTAGCAAGTACTGATTCCACTGCCCGAGGAAGTTGAAGATGGCCATCGCGATCAGACCGGGCCGGGCCAGCGGCAGCATGATCTCGAAGAAGACGCGATACGGTCCGGCGCCATCGAGGACCGCAGACTCGGCCAGATCGGTCGGCAGGCTCTTGAAGAAGCCATGCATGAAGAAGATCGAGAACGGGAGCGAGTAGGCGATATAGACCAGGATCAGGCCGTGCTTGGTGCCGAGGAGATGAAGATCCTGTACGACGAAGTAGAGGGGGACCAGGGCCAGAAAGACCGGAAACATCAGACCCGAGACGAACAGGTAGTAAAGCGCGCGGTTCCCCGGGAACGTGAACCGTGAGAGGGCGTAGGCTGCCATCGACGAGACGAGGAGTGTTCCGACGACGCCGCCGGTAACGACCACGACGGTATTCCACAGGTAGCGGCCGATGTGGGCCGTCGTCCAGGCGCGGCGGAAGTTGTCCCACTGGAGTGCATTCGGGATCGACCACGGAGAGGAAAGTATCTCCGGATCGGTCTTGAAGGCGGAGACGACCATCCAGAGCAACGGCAGCATGACCGCCAGCGCCCAGACGATAAGGAACAGTTGCGAGATGCCCATGAACGTCCACTCGCCGCCGCTCAGGCGTCGACGGGCAAGTCTTCCCTCCGCCGTACGGTGGGGCTCCGCCACGGCCGGGGGCGTAGTGGCGATCCGGGTTGGGACATTGGCCATGGATGACGCTCCTGTTTCGTTTGACTGCGTCAGCACCGACCGCGGATGATGTTGTCGCGCCGGCCCTAGTACTCGTAGGTCTCGCGTTGTGTCGACCGCAGCGTTACCACGGAGAGGATCAGCGTCAGGATCAGGAGGACAACGCCGATGGCCGTCGCGAGGCCCCAGCGGCTGGCCGAGAACGCGCGGTCGTACATGTAGATCGAGACCGTCTCCGTCGAGCGGTTCGGCCCGCCGGCAGTCATGACCTGGACCAGCGCGAACATGTCCAGGGCGACGATGGCGATATAGACCACCCCGATCCGGACGTTCTCCCAGATCAATGGCAGGGTGATGGTCCGAAAGGCCGTCCAGCGATTGGCGCCATCAAGGGTCGCGGCTTCATAGAACGAGCCGGGGATTCCTTGAATACCAGCGACAAAGAGGACCATGTAGAAACCGACACCCTGCCAGATCACCACGGCGGCGATGCACCAGATCGCCATCGTCGTACTACCCAGCCAGGAACTCGTCAGGCCATCCAGGCCAACGGCGCTGAGGCCTCCGTTGAGCAGACCGTCGTCCGTGGACTTGAAGACGTTCTTGAACAGCACCCCGATGATGACGATTGAAAGGACCTGGGGAAAGAAGAACACGATCCGGTAGAACGCCGACCCGGGTACTCCGCGTGCCCCCTGCGTGAAAAGGGTTGCGAACAGCAAAGCCAGCGAGATCGTGATGATGGGAATGACGATCAGGAAGAAGAGATTATTGCCCAGGGCGTTCTTGAAGTTGTTGTCATGGAGGAGTTGATCGTAGTTGTCCAGACCGACCCAGGGTTTGTCTGGCGAGAAGCCACGCCAACCAGTGAACGACGAATAGATGGACTGCGCGTAGGGGTAGACGACGAAGACCGCATACAGGGCCACGGCGGGAAGCATGAATGGAATGACGAGCCGATACCGTTGATAGTGCATGAGGAGCCTCACCTGAAGCTATGAATCCGGTTGAAGCCTGAATGCGAGACACCGGCGAACATCCGAAGACGTCCGCCGGTGTCCGGTTCGCAAACGAGGCTACTGAGCCGGGTAGTCCGGGCGCGTGTGCTTGGTGATGCCGCTGTCGGACTTGATCGCGTCAGCGGCGTCCTGACACGTCTGGCAGAACTCATCGACCGAGATGGCCTGGGTCATCAACTGGAACATGGCGTCCTTTGTCGCCTTATTAAGGTCGACATACCAGCCACCGTAGTACGACTGCAGAGTGTTGGTACCGGCAGCGGCGATCGTCGCCTGCTGCGAAGCCAGCCCAGGTCCAGCGTCGAGTCCCTCAGCAGCGCCGTTGACCACGGACAGCGTTCGGGTCGCCTGGGAGAAGTAGGAGGCACCGGTCTGGCTGAGCAGGATCCGGATCCATTCCTTGCCGCCCTGCTTGTTGGCGGCCTGCTCAGGAACGAAGAAGTTCTCACCAGCGGAGGCGTAGATTGCCTCGAACGGGAGGGCATCGGTCGCCGTCAGGGACGGGATCGGCGAGACGGTCATCTCGAAGGCGTCGACGGCTTCGACACTGCCGAGCGAGGAGACGCCGGACTCGTTCTCCAGCCAGGAGCCGCAGGGGAGGAAGACGCCCTTGCCGTTGAACCACTCGGTCTGGGACTGCGTGTGATCGAGGCCCTCGAAGCCCGGAAGGATGTAGCCGTTCTTGGCCAGGTCCAGGATGGCGCTGGCCGCGGCCTTGACCGGGTCGGCGTTCCAGGCATTGTCCTCAAGATTGTCGATAGCGCCGATCGCCGGCAGACCACCGTTCTTGTGGACGAGCTGATCGAAGACGAATCCGCGCATGTACTGAGTGTGGACACCGGTCGTGACGAATGGCGCGACACCCGGCAGGTTGGCCTTGATGTCGGCGCACATCGCCATGAACTCATCCCAGGTCTTGGGATAGGTGTAGCCGTTCTCCCGCATCAGCTTGCCGCTGGTCCAGAGACCGGTAACGGTATATGTGAGGTAGAGGATCTGCTGCTTGCCGCCGAAGATACCGGAATTCATCGATCCCGGGACCAGGGTGTCCTTGAAGGCCATGCCCGGGGTGTCGAAGGAGATTGCCGACATCAGGTCGGCGAGATCGGCCAGCTGCCCCTGATCGGCGAGGCTCGTCTGGTCGAGGTTGTTGGCGCCGGAGTTGTCGATCACATCGGGCGGGTTACCGCCGACGAAGCGCGGCTGAAGGGCCGGGCCGAGACCCTGCCCACTCTCAAATTTGAAAGTCGCTGCCGACGCCGGGTAGACCTGCTGGTAGATCGTATTGACGTTCTCGGCGTAGGCGATGCCGAGGCCGCCATTGAAGATGAACGGATTCAATGGAGCAGCCGGGTCGACGCCCAACGGGTTGCTCATGTCGAAGGTGAGCGCCGGGGTCGCTGCCAGCGTTGCGCCGGGCGTCCCGACCGGGGTGGCGCCGGGTGTAGCGTCCTGAGCGAAGGCCGGTCCGGTCTGCATCATCGCGGCGACGAAGGCCGGGACCGAGATCCCGAGCGCGGCGGCGCGCTTCATGATCTGACGACGGTTCCAGTTGTTGGCAGTGGCCTCGGCAAACAATTGCTCGATACGGCGATCCGTCACGGTTCCAACCTCCAGGAGCTCTACCAACGAGCGTCACGCCGGCTACACAGGCCGGTCGCTGTCGCGTGCGGCGATCGACCGGGTAGGGCAGGCCCAACCCGGGGGACCCGAGGATCCCGATACGATCTCTTGTCACTGTCGCTGCACGTCTCGACGCGTTGTACACCGTGTTGGAACGGCTCGCAAGAGCGAGCGCCGCGAAAGGTCGGTTCGTGGGCGCGGGATCAGCGGGGTTGGGTCGTTTTGCCCAAATCCGTCGTCATCGTGCTGTGATTGTCGGCCAGTCGACTGGTTCGTGGCGGCGGAGAGACAGATTTCTGGATCGATAATTACAAATGGCCAGGACAAGGGCTGACGTGCTCGGATGTGGCTGAGCAACATGGCTCTCGCTGCGCTGGCCTTGCTGGCTTCGCTGCCGTACCGTCAAGCGCCCTACCGCGTAGCGGAGGCAGTGTTTGCCAGCAGCCGGTGTCGACGAGGAGCGCCGGTGGCGAGGCACCGTTATCGCCTGGCGGCGAAGGCCGCTGCGGCGGCCGGGCGGCCACAGGGGATCGCCATTACGAACGGGTCGCTGCGCCGGACTCCAGGGCTCGGGAACGATACCGTGAGACGTAGGACCGGTAATCGGCGACCTCGGCGGTCTGGCGGTCGGCGTCCCAGCCGAGGGCGGCGCCGGCGATCGCGGCCGCTCGCTCGTCGACGCCTATCGCGCTCTCGGGGCCGTAGCCGAGCATCGTCCGGCGGAGGAGGACGTCGGTCAGGCGCTGGGCGCCCTCGCGCTGGACGGCGTAGACGACCTCGGCGCCGATCGCGCCGTGGCCCTCGTCGATGATCCCCGCGAGAGCCGGGTCGACCTGGGCGAGCGTCGCGATCGCGACGGCCTGGGTACCGTAGGTCCGGATCAGATGGGCGACGGTCTCATTGGACAGGCTCGGGAACTGGCGGGCGAAGCTGACCGCGAAGCCCGGCAGGTCGTCCCGGCCGATCGCCGCCCCTTCCAGCTGGCTACCCGGCAATGGCTCCTTCGCCGTTCGGCAGGGGTCGTTGGGCCGGTCGAGCTTGGCGTAGACCATGTCGACGGTCTGCTCGGCCAGCTCCCGGAACGTCGTCAGCTTGCCGCCGACGATCGAGATCAGGCCGTTGGCGTCGGGGGCGTGGTCGAGGACGAGGTGGCGCCGGGTGATGGCGCCCTCGGTCCCGCCGCCCTGCCAGGGGAGGGGCCGGATGCCGCTGTAGGTGTAGAGCACCCGGTCGACGGTCAGGGAGGCGGTTGGCAGGACCCGGTTGGTCTCGGCGATCAGGTAGGCGATCTCCTCGTCGGAGGCGACGACCCGGTCGAGATCGCCCTCGTAGCGGACATCGGTGGTCCCGATCAGGAACAGGTCGTTCCACGGAATGATGAAGAAGGGCCGCCCGTCGCTGTGCGCCTCGACGTAGAGGGCGTCCTGCGGGGCGCCGTCGAACGGGGCGACGATGATGTGACTGCCCTTGGTCCCGCCGATGAGCCGGCCCTTGCCGAGCCCGCCGGAGCGGAACTGGGCCAGGAACCCGCCCAGGAAGCGCTGGCCGGCCGCGACGACACTCTCGCGGTCCGGCTCGGTCTCCGCGATCGTGCCGGATTCGGGTCGATCGGTAGTATCGGGTGCCACGTCCTCAGCCATGTCGTCGCGCTCAGCGGCTGGATTCGCGCTCGCCTTTCCAGAATCATCCCCAACCGGAGTCCAGTCCTGTCTGGTCGAGTCCGCAACCGGCCTTTCCGGCGCCGTCTCGTGGCCAAGGGTCGCGTCGACCCACGGTCCGGTGACGTTGACCGTCACTGTGGCGGTGACGCGGTGCTGGCCGCCCCCAAGCAGGTCGGCGAAGACGGCCCCGGTCACGGTCCGGCCATCCATGACCAGCTCTTCGACCCGGCAGTAGGTCAGCACGGTCGCACCGTGGTCGACGGCGTCGACGGCGTTCTCGACCGCCAGCCGCTCGGCGTACTCGACCTGGCCATCGTAGTAGATGGCGGCGCCGGTCAGCCCCTCCGTTGCCAGCCCCGGCGCCCGGCCGATCGCGGCGTCGGGCGGGAGCATCCGGTGACGGTCGAGCGACTTGCCGGTGCTGAGGACGTCGTAGCCGATCATGCCGAGCCGGACCAGCCCCTTGCCGCGCCGGTCGCTCTCGTAGATCGGGATCATCAGCGGCAGCGGGCGGACGAGGTGGGCGGCCATGTGCAGCAGCGTCTCGCGCTCGTGGAGCGACTCACGGACCAGTCCGACCTCGCCGTACTCCAGGTAGCGCAAGCCGCCGTGGATCAGCCGGCTGGACCATGACGTCGTTCCGGAGGCGATGTCGCCCTTGTCGAGCAGGAGGACCCGCAGGCCACGCATCGCGGCGTCCCGGGCGATCCCGGCGCCGTTGATCCCGGCCCCGATCACGAGCAGGTCGAATCGGCCGTCGCTCAATTGCTCGTCGACCGGCGCCCCGTACCGAAGGCTTCCCGTTGCTGGCTTCCCGGGCTCGTGTGAACCCGTTGCGGCGGTCAGGTGCTGTTGTCGATCCTGTCCGCTCATCGGTCTGATCCTCGTCCCTCTGGGCGCCCGCCGGCGGACGCCATGCGGCGCGGTCCTGGCCGGTTCAGGGTATCGCAGCCTGTTCGTCGTTACGATCCCGCGGACGCTGGCTGCGGCGCGTCCGGGCGATGCGGTTGGTCTTCCCGCCTCACAAGGGATCGTTCGGCCATGGCAGACGACGGTGACGCCCGCAATGCGACACGCACCACGCTGTGTCTGATGGGGTGGCGCCGCTCGTCACCTCTCAGCCGCTCCCTGGCGCCGAGGTGGCCGGCCTATGCGTCGGGACAATGGCGATGATCGCGTGACGCGAACTCCGGGCAGGACCTCATCCGTACCTTGAGTGGGATTCGCCCCATCCGGCTGTGCCGTGGGCCCTGTCCGAGATGAATGCCCGACGGTCGTCCTGTTCGTCGTCTTCCAGCGCTCCTTCGTCCATGAGCCGACAATGGTCGGCGATAGGACGCCATCTCGCCGGCCATTTGCCCGCCTCGCGTATCATGGCAATGGATCTGACATAACGACGCCCGGGCCGGTTCTCCCGGTCCGGGCGTCGTCGTTCGGTCTCGCCCCGGCGGTTCGACTGGGGCCGAGACCGGCGAGACGATCTTCGGAGTGCCCGTCGCGTCTGCTGTCGCCGCAGCCCAACGCGACCTGTCTACCTACCAACTACCAAGGAGCGCGCCCGATGTACGAGAGCTACATGATGTTCGGCCCGATCGACCGAAGAACCGATACGCTCGACATGACCCTGGCGACCGGGCTGGCCCGCTACGCCGAAAAGTACGGCGTCACCGTGACCGAGGCGATGGTCAACGTCGCCGTCGTCGATTCCGTCACGCCGGTCGATGGTCTGACGATTACGCCAAATGTCGTCGTGCCGCCGACCGAGGTCTGGCTGATCGCCCGGAAGGCCGTCGTCGCCGTCGTTCCGATCGAGGTTGCGCTCGAACCCGAACCAGAAGTCGAACCCGAAGTCGAAGACGACGTCGCGGAGTAACGATCCGGTCTCGCCGGATCGGATCGGCCCGAGTACCGCGGGGACACTCCCGGGACGCTCAGCGAGGCGGTGTCATCAGCGGCCGATCTGCGCGACACTTTCCGGATGACGGCCACCACGGGCACGGGCCATGGCCACCACTGGAGTTGGGTCAATGAAAGTCACGTTCATCGGCGCGGGAAGCACCGTCTTCGCGCTCAACCTGCTCGGCGACATCCTGAGCTACGAGGAGCTGCGGGACTGCACGATCGTGCTCCACGACATCAACCAGGAGCGGCTCGACACGACCGAAGCCGTCGTCCGCAAGGCCGTCGAGAAGCTCGGGGCACCGACCCGCGTCACGGCAACGCTCGATCGGCGCGAGGCGCTGGACGGCGCGAACTACGTCCTGACGATGATCCAGGTCGGCGGCTACCAGCCGGCCACCGTGACCGACTTCGAGGTCCCGAAGAAGTACGGCCTCCGCCAGACGATCGCCGACACCCTCGGGATCGGCGGGATCATGCGCGGCCTCCGGACGGTCCCGGTCCTGGTCGACATCGCCCGCGACATGGAGGAGCTCTGCCCGGACGCGCCGCTGCTCCAGTACGTCAACCCGATGGCGATCAACTGCTGGGCACTGAGCGAGTTGACGACGATCCGGACGGTCGGCCTCTGCCACAGCGTCCAGGGGACGGCCGGCGAGCTGGCGAAGGACCTCGGCATCCCGGTCGGGGAGATCGACTACGTCGCCGCCGGGATCAACCACATGGCCTTCTACCTGCACTTTCGCCACAACGGCCGCGACCTCTACCCCGATCTTCAGCGAATCGCCGCTGACGGGACGATGCCGGCCCACAACCGCGTCCGGTACGAGGTCCTGCGCCGGACCGGCTACTTCGTGACCGAGTCCAGCGAGCACTTCAGCGAGTATGTTCCCTGGTTCATCAAGCGCGACCGGCCGGACCTGATCGAGCGGTTCAACATTCCGCTCGACGAGTACCCGCGCCGCTGCGAGCGTCAGATCGCCCGCTGGGAGCAGGCCCGGACCGACCTCCAGGCCGGCAGGTTCGAGTTGAGCACGTCACGAAGCAACGAGTACGCCGCCGGGATCATCCACAGCATGGAGACAGGCGAACCGCGGGTCGTCTACGGCAACGTCCCGAACGACGGGCTCATCTCGAACCTGCCCAAGGGCGCCAGCGTCGAGGTGCCGTGCCTGGTCGATCGCAACGGCGTCCAGCCGACGACGATCGGGGCGCTGCCGACCCACCTCGCCGCGCTGATGCAGACCAACGTCAACGTCCAGGCGCTGACGGTCGAGGCGATCGTCACCGGCAATCGGGACAGCGTCTACCACGCCGCGATGCTGGATCCGCACACCGCCGCCGAGCTCGATCTCGACCAGATCTGGCATCTCGTCGACGACCTGATCGACGCCCACGGGACCGAGTTCCTGCCCGAGTTCGCCGGTCGTCAGGCGGCGATGGCGGCAGACTAGACCCGCTACGGCCGCTCGACCCATTGGCGCGTACCCGCGACCGGCGGGTGCCAGGGAGGAGTTACTGATGGTCGCCCAGACCAAACCGGCCACCCTCGAGGACCTCACCGCGACCCCCGATGACGGCCGGATCTACGAGTTGCTCAACGGGGAGATCATCGTGTCCGCTGCGCCGACGTTCAGGCACCAGCTGGTCCTGCAGGTGCTCTATCAGTCTCTGTATGGCTGGACGCAGGAGCACGACGGCGGCATCGCGATGATCGCGCCGACCGATGTGGTCCTCAATGACGCTAATGCCCTGCAGCCTGACCTGTTCGTTCTCATGGACGACAATCGTGGCGAGATCGTCAACGGAAAGTTCAATGGCGTTCCGGACCTCGCGGTCGAGATCATCTCGCCGACCAGCCGCAGCCGGGACGCCACCGTCAAGGCCATGCGTTACGCGCTGGCCGGAGTCCGCGAGTTCTGGCTGGCCGACCCGGATCTGCGGACGCTCAACATCTTCATCCTTGCGGACGGGGTCTACGCGGAGGTCTCTCCGGGGCCAGACCGTGCGTTGCACTCGGTCGTCCTTGCCGGTCTGCGGGTTGATCCAGCGGCCGTCTTCGAACAGGTCGAGCAGTCGATCAACCGCCGGACTCGGAAGGCTTAGGGTTGGAACTCGTCGGGTCAGGTTTACGGTCGAACGACGACGATTGGGCGCGAACCCGTGATCTTCGCCGAAACCCGGTAACGGCGGCGACGACCAGCATGCCGACCATGAGGGCATGGGCCAGTACCGAGACGGCGAAACCGGCCCGGAGGCTGGTTGGTTCGTAGCGGAGATCGACGGTATGGTCGCCGGCGGGAAGGGCGATGCCGCGGAGCGCGACGTCGGTCGGGTAGATCTCCACCGCCTCACCGTCGAGGTAGGCCTTCCAACCCGGCTCATAGACCTCGCTCATGACCAGGAAGCCGTCGGCCGAGGCCCTGGCGTCGTAGGAGACGTGCTGCGGGGCGAACGACGTCATCGTGACGCTGCTCGTTACGCCGGGACCAGGGTCACTCACGGCCGACGGATCGCCCTCGACCACCGCCACCTCGTCGGGGCGAAACGCGAGCTGGCTGATCCGGTTCATCGCGGCCTCCCGCGTCGCCGGGACGACCTCGTGCGTGATCCAGGCTGGCCCGAGGCTCCCCGTGTTGTCCCAGATGCTGACGTACTCGTCCCGGTAGACCATCTCGCGACCGGCGGTCAGGGCGACGACGTCTTCGCGGTCGGCAGGCAGGCTCTCGTCGAGCAGGACGTAACGGACGTTGAGGACATCCAGCAGGTCGAGATTGCTTGCGTCCGGGAGGACGTCGGCGAAGTGGTAGTCCTGCGGTGCGCCGTTGAGAGCCGTCATCAGGTCGGCGTAGCGGCTGAGCTGGACCGGGTTGTAGCTCTGGGTCTCGTACATGGCGAAGTAGATCGACCGCCCGTTCGCCTGAACGGCTTCGGTGTTCGCCTCATGGCGGCGCTGGACGAACGTGCCGCGGCCCCGGGGGTTGTGCTCATCGGCCGTACCCGTGCCGATGTAGTGAACATAGCGGAAGTGCTCGCCATTCGCCTGCTGGGCGAGCAGGAAGTCTCCCGCCCCGCCCGGTCCCGTGGTCTGGGTGTAGATATCGGCGGCGTCGGCCGCCTTTGCCGGCGGGGTGTAGTTGCTTTGCCACTCCCGGATGAAGCGGGATTGCCCGGTCGCCCCGTCGATCAGTTCCAGACCCATCGGCTGCAGGTAGACCACGAGCATGACCGCGACGGGCAGCGCGCGGGAGAGCCGGGTCGCCCGGGGCCAGCGCCGGACCCAGCGATCGTCGACGATCAGCCAGATCAGCAGCGTGACCAGTGTCGCGGCGATGATCGGCGTCGGCGTGATCAGGATGCCGCGGGTTGGAAACCAGGCGTAGGCGATCAGGATCAGGATCAGCGGCAGAAAGACGAGCGGCGCCCGTTGCAGGTCCCCCCGGAGTGTCCAGAGCCGGTCGACCGACGCCCCGGCAAGGATCGCCGGGCCGACCATCAGGACCGACAGGACGATCGGGACGTTGTGCTGATGGAGGTCGCTCCACATCGGGACTCGGCCGAGCAGCCAGTGGAGGGGCGAGTTCGGCTGCGTCAGGACGAGGATGGCGAGGGTCGATCCGGTGAAGAAGGGGACGCCGAACCTCGTCCGGGCGAGGAACGGCGCCATCAGGCAAAGGACGATTGCTCCGGCCGCGATAGTGACGTCGCGACTGCCCTGGGCGTCGACGATGAGCCGCCGGAGCAGGCCAGCCAGGTCGTATGGTCCGACGTCGTAGCCGATCACGTCGCCGTAGCCATCGGTGGCGATGGTCGAATGGAGGTAGACTTCCACCCTGGGCCAGAGTGCGCCGAGGTTGAGCACGGCGCCGCCGAGCATCACCGCCACGCCCGTGACGACCATGTCGATGATGCGCCTCCGGAACGCGGGGCGCTCAACGGGCGGAGCGACGACCGCCCGGTAGACGACCCAGGCGCTGATCAGCAGGGCGGCGTCGAGCGCACCCTGTCCGGGGAAGCCGGCGAGGATCTGGCTGAAGGCGAAGGCGCCGATCGACAGCCCCATCACCCGGACCTGCCAGCTCCGCCCCCGGAGGGCGAGCTCGACGCCGAGGAACGCCGCCGGTATCCAGAGCGCGACGAGACTGCGGACGGTGCAGCAGTGGGTCTCGTGATAGGACAGCGGACCGAACGTGAAGACGATCGCCGAGGTCATCGCCCCGACAGTGCCGATCCCGAGCGTCCGGGCGAGGGCGTAGGTCGTGAGGATAGCGAAGATCAGGTCGAAGGCGATCTTGAACTTGAAGGCGATGAGCGGATCGTCCCAGAGCGTGAACGGAATCATCGTCGGGAAGTACATCCAGCCCGACTGGGCGTCGCCGGCGAACGGGGCGCCGGAGAACTGGTACGGGTTCCAGCCGGGCAGACTGCCGGAGCGGAGGAGTTGCCCGAGCAGATCGTTCCATGGCACCCACTGCGCCAGGATGTCGTGGCGACCCAGCCAGACATCGTACACGGCCCGGTTCCAGGCCAGCAGCAGGGCGAGCAGCACGAGGACCGCCAGCGGAATCGCCTCCCGCCGGACGATCGTTCGCAGCGGGATGGGTGGCGCGTCTGGTCTGTCATCGGTGCGGGGCATCATGGCCGGTTCGGGGTCATGGTCGTTGGGCGCGGGAATCGATCGGGAAGACGACGCAGAGGTGCTGGACAAGACGCCTCACTCCCTGACGATCATGGAGGGGATGCCGGCGCGGTTGCCGGGACTGGCCGATCTGGCGGCAGTCTACGTGAAAGCCGGTGGCGGGGCGAACACGGCCCTCGAAATCGGTGGCTGGGACAATGCCTACCGCCTTTCAGGAACCGCCCAACGTGGAACGATCGTCCGACCTTGGGACCGGCCCGGAAGGGACCGGCTGAACGACATCTGTGGCGAACCAGGCATCCGGAAGCACGGCCCCGCTATTGGGAGGGGATGGTGGCCACCATCGGCGAATCCAATCTCCTTCAGCCGGTCCCTTGAGGGCCAGTGCCGACGGACAGACATTCGCTTCTGGATGTGCAGTTCTGAAAACCGCTCCTATAGCGACGAGCGCTTCAGCCAGTCCTATCCGTCTCCCCGTTGCCAATGGACGACAGCCACGCCAACAGGTCCGGCTCGTCGGCGAAGAGCGCGTCGAGCGCCTCGCTGACCATCGGGTTGAGGGCGTCGTTCGGGAGCCACGATCGCGAATCGGTCTTGAGGCCGACGATCCGACGGGAGCCACCCGTCGCGTTTCGATTGGCCCAGGCGATCCCGATCTCGACGCACACGCCCTCGTCCGGAACGCGGCCGTCGAGGACGGCCAGCACGAGGTCTGCGGCGATCACCTCGGAGCTGTCGAGCTGGAAGACTCCGCGCCGCATCTCGGCGGCCGCTTCCGGTGCGGCCTGGGTGTCGACCTGCGCCATCTCGAACCCGTCCCGCTGCGGCAGGAAGACGCGGTGGCCGCTCTCCTCCAGTTGCCAGGTCAGGCGGGCGTTGAACCGTTGCTCGGCGGCGTTGAACAGCGGGGCGGCGAAGTAGATCCGCATCGGTCTGGACACTCCTTGCGCTGGCGTTCGGTCTGGAGACCGTCATCGGGAGTCCGTCAGTCGAGGTCGCGTTCCCAGCCGCGGGCCCGGTCGACCGCCCGGCGCCAGCGGGCGTGGCGGCTGTCGCGCTCGTCGGCGGAGATGGTGGGCTCGAAGCGACGGTCGACGCCGCGGCGAGTGCGTTCCCGGTGGGCCTCGGTGGTGTCCAGACCAGCGCCGATGCGGGCCAGTGCGGCCGCACCCTGCGCCGTCACCTCGAGGACCGCCGGCCGGACGACCGGGACGCCGAGCAGGTCGGCCTGAAGCTGGAGGAGCATGTCGTTGGCGGCCGCCCCACCGTCGACCCGGAGCTCGGTCAGCGGCACCGGCGCGTCGTCGGCCATCGCGTCGACCACGTCGCGGGTCTGGAAGCAGATCGCCTCCAGGGCGGCGCGCGCGATGTGGCCACTCGTGGTGCCGCGGGACAGCCCGATGATGAGGCCGCGGGCGTCAGGGTCCCAGTCCGGCGCGCCGAGGCCGGTCAGTGCCGGGACGAAGACGACGCCACCGTTGTCGGGCACGGACGCGGCCAGCGCCTCGATCTCGGCGGCCTTCCGGATCAGACCGAGCCCATCCCGGAGCCACTGGACGGCGGCTCCGGTCACGAAGATCGCGCCTTCCAGCGCATAGTGCGGTGCCTCGCCATCGATCTGCCAGGCGATCGTCGTCAGCAGTCCGTGAACTGATTCGACGGGCTGCTCACCGGTCTGCATCAGGACGAAGCTGCCGGTCCCGTAGGTATTCTTGGCCTCACCGGGCTCCAGGCAGGCGTGACCGAACAGGGCGGCGTGCTGGTCGCCGGCGATCCCCCGGACCGGGATGGCGGCGCCGAGCAAGTCGCCGATCGCCTCCCCGAATGGCCCGGCCGAAGGACGGACCGCGGGCAGCATCACGCGGGGGATGTCCAGGTCAGCGAGCAACTGATCCGACCAGTCGAGCGTCCGGATGTCGAACAGCATCGTCCGGCTGGCGTTGGTGATGTCGGTCAGGTGGGCGCCGCCGGTCAGGTGCCAGAGCAGCCAGGAGTCGACGGTCCCGAAGACGACCTCGCCCGCCTCGCCGCGCCGGCGGAGGTCGGGGAACTGGTCGAGGAGCGTCGCGATCTTGGTGGCGGAGAAGTAGGCGTCCGGCCGCAGCCCGGTGATGCGATGGTAGGTCTCGCCCCGGCCCCGGCGCCCGATCGCCTCGACGAGCGGGGCGGTCTGCCGGCTCTGCCAGGAGATCGCCGGGCCGACGGGCTGGCCCGTGTGCCGGTCCCAAAGGATGGTCGTCTCGCGCTGGTTGGTGATGCCGATCGCCGCGATGTCGGTCGCGGCGAGACCGGCCCGGTGGATCGCCTTGCCGGCGACGTCGATGGTCGTCTCCCAGAGCTGGTCAGGATCCTGGTTCACCCAGCCGGAGCGCGGGAAGGACGGGGTGACAGGTCGCTTCGCCGCACCCAGGACCGCGCCGTCGCCGTCGAAGACGACCGCGCGGCTGGACGTCGTGCCCTGGTCCAGCGCCAGGATCGCATTCGGTCCGATGCTACCGCCGTGCTGTCCTTCCACCATCCTGGTCCCGCTCCGTTGTCACGCCATCGAGAGGCGTTCCGCTCCTAACGCCGGCCGCTCCCGGGAGCATCAGCCGGTGGCGACCGGGGACGGTGAGACACGCGCTTCGAGCGACGAGTGGACGACGCCCAGCAGCCCGTCGACGGTCAGGCCGATCCGGCCGAGCAGGAACCCCTCGAGGTCGGGCAGCTCGCGGAGCAGAGAGCCGGCCGCCTGAACCGAGACGCTGCCACCGTAGAGGACCGGGACGTTGGGCCGGTCGCTGCCGAAGCGGTCGGTCAGCGCCGAGCGGATCTCCTCGATGATCGGGCGGATGTCGTCCGGGCCGGCCGGGGTGCTGGCGCCAATCGCCCAGACGGGCTCGTAAGCGATCGTCACGCGGTCGAGCAGCTCACGGGAGATACCGCTCAGAGCGATCTTGACCTGTCGCCGGACGGTCTCGACGCCGACGCCGTGCTCGCGGTCGTCGGCTTTCTCGCCGACGCAGAGCATGACCCGGAGCCCTCCGGCCAGCGCCACGACAACCTTCTTCGCCAGCGACTCGTTGGTCTCGCCGAACAGGTTTCGGCGCTCGGCGTGGCCAAGCAGGACGAGGTCCGTCCCAAGGGCCTCGAGCATCGGCGCCGAGATCTCGCCGGTGAAGGCGCCGTCGAGGTGGCCATCGACGTTCTGGGCTCCGATCCAGATGGGCAGTCCTGTCTCCCGCGCCGCCGGGACCGCCGCCGGGAGCGACGTGTAGGGTGGGCAGAGGAAGAGGCGGACATCCCCCTGCTCCAGGACATCGCGACCCTTCTCGCCCAGCTCACGCAGGTAGTCGACGGTCTCCGACGGCGTGTGGTGAAGCTTGGTATTCGTTCCGATGATGAGTGAGCGCTGCCCGACGGCGGGCCGGTCGGACAGGACGAAGGCCGGATCTGTCATTCGAGGGTCCCTCTCGGGTCGCGATGGCGGTGGGGCCGACCGGGTCAGGGTGGTCAGCTGTCTCCGAGCTGATTGTCGCGCAGTCCATGCCAGCGGGACGTTCGACCGAGCCGCGGGACCGCCAGCCGCCAGGGAAGCGATTCCCGAATCCGGTGCGGATACGACGTACGGATCGATTGACCAATAGTTGATCCTTTGTTATGGTAGGAAACCTAAGGTGTTTTCCGGAGTCTCCGGCGGCACCGCTCCACAGATCCTCGTCTGGCAGCCGTCTGGTCCCATAGGTGGCCCAGCCGAAACCGCCGGACCGAACACCAAGGAGCGTCACCCCATTGAGTTACGCGCACATCGATGCGGGTTCGACAAGCCCGTCCGTCCGTCCGAGCACGCTCATCGCCGAGGCGCTGATCGAGCGCCAGAGCGCCCGCCAGATCGTCGCCCGGGCCTACGGGCTGGGACTGCCGAACCCGACGGTCGAGGTGATTCTGGCGGCCTGCGGTTCGACGGCCGGCCTTGCCGACAGCGCCGTGATCGCCCAGACGGACCACGACTGAGCGGCCGGTTGGCTCAGCTCGCCCGTTGACCAGCCATCAGCGCTGTGCGACAATCCCCGTTGCTGTCCAGGGGGAGGGGTGTCCGGCTGCCCTCCTGGTCGCCACGGGAAGCCGCGGTGGAAACAGTGCGTACTGGCCGACCCGGCGGGATGACCACCGGGTCTTCGTGTGCCGGTTCGCAGGCCGCCTGCATCGCAGGGCAGACTCGCGATCGAGGAGTACGAACATGATCAAGATCCGTCTGAAGCGCATGGGCGCCAAGAAGGCCCCGAGCTACCGCATCATCGTCGCCGACAGCCGCTCGCCGCGCGATGGCCGCTTCATCGAGAACATCGGCCTCTACGACCCGCTGGCCGAGCCGACGATGGTCCGGCTCGACAAGGAGCGGGCGAGCTACTGGTTCGGCGTCGGCGCCCAGCCGACCGATACGGTCCGCTCGATCATGGTCCGCGAGGGCGTCCTGACCCAGTCCGGCAAGCTCAAGCAGCTGATCGCCGCCGCGACCGAGACTCCGACCGCCTAACGGCTAGCGGCACGATCCCGCCACCACGGGAGGCAGCGCCATGTTCGATGACGAGGGCGTACCCGACGACAGCCGGCCGCAGGAGACCCGGCCCGCGGATGACGCGGCCGGGTCCGATCCTTCCCCCAGCGGCCGGCCGGGCCTGACGACCGATGAGACCGCCGCCGAGATCCATCTCCGCGAGGTCGTCCGCTCCATCGTCGCCAGCCTCGTCGACGAGCCGGACAAGGTCCTGGTCGCCTCGAAGCGGCGCGAGCACGCTGTCTATCTCAACCTCCGGGTCGCCGATGGCGAGCTGGGGAAGGTCATCGGTCGCCAGGGCCGGACCGCACGGGCGATCAGGACGGCTGTCCAGATCGCCGGAGCACGCCATGACGTCCGAGTCTCCCTCGACATCGAAGGCTGACGAGCCCATCGCCAGTGAATCCCCGGTCCGGCCACCCCGAGTTCGCAGTGGCGCCCCGACCCGATCGGCGCCGCGCAGCCGCACCCGGACCGCTCCCGACAGTTCTGCCACGCCGGATGCTCCCCGCCCCGAGCGGCGTCCCGCGTCGAACCCTCATCCCGAACCTCGTCCGGACCCGTTCCGCACCCGCCGCCTGGAAGAGACGCAGGGGCCGGATCTGGACGCCGATGTCGAATCCGTTCGCCTGGCCGTCGGCGTGTTCGTCGGCGTCCACGGCGTCCGGGGCGAACTCAAGCTCCAGCTCTGGACCGACGCCCCCGACCACCTCCGGACGGTCCAGCGCGTCTGGGTCGGAGAGGAGCGGCAGCCGCGGCGGATGGCCGGATTCCGCTCGACGCGGGACCGTGGCCTCGTTCGCCTGTCCGGCGTCGGCACCCCCGAGGTCGCCCGGACGATGGTCGGTCAGCGCCTGTTCATCTCCGGCGCTGACGCCCGGCCGCTCGACGACAACGAGCTGTTCCTCTATCAGCTCGTCGGGCTGCGCGTCGTGACCGAGGGTGGCGAACCGATCGGCACGATCGGGGACGTGATCGAGACCGGCGCCAATGACGTCCTGGTCATCCGGCCGGACGAGGGTGGGCCGGACATCCTCTACCCCCACCACCACGACTTCGTCGTCGCCGTCGACCTGGCGGCGAAGACCATGACGGTCCGCCCGCTGGACTTCCTCAACTAGCGATCCGTTTAGCTGACCAGCGTGTCACATCGTGACGCCTTGGCCGTAGAGACCCCTCACCATTCCGGTGGAGAGGGGCTGTTTATTTTGGCCGCGTGCGTTCGTAGGGGCGATCCCTTGTGGTCGCTCGGCCGCCGCAGCGGGCATCGCCCCGCAGGGTGATAACCGGGCCGCGCCACCAATGAGCATGATCGAACACCGGTCGTCCTTGAGCACCGGCACCGCCGCGCGGTATGCCGCCTGCGGCGCGACAGCGTAGCGAGCATCGCCAGTGTTGGTAGAGCCATGTCCCGACGACCGGGAGACGTGCCGCCGGGCACTGATCGGGACAATCGCGCTATCCGGCGAGGAACGTGACGACCAGACCGAGCAGCACCGTGTTGAAGCCGAACGACAGGAGATTGTGTCCGAGGACGACTCGACGCAGATGGTGGGTCGTGACCGAGGCGTCGACGATCGTGAACGACGTGCCGATGGTGAAGGCCAGATACGCGAAGTCGAGCAGGTCCGGTTCCGGCTCGTCGTCGAGCTCGATCCCACCGCCATTGTGGTAGGCGTAGGCGTAGTGCAACGTGAAGGCCACCTGAAGCATCAGCCAGCTGAGCACGACGCTCACCGAGCCAAGGATCACCGCGCCGGTTCCGGCCGAGTCGGAGCGGATCATCAGGACGGCGCCGATTACCGCGAAGAGCGCGACCGTGACGACGAACCAGAACCCGCGCGCATCCCCGACGAACCACCGGATCAGCCAGGACGCGTTGACCCGGCGCTCGTGCGTTGCCCATCTCCGGGTGGCGTCCGGCGTCGTCCGGGCGAGGACGATGGCGGTCAGCATGAGGTAGGACCCACTGAACGTCACCCAGCTGACGTTGAAGTTGACGAGCGGATCGTCAATGGCGTTGTAGAGCCAGTTCGAGCCAGCGGTGATGGTTGCGAGAACGCAGACGCACGTCGCCAGGGCGAGGCGGACATGGTCGCGGGTCAGGGCGGCGAGCCACCAGCGTGCGTCGGTCAGGAGCCGAAGCCGCCGGTTCACCGGACTTTCGCCGCGTCGTCGTCCAGAATCCGGATCGTTCGCCCCACGAGGGTAGCGGCTCGCCGTCCGACTTCGGCCAGCGGGAATTCCTCCATGCCGCCGGCGATGTCGGTCGAGACGAGGTACTCGTTGTTCGAGATGTCCTTGATCGCAAGGAACGGAATCGCGAGGCGCTGGCAGATCACGCCCAGCGAGGCCGCCTCCATCTCCTCGCAGAGCGTCCCGTGGCGCCCGCTGAGGATGTCCAGCCGGTCGGTCGCCTGCGTCCAGACATCGGCGCTGGCGACGGCTCCGGTCAGCACCTGTGGTACCCGGCCGGTCAACGGCCACGGCTCGGGTGTCCAGCCCTCGGCGGCCCGGTGGGCGGCGGCCAGCAGCGCTGGGTCCGACGGCGTCTCGGAGGGCGGCATTGGGTCGGGGCCGGTCGCGGCGGTGTTGCCCCGGTAGCGCTCGGTCCCGTCGGGCTGAAGGTCGTAGGCGGCATGGTTGATCGAGCGGTCGGCGATGACGACGTCGCCAAGATCGAGGTCACGCCGGTGGGCCCCCGCGCAGCCGTAGCTGATCACCGCCGCGACGGGCATCGTCGAAAGCAGCGCCCCGAGGGCTCCGGCGGCGTTGGCCGGACCGATCCCGGCCAGTACCGAGATGACCGGTCGCTGCCCAATCGTTCCGGACCAGACCGGCCAGGTCCTGGCCAGGGGCGGCTGGGTTGGCGTCGGGAGTTCGGTCAGCGTCCGCCGGTCGTCATCCGTCAGCAGGGCCAGGGCTGGGTCAGAGCTGCCCTCTGCTGGCCGGGCGAGGACGAACCCGTCGAACAGGTGGCGGAGTTCGGAGCGCATCGCGACGATGATCGCGATCGGGCGCTGGGTGAGGGACGAGTTCGTCACGGGTGTCTCCTGAGGGCGATTCCTACTGCCGAGCTGGGACTGGACCGGCCGTAAACGGCCGGTTATCAGCCGGGAGCTATGGTGAAACAGGGGTTCGGGCCGGAGAACGCGCTACCGCAGCAGGGCGACCACCATGCTGCCGGACAGGACGAGCAGGACCAGAACCGAGATCGCGGCGTAGCGGCGGTCGCCGATCCGGAAGAAGCCACCGATGACGCAGAGCGTCGTCAGGATAGGCGTCAGCACGATCGTGAAGATCGCCATCTCCGCGACGGCGCTCGGATCGCCATCGCGGACGGCGGCGGGAAGATCGGACAACGCCATCGTCGACTCGGCGATCGGGTCGCCACTGACGCCGACCAGGACGAACGCGGCGCCGGCGAGCGCCACCGTGACGCCGAAGCCGGCGATCAGGGCGCGACGGGCGATCCGGTAGACCAGCATGACGGGATCGGGAGTCACTGGCGGCATCTCGGGGATTCCCATCTCGCTACCGTGCCCACGGGACATCGATGTTCGCGGCCTGCAGGACCATCGAGACGGCCAGCAGGCTCATGATCCCGACGAAGAACAGGACCAGGCGCTCCGTCGAGACCCGGCGGGTGATCCGGGGGCCGATCTGGGATCCGATGAAGACCCCGAGCAGCGCCGCGATCACGACCTGCGGGTCGATCTCGCCGGAGGCGTAGTAGACCGTCGCGGTCGCGACCGAGGCGAAACCGACCATGAAGGTGCTCGTCCCGGCCGCCGCCTTGACCGGGACCTTCATCAGGATCGACATCGCCGGGACCTGGACCAGCCCGCCGCCGATCCCGAGCATTCCAGACAGGACCCCCGCCAGCCCGCTGATCCCGACGCCCGATCCGACCCGCTCCGGCGTGTAGGTCACGTCCGTCCCACGGTCCCGGTAGTGGCCGGTCAGCGGGTTCACGGCGAGCCGAACGGGATCGGGGGCCGTCTCGCCCTCGCCGGGCAGGGCCGCTGGCGCCTCGACCGGTGCGGGTACGGCAGCGGGACGGGAGCGGCGCTGCGCCAGCATCGAGTAGACCGCGTAGAGCAGGACGGCGGCGAAGACCGCGCTGATCACCTGCTGGTTGGCGGCGACGCCGATGATCGCGCCGACCGTCGCACCGGCCGCGGTTGTCACCTGGAGCAGCATCGCCAGCCGGAGGTTGGTGAACTGGCTGCGCAGGTGGACCGTCGAGCCGACGACCGAGTTCGCGACGACTGCCACGGCGCTGGCTCCGATCGCTGCCTTCTGGTCGACGCCGAAGAAGATCGTGAAGAGCGGCACCATGAAGATGCCGCCGCCGAGCCCGAGCATCGATCCGACGACGCCGGCCCCGGCCGAGACGACGCCGAGCAGGACGAGTTCCTGAAGATCCAAAGCGACTCCCGCGACACCGCTGACCGTCGAATTGCAGACGTCATGATGCCACGTCTGGCGGGAGCCGCCGGACGGCTACTCGGGCGTGGCGGCGAGGACCGCGAAGGTCAACATTACCAGCCGAGCCGTCGCCCGCGTGTAGTCCACGTCGACGCCGTCGATCGTGTCGCAGGTGCAGTTGATCAGCGGGTCGCCGTACAACATGCTCGCGACAAGGATCGTCGGGATCCCGTATTCGGTCAGCGGCGTCTCGTCAGCGACGATGAGCGGGTTCTGCCGGGGCTGGATGTTGAGCTCGAAGCCGAAGGCGTCGTATTGCTGGAGCAGGATGTCCTGCACGAAGGCCGACGAGTCGCTGGCGTTGACGTAGAGGACCCGCTGCCCATAGGTCGTCCCGACCGAGTCGATGTTGATTCCACCGACGAAGGGTGTCCCGAGTTCGGCGTGGCGGGCACCGAAGGCGTTGGCGCCCTGGAGCCCGACCTCCTCGCCATTAAGCGCGACGAACCGGATCGCGGCGTGGAGACGGTATCCGGCGAGCAGCCTGGCGTTCTCCAGCATGATGGCTTGTCCCGTCCCGTTGTCGAGGGCACCCGGCGCCGTGTCGTTGTCTGGGACGTCGTCGGTGATGCTGTCGTAGTGGGCGAAGGCGGCGTAGATCGCGCCCGGTTCCGTACCGGGGATCTCGGCGACGACGTTGATCGACAGCATCCCGTTGCTGGCGATGTAGTCCTCGAACCAGACCTTCAGCCCGAGGGCGGCGTACCGGAGAAAGAGGTACTCGGCCGCGATCGAGTTGCCGGGAAGCGAGAAGAACCGGCTCCCGACGTCACCAGGATCCACGCCGGTGCTGGCCAGATCGCCGATCGTCTGCTCGATGTTGGCGGACGACAGGTCCGGGAACGATTCCGTCAGCTCCGTCACGTCCGGCAGTGAGGCGATCGACTCTGGCGTGAGGAGTGGGGTTCCGGCCGGGACGTACGGCGTCAGCTTCTCGACCCGGAAACCGGCCCCGGTCAGATCGACCACGACGGCCGGCACCGCGGGCACCGCGACGATGCTCGTCATCCCCTGCTGGTCGATCGTGGTGCCGAACGCCTCGATCGAGCTGGTGCCGGCATCGCCCGTTGCCTGCGTCACGGCGTAGAGCATAAGGGACGGCGTCTCGTCCAGCACGAAGACCGGCTCTGCCCCGGCGCCGACCAGCTGGCCGAGGTCGGAGGACGTTCCGCCGACCCAGACCGCGGTCTCCGTCGCGTAGCTGGGTCGAACTCCGGTCTCGGCGAGAGCCGCATTCAGGTCCGGCGAGGCGACGAACCGGACGAGGCACGGGCCGGTGCAGGCCAGATCGGCTGATGGTGCGGCAGCGGGCGTGGCCGAAGTCGGCGTTCCCGAAGCGGGTGTCCCAGGTGCGGCCGGTGTCCCGGTGACCGGTGTCGCGACAGGGGTTCCGGCCGGGCTCGCGGTGGCTGGAGGACCGCTGGGCGAGGCGACCCCGGCCGCCATCCCGACCACCGGCGACGCAAGGGAGACGATCTCCGACGACATCAGGACCGTCAGAGCGACCAGCAATCCCACGGACCAACGACGGACGGTCGGGGCGCGATGACCATGACTCATGCCGGGAAACTCCTGGTCCAATCAGATAGCCGCCTGAACGTACCGGCGGAGTGTACAGGTTCGCGTCCACCAGAACGCACCGGTCAGTGACCCGCCTCGCCGGCCCATGACCGCGGGAACGCGGCCCGTGTTGACAGGGTGTCGGGCCGGGCCGCATGATTCCGGATGGCTCCACTCAGGTCGAGTGGCGCCGCGACACGACCGACAACCGAAGACGATCGGGGTATCCGACACGCCTGAGCCTGTGGCTCAGTGTCGGGTGCGGATTGGGGGAAGCCGGTGCGAGTCCGGCGCTGTCCCGCAACTGTGACGGTGGAAACGAGAATTCGTTCCGCCGGAGCCAGATTACCCAGCCCGATCCTGCCCGATGCCCCTCGCGTGAAGGGGGCGAACGTGCGCCGCCCGCACTGCTGGTGTCCTCTGATGACACCGCGTACCGGCTGGCCCATCCGCCCGTCCCGCGAGGGAGCGGGCGGTCGTCGTTTTTCCGGTCGATGCCTTGAGCATCCGATGGGGAGATGATGGGTCTGTCTGCCGGTCGAGACTCGCGCAGGACGACGCGTCGCGGGAGTGGAGTATCGAGATGGACAATGCAGGGCTTTCCACCCATCGTACACGGCTCAGGTCATGGTTCCGGCAGATCGGCGTGTCGACGCTGATGCTCGGGCTGTTGGCTGGACTGGTGAGCCCGGCGGCGGCACAGGACGCGACGCCCGACGCGACGCCGGCAATCAGTACCCCGGCCAGCGGGACTCCCGCGGCAGGTGTTTTCGGTCTGGGTGACGCCGACGTCAGCGCGACAGTCTCGGCTCTGCTTGCTGTGCAGGCGGCGGACGGGGGCTTCATCGGCTTCTCCGGCGAGAGCGACCCCGGCGTGACGACCGACGCGGTCCAGGCGCTCGCCGCCGCCGAGGTGGCCGGCGTGGACACGGGTGATTCGATCGACGCCGCCCTTGGCTATCTGGAGGAGACCGGCACCCTCTACGCCGAGACCGGTGATGGTCAGCGAGCCAAGCTCGTCCTGGCCGTCGAGGCCGCCGGGGACGACTCCGCCAACTTCGGTGGCGCCGATATCTGGGCGCCGATCGAGGACGCTGCCGAGACGACCCAACTGGTCGAGGGCGGAGCGTTCAATCTGTCGCTGGTCGTGCTGGCGGCGGTCGCCGTCGATAGCGAGCGGACCGATGAGTTCACCCAACTCCTGGTCGCGCAGCAGGTCGAGGACGGCAGCTGGTCCTTCTCACCGGACGCCGCGCCGGGCGACGGCGACACCAATACGACGTCGCTGGCGATTCAGGCGCTGGTCGCAGCCGGTGACGTCGAGGACCCGGCGATCGGGATCGGGCTGGCCTACCTCGAGACCGCCCGCGCCGCGGACGGTGGTTACGCCTACTCCCCGTCGCTGGATGGGACGCCGGTCGTCCCGGACGCCAACTCCAGCGCGCTGGTCCTCCAGGCCCTGGTCGCGACGCTGACACCGGCGGACGACGCGTCCTTCGTCGCCGATGCTGGCGCGCTGGCCACGTTCCAGAACGATAGTGGCCAGTTCCGGTACACGAGCGATCAGCCGGAGGACAATCTATTCGCCACCGTCCAGGCGCTCCCGGCCATCGCCGGTCTGGCGTACCCGATCGCCGCCTGACCGTCGACCGTCGCGGTGGGACGCCGAATCCTGTCGCGACGGCGCTGATCCCTTTCTGGTTTGAGCCTGTATCGGTTCCGCAGTGGGGCCGGTGCCGAGGGGCGCACAATCGCTTCTCGATGAGCGGTTCTGAAAGACGCACTTCTGGCTGGTCTACCGACTCGTCATGGTTCCCGTACACGTTCAATCCGATTCTTTCCAGTCCCCGGAGAACCCGCCGTGCCGCTGGCTCGCCCACCGCTGACCCTGCTGCTCGCCATGCTCCTCATCGCGCTCCTGGCGGTCCTCCCGGCCGGCGCGGCGCAGGAGGATGCCGCGAGCGCCGGCCCGTTGCACCGGGCGGGTCTGGTCGTGCGGCACGGCGACGGGGCGATGACGTACGCGGTCGTCGCCTTCGCGGAGGATTCGATCTCCGGGATCGACCTGCTGGACCGGAGCGGAATCGCGTATCTGTCGGTTCCGTTCGGCGGGCTCGGCGAGGGCGTCTGCCAGATCGAGCGCGAGGGCTGCGAGGTCTCGGAGTGCCGCCGGACGGTCTGCCAGGCGACGCGGTCGTCCCCGTACTGGCAGTACCTCGATCAGGGCGCGGACGAGTCCTGGCGGGCGGCTCCGCTTGGCGCCAGCGGTTCGCGGGTCGAAGACGGTGACGTCCTCGCCTGGACGTGGTCGCCCGAGCTACCCGCCCTCCCGCCGCTCGATCTCGCTGGTGTGGCCGCCGCGGCCGGTATCGATGCGGTCGCGCTCGACACGCTCGGACTGGGCGATACTCCAGTCGCGGTCATGCGCTCCGACGTGGGGATACCCGACGACGCGGCCGATGTCCGGGCCTTGGTTGGCGGTGGTGGGGCGCTCGTGCTGGTCGTGGTGACCGGCGTCGGGTTGCTGCTGGTCCGCCGCCGCCGGATGGTGGCGACGTGACCGTCCTCGACCGGCCGGCGTCGGTCAGCACTGGCCGGCCGATTTCGCCCCGTCGTCTGGTCGCCAGAGGGTCGACCGCCCGTCCGTCTGCCCCGCGGCGTCGCGGTGATGTGGGAACTCTCCGCTTCGGTTACGTCCCCACTCGGGTCGAAACCAGCCCGATCCGGACGTCGCCGCGGCCGGTCGACGCGACGCGGCACCTCGACCCCCGGGTCTGGCTGGTCTGGATGGCGGCCGTCATCGTTCCGGCGCTGGCGGCCCGCAACCCCTTCCCACTACTCGCCCTGCTGATCGTCGTCGTCGTCGTCCGGGCGGCCTGGGCGCCAGCACTGGCCCGAGGCACCGGCTGGTCCTTCATCCTCCGGTTCGCGGTGATCGCTTCGCTTGTCAGCGTCCTGTTCAACGTCCTGACGGCGCCGTTCGGCGACCAGATCCTGCTCGAACTGCCGGGGTGGTGGCCGTTCGGTGACGTCGTGACCGCCAACGCGCTCGTCTATGGGCTGCTCAGCGCGGTCGCGGTCGTGGTCATCATCCTGGCCGGGACGACGGCTGGTCTGCTCGCCGACTGGCCGGAACTGCTCCGCTCGGTTCCCGCCCGCTTCCTGCCGCTGGCCGTTGCCGGGAGCGTGGCCTGGGCGTTCGTGCCGCAGACGGTGGCGACGCTCCGCGACATCCGGGACGCCCAGCGGGTCCGCGGGATCAGTCTGGCGTCGACCCGGACGCTGGTCCCGATCCTCGTCCCGCTCCTGGCGACGAGCCTGGAGCGGGCGACGACGATGGCCGAGGCGCTGGAGTCACGCGGCTTCGGCGGATCGGCCGACCGCTTCGGAACCGTCGCGAGCTATCGCGGGCTTCGATCCTTCGCCGCTCCCGTCGGACTCACCACGATGGTCGTCGGCGCGTATCTCCTGCTCGATGGCATGGCGCGGGCAGGCAGCGTGGTCATCATCACGGGTCTCGTGGTCCTGTTGGTGTCGCTCTCCGGGCGTGATGCCGGCCTCCGGTCCCGGTATCGCCGCCGCGTCTGGCGGCGACGCGACACACTGGTCCTTTCGACAGCTGTCCTCGGTCTGACGGCCACGGGCTGGAGTCTTGTCACCGAGGCAGATGCCCTACGTTACAGCCCGTATCCGGACATCGCGATCCCGACTGCCAGTATCCCGATGATCCTGGTGCTCGGCCTTCTGCTGGCGCCAGCGGTCGTCGCGCCGCTCGTCCCGCTGCGGAAGGTCTCGGCTCGGGTCGAGCTGATTCCGGTGATGAGGCAGCGCTGGCGACATACGAGTACGGTGCGGCGGATCCCGTGGGCCTCATGGCCGCCGGTTTTTCGATCAGGACCGTTACCGGTTCGGCGGCGATGTCGACCCGAGGCCACCGTAGGGGAGGGGCTTGCCCCTTCCGCACCGCGCAGCGGTCCCGCGCTTCCGCGACAGGCCGGCTCCGAGGCGACGCGGCGGCGTCGAGACCTGTCTCGCCTGACGGGGACGGCCGCCGCGGTCCAGATGGGGCGAATCCCACCCCTTCGGTCTGAGGTCCGCCGCACCGGCCGATCGATCTCGAGCGACCCGTTCGGTTGGCGCGCAACTCCCGATCGTCCAGCGTCCGATGGGTGACCGGAGTTCGCCGATCGCGGAGCTGATCGATGTCTCGTTTCGATATCCAGGTGTGAACGACTGGGCGATCCGGAAGGTCGACTGGGGGCTGGAACGGGGCAGCTTCACCGTCGTAGCGGGGGCGTCCGGGTCCGGCAAGAGCACGCTGCTCCGGACCCTCAACGGTCTGGTTCCGCACTACACCGGGGGGCGGTTCGGCGGAAGGGTGCTAGTCGATGGCCGCGACACCCGGCGCTATGCCCCGCGCGATCTGGCGACCACCGTCGGCTTCGTCTTCCAGGACCCGGAATCGCAGCTCGTGACGACGCGGGTCGAGGACGAGATCGCCTTCGGCCCGGAACAGTTCGGGATGCCGCACCAGGCGATGCGGGTCCGGGTCGAGGAGTCGCTCGATCTGGTCGGGATCGCTCATCTGCGGGACCGGGAGATCGCGACGCTGTCCGGCGGCGAGCGGCAGCGGCTGGCGATCGCGGCGGCGCTGGCGCTGCGGCCAGGGCTGCTCGTGCTGGACGAACCGACCAGCCAGCTGGACCCGTGGTCGGCCGAGGAGCTGATCGGCGGGCTGGTCCGGCTCAACCACGATCTCGGGCTGACGGTCGTGCTGGCCGAGCACCGGCTCGAGCGTGTCGCCGCCGAGGCTGACGAGATCCGGTTCGCCGGACCGGATGGCACATGGCTGAGCGACGCTCCGCGCGAAGTGTTGACGTCCCTGGCGGTGCCCGCCGATTTCCTGCCGCCGGTCGCCCATCTGGGTCGGGTGCTGGGCTGGGCACCACTCCCGATCACTGTCCGGGAGGGACGCTGGGCGGTCGCGCACGATGGCCGGGTGCCGGTCGCGTCCGCCGCCATGACGACCGGTTCGGGGATGCCGCCTCTCCTGACGGTGAACAGGCTCCGGTTGGGCCACACGGTTCCGGGCGGCACGGTCGACGTTCTGCGCAATGTCGATCTCGCCATCCACGCCGGCGAGGTCGTGGCACTGATGGGCCGGAACGCCTCGGGGAAAACGACGCTCCTGCGGGCGATGGCCGGGCTGCATCGGCCCCTGGCCGGAAGCATCGCCCTGACCGGAGAGACCGGTGATCCCGTTGGGCCCGGAGACGGATCGGTCGGCTATCTGCCGCAGGATCCGGGCGCCATCCTCTTCACCGAGCGGGTTCGCGACGAGTTGCTGGCCTCGCGGCGGGCGGCTCACGGCCGGTCGTCCCGGTCGCTGCCGGACATCGATGACTTGCTCGATCGCCTTGGGCTGGCCGGGCTGGCCGACCGGCACCCCCGGAGCCTGAGCGGTGGTCAGCGGCAACGCGTCGCGATCGGCGCCGTGCTGGCCGGAGGATCACGGATCGTTCTGCTCGATGAGCCGACGCGGGGAATGGATGGACAACGCAAGTCGGACCTGGGCCGATTGCTGCGGGATCTGGTGGCCGACGGGATCGCGGTCGTGCTGGCGACGCACGACGTCGAACTGGCGGCGGCGGTGGCGACGCGGGTCGTGATGCTCGGTGGTGGCGAGGTGGTCGCGGACGGAACGCCACGAGACGTTCTGGGGACGGCGCTGAGCTACGGGCCGCAGATGACCAAGCTCTATGGTCCGGACTTCCTCACCGTCGAAGAGGTCACGACCGGCCTGGCGATGTTGGAGGGGTGACGGCGGATCTGGAACAGGGCGAGCGCGAGCGACGTGTCCTGTAACACTGGCCGGCAGCTGCGGTCCGGAGTGGGATCAGTCGGCGGTGGGCACGTCGACACCGGGCGCCTTCACGCCCAGGGCCGGGAGCAGGACGGCGTCGACGTACCGGATCATGTAATCGGCGTGGGGCTCGCCCTCGGTCGTGATGGAGTGCGAGAGGGCCGCCCCCATCATGGTACAGTGCACGAAGTCAAAGCTCGGGACGGTGGCGGCTATCTCTCCCCGCGCGATCGCCCGCTGCAGGATCGCGTCCAGCTCCCGCTCGGCGGGCTCGATCAGCGCCTCATACAAAGCCTGCTTGAGCTCCGGGTTGCGCCGGATCGAATCCGCCAACGACCAGAAGATGCCGGTCTGCTCGTGGCCGCCCGATCCGGCCCGACGCGCCAGTTCCCGCAGATCTCCGCGGAGTGAACCGGTGTCGGTCGTCGAAAGATCGATCTGGTCGAGCTTCTTCGCGTGACGCAGTGTAGCGGCGATCAGGCGCGGTTTGCTCTGCCACTGCCGGTAGAGGGTGGCCTTGCTGGAGTGGGTGCGGGCGGCGATGGTGTCCATCGTTAGGTTGTCGTAGCCCTCCTCGACGAGCAGGTCGAGGATCTCGCCGAAGAGTTCGGCTTCTCGCGTGGGGGTCAGACGGGTTCGACGGGTCTGGGCGAGACCAGTCACTGCGGACATGTTTCACTTCCCTCGCGCGGCATTGCGCTCCGATTGGCCGAAACCTGGAGCCGACTTCGTGGCTCCCTCATAGTGTGACATATTAACCGATCTCGCTTCACATCGATCGTACTGGTTAGTCCATGCGTTGGACCCGGCCCCGGAGGGAGTTCCTCCGGGGCCGGGCCAACACGCCGAACAACGTTTCCAGTCCGGCCTACATGTGGACGGCGGAGGTCGGCGCCTGATCGAAGTCGGGCTTTCCGGAGCGAAGGAGCAGGGCGGTCACGATCGCTCCGACTACGAAGAAGCTGGCCGACCACCAGTAGGCGGTGGAGTAGCTCTCGATAGCAGCCTGAGCCAACGTCTCCGGGCTCGCCACCCGGTCGACGAGGTAGCTGGTCGCCGCGGACGCCGCGAGGGTGCTGAGCAGGGCGGTCCCGATCGAGCCGCCGACCTGCTGGACGGTGTTGAGGGCGGCCGATCCAGCCCCAGCATCGTCTGGATCGACACCGAGCGTCCCGACGCTCATGGCCGGAGCGAAGATCAGACCCATCCCAAGGCCCATCACCACCAGGCCCGGCAGGATGTCGCTGGCGTAGCTGCTGGAGAGGTCGAGCCGGGTCATGAAGGACAGCGCGGCTGCTGCGAGAACCATGCCGAGCGGGATGAGCGGGCGAGCGCCGAGCCGGGGCAGCAGAACACTCGTCGCCATCGTCGCCGAGACCATGATGCCGCCGATCATTGGGAGAAAGGCGAGGCCAGTCTGGATCGGAGAGTAGCCGAGGTTCTGCTGGGTGTAGTAGGTCAGGAAAAGGAAGACACCGAACATCCCGGCGCCGGCGATCAGCAGGGCGAGCAGCGAGCCGCCGCGGTTACGATCGAGGATGATCCGGAGCGGCAGCAGCGGCTGGGCGGCGCGGGTCTGCCACCAGGCGAAGGCGGCGATCAGGACCGATCCGGCTGCGAGGAAGCCCCAGGTCATCACGTCGCCCCATGACTGGCTCGACGCGTTGGAGAAGCCGTAGACGATCCCGAAGAGGCCAGCCGAGACGAGGACCGTTCCAACGATGTCGAGTTGGACCTTGTGGTCCGGGCGGTGATTGCGCAGGTAGACCGCCGCGCCGGCCATCGCGATCGCGGCGAAGACCAGGTTGACATAGAGTGTCCAGCGCCAGTCGAGGTACTCGGTCAGGACACCGCCGAGAAGAAGCCCGAGGCCGCCGCCGGCCCCGGCGATGGCGCCGAAGATCCCGAAGGCCCGGCCGCGCTCGGCGGGATCGGTGAAGGTCGTCGTCAGGATCGACAGGGCGGCCGGAGCGAGGAGGGCGCCGAAGAGACCCTGCAGGGCGCGAGCGAAGACCAGGACTTCGAAGTTTGGCGCGGCGCCGCCGATCGCCGAGGCGATGGCGAACCCGCCCAGACCGACGAGGAAGATCGTCTTCCGTCCGATGACGTCGCCGAGCCGACCACCGAGCAGCAGGAGACTGCCGAACGCGAGGGCGTAGGCGGTGACGATCCACTGGCGCTGGTCGTTCGAGAAGCCGAGGGCGGCCTGCGCCGACGGCAGGGCGATGTTAACGACGGTCGCGTCGAGGACGACCATGAGCTGTGAGACGCTGATGACCGCGAGGATCAGCCAGCGATGGACGTGCTGCGCGGCCACGGCCGGAAGGGCCGGCGCCACCGCTTCACCAGGATTCAGGGCAGGGGACTGGGCCATGGAACGTTCTCCAGAGACATGGGCCAATCAGGCCAGAACAGCAGGTGACGCCGGTCGCGCGGCCCGGGACGGTGGTGCCCGTCCGGATGACTACCCGAAGGCGCGTCCTCAGTGACCTTAGCCACTGACGAAACGAAACCGTTTCGTTCACACAGATTAGCGGGTGCCGGAGCGAAACGCAACCGTTTCGATGAGCCGGTTGTTAACAACGCGATCTCAGGGTGACATGGTGATCGGAGGGAGGGGACGTTGGCGTCGACCTCGACCTTGCGCAACAGCATGACGTTGGGTGACCGGGTTCCACTCGTCGCCGCGACGACGAACGCGGCCAAGCTCGCGTCGCTCGCATCGGTGGTCGGCCGCCGACACGTCCTCGGTCCGCTGCCGGCGGCGATGGAGCCGACCGAGCCGGACCCGGTCGAGATCATCGGGATCGACCCGCTCGTCGGGATAGCCATGGCGAAGGCGGTCTCGGTCTCGCTCGCCTTGGGCGGTGCCCGGACGATCGCCAGCGACGGGGGCCTGCTCGTACCCGGCCTCGGCGATCGCTGGCAGCCGGCCCGGACCCGTCGCTTCGCCGGTTCCGGTCTCACGAACCGCGCGCGGGCCTTCGCGCTGCTGGAACTGGCCGACGGACTGACGGAGCATCAGCGCCGGATCGGCTGGCGGGAAGCCGTCGCCATTGCCGAGGCCGGGCGGGTCGTCGCGACCTTCACGGCCGAGGCGACACCCGGCCGGCTGATCGAAGAGCTGTCCGCCGACTGGGACGACGACGGGCAGGGGTTCTGGGTTCCGCGGCTTTGGGCGAGTGATCGCGGTTCGTCTCCGCAATCGAACGCCGGCGGCGATCACTGGGACCGGCTGGCGTTGCTGGTCGCCCCGTACCTCGATGGGCTTGCCGCTTTGAATCGACCGTAGACCAGCCTGAGACCGGCCCTGAAGGGACCAGCCTGAGACCGGCCCTGAACGGACCGGCTGAACGACATTGGATTCGAAGCTGACGCCCGGGTCGAAGGCTCGGGCAACAAGAGCACATCTCAGAACCCCTTCAGGGCCGGTCTTCCGCCGGGTCCACGCTCTCACGGGAGCCGAACCCGGAGCGACGCGACGTCTTCGTCGTTCGTCGCCGGATCGTTGGTTGCGCCGACGTCGTATCCCACGCCATCCTCGGCGGCCATCCGCTCGGTTCGAGCGAGTCCATCGCGAGCCAGCCCGGCGACGACGCCGTCGATCCAGGGCAGGTCGGCGGCGGTGAAGTCCGGTTTCACCGCGGCGCCGAGCTCGTTGAGCGAGAGGCCAGCGGACGGCGCGACGCGGAGGGCGTCGATCACCCGGCCGCGATAGAAGCGGTTGGAGCCCTCGAACGGCGCCTCCGGCTTCTTCCGGCTGCCCTTCGGGACGCTGGCGAGGGCACCGAGGATGGCGGGATAGGAGGCGCACTCGGGCCGGAGCGGGCAGACGAGGCAGGCGGGCTTGCGGGCGGTGCACTGGAGGGCACCGAACTCGATCAGACCCTGGTTCCACTCCCAACCGCGGCCCGGCGGGACCAGCTGCCGGGCGACGGGGATGACCTCGCGGTCGTGCCGGAGCTGGTCGGGGACGTCCGGACCGAAGGCAACCCGGTGGAGAACGCGGCGCATGTTGGTGTCGATGAAGGCGGCGTCCTGCTCGAAGGCGAAGGCCGCGATCGCGCCGGAGGTGTACGGCCCGATCCCCGGCAGGGTCAGCAAATCGGCGACATCGCTCGGGAAGACGCCGCCGCGCTCCTCGACGACGAACCGGACGGTTCGCTGGAGGTTGACGGCCCGGCGGTTGTAGCCGAGCCCGGCCCAGGCGGTGATGACGGCGGCGGTCGTGGCGTTGGCCAGCGCCGTCACGTCTGGGAACTGTCCCAGCCAGCGCTCGTAGTAGGGGATGACCCGGTCGACCTGGGTCTGCTGGAGCATCACTTCGGAGACGAGGATGGCATAGGGATCGCGGGTCCGGCGCCAGGGCAGGTCTCGGGCGTTGGCCGCGAACCAGCCCAGCAGCCCGTCGCGGATCGCCGCGACCTTCGACTCGGGCAGCGGGGCGTTTTCGATGACCGTGTTCTGGCGTGTGGTCGTCATGGCGGGAAGTATAGGAGAGCGCCGCTGGCCCCTGATCTGGCCAGCGGCGCTCTTCAAGAACGGAATTCGTTCGAAGAGGTTAGTCGTCGAGCGAGAACCAGACTGGCTCGGCGTTGTAGTCGAATGATGAATCGACGTACATCACCAGCGATTCGGCGTCGTCGCTGTCGATTGCCCAACAGACGTTGAACTCGGCACTACCACCCTCAAACAACTCAGTTACGGTCAGGAAGGGAGCATCCGGAATGACGCCACAGTAGTCGGTGAAGGTGGTATAGGACGCGCTACTGTCGCCGACACTCTGGAAGTTGAGGTCGACACTTGGATTTCCTGTTGCCGAGCCGACGTAGGTAATGGAAACCCTAGCGATGAAGAACTGGTTCCCGGGAGCGGGTGGCTCATTGAACTGGTTCTCCGCTGCCACAACGTCGGTCGCGTCCGGAATTACCGACAAGACGGTTACCTCGTAGTCGCCCACCTCAATCGTCTCATCCACAGGAAGTGGGTCGTTGCGAGACGTGTCGCCATTGGTCTCCCCGGCGTCCTCGCCAGGCTGCTGAGTCGGTGTTGGCTCGGGCTCGTCGGATTCCTCAGCAACCGGAGTTGCTCCCGCTGTCACGACCGTCTCGATCGGATTGCCAAGTGAGAACCAAACGGGGTCACCGTTGTAGTCGAAGGACGACTCGACGTACATCACGAGCGAGTCGGCGTCGCCGCCGTCGATCGCCCAGCAGACATTGAACTCCGCGCTGCCGCCCTCGAACAGTTCGGTGACAGTCAGGAACGGAGCATCGGGGATGACGCCGCAATAGTTGGTATAGGTGGTGTAAGACGCGCTACTGTTGCCGACACTCTGGAAGTTGAGGTCGACACCTGGATTGCCGGTAGCTGAACCAAGGTAGGTGATGGAGACACGAGCTATGAAGAACTGGTCGCCAGTGCCGGGCGGGTCGTTGAACTGGTTCTCGGCGGCAACGATGTCCGTGGCGTCAGGGGTAACGGACAGCACGGTGACCTCATAGTCGCCCACCTCACCGGTCCGGCCGACGCCGAGGGGGGAGTCGCGCGTCTCGCCGCTGCCGGTCTCGGCGACGACATCGAGGTTTTCGAGGATGTCGAACACGGCCGAGATCAATTGGCCGGCGTTGCTGGAGCTGTAGAGCTCCCCGCCGCCCTCCGCCGCGATCCCGCTCAGGACGTCCTGCTCCTCGGCTGTCGTTCCGAAGCCGATCACGTTGGTGACGATGCCGAGGTCCGAGGTACGCAGAGCTCCGGCGACCCCGACCGGATCGCCATCGCAGGTCTCCAGGCCGTCGGTGACCATGACGATCGCGTTGACGACGTCGTCGCCGGCCTCATCCTTGAAGTCATCCCGAGCCTGCTCAAGCGCGTAGGCAAGTGGCGTCCAGCCGACTGGCTGAAGCGCGTCGACTTCATCGTTCAGAGCCGGGACATCGACGCCGTCCATCGGGACGACCAGGTCGGATGAGACACAGCTCTCGGCCCGACCGGACTCGGAGTTGTCGCCGCCCTGGCCATAGACGCGGAACCCGACGTTGACGCCGTCGGTGTCTGGCAGCGACGAGATGACCTGGTTGAGGACGGTCTTCGCCGATTCCATCCGGGCGATGCCGGTGTCGGTCGGCGCGGCCATCGAGCCGGATGAGTCGACGATGAGTTGCAGATTGATGGTGCGGGCCGGGTCATTCTGCGCGGCGGCGCCTTGGAGACCCGGAGCGAGACCGACCAGCAGGGACAGCGTGAAGGCTGCGGAGAGCAGGCGTCGTCGGAACATCGTTCGTGTATTCCTCGCGTTGGCGAGTCCGGTCTCCGCCGGACTCAAGGAAGTTCGGGACGGGCATCTCATCACGGCGACCATCGGTCGGCCTCAGCGCATGAGTCTTTCCCTGGCGTCGAGTCACCTCGTCTCGTCTCGTCTCAACGATCAGGCCCGCTCCTGGTCGAAAGCGTCCAGCCAGATCATCTTCCCACGACGTCCCGCGTTTCCGACAGTCAATCTTCGGACTCGATATCTGCCCGGATCGGGATGTGGCAGGACGTTGGTCTCCGCCGCCGACGATCAGGGAAAGAGCGCCGTCAGACGTTGAACGAATTCAGAGATGGCCTCAGTGACGCGGTCGAGGTCATCGAAGCAACCACCCTCGTAGGTGAGCGCGAGGTGGGTCAGGCCGAGGCGCTGCCAGCTCTCCGCCGTTCGGAGCCAGTCGTCAGGTGTCGTGGAGTTCGTCAGGACGATACGACCCTCGATCCCGATGCTCGCTGGGTCGCGGCCCCGCTGGTCGGTCAGCCGGCGGAGCAGCTCGAGCTCGGCCGGCAGGTTCGGGCTGGTCGGTGCGGCCAGTGGCATCCAGCCCTCGCCATGTCGGGCGACGCGCTCCAGGACCCGGCGGGAATGGCCGCCAAACCAGAGCGGCGGCCCGGCACGGGTCGTCGCTGGGGCGATCCCAACCTGGTCCAGCCGGTGATGCTGGCCCTCGAAGGAGGCGTATCCGCCCGGCCAGAGCGCCTCGATCACCGAGATCTGCTCGCTGAGGATCGCTCCCCGGTCGGCGAAGTCGACCCCGAGCGCCTCGAATTCCGGCTCATTCCAGCCGCTGCCGACGCCGAACCGGAAGCGGTCGCCGTGGAACCAGATGAGTTCCGCCATCTGCTTGGCTACCAATGCCGCCGGACGTTGAGGAAGGACCAGGACGGACGTCGCGAAGTCAAGCGTCGTCTGCTGGCTGAGGAAGCCGAAGAGCATGAAGGGATCGTGGTAGCCCTGGGCGATCATGGTCGCCGAGCCGTGCGATTCGGGCAGCCGCGCGGTGAGCACGTGATCGGAGGATTCGAGGAAGGCGACTCCTGCCTGCTCCATGTCTTGAGCGAACCGAACAAGACGTTGCGCGTCGACATCGAATTCGGTGGACGGCAGCCAGGCGCCGATTTGCATGATGTAGCTCCTCTCGATGGGGTGGACGGCATCCGACCGACGACGACGCCCCGACGCACACTGCGCCGGGGCGTCGTCGTCGATTCATCCCTAGCGCAGCGGACGACTGCGGCGAGACTACCGTGCCGGCGGAGTCGGACGCTTGATCTCGATGACCTTCGGCGTGTCGCGGGTGATACCGACGAACCGCTCGAAGAAGGCGACGGCCTCCGGGCCGGTCGGGACGTTGCCGAGCTGGAGCTTCAGGTAGGCGGAGCCGCCGTTCGGGAAGACGAAGGTCGGCGTGCCGAAGACGCCATGCTCGTCCCTGGCCTCGGCATAGTCCGTCCCGATCGTGCCGAGCTCCTCCCGGCTGGCGCGGTCGCGCTCGAACTGGTCGAGGTCCAGCCCGGCCCGGGTCGCCGCCTCGACGATCGTGGCGGTGTCCCCGAGGTCCTGACCCTCCTGATGGCGCAGGTTGAGGAGCTCCCAGACGAAGTCGTGGTACTTCTCTTGGCCCTGCCTGCTCGCGGCCAGGGCCCCACGGAAGCCGGGGAGGCCACGGCTCTGATAGCCATCCGGTTGCTCCCAGAGCTTCCAGTCGTCGGTGCTCTTGCTGTTGACCTGTTCCAGCGGGAACGCCCGCCAGGTGGCCCTGAGCGGATAACCCAGCTCCGCCTCGACGTTGTGCAGCCAGATCGCGGCGGCGTTCACGAAGGGGCACTGGAAGTCGAAGTAGACGTCGAACTCGAGATCGCGATAGTCCTGCTCGACCATGGGAACTCCTGTTCTGGGGAACTCGGGTTGAAGCGGATCACGTGTCCGCTATCCATAGGCCGGCAGCTTACCAAAAGAAACTTGCTATCGTCAGGAAAGACAGACGACGCTCGAGATCTATCCTGAGCGGATGGACCCAAGTGGAACTACGACAACACGAAATATCAACCGTCGTTCTGTTGTCGATTGTCCCTCCGCTATGTCGCCATCGCGCCCGATTAAATCTGATGCCAAGCGTCAATGACCCGCGTCTGAAGCTCGCCATGTGACCCGTCGTTCAAGATGACGACATCCGCCCGGGCGAGTCGCGGGGCGAGCTCGGGCTGGCTAGCGATGCGGCGGTAGGCATCATCGGGCGTCAGACCGCGGGTCTCGACGAGGCGACGTCTTTGAATTGCCGGGTCCGCAACGACGAGCCAGACCTGATCGCAGCGGTCGGCGTGTCCACTCTCGATCAGTTTGACGGCGTCGATCGCGACAACAGCAGCGGTTGCGCGATCGAACCTGTTGTCGATCTCCCGCCGGATCGCCGGGTGCGTCAGGCGGTCGAGGTCGGCCAATTCGCCAGGGTCGGCGAAGACGATGCGACCGAGGGCCCTCCGATCGATCGTGCCGTCGGGCGCCACGATGCCGGTTCCCCAGTGCTCGACGAGCGCCTGATGGAGCGGTCGGCCGGGTTCGATCAGACCGTGGTAGACGCGGTCAGCGTCGATCGTCTCGGCACCGAGCCCGGCCAGGATCGCCATCACGGTGCTCTTGCCGGAGGCGATGCCACCGGTGATGCCGAGCCGGAACGGTCGTGGGTCAGTCATTGCGGTCGTTCCTCTCGGACCGGCGGCGAATCGGCCCTGAAGGGACCGGCTGAACGACATTGGATTCGAGCTCGGCTTCTATATCGTGGACAGTCCGGTGTCGCCATATTGGCAACATCTTGCGCGACCAATGTTTCTCAGCCGTTCTCTTCAGGGCCGGTGCGGGCGGCCCCCTACAATGACACAACAACACCTATGTGGTGGTGTTGTGGCGCCAATCGAACTCGTCCCTTCGGGTGATCGTGTTCATCTAGGTCAGTTTGGCGTAGGAAACGACAACACTGTCCATCTACGTTGTCGCGCCGTGTGGGCCGGCCGATGCTCGCACTCTGTTGATCGCTCAGGCGACCGGTTCCATCTGGGCGGTCGCCTCTTCCCAGATGGCGTAGGCGTCCTCCAGCTCGGTCTGCGAGCGGGTGTACTCCGACCCGAGGCGACGGATCGCGTCGCTGTCCCTGTCAACGCCGGCGATGGCCATCGCGTCGCTCAGCTCGATCAGCTTGGCCTCCAGGCGGGCGATATCCTTCTCGGACTGCTGGAGCTTGCGCTGGACGTCACGAGCCGAGCGGTTGTCGAGCTTGCGGGGTGGAGCCGCCTGCGGCTCCGGGACCGAGGCGGGCTTAACGCTATTGGCCGGGATCGCTTTGGCCGTCGTTCCGTTGGCCACCATCGGTGCGGCCGGTGGGGCATTCTGGCCGATCGCCTTCGCCGGGTCGGCCAGGAGGCCGACCGCGCGCTGATGGTCGGTGTAGTTCCCCAGGTACGGCTTGACCCGGCCGGACTCGATCGCCCAGATCCGCGTGGCGACCCGGTCGATGAAGTAGCGGTCGTGGGAGACGAAGAGCAGCGTGCCGTCGAAGGCGCGGAGCATCTCCTCCAGCGTCTCGCGGGCGTGGATGTCGAGGTGGTTGGTCGGCTCGTCGAGGACCAGCACGTTGGCCTGCTGGAGCAGCAGCACGGCCAGCGCCAGCCGCGACCGCTCGCCACCGGAAAGATCGCCGACGCGCTTGTAGACGTCGTCGTTGGAGAACAGGAAGCGGCCGAGGTAGGTCCTGGCCTCCTGCTCCGCCATCGGGAGCGCGTCGAGGATCACGGACAGCGGCGTGCCGTCGTGGTGGAGCTGCTCGTGGGTCTGGGCGTAGTAACCGATCTTGACGTTGGCGCCGAGCTGGTAGCGGCCGGCCAGCGGCGGCAGGATGCCGACCAGCGAGCGGAGCAACGTCGTCTTGCCGCTACCGTTCGGGCCGATCAGCCCGATCCGGTCGCCCCGCCGGACCTCCAGCTCGCCGGTCCGGACGAGGACCTTCTCGGGCCGGTCCGGGTCGTGGGCGACGGCGCGGACCGCGTCCGGCGTCCGAGACCGGTCGTGGCGGGTCTCACCGAGCATCCGGTCGAGGGCGGTCGGCCCGCTGCCGCTGGTGACGCCGGGGTCGACGACGCCATCTTCCAGGTCGGCACCGGTGTAGCCCGCGGTCAACCGATCGACCGTCAGGACGACCTCGCCGCTGCGGATCCCGACCGGGATCTTGAGCGTGATCGTGTCGGCGGCGCGGGGCCGGGCGAGGCGGGGCAGCCGGTCCAGCCGGGTCTGGCGGCCCTTGGCCTCGCGAGCCCGCTGGCCGGCCTTGTACTTCCGGATGAACTCCTCGGTCCGGGCGATGAACTCCTGCTGCTCGTCGTACTCGATCTTGCGCCGCGCCATCCGCTCCTCCTTGAGGATCAGGTAGCGCTGGTACGGAGCGGGATAGTCCTCGAGGACGCCGAAGGCGAGGTCCATTGTCCGGGTCGTGACGCGGTCGAGGAAGTAGCGGTCATGGGAGACGACCAGGCAGGCGCCGTTCCATTTGGAGAGGAACCCTTCCAGCCACTCCAGCATCTCGAGGTCGAGGTGGTTGGTCGGCTCGTCGAGCAGGAGCAGGTCCGGCTCGGCCAGCAGCGCCTTGGCGAGGGCGACGCGGGTCTTCTGGCCGCCGCTGAGCAGGTTGACCCGCTCGTCGAACTGGTCCGGGCGGAAGCCGAGCCCGAGCAGGACCTCGTCGGTCCGGAAGTCCATGTCGTAGCCGTTGGCCGATTCGAACCGCTCCTGCAGCTGGTCGTACTCGGCCATGATCCGGTCCAGGTCGTCGTCATTGGCCGACCCCATTTCGGTCTCGATCTCCCGCATCCGGTCGGCGGCCAGCAGGGTCTCGGCGAAGGCTTCGCGGGCCTCCTCGCGGACGGTCCGGTCGCTGTCGAAGCGGGCCTCCTGGGCGAGGTAGGTGATCCGGAGGCCGGGCAGTGGCGTGATCGTGCCGCCGTTCGACTCCTCGACCCCGGCGATGATCCGCAGGATCGTGCTCTTGCCGGCGCCGTTGACGCCGACGAGGGCGACGTGCTGCTTCTCGGCGATCTGGAAGGTGATGCCATCGAAGATGTCGTGGGCGCCGTAGCTCTTGGCGAGCCCCTCGACGGTCAGGATCGGGACGTTGGCCATGCGGGAAATCTCCACGTCGGATGGGTGCTGCCCGGCCGGCGCGAGGCGACAGCGGCGGGGGAGCGGGATGTGGCGAACCGGAACTGGCGTGGGAGCTACATCGTAGTGGTGCCTCGTCGGTCGTCAGGCGGAACCACGCCGGCGCGAGGTGCGCCGGGCAGCGGTCGCACAGACGCGACCGGAAACCGGCGGTCCTGTTCCCGACCAGTATACCGGGCGACGCTACCTGACCTGTGCGAAGCTGTCGCGCCGGCAATGTGAGGCGTCGCCAGTCCACGCACCGGCCCTGAAGGGACTGGCTGAACGACAGTGGATTCGGCGTAGGTTTCCCGAGGACAACGTGTCGATCACGCGGCCACTGAGGATGCCCGAGGCGTCGCCGTCACGGTCATTCAGCCGGGCCCTTCAGGACCGGGCAGCGCCGGGCAGCGCCATCACGAGGAGCATCGCCATGCTGTGGCCCGATACCTACCGCCGGGACGACACGGGGACGATCGAGATCGGCGGGGTGGCCGTGACGGAGCTGGCCCGCGAGTTCGGAACGCCGCTCTACATCTATGACGAGGCCACCCTTCGCGGCCAGGCCCGGCGGCTCCGGCGGGCGTTCGCGGACGCCTACCCGAACAGCCGGATCGTCTACGCCGGCAAGGCGCTGCTCTCGCTGGCTATCGTCGACGTGCTGCATCAGGAGGGGATCGGGCTCGACGTCGTCTCCGGCGGCGAGTTGTTCGCCGGGCTGGCGGCCGGCGTTTCGGCCAGCGAGATGACCTTCCACGGCAACAACAAGGGGCCGGAGGAGATCCGGGAGGCGATCGCGGCTGGCGTCGGGCTGATCGCGATCGACAACCTGCCCGAGATCGACCTCGTCTCGCGGCTGGCCGTCGCGGCCGGCGCCGGGGTGGATTGTCTGCTGCGGCTCAACCCGGGGATCGACACCCACACGCACGACAAGATCCGGACCGGCCATCTGGACTCGAAGTTCGGACTGCCGATCACGACGGGCAATGCTGAGCGTGGCGTCGCCGCCGTTCTCGCCGCGCCAGGTCTGCGGCTGCGAGGCTACCACGCCCACGTCGGCTCGCAGCTGTTCGACAGCGCGGCCTATGCGATGGCGGTCGACACTCTCCTCGCCTTCGCCGGAGAGATGCGCGACCGGCTCGGCTTCGTCCCGGAGATCGTCAGTCCCGGCGGCGGCTTCGGGATCGCCTACGAGCGCGATCAGGAGGCGGCGCCGGTCGAGCAATGGGCCGCCGAGGCCGCCCGGACGCTTCGGGAGGGCTGCGCGCGGCATGGGCTGCCGGAGCCGGAGCTGATCGTCGAGCCGGGCCGGTCACTGGTCGGGCGGGCCGGTGTCGCGCTCTACACGGTCGGGACGATCAAGGACATCCCTGGCGTCCGGACCTTCGTCTCCGTCGATGGCGGGATGGCCGACAACATCCGCCCGACGCTCTACGGGGCGACCTATCACGTCGAGCTCGCCAACCGGGCAATACCCGAGACGGTCCTCGCGCCGGTGAGCATCGCCGGGAAGTACTGCGAGTCCGGCGACATCCTGATCGAGCGGGCGATGCTGCCGCCGGTCGAGGCGGGCGACTTGCTCGCCCTGCCGGCGACCGGTGCCTACTGTCTCGCCATGGCCAGCAACTACAATCTCGCCACGCGGCCGGCCGTCGTGATGGTCCAGGCGGGCGAGGCCCGGCTGATCCGCCGCCGGGAGACCTACGCCGACCTGCTCCTCAATGAGATCGGGCCGGGCGCGAGGGTTGGCGGGGGGTTCTAGTGGCCGTTGATCCGGCCCGTTTGTCCGGCCGTTGATCCGGCCCGTTGGTCGGGCCCGTTGGTCCGGCCCGTTGGTCCGGCCGTTGATCCGGCCCGGGTTTCCGGCCCTGAAGGGACCGGCTGAACGACATTGGTCGTGAGAATGGCGGACGGGAGGGCGAGGCGCCGCAATCGGCACGGGGCCGGTGGCGCTCAACGCCGAATCCAATGTCCGTCAGCGCGGCCATTTATGGCCAGCCCCTGACCCGCCCGATGAGGTGGGTTGCGGGCCGCTCGGGTCCGTAGTAGCGTTCATGATCCCTCGCGGCGATGATGAATGCGACTGTGCAACCGCAAGATCCCTTCGTCACGGCCCGATGGGATCCGAGAGTCAGGGTGTACGCCGTGGCAGGACGCTCCAGGAAATCGACCGGTTCCGCGTCGGCTCCGGGATCCCGCGCCGGGAGTCCGCCTGAGGAAGCGACTCCCATCGCCGATCACTTCGCCGATCAGCCTGGTGCCGGGTTCACGCCCGAGTTGGCACGGCGTGAGCCCGACGACGGGAACGACCGTTCGTCAACGCTTCCCGCCGCCGATCAGGCGGCATTCAACGAGGAGGAGATCGATCGGCTGCTTGAGGAGGAGGAGCCACGGACGGCGGGGGACAACGATATCGCCTCCGACCTCGTGCCGGATCCCCTCGTCATCGCGACGCCCGGCGACGACCTCGACCGCGCCGTCGAGGGACTTGAGTCGGTCGAGGTCGACCTCGTCTCCCCCTCACCGGACCGGACCGGACGCGACAGCGATGATGCGCTGGAGCAGCTCCGCTCCTCCGACGAGGGGATCGCCTCCGCCCTCGAAGACCCGGTCCGGATGTACCTCCGCGAGATCGGCCGGGTGCCGCTTCTGACGGCCCGGAGCGAAGTCGATCTGTCGATGGCGATGGAGCGCGGTGCCTACATCGCCCAGTTGCGGAAGCAGCTGCTGGATCGGGACGGGATCGAGCCGGATAGCGTCACGTTGATCGTCGCCATCCACGAGTCGTTGCGCGAGTCCTGGCCCCACGTCGTGGCGCTGGCGACGGCGTCGGCCGTCGTGGCGCCGTCGGCTAGCCGCTCTGACCATATCCTCGGCGTGCTCCCGTTGACGCGCTTCGCCGATGACCTGCCGGCCAGCGTGGCCGCCCAGATCGATCTCACGCGGGAACAGCTGGAGGATTCGCTACGGCTCCGGCAGGTCGAGTGGGACCTGTTGCCGGCCGTTCTGTGCGAGCGGTTGGAGGATGTCTCGGGGGAGTGGCTCGATGAGGCGATCATCCGGAGTCTCCTGGGCAATACGTCCCGCGACCTCCAGCGGGCCTTCGATGCGCGGATCGTCGCCGGGACCTCGGCCAAGGTCGCCCTGACCGAGGCCAACCTGCGCCTCGTCGTCTCGGTCGCGAAGAAGTACGTCGGCCGCGGGATGACGATGCTGGACCTCGTTCAGGAGGGCAACCTCGGGCTGATCCGGGCGGTCGAGAAGTATCAGCATCACAAGGGATTCCGGTTCAGTACCTACGCGACGTGGTGGATCCGCCAGGCGATTAGCCGGGCGATCGCCGACCAGGCGCGGACGATCCGGATCCCGGTCCACATGGTCGAGACGATCAACCGCGTCGTCCGGACATCGCGGCGGCTCCACCAGGAACTCGGCCGCGACCCGACCTCGGACGAGATCGGCCGGGCGATGGACATGACGGCCGAGCGGGTGCGCGAGGTCCTCAAGATCAGCCAGGAGCCGGTCTCGCTGGGGATGCCGGTGGGGGACGAGGAGGACAGCAGTCTCGGCGACTTCATCGAGGATCGTTCGGCGATCGCGCCGCCGGATGCCGCCGCCAACGCGCTGCTGTCCGAGCAGATGCAACTGGTGCTGGAGGAACTCTCCGACCGTGAGCGGCAGGTGATCGTCATGCGGTTCGGCCTCGACGACGGCCGCGCCAAGACGTTGGAGGAGGTCGGCCGCGAGTTCAGCGTGACCCGTGAGCGGATCCGGCAGATCGAGGCCAAGGCGCTGCGCAAGCTCCGCCACCCGAACCGGCGCCAGCGGCTCGAGGACTACCTGGATTAGCCGTGAAGGGACCGGCCGTGGGATGGTCGTGGGATGGTCGTGGGCTGGTCGTGGGCCGGAACAGATTCCAGACCCAGATCCCTCGCCGATACACTGTCAAGTCGAGGTGCGGATGCGGTATAGTTATGTGTTCCAGCGCGAGCCATGACGAACCGGTCTCAGGCCGCGCTTCCCGATAGCACAGGGCAGGAGTCACATGGTCCTCGTCGATCGCGCCAAGATCTTCGTCCGTGGGGGAGACGGCGGCAGCGGCAGCGCCTCCTTCCTCCGCGAGAAATTCGTCACCAAGGGCGGCCCCGACGGCGGCGACGGCGGTCGCGGGGGGGATGTGACGCTGCGGGTCCGGCCGAGCCTGACTTCGCTGATCCCGTTCCAGTACGCCGTCCACTTCAAGGCCGAGCCGGGCCAGGCCGGGGCCAAGCGCAACTGCACTGGCAAGAGTGGCAAGCACGTCGTCGTCGACGTGCCAGCCGGGACGGTCGTCTTCGACGATGACACCGGCGAGCAGATCGCCGACCTGACCGAGCCCAACCAGGAGTACCTGGTCGCCCGGGGCGGCCGCGGCGGGCTCGGCAACACACACTTCAAGACCTCGACCCACCGGTCGCCCCGCATCGCCGAGCTCGGCGAGCCGGCCAACGAGCGCTGGGTCCGGCTGGAGCTGCGGATGATCGCCGACGTCGGGCTGGTCGGACTGCCGAACGCCGGCAAGTCGACCACGCTGACGGCTGCAACGGCCGCCCGGCCGAAGATCGCCGACTACCCGTTCACGACGCTGGAGCCCAACCTCGGCGTCGTCGAGATCGGCGGCAAGTTCGGGACGACCTTCGTGCTGGCCGACATCCCCGGTCTGATCGAGGGCGCCGCCGACGGGGCTGGGCTGGGGCACGAGTTCCTCCGCCACGTCCAGCGGACCAGAGTCCTCATCCACGTCCTCGACGCCGCCGGTGGGCTGGAGGGGCGCGACCCGCTCGAGGACTTCGAGACCATCAACGGCGAGCTCGAGCTCTACGACGAGATGATGCGCTCCAAGCCGATGCTGGTCGCGCTCAACAAGGTGGACCTCGCCGAGGCGCGGGAGAACCTGCCCCGGCTGCGCGAGGCGCTGTCCGGCCGCTACCCCCGGATCTTCGAGATCTCGGCCGCGACGGGCGAGGGCGTGGCCGACCTGATGGTCGCCGCCAACCGGACGTTGCAGGAGGTCGTGCAGCTCGAGAAGGAGGCGGCCGCCAAGGCGCCGCCGGCCGAGCCGAAGGTCTACACCATCGGCAACGTCTCCGAGCGCGCCTGGGAGGCGACCCGACGTTCGACCCATCACTTCAACGTGACGGGCGTCGGGATCGAACGCTTCACCAAGATGACGAACTTCGGCAACGCCGAGTCGATCCAGCGGTTTCAGCGGGTCCTGAAGAGTAGCGGCATCACGTCCGAGCTCCACCGCCTCGGGATCAGCGACGGCGACACGGTCCACATCGCCACCGTCCAGCTGACCTGGGGCGAGCCGGACCCCGAGCTTCCCAGCAGCGTCCGGATGACTCGCCGCCAGCGGACCCTCGCCCGGACGGGTGGCGCCGGTGACGACGATGACACGGTGGCCGAGTTCGAGGACGACTTCCAGAACGGGTAGGGCGTCCATTTGCGGGACGTCGGCCAAGCTTCGATCCGGCCGGGTGCGGCGTCCGGCCGTGAACGGCCTGGGTCAGGACCGGCGCTGCGCGTGACCCAACATCAGCCGAACGATTGATCACATCTGGCCGGGCGGGCTTGTGCCAATATCGGCCCAAACTCATAAGCGGAATCAACCGATCCGAGCCGCGCCCATCTCGCTTGACTGCGGGGTGGGCGTCGCTGGTTGTCATGCCGTCACACTTTGCCCTTGGCTGCGTTTACCTGAGTGGGTGCCATCGAGTTGATGTCCCTGAGTCGCGAAACCGCGGCTGCCAGCGACAGACGACGGAGGCAGGACCGCGTGACCGCTCGGACTGGCGCCGACCTGGTAAGGCACGACGACGTTGGCCGTCCAAGCGCAAAGATCGATCCCGCGGCAGAGATCAGACCGGGAGTCGTGGCCGCGGATGACTTCGCCGGGTTCTACCGACTGCACCTGACCGTCATCTTCCGCTTTCTCCGCGCCCGGACGCCAACCGTCCAGGATGCCGAGGATCTGGTCCAGCAGGTCTTCTTCAAGTCCTACCGGGCCAGAGACGGATTCCGGGGAGATGACGCGGCCCGGCTGGCGTGGCTGTTCCGGATCGCCCGGAACGAGACCGCGTCGTGGTATCGCCGACGACGCAACGAACCCGTGTCGATCAACGGCATCGTTGCCGACAACCAGGAGCCGGCCGATCCTGATCCGGGTCCCGAGCTTCGGGCTCTGATTGCCGACGAGCAACAGACGCTCGCCCAGCTTCTCGGGCGGCTCACGGAGGACGACCAGGAACTGATCCAGCTTCGCTTCGCGGCGGGTCTGACTTCGGTCCAGATCGCTACCGTGCTCGGCTGCTCGGCCGGTGCCGCCCGTCAACGGCTGCACCGCGCCCTCGACCGTCTCAGAGAATGGAGTTCCGATGACCTCCGATAACACGGGCTCTCCGTTCGCAGCTCCACTGCCTGACGGCGGCCGCTATCCCGAGCTGGAAGCGCGGCTGGCGGACCTGTATCGGTGCGAACCCCCCGCGGATCTGGTCCTCCGGTTCGACCGATGGTCGGTGGAGCTGGTGGACCCCACACCCGCCGACCCGGCAGGTGCGTTACCACAGCTTGCCCGGAGGCCTTCTCGGCCCGTCTCGTGGCTGTCAGCCGTCGCGGCGTCGCTGACGGTGCTGGTCGTCGTGGCGACCGTCGCGACCGCGACCGGGCTCGTCGAGTGGGGTAGCTCCTTCCAGAACGGGTTCGGGACGGAACGCATCGCCGAGGAGGACCTGGGGACCGATCTCAACCTGACCCAGACGGTCGACGGTTTCACGGTCACAATCGGCCGGGTCTACGCCGACCCGTACAGCGTGGCGATGGCCGTCCGCATCACCCCACCGGACGGACTGCCGGACGGGCACGTCGAGCTCCGCCAGGCGACGCTCTACGACGAGGCGGGGCAGTTCCTCAGCAAGCCAGGCGCCCAGAGTGGGATCGAGGGCGACACGCAGATCCGGACCTTCTACAACAACTCCCTGCCGCCCGGAAGCACGTCGGTCCGCTATCGCTATGAGATCACCGACCTCCGGTACTCCGTTCGACCCGAGATCAAGGACGGTGAGGCCGTTCCGATCGACGAGGTCGTTCCCGGCGTTCCCTGTCAGCGCGAGCCGCCGTATCGGGGACAACCGGCCGACCAGCCGGCTGACGAGACGGTCTGCTACCTGATCGCGTCCGCGCCGCTGGTCTTCGAGTTCGACGTGCCGCTCGGCCCCGGTCTGTCGAACGTGCCGGGTGCGCGGACGGCCAGCAACGGGTCGGTGGCCAACATCACCCAGGTCTCGGCTGGGCGAATCGGCGCTTCGGTCGACATCAAGGGCGTCGGGCCGTTCGCCAGCGTCAGCATCGAGACCGGCGGGCAGACATTCCCGCTCGCGACCTATGGCTACGCCTGCCCGTATGACGCCACCTCGCGCTTCAACTACACCACGAACCAGCCGATCCCGATGGACACCGGCCCGTGGACGATTCGTATCTCCGCCACCGCCGACCAGATACCGGCCAATGCCGGGGACTACCCGCCGGATACTGGAACGTGCAACCTGTTCACCCCGGAAGGGGACTGGACCGTCACCTTCGATCCAGCTATCGGGGATGATCGGTCACCGCCTGGCACCGGCCCTTCAGGGCCGGTCTCCCACCGGTTCGGAATAGATCCCCCGATACCCCTCGGGCAGCAGGGCGGCGACGTGGCGCATCATCAGGTCGGAGGCGTCCTCACTGGTGAGGCGCTCGCCGTCGACGGTCCGGGGCACGGTGAAGGCCTCGCCGATCGTGACGTGGACCGCCCGGCGGAAGCGCCGCTTCGGAGCCTTGCTGCCGTTGAAGGGCAGATACTCCGTCCCCGTGACGGCGACCGGCAGGACCGGCACTCCGGACCGCAGCGCGATCAGCGCCCCGCCAGCGAGTGGCTTCGTCATCGCGCCGGTCAAGCTGCGGGTACCCTCGGGGAAGATCCCGAAGGCGATGCCCTGCGCCAACGTCTCTTCGGCCCGCCGGATGGCTCGGCGGTCGGCCCGACCGCGCTCGATCGGAAAGGCACCGGAGAAGCGGAGCAGCGGACCGAGGACGGGGACGCGGAAGAGCTCGGCCTTGGCCACGATGTGGACCGGTCGGGGGATCGCCACGGCAACGACCAGCGGGTCGAGGTTGTGGAGGTGATTGGAGACGACGATCAGCGGACCGCTCCCGGTCACGTTCCGGACACCCGTCACCCGGAAGCCGGTCAGCAGCCAGAGGACCCCGGCGAAGAACCAGCGGGTGACCTGGAAGGACCAGCCACGGAGCGTGTGGTGACGCAGGTCGCCGAACTCGGCCGACGGCTCCCGGGCGGGGGGCGTCATGCGCCCGTGTTCCCGTTGACCACGACCGCGGCCGGGCCGGCCACGCCAAGACGTTCCCAGGCGGTCCGGACGAGCTCCTCGACCAGGTTGACGACGGTGTCGATCGCCTGGCCGTCGGTGTCGACAATGATCGCGTCGTCGGCCGGGCGGAGCGGCGAGGTCGTCCGGGTCCGGTCGAGCTCGTCACGGTGGCGGAGCTCTTCGGTCAGCTGGTCGATCTCGGCCGCGACGCCACGCTCCTGGAGCTCGTGCAGCCGGCGCCGGGCGCGCTCCTCGGGACTGGCGCTGAGGTAGATCTTCGTGCCCGCGTTCGGGACCACCGTGGTCCCGATGTCGCGGCCGACCATCACGATCGGACCGCGGCTCGCGGCGATCCGACGCTGCACCGGCAGGAGTGCGTTACGGACCGGCCGGTGAGCCGCGACGACGGAGACATTCGTATCGATCGCCGAGGTCCGGATCTCCCAGGTGACATCGTCGCCGTCCAGGAGAACGTCGTAGAGGCGCCCGTCGTTCCGGGAGAGCGGCACGATGTCGATGTGGTGTTCGCGGGCCAGCCCGGCCAGGGCCTCGCCGTCAGCGAGGTCGGCGTCCGTCCGGAGGGCCTTGAGGGTCAGTGCCCGGTAGAGCACGCCGGTGTCGAGCAGGATCGCGCCGAGCTCCTCGGCGACGGCCCGGGCGACGGTCGTCTTGCCGGCCGCCGCGGGCCCGTCGATCGCGATCACGAGGCGGTGGTCGCCGTGAGGATCATCGTCCGGCGCGTGGTGCTGGCTAGCGTCGTCGACCACGCTTCGTTCCCTTCCCCTGGGTCTTCCTGACGGACTTGCCCTTGGAGGTGTTGATCCTTGGGGCGGCCGGTTTCGGCTTGGCGCCGCGGTGGCTGTGCGAGTGCGGGGATCGCCGCTTGATCCGGCTCGACCCCTCATCGGGGTTGTCCGACTCCACCTTGCGGGAGACGCGGCCGACGGTCTCGAGCTTCCGGCCGGGAGCGCCCGATGCGGCGTCCGGCCGGGGAGACCGGCGCTGGGTCAGCAGGCGCGGACCACGATCGGCGGGGGGTCGGCGCTCCGTCTCCGGCGCCGCGGTCGGTCGCTGGCGCCGGTAATCGGCTCGACCGGTCTCACGCGATGCGTCCAGTCTTGCGGCGGGTCGGGAACGATCGACGCGCGGCCGCGGTCCAGAGGCAGGGCCGTCGCGACGTGGTCCGGCCGACGCGCCGGCGCGGCGCGGACCAGTTGGCGAACCGTCGCGACGCGGCCCGACCGGAACACCATCGCGGCGCGGTTCGTTGGAGAGCGCGCCCTCTCCTTGGGGTCGCATGGAGGGCTGATCGCGGCGTGGGCCGACCGGCCCATCCTCGCGACGAGCCGGCGGACCGGTCGGGGCCTTGGCGGCGTCGGTCGATGCCGGCCGGGAACGAGTGCTTTCGGACCGTTGACCGGTCGTCGCGTCGTCCCGTCGCGATCGCTGCGGGGTTGGGCGGCGGACCGGGCGCTGCGGAGTGGCTTCGCCGGATGGTCGCTCGGACGTGAACGTCCGGCGGACCTCGGAGAAACGCTGGCCGCCGACCGTCTCGAACCGGCCATCGGCACCCGGAGGGGATGTCGGCGGCACCGGCCGGGCCGCCCGCGGGACCGGCGAGCCCGCCGCGGCAGCCGGCTGCGACGGGTTGGACTGTTCCGTGCCGGGTCCGGACTGGCTTGAGACCGCTGGTCGGCTGCCGGGCCGTGGCGGCGGGTTCTCGGGGCGGCGGGCCGACCAGGCACCCGGTCGCTCCACGATCGGGCTGCGGGGCGGGTTGGCGGGTGGGGTCGCACCCGGACGCGCCGGAGCGGCCGGACGTGAGTTGGTTGGGGCGGGGCGCCTGGACCAGTCGCGCGGCCCCTGAGGCCCGCGGGTCTGACCCGCGTCGGGCCGGTCGGACGTCATCCGCCGACGGCCCGTCCGGGGGCCGGATCTGGCCGCCGGCGTGTCGGTCTCGAGGCGAGGGGCGGCCGGAGCGGGGCTGCTCCGCTCAATGTCGCGATCCATGTGGACGGCCTCGGAGATCTGGCTGAGCTCGCCCATGGTCAGGTCGCGGTACTCGCCGGCCTCGAGACCCTTGATCGTCAGGGGGCCGATCCGGTGACGCCGCAGCTTGATGACGTCGATGTTCGCCGCCTCCATGATCCGCCGAACGGCGTGGTAGAACCCCTCGTGGATCACGAGCCGGATCCAGATCCCCTCCGGCGTCTCGCGAAGCAGCCGGATCTCGTCGGGGACGACGTCCCGGTCGTCGATCCGGACGCCGTCCCGAAGGTACTGGAGCGTGCGGTCGGTCGGCCGCTGGTCCGTCAGGACGTGATATTCCTTGGCCAGCCGGTAACGCGGGTGCATGACGCGGTTGGCCAGCTCCCCGTCGTTGGTCAGCAGGAGCATCCCCTCGGTATCCCGGTCCAGCCGGCCGACGGGAAAGAGCCGCTCCTTGATGTCGATCAGATCCATGACGGTCCGCCGCTCGCGGTCGTCCTCCATCGTCGTGATGTAGCCGGGCGGCTTGTTGAGCAGGATGGTCCGGAGCCGCTGGGGTCGGATGACCTTGCCGTCGACCCGGATCTCGTCCGCCGTCGGATCGACCCGCGTGCCGAGTTCGGTGACGGCGACGCCGTTGACGAGGACGCGCCCACCGGTGATGAGGTCTTCCGCCGACCGACGCGATGAGATGCCGCGTGCCGCGATGACGCGCTGAAGACGTTCCACATTACCCCCGGGGGTGCCCTATGACGTGACCGCCTGCCGCCCGCTGCTGGTCCTCGCGCCGCGCACGTCAAGCCGGTACCTGGAGCTCTGTGGGCGAACGGGCGACGCTAGAGCTGGTAGACCGGCTGGTCGGCGATCTGTCTGTCTCCAAGGAAGAATAGCACGCGACCCACCTCGTCCCCGGATTCGGCCGTCGGCCCGAGGACCATCTGGTAAGTGATCTCCTCGACCTGGTCCTTCGGCACGACGAGTTCGGACCCCTGCCGGAAGGTGACCTGCCAGGCCGCGGCCTCGACCGAGAGACCCGCGATCGAGTTCGCGCTGTTGAGGTCAACCCACGTGTATTCCTCCGGGACCGCCCGAATAATCGCCAGCGTGTCGTCGTAGCGCTTGTCGGCGGTCACCTGACCGTCGGCGTTGTAGGTCAGATCGCTGCCGAGGACGACGATCACGACCCGGCTACTGCCGCTGAACTGCGCGCCGGTGACGAGGCAGGCGCCCGCGTCGGGCGTCGATCCGGTCTTGACGCCGAAGATGCCGTCCTCGCTGAGCAGCGTGTTGGTGTTCTCGAGCAGGACCGTCCGCGGGTCGGGTCCGTCGACCTGCATGTCGTGGGCCTGCGTGGCAACGATCGTCGCCAGCAGCTCATTGTCGAGCAGGGCGGCGGCGAGGATCGCGAGGTCACGGGCCGTCGTGTGCTGGCCCTCGGTGTCCTCGCCAGCCGGGCTCAGGATGACGGTGTTCGCGGCGCCGAGTTCGGCCGCCTTCGCATTGACCGCGTCGAGGAAGGTCGCCTGTGGTTCGTCGCTGTTCGGGTCCAGCGTCTGCCCGGCGACGCGGGCCAGGGCCCGGGCGGCGTCGTTGCCGGACGGAAGCATCAGCCCGTAGAGCAGCTCCTCGACCGTCACCTCGTCGCCCGTCGCGAGCTGGGCGTTGGAGAAGACCGTGATGTCGACGGTGTCGCCCTCCTCGACCGTCACGACCTGTTCGAGGTCGGTCAGGATGTCGACGAGGGTCAGGCTGATAAGGACCTTGGCAGTGCTGGCCGGGGGGCGCTCGGAGTCGGCCTCGTTCGCGAAGAGGACCTGGCCGGACCCGATGTCTCCGGCGAAGACGGCTTTGGCTGTCGTCTTCGGGAGGGTCGGCAATCCGTCCGGCACCGCCCAGCGCTCGGCAAGGCCGGGCGTCGCCGGGTCGGACGGTGCTTCGGTCGCCGGCTGGTTCTGTCCGACGGTCTGCCGTCCCGATGCGGCCAGTAGCGAGCCCGTGTCGCGATTCGCCAGCAGCAGGAGTGGGCTGGTCAGGGCGGCGGTCAGCCGGCGCCGCGAGAGCCGGCGAACTGGCTCCGCCTCGGCCGTGGGTCGGTCGGTCATGGGAATCCTCGGAGCGGCCGGGGCATCGGTTCTGCCGAGAGCGTACCACTCCCGTCCATTTCGGCGGTTGCCGCGCTCGCTCGAAGGCGACAGAATGGGAGCGCGACGGTCAAGCTGACCCCGTGAGTCCGGCCCAGAAGGGACCGGCTGAACGACATTTGTCGCGAAGCAGACCGCCAGGACCATGACTCCGGCACCGGGAGTGAGCCTCTGGCGACCATCTCAGAATCGAGTGTCCTTCAGCCGGTCCCTTCAGGGCCGGTATCGCCGATACGGGTTCGGAATACGCTTCCAGCCATCGTCCGGTGGCCGCGGATGAGCGGCGGCCTCGCTCACAGGGTAGATCGCCGATGCCGACCCGTCTTCAGGTCCAGCTCCCACGCCGGGCAACCCGAATCCGTCCCGCGGCCGTCGTGCGCGACCGGCCGGTGGCCGACCTCGCCTCCGCCTCGCGCTTCCCGGTCGAGCCGATCCCGGTCGCCGGGCTCGCCCCCGCCGTCCGGGTCGCGGCGATCGGCGACTTCCACGCCCGGCTCGATCGCCCGTTCCCGTTCGGCCCGGCGCTCCTGAACGTTTCGGATCAGGCGGACCTCTTCCTGATCGCCGGGGACCTGACCGAGAACGGGCGGGTCGAGGAGTTCGCGCTGGTCGCGGAGGTGCTTGCCGCGGTCACGGTTCCGGTCGTGGCGGTCCTCGGCAATCATGACCGGCGCGGTCTTCGCCGGGTCGCGATGCGGCGGACGCTCGAGGATGCCGGGGTGATTCTGCTCGACGGTGAGTCGGTCGTCCTGGATGTCCCGCTCGAAGGGGACAACGGCCCGACCGTCCGGGTCGGGGTCGCCGGGATCGGCGGCTACGGTGGTGGGTTCTGGCCCGACGAGATCGGCGCCGGGCCACCGCTGGACCGAGCCACGCAGGCCTTCGCCGTCCGGGCCCGCCGCGAGGCCGCCCGGCTCGATGCGACCCTCGCCCAGTCCTCGACCGACGTCGATGCCAGAATCGTCCTGATGCACTATTCGCCCACCTCGAGCACGCTGGGCCGGGAGCCGCTGGTGAAGTACTGGATGCTGGGCAACGTCGAGCTCGCTCGGGTGATCGACCGCTACGACGTCGACCTGGTCGTTCACGGCCACGCCCACCTCGGCAACCCGGCAGGACACACGATCGGCGGGACACCGGTCCGGAATGTCGCGACTCAGGTGATCGGGCGCCCGGTCGTCTATCTGCTCGGCGACGAGGCGTCCATCGTCGAATCAGCGACGGCGTCGCCCCTGGGGGGTGCACGGTGAAGCGAACCGAGGGGGGGCAGCAGATCGGTCGCGGAGCCACGGGGATCGCCCCGGCGGAGGCGCGCCTCGACCTGACCACGAACCCCTACGGCCCGTCATTCATGGTCCTGGAGGCGCTGGCCGGCGCCGAGGACCTGCACCTCCCGGCCGAGGGCCGAGCCGAAGCCCTGCGGGAGCGTCTCGCCGCGCAGCTCGCCGTCCCGGTCGAGTCGCTCGTCCTCGCCAACGGGATCGACCGCCTGCTGCTCGACCTGTTCGCCGGGTTACGGGACGGCGGGCCGCTGGTCGTCTTCCCACCGAGCGACCCGTTCCCCGTCCAGCTCGCGGTCGCCGCCGGACTCGCGACGCTGGAGCTCTACCGGACGCCACGCTTCGAGACCGGACTGGATGCCGACGCCCTGCGCGGTCTGCCGGTCGGCTGGGACGCCTACATCCAGAGCCCGAACGACCCGAGCGGGACGATCCTGTCGTCCGATGAGGCGGTCCGGCTGGCGCGCGGCGCCCGGGTGCTGATCGTCGACGAGCGCCACGGGGCGTACAGCCCGCGTTCGCTGTTGCCGCTGGCGCGGGAGTTCGACAACGTCATCGTCGTCCGGACGTTCGAGACCTGGGCCGGGCTGGCCGGGTTGCCGCTGGCCTACGCGGTGATTCCCGCCCGGCTTCGGGCCCGGTTCGCCGCGACATCACTCATAACGCCGCCGGCGATGGGCGCGGTGATCGCCGGGCTCGCCACGCTGGACGATCTCCCGGCCGTGCTCGCGAACGTCCGCCAGGTCCGCTCCGAGCGGGCTCGGCTCTACCGGATGCTGCGCAAGCTCAACATGGTCAGCGTCCCGTACCCGACCTGGTCGAACTTTCTGCTCGTCCGGGCCGAGCGGACGACGGCGCCGTTCCTGACGGCGGCGCTGGCGCGTCGGGGCGTTCGCGTGGCCCCGGTTCCGGACGAGGCGCTGCACGGCCGGACGATGCGGATCAGCGCCGGCCGGCCCCATCAGACCGACCTGCTCCGGCGGGCGCTGATCGAGATCGGCGTCACGCTCTGACGCCAGTCCGGGAGAAGTGACGCGGCGAGACGTTCTGACCGATCACCCTGGTGTCGGCAAGAGACCAGCACGGCCGGTGCCGAGCCGTGCAGCCACGAGAAGAACGGCAACGCAAGATGGAGTAACCGGATCAATCGGGATCCTCTCCCAACGGTCCATTGAGCCGATACCTATGGCGCGACGCGATTGGGGCCTTGAGGCTATGGACCCGGCGCCGCGATGACGTTCTGCCCGGCTACACTCTTCACATCTCAACAGAGGAACGACCGATATTCCAGATCGTCGATACTTCGACAAGGTAGGGATGAACCGAATGGACCGCTACCGGGACTGGACGCCTGACCTCGTCAGCGATCCGGATCGTCGCAGGCGGCTCCGGCAACTCGGCCTACTCGACACGCCCCCGGAGGAGCCCTTCGACCGCCTGACCCGTCTCGCGACCCGGCTGCTCGATGTCCCGATCGCGCTCGTTTCACTCGTCGACGAAGATAGGCAGTACTTCAAGTCGCAGGTCGGTCTCGCCGAGCCGTGGGGGTCCCTGTGTGAAACACCGCTCGATCGCTCGTTCTGCCAGTACACCCTGGGCAGCGCCGAGCCGATGGTCGTCGAGGATGCTCGGCTCGACCCGTTCCTCCGGGAGAATCGGGCCATCGAGGATCTCGGGGTGATCGCCTACCTCGGGATGCCCCTGATCACGGACGATGGGCACGCGATCGGAACTCTCTGCGCGATCGACCACAAGCCCCGACAGTGGACCGCCGACGAGATCGGGGAACTGCAGGACCTCGCCGGCATCGCGGCCCAGGAGATCGCTTTCAGGCAGTCCAGGCGGATCGAACAGGCACCGGCCTCGATCGTCGCCCCGAACTCTGACGAGCAGGTTTCCGCGGTCGGACAGGTCGATCGAGAGGGACTGGAGGCGCTCCTCCTCCACTCCCGGGACATCGTGCTGATCCTCAGCCTGGATCACACGATCCAGTACATCAGTTCAACGGTCGAACATCTCCTCCACTGCACACCGCTGGATCTCGTTGGCCAGAAGATCGCCGTGCTGCTCGGTCCGGAGGAGAGCGACTTCCAGTTCCTCGTCTCGCAGCTGGCCTGTACGGGCAGGTCCGTCGGAACGTCAACACCGCCGGTCGTGCGACTCCAGTGCGGAACCGGACCAGGCCGGGTCTTCGAGTTCGTCTCGACGGATCTCCGCGCGGACCCATTGATCGATGGATACGTCATCAATCTCAGGGATACCGGGGATCACCAGGAATCGGCGAGCCAGCTGGAGGCCGGCGCGGCGTACTACCGTGCCCTGGTCCAGCAGACCTCCGACCTCACGACGATCATCGATATCGACGGTACCATCCGGTATGACAGCCCGGCGAAAGTCCGTATGTTCGGGTACGGCCCCGGCGGCCTGATCGGGCGTAATTCCCGGGAGTTCATTCATCCCGACGACCTTGACGACATGTTGGCCGGCTTCCAGGAGAGTTTGGCGAACGGCGTGAAAAAGACCACCATGGCGTATCGCTTTCGCCATGCAGACGGTTCGTGGCGATGGCTGGAGTCGGTTGCCGACAACCTCCTCGCCAACCCGGAGGTCGCCGGGGTGGTGATCTCGTCCCGTGATGTCACCGAGCAGCGATTGACCGAGGAGGCGCTTCGTCAGGCGTACCTCACCACGCTCATTCGTCATGCGACGGATGTCGTGACGGTTCTCGATCGGAATCACGCCATCCGGTACGCGAGTCCATCCGTCGAGACGGTGCTCGGCTACGCTCCGGCGCTCTGTGTCGGCCTCATGGCGGTCGACATCTTTCATCCAGCCGACCGGGACGTCGTCCTGTCGATGCTGGGCCGGCTCTCGTCCGAGGAGCGTTCCGTCGTCCGGTTCGAGGCACGGGCCAAACACCAGAACCGTGGCTGGCGATGGCTGGAAGTCGCGGCGACGAATCTGGTGGACGAGCCCGGGATCAAGGGGATCGTCGTCAATGCCCGGGACATTACCGACCGGCGGGAGCTCGAGCAGCGCCTTGCCCATGAGGCCACCCATGACGCGCTGACCGGATTGCCCAACCGGTCACTCTTCATCAAGCGGCTGAGACAGAGGATGCGGCCGGCCATGCGGAAGGGCGAGCACGCTGCGGTGCTCTTCGTGGATCTGGACGACTTCAAGCTGATCAACGACAGCCTCGGCCATGCCGCCGGCGATGCCTTGCTCCAGGTCGCCGGCCAGCGCATCCAGGGGCAGCTCAAACGGTCAGACGTCGTCTCCCGGTTTGGCGGGGACGAGTTCACGGTGCTCGTCAATCACAACGGTGTGGAGGCCGATGCCGTTCGGGTCGCCGAGGGCATCATGGCAGCAATCCATCTGCCGGTCACCGTGAACGGGCAGGAGACGCGACTCCGGGCAAGCATCGGCATCGCTGTGAGTACTCCTGATCTGAGCGACCCACACGAGCTGCTCCGGGCGGCCGACACAGCGCTCTACCGGGCCAAGGCCGCTGGCGGCGAGAGCTGGAGCGCCTACACGCCGCTCATGGCCGAGGAGGCCCGGAGCCGGCTGCGTATGAAGCTCCAGCTCAGGCACGCGCTGGAACGGGGGGAGCTGAGGGTCCGGTACCAGCCGGTCGTCGACCTTGCCGATGGGAAGATCGTCGGGCTGGAGGCGCTGGTCCGCTGGCAGCACTCCGAGCTCGGACTCCTCGCGCCCGCGGCGTTCCTCGACGTCGCGCAGGCGAGCGGGCTGATCGAACCAATCGGCCAGTGGGTACTCGAGCAGGCCTGTGCCCAGGCGGCGCGCTGGTTACGACTGCGCCCCATCTGGGTAGCCGTCAACATCGCGCCCCAGCAGCTTCGGCAGCCTGATTTCGTCGACCAGATCGTCGCGGCCGTCGACCGGGCCGGGATCGACCCGTCCGTCCTCCACCTGGAGATCACGGAGAGCGTCACGGCCAGGGAGGGGATCGCCTACCTCGAACACCTTCATGCGTTGCGCCGGATGGGGGTGAGGCTCGCGATCGACGACTTCGGGACCGGCGAGTCCAGCCTGGCGGCTCTGCGCCGCTATCCGATCGATACGGTCAAGATCGACCGGGAGTTCATTGCCGGGGCTGACACCGACGACGATGCCGCCGCGATCGTCCGGGCGGTGGTGGGAATCGGGCGGGCCCTCGGTCTGCGGGTGATCGCCGAAGGCGTCGAAACGGAGGGGGAGCATCGGCTGCTGCGTGGGCTCGGGTGCGCCTACGCGCAGGGGTACCTTTTCGGCCGGCCCATGCTGGCCGACGACATCACCGCCCGGCTCCAGGCGCAGATCAGCGCCCAGACACTCCAACCGATCATCGTCATCGATACGGAGCGGGCTGAACCGGCCGGATAGCCATCAGAGCCCGCTCAGGGCCTCGCGCTGGGCGGCGAAGACGTCGGCCAGGCCAAGCTGGGCCAGCTCCAGCAGGCCGGCGAGCTGGGCCGGGCTGAACGGCGTCTTCTCGGCCGTCCCCTGGATCTCGACGTAAGCGTCCTGGTCGGTCATGACGACGTTGAAGTCGACGTCGGCGCCGCCGTCCTCGGAATAGTCGAGGTCCAGCAGCGTCCGACCCTTGACGACGCCGACACTGATCGCCGCGACCGCCGCCGTCAGGGGGTCGCGCCTCATCGCCCGGCGAGTGAGCAGCCCACGGCACGCCAGCGCGAGGGCGACGTAGCCGCCGGTGATCGAGGCGCAGCGCGTCCCGGCATCGGCCTGGATGACGTCGCAGTCAACCGTCACCATCCGCTCGCCGAGCGCACTCAGGTCCGTGACGGCCCGGAGGGAGCGGCCGATCAGCCGCTGAATCTCGACGGTCCGTCCGCCCGGCTTGCCGGTCTCGACCTCGCGCCGGGTTCGCTCCTTGGTCGCCCTTGGCAGCATCGCGTACTCGGCCGTGACCCAGCCGCGACCCTTGCCCTGCATCCAGCGTGGCACCCGCTCCTCGACCGTGGCCGTGACGATGATCCGCGTGTTGCCCTGTTCGATCAGGCACGACCCCTCGCCGTAACCGTAGGTGTTGGGCGTGATCTTCAGCGGCCGGAGCTGTTCGGCGGCGCGGCCATCGGCGCGCTGGAAGGGCAGGGTCAGGTCGGGGTCGGCCCGGTGGAACGCGTCACGCATCGGTTGGTTCTCCTGGTGGATTCGTCAGGCTCGGGGACACCGGCGACACCGGCGACATCGCCGCCTGCCGGTCCCTTCAGGACCGGTTGGGGGTCGGAACGTCACGTCTGGCCCCCAATGCCGAATCGCATGTCGTTCAGCTGGTCACTTCGGGGGCGGTCCCATCCGGTCCGGTAGGCGGCTCCACATCGGCCTCGTCGCTCTCAGGCATCGTCATCGTGCGCGCGTAGATCTCCTCGATCCGCCGCATTCGCTGCCGGAGTTCGACCTCGTAGCCGCGGTCCTTCGGCTGGTAGTAGATGTGCCCAGCGATGTTGGCGGGGAGGTTCTGCTGGCCGACGATCCCGTCTTCGAAGTCGTGGGCGTACTTGTACCCGTCGCCGTAACCGAGCGTCTTCATCAGCTTCGTCGGGGCGTTGCGCAGGTGTAGCGGGACCGGATCGTTCCGGGTCGACTCGACGTCGGCGACGGCCAGCTTGTAGCCCCGGTAGACGGCGTTGCTCTTCGGCGAGAGGGCGAGGTAGACGACCAGCTCGGCCAGCGCCAGCGCCCCCTCGGGCATCCCGATGAAGTGGACGGCCTGTTGGGCGGCGACGGCGAGCGTCAGGGCCTGGGGGTCGGCCAGTCCGACGTCCTCGGAGGCGAACCGGACCAGCCGCCGGACGACGTAGAGCGGGTCGTCGCCGCGCTCCAGCATCCGGGCCAGCCAGTAGAGGGCGGCGTTCGGGTCGCTGCCGCGCAGCGTCTTGTGCAGGGCCGAGATCGCGTCGAAGTGGTCGTCACCGGACTTGTCGTACGTCCCCGCCCGGCGCTGGGCCGCCTCCGCGACGAGGTCGGGCGTGACGGTGCGCTCGCCGGACGGCTCCTTCAGGACGCCGGTCGACGCGAACTCCAGCGTGTTCAGGGCGAACCGGGCGTCGCCGTTGGCGAGGTTGGCCAGCGCCTCCATCGCGTCGGGTTCGACGGTGATCCCGTCCCGACCGAGGCCGCGCTCGTCGTCGGCCAGCGCCCGACGCATGATCTCGACGATGTCGTCGTCCTCCAGGGCGCGGAGGACGACGACGCGGGAGCGGGACAGGAGGGCGCTGTTGACCTCGAACGACGGGTTCTCGGTCGTCGCGCCGATCAGGATGACCGTGCCGTCCTCGACGTGCGGCAGGATCGCGTCCTGCTGGCCCTTGTTGAACCGGTGGATCTCGTCGATGAACAGCACGGTCCGCTGCTGGTGCATCCCGAGCCGGTCCCGCGCTTCCTGAACGGCCTTGCGCAGGTCGGCGACCCCGGCCGAGACGGCGCTCTGGGCGACGAAGTGGGCCCGGGTCGTGGTGGCGATGATCCTGGCGATCGTCGTCTTGCCCGTACCCGGCGGCCCCCAGAGGATCAGGGAGGCGAGGCGGTCGGACTCGATCGCCTTCCGGAGTAACGTTCCCGGCCCAAGGACCTGCTCCTGCCCGACGACCTCGTCCAGCGTCCGGGGCCGCATCCGGGTCGAGAGCGGGGCCGACCGGGAGAGGGTCGCCGCCCGGGAGGCGTCGAACAGGCTCGGCGGACCCTGGGACCCGGAACTACTCATCTTCGAGGGTCTCCGCCAGCCAGGCCAGCCGGGCCTCGATCTGATCCATGTCATCCATCCTCAGTGCGTTCAGCTCGGCGATCACCTCGACGGCCATTGGGCTGACCGGCAGTGCCTCGACCTGGAGGCGTGTCGCGGCGCCGAGCTCGCCCATGGCTTCGAGTAGTTCTTCGAGCCGGTCCATCTCCAGCAGCGCCTCGTAGCCATCGTCCTCGACCGGACCTGGTTCTGGCTCACCCGCCTGGACGATCACGTCGATGACGGGTTCGTGCCGACCGTTGTCGCTCATCGCTGGTTTCCTCTCGTCGGTTGATGTCTCTCCCGGTGATCCGACGGGTCAGAGGCTGAGGATGGCGATCGCCGCCAACGCGACCGACCCGAGGCCGCCGTAGAAGACGACGTCGCGGGGCCGGATGTCATTCTGTTGGCTGAACGTCAGCACGATACCGGCGACGATGTAGAAGCAGACGAGGAGGGCGATCCCGCCCGTCCAGTTCCAGGTCGGCCACCAGTTGATCGCGACGGCGAACTGGCCCATCACCAGGGCCCCGAGCCCGGCGTACGCGAGGCGGCGAACGGCTGAGATGTCGGCCCGCTGGAGCGTCTCCAGGATCAGCATCCCGGAGACCAGGGCGATCAGACCGGCACTGAGCCACTCCGGCAACTTGTTGAGGTAGATCATCGACAGGGCGACGAAGGCGATCAGGTGGATGACCGTTCCGTGGGCCAGCGAGGCGACGCGGCTGGCGCTGTCGGTCAGGTCGTCGAGCAGGTCGCGGGAGAACAGCGCGACGAAGATGCTCACGGCGACGAGGAGTGGGCCGAGGACGAGGACCCAGACGTTGTGATAGGTGGCGATCAGCAGGATGGCGGCGGTCGTCGCCGTGGCGGCGACCAGCCAGGCGGTATAGGTCCCGGTCCGCTCGGTGGACTGCCCGACGGCGACGGCCGAGGTCCTGGCCGAGAGTTCGGCGAACTGAGAACCGGCGGCGGCGAGCAGGACGACGACGGCGGCCGCGACCCAGAAGACCGGTCCGGTTGCCCGCTGGAGCGGCATGATCTCCGACGGATCGACCGCGGACATCAGCGCGAGAATCCCGAGACCGAGGACGAGCAGACCGGCGCCGAGGCTGACGACGATGCCGGAGACGGACTGCGGCTGGACTCCGGACCGCGATCCCATGACGACCAGATCGTCGCCGGCGAGATGATCGACCCGGCCCGTGACCGGCGCCGGTGCGGCCGCGACCGCCGGACGGCCGGCGAACATTTCGGACGCCGGGACAGGCGGCGGCGCTCCCGGCCGTCCCGGCGGGGAGGCGGGCGGATCTGGCTGGGATGTCCTGCCCTGCGGTTGCAACTTCGGGTCGTCCTGCAAGGGACCGCTCCTGACGATGACGCGACTGACCGGCGCGACCGGCCAGCGGCCTGATCGCCGCACTGTACACAACATTGCCATGACTGCCTAACCGGGCCGTTGGCCGGCCGCTGCGTTGAGGGCGGCCCAGCATTGTCCCAGAATATCCCCGGCGATCGCGCCCTCCCGGTGGATGACCAGTTTCCCGTTCGCCTGCCCGATGACCGTCGAGGCGATCACGAGCCCGGATGGGCCACCGTCGAGCACCCAGAGCAGACCCTTCTCGCCAAGCTCACGCTGGACGGCGGCGGCGTCGATCAGGGGTGGTTGACCGGATCGGTTGGCGCTCGTCACCGCCAGTGCCCCACCAGCCAGGCGAAGGAGCGCTCTCGCGACGTCGTGGTCCGGCACCCGGACCCCGACCGTCCCGTCAGCCGCGACGACGTCGGCGGGCAGATCCGGCCGGGCGGGGAGCGCGACCGTCAGGCCGCCCGGCCAGAACCGGTCGGCCAGCGCGAGCAGTCGATCCGACGCGGTTCCTCTTTCGAGGGACGTGGGCCGGAGCAACAGACTGGCGGCGGCCGGGTCCGTTACGAGGACAGGAAGGGTCTGGGCGCGTTCCCGGCCCTTGATCGCGAAGATGGCGGCCAGCGCCGATGGCGAGTCTATCGCGGCGGCGAGCCCGTAGACCGTGTCGGTCGGAATGGCGACGACCGCGCCACCCAGGAGCTGGCGGGCTGCCTCCTCGATAGCAGCTCGCCCAGTGGCAATCGTCACGCCGTCCCTGAGCAAACGGACGGCGTCGAACGAGTGGGTGGCATAGCTCACGGACGAACGGTCGGGTGGGAACGGTAAGCCGACCCATCATTCCGCGGAACTGAGGAGCGATTGCTCGTCCCGAAGCCGGCCATCAAGGGATCGGCCGAAGGACATTGGACTCGTCGCAGAGTGCCTGGTGTGACATTCCGATCGCGCGGTGCCGGTCTTCGCCTGCGTGTTCGCAACCAGTGTCCTCCAGCCAGTCCCTCCAGGACCGATCTGCTGTCGCGCCAATTCTGAATCGCGGTCCCAAGGCTGGGCAGCGCACGGGAAGGCAATCCGGTCCTGGACGAAGCGATGCCTGCCAGGTTAGAGGCTCGACTTGATCGTCGCGGCGAGGGCGGGCGTGATCCCGTCGACGGCGACCAGATCCTCCTCGCTGGCCTCGCGGATGCCCTTGACCGACCCGAAGCGCTTGATAAGGGCCTTCTTGCGGGTCGGGCCGATGCCGGGGACGCTATCCAGGCTGGAGGCCACGGCGGCCTTGCTTCGCTTCTGCTGATGGAAGGTGATCGCGAAGCGGTGGGCCTCGTCGCGGATCCTTTGGATCAGGTAGAGCGCCTGGCTATCTCGGGGCAGAAGGATCGCCTCCGGTCGGCCGGGCAGGAACAGCTCCTCGTTCTCCTTGGCCAGCCCGGTGATCGCCTGGCCGGTCCAGCCGACGGCCTCCAGCGCCTCGACGGCCGAGCTGAGCTGGCCCTTGCCGCCGTCGACGATGACGAGGTCGGGCAGCTTCGTCCACTTGCTGTCGTCGGGTCTGTCGCCGTTCCGCTTCACGCCGTGCTCATCGGTCCCGGCGGCCCGGCGAAAGCGGCGCTGGATCACCTCGCTCATGCTGGCGAAGTCGTTCGACCCGTCGACCGTCCGAATCGTGAAGCGGCGGTACTCCCGCCTGGCCGGCTTGCCATCCTCGAAGACGACCATGCTGGCGACCGTGTTGGTTCCCTGGAGGGTACTGATGTCGAAGCACTCGATCCGGCGCGGCATCCGTGGCAGGTCCAGCGCCTCGGCCAGCTCGGTCAGGGCGGCGGTGGTCTTCATCTCGTCCGAGAGGAACTTCAGCCGGCTCTGCTCGAGGTTCTCGCTGGCGCTCTTGGCGACCATCTCGACCAGCTGCTTCCGGTCGCCCCGCTGTGGGACGATCAGCTCGACCCGGCCGCCGCGCCGCTCCCGCAGCCAGGGGATGATGATCTCCTCATCAGCGGCCGGCAGGCGGTGCTCCAGCAGCAGGAGGGGCGGGACGATCGCGGCGTCGATGTAGAACTGCGAGACGAAGCTGGACAGGATCTCGCTGGGCTGGTCCTCAAGCGTCGAGCGGACGGCGAAGAACTCGCTGCCGAGCATCTTGCCGTTGCGGAGGAACCCGGCCTGGACACCGGCGTCGCCGCCCGGTCCCTGGGCGACGGCGAGGATGTCGGCGTTGAGGCCGTTGGGGGAGACGATCTTCTGGCGCTCGAGGACGTGATGGACGGCCTCGATCCGGTCCCGCAGCTCGGCGGCGCGCTCGAAGTTCCAGGCGTCGGCGGCCTGCTGCATCTCGTCCTCCATCGGCGCCAGGATCTCGTCGCCGCGGCCGGAGAGGAACAGGGCGGCGCTCTCGACGGCCTTCATGTACGTCGGGCGATCGACGGCGCTGATGCACGGCGCGGTGCACTGGTGCATGTGGTAGTAGAGGCAGAGGTCGTCGTGGCCGGTGATCTTCTTGTCGCACTTGCGGTAGGTGAACAGCCGGTTGATCAGGTGCAGGGTCTTGTGCATCTGCCCGGCAGCGGTGTAGGGCCCGTAGTAGCGGCCGCCGTCGTCGACGACGCGCCGGGTGATGATGACGCGGGGCCACTCCTCGTTCGTGATCTTGAGGTACGGGTAGGTCTTGCTGTCCTTGAGGAGGATGTTGTACTTCGGCTGATGCTTCTTGATCAGCTCGTTCTCGAGGATCAGCGCCTCGGCCGCGGTGTCGGTCCGGATGACGTCGAAGTCGACGATGTGCCGGACGAGCTCGCGGGTCTTGGGGTCCTTGCCGCGCTCGGACTGGAAGTAGGAGCGGACGCGGTTGCGCAGGGCGATGGCCTTGCCGACGTAGATGATCGCGCCGGTGTCGTCCTTCATCAGGTAGACACCGGGGGCGACCGCGAGAGCGGCGAGCCGGGTCGTGAAATCGGGTCGGGAGGTGGGGCGGGGATCTGTATTCACGGGTCGAGTATACCCGCCGGATTGCTGGAACCACGCTGACAGACACGCGACCATCGCCTGAAGAGGAACAGGCGCCGCGCGGTCTCGTAAGGGCTCACACGCTTTGCCCCTGCGGAACGGCGCCATGATGGCCACGGATGCTGTGGCGTGGCAGCGCCCACGTCCGGGCGATGACGGGCTGGCCGGACTGTCAATGCCGAATACCTTGCCCGAAGGTTGATTCGGCCGAATCACCTGCCGCATCGCACGGCCTTACGCCTGACCTGAGCGAGCGTTTCGGTGCCGGCGCAGGAGTCCGAACGCCATGCCTCCGACGGCGACGGCGGCGAACACGGTCAGCGAGACGATGGTGATCGTCCACATGACGTCGGGATAGTTCCGGATCATCCAGGTGTAGAACAGCGACTGCGGGATGATGCCAACGATCGTCACGAGGACGAAGGTCCGGAACCGGATGTTGAGCAGTCCCGCACCGTAGGAGACGCCGTCGAAGGCGACGCCGGGTACGAGCCGGAGCAACAGGATGCTGTACGCGCCCCAGCGACCGAAGCTCCAGTCGAGAGAGTTCAGGCCGAACCGTCCGACCAGTGCTTCGACCGGGCCACGCCCGATGGAGCGTGCGATCCCGAAGCAGACGATGGCCGCCAGCGTCTGCCCGATGACGCTGAGTACCGTCCCCCAGAACGTACCGAGGGCGATCCCGTTGGCGAAGACGACGAGGGAACCGGGGATCGGGGCGAGGATCGCCTGCCCGATCATGAGTCCCAGGGAGATCACCGGACCCCAGACACCGAAGGAGCGCAGGTAGTCGCCGAATTCCTGCTGGTCGCCCGAACTCAGGATCGACCAGCCATGCTGGACTTCGGCCCGAAGGGGCGGAACGAGCGCGTAGGCAAGCAGGCCGGCGGCGAGGATCACGAGGGGCGCGATAGCCTGCACGCGACGAACGCTCAGGAACCTGGCGGTGCGGTCGAGCAAGCGGTTACGACGAGGTTGACCCTCTGTCGTTCCGTGAGGGTGACGTAACAGCGTATTGTTGGGCTGGGAGGTCATGGTCCAGCGTCCTTTCCTTGAGGGGCGTTGACATGGGTGATGACCTCTTCAAGGTAGGCTCCGGTCCTCTTGCCAGCATCGTCTCGCCGGACTGTTCCGTCGGCCCGTCACCCGTCCGGCCGCAGTAGTCCGCTCTCCAGGTCACGCCTGGCCAGGTGGCGACCGCACCGTGAATGGAGAGCCGGACCGGTCGGTGTCTCTATCCCCGGACACAGAACGGATCCGGCCCAGGGTGGACACCCTGGGCCGGATCCGTTCTGAATCATTCTGCGAAGACAGGCGACTGATCGCTGAGCCACCTGGACCCGTCTACGCGTCGCGGCGCTTCAGGAGAACCGCGGCGATCACCAGGAATCCGACGACCCAACCGGCGAGGACGATTCCGCCCATCAGGGGAGACAGCAGGTCCGAACGCGATTGGACCGTCGTGATGGCCGAGCCGGCGTTCGAGGGCAGGTACTTCAGGAACGTATCCTGGGCCGAGGTCGGGAGCAGGAAGCCGAGGAGCTGTGGCGCGAGCAGCAGCAGGACGAAGACGATACCGATCGCGCCGGCGGCCTGGCGGACGATGGTGCCGAGTCCGAGGCCGAGGAGAGCGATGGCGGCCAGGTAGCCGGCGGAGCCGATGATGACGCGGAGCACTCCGGTATCCGTCAGACTGGCGTTGTCGCCACTGATCAGGGCCTGCCCGAGGAAAAACGCGCCGAACATCGTCGGGACCGCAACCACGAGCGTGACGCCAGCGAGGACGAGGGCCTTGGCTCCGAGGACCGGGAGACGCGTCGGAACCGAGGCAAACGTGGAGCGGATCATGCCGCTGGCGAATTCACCGGTGATGGCGAGGACGCCCAGGATGCCGATGACTATCTGGGCCAACAGGTTGCCGCTGAGACCGACGGAGATCGGGTCGTCGAAGGCGTCAGTGTCGGTTGAGCCGGCGGTGAAGGTGGCCGCGGCGATCGCGCCGATGCCGAATATGAGGAGCACGGTCGAGATCAGGGTGAGCCAGTTCGACCGGAGGCTGCGGAACTTGACCCATTCCGAGCGGATCACCCTTGGGAACGTGACTCCAAGATCCGAAGGGTTGAGGCGCCCGGAGGCGTCTGGCCGAGTGTCGACGGTGCGCTCGGGCTGTGCGGTCTGCTGAAGGATGGCGGTGGCCATGGGAGTTCTCCTTGTGGGGTGCGACGGTCGAGCCGTCCTGAGGGTCGGTGGGTCGGGTGTGTGGACGATGGGTCAGGCCGCGGTGGGCTGGTACTCGACCGAGTCGTGGGTCAGGGACATGAAGGCCTCTTCCAGTGACGCCTCCCGGGGGATGAGGGCATGCAGCGGGATACCTTTGGCGAAGGCGAGGTCCCCGATCTCGGCGGCCCGTAACCCCGTCACGGTGATCACGTGGTCGTCCTCGGTCGAATCGATCGAGACGCCCTCGCCGAGAAGTGCCTGGGTCAGGTCAGCGGGGTAGGGGGTGGTGACATCTACGTGGCCGTTGCTGCCAACCTGGCGGAGCTCGTCGACGGTCATTTCGGCGATCATCCGTCCGCGGCCAATGATGATCAGGTGCTCGGCCATCAGACCCATCTCGGAGATGAGGTGGGACGAGACGAAGACCGTGCGGCCCTCGTCGGCCAGCCCCTTGAGCAGATGTCGGATCCAGAGGATGCCCTCGGGGTCGAGCCCGTTGACCGGCTCGTCGAGGATGACCGTCTCAGGATCCGCCAGGAGTGCCCCGGCGATCCCAAGCCGCTGCCCCATACCCAGCGAGAACGAGCCGGCCCGCTTCTTCGCCACGGAGGCGAGGCCGACGAGGTCGAGGACCTCGTGGACACGGCGGTCGGATACGCCGGTGGTCGCGGCCATGGCCGAGAGGTGATCGTAGGCTGATCGCCCGGGCTGGAGCGCCCGGGCCTCGAGCAGGGCGCCGACCTCGTGGAGTGGTGCCCTGTGGTCCACGAGCGACCGGCCGTTGACTGTCGCGGTGCCGGACGTTGGGCTGTCGAGCCCCATGATGACGCGCATCGTGGTGGACTTGCCGGAGCCGTTGGGGCCGAGGAAGCCGGTGACGACGCCGGGCCGGACGGTGAAGCTGAGCGACTCGACGGCGATCTTGTCTCCGTACCGCTTGCTGATGGAGTCGACGACGATCATGGTGGATTCCTTTTCTGTCGGTCGCCAGGGATTTGGCGATGCATTCAGATTAGGTTCCCGCTCGTCAGCCGTCGTCGTCCCGCTGCGGTGTCTGGCGGGGACCGGTCTACTCCGGTTGCAGTAGTCGCGCCTGGTACGCAAAGACGACGAGCTGGGCCCGGTCGTGGGCGTCCAGCTTGACCATCGCCCGGTTGACGTGCGTCTTCACGGTGAACGAAGAGATGAACAGGGACTCGCCGATCTGCTCGTTCGACAACCCTTTCGCGACCAGGATCAGGATCTCCCGTTCACGATCGGTCAGGTCGGCGACCGACTGGGTATGCCGACCCTCCACGTTCGAGCTGTCGCTCGCCGTTGCCGGCTGAGCGAGGAAGCGCTCGATCAGCGATCGGGTCGCCCATGGCGAGAGGAGCGACTCTCCGCCCGCAACGGTTCGGATCGCGTCGACGATCTCGTCGGGCGTGGCCCCCTTGCCGAGGAAGCCGCTGGCGCCGGCCTGGAGCGCCTCGGCCACGTGGTCGTCTGTCTCGAAGGTGGTCAGGATGACGATGCGGACCCCGGCCATATCCTCATTTGCCCGGATGAGCCGCGTCGCCTCGATCCCGTCCAGACCGGGCATCCGGATGTCCATGAGGACGACGTCGGCTCGCTCGTCGTGGGCGCGTCGGACCGCGGCATTGCCGTCAGCGACATCACCGACGACGAGCAGATCGTCCTCGAGTTCGAGGACACCGCGGAGTCCGGCCCGGATCAGCGGTTGGTCGTCGACGATCAGGACCCGGATCATGGGAACTCCTCCGCCGCGACCGACGTCCCGCGGCTGTAGGGAATGATGGCCCGCACGACGTATCGGCCGTCCGGTCGGAGGCCGGCGGTGACGGTTCCGCCGACCGAGCCGACGCGCTCGTGCAGGCCGACCACCCCGAATCCCGTACCCGTACCCGTGGACCGGGACGGACCGCCGGGAGCCGGGCTCCATACCGCGTTCGACACCGTGATCACCAGCCCGTCAGTTTCATACGAGATGGTGACGTGCGTGTCCCCCGGGACACCGTGCTTGGCGGCATTGGTCAGCGCCTCCTGGATCACCCGGTAGGCCGTCAGCTCACCGGCCGCGTCCAGCGTGACTGCCGCGCCCCGGACCGTCCAGTTGATCCGGTCGTCGCTGTTGACATACGTCTGAACAAGGTCGCCGACCTGGCTGAGACCCGGGGTAGGGGCGCGCTGTTCCACATCCTCCGGTGACCGCAAGAGCCGGAGCACCGCCGACAGGTCGTCGAGCGCGGACCGGGCGGCCTCGCCGACCCGATCGATGGCAACCACGGCGGTGTCGATCGCGTCCCGTGACATCGCGCGTGACGCCAGCCCGGCCTGGATGTTCACGACGGCGATATGGTGAGCGACGATGTCGTGTAGTTCCCGAGCGATACGGAGCCGCTCTTCGGCCACCCGGGTCCGGGCGAGCTGCTCACGGGTCTCCTCGGCGCGACGCGCTCTGTCCTCCAGGACCTGAACATAGTTGCGGCGACTTCGCACGGCGTCACCCACCGCGGCGGCCAGCGCGATCCAGACCACACCACTGATGATGGGCTCGACATCCTGCCTGTCATCTGTGGTCGCCAAGAGCAGGCCGACGGCCGTGACGAGGGTGATGACCGTCGCGATCACCGTGGTCCGCCTCGGCCGCCGGCTGGCAATCGTATACAACGCGATCACGGTGCCAACGGCCACCGACGCGACCTGCGCCCCCGCAACCAGGGTTGGAACCACCATGGCCAGCACGACGCCGAGCACGACCAGGGGATACCGACGGCGAAGCGCGACGGCGCCCGCAATCACGACCGAGATGACGACGGTCGTGATTGCGGGTTTGCTCGCGCCGTTGTTGAAGAGGGGAAAAATGAACGGCAGGACGGCGATGAGCAGCACGATGCCAACGTCCAGAAATGTCTGAATCCATCGCGCCCTGACGGCATGGCTCATCGCTTCCCAGCTCTCCCCGGCTTCCGAGTGGATCTGCCATCTGACGATCAGGGCCTCCCGTCTCGCCCTCGATCAATCATCGTATGTCGGCCCTGCGGTGGAGCTCCTGGGGGAATTGCCAACCGAGATTCTTTCCTAGACCTCGGCGAAGAGGATGGCGACGGGGGACGGGATCTCGACCGGGTCGCCGGTCTGGGAGAGCAAGCCGGTCTCCGGGTCGCGGCGGAAGACGATGATGTTTCCGGTGGTCTGGTTGCCAACGAGCAGCCACGCGCCGGTCGGATCGAGGGCGAAGTTGCGGGGCGTCTGGCCGCCGGTCGGCTGGTGGCCAACGAGCGTCAGATCGCCGTCCTCGTCGACGGAATAGATCACGATGCTGTCGTCACCCCGGTTGGAGCCGTAGAGATGCAGGCCGTCCGGCGTGATCGCGATCTGGGCGGTCGTGTTCTCGCCGGAGAACCCGTCCGGCAGCGTCGGGACCGTCTGGCGCTCGGTCAGGCCGCCGTCGGCGAAGGCGTAGCTGGTGATCGTGTTGTTGAGCTCGTTGATGACAAAGACCATCGTGCCGTCCGGCGAGTAGGCGAAGTGCCGCGGTCCGGCCCCTGGCGCGGCGTGGGCGACGGCGCCTTCAGCCGAGCCGGGGTTGAGCCGACCGGTGTCGGTGTCGAGGTCGTAGACGGTGATCGTGTCCAGTCCGAGGTCGGTCGCGAGGACGTGATAGCCGTCCGGGGCCGGGGAGACCATGTGGGCGTGCGGACCGTCCTGCCGGCCGGGATCGTGGCCCGTGCCGGTGAACGTGATCACGTCGCTGGACGGCTGGAGGTGGCCGTCCTCACCGATCGGGTAGACGGCGAGCGCGCCGTCGCCGTAATTGGCGACCATCGCGTAGCGGCCGGGCTTGTCGATGCTGATGTAGCAGGGGCCGGCGCCGTGGCTGGTCTCCTGGTTGAGTTCGTGAAGCCCTCCACTGGTCAGGTCCCGGTGGAAGGCCGAGACGATCCCCGGCTCGGACTCGTTGGCCGAGAAGACGAACCGGTTGGTCGGGTCGATCGCGAGGAAGGACGGGTTGGCCGCGCCCATGACCGTCTCGGTTGGGGTCATGGTGCCGCTCTCGGGCTCGAACCGGAAGACGTAGATCCCGTTACCCTTGTCCGCTCCGGTGTAGGTCCCGACATACACGAACATCTGCTACTCCCTCTGGTGGGGCGGCCGCTGCCCGCTCGGATCATGGCAGCGCCGCGACGAATCCGTTCCACGACGGGGACATGGTCGCAGGTGCCGCCCCGAACAGGCCAGCCCAGAGCAGCCGGGTCGCCCAACCGGGAGCCGGACCCCACCCCTCGGCCAGCCGGGTGAGACCGCGCATGTCCAGCGTCGGATCGTGGTAGGCCAGGCGCGCGGCCCGCAGGAGAGCCACGTCGCCGGACGGCCAGACAGCGTCGTCCGCGACGCCCCAGAGCAGGGACGAGCGCGCCGTCCAGGGACCGACCAGCGGTAGCTCGCGCAGCAGGGCGAGCCGCGCGTCGGTCGGCAGCGTCGCCCAGTCCGGCCGCCTGTCCGGGAGCCGGCCGCCGGCGGCGATCCGGGCGATCGTGACGAGGGACTCGGCCCGCCGCCAGGTCACCCCGCTGGTCCGGACCTGCTCCACCGTCGCCGTCGCCAGGCGCTCGGCCGCCGGCAGGGGCCAGAACGGGCGTCGGGCGATCTCGACGGCGTCGGAGAGGAGTGCGGCCAGCCGCCGCTGGGTAGTCGCCGCCGAGGCGACCGAGATGCTCTGGCCGACGATGCTCGTCACCAGCCCGAGATAGACCGAACCGTGGGCGAACGGCCGCAGCCCGGGGAAGCGATCCGCGAGGGCGGCGATCACCGGGTCGTCCCAGTCCGGCGCGACGCGATCCGTATTGACGATCGGCGCGATCAGGTCGACGGCGTGCGGGACCGGAGCGGCGACGGCGAGCGTATCGGAGTTGGCGACTGGCCAGGCGACGATGGGAACCGTGCTGCCGTCGGCGTCGAAGCTGACCCGGATCAGGCACCCATCGCGCCAGTCGAGGTCGGGCCAACGACCGGCCGCCCAGGCGACCGGGCCGCAGGTCTCGGCCAGTGAGAAGCCGTGGCCGCTCGGAAGGATCGTCGTCGCCCAGTTGCCGGGGAGCCACGCCGGGCCAGAAGGATCCGTCTCCGTCATCGATCGAGTCCGGCGAGGGCGGCGTCGAGGACCGCGTCGCCGCCGGAGAGCACCGACGCGACGGTGATCGGGACGTCGAGCGTCGGGGCGACGCCCTGTCCCTCCAGCCAGATCCTGTCGCCGTGCAGGAAGCGGCCGAGCGGGGCCTGGAACAGCGCACCACCGGGCAGCTGCCAGAACGAGACCGTCGCGACGACCCCGCCCGTTGGCCCGGTTCCGGCGACGACCGTGGCCGGATTCGCCGCGAGAGCTGCCGCCAGGAGCTCACAGGCCGAGACGCAGCCGGAGTCGATCAGGACCGTGACGTCGCCGGTCCAGAGCGCATCGTTGGGACGCACGATCAGCTTGCCGGAGAGACCCCAGTGGCCGCTATCGTCCGCGATGCTGAGGTCGGCGAGGTTGACGGGCTGGTTGATGAAGGAGCCGGCCAGGTAGAGCGCGACGGCCAGGACGCCGCCGGGGTTGCCGCGCAGATCGAGGATGAGCGACTGCGTGCCGGACGCCTCCATCTGCTGGATGGCGTTGTCCCACGCCGCGACGATCAGGGCCGGCGTCGCGGCGAAGGTGGTGACCCGGATGTAGCCCGTCATCGGGTCGATCAGGCGGGACTCGACCGGGGAGTGGACCCGCCCCTCGACGCTGGCGCTGTCCCGCCCGAGCAGCCGGTAGACGCTCTCCAGGTCCTCGGTGCGGACCAGGGTCATCGTCCGGGCCGAGACGTCGCCGGGGTTCCGGGTCGCGAGCGTGACTCCGGAGCCGACCGGCCCGAGCGGCAACAGTTCGAGCTGCTGGGCGGCGCGGGCCGGATCGCTCGAGACCGGCTGGACGATCGTCGTCGCCGTCAGCACGTCGACCGGCCGGACGCCGTCCCAGAGACCGAGCGTCGCCCCGCGCGCGATACCGGCCGAGTCGGCCGGCGAACCGGGTTCGACGGCGGTGACGATGAGCTGGTCGCGGTCGGTCCGGGCCAGCCGGAGCCCGAGCGAACCGCCGAACCGTTGCCGGAGGACGGTCAGGCTTGGGGAGACGGCGAGGTGGCCATCGCCGATCTCGACCGCGAGCCGCATCATCGCGCCGGCGAAGGCGTCAGTGTCGGCCGCCGCCTCTGCCGAGACGACCTCGGGCCGGTAGGTCGCCACGATCGCGTCCCAGTCGATCCCCTTGAGATCGGTAAACGGGTAGCCCATCCGCAGGTCGGCGACGAGCTGGTCGAAGGATTCGACATAACCCGACGTTGACAGGTTCCGGGTCCCGCCGAAGCCGGAGACGATCGAGACGTCGACCGTCTCGTCGCGGATGGCGGTGAAGGAGGCCGCGTCGAGATCGATCAGCGACCAGCCGGCCTCGACCGGCATCGTCGGGTCGTCGTCGGTCAGGAGTAGCCCGTCGGGTCCCGTGCCGGACGGGAACCGCTGGCCGGCGCCGTCGGCCCAGACGAGCAGGCGCCCGCCGACGATCTCCCAGGTGCCGGCCGCGAGCCGGAGCGAGGAGTAGCCGGTGGGCCAAGCGGAATACTCGAACGGGTCGAGAAAGGGCGAACCGCCGAGGTCGGCGTGGACGTTGACGGAGAAGACCTGCACCCCCTCGACCGTCGCCGGCGCGAAGGCGTGGAGCCGCCCGAGCGGCCGGGCAGGGAGGCCGAGGTCGAAGACGGGTTGTCCGGCATCGACGCGCAGCGGGGCGATGACCTGACCGGCGGGGTCGAGGACGGCCGTCAGGTCGCGGTCGAGGTAGGCGCTCAGATCGGTCAGGGCGGCGAACGGCGGGGCGTCGCCACCCAGCCCGATGTCGGCTCCGGCGATCCCGCGGACGGTCTCGATCCCGCCGCCCATGGCCGGAATGGGTGTCCCGCCGGATTCCTGGGCGGCTGCCAGCCAGCCGGGGATCGCCAGCAGGAGTGTCAGGGCCATGACCACGGCCAGCCAGCGACGCTGGTGGCGGGGCGCCAGAGGTCGGGCGAATCGGCGGTCGAGGTCCGGGATCGACAACGGGCTTCGTCCTTTCACGAGACGGTGATGTCGATGGTAGCAGCCGGTCAGCCGGGAGGGGGTCTGGCGGTGAAGTCTCGCAACCGTTGCGTGACCGGATGCCACGTCGGGAGGCTGGATACGCCCGGGTAAGTGGTACCATCCGGCCACGGGATACCGATGGTAGGGCAATGTGAGCGATTCCCGGGCCGTGCGGCGACCACGCTGGGGGTCGGGCGAACGTGTCGATCGATGTGAGGACTCTTAGACCAATGGCCAACGACCGGAACGTTGACCGGACCACCGCCGGACCGCGAATGGCGGACGAGAAGCGGGAAAGCGTCGCCGCCGACCGCCGGGCACGGCGCGAGCAGCTCGTCCAGGAGCGCCGCAAGGACCGCGTCACGGTCAAGGAGCGCCAGAAGCGCCAGCGCCTGATCAACCTGGGCGCTCTCGGTGTAACGGCGCTGGTGCTGATCGTGGTGATCGCCGCCGTCGGCGCCAACTGGTGGAATGACCGGCAGGGCAATGAGGCACTGGCGGGGGTCGTGTCCTATGAATACATCTCGAATCAGCATGAGGACGGTGAGTTGACCTACACGGAGTCGCCTCCGGTCGGCGGTCCGCACAACAGTGCCTGGCAGAACTGCGGGTACTACGGCGCCCCGGTCCCGAACTGGAACGCCGTCCATTCGCTCGAGCACGGGGCGGTCTGGATCACGTACTCGCCGGACCTGCCACAGGACCAGATCGACCAGTTGCAAGCTCGGGCGGAGTCAGAGAGTTACATCCTCGTCAGCCCGTATCCGAACCAGACGTCGCCCGTCGTGGCGACGTCCTGGAACCATCAGATCGCGCTGACCGGTGCCGACGATCCGGGTCTCAACGCCTACGTCGAGAAGTATCGGATCAATCAGGAGTTCACGCCGGAGCCGGGTGCGAGTTGCACCGGAGCCAATTCCGGTACCCTCCCGCTCTAGGCATGACGGGAACGGCCGACCATAACGCCGGATGGTCGGCCGTACCGGTTTTCGGAGAAACCACGCATGACCGATCGAAGACCCGACCCAGGTGGCTTAAGGGACAACCCTCGGCGCCGATTCTTCTGGCCGACGATTGCCGCCGTCCTCGCCCTCATCGTCGTCATCGCCTCGGCCGGCTCGGCGTTCGCGTTCCGGAGCGACGAGCCGGGGGCCGAGTCGGCCGAGGCCGGTTTCCTTCGCGACATGGTGACGCATCATGGCCAGGCCGTGGAGATGTCCCTGATCGTCTACCGGCGGACGGCGGACGACGACGTGGTCACCATGACCTACGACATGGCTACGACCCAGCAGTCCCAGATCGGCATGATGATCGCGACGCTTGATCTGTGGGGACTATCGCAGACCGGATCAGACCCGGCGATGAGCTGGATGGGGCACCCGACGACGGGCCCAATGCCCGGCATGGCGACGCCGGAGCAGGTCGATCTGCTTCGGACCCTGCCGCCCGAGCAGGCCGACGCCCTCTTGCTCCAGCTGATGATCGTGCACCATCGGGCCGGCGTGGAGATGGCCAGCTCGCTCCTTGATCGCTCGGATAACGCCGATGTCCGGCGCCTGGCCGAGGCGTTCTCCCGGTCCCAGGACATCGAGATCGCCAACATGAACGCGATGCTCGTCGCGCGTGGGCAGGCGCCAGTCGACGGGAGCGCCGTTCCGGGGATGACCGGGATGGACATGACGACCGACGCAACGCCGGGCAACACTGATCACGGCGGCTGATCGACCTGTGCGCTGCCGCCGACGCAAGGATGACGGAGGAAGAGACCGACGGCCGCCCTAGCCGTGGACGGCCTGGCTCGGGAGCGGCGCTATGCGTCCTGACGGTCTGGACGACCGTCACCATTGCCCAGCCGGCTTCCGAGCCACCGCGACCTTGCAGATGGTCCCCTAGAGTCGTTACGCTCTCGCCGCACCTGAGCCTGGACATCTTTGGCCGGGGGCGACATCGCTTCTCGCACGAGTGACTGACGGGCGCGAAGCGCAGTGCCGGTTTCCCGCGGCGACATGTCCGGACGAACCGGACGCGGCAACCGCTAGACGTCCGGCCACTCCAGCATCCAGCCACCGTCGACGAAGATGGTGCTGCCGGTGACATAACTCGCGTGGTCGCTGACCATGAACACGACCGTGTTGGCAATGTCCTCCGGTTGCCCCGCCCGCCGGGCCGGGATCTGCGCCTCGGCCTCCCGTAGGACCCGGTCGTCATTACTCGCCCCGGCGTTCATCTTGGTCAGGATCATTCCCGGCGCGACCGCAAGCACCCGGATGTTCTCCGGTGCCAGCTCAAGCGCCAGCGCTCGGGTGAGGTTCCGTAGCCCGCCCTTGGACACCGTGTAGGCCGGGGCGCCGAGGCCGGGCGCCTCTTCATGGACCGAGGTGATGTTGACGATCCGGCCGCCGCGGCCCTGCTCGCGCATCTTCCGGACGGCGTGCTGGGTACAGAGGAACGGCGCCGTCAGGTTGACCGCGAGAACGTGGTCCCAGTCCTCGGCCGGCTGCTCGACGCCCTGACCCTTGCCGCCGACCCCGGCGTTGTTGACGAGGATGTCGATCCCGCCCAACGCGGTGAAGGTCTGCTCGAACAGACTCGCGATCGCGGCCGGGTCGGTCATGTTCGCCTCGACCAGCAGCGCCCGGCGGCCAGTCGCCTCGATCCTCTCACGGGTCACCTCGGCCCCCTTTCGGCTGGAATCCGTCCGGAAGTTGACGACGACGTCGGCGCCCGCCTGGGCCAGCCCGATCGCGACCGCCTGACCGATTCCCGCACTGGCGCCGGTAACGACTGCGATCTTCCCGTCGAGACGAATATCCATTCGTGTTCCCTTCATGGCCCGTCCAGGGCTGATGCTTCGAACGAAGTCGACTTCAGGACCGGAAGTGCTCGTAGAGTGGGCCGATCATCGCGCCGTAGACGAGGTGCGGCGGCAGCGACTCGACGAAGGCCGGCCACGTCCAGTAGTCGTCGAGCTGGCCGTCCACCATCGCGGGGTGGACGTTCCGGGCGACGGACATGACGGGATAGAGACTCAGATTCTCGATCGTCAGCGCCGCCACGCCGCGGAGCCAGGCCGGGCCGGGCAGCCGGTCGTGGGCCAGCGCGGCGTAGGCCAGCCCGATGACGGCGCCGTTGGCGAGGTGGAGGACCGCGCCGACCGGGCGGGCAACGTCGGGCCGGTTCGGGACGGCCGGGCGGCCGAGCAGGATCAGGTCGTCGATCCGGCTGCCGGTGATCCGGCGGTCGGTCTCCATCACGGCCGTGTAGGCGACGACCGAGATCACCCCGGCCCGGACGGCCGCGCCGGTGTCGACGTCACGGAACGCTGACCGGACGAGCGCGCTCACCTGTTCAAGCATCCATCTGGTCTCTCTGTGATCGGCGCGGCACTCGCCAACACGAACGCCGAAGCCATGCCATGCTGGCACGGACAAGGTCGCGGGTCGAGCGAGCGATCGGTCGGGTGGCTCCGGGTGACCACGAGTGGCTCCGGTTGGCTCCCGAGGGATCGCGGATGGAGGGAGGTCGGACCAATGGTACGGATGCTTCGCGGCTGGTGGGAGAGCCACAGACGGCTGGGTCGGGTCTACGCCCTCGCGAACATCGCCGTCGGCGCCGTCTTTCTCGTCGTCGCCCTGCTCGATGTCGAACTCGGCCTTGGCCACTACGCCCGCTGGCTGTTAGCCCTGCCCTTCGGCCTGGTACCGCTGCATTGCGGGCTGCTCGCCTTCCGGTACGGAAACGATCCTGGAACCGCCCGGCCGCTTCGCCTCGCCGGCGACATCGGTCTCTGGTCGCTGATGGCCCTCTTCACCGTCCTCGCCCTGCTCCGTGACGACCCGGAGTACGGCCCGCTCGTCACGCTGCTGGCCTTTGTAGTCGTAACCGCCGTTGGCGCCGTCATGAACGCCCGAAAGGAGTGGGCGAGGCTGGTCTCGCACCACCACGTGGCGCGGATCTGAAGACTTGCGCTCAGGGACGGCGCTGCGCACCGCGGGACGGTGTAGGCAACCGTGGGTCGGTTGGTGGCCAGGGCAACCGTCACATTGCTGGGTGGATTCCTGCGCAGAAGATTCCCGCCAACCGTTCTCCCTGGGGGAAGGGCTGGCGGGAACCATCTCGCTCAGAGCCCGAGAGCCGGCGCTAGATGTGAATCGGATGGCCGAGGAGGTCGTGGGCGGCCTCGCCGAGAACCTCGGAGACGGTCGGGTGCGGGTGGACCGACATCGCGATCTCCGTCCCGCTGACCTGGAGCAGCCGCCCGAGCGCCGCCTCCGCGATCAGCTCGGTCGCGTGGGCCCCGATGATGTGGACGCCGAGGACGTCGTCGGTGTCCGCGTCGGCGACGATCTTGGTGAAGCCCTCGGTGTGCCCTTCGATCGTCGCCTTGGCGTTGGGCCGCATCGGGAAGCGGCCGACCTTGACCTCGTGACCCAGGTCGCGGGCCTGCTTCTCCGTCAGCCCGACGCTGCCAATCTCCGGCTCGCAGTAGGTGCAGGACGGCGAGTTGAGGATGTCGAGCGGGAACGGTTGCTTCCCGGCGATGTGCTCGACCGCGATGATGCCCATGTGCATCGCCGTGTGGGCGAGCAGCTGCTGCCCGGTGATGTCGCCGATCGCGTAGATGTTCGGAACGTTCGTCTGCATCATGGGATTGACCGGGATGTACTCACCCGTGCCGTCCGTCGTGATGCCGACGGTCTCCAGCCCGATGTCCTCGACGTTGCCCTGCCGCCCGACGGCGACCAGCAACACCTCGGCCTCGGTCACCTTCTCCTTGCCCTTGGCATCCTTCGTCCGCATCGTCACGCCGGACTTCGTGATGTCGAAGTCGTCGGCCGTCGGCCGGGCGTCGTTGATGACCTCCAGCTTCGCACGCTGGAAGGACTTCGCCAGAGCCTCGCTCACCTCCTGATCCTCCTGCGGGACGACCCGCCCGACCAGCGTGACCTTGGAGCCGTAGCGGTGATAGATCGAGGCCCACTCGACCCCGGTCGCGCCGCCGCCCCGGATGATGAAGCTCTTCGGCAGCGTCGGCAGCACGACGGCGTGGTCGGAGTTAATCACCCGCTCGCCGTCGTAAGGCACGCCCTTGATCGGGCGGGGCCGCGAGCCGGTGTTGATGATGATGCTGGTCGCCTGGAGCTTGAACGACGCGCTGCCATCGACCGGCTCGACGCCGAGGGTATTCGGGCCGAGGATCGTCCCCCGGGCATGGAAGACGGGGATCTTGTGCTTCTTGTCGAAAAGGTACTGGAGGCCCCGGTACTGCCCGTCGACGACCTTCTTGGAGCGCTGCAGGGCCGTCTCGTAGACGAACTCGATGTCGCCGGTCGTGGTGATCCCGAACTCCCTGGCGCTCTTGACGGTGTCGAAGACATCGGCCGACTTGAGCATCGCCTTGGTCGGGATGCAGCCACGGTGGAGGCAGGTCCCGCCCAGCTTCTCGACCTCGACGACCGCGACGTTGAATCCGAGCTGCTTCGCGCGAATCGCGGCGACGTAGCCGCCGGTACCGCCGCCAAGCAGGACGATATCGTACTGGTTGCTGCTGTCCGCATTCATCGTGGTGACGGCGTCCGCCATTCGATCCTCTCTCCGTGGAGACTCGACGACAGCCCGGGTGGCCGGTCCCGGCCGGACTCCCGAGGAACGCACCGGTAACCGGTCCGCGTGTCGTCCAAACGGGGAGAGTATACCCGTGTCCGCCCTTGGAGTGACCGCTGATCTCCAGGCGGTGGCTCGCCCTCAGACGGTCGCGCGGTCGGGCCGGATCTGGCGCGGTGACCAGTGGAACCAGAGGTCGGCGGGCAGCGTATCGTCGTAGTCGTCGTCCGCGTCGGGCAGGCCCTCCTCCTCGGGCGTGAGGGGCCGGACCGCCTGGCGCCGGGTGCCGGTCGGATGGAGCTGGTCTCGCCGGTCGTCCATTGCCATGCGCCTCCGCCGTCTGTCCCGGCTGGCATGTCGGCTTCGCCGTCCTGCCGACCCCACCTCAACCCCTCCCCGGCCCGGTTCGGCACTGCGGTGAGTCGCTTCAGCGACGATCCGAGCTGGGGAAGGTGTTGGAGTCCAGTAACTTAAGAGAATCGAGGAGTAAGGAAAGAGGGGAGTCCCCGAGTATCTTGGAAGTGCCAACAAAGGGTAATACCTGGCGCATTCGCCAGTCAGGATTAGGTGGCGGGTTTCGCGTTCGCTCTGCTCGCCCGCAGTACCGGGTAGTACAGCTGCCGCGGTTGAGTCCTGAGGCTGCGTATCGATACAAGGTCGTTCTGTATGCCAATCGTCGGTCCGTGGAGGAAGCGTCGCTGGCATTCGGGAATCCCATCTCGACGATCTACCGCTGGCGTGCACGCTTCAATCCTCGCGATCTGTCCAGCCTCGAACCCAAATCAAGACGACCTAAACGTACCCGACGGCAGCAGTGAACTGCCGCACAGGAGCAGGCCGTGCTCGATCTCCGCACTCGGCACTCGGGTATGCCACTCTCATGGACTACCTCCACTCCCACGATTTCTCAGATGTATCGGACTAGTACAGGGGGCTGGCCTGGACTGCTGGCCGATAGCCAACGCCATGTCCCGACAGACCATTGCCCCTGAACACCCTGCCAGTATGGCACCGCCCCCAGCGCGTACCTACGGCCCCCTCCGTCCAACCCGGTTCGCCGCGGCCCGTTTCGGTGACAACCGGGCCGTTGCCGCGGTCGAAGCCCGTATGACACACTCGCGGCACCCGCTCCACCAGGCTACCGGCCGGATCTCGGTCCAGTCGCCGCCACGTCCGTCGCCGGACCATCGTCGGTCCGCGCGGCCCAGTTCCATGGGATCGGGGTCAGCGCCTGTGTCGCGTGCCGTTCGCCACGAGAGCCATCCGGGAGCGCCACTTCCTACATCCAGCATCACGGCGCCAGATGGCGTCGCTGCTCGTCAACTGGCCTTCCCGCCGCTCTCCGGGATGGTCGCCAATGAACCCGCCTTCGCCCACCCGTTCGAGCGCCATTTCGCCGGCCTGCTCGACAGCTACCGGATCCATTGGCGCTACGAGCCGACGACCTTCCTCCTCTCTCGCCGGCCGGATGGCACACTGGCCGAGTGCTTCACGCCTGACTTCTACCTCCCCGACCTCCGGACCTACGTCGAGCTCACCTCGATGCGGCAGGCGCTCGTCACCCGCAAGCACCGCAAGCTGCGCCGTTTCCGGGAGGCGTACCCCGGTATCAGGGTCGTCATGCTCTACCGGCGAGACTACCACCGGATGCTGTCGGCCTGGGGCGGGATCGGTCCAGCGGCCGCCTCGAGCCTGTCCGGCAGCGCCATTCCCGTCAGCGCGCGGTTGCTGTATCCGGATCAGCTCGTCAACGGGCGGCTGGACGAGCTCGCCTGGCAGATCGGGCGGCGGTACGAGGCTGTCGGCGAAGAGCCGCTCCTGATCGGCCTCGGAGCGGGCGGACAGCGGGTCGCCGCCGATCTCGCCGCCCGGTTGGTAGCTCTCCAGATGGCGCCGGTCGTCGATGGGCTGGTCTTCGATGTCCGGAATGGCCGCACTCGCGGCGTTCGGCAGGCCGGTGTGACGCTGTCGGGCCGGACCGCGACGCTGGTCGCGCCGATGCTCAGCACCGGGCTGACGACGGCGTTCGCCGCTGGCTGGCTCCGGCGGCGAGGCACGGTCGCCGTCGAGGTCTGCGCGCTGCTCGACCGGGCGTCGGCCCGGGTCGTCCCGGTCCCGGTCCGCTACGGCAGCCTCCCGGCCCCGATCGAGCACCTCGTGGGCTACGGCCTGGAACTGCGCCAGCAGTACCGCCACCTGCCCCACATCGCCGTCCTGGACGAGCCGTACGACGGACCGCTCCCCAGCGGGGCTATCGTGCCGTGATCGGAGCGGACGAAGATGACCGACGCTGAGATCACCGTCCGCCGCCTGTCCCCGGACGACTGGACGATCGAGCGGGACCTTCGTATCGCCGCGCTGGCCGATGCGCCGGCGGCCTTCGGGAGCCACCTCAGCGACGCCGAAGGGTTCTCGGAAGCCGACTGGCGCAGCCGCCTCTCAGGGCAGCTCCGGTTCACCGCCTGGCTGAATGACGAGCCCGTCGGGACGGTCGGCTTCGCCGCGGCCAGGGACCCCTACCCCGCCGGCACCGCTATCCTGGTCGGGATGTGGATCGCGCCGTTCGCGCGCGGTCATGGTGTAGCGAATCGGTTGGTCGCGGCCGTCGTCGAGCAGTGCCGCCGCGACGGGATGACCGCCATCTGGCTGTCCGTCAGCGACGGCAACGTCGTCGCCGAGCGGCTCTACGCCCGCCACGGGTTCGCCCGGTCCGGAACCGACCTCGAAGGGGACGGTGACACGTTCGATATGGTCCAACCCCTCGACCAGATGGCTCCTTAGCGGACGATCTGGCTGATTGCGAAACTGAACGCAGGCGACGAGATCCCTCCCCACCTCGCCTCTGCGGATGCGGCTGGAGAGGGGCTCATGCTGGTCGGGCTGAAGCCCTCCCGGGAAACGTGCCGCGTGGTGGCTCGTACCCTTCGCCATCCGGCAAGGACCGTAGGGACGAAACCGAGATGGGGAGGGGGCCGTGGCCGGGGACTGCTCGCCATCGACCAGCGCCGTATTCGGTCCACACCCTGCTCCTTCGGTTGCCGTACGATGCTCTGGTTCCCGCACGTTCTTGCAGGCCCACCCCGGCTACCAGGAGATCACATGGACCGGACCACCACCGAGACTCGTGCGCCCCAACCTTCCGAGGGGGCGCTGGCCGACCTGACGCCGTTCTTCGATGCCCCGACCGCCACCTCGCCGGTCTGGCTGGCCGGGGACCGGATCGCCTTCATCAGCGACCGGAGCGGCGTCCCGCAGGTCTGGGTCAGCGAGCCAGTGACGACCGACATGCCCGAGGACGGACTCGCCGTCCGGCAACTGACGCGGGTGCCAGACCGCATCGCCGTGCTGAGCGCGGCGCCGGACGGCCAGGCGATCGTCTTCGGGATGGACAGCGGCGGTAACGAGCACCAGCAGCTCTGGCTGCTGGCCGTGCCCGGTGGCGACCCCGCCGCGGCCCGGGAGCCGGTCGCCCTGACCGACGATCCCGGCGTGATCCACTCCTTCGGGGCGATGTCGCCGACCGGCGACCGCTTCGCTTTCGCCAGCAACGACCGCGACAACCGCTTCTTCGATGTCCAGGTGATCGGTCTCGGAGACCCGGCCTCGATCCCGATCCTGCAGCTGGCCCGCGACTCGGCCCTCTACCCGGTCGCCTACAGCCCGGATAGCGGCCGCCTCCTGATCCGGCAGAACACCACCAACCTCGACCACGAGCTGTTCCTGCACGACCCTGATAGCCATCAGCCGCTCCTGCTCACCGCCCATGATGGTGAGGCCAGTATCGCGGCGGCGGCCTTCGCGGCCGACGGCCAGTCGATCCTCGTCGCGACGAACCGGGACCGGGAGTTCGCCGCCCTCGTCCGCCTGTCGCTGACCGGTGAGACGCTCGAGGTGATCGCCGAGCCGCAATGGGACGTCGAACTCGTCGAAGTCAGCCCCGCGACGGGAACGATCGCCTGGAGCGTCAATGAGGACGGCATCTCCCACCTTCGCCTCAGCCGGCCCGGCGGGACCGAGATCGCCGTCGAGGAACTGCCCCGAGGCACGATTGAGCGGCTGAGCTGGTCACCGTCGGGCGAGTCGCTGGCGGTCTCGATCACCTCGCCGGTCGCGCCGGGCGCCGTCTGGCTGGTCCAGGCAGATGGGACCGCGCGCCTGGCTGTCGCCGCGGTCTACGGCGACCTCGATCCGGCCGCCATGGTCGACCCGGAGATCGTCCGGTTCACCTCCTTCGACGGCCTCGTGGTCCCGGCCTTCTGGTTCGTGCCGGAGGGCGACGGTCCGTTCCCGGTCGTCGTCGACGTCCACGGCGGGCCGGAGGGGCAGCGGCGGGCCGCCTGGCAGCCCGTCCTCCAGTTCCTCGTCTCGCGGGGCTTCGCGGTCCTCTCGACCAACGTCCGGGGCAGCACGGGCTACGGCAAGAGCTACAGTCACCTCGATGACGTTGAGCGGCGCTACGACTCGGTCGAGGATCTCGGTGCCGCCCACGACTGGCTCCGGGGCCAGGAGACGGTGATTCCCGGTGAGATTGGCATCTACGGCGTCAGCTACGGTGGGTTCATGGTTCTGGCTGCCCTGACGACGCAGCCCGAGCGCTGGGCGGCCGGCGTCGACGTCGTCGGGATCGCCAACTTCGTCAGCTTCTTCGAGAACACCGGCCCCTGGCGTCGCCGCCTCCGCGCCGCCGAGTATGGCGACCCCGACACGCAGGCTGACCTGCTGCGGGAGCTGTCGCCGATCCACCGGGTGGCCAACATCCAGGCGCCGCTGTTCGTCATCCACGGCCGCAACGATCCCCGCGTCCCCCTCGGCGAGACCGAGCAGATCGTGGCGGCGGTCCGGGAGCACGGCGGCGTCGCCGAACTGGCGATCTTCGACGACGAGGGCCACGGCCTCATCAGGCGGAAGAACCGGATTCGGGGCTACGGCCTGATGGCCGACTTCCTCGCCGAGCACCTGGTGACTCGGGCCGCTGAGTCAGGGACGCTGGCTGAGTAGGGTGGGCGTCCGCTCCAGACCGGCAGCGGACCGGCCCTGAAGAGACCGGCTGAACGACATTTTCCACCGATAAGGCGTCCGGCACCACGGCACTGCATTCGAAATCTGTCGGGTGCCGCTCAATGCCGAGTCAAATGTCGTTTAGCCGGTCTCTTCAGGGCCGGTCGCGAGGGTTGATCGTCAAGTCGTGCCAGACGAAAAACGCAGTAGGCGGGCAGCCGTTACGCTGTCCGCCTACGTGTTCTGCCCGGATCCCCTGAAGGGGAGTGAAGGAGGGGTCGAGATGCTCCTGAGGATTGGCCGCTCACCTGACGGAGCAGGGTGGCTTCGCGGCGTGCATGAACGGCGTGGCCGGCCATGAAGAGAGGAGGTCCCCGAGCAGATTGTTGTGACGTGGGCTTGAGAACATTGTGCTCTCAATGAATGTCAGATAGCAAACAGTGTGCCACGCGCATCAATCGTCGGTTGCCGGTCGACGGGGTCGGGCGGCGGTGCCGAAGGAGACGTTACCGCTCGAAGGTCGCCATCTGTCAACTGGCGATCGCCGACGATCGGGCTGGCACCGACCGGCCCTTGAGCGTCTTCCGGGCCAGCACCTGCCCACTGGACTCATCCAAGAGCACGAGCCGTCCCGAGGCCGAAGCGGCCTTGAGAGCCTCGCTGTGCCGGGCCAGAATGTCGCGAGCCATCGTCGGGTCGGCCGTCGTCTCGAGCAGGACGGACTGCCCTTCGCTGTGGAACTCGAGGCGGTACGCGCGGGGAGTGGTGGACATCGGGGTCGCCTTTCCAGTGAGGGGTAGGATGAGGCCGCTGAGTTCCGTTCCCGATTGGACCGGTGCTGGGATGGTGCGGGAACGACTTGTGAGGTCGTACGCAGGAATCGCGCCCAGTGGTCAACCTATTTCACTACCGTCGCCACCGACATCGTCCGGTCCTCCTGTTTCTGGCCGAGAGCGAGAGCGAGAGCGGCAAGTCGGGTGATGTTCCCTCTCGGGATCGGACGGCACCGCGAGCTGGCATCTCCCGTGCAATCCGGGCCGGGAGCGACCCATAGAAGTGACTGCCCGGCAGAATACCCCGGTAGAATCCAGGGGCTACGTCGAATCGGAGGAGCAGACATGGAAACGACATCCGGACGCGGCATCGACATCGAGCCCGGCGCGGCGGTCTACGGTTCGGACGGCGAGAAGCTCGGCGCGATCATGGAGATCGGCCCGGACTACGTCGTCGTCGAGAAGGGACTGTTCTTTCCGACCGACTACTTCGTTCCGAACGGCGCCGTCGCGTCGGTCGAGCCGGATCGGATCACCCTGACGCTGACCCGCGACGAGGCGCTCGAGCAGGGCTGGGACAAGGACCCGACCGAGCACCCGGACGAGTCAATCGCTCCGGCCGACCCCGACCGCTTCACCGGCGACTTCGATGGGGTCGCCGTCAGCGGCTTCGGCCCGGCCGACGACAACAGCCGGGGCGATCCGGTCAAGACCGGCTTCGCGACCAATGTCGGGACTACACCCCCGGCGGCCGATTTCGAGACGCTCGGCGTGGCCCCGGTCGACGTCAATACCGGGTACACGGCCGGAAATACCGCACCAGCCGACCGCGCTCATCCCGCGAGCGATCAGGAGCCGAACGATGGTCAGCGCCAGGACCGCGATCCGTCATAGCTGGGTCACCGCTCCGGGGGTACGAGACGGGATGGCCGTCACGCCGGGCCGTTGCCTGCCCATCGATCCGCTCTACCCTGAGCCGACCGGCGACCGCGGCTGGATCGCCGAGCAGCCGCTGCCATGGCTCGGTGCGGGGCAGCGCCGTTTCGGCGATCGCCAGTTGCCGGCCCTCGTCAACGAGGGCGTGATGTCCCGCGACGCCGCCGATCTCCTGACCGTGCTTCTCGGGCACCGGGCCAGCGTTCTCGTCGTCGCGGGCCGTTCCCGCGCCGGGAAGACGACCCTGCTGGAGGCGCTGCTCAGGCTCTATCCGGAGATGGACCGCCGGGTCCGGCTGCGGGGCTCGTTCGAAACCTTCGGGTGGGAGTCCGACCCGCGGTTCCGGCCGGACCAGGCGGTCCTCGTCGCCGAGGAGATCAGCGGCCACCTGCCGACCTACCTCTGGGGGCCGCCCGTCAGCCGATTCCTCGACTGGCGAGCGCAGGGTTGCGCCCTCGCCGCCACCGCCCACGCCGATTCGCTGGAGGACGTTGCCCGTCTGTTCACCGGGTACCCGCTCCGTCTCCCGATTGCCGCGGTGGCCGCGTTCGATGTCGTCCTCCGTCTCGGACCGGGCCGAGTTGGGTCCGCCGCACCGTTCGCCCTGACCGAGATCTGGTCCAGCCGCGTCACCGGCAGTGGCGGTCTGGACCGGTCGACGCTGCTCGATCGCGACGGGCTCCATGACGACGCAACCGCCGAGGTCCTCGATCGTCTCGGCTGCGCCGGAGACGGCGAGACGCCTGTGCTTGCCTGACGCTCCGGCCTCGCCCCAACACCCTAACCATCCGTGCAGGTCGATCGCGGTCCAAGCGTTTCTTCCAAGTTGTAAAATACGACATGTCCCGGATCGACTGGTCCGTCGGTCGCACCCGTTCAGCCCTGCCATCGCCCAGGGCGCTGGCTCGGTCCGGCTGCCAGCGTATTCGCCTTTCACGATGTCAGTGACATCGGCCGGTTGTTCGGTCAGGCGTCCGCCGTGGCATCTCCCGCTCAGTTCCCCGGCGCTCCGGCGCGCACAGAGGCTCACTATGGAACCTACCCAGGAACCCGCCAGCACGACCGCGGCGATCGACCGCCCGTCCACCTTCGGCGCCCTCCGGGCGAGCGGCTACCAGCCGAAGACCCTCCGTGAGGAGATGCGCGCCAACCTGATCGCCAAGATCCGGCGCGGCGACCGGCTGTTCCCCGGCGTCGTCGGCTACGACCAGACCGTCATCCCGCAGATCGAGAACGCGATCCTCGCCGGGCAGGACATCATCCTGCTCGGCGAGCGGGGTCAGGCCAAGACCCGGATCGCTCGCAGCCTGACGAACCTGCTCGACGACGTCGTACCCATCGTCGCCGGCAGCGAGATCAACGACGACCCGTTCGCACCGGTCTCCCGGTTCGCCAGGGACCTGATCGCCGAGCAGGGCGACGCGACGCCGATCGACTGGCTGCCCCGCGTCCGCCGCTACGGCGAGAAGCTGGCGACGCCGGATACGACGATCGCCGACCTGATCGGCGAGGTCGACCCGATCAAGGTCGCCGAGGGCCGCTACCTCTCCGACGAGCTGACGATCTCCTACGGTTTGATCCCCCGGACCAACCGGGGCGTCTTCATCATGAACGAGTTGCCGGACCTCGCCGAGCGGATCCAGGTCGGCCTCCTCAACATCATGGAGGAGCGCGACGTCCAGATCCGCGGCTACAAGATCCAGCTGCCGCTCGATGTCCTGGTCGTCGCCTCGGCCAACCCCGAGGACTACACCAACCGCGGCCGGATCATCACCCCGCTCAAGGACCGCTACGGCAGCCAGATCCGGACCCACTACCCCGAGACGATCGAGCTGGAGATCGAGATCATGGGGCAGGAGGCCGCCCGGTTCACGGACGACAGCCTGACCGTCACGACTCCCGCCTTCATGCGGGAGCTGATCGCGGAGATCACCCACCAGGCGCGCCAGAGCAGCGACATCTCGCAGCGGTCCGGCGTCTCCGTCCGGATGAGCATCGCCAACTACGAGAGCGTCGTCGCCAACGCCACCCGGCGGGCGATCCGGCTGGACGAGCGCCAGGCCGCCCCCCGGATCTCCGACCTCGCGGCGGTCCTCGCGTCGACGACCGGCAAGATCGAGCTGGAGACGATGGGGGAGGTCCGGGACGAGCAGGTCGTCGACCGGCTCATTCAGAACGCCATCGTCTCGACATTCAATCGTTACTTTTCGGTGAGACAGTTCGAGTCATTGGTCCAGGCGTTCGAGAACGGCCTCAACGTCGAGTCCAGCGACATGATGCCGGCGATGGACTACGTCCATCAGGTCAGCCATCTCGACGGTGTCCGCGAGGGGATCGACAAGCTGAGCGTCGGCGGCAACCCGGCGGCGATCGCTTCGGCGGTGGAGTTCATCCTCGAGGGGCTGCACCTCAACCGGCGGCTCAACAAGGCGCCCCGGGATATGGCCGGCGGTAGCGTGCGCTATCACCGCTAGCGCGGCTGGCGGCACCCGGAGCGGAGAGAGGAATCGGCGACGATGTGGGGAGAGGACAACGATCGCGAATACGGACGGCCGGGAACGCGACCGGGGCGTGGCGGCGGCGCGAGCTTCGTGCCGAAGTGGTTCTGGCTCGTGATCGCGGCGATCCTCCTCCTGGCCGCGATCCGCTTCCTGAACGTGCCGTTCTTCCTGCTCTTCTTCCTGTTCATCTTCGGGCATAACCACATCGGTTCGTGGTTCAGGCGGGAGTTCGGCTCGTCGTCCGTTCAGCGGTCGGCCCCGGCCACGACGGACGATCCGACGATCCGTTGGGGCGAGGCCGCGTCGCCCGGCCGCCGCCCGCCGGCGCGGGACGTCGTCAACGACCCGGAGCTGGCCGAGGTGCTGGCCACGGGCCGGGAGCAGGCAGCGCGGATGCGCCGGACCCTCGGTGGGATCAACGACCGCGAGATCCGCCTCCGCGTGACGAACCTCGTCGATGACGCCGACCGGATCCTCGGCTCGCTCCGGGATCGGGGCGACACCGTCCTCGCCCACACCTTCAACGACCGCTACCTCGCTCCGGCGACGACGATCCTGACCCGCTACACGCTGCTGGCCTCCCGCGATCTGACCAGCGCCCGGCCAGTGCTGGACCGGGTCGAGACCCACGACCTGCCGCTGTTGCAGCGCCGGTACGACGAGTTCTACGAGCAGGTCCACCGGGGCGACCTGATCGACCTCCAGGTCGCCAGCGAGATGCTCGCCTTCGAACTCGACGAGCCGGTCAACGGCACGCCGTCGCTGAACGTGAAGGACGCGACCGGACCCCGCGAGGTTCCGGTCCGGTGGTCATCACCGGACGCGACGGAGAGGAAGGCAGGGAAGTAGCCCATGATGCAGGAACCGCAGCTTTCTGATGACGCTTACCAGCGGGCGAAGAAGCGGGCCGCCGACCTGGCCGGCTACTGGAGCCACCTCTCGGCCTACCTGATCGTCATCGGTGCCCTGATGGTGGTCAATCTGCTCACCTCGGGGAGCAATTACCTCTGGTTCGCCTGGCCCGCGATGGGCTGGGGGATCGGCCTCCTGTTCCACACCTTCAACACCTTCGGCCCGAGGATGGACAAGGACTGGCAGGAGCGCAAGGCGCGGGAGTTCGTCGCTCGGGAGCAGGGCGGCCGTCCTGCCCGCTACGGTGGGGGACGAATCCAGGCGCCGTTCGGTGGTGGAGCCGCGACCCGCGCCGCGGCGGCCGACTCCTCCCCAGCGACCGTCGCCCAGCTGACCGCCCGGGCGGGCGAGGAGATCGACCGCCTCCGCCGGGTCTCCCGCCAGATCCCGACCCCCGACGTCCGCCGTCAGGCCCTTGAGGTCCTCGCCTCGGCCGACCAGATCGTCGCCGCCCTCGGTGACGGGGAAGGGGACGAGACGATGGCCCGGACGTTCCTCGATCGCTACCTCGGCCCGACCGGCACGATCCTGGTCCGGTACCAGCGGCTCGCGATTCGCGACATCGACGCGGCCCGTCCGGCTCTCCGCCGGGTCGAGGAGCACGACCTGCCGCTCCTCAACCGGCGAATGAACGAGCTCCGCGGGCAACTCCATCAGGGCGACCTGATCGACCTCGAGGTCGCCAGCGAGATGCTGGCCTTCGAGCTCGATGAGCCCGACGCCTCCGGCCCCTCGCTCGCGGAGGGGACCGGCAAGGTGGAGGGGACCGGCAAGGTCGATCCCCTGCCCATTTGCCGCCCGGTCACTCCGACCCGCTGATTCCGCCCCGATCGTACCGAATCCATCGAGAACCCATCCGCCGGTCACCACGGGCACTCCCCGCGGTCATCGGTGGCTCCCGGCAAGTCCGGGAGGAGGACGTGACCATGCCGTTCCATCGCACCGGTGCCCGCTATTCCCGCTGGGACGGCTCGCAGTCGCTCGAGACGCTCGACCCGAACGAAGTCATGAGCGCCCTCTCCGACGACCTGATGAACAGCGGCGACCTCGACCTCGCCATGCAGCGGATGTTCCGCTGGGGCTTCGAGCGCCCGGACGGCTCCCACATGCCCGGCCTGCGCGACCTGATGAACCGGGTCCGGCAGCAGCGCCAGGAGCAGATGCAGCGCTACGACCTCGACTCGGTCCTCGACGAGGTCCGAGAGCGGCTTCGCCAGGTCATGGAGATGGAACGGGACGGCATCGAGTCGCGGCTGGAGGATGGTCGCCGCCAACTCTCGGAATCTGGGCAGCCGGGCGACGACAGTGATGGCGCCGGGAGCCAGAGCGGTCAGCAGAGCGACGGCTCTGAGTCTGGTGATCCCTCGGGCAAGCCACGCAGGTCCGACACGAGCCAGCGGGGTGAGTCGTCCGGTCAGAAGGGCGGCGAGAGTCAGCCCTCGGCGTCCGGATCACCCGGTTTCGGTGCCCAGAACGGCCAGGCCGGCGAGTCCGGCGGCGCCTACGATGCCGATCTGCACCGGCTGCTGGAGCAGATGGCGGCTCGCAAGCAGCAACAACTCGACCGGGTCCCCAGCGACCCGGCCGGGGCGATCCAGGCCCTGCGCGACTACGAGTTCATGGTCCCCGAGGCCTACGACCAGTTCCGCGAGCTGCTCCAGATGCTCCAGCAGCAGGTGATGGACTCGACGTTCCAGGGCATGTCGGAGTCGCTCCAGAACATGTCCTCGGATGACGTCGACGACCTCAACCGGATGCTCGGCGATCTCAACGAGATGCTGGAGGCCAACCAGCGCGGCGAGCCGACCGACTTCGAGCAGTTCAAACACAAGTGGGGGCACTACTTCGGCAACGACGTCGAGAACCTCGACCAGCTCATGGAGCGCATGGGTCAACAGATGCAGGCCATGCGGCAGTTGATGCAGAACATGTCCCCCGACCAGCGCCAGCAGCTCGACGGGATGATGCAGGCCGCCCTCCAGGATCCGGACACCCGCGCCCAGATGGCGCGGCTGGCCCAGAACCTCGGCCAGGCGATGCCGTCGGATTTCCCTCGCCAGCCGATGGACTTCTCCGGCGACGAGTCGCTGACCCTGAGCGAAGCGACCCGGCTGATGAGCCGGATGAATGAGTACGACGACCTCGAGCGCGAGCTGCAGGACGTCGACAGCTGGCAGGACCTGGCGAAGCTGGATGACGACCGGCTCCGGGAACTGCTCGGCGAGGAGGGCGCCCAGGAGGTCGCGAACCTGCGGCAGCTGTCGAAGGTGCTGGAGGACGCCGGCTTCGTCAAGGAGGGTCAGCGCGGCCTCGAACTGACACCGCAGGGGGTCCGCAAGATCGGCGAGAAGGCGCTGACCGACATCTTCCTCCACCTCAAGCGGGACCGCGTCGGGCAGCACGAGCTGCGCGCCAACGGCTCGACCGGCGAGCGGGTCGACCAGAGCAAGCCCTACGAGTTCGGCGACCCGTTCATGCTCGACCTGCCCCAGACCGTCATGAACGCCGTCCAGCGGGACGGTGCCGGCAGCCCGGTCCGGCTCCGACCCGATGATTTCGAGGTCTACCGGACCGAGTACCTGACCCGGACCGCGACCGTCCTGATGATCGACATGAGCCGGTCGATGCTCTACAACGGCTGCTTCAACGCCGCCAAGAAGGTCGCCCTCGCGCTCGACTCGTTGATCCGCTCGCAGTACCCGCGGGACGCGATGACGATCATCGGCTTCAGCTCGCTGGCCGAGGAGCTCAAGGCCACCGACCTGCCGACCCTGAAGTGGAACGAGCACAACTACGGCACGAACATGCAGCACGGCTTCCAGCTGTCGCGGCAGTTCCTGGCGAAGCACAAGGGCGCCAACAAGCAGATCATCGTCATTACCGACGGCGAGCCGACCGCCCACTTCGACGAGACCGGCAAGGTCCGGTTCCACTATCCGCCGCAGCCCCGCACCCTCCGCGAGACCCTGCGCGAGGTCGTCCGGGCGACGCGGGACGGGATCACGATCAACACGTTCATGATGGAGCGGTCGCTCTACATGGTCCAGTTCATCGACGACCTGATGAAGATCAACCGCGGCCGCGTCTTCGCCGCCACACCGGACCGCCTCGGGGAGTACGTCCTCGTCGACTACGTCGCCAACAAGCGCAAGCTCGTCAGCTGACACCGGGATGCGTCCTGGACGCTGGCCGGTTTCCTGCTACCCTTCGCCCAACCGCGCAGACCCGCTCGCCGTCGTATCGAAAGGAACGCCCCATGCGCTTCGGAGCAGGCATCATCATCGGCACGATCATCGGCGTCATCATCGTTATCTGGCTGATCGTCCAGATCGTCCAGGGCGTCCTCTAACAACGGGACCCAACCTGAATGGCGGCTACGGTTCACGCTGTATCTTCGCCTCTCAGACCGGAACGAGATAGAACCAGCAACGCCCACCTCCCAGGTCTCGGGTGGTGGGCGTCGCGATTCGACGTGAACCAAAAATGGAGCCTCGCGAACCGGCGTCAGTCGCCCCAGTCCAGCGAGGCGCCCCGGCGGTAATCCGTCACCCGGCTCTCGAAGAAGTTCTTCTCCTTGCCCAGGTCGATCGTCTCGCTCATCCACGGGAACGGGTTACGGGCCATGTATTGGCGCGGGAGCCCGATCCGCTCCAGGCGCCGGTCGGCGACGTAGCGGACGTACTCCTCGAACAGCGTCGCATTGAGACCCATCACGCCGTTCGGCAGGCAGGCCCGGGCGTAGGCGGTCTCAAGCTCCACGGCCTGCCGGATCCGGCCGACGAGGTGCTCCCGGAACTCCGGGGTCCAGACCCGCGGGTTCTCGGCGATGATCCCGTTGATCAGATCGACTCCGAAGTTCAGATGGACCGTCTCGTCGCGGAGGATGTACTGGAACTGCTCGCCGATCCCCGTCATCCGGTTCTGCCGGTGGAACGACAGCATCATCGCGAAGCCGGCGTAGAAGAAGATTCCCTCCATGATGACGTAGAACCCGACCAGGTTTTCGAGGAACTTCTGGGTGCCGGCGTCGCTGCCGGTGCTGAAGTTCGGGTCGAGGAGCGCCCCGGTCAGCTCCATCTCGAGGTCGTCCTTGGCGGCGATGGCCGGGATGTCCCGGTACATCCCGAAGACCTCCCGTTCGTCCAGACCAAGGCTCTCCACGATGTAGTGGAACGTGTGCGTGTGGATCGCCTCCTCGAACGCCTGCCGGAGCAGATACTGGCGGCACTCCGCATTTGTGACCTGCCGGAAGATCGCCAGGGTGAGGTTGTTGGCAACGAGGCTCTCGGCGGTCGAGAAGAAGCCGAGGTTGCGCATGATGACGAGGCGCTCGTCCTCACTCAGGCCGTTGCTCTTCCAGAGGGCGATATCGCCGCCCATCGGGACCTCGGTCGGCATCCAGTGGTTGGCGCAACCGTTGAGGTAGTGCTCCCAGGCCCACTCGTACCTGAGCGGCATGAGCTGGTTGACGTCGACGGTCTCGCAGTTGATCAGCCGCTTGGCGCCGGTGGACCCGCGAGGTGTCGTGGCGACCGTCTCGATCGTGGTCGGGGCCGGGGAGAAATCGAGAACCATGGGACGGGACCTTTCGGAGGTGGGCCGCCGGGATGAAGCGGCGGGTTGGTCAAGGCGTGACGGGGGAGGGAACGTGAGACCTACTGACAGGCTTCGCAATCGAGTTCCGGTTCGATCGTCGGCAACACCGCCGTCGTCGGTGTCCGGTCCAGGGCGACGTCGCCCGACGCGCTGTACGACTTCATCCAGCGCGGCTGGATGCCGAAGCGGTTGACATCGAGGGTCGACTTCTCGGCCTGGGTCGCGCCGCGCGAGCGGAGGTAGTAGGTCGTCTTGAGGCCCTTGCGCCAGGCCAGCATGTACATCTCGTTCAGCTTCCGGCCGTTCGGCTCGGCGACGTAGAGATTGAGCGACTGTCCCATGTCGATCCACTTCTGCCGCCGGGCGGCGCACTCGATCACCCAGGAGGCGTCGACCTCGAAGGCGGTCGGGTAACGCTCCCTGATCTCCAGCGGGATCCGGTCGATGTGCTGGATCGAGCCGTCCCAGTACTTGAGTTCCTGGAGCATGTCGTCGTCCCAGAGCTCCTGGGCGACGAGGTCGCGGTGCAGGTACTCGTTGACGACCGTGAACTCGCCGGACAGGTTGCTCTTGACGAACAGGTTGCTGAACAGCGGCTCGATCGACTGGGAGACGCCCTGGATGTTAGAGATGGTCGCCGTCGGCGCGATCGCCAGACAGTTGCTGTTGCGCAGGCCGTGCTCGGCGATCGCGGCCCGTACCGGCGTCCAGTCCAGCCAGCCCCCACGGGCGACCTCGACCGCCTCGCCACGCTCGGCCGAGAGCAGATCGACCGTGTCCTGCGGGAGCAGCCCGCGGTCCCACTTCGAACCGTCGAAGCTCGGGTAGGCGCCGCGCTCGGCGGCCAGCTCGGAGGACCCTCTGAAGGCGTGCCAGGCGATGACCTCGGTCGACCGGTCGGCGAAGTCGACCGCCTGCTGCGAGGCGTAGGAGAGGCCCATCTCCGAGAGGGCGTCCTGGAAGCCCATCAGACCGAGACCGATCGGGCGGTGGCGGAGGTTGGCCGCCTTCGCCTCCGGAACCGGGTAGTAGTTGATGTCGATGACGTTGTCGAGCATCCGGATCGCGATCGACACCGTCTCTCCCAGCAGCTCCTGGTCCAGCTCGCCGTCACGGATGTGGGTGATGAGGTTGACGGAGGCGAGGTTGCAGACCGCGATCTCGGCCCCACTGGTGTTGAGCAGGATCTCGGTGCAGAGATTGGAGTTGTGCACGACGCCGGCGTGGTCCTGGGGAGAGCGGACGTTCGACGGGTCCTTGAAGGTGATCCACGGGTGGCCGGTCTCGAACAGCGCCGTCAGCATCTTCCGCCACAGGTCGACCGCTTTGACCGTGCGGGCCAGCGGGATCTCGCCGCGCCCGGTCGCCGCCTCGTACGCGATGTATCGATCGGCGAAGGCGCGACCGTAGAGATCGTGCAGGTCGGGCACGTCGTCCGGGCTGAACAGCGTCCAGTCGCCGCCACCGTCGACCCGCTGCATGAAGAGGTCGGGGACCCAGAGCGCGGTGTTCATGTCGTGGGTGCGGCGGCGGTCGTCGCCGGTGTTCTTGCGCAGGTCGAGGAACTCGTCGACGTCGAGGTGCCAGTTCTCGAGGTAGGCGCAGACGGCACCCTTGCGTTTGCCGCCCTGGTTGACCGCCACCGCGGCGTCGTTGACGACCTTGAGGAACGGGATCACGCCCTGGCTCTGGCCGTTCGTTCCGCTGATATGGCTCCCCAGCGCCCGGACGTTCGTCCAGTCGTTCCCGAGGCCGCCGCTCCACTTCGAGAGCAGCGCATTGTCGCGGACGCTCTTGAAGATATGATCGAGGTCGTCCGAGACGGTGGTCAGGTAGCAGGACGACAGCTGAGGGTGAAGGGTTCCGGCGTTGAAGAGCGTCGGTGAGGACGAGCAGAGTCGGAACGATGACAGGGCGTCGTAGAACTCGATCGCTCGCTCATCGCGCCCGTCCGCGTCCTCACCGAGCGCCAGACCCATCGAGACGCGCATCCAGAACGCCTGGGGCAACTCGATCCGGCGCTGGCGATGGTGCACGAGGTAGCGATCGTAGAGCGTCTGGAGGCCGAGGTACCTGAACCTGAGGTCACGCTCGGGCCGGAGCGATCGACCAAGGCGGTCGAGATCGAAGCCCACCAGGTCCGGCGTGTAGAGACCCTGCTCGACGCCGAGTCGGATCGACGACTGGAACGTGCCGGCGTAGAAGGCGGTGTCCAGCACGCCGACCCGCCGGCCGGAGACCTCGCTGTAGATGGTCCGAAGAAGTGCGCGGGCGGCGACGAAGGCAAAGGCCGGAGCCTGCTCGATCCGTGCCCGCGCGGCGAGGACGATCGCCCGGTCGAGCTCGGCGAGGGTCATCCCGTTGTGCAGGTTGGCGACGACGTCGTCTTCGAGCGACTTCACCGAGACATCGGGATAGTCGCCGGCTGCCTCGGAGATCCAGCCGCGCAGCAGCGCCCGGTTGACCAGCAGCTCCTCGCCACGGTCGTTCCGCAGGTGGATGTGCTCGTCGTAGCGACGCCGCGTCCGGGCCTCGCGGTAGAGGATGTAGCGCCGGGCGACGTCGAACGCCCCGGCGGCCATCAGCTGCCGCTCCGCCTCATCCTGGACCGACTCGACGGTGGTGGAGACGGTCCCGTCGGCCCCGGTGGTCAGGCTGCCGATGATGGCGTCCGCGATCTGCTCCACTCCCTCCGCAACGGACGATGGGATCGGGTCCGGAAACGGTGTCCCGATCTCCGCCCGGAAGGCCATCTCGATCGCATGGGCGATCCGCGAACGGTCGAATGGCACCGACCGGCCGTCCCGCTTGACGATCATGCCGATCACTTCCGGATCGTAGGAGCTGTTGCCGATCGGACGGTCTGCGTGTCGAACCTGATCGTGCTCGAGAACCATGAGACGCACTCCTCTGGGCGGTCGCCTTCGGGTTGGCGATCGCGGCGTTTTCGGATTGCGGGCTGTCGGGGTACCGGGCAGTCGTCGACCGGAAAGACCGGGCGACCGTCTGCGAGCACCGGCGTCGGTGCCACCTGGTACCTGGATTCTTCGAGGAAGGAAGGGGAAGCCGATCTGACGGGAACACCGGGGAACGGCGCCGCACGTCGGGCAAGCTTCGCCAACCTCTCCCTCGGAGGCTCAGGCGACGACGCATCCATGCGATGCGCCACATCGGCAGGTCTTCGGGCTTGCAGGCGATCGGGACGATCCCGGTGTCCTACTGGCCGTCGCTTCCCAACCCGGTCGGATCAGTGCGTATGACGGCGTTCGTTCCTGCGTACCGCTGCGGGGCAGCTCCGGATTCGAACCGGATTCCCTTCTTGCGCCAGCCGTCACTTCATGGCAACGGCCGGACCGACGATTCCCGGACGATAGCAGGCTGGCATTCGGTTGTCAATATATGGTGTCTGGTTATCTCAATCGTACTACTGGTGGTATGCGGACAATTCAAAAGCAATTCGTACGACGGATGCCAGTTGCGTGCGAGACAAACGACGCCCGTCCGCTCTGTTCAGGCAGACGGGCGACGACTGGCAGGCCAACCGGAACGCCTAGACGCTGGACGGATTGGCTTCGAACCGGGCCAGATCGAGCGCCGCCATCGTCTCGGTCAGGTCCTCGGCGGTGCCGGCGTCGAGCGTCGGGCCGGGCTTGATCACGTCGGCATGGGCGATCAGGCCCCGGCGGCGCAAGATCTCCTTGCGGATCGCCAGCCCGAGCTTCGGCTGCCCCTCGAAGACGAGCAAGGGTAGGTAGCGGTAGTAGGTCTGAGCGGCCCTCTGACGGTCCCCGGAGCGCCAGGCCGAGACGATCTCGACCAGCACTTCCGGGAAGGCGAAGCCGGTCATCGTCCCGGCGCTGCCCCGGCGGAGCTCATCCAGCAGGTAGACGCCACCCAGCCCACCGAGGACCGAGACATCGCGGTCGATCATGGCCAGCGTCTGAGCGGTCCGCTGCGGCGTCGGGACGTCCTCCAGCTTGATCGTCACGATCGAGGGGACGGCGCCGCTGAGATCGGCCATCGCCCGCGGCGTCATCGTGACGCCGTTGACGACCGGGTAGTCCTGAAGCACGATCGGCAGGTCGACCGATTCGCCGATCGTCCGGTAGTGGTCGGTTAGCCCCGGCCCGGGCTGGAGGAAGGTCGGCGGGGCGATCATCAGGCCGGCCGCTCCGGCGTCGAGCGCCTCTCGGGAGGCGGCGATCGCGGCCGGGGTGCTGTCGCGGGAGGTCCCGACGATGATCGGTACCCGACCGGCGTTGACCTCCATCGCGACGGTCAGGACCTCGGTCCGCTGCGCGTCGGTCTGCTTCTGCGCCTCGCCGACGACGCCGAGGATCGTGATCCCCGTCACGCCCATCCGGATCGTCGCGTCGACCAGCCGCCGGAGGCTGGCGATGTCGAGCTGGCCATCCGGGAAGACCGGGGTCGCGAGGATGTTGTAGACGCCACTGAGTGGTTGCATTGACATGTGATCTTCTCCATCAAGTTTAGAGCGCGGCCGGAAGAGCCTCTGGTGGACACGCCTCGCGTTTCGCTGGCCTTGCTTGATTCGCGGCCGCGCCGTCCTGGGTCGTGGTAGGGTCATCCGCTTGCGGTGACCGGCGCCCGAAGGCGCAATACCGCACAGCGGTCCCGCTGCGCGCCAACGACCAAGTTCAAGGAATCGCGTTGGTCGCGAGTGCTGTTATCGCCCTGCGGGGCGATGGCCGCTGCGGCGGCCGGTCACCGCAAGCGGATGATCCTGCGTCAGAGGCCGCGGCGACGGCCAACGGGCTCACGTCAACTCGGCCGCAACAGGCTCCGGGCGAAGTTCAGGACGTTGGCTGGCCGCTCCGCCAGCCGCCGCATGTAGAAGAAGTACCAGTCCGGCCCGAACGGCGTCGCGACCAGCACCCGGAACCCACGCTCGACCAGATCCTGCTGGAGGGCCGGCCGGATCCCGTAGAGCATCTGGAACTCGAACCGGTCCCGCTGGATGCCATTCGTCTCCGCGTAGGCGATGACGTGGTCGATCAGGCGCTCGTCGTGGGTCGCGATCGCCGTGAAGCGGTCGACCGTGAGCATCCGCTCGGCGAGGCGCAGGTAGGCGTCGTCGATCTCGGTCTTCTTCGGGTAGGAGACCGACGGGGATTCAAGATACGCGCCCTTGACCAGCCGCAGGTTCGGTTCGAGCGGAGCGAGCGCTTCGAGGTCGGCACCGGTCCGGTAGAGGTAGGACTGGAGGACGGTGCCGACGTTGTCGTGGCCGGCGACCCGGAGGCGCTGGTAGATTCGGAGGGTCGCGTCGACCCGGCCGAACTCCTCCATGTCGATCCGGACGAAGTTGCCGTGCGACGCCGCGTGCTGGATGACCCGCTCGACGTTGCGGTAGGCGGTGTCCTCGTCCAGATCGAGCCCGAGCTGGGTCAGCTTGACGGCGACGTTGGTCGTCATCCCCTCAGCCGCGATCCGATCCAGCACGCCGAAGTAGCTCTGGACAACGCGATCGACGGCGGCCTCGTCCCGGATCGCCTCGCCGAGGATCGTCGTGTTGGTCCGCAGCCCGAGCCCGTTGAGGCGGCGGAGGTTGACGACCGCCTCGTCGAGCGTCGTGCCGGCGACGAAGTTCCTCGCTCCGAGCCGCATCCCGTAGCGCCGGACGAAGGCCGAGATCGGCCGATTGTGGGTGGCGAGCAGGATCGCCTTCCGGAAGAGGGGATTCAGCCGCAAGGCGAGACGGTCGCCCGGTCCGCCGAGCGATGGCTGGACGGCCGCGAGCAGGTCGGGCGTGACGGGAGAAGACGCGTCGCTGGTCGCCATGAGGTCCACCTCGCCACCGTCGTGGCCATGCCTGGTACGCCGACCGGACGGTCCGGCGGGGCGACGCTCCTCGCTACTGGACGCGCTCGCCGATCGCCTTCGCATAGACATAATTGTGAAGGTAATCCGGACCGCCCGCCTTGGAGTTGGTGCCGCTCAGTTTGATCCCGGCGAAAGGGTGGACGCCCACCATCGCGCCGGTGCACTTCCGGTTGAAGTAGAGGTTGCCGACCTCGGCCTCGTCGCGGGCGCGCTCCATCAGGGCGCGGTCGGTCGCGTAGACCGAGCCGGTCAGGCCGTACTCACTGTCGTTGAAGATGTCGAGCGCCTCATCGAAGCTCTCAACCTTCACGATCGCGAGGACCGGACCGAAGATCTCCTCACAGGCGATCCGGGCGGTCCGGGGGACATCGGCGTAGATCGTCGGCGGGATGTAGTAGCCGCCCTCGAGCTCGGCCGGGATCTGCCCTTGGTAGGCCAGCCGCCCTTCGGACGCACCGATCTCGATGTAGTTCCGGATCGACTCGTACTGGCTGGCGTCGACGACCGCGCCGACGGTCGCCTCGCCGCTGACCCCGGAGCCGACCGTGACCAGCTGTCGGGTTCGCTCGATGACGCCGGCGACGACCGCATCGTAGACATCGGCGTGGACCAGCACCCGCGAGCAGGCCGAGCACTTCTGCCCCTGGAAGCCCCAGGCCGAGGTGACGATCCCCTCGACCGCGGCGTCGACGTTCGCCGAGGCATCGACGATGATCGCGTCCTTGCCACCGAGTTCGGCCGTGACGCGTTTGAGCCACCGCTGGCCGGGCTGGACCTTCGCCGCCTTCTCGAAGATCCGGACCCCGACGGCCTTTGAGCCGGTGAAGGCGATGAAGCGGATCCTGGCGTGCTCGACCATCAGGTCGCCGATCTCGCCGCCGTCGCCGGGGACGAAGTTGATCACGCCGGCCGGGGCGCCGGCCTCCTCCATGATCTCGAACATCCTATAGCCGATCACCGGTGTGTTCGAGGCCGGCTTGAGGATGACCGTGTTGCCGACGGCGACCGGCGCCATCGTCATGCCGGTCAGGATCGCGCAGGGGAAGTTCCAGGGCGGGATCACGCTGCCGACGCCGAGCGGAAGGTACCGGTAGTCGGTGATCTCGTTGGGCAGGTGGGAGAGCTCAGCCGGCCCGTCCAGCTTCAGCGCCTGACGCCCATACCACTCGAGGAAGTCGATCGCCTCGGAGACCTCGCCCTCGGCCTCGTCCCAGGCCTTGTCCAGCTCGTAGACCAGCCAGGCCGACAGAGTGAGCTTGCGCTGACGGAGCAGGCCGGCCATCCGGAACAGGACGCTGGCCCGACCCTCGACGCTCATCTTCCGCCAGGTCGCGAACGCCGTCTCCCCGGCCGCGATCGCATCTTCGACATCGGCCGCGGTCGCCCTGGCGACCTCACCGACGAGCTGGTCCGGCTTGCCGGGGTTGACCGAACGGATCCACTGGCCGCTCTCCCGCCGCTCGCCGCCGATCACGATCGGGTACCGCTGGCCCAGCCGCGACTCGACGTCCTTCAGCGCCGCCAGCATCGCCGCCCGGTTGTCCGGCTGGCTGAAGTCGACGGACGGTTCGGTGGTGAATGGTGCGCGCATGGACATGGTGCTGGACTGACCTCCTCATGGACCGCTCGCTTCCGGCCATTGTGTCGGACCGGACACATCACGCCGGAAGCATACTGCCAGACGACCGACTTCCAAACCGGATCCTTCGCGTGTTGGCGACTCGATCCCCATGGACATAAAGTCTTCAGTCGGATGCGTTGTGGCAGAGCGAGCGACGAACTGGTTTTCTATTTCGATCGACACTCGCACCGGTCGAGGAGTTGTTCCAGTGACCCGATACGAACGGGTTCGATATTTTTAGCTCTATCACGTTCTCATCTTTCTCAAACGGTGGTTCGAATGGGCAAGGGTCGCTACGTCGGCCGAGGCACCGATTCCGGCATCCATATACCTCTGTTTTCGAGAAGGTGGTCCCCCGAGCAGGCTTGTGGCCAAGTTGGCGAAGGAGTTCCTCGTCCGCCCTCGGTATCACCACGGATCTCTCGACGACCGGGGGATGATGTACGGTCGAATCCTAACGTGTCGGGATTGTGTCTACTTGAATCGGCGGAATGGCGGTTACATCGGGCCAACCTGCGATGCTTTTCCGTTCATGATCCCACCGGAACTCGGCAAGGTCGCAAATGGACACCACGAGTGGTACCCCGGTGATCGCGGCTACCGATATGCGCCGATTACGCCGGCGGAACTCGCCGCGCAACTCGCGGCGCGCGACTCCGGTTATACGCAAGAGCGTCTAAGGGTGCGAGACGAGCGTCGGCAACTCATCAAGAAGTGGCAAGCGGAGCGCGACGCCTGGATCGCGGCAGGTGCGCCAGAGCGGCACCCGCGGTATCCAGACTGGATCTGGTACTGAGTTGCCTCATCGGAGATCCAGAGCGAGCAGGCCGGCGTTGACGATGGTGTCTACGTCGATGCCGACCTGCTCGTACAACTCGCCGCGGGAGCCGGACTGGCCGAACTCGTCGACGCCGAGCGGGACGACTGGCGCTCCCCAGATCGAGCCGAGGAAGGCGAGCGAGTGCGAGGCGGCGTCCTGGACCGTCACGATCGGCGCCCGGCGGTCGGAACCGGGGAACAGCGTCTCCAGGTGGCCGTGGTCGTGCCGGGCGCGGGCGTCGGTCAGCTGCGCGGCCCTGGCGATAAGGCCGGCCCGGTAGAGCCGGTCGGCGCTGGTCACGTTGATGACGTTGACCGCGACGCCTTCGCTCTGGAGAACGTGAGCGGCGGCGATCGCCTCCGGAACCATGATCCCGCCGACCGCGATCGTGACCGTGTCCTCGTCGGGCAGGTCCGGCGTCTCGACATGGCGGTCGACGATCCGGTAGCCGCCCGCCAGCACCTGGCGGCAGAGCTCGGTCTCGCCGAGCCGGGTCAGCGGTTCGGCGAAGAGGCTCTGGTCGATCGGCTTGGTCGAGAGCCGGAGGTACGTCGACTGCCCGTGCTCGCGGTCGAGGCACTGGCCGATCGCATCGAGCAGCACCCAGTCGACCTCGCGCCCGAAGGCCGGCTCGTAGAAGCGCAGGTTGGGCAGCTCGATCCCGAGTGACGCCGTGACCGAGCTCTGATGGGCGCCGCCCTCCGGGCTGAGCGAGACTCCCGCCGGCGTCCCCGCGAAGATCATCCGCGACTTGATATAGAGCCCGTAGATCAACGCGTCGAGGCCCCGGCAGACGAACGGGTCGTAGACGGTCCCGATCGGGATCAGCGGCTGCCCGATCAGCTCCTCGGCCAGCCCGAACTGGCTCAGGGCCATGAACAGGTTCATCTCCGAGATGCCGAACTCGATGTGCTGCCCGGTCGGGGAGGGGCGCCAACGGAGCATCCGCTGCTGGTTGTCCTCGTAGTGGGTTGTCTCCTCGGCCGCGAAGACACCGACCTTGTTGATCCAACCGGACAGGTGGGTCGAGGTCGCGACGTCGGGCGACATCGTCACGATCCGCTCCCCGATCCCTGGCAGGTCGCCGGCGCGGAGCAGGGCGCGGCCGAACGCCTCCTGGGTCGAGGTCTGCTTCGGATGGCGGCTCTCGATGTCGTCCGGAAGGGCGTCGACCGGCACGGAGGACTTCCGGCCGGGCTGGGCAAGCATCTCGCCACGGGCCAGGCAGAGTCTGCCGGCTTCCGTCCCACTGTCGAAGGGGGCCCACGGGTCCGCTTCGGACGCGCCGAGGCGAGGCCGGAGTTCCTCGACCTGCTGGGCCGACAGGAGCTGGGAGTGATTGAGGGGGTCGGCCGCCATCGGCAGGCCGTAGCCCTTGACGGTGTAGGCGAACAGGACGACCGGGGCGTCCGTCAGGTGGTCGGCCTGCCGGAACAGGTCGAGCAGCGTGACGAGGTCGTGTCCGCCGAGGTTGGCGATCGTCGCCTGAAGCTCGTCGTCCCGGATGCCGGCAACGGCGGCGAGAATGCCCTCATGGTCCGGCGACGCCGGGTTGCCAGCCAGCCGCTCGCGCAGGGAGGCCGGGTCGGTCGTCCGGACCAGCGCCTGGTACTCCTCGTTCGGCATCTGGTCGATCCGGCGGCGGAGCGAGTCGCCGTGCGTGCCGGCCATCAGCTCGCCGAGGCGGGTGCCGTACTTGGCCTCCAGGACGTGCCAGCCGGCGGCGGCGAACAGGCCCTTGAGCCGCTCGGCTTTGATCCCGGGGATGACCCGGTCCAGGCTCTGCCGGTTGAGGTCGACGATCAGCATCACGTTGCCGAGCCGCTGGACCGACTCGTCGATCACCGTCTCCCAGATGTTGCCCTCGTCCAGCTCGGCGTCGCCGATCAGCGAGATGAACCGGCCGGAAGAGACGTGTCCGAAGCGGCGCTCCGCGTACTCGCTCGCCATCGAGGCGAAGATCGGGGCGACGGCGCCGAGCCCAACCGAGCCGGTCGAGAAGTCGACCGGGTCCGGGTCCTTGGTCCGGGACGGGTAGGACTGGAGCCCGCCGTACTGGCGCAGCATCGTCAGGTACGACCGGTCCAGTTGCCCGAGCAGATACTGGATCGAATGGTAGGCCGGCGAGGCGTGCGGCTTGATCGAAACGCGGTCCCCGGCGCGGAGATGATGGAAGTACAGCGCCGTCAGGATCGTGACGACCGAGGCCGACGAGGCCTGGTGGCCACCGACCTTGGTCGGCTTGTCCGGGTTCGGCCGGACGTTGTTGGCGTGATGGATCATCAGCGTCGAGAGCCAGAGGATCCGCTGCTCGATCTCCCGCAGGGTGTCGAGGTTATCCGGCACGTCCCGAATGAGGGCGTCGGGCAGGGAAGGCGTGGTGCTCGCGGGCCGCTCGGTGGTGGTCATGGTGCTCCGTCCTGCTGTCTCGACGGTCAGTGGAATCGCCGATCTGGATCGCGACCGGACCGACTCCATGGCGGCTGCCGTCGAAAGCCTGTCTGCTGCCGCAATGGTACGGGATCAGGGGGATGATCCGGCATGGTGCGTTCGGTGACCATGATGCCGCGCTGGGCGAATCCTGCGCCTATGGGATGGATGCGAAAGCGTCTACTCCCTGGACACCCGACCAGCACAGGACGCGATACACTGCCTGAGCCTGCTGGTCGGCATTGTGCGTCCCTGGACGCACTTGCCCCACCGGACCGCGCGCCATCCGCTCCTCGCGGACTCCCGGCGCGACCATCCCTTCATGTCCAGCCCGAGAAGACCGCCGTCCCCAGCTCAAGGAGCCGTCGCGCCACCATGACCGCAATCCCCAGTACGAACGGTGGCGGGACGAAAGCCCTCGTCAAACGCTTCGCCTCCTATTACCGGCCCTACCGCCACCTGTTCGCGCTCGACTTCTGCTGCGCCGTCGTCTCCGGCCTGCTGGAGCTCGGCTTCCCGCTGGCCGTCGGGCTCTTCCTGGACAATCTCCTGCCCGGTGGTGACTGGCCCCTGATCCTGCTGGCCGCGGCCGGTCTGCTCGGCATCTACCTGCTCAATACCGGGCTGATGGTCGTCGTCACCTACTGGGGGCATGTCCTCGGGATCAACATCGAGACCGACATGCGCCGCCTCGCCTTCGACCACCTCCAGAAGCTCTCGTTCGGTTTCTACGACAACCAGAAGACCGGCCACCTCGTCGCCCGCGTGACGAAGGACCTCGAAGAAGTGGGGGAGGTCGCTCACCACGGGCCGGAGGACGCCTTCATCGCGATCATGACGTTCATCGGCGCCTTCATCCTGATGTTCTTCGTCAACCCGCAGCTGGCCTTCATCACGGCGGTCGTCGTCCCGATCACCGTCTGGGTGACGAGCCGGTACGGCGGCCAGATGACCCAGACCTGGAAGCAGCTCTTCGCCCGGGTCGGCTCGTTCAACGCCCGGATCGAGGAGAACGTCGGCGGGATGCGCGTCGTCCAGGCGTTCGCCAACGAGCAGCATGAGCGCGACCTGTTCGCGGTCGACAACGACGGCTACCGGCGGACCAAGAAGCAGGCCTACCTGGTCATGACCAAGTCGATGTCGCTCAGCTACCTCAGCATGCGCGTCACCCAGCTGGTCGTCATGGTCGCCGGGACCTACTTCGTCATCGAGGGGCAGCTCTCCAATGGTGGGTTCGTCACCTTCCTGCTGCTCGTAGGCGTCTTCTTCCGGCCGGTCGAGAAGATCAACGCCGTCCTGGAGACGTATCCGAAGGGCATCGCCGGCTTCCGCCGCTTCACCGAGCTCGTCGACACCGAGCCGGACATCGTCGACGCGCCGAACGCGATCGACGTCGGCGACCTGCGCGGCGAGATCCGCTACGAGCGGGTCAGCTTCCGCTACAGCACCGGCCGCCCGGTCCTGACCGACATCGACCTGGTCATCCACGCCGGCGAGACGATCGCCTTCGTCGGCCCGTCCGGCGCCGGAAAGACGACGATCTCCTCGCTGCTGCCGCGCTTCTATGAGGTGACCGGTGGCCGTATCACGATCGACGGGATCGACATCCGGGACATGACCCTGGCGTCGCTGCGGCGGGAGATCGGCATCGTCCAGCAGGACGTCTTCCTGTTCGCCGGGACGATCCGGGAGAACATCGCCTACGGCCGAATCGGGGCCGACGAACCGGCCATCCTCGACGCGGCCCGCCGGGCCCGGCTGGACGAGGTGATTGCCAACCTGCCCAACGGGCTCGACACGGTGATCGGCGAGCGTGGCGTCAAGCTCTCGGGCGGGCAGAAGCAGCGCCTGGCCATCGCCCGGATGTTCCTCAAGAACCCGCCGATCCTGATCCTCGACGAGGCGACATCGGCCCTCGACACCGAGACCGAGCGGGCGATCCAGCAGTCGCTGACCGAGCTGGCCGAGGGCCGGACGACGCTCGTCATCGCCCACCGCCTAGCGACGATCCAGAACGCCGACCGCATCGTCGTCGTCGACGAGCGCGGCGTCGCCGAGCAGGGGCCGCACGACGAACTCGTCAAGCGTGGTGGCGTCTACCGCCGCCTCCATGACGCCCAGTACCGGCTCCTCGTTGGCCGCGAGGAGCCCGAACCCGCGTCGGCGGACTAGCCTGTGGGCAGCAACCCACGTCGATCCGGTTCTTGACCGGTCCTTTGCCGGCCGTCAAGGGCCGGAACGTTGTCGCTTTGGGCGATCCGCCTAACCCAGCGGCCGTTCGTCCGCGTCCGGAAAGCTGCGCGTCATCGTCCGGATTGACGCTCACCCGCAACCGGTGTTACCGTCACCGCACCTCAACCATACCTCCGACGAGGTTCGTTCGATTGACGGATCGGGCCATCACCCGAGCGTCGCTGATCGATCCGTTCCGTTCTGGCCACGCGTTCACTTGCCTTTGGCGAGGATCGGCGCTGGAGCGGAAGAGGTCTTAGGGTAGCGTGTCGACGGATCTTCGCGGAATGCTTTCAATGACTGGCGATCCGGTGCGGGTCGTCTCGCCAAGAAGCAGAGTAGGGTGTGCGCAATGAACGAGGATCAGCTCGAATCGTCCTTCACCCGAGCCGGTCGCCGATTGACGGGCGCCCAGGTCGACCGCCGCAGATTGATGCGGGGACTGCTGGCGACCGGAGCCGTCGCGACACTCGCCGGCGTGCCGCGTCTCGCCAGCGCCCAGTCCACTCCGGACGCCGTCATTCCCGCCTCTCCGGAGCCCTTCGTCGGCGATCTCGCCGCCGAGCAAATCATGCGGCTGCCGGGTAGCGAGCCGGTCACGATGGACCCCGGCGTCAGCTACGGCGACGTCGAGCTCCAGGTCCTCTTCAATATCTTCGAAGGGCTTGTCGGTGTCGACATGCGGACCGGCGAGGTCGTCATGCGGGCCGCCGAGAGCTACACCAGCAACGACGACGACACTCAGTTCACCTTCGTCATCCGCCAGGGAGCGATGTGGTCGGACGGGACGCCGCTCAATGCCAACGACTTCGTCTACAGTTGGCGGCGCGTGCTCGACCCCGACACCCTCTCGGAGTACACCTCGGCCCTCTACCCGATCCTCAATGCCGAGGCAATCGACGCCGGCGAGATGGAGATCACCGAGCTGGGCGTGACCGCGCTCGACGACTACACCCTCCAGGTCACGCTCGAAGGGGCGACCCCATACTTCCCGCTCCTCGCTACGACCTGGACCTACTCGGCCGTTCCTCGCCACGTTATCGACGCGGTCGGACCGGAGTGGGTCGAAGCGGAGAACATCGTCTCCTCCGGGCCGTTCATGCTGACGGAGTGGTCGCACGATCAGCAGATCGTGCTCGAGCCCAACCCGAACTACTACGGTGAGCAGCCGACCCTCGCCCGGGTCGAATACCGGATCTTCGAGGATGAGACCTCCCAGGGCTACATCGCCTACGAAGCCAACGAGCTCGACTACGCCGAGCCCGAAGGTCCGGACCTCGACCGCATCCTGGCCGACCCGGCGCTCGCCGCGGAGCTGATCGAGTTCCCGCAGTCCAACACCTATTTCGTCGTCTGTGACACGACCAGCGCGCCGACCGATCAGGTCGCCTTCCGCCAGGCCCTCTCGAAGTCGATCGACCGGACGACGCTCGCGGGGACGATCCTGCGGGACCAGTTCCTGCCGGCCTTCTCGGTCCTGCCGCCGGACATCCCCGGAAACAACCCGGACGCCGCGGTCACCGAGAGCGTCGCTGAGGCTCAGGCGCTGCTCGCCGGCGCCGGGATCGACCCCGCCGCGACGACGATCGAGCTCACCTACGTCAGCACTCCGGCTCGCTACAAGACCGTCGCCGAGTACCTTCAGGCTACCTGGCAGCAGAACCTGGGCATCACGGTCACCCTGGCTCCCCTGGAAGACGCCGCTTACAGTGACTGGCGGGCGTCGCGAGAGACACAGGCCTACGGCGTCTACACCGGCGTCTGGGGCTCGGACTTCGCGGACGCGTCCAACTGGTTCAACCAGAACTTCACCAGTCAGTCGGACCACTACCGCAACCACTGGGTCAACGAGGAGTTCGACACCCTCTGCGCGACTGCCGCGCCGAACACGGACGCGGCTGCCCGGGACAACCAGTATTCCCGGGCCGAGGCGATCCTCGTCGATCAGGCACCGATCATCCCGATGTACCGGGCCAAGGCCGTCCGCGCACTCAAGCCGTACGTCAAGGACCTCTGGTTCCAGCCGATCCTCTCGGTCCCGCATCTCCGGACCGTCAAGATCGCCACTGTCTAGCTCAGGTCGGACGGGGGGCGGACGGGCTACCGCGTCCGCCGCACCTGGCCCTCGGGGCTGGTGATCCGGCCAGCCCCGCCAGCAAGAGGATTCATGAATCGCGGGACCTACGTCATCCGGCGGGTGTTGCTGCTCATCCCGACCTTGCTGGCGATCTACACCCTGACGTTCCTCCTGATCCATGCCACACCCGGCAGCCCGTGGTCGCAGGGGGACAAGCCGGTCCACCCCCGGGTGCTGGCCCGGCTCAACGAGGCCTACGGGCTCGACAAGCCGCTGTGGCGGCAGTACATCGACTACCTCTGGAACGTGCTCCAGGGCGACTTCGGGCCGTCCTTCGCCCAGCGATCCCGGTCGGTGACGGACATCATCGCCTCGACATTCCCGGTCTCCCTCCAGTTCGGCCTGCTCGCGATGGCGATCGCCCTCGTCGTTGGGCTGACCCTCGGCACCATCGGCGCCCTGCGGCACAACTCCCTCCTCGACTATCTGACCAGCTTCCTCGCCATCATCGGGATCTCGACGCCGTCCTACGTGATCGGGTCACTGCTGATCCTGCTGCTCGCCAGCAAGCTCCACCTCGTCCCGACCGGCGGCTGGGACGGGTTGCTCAGCAGCAAGGCGATCATCCCGGCGATCGCGCTGGCGTTGTTTCCGGCGGCCGTCCTCGCTCGGTACATGCGGGCCAGCATGCTCGACGTCCTCTCGGCCGACTACGTCCGGACGGCCCGGGCCAAGGGCCTCCGGGAGCAGTCGGTCGTCATCCGGCACGCCGTACGGAACGCGCTGCTGCCGGTCCTGACCGTCTCCGGCGTCATCCTCGCCGACGTCATCACCGGGTCGTTCTTCGTCGAGACGATCTACTCGGTCCCCGGCCTCGGCCGCTACTTCGTCGAGAGCATCTCGCAGCGCGACTACCCGGTCATCCTCGGGACGGTCCTGCTGTTCGGGGCGGTGATCGCGGTGATGAACCTGATCGTGGATCTGCTCTACCCACTCCTCGACCCACGCATGGCGCAGTCGTAGTCGGCCGAACGGACGGAGCGGGAACATGGCATCGGTCTCAACCGTCCGCGCTCCGGACATCGCGGCTCAGTCCCGGCTCGAGGTCGGCCGGCGGATCGAGGGGCCGTGGCGCAGCGCCTTCGCCCGCCTGAGCCGCAACCGGCTGGCGGTCGTCTCGGTGGGCTTCATCATCGTGGTCGCCGTCATGGCGGTCCTGCTGCCCGAGATCCTCTCCACGAAATACAACGACCAGGACTACGACGCCGTCACTCAGGGGCCGGGCTGGTCGCACTGGCTCGGAACCGACGAGCTCGGCCGCGACATCATGGTCCGGCTGATCTACGGCGCCCGGATCTCGCTGACGGTCGGCTTCGTCGTCCAGATCGTCATCATCGCGATCGGCGTCCCGCTCGGCTTGCTGGCCGGCTACTCCGGCGGCAAGATCGACACGGTCATCATGCGGCTGGTCGACGTCCTCTACGCGATGCCGTCGCTCCTGTTCGTCATCATCATCATGACGTTCCTGCGCGGGACGCTCGACAACAACCCGAGCGGTTTCGCCAGCGTCGTCTCGTCGCTCGACGCGCGGACCGGCGGGCTGGTCGGCGTCTACATCGGCCTCGGCCTGATCAGCTGGCTGACGGTCGCGCGGATCGTCCGGGCCAACGCGATGTCGCTCAAGGAGAAGGAGTTCGTCGAGGCCGCCCGCGGGATCGGCGCGACGCACAACCAGATCATGTTCCGGCACCTCCTGCCGAACACGCTCGCGACCATCGTCGTCGCGACGACCCTGGGCATCCCCGGCGCGATCCTCTACGAGGCCGGCCTGAGCTTCCTCGGCCTCGGCGTGACTCCGCCGACGCCGAGCTGGGGGCTGATGATCAGCGAGGCGATCCCCAACATGCGGGCTCACCCGTACATGCTGGTCTTCCCGGCCCTTGCCCTGTCCCTGACCGTGCTCGCCTTCAACTTCCTCGGCGATGGGCTCCGCGACGCCTTCGACCCTTGGATGAAGCGCTAGGCACCGGGGATCGCGGGGCACCCGCGAACGACGGACTGTTCGACCCAGGCCGAGGCCGAAACCTAGCCCCTCGACGACGGTCGAGTTCCATGCTTGCCAGTCGTCGCCGCTTGCGACCTGGTGACCTTTCCAGCACATGCGATCGATGGATGATCGTAACGGTACATGACATGCGCCCCGTCTCTCACTGAAGGCGATCCTAGCCGAAGCCGGGGTCGTCACACCGATCTCCGGCCATTCGCCGAGTGGTCGACATGTGAGCAAGGAGTGGGCGCATGAACGTATCTCTCAAGCCGGTCAGTGAGCAGGTCGTCGTCATCACGGGAGCGTCCAGCGGGATCGGGCTGGCCGCGGCCCGCCGGGCGGCGAAGGAGGGCGCCACGGTCGTCCTCGCCGCCCGAACCGAGGAGGCACTGAAGAAGGCGGTCGAGGACATCATCGCGGCGGAGGGCAAGGCGAGCTACGTTGTGGTTGATGTCGCGAATCGGGACGATGTCGAGCGGCTCGCCCACACGACGATCGAACGTCACGGCGGTTTCGACAGCTGGGTCAACGACGCCGGGGTCTCGATCTTCGGCCGGCTGGACGAGATCTCCGACGAGGATCACCGCAAACTGTTCGAGACGAACTTCTGGGGCGTCGTCAATGGCTCGCTGGTCGCCGCCGGGCACCTGCGGGAACGCGGTGGCGGCGCCATCATCAATTTGGGCAGTGTCGCGTCCGACGTCGCATTGCCCCTGCAGGGCATGTATTCGGTCAGCAAGCACGCCATCAAGGGGTTCACCGACGCTTTCCGGGTCGAGCTCGCGGCCGCCGGCGCCCCGGTCTCCATGACGCTGATCAAGCCGGCGTCGATCAATTCGACGTTCACCCTCAACGCTCGCAAGGAGATCGGCCAGGACGTCAAGCTGCCACCGCCGGTCTATGCGCCGGAGGAGGTCGCCAACGCGATCGTCCACGCCATGGCGCATCCGCAGCGGGACATCTACATCGGAGCGGGCGGCAAGCTGATGAGCGGCTTCGCCCGGATGTTCCCAAGCGTGATGGATGTGGTCAGCGCCAGGGTCCTCATCCCGCTGGAGCGACGCGACCGGCCGGTTCGCAACGCGGAGGGGAACCTGTGGCAGGGTCAGGGGAGAGCCGAGACCGACGGGGATCATCCCGGTGTCGTCTTTCGGCCAAGCTTCTACACACGGATGTCGCTGCATCCAGTCGCGTCGAAGGTCCTGCTTGGCGCTGGCGGCGTCCTCGCGTCGGTCGGTTTCCGCCGTGTCGTTCAGCGGAACAGCCGCTGAACGGGCAACGCCCGGCTCGAAAGCCAACCGATCGATACTGGGCCCGCAATGTTCTTCGTCTGCTCGTCCGTCTATGGGTTCGGTCCGGTTGCGCCGGGGGTTATCGGGATCGCCCCGGCCCTTCGAGTCGCGAACGCGCCGGGCAGTGGACGAGGCCGAGTCGCGCGATACCACTGCCAGCAGAACACCGCGATGACGCCGACTTCGATCAGATCGCCGCCGTAGTACATGATCCGACTCCCAGGTTCGGCCTGAACCTGCGAGACGCCCTCTGGTGGATGCGCGTACAGGGAACGAGCAAGGATCGAATGGCCCGCGAACGCGGCGATCAGGATCGAGGCCCGAACGGTCCAGTTCGGCCGGTGCGGCATGGGATCAATCCCGATCGCCGCGGCGGTGAAGAGGTAGCCGGTGAGCAGGATGTGGATCTGGACCGCGGTCCCGATCAGCGGGCTGTCAACCATGAGGCGGTAGAGGGTGGTGGTATACAGCAGCCACATCCCGGCGATGTTCAGGACCGCCGCAGTCGCGAGGTGGGTGGCGAGCCGAACCGGTCGCGCCCCGAGGACACGGACAACGCGGCGAGCGCCGCGGACCGGGAGCGCCCGCAGCAGCAGGGTGACGGGAGCCGAGAGGGTGAGCAGCACCGGAGCGGCCATCCCGAGCAGCAGATGCGTCAGCATGTGTGCCCAAAAATCGTCGTGCCCCCGATCGGCGATCGGTCCGGTGACCGCCAGAGCGACGAGCGCCATCCCGCCGTACCAGAGCATGATCCGACCCCGTGTCCAGCGGCCACGACGGAGCTGTGGAAGCGCGACGATGGCGTAGACGATGGCCACGACGGTCAGCGCGAGCACCCAGATCGAGGCGGATCCATTTGACATAATAAACTTACCGGTCCGTCAGCCGCTGAGCGGTGTCGTTGGAGCGAGTCTGGATCGTCAGGGAGATTCCGGCACCGAGCAGCACGACGGCGGCGGCGTTCCAGCCGATATCGTATGGGGTCAGCTCGACGTCGTATCGGATCTGGTGGAGCCGAAAGAGCTTGTGCTGGATGATCCCGTCGTAGAGCTGGAATGCGCCAGCGCCGACCAGCAGCCCGCCGAACCAGCGACCCGAGTCGAACTGACGCCGGCGACGGACATCAGCGAGCAGGAACAGAGCGGCGACGGTCGCGAACCAGCCGAAGGCGTGAAACAGGCCATCGGAGACCAAGCCGGCGTTGGTCGTGGAGCGGTCGTAGAAGTGGTGCCAATGGAGGAGTTGGTGGAAGACCGTCTCGTCGATGAACGCGGCCAGACCGACTCCGAACAGGAGACCGGAGATCAGATTCGGCTGCCGGCTCCACGGCCGGTCTCGTCCCTCGACCACGTTGCCTCTCCAGTCGCCGCACCCGCCATGGTCATCGATTCCGAGACGGTCAGTTTTCGTCCGTCGCCAGTCGAGGACGCGTCCGACTGTGCTGGGAGCTACAAGAAGCGTACCGCCGGACGGACGCCGAATGTCCTCCTCGAAAACATTCATGCTGCTGGTGACTCAATGTTCGGACTGATGGTATTCGATCTACTCAAGTGATCTCACTCTCGCTGAGGAGAGGAATCGCGTGAGCAGGCAAGGCCCCACATGGCACAAGAGCGAGGATTCCGCGTTATAGTGACATTCGACAGGGGCGTCAAGGCATACGTCTGGATACATGAGGAGCCAGTCTTCTTCACGGTGCTGTGGACCCGGAGAGACTTGCCTGTATCGGCGACCCGCACGGACGGCCGATCGAGTTCCTCGAGCGCGAGTTGTCGGAGATGGTGGTGGTTCCCTCCGTTCTGGCGATGACATGGGACGGCTCGCGGGATCACTTCGGAATGGACCAGGCCCGATCCGGACGCGTCGGATGCAGTCGAATCGGTCACCGTTCTCGGGCATCCTCACGATCATCGGGTGAAGCCGGGTCCCGAGGGTGGATGACTCCTCATCGAGACCCGGTGTTGCCATTCCTGTGCTGCCGTGTCTTTGGATAGCCCGCCAGCAGGGACGACGCGGCTCTCAACTCCGTCGTCCAATGCGAATAAGCTACGTTACCCGCAATGAAGATGATCGCTCGGAGCGTGATACCGCTCCAAAGAGACCGATGCCCGGTTCGGATGCGAGAATGCGCGATCGACATTCCGGCGGAAACGCTGAACAGCTCGTCCTGAGGTGGCCTCCATGAACATGACCCACGATCCGGATCGCTTGCGCATCGGCCTGGCGGCGGTGCCGAACGCGTCGACGATTGACGAGCGGCTCCGCACGCTGGACCGGGTGCTGGCCGAGGCTGCCACGGGGAACGTCGCGATCGTCTGCTTTCCGGAGACGTATATTCCGGGGCTGCGTGGGATGGACTTTCCCGTCCCGCCGCCGGACCAGCGACGGCAGGTCGCGGCGCTGGCGGAGATTCGCGCCTCTGCCAGGCGCCACCACGTCGCCGTCGTCGTTGGCATGGAATGGGCAACGGCCGCCGGGCTCCACAACGCCGCGTTCGTCGTCTCACGGGGCGGCAGCATCGAGGGGTACCAGACGAAGAACCAGATCCCGGTCGAGGAAGCTCCGTATTATGTCGCCGGGACCGACCGGCGGCTGTTCGAGGTCGACGGCGTCCGGTTCGGGGTCACGATCTGCCACGAGGGCTGGCGCTATCCGGAGAGCGTTCGCTGGGCGGCCGCGAACGGTGCCCGCGTCGTCTTCCACCCGCAGCTGACCGGCAGCGACCTGACCGGTCCGACCCTCGAGCACTGGGGCGATCCAGCTTCGCCCTACTACGAGAAGGCGATGCTGATGCGGAGCATCGAGACGACGGTCTACTTCGCCAGCGTCAACTACGCGATGCGCTATCAGGAGTCGGCCACCAGCCTGATCGGTCCCGAGGGCGACGTCATCGCCCATGTCCCCTACGGGCAGGAGCAGTTGCTCGTCTGCGACCTCGATCTGTCGCTGGCGACCGGCTCCATCGCCCGGCGCTTCAACCCGTCCGCCTATCCAGTCATCCAGTTTTATACCTAGCTCTTTGCCTACTAGTCAATACAGACTATATATTGTCCCATTTTAGATATTTTGTGACTTTACACGGTCTATCTATGGACAATACTCCATCTCAACGAGAGAGATCTTTGCGTCTGCCTACATCGGCGAAATATAGGTGTATCGAGGGGAACATTTGCGTCCAGACAATGACTGTGCTGGCTAGTTAATATTTGAGACTTACCGGGACGCGTCGCTTCCGCTACACTCGTTATGGTGGCTAAACGGCACTACGAGGTGTCATAGAGTTGCCCGAGGAGGAAGAACGTGGCCAAACGCTCTTGGAAGGTCTTGATGGTCGGCTTGATCATTGTTGGACTCCTGCCGTCACTGTCGACTGCGACTACCTCCGCCCAAGAAGCCGATCGCCCGGGCGGTCACTGCGTCCTCTCTAGCGACGGCCCTGACAGTTATCTCTACGGGTGCTTTGCCTCCGAGCAGGAAGCGCTTGATGCAGTTCAGTCGGGTAACGATGCGGCCGCTCGTTCCGGCTCGGCCCTAGCGAACATCGTCATCGGAGTGGCATATGAGTACACAAACTATCAGCGCTACACCCCGAGCTTCACCGTCCAATCGAACTACGCAAACCCCTGTGACTACGAAACCTACGGATATGGAACCATGCCTGCTGACTGGAACGACCGTGTCTCCTCGATTCGCGCGTACTCAGGATGCATCGCTTCCCTCTATGACCTCGCCTACTTCAGCGGGGAAAGCGCCGTCTGCCAGTATTGCACCTCACTCGGATCTGTCGATAACCGGGTGAGTTCGATTCGGTTCACCTGATCGACGCTGATGACGACCCCACGGAACGTTTCATGGGTCATCCGCTGAACCGATCGAAGAGGGGAAAAACATGCGCGGACGCATGTCACGAGCAATGCTGTTCAAGGGCCTCGGAGCGGTTGGGATCGGAGCGCTCGTGATTGGTGCGGCAATCGGTGCGACCGATGCGCGTGTCCAGTCCACCGCTACTCCGACACAGGAAGCGTTCGTGGCGACCGCGGACACGTCTACGCCAGTCGCCGGGACGCCAGCGGGCGGCAATCCAAGCGCGGGAACACCACTGGCATTGCCATCGCCTGACGCGACTCCGATCACCACTGAGCAGGCAATAGTCACGCCGGATTCTGGTACGGCGCAAACACCAGGTATCACCACTACATCGGAGCCGTCGATCCTGGTGACCGAGGAGGTGATTCAGACACCTGCCACGACCCAGGTCGAGGGGACGTGATTCCACACGTTGGTAGTTGAGTCATGAGAAGCACAAGAGCCACAGGTCCCGGTAACACGAGGACCCGTGGCTCTTTGTCGTTGCGGCGATCTATTACCCCGGACTCTGCGCCGCGCCAGGAAGGCGTATGTTGCTCTACCATGCTGCCCTGAGCAGAGTGGATCGATCGAACGCCGGGCGACTGGCGCATGAAGGGCGAGACGTGACGAGGCATCAGGACCTGGAGAATCTTCCGGCCGTCGACCGCGACCACCTGGTCGGGCTCGTCCGGACGCTGAGCGAGCTGCCCGGCCCGACCGGCCAGGAGGAGACCGTCCAGTCCTGGGTCGCGGCCCACTGGCGGACGTTCAGCGAGCGCGTCGAGGTGACGCCGGTCAACAACGTCCTGGCGCGGGTCGGCGGTCAGGGCCGGCGCCTCATCATCATGGGCCACGCCGACGAGATCTGCCTGATGGTCAAGAGCGTCAGCGACTCGGGCCACCTCCACGTCTGGCCGTTCTACCGCGACACCATCGGCCGGCCGCCGCGCTGGTTCAACCCGGCCAACCAGCCGTGCCTCGTCCTGACCGACCACGGCACGATTCCCGGCTTCATCGCGACGGCCAGCGGCCACGTCGTCGGGGGCCAACTCAGCAACTCCGGCACGCTGGACTGGAACGACCTGTTCATCGAGATCGGGGCGAACAGCGCCGAGGAGGTCCGCGCGCTCGGCTTCCACGCCGGTTGCCGCGTCGTTTGGAACCCGCGGATGTCGCGACTCGGCGACCACCTGCTGGTCGGCAAGGCGATGGACGACCGGGCGGCGCTGGCAATCGCGACGGTCGTCGGCGAACTTCTCGCCGGTCGGGACGATCTGGCATTCGAGGTCTGGCTCGCGTCAACGGTCCAGGAGGAGAACGGGCTCGTCGGCGCCAGCAGCGTGATCGACACGCAGCCGTTCGACCTCGCGATCAACCTCGATGTCGGGCTGACCGGCGACATCCCCGGTCCCGACGCCCGTGACTTCCCGTCGCGGCTCGGTCATGGTCCGATCCTCGTCCATTCCGACAGCTCGGTCCACTACACCCGCTCGCTGATCCGCGACCTCGCCGCCGCCGCTGACGCGGTGGGGGCGCCGGTCCAGCACGCGATCTTCCAGAACTTCAGCAGCGACGGCGCCGAGCTGATCCGGCGCGGCGTCGAGACGGCTCTGCTGACCTATCCGACCCGCTACACGCACTCACCGATCGAGACCGTCGATGTCCGGGATCTGGTCGGGATCATTCGTCTGATCCTCTCCTTCGCCACGACCCCACGCATTCCGGCCGAGTGACCGGTGCGTCACCGACAATCTGTCCGCACCGCGAAAATTGAGGGAATCGACACGATGGCAAGCAGCGTTCTCGTCACCGATATCGGAGAGCTCAGCGCACTGATTCACGAGCGAACCGACGCGATGTCGGACCCCGGTTCGTCGATGAGCGCCGCCTGGTTCGCGCCGGCCGGGCCGCGTGGCGACCTCGATGGCGCCGAGATCGTCGAGACCGCTATCGACATCCTCAACGACGATCTCTCGGCCTACCCGGACCCGCTGCTCGCTCCGGCGATCGAGATCGCGGCGGCGCTGCGCTCCGAACGCTGGGGCAAGGCCGAGTACCACGCGGCTACCCGGCGACGGATCGCCGAGACCGAGCCGCTTCTCCATGCCCATGTCCGGCAACTCGACGTTGAGTCGTTCTCGATCGGCTCCGACGATCTGCCGCTGGTCGGGCTGACGGTCGCCGTCAAGGACATCTTCGATGTCCGCGGCGTCCCAACCCTCTGCCACTCGACGTCACGGGACGGCGTCGAGCCGGCTCAGGACGATGCCGTCGCCGTCGAGCGCCTGCGGTCGGCGGGTGCCCTGCTGATCAGCAAGACGGTCACCCAGGAGTTCGCCGCCGGCGTCGTCAGCAACCCGGCCCGGAACCCCTGGGACCCGGACCGGATCCCCGGCGGCAGCAGCGGCGGCTCCGGGGCGGCGGTCTCGGTCGGTGCGGCGGCGCTCGCATTCGGCAGCGACACCGGCGGCAGCATCCGCATTCCGGCGTCGATCTGTGGCGTCGTCGGACTGAAGCCGACCCTTAGCAGCGTCTCGCGGCAGGGGGTCTTCCCGCTGTCGTGGTCGCTCGACACCGTCGGGCCGATCGCCCGCACCGTCCGCGACGCCGCGCTGATGTTCCTGTTGATGCGGAACCCGGCGCTCGTCGCCCGGGATGACGACCGGGTCGGCTGGATCGCCCTCCTGGCCGGTGCCGACGCCAACCGATCCCTGACCGGGCAGCGGATCGGCGTCTCGGCGCCGTTCTTCCTCGACCGGCTGACCGACGACGTCCGGGCCGCCTTCGACGCCTCGCTCGAGACCCTGCGGTCGCTCGGCGCCGAAGTCGTCGAGGTTGTCTGGGAGGACGCCGACATCGCCCGGGCCGCGGCGACCGTGATCAACCGGGTCGAGTCGGCCGCGATCCATGCCGCCGGTGTCGCCGCCAACCCAGATGGATATGGTACGGAGCTCAAGGACCGGCTGATCGCCTCACAGCGGATCGCGTCGGGCGACTACATCCGGGCGTTGCAGGCCCGGAACATGGCCCGGACGAGCATGGCCGACATGTTCGTCCGGGAGGGACTGACGGCGATGCTGGCTCCCTCGACCGCCGGGACTGCTGCCCGGGTCGATGATCTCAACGTGCACTACGCGGACGGCATCTCGGAGCCGGTCGGCAACGCCTACCTGCGACTCAACCAGCCGTTCAACGCCACCGGTCAGCCGGTCCTCTGCCTGCCCTGCGGCTTCGATGGGCATGGGCTACCGATCGGCCTCCAGGTCGCGACCGCGCCGGGCCACGAGCTGACGGCGTGCCGGATCGGCGCGGCCTACGAGGCGGCCACGGAATGGCACCACCGGCGACCGACCGTCCTTGACCAGCTCGCTACCGCGTAACCCTGAGTAACCCCGATTCGGAGAGGGGACGACGACTCGGCGAGCATCGCTGCTCGTCCGGTCCTCAACACGTTACGTCAGGTTGTCGTTGCTGCAGTTCCAGGTTCAGTACTCAGCGGCACCTCGCCGGTCGAACGGACATGGCGCTCGCTTCACTGACCTTGCTCGCTTCGCTGCCGCGCCGCAAGGCGCCACTCGCCTTCGCGATGACGCAGTTGAGTACACCGTGATGGATCGCCGGCAGGTTCATCCCCGGTCGCTCTACTGCATCGCGAGATTGAGGACCTCTTCGGCGTCCGGTGTGAGCGTCGAGCGGATCACCCGGCCGTGGAACGGGTTGAGCGCGCCGACCAGCGCGTCGGCGTTGGCCTCCTTGATCGCGAGGAACAGGGCCGACTTGTCCGGCCCGAGCTGCTTCTCGACCTCGTCGACGAAGCCGTCGTCGACGCCGTTGCCGGTGCTGGAGCCGACCGCGGCCCCGCCGACGAGCCCGGCGATCAGGCCGAGTGGGCCGAACAGCGCACCGACGACCGCACCGACCGTCATGCCGGTCTCGGTCGAGCTGTCGAGCTCGTTCTTGACGTGCAGCTTGCCCTCGGCATCACGGGCGATCACCGCCGTGTCGCTGAAGGACACCTGCCCGGCCCGCTCGATCTCGCGCAGGTTCCGAAGGCAGAGCATCGCCTCATCGTCGGAATCGAACAGGATCGCGATCGCGTCAGCCATCTCTCGTGTCCTCTCTGGGTACGTTATGTCTCGAAGCGGTTTCCCGATCAATGTCGCTGGGAGATCCGCTTGACTTCGCGTCCGCGGCATTCTGGTGAGGTCGAGCGGCGGACAAGCGGGATCATCGCATGGACATCGCGATCTCATGCGGGCACGGCTCGCCGTTCGGCAGCTGGCAGTACGGGGGGGTGACGGGAAGCACGAGACCGGCATCCTCGAGCAATGCGGCGACTTCGCAGAGCGGGAAGCCGACCACGTTGGTGTAGCAGCCGGTGAAGCCCGCCACGATATCTCGCGTGCCTCGCTGAATGCCGTAGCCGCCAGCCTTGTCGAGTGGCTCGCCCGTCACGACGTAGGCCGTGAGCGTCTCGTCGTCGAACGGATGCATGTGGACGACCGTCGTGACGACCCGGCTCACGGTCGCCCCGGTCGCAGTATCGACGAGCGCGACCGCCGTCAGGACCGCGTGGTCCCGGCCCCGCAGCCGCTTCAGCATGGTCGCTGCCGCTTCGGCGTCGTCCGGCTTGCCGAGGACCTCGCCATCCAGGCTGACGACGGTGTCGGCGCCAATGACCAGCGGGTTGAAGTGGCGCTGGTCAGCGTCTGCCTCAGTCGCGGTTCCGCCGTCCGGCGCCGCTTCCCAGGCGACGATCTCCGCCTTTTGTCGGGCGAGCGATTCGACGTGCTCACGAGCCGTCGACGGGGCCGTCATCGTCTCGTCGAGGTCGCTGATCCGGACGGTGAACGGTACGCCCAACCGACCGAGCAGGAACCGGCGGCGTGGAGAACTCGACGCCAGCACGACCGGGCGCTGAGTCGACGTAGCGGTTGGCTCAGTCACTGGCGGAGCGATTCATGGAACGGGCTGGCCGACGGCGGGGAATCTCAGTCATCGGTCAAGCATAACGGACCAGGTCGGACCGGTTCCCGGAACCGCGAACGACCCGGCGTGTGGGCTGTGCCGCCGGGACAGCTCAGCCCTTGACCGATCCGGCCAGACCGCCCTGGACGATGAAGCGCTGGGCGACGAAGTACAGCAGGACGACCGGGAGCGAGGCCAGCGTCGCGCCGGCCATGATCGGTCCCCAGCGGTAGACGTCGCCCGTGATCAGGTACTGGAGCGCCAGGGAGACCGTCCGCAGGTCCTCGCTGCTGATGAAGATCAGGGCGAAGAGGAGCTCGTTCCAGGCGCCGGTGAACGTGAAGATGCTGACGGCGGCCAGACCGGGGATCGAAAGCGGCAGAACGACGTGGATGAACGCGCCGATCCGGGTGTCGCCGTCAACCAGCGCCTGCTCCTCGAGGTCACGCGGGACGCTCTTGAAGAAGTTGGTCAGCATCCAGGTCGCGACCGGCAGGGCGAAGGTCATGTAGATGATGACCAGACCATGGAGCGAGTTCCCGAGGTTCAGCTTCGCGACGATGATCGCCAGCGGGATGAAGAGCAGTGAGCTTGGCATCAGGTAGCCGAACAGGATCAGCCGGCCGAGGAAGCCCCGGAACCGGTACCGGAACCGAACCTGGCTGTAGGCCGCCAGCGAGGCAATCACGAGGGCGACGACCGTGACGCTGGTCGCGACGATCGCGCTGTTCCGGATCGCGGTCAGGAAGTCGCGCTCGACGATCAGGTTCCGATAGTTCTCCATCGTTACGGTCTGCGGCCAGAGCGCCGGGACGCGGTTGATCTCCCGCGGCGTCTTGAAGGACATCGAGACCATCCAGTAGATCGGAAACAGGACGATCAACGCCATCAGCGTGACGCCGGCGTACATCCCGACCGTCGCCATCACCCCCGAGCGCCGCCACCACACCCGCTGCCGGTGGGCTTCCCGCAGCTCGTCCAAGGGGCGACCGGGCACGGAGGTGGCGGAACGCGCGTCAGCGACCATGGAGGACTCCCACTCCGGTCGCCCGGACAAATGTCGTCGGGTTATGTCGCTCCGCCATCACTCGTCGTCCTCGATCAGCCTGGTGGTCACCATCACCATCAGCAGGAGCGCCGGCAGGATCGCGACTGAGACGGCGGCGGCCTCGCCGAGCCGCTGGTTCTGAAGGCCGAAGTACGACAGCACCGGCAGGATCATCGTCGCATCGGACGGTCCGCCCTGGGTCAGGATCCAGATGTTCTCGAACGAGTTGGCGGTCCAGATCGACGACATCAGCGCCACGATGAAGATCGCACTGCGGATGTTGGGCAGCGTCACGTCCAGAAAGCGCCGGACCCTGCTGGCACCGTCGAGCTTGGCCGCCTCGTAGAGATCGCCGGGAATGCCCTGAAGCGCGGCCAGCAGGACGATGAACCAGAACGGGAAGCCGCGCCATATCGTCGCCACGATGACCGACGGCAGGGCGAGGGCCCGTTCGCCGAGCCAGTCGATGTAGCCGGTCCGGGCGATGCCGACCCACTCGAAGAGCGGCATCAGGCCGAGGTCGGTGATGAGGAGGTTCAGGCCACCGCCCAGCGGCTGGAACAGGACCCGCCAGGTCAGGAAGACCACGAAGGCCGGCATCGCCCACGGCAGGAGCAGGACCGCCCGGAAGAAGCCCCGGCCCCGGATGCGCTCGTTGACGATCAGGGCCAACCCGAGCCCGAGGATCAGCTTGGCGATCCCGGTGACGATCACGATCGTGATGGTGTTCGTGACCGCCCGGGTGAAGCTGGACCAGTCCACGAGGTAGCGGAAGTTGCGCAGGCCGACCCACTCGCCGGGAACGCCGACGACGCGGTCGGTGAAGGCGATCCAGACCGCGAAGCCGAGCGGGTAGGCGATCAGGGCGAGCAGGATCAGGAACACCGGCGCAATGAGCAGGTAGCCCCAGAGGGCGTTGCGCCGGGCGAACGTCATGAACGGCCGGGACTGCGGTGGTCGTGACGCGGTGCCGATGGCGGCCATGGGCTTCCTGACTGGCGTGGGTCTCGCCTGGCGTTGGCTCCCGGACCCAGAGATGGTGTTTCAGAACCGCCATTCCTGGAGCGACGGTCAGCCGCCGGTCTGGTTCTGAACCGGGCTCCGGGGCCGCTGAAGCCAGGCGGGCCCGGCAGCGGCAGGTCGAAAGTTGACGCCCGGCACACCACTACGGGTACTTGGCGTAGATCGCCTCGATGTCGCTCTGGGCCTGCGCCATGGTGTCGTCGATCGACATGCCGTCGACGACCATCCGCTGAATCATCCGCGGGATCGCGAAGGTCGTGCTGGTCTCGGCGTAGGCTCCGTTGAACGTGTCCGGGGCGGCCGGTGCGGTTCCGTTCTCGACCAGCCCTTTGAGCGCGCCGTGGACTTCGGTCGAGAAGATCGCGAAGTCCTTCTCCCCCTGCAGGACCGGCCCGTAGATTGCCGAGTTGTAGTACTGCTCGGAGAAGGCTGGCATCGCCAGGTACTCGAGCAGGGCCCGGGCGGCGTCCGGATTGGCGGACGAGGTCGGGATCGAGCGGATGTTCGGGTTGAGCGGTGAGACGAGCCCCACCGGTCCGGACGGCAGCGGCGAGTAGCCGGTCGCCGCGTCCAGCTCCGGGTCGGCGTCGAGCAGGTTGATGTGGACGCTACCGGTATTCATGATGAAGACGGCCTGCCCGGCCTGATAGGCCGCGTTGTCGCCGGCGCCGTCCCAGGTGGTGTTGCCCGGCGAGAAGATGCCGTCGGTGGCGGCGGCCTGGACCCATTCCAGGAAGGCCCGTGTCGCCTCCGAGCTGACCATGACGACCTTGCCCGCGTCGTCGGCGATCCGCCCACCGTAGGACTGCATGATCGAGATCATCACGTTGCCGTCGCCGACGTTGGCCAGGGAGAAACCAAGGCCGAAGATCGCCGGAGGCTGCTGGGCGGCGCGGGCCTGGTCGGCGACCTCCTGCCACGTCGTGGGTGCCGTCGTCAGACCAGCCTCCGAGAGGACGTCGGTCCGGCGGAAGAGGATGTTGCCCGATGCTCCGAAGGGGATCCCGACCCGACTCCCACCGAACCGCTCGGGCGCCGTGGCGTTCGCGACCGACTCGAACCAGCCGCCGTGGGCGGCCCCGATCGTCTCGTAGAGGTCATCGACGGCAATGATCTGCTGGGACGAGGCGAGCTGCAGAGCGAGATCTAGCCCGAGGTCGAGGCAGTCCGGCATCGTCCCGGCCTCCACGGCGGCGCTGACCCGCTGGACCGTCTCATTCTGGTTGATCATCACGACGTCGGGCTCGAGCCCGTTGGTCCGGCACCACTCCTCGATGGTCGACTGGAGCAGCGAGTTGGCGGCATCAGAGAAGATCAGGCCGCCCCAATAGGTGAATGTCCCGCCGCCCTGGATGACGGCCGGCGCCTTCCGGGCCGAGACCATCCCGGCGATCCCGCCAGCCGCGGCGAGGCCGGCGGCGCCGGCGAACGCGCCCTTGACCACCGCTCGGCGAGTCACATCGTGTCTTCGCACCATCGTGGTGCTCCTTCTCTGTCGGGCCATCTCGTCTGGCTCTAGCCTACGCCTCATGGCGTGGCGAATCGCGCCCCTTCAGCCTACGGCGACTGGCCGGGACCGTCAATACGTTTCACCAAGGTGAAGGAAAGACATCGGGTCGAGCGATCCCCACGGCCGGCGAGATCGCGCTAGGATGCCGAAACGAGATTCCGCCGCTCGACGGAGAGGCCATATTTCGATGAGGAGGCCCACGAATGTCCACCGTTACCCTGCCCACCGCCCGGACCGGAATCGGTCCGGCCACCGACGGGATGCGAATCGGACTCGGCCAGACCAGCCTCCTGACCGACGACTTCCTGATGTTCGCCAGGCAGCTGGGCGTGAGCAGCGTCCAGGTCAACACGCCCCAGCTGCCCGGCGACGCCCGCTGGGAGTGGGACGACATCGCGCGGCTCGCGAGTTCCGCCCGGTCACATGGCTGTGGCCTGGAAGCGATCGAGAACGTTCCGATCCACTTCTACATCGACGCCATGATGGGCGGACCGCGCCGTGACGAGCAGATCGAGAACTACCGTCACATCGTTCGCGGCGTCGGCCGGGCTGGCGTCCCGGTCCTCGGCTTCCACTGGATGCCGAACTCGGTCTGGCGGACGCGGCGGGACAGCCCCGGCCGCGGCGGCGCGAGCTGCACGGCGTTCGACATGGCGCTCGTCGAGGCCGCCCCGGCCGGCGGGATCGAGGCGTTCATGCCCCCGTTCGCCGGGATGCCGTTCTCTCAGGACGAAGAGCTGATCGGTCCCGATGAGCTCTGGGGCAACTATCGCTACTTCATCGAGGCGGTCCTGCCCGTTGCCGAGGAGAGCGGTGTCCGGCTCGCCCTTCACCCCGACGACCCGCCGGTCCCGATGCTCGGCGGCGTCGCCAGGATCTTCAGCACGGTCGACGACTTCCTTCGGGCCGACGCGCTGACCGACAGTCCGGCTTTCGCCCTCGACCTCTGCCTAGGCTGCTGCTCGGAGATGGCGGGTGGAGCGGCCAACGTCGAGGCGATGATCCAGCACTTCGGACCGAAGGGCCGGATCGCCTACGTTCACTTCCGCGATGTCCAGGGAACCGTGCCCAACTTCCAGGAGTGCTTCATCGGGGATGGCAACTTCGACGCCCTGGCGACGCTCAGGCTGCTCCGGGACGCCGGCTTCGACGGTTTCCTGATCGACGACCATGTCCCGCGGATGATCGACGACACGCCTTTTTGCCACCGCGGCCGCGCCCACGCCGTCGGCTACATGCAGGGCATGCTCGCTTCTCTGGGTGGCTGATGAACACTGCCGCGAGTTCCGGTCTGCTTTCTCAGGATGGTGGACTTTTGAAGCGTCCCTGACCCGTCGTATGGTGTCATGTCGTCAGCGAGCCGTCGTCACGCCGACCTGAGCGCACTGGTCCAGCACCGGGCAAGTCGAGCAGTTAGGCCGGGCGGCGGTGCAGAGGTGCTTCCCGAAGGGGACGAGCAGCCGGTTGATCCGGACCTTCTGGTCGTCTGGCATCAGCGCGTCCAGCGCGTCCGTCGTCTGCTCGGGCGTCCGGGTCGCGACGTAGCCCCACCGGTTGACGATCCGGTGGACGTGGACGTCGACGCAGACCAGCGGGGTCCCACAGGCGATCCCCAGCGCGAGGTTGGTGCACTTGACGCCGATCCCGTTGAAGCTCCGGACAAGATCGGCGTCGCAGGCGATCTCGCCGCCGAACTCGTCCTCGGTCCGACGGGCGATCGCCATGATCTGCCCGGCCTTCCGGTCCGAGAACGTGCTCCGCCGGATGATCTGAAGCATGCCGTCCTGGCCCAGCGCGACCATTGCGGCCGCGTCTGGCGCGACGGCGAAGAGCTCGCGGCAGATCGGCATCGTCACCTCCTCGAACGTCCGGACCGAGATCAGGCAGGCGACGACCTGCTGGAAGAGCGACCTGAACCCATCGTCGGCCAGCTCGTGCATCGACGCCTTGGGGAACAGCGCGACCGCCGGTTCGATCGCATCCAGAACCGCGGTGACGGGAAAGTTCCGTTCGCTCATGGGCCTGCCTCTCAGGGGCGTCGATCGACCACTGTGGAAGTCTTCACGAGAGGTCTTCCGTTTCCGGTGAACCTGTTCCCGAGAACCTGCCGTTCCGCGGTCAGCGGCTCGTCATTCGCCATTCATGGATCGCACACGCTGCGTCAGCCTGAGATAAGGTACCGGCGTGCTCGTTGCCCGTGCGGTGCCACTCCGTCTGACATACCTCTTCACGACGGGTCGGCGAGCAGGCTTCACAATACCCTCGCAGCGACGACCCGTTTGGGGTGTCACCGATCTTCGGGAGGATGACAATGGGCTTCGACCAGTACCATGAGCCGGCCAACGAACTGCCGGAGGAGACGCGGACCTTCGCCCGCATGATCGCTTCCCTGGCCGAGGAAGCTGAGGCGATCAACTGGTATCAGCAACGAATGGCCGTGGAGAAGGACGACCAGGCGCGAGCGATCATGCACGAAGCACAGCAGGAAGAGTTCAAGCACTTCGCGATGGATCTTGAGTTCCTGAGCCGGCGATTGCCCCCATGGCGAGCGGCATTGCAGACGATCCTGTTCAAGGATGGCGACATCATCGCCAATGCGAAACCAGCCGAAGCCGCCGCTGAATCGGCCGACGAGGGGTCCTGAACGAGACGGGGCCATCATTCGCGACCGGCCCCCGGGTGTCTGGGCGCCGGTCCGATCGCCTCAAGAACTCTAGAGACGAAAGAATTATCCCGCTTTATCTTATCGTCATCCCGCAACCATTGCGCTAGATAATGTAGGATATCCTACAAAAACCCTGCTACACACTTGCGTTACGGGAATGGGCCTTGCAATGCCTGCTTTCGACCCGGTTGACGCCCCGGGCTTCTGAGCGAGTCCCTCGCCTATTCCGCGCCATTCCCCCCCCTCGTGGCGCGAGATCAGGGCCGACGGACGATCTCGCCACTGTATTCGGCGTCGTTAGAGGAGGACGCGTCCCATGAAACTTCGCATCGGCATTGCCGCCCTGGCAATCGCATTCGCGGGGCCAGCCATGGCTTCGGCTCAGGACGATGACCAGACGGATATCTATTCCGTCGACCTGGAGACCGGCGCCACGACGCTGGTTACGTCGATCGAAAGCGTCAGCGCCGACGGAATGGCTCTGTCCGGCGACGGTGCGGTCTACCTGCTGTCCGACGACGACAGCCTCGTCACCGTGACGCTCGACCCGGAAGCCACACCGGAAGCCGAATCGCCGCTCACCCCCGATGACACCATCGAGATCACCGGTCTAGCGGACGATGAGGACCTGATCGGGATCGATGTCCGCCCGGCCACGGGAGACCTCTATGCGATCTCCGATGGCGGCACGCTGTACGTGATCGATGTCGACACCGGCCAGGCGACCGCTCCAGGTGAGGCCATCGATCCCGCTCTCGAGGACGACTCGCTCGGCTTCGACTTCAACCCGACCGTCGACCGGATCCGCGTCGACGTCAGCTCCGGCCAGAACCTCCGCCTCAACCCGGACACCGGCGCCATCGGCACCAACCCGGACACGATGGAGCCGACGATCGACGGCACCATCACCTACGCGGAAGGTGACGACAACGCCGCCAACAGCCCGGCCGTCGTCGGGGCGGGCTACACCAACAGCGTCGACGGTGCTGAGGAGACCCAGCTCTACGTCATCGACGCCGAGCAGGACGTCCTCGCGCTTCAGGACCCGCCGAACGACGGCACCCTGAACACCGTCGGGTCACTGGATGTCGACGTCAACGCGTCGGCCGCCTTCGACATCACCCCGGACGGCGCCGCCTTCCTGACGGTGTCCTCGGACGACGAGGATCTCACGCAGGGCGACGACTAGTCCGCCGCCGGTCGGACCTCCCGACCGCTCATGGCGCGCGGCGGCCGACATGCGAACGAACGGGCCGCGGCGAGAATCGCCGCGGCCCGTTTGCCTGCTCCATTGGTTTACGAGTGCGGTAGCCGAATGGTCTTCGCGGCAAACAGGCACGAAGCCGCATGTTGGTCGCTATCATCCCGACACGAGGTTCCAGCCCGGTCCATTCTTACCGGGCTGGTACGCGACGCGATCCAGGAGAGACAGCGCGATGACGATTCCCGACTCCGCCATCCACACGCCGGCCTGGGTCCACGACGCCGTCTTCTACCAGATCTTTCCGGACCGGTTCGCGCGGAGCGACACGCTGGAGAAACCCGCTCACCTCGAACCCTGGGACAGCGACCCGACCGACTTCGGCTACAAGGGCGGCGACCTGATCGGCATCTTCGAACGGCTCGACTACCTACGGGAGCTCGGCGTCACCGCGCTGTACCTCAACCCGATCTTCCAGTCGGCCTCCAACCACCGCTATCACACTCACGACTACTTCCAGGTCGACCCACTGCTGGGCGGAAACGACGCCTTCGACCGGCTCCTCGCGGCCTGCCACGAGCGGGGCCTGAAGGTCATGCTGGACGGCGTCTTCAACCACGCCAGCCGCAGGTTCTTCCAGTTCAACGACATCCTCGAGAACGGCGCCGCTTCGCCGTGGCTGGACTGGTTCGAGTTCCACGAACACCCGGCCAATGCCTACGACCACAACCAGCCGCCCGGTTACCGGGCCTGGGTCGGGCTGCACGCACTCCCCGCCTTCAACACGGATAACGCCCAGGTCCGCGAGTTCATCATGCGGGTCGGCGAGTACTGGGTCCGGAAGGGAATTGACGGCTGGCGGCTCGACGTCCCGTTCGAGATCCGGACGCCCGGATTCTGGGCCGAGTTCCGCGACCGGGTCCGGGCAATCAATCCCGAGGCGTACCTCGTCGGCGAGATCTGGGGCGACGCCCGCCACTGGCTCCAGGGCGACCAGTTCGACGCGACGATGAACTACCAGTTCACCGGTGCGGCGCTGGCCTACGCCGGCCGTCATCGCGTCGATCCGGCGTCGGTCGCCGGTCGGGACTATCAGCCCTCCCCCGGCATCTCCGGGACCGAGTACCGCGAACGGATCGACCGACTACTCAACCTCTACGCGTGGCCGATCCAGCTGGCCCAGCTCAATCTGCTCGACAGCCATGACACCTCCCGCGCCCTGAGCGTCCTGGGAGGCGATGTCCGGTCGCTGGAGCTGGCGTCGCTCCTCCTCTTCACCTACCCCGGGGCACCCTCGATCTACGCCGGAAGCGAGATCGGTGTCGACGGCGCGCTGCCGGGCGACCGCTGGGCCCGGAGATCGTTCCCATGGAACGATCCGGAGACCTGGAACCACGATCTGCTGGCGATGACGAAGGCGCTCATCGCGCTCCGGAAGGCGCACCGGGCGCTGCGGACGGGCGCCTACGACGCGGTCGCCGCGACCGACGGGAGTTATGTCTTCGTCCGCCGCTCCGGCGACGTACGACTTCTTATCGCGATCAACACCGCCGACGGCGCCGAGACCATCGATCTGGATCCGACCGGGATCCTCGCGGATGTGTCCGATCTCCAACCGATCTTCACCGTCGGCGAGCCTATGATCGCCCGGACCGGGATGGACGGCCTCAGGCTTGAACTGCCGCCCAGGAGCGGCTCGGTATTCCAGCTGACGTCGCCAGCCTGACGACCTCGACCCTCGCTCGCTCGAACGGCGACTGTCCGGCATGAGCTCTGTGGCCGACCGATCGGCAATCGCCGCCGCGCGATTGTCGGATGGCCGCGCTCGTGATACGTTCTGAGTGGCCCCCGCCACCGACCATGACTGAGCGACTCCCAACGACCATCGAGCGAGGTTGTACCGTGTACCGGCTCACACCGCGGCAGGTGGTCGTCATCGTCTCGCGCGCGCCGAGTGACCCACAGCTGGCGGCGCTGGCTCGTGACCTTGGACCGGAGCGGCTGGACGAGCTGCTGCTGGCGACGATGCGGGACGCGATCGCCGCCTCCGTCCGGGTCGATGGCGCCACCATCGCCGTGATGGCCCCGACGCAGGCCCGCCTGGCGCACCTGCGGCAGGTGCTGCCGGCCGGGCTGGAGTTCACCGCGCCGATCGGGCCGATCGCTACGAGCCGGATGAGTGGATTCGCGTTGGCGTCGCATCAGGGCCGGGAGTTCGAGCGCATCGTCCTGGTGGACGGCGCCGTCCTGCGCCTGAGCTCGCGCGTCGTCGGGACGGGGCTCGGGGCATTGGCCAGTGCCGACGTCGTCGTGGGTGCTTCCCGCCGTGGCTCGGCCTATGCTTTCGGACTGCTCGAGCGCCACGCCGTCCACCTGTTGGATGCCGGTGAGACATTGATCGCCGGAGACCGCTCCGCGGCCGAGTTGATCGGTCGCGTCCGGGCGATGCGCCTCGGCACCCGCCGCCTTGAGCCGCTCCCGACGCTCGATGCGTTCGCCACTGTGGACGAGTTGCGATCGGCGATGGCGAACCTTCCCGGAGTCGGTCGTCACGTCAGCGCGTTTCTCGCCAGTCTGCCCTGGGCGGAGCCGGCAATGAGTGGGCACGTCGGCCTCGTCGAGTAACCCTCGCCCCTCGCGATCCTTCGGCCGGCCCGCTCATCGCCCCACCCGTCTCGCTCCGGAGCCCCCATGCACCTTCGATTACTGAGCGTCGCCCTCGTCACGTTCGTGATGTTCGGCTGGACCCAGCCCGCCGTCGCCTCGATCGGCACCGCTGCGTCCCAGCCCGGGCAGCCCTCCGACGGGCCTGGTGGGTCGAGCGTCGTCTTCCCTGGTGTCCAGACGGAACGACGGATGGCCGGAGTCACGGGCTACTGGCTGCTGGTCCCGACCGATGCCGGTGGTGACGCCATGCTCGACGAGCGACTCCCGCTGGTGATCTTCCTCCACGGCTTCTCCGCGATCGATCCGATCGCGTACGGTGCCTGGCTCGACCACATCGTCCAGCGGGGCGCGATCGTCCTCTATCCGATCTATCAGTCCGACGACCAGTTCATCGGCGGGACGGATCAGTTCCTGCCCAACGTCCGGACGGCGGTGCGATCGGCGGTGGACGAGCTCACTAGCGATTCACCGGATGCGCTCGACCTGTCGCGAGTCGCGCTGGCGGGACACTCGGCCGGCGGGCTGCTGGCCGTCCAGTACGCGCTCACGGCCAGCGAGAGCGACCTGCCGGTACCGACCGCTCTGATGACGCTGATGCCAGGCGGCTGCGGGGAGTGCGGGGCATTGGCGGCCGTCCTCCGGATCCCGTCGGACGTCAGGGGCGATCTCGCCCCCGACACCCTGGCGCTCCTGTTCAGCGCCGAAGTCGACAATGTCGTCGGCGATGGTGCAAGCCGGCGGGTCTGGCGAGCACTGGAGCAGCTACCCGAGGACCAGCGCGACCACGTCGGCCTGAGGAGCGACGACCACGGCGCACCGCCATTGGTCGCCGAGCACAATACGCCCCAGACGATCGCTCCCGGCCAGCCTGATGCCTTCGACTACCTCGGTCTCTGGAAGCTGTTCGACGGGCTGATGTCGTGCTCCTTCGCCAGCGAGGATTGCGGCTACGCCCTCGGTGGTGGGGACGATCAGACCGGGATGGGCGACTGGGGCGACGGCGTCCCCGTCACGCCGCTGACCGTCACCGACGGATTCTGAGGAGCCGACGATCCGGCTGATCTGACGATCAGTGCCCTGTACAGCACCGTTCTGTAAGGTCATCCACTCGCGCTACGCTGGCGGTGACCGGCCGCCGCAGCGGCTCGCTCGTAGGGACGACGTTTACGAGCCCGGCCGCCGCAGCGGCCATCGCTCCGCGGGAAGATAACCATGTGCGCTGCCGACAGGATTCATTGAAACCGGTCATTTGGCAACGCCAGTACAGCTGGGCGGTATCGGACCCGTGGGCGTCAGTCACCGCCAGCGCAGCGCGAGCGGACGACCCTACGTCTACCTGGCTCCGTTGTTACGACGACGTGGCGTCGGAAACGTGAGACGCCGCCGCCTCAATCGAGGCGGCGGCGTCTCGTCGGCACATAGTGGGGCGCCGAGCTAGACCGGCGTCAGCGTCAGCGTCGGCTTGTAGCGGCCGGCCATGACGTCGGTCGCCTCGTCGGTGATTCCGGCCTCGCGGTCGGCGATCACCTGGCGAATCTCGTCCTTGAGCGCTTCGAGCATTTCGGCCTCGGCGACCGTCCGGACGATCCGGCCCTTGCGGAAGATGACGCCCTTCGAGTTGCCGGCGGCCAGTCCGACATCGGCGTCCCTGGACTCGCCCGGGCCGTTCACGACACAGCCCATCACGGCGACGCGGATCGGCTCCTTGACGGTCTCGAGGAACTCATCGACCTGGTTGGCGAGGGTGAACAGATCGACCTCGACCCGGCCGCAGGTCGGGCAGGCGATCATCGTCGCACCCTTGGTCCGGAGTTCGAGCGTCTTGAGGATCTCGAAGCCGACGAAGACCTCTTCCTTGGGGTCGGTCGTCAGGGAGACGCGGATCGTGTCGCCGATGCCGAGCGCGATCAGCGTCCCGATCCCGACGGCGGAACGGACGCTGCCGGCCCGCGGGGTGCCGGCTTCGGTCACGCCGAGGTGGAGCGGGTAGTCGTTGTCGAGCGCGGCGAAGCGACGGTAGGCCTCGAACAGGACCGGTACCTCGAAGGCCTTGAGGCTGACCTTGATCAGGCCGAAGTCGAGATCCTCAAGGATCTCGATGTGCCCCAGGGCCGTTCGGACCAGCCACTCGGCCCGGAGCTCCAGCTGGCTGGACTGCTTCTGGGCCATCTCGTCGACGAAGTCTTCGGTCATCGGCGGGCAGGAACCGAAATTGACGCCGATCCGGATCGGGATCTGGCGCGCCTTCGCCAGCCGCACGACTTCCTGGACGTCCTCGTGCTTCCGGATGTTGCCGGGGTTGAGCCGCAGCCCGTGGATGCCGGCCTCCAGCGCCTTGAGCGCGAGCGTGTGTTCGAAGTGGATGTCGGCGATCAGGGGGACCGGCGAGTACGGGATGATGTCGGGCAGGGCCGCGGCGGCCTTGCGGTCCGGAACGGCGATCCGGACGATCTCGGCGCCGGCTTCGGCGAGGTCACGAATCTGGGCGAGCGTTTCGGCGGGGTTGCGGGTATCGGCCGTGGCCATCGTCTGCACGACAATCGGGTGATTGCCGCCGATCTTGACCCCGCCGACATCCAGCACGCGCGTCTTGCGGCGAGGGGCGATCAGGGACATGTCTGGAATCCTCCGGTTGGGAATCTGGATCACGCGGCAACCCCAGCGCGACGCGTCAAGGGGTTCGTCCGACTGCTTGTGTTATGTCCAAAGGATACTCGACCGCAACCACCCGGGGTTCGGAAATCCAACCGGTCCGAGCGATTCACTGGTTCTTGACAGTCCGAGCCGATCCGGTCGTCCGGTCGCTCGGATCAACCGACGGCTTGGGCCAACCGGGCCAGACCGATGTGAGCCAGCGGTTGCGCCATCGGATCGCTCGACAGGTCGGCGAGATGCTCGCCCATCGCCGGGGCGAACTTGAAGCCGTGGCCGGAGAAGCCGGCAGCGAAGGTGACGTTCGCGTGCTCGGGGTGGCGGTCGACGATGAAGTCCTCGTCCGGGGTCATCGTGTACATGCAGACCTGTCGGTCTCTGATGGCGCCGAGGCCATAGACCAGGGTCCGCATCGCCGCGGTGACGCTCTCGGCCTCCCGGTCATCGATCTCCCGCCGGAGCTCGCCGGCGACGGTCTCCTCGCCGCCGGCGTGGTCGCCGGCCTTGAGGCCCGGGTCGTCGCCGGAGATCGGGATGACGTAGAGCTGGCAGCCCGGCATCCCGGCGATCAGGACCGGGAACCGATCGGCCACGTAGGCTGCCCGGTCGTCCATCTCGTACCACCAGAGCAGCTTGCGCCGGACGGTCAGCGGCAGCCCGAGGCCGGCCAGAGCCGTTGCCGCCCAGGCGCCGGCCGAGATCACCAGCCGGTCGGCGGAGTACGTCCCGGCTGCCGTCTTCACCCGGACGCCGGACGCCGTCGCCTCCCAGATCAGGGCCGGCTCATGCTCGTGCCAGACCGCTCCGGACCGCTCGGCCAGCGACCGCATCGCCGTCAGTCCGGGGTCGACGTCGAGGAAGCCGGTCACCGGGCTGTAACAGGCCGCCCAGTCATCCGGCAGGTGGAACTGCGGCCAGCGCCGGTTGACCTCGTTGCCATCGAGCGACTCGTGCGGGACGTCCCACTGCGCGGCGCTCCGCCGGGCCGACTCGGCCTGGGTCTCGCCCGGCGCCGAGATGTCGAGCCCCCCGCAACGGTGGAGCAGCGTCCGGCCGATCTCCTCGCCGATCGCGACCCACATCCGGTCGGCGTCGCGGACCATCGGGACGTAGGCGGGCGACTCGAAGTAGGCCTGCCGGATGATCCGGGTGCGGCCGGAGTGCGAGGCGAGGGTGCTCGGCGTCGTGAACTGCTCCAGGACCAGGACGCGTTGCCCCCGGCGAGCCAGCGCCAGCGCCGCTCCGGAGCCCATGGTCCCGCCGCCGAGCACGATGACATCGAACGACAACTTGCTGGTGGTTGACATTGGCACTCTCCGAAGGTCGGCGGACCGGTCGATCCAACCAGTCGCGGAGCAGGGGTCTTAGCGGGTGACAGTCATGTTCTCGAGCGGACGCTCCGGGTTCTTGCGGGCGACGGTCGGGTGATCGCGCTGGACCGGAGCCGCCCACTCGACCGCGTTGGCGATCACGCGGCGGACCTGAGGGTGGAAGTAGGTCGGGAAGGTCTCGTGCCCCGGCCGGAAGTAGAAGATCCTGCCGGCCCCGCGGGAGAAGCAGGCGCCGCTGCGGAAGACCTCGCCACCCTTGAACCAGGAGACGAAGACGAGGTCGTCCGGCGCCGGGATGTCGAAGTATTCGCCGTACATCTCCTCGTGCTCGAGGTCGATGTAGTCGCCGATCCCGGCGGCGATCGGATGGCTTGGGTTGACGACCCAGAGTCGTTCGTTGGCGCCGTCCTCGCGCCAGCGCAGGTCACAGCTCGTCCCCATCAGCGTCTTGAAGACCTTGGAGAAGTGGGCGGAGTGCAGCACGATCAGCCCCATGCCCATCAGGACCCGCTGCTGGACCTTCCCGACGATCGCATCGTCGACGTCGCCGTGGGCCTTGTGACCCCACCAGACCAGGACGTCGGTGTTGGCGAGCACGTCGTCGGTCAGCCCGTGCTCCGGCTGGTCGAGCGTCGCCGTGCCGACCTCGAAGTCACCGTCTTCCCGTAGACCAGTTGCGATGGCGGCGTGAATCCCCTCCGGGTAGATCGCCGCGATCTGCTCGTTCTCGACCTCGTGCCGGTACTCGTTCCAGACGGTTACGCGAAGGGCCATGCGGTCCTGTCTCCTGATTCATCACCCGAACGGGCGACGTACTGTCGATCAGTTGGACGATGTGACACTGGCCGACTCGATCTGGACTTCCCGGCCCTCGCTGGAGGCCCGGTAGATCGCATCGACCAGGCGAGCCCGGTCCAGCCCTTCCTGTCCGGTCGGGACACCGTCGGTGCCGTCGAGGATCTTCGCGACGAACTGCTTCACGATCTCACCGTGGCCGCTGGTCGGGATCAGGCGCGGATGGCTGACGGTCGGGACCCCCTCGAAGTCCGAGATGATCTTGAGGGTATCGACCAGCGCGTAGTCATGGACATCGATCTCGGCGCCACCATTCGTGCCCATCAGCGAGACGCCGAAGTCATCCTTCGCCCCGGTGTAGGCGGCCCAGCTCGTCTCCAGGTGTAGAACGGCCCCATTCTCGAGCCGGATGAAGGCGACGGCCATGTCGTCGACCTCGAACGGCACCTCGCCGGTCTGAAACCGCCCTCCCTGCCAGGCGCCCTTGCCCTGCCGGCCGATCTCCGAGAAGGTCTGGGCCGACACGCTCATCACCTTCGGGTTGCCCATCATGAACAGCGCCATGTCGAGGACGTGGACGCCGAGGTCGATCAGCGAGCCGCCGCCGGCCATCGCCTTGGAGCTGAACCACGTCCCGAAGCCAGGGATGCCGGACCGCCGCATCCAGAACGCCTTCGCGTAGTAGATCTTGCCGAACTGGCCGGACGCGACGTGGCGCTGGACGAGCTGCACGTCCTGCCGGAAGCGCCGGTTGAAGGCGATCGCGAGCACCTTGCCGGCCCGCTCGGCGGCGTCGACCATCCGCTGGCCTTCCTGGGCGTTCAGGGCCAGGGGCTTCTCGACGAGGACGTGCTTGCCCGCCTCCAGCGCCGCGATCGCGACCGGCATGTGGAGGTTGTTCGGCAGTGCGAGGCTGACCGCGTCGACATCCGGGTCGGCGAGCAGCTCCTGATAGTCCCGGTAGATCCGGCCGATGCCGTACTTGCCGGCGAGTTCATTGCAGCGGGCGGTGTCCAGCCCGGCCAGCGCGACGAGGTCGGCGCGGGGTTCGGCGGCATAGGCCTCGGCGTGGAAGGCGCCGGCCCCGCAGCCGATCACGCCGGTCCGCAGCGTCTTCTGATCCGGGATGGTCGTGGTGCCGGGCGGTGCACTGACAGCGGTCAACGTGATGCCTCCTGCCGGGACCCGCCGGGCCGCCGGAAACGGATGATGTCGGGCCGGATTCGTCGTCCGCAATCTTACATAGTAATCACGAGACGCGAGGGGCAGGCGGCCCCTCGCGTCTCGTAACTGCTGATTCGTGCGAACGCGTTACGGTGCGGTGTAGACGTCGATCTTGGTGACGTAACCGGGTAGCGTCTGGACGGTCGCCGAGAACAGGACAGGATCTCCGACGACCTCGAGCAGATTGATCGAGTAGAGGTCCGGCAACACCCAGATCCGGTCGCCCAGTTCGAACTGGTCCTGCCAGACGAGGACGCCGCCGAGGTCGGTGATGGTGTAGATCTCCCCGGCGCCATGCGGCAGTTCGAGGATGCTGCCGCGGAGCACCGTCAGCCGGTCGGCCTCGATGTTGACGTTGACCGTCTTGGTCGTGCCACTCGGGTAGACGAAGCTGGCCTGGTAGACCCCGATCGGCACGTCGTCAATCCGGTTGCCGGTCGTCTGATCGATCGTGAAGACCTGGGGCTCTCCACCGCCGGGGTTGGAATCCGTGGCACCCGACGCCTGCCCGGTCAGCGTGATGTTCGGGTACAGGCCGCCGATGTTCTCGACCTCGAAAGATCCCGTCCGGCTGATGACGTTTTCCTGTTCAAGGATCGTGAAGAGCCCGGCGAGCAACTCCTCGTAGTTGTTCGCACTGAGCAGGAGTCCACCACTGTTCTCGGCGATGCACGAGAGGACCGCGGTCTCCTCCGGCGTCGTGCCGAAGCCGATGACGTTGATGACGGCCTTGACGTCACCTGCCGCGATGGCAGTGGCCGCGGCGCACGGGTCCCCGTCGCAGGTCTCAAGTCCATCGGTCACGAGGATCATGGAGTTCCGGGTTCCCTCGGCGGCGGCCGGGAAGTCCTTGGCCGCTTCGGTCAGCGCCAGCGTGATCGGGGTCCACCCGACCGGCTGATAGAGATCGACCTGTCCCTGCAGGGCCTCGCGGTTCACTCCGTCGATCGGGACGCGGAGCTCGGTCCCCCGGCAGCTCTCCGCCCGCCCGGCCTCGGTGTTGTTCCCGGTGTGGCCAAAGACGCGGAAGCCGACGTTAATGCGACCCGTGTCGTTCGGGATCGTACCGATCACGTTGGTCAGCACGCGCTTGGCGGCGTCGATGCGGGACTCGCCGTCGGAAGTTGGCTGCGCCATCGAGCCAGAGGAGTCGAGGATGAGTTCCGTGTTGACCGTGGATGCTGGTGCCGCGGCGGTTGATGGAGCAGCGCTTGGACTGGCATCCTGGGCTGTAGCTGAACTGGTCAGCGCAAGGCTCGAGCCGGAAAGGACGATCAGCAACGCCAGGACGAACGAAAGCCGCCGAAACTGGCCACTCAGGCCGAGGGTCGCTGCACTGGTCGAGGGTCTGGTCACGGGATTCCCTTTCCGGATTGGATCTCGCGGAGACGTTCCAGGTGAGTACGTCGTATTGAGCAAACTACGCGCCGCCGATTGCCACTATATCCCTCTTCCGCTCCGGCACTCCCTTCCGCGCAACACCGAACCACTAAATAAACATCCGATTCTGCTGAAAACTGATCATGATACGCGGAGTTATGTCGGCATCACTACTCCGAGGACGAGTGGCGTTGCAAACTTGCGGTACGCTGCCTGCATGGCAACCGCCGCGGGACGTGTCCTGCGCCTTCCGGTGTGACAAAGAGAACGGCAGGAGTGGAGGAACCAATGGGGACAGGACGTCAACTGGTTGCGGAGCAAGATGCCAGACCGGTTAGTTTCCGTTCGACTGGATCTCGTTCCCGGACACTCCGGGTTGTCACGGCCTTGACACTGATCGTCGGGTTCCTGGTCGGTGGTGCCGGGTCACTTCGGACCCATGCCCAGGACGCGGGCTCGCTCGTCCTTCCGGACTCATATCCGGCGGCGATCACGCTGAACGACACCCAGTTCACGTTCGATCGCCCTTCCCTCCTGACCACCGATGACCTGGAATCCGCCGGCTCGGAAAGTGATGTCGCCCTCTTCACCCGCAACCGCTCGGATGCGGCCTACGCGACGGTCGGGGGCGGTCCCGTTGTCCGTTACGTCCTGTCGAATCTCGAGGCGCCGGCCAACCCCTGCCTTGGCGAGGAGTTTTCGTCCCTTGAGACCTCGAATGCCACGTACGCCTATGCAGGCCCAGAACCTGATATCAACCCGGGCGATCTTGACCCGGTGCCAGGTGCATCGCTCACGCTCAATGGTTCCTCGGCCCCGCTGTTCGTTCTCCCGGACGCCGGCGATGTCCCGGCTGAATACTGGGCCAACGCCGGGCAGGACCTCGAGCGTTTCGTATTGGTCAACGAGGTGGGCCTGCCGCCGCAGCTGACGGGAGCGGTCACTGTCGGGAACCTCGACCTCACCGAGCCGGTCGAAGTCACTGACTCGGTGGACGTCGCCTCGCTCGATCGAGTCGGTTGTGCCGGTCCGTTCCCGGCGTTCGTGGACGTGAGCGAACCCACCGTGGCGTTCGTGCAGGTCGGGGATCGGCTCTTCTCGTTCACGGCGACACAGACCGACGCCGCACCAGCCGCTTCGGCTTCTGAGTCGGCTTCAGCTTCCGCGCCATCGTCGGCTTCGGCGGCAGCCCCAGCTTCCGCGCCAGCCTCGGCTTCCACACCAGCTGCCTCGGCAGAGGGAACGACCGGGCCAACCGCGACCGCGACCAGCGAGGCAAGCAACGCCGCGACGCCGGCTGAGACCGCTACGGCGACCGTCACGGAAGAGGCCACAGCGGGCGTCACGCCTGATGCCTCGACTCCGGACGGGATGACGCCGACTGTTGCCACTGGGGATTCCACGGCCGGTCCGCCAAACGTCCTCCCCGCTGGTTATCCCGGAAATCTGATCATTGGCAACGTTGAGTACATCTTCGACCGGACCGTCCCGCTCGATCCAACCACCCTGGCCACGCTCGATCCGACCGATAACGGTCAGCTCTACGGGCCAGCCGACGGAGCGACCGATCGTGTGTTCCTTCAGCAGGACGGCGGGCCCCTGACCCGCTATCTCGCACTGACCGGTTTCGACGGTGTCAATACTTGCCTCAGCGAGGTCTCCAGCTTCCAGCCCCTGACGGTCGCGGATGCGACATATGTGTTCGTCGGAATCGACCCTGACCTGACAATCACCGTCCTCGTCCAGATCAATGGCAGTTTCGACATCAATGGGCAGAGCAGCCAGGTCTATGTCGACGACGCCGCGGCCAACCCGTTCGCCGAAGTCTTCGCTGACACGCCGGAAGGCCTGTACCGCTTCACGCTTCTCAGTGCCAACGGCGTCCCACTGATGCTCTCGCCGTCGTTCGCCGTCGGCGATCAGACAGCGACCTTCGACGCCGACGTGACCGACTCGACCGATCTCTCCAGCCTGGCTCGCGTCGGCTGCGCCGGTCCGTTCCCGCTCTACGGGACAGCCGCCACCGGTCCGTTCACCGAGCTGTTCGTCGCTGTGAGTCAGACGGTCCTTCGTTTCGCGGTTACTGGAGGTGCGACACCCGAGCCGGCTACTCCTGAGCCGACCGCGACCGTGCCCGCAACCCCTGAGGCGACCGCCACCGCGACGTCGGAGCCGACCGCGACCGCCACCACAGTACCAACGGCGACCGCCACTGCTACAGCCACTCCCGAGCCGACCGCGACGGCAACGGTGGCAGCAACGGCGACTGCTACGGAGGCTCCAACCGCTACGGTTGCACCGACCGCAACAGCGACTCCCACCGAGGCTCCAACCGCTACCGTCGCGCCGACCGCAACGTCGGCGCCCGATGTCACGTCAGCAGCGGTGGCCCCGACGGCTGTCCCACCGACGGCCCTGCCCCCGACGGCTGTCCCGCCGACGGCCGTGCCCCCGACAGCAGTGGCTCCGACGGCTGTCCCGCCGACGGCCGTGCCCCCGACAGCAGTGGCTCCAACGGCTTTGCCGCCGACCACCGCTCCAGCGACCAATGCACCTGCCACCACCGCGCCTGTGGCTACCGGTGAGTCGACTGCGACCCCAATTCGAATCCTGCAGCCTCCGGCAGTCGTTCCGACGCTTCCAGCTGGCGCCGTTCCCGCGGCCTCGACCGTTGAGGCGACGACCTGTACGGGTTCGATCGGCAGATACGCCTCAGATGGCTACCCCGAGTTGCTGCCTCGCCAGATTCAGCTCTCAGGCGTGTCCTACCGTTCCACCGGCTTTGCAGACCCAGCCGACTCGGGCGGTTTGACCCGCCTCGGCTGTGTCGGTGGGTTCACCGTCGTCTCCTCCGATCAGCAGGACGCCGCGCAGACCCTCTTCCTCCAGGTGCCAGAGGGATCGGTTCAGGCGGGCCAGGAGACGCTCTTCCGCTACGACGTCGCGCTAACCTTCACGGTTCGGGTCGAGTCTGCGCAGCAGCCAGCCGTGATCTCGAACGGGACGGTCAGCTTCAGCGCGAGCGGGAAGTGGATTCGCTCGTCGTACTCGAGCATCACGGTCGAACTGTACGTGCCGACCGCCGAGAACCTGACGCCCGACCTGGTCTACGCACTTCGGGTCGACGGCGGCGTGATCGGCGCTTACTCGGTCGCCACTTCGAACGACACCGTTGCCGACGATGCACTGGTTGCCGCTGGAGAGCCCGCTGGCCTGAACGCCGACCTGACGATCGCCGGGCAGCGGTACGTGTTGACAGCCATCTGGACGCCGGCTGGTACGACGACCAACGGCTTCGTAACGCTCTATGCCGATCAGGCCAATCCGGAAGGCACTCGCCTGCTGGGGATCGACCCACGCGACGAGGGCCTGCTCATCTTCGAGCGTCCTTCGTAGCGGTCGTTCCAAAGGCAAGGCGAACGGGCGGGAATCCAGTCTGGATTCCCGCCCGTTCGCTTTCTCTCACCTGAAATCGGATCGCTGTCCCCGGAGTTGCGGCCCGTGACGTGTAGGGTCATCAGCTCTCGCTTCGCTGGCGGTGACCGACCGCCGCAGCGGCCTTCGCCGCAAGGCGAGATCGTGCCTCATCACCAGCATGTTCCTGGAACCAACCGCGAGCGAAACTGAATCGTCAAACGACTGCCCGCGTCCAATATCGGACATGGTCTAACCAAGACCACTGGCTATCGCCCTCCGGGGCGATGGCCGCTGCGGCGGTCGGAAGCCGCAAGCGGACTCCCCCTACGGAACGGTCAGGCACGACCAGCTAATTGCTCCTGGCCACCAGCGTGACGAGCGTCACTTCCGGCGGACAACGGAGGCGGACAGGAGGGCGGTAAGTGCCGAGGCCGCGAGACACGTAGAGTTGCATCCCGTCGACATCGTAGGTGCCGATCGGATATTTGCGTCCGCCGATTGGGACGGCGAGCTCGCCAAGGACCGGCAGGCGGATCTGGCCACCGTGGCTGTGGCCGGACAGCTGCGCGAACGGGCCGAACGGCGCCGCGAGATCGGCGGCGTCCGGCTCGTGCCAGAGGCAGAGGGTGGCCGCGCCCTCCGGGATGCCGGCGAAGGCGGCGGCCGGGAGCGGCTGACCCAAAAGCGTGTCGTCGATACCAGCGACCCAGAGCGTGTCGCCGAGCCACGGAACTGCGACGGCCTCGTTGCGCAGGACCTGGATGCCCTCATGCTCCAGCCCGAGAATGACGGCTGAGCTGTGGCCTCCGTGGTCGTGGTTGCCCAGCACAGCCAGCGCCCCGAGCGGCGCCAGCCGGGCCAGTGCTCCAAGGACCGGTCCCGCCTCGTCCATATAGCGGGTCGTCTCCGAGATGTAGTCGCCTCCGAACAGAATCAGATCGGGCCGCTCGGCCGCGATCAGGTCGACCCCGCGCTGGAGATCGCGCTGGCGGAAGTACGGGTTGACGTGCGTGTCGGTCACGAAGCCGATCCGCAGCCCGGCGAGATCCCGGTGCGAAGCGGGAACCGTCAGCGTGACGCGTTCCAGCACTGGACGGTACGGGTTACGGTAACGCATCCACCACGCGAGCGCCCCGCCGGTCACCGTCCCGGCGAACAGCGCCGTCGCGAGGATTCGCACCAGGTTGACGTGTCTCAAGCCGCCGTCTCCCCCGTCCCACCGTCCAATCGACGTACCGATATTATGTTCACTAGTCGAGCGTGGCCGCGATGATGAGTCCGACGACCATCAGCAGGCCGAACCGCAAGTGGACGCCGGCCGAGAGGCGCACGCCCCGTCGCAGGACGGGCTGTGCCGTCTCGCTGACATAGAGCCGGACCGCCCGCAGCCCGGACGGGAGCGCCCCGAACGCCAGCAGCGTCGGCCAGAGGTCGAAGTTCGTTACGACCAAACCGATCAGCGCCACCCAGGCGCCATAGACCAGCATGATGTACTCCAGATTGCCGATCGACCGGCTGACCGAATTGGCGACCGTGATCTTGCCGGCCCGCCGGTCGCTGTCGACGTCAGCGAGGTTGTTGCCATGCAGGATCGCCGTCACCAGCAGACTGAGCGGCAGGGCGACACCCAACGACCGCCACGTCACCTCGCCGCTCAGAACGTAGTAGCTGCCCATGATCATCGCCAGACCCATCGTCACGAAGACGGTGATCTCGCCGAGGGCGATGTAGCCGAGCGGCTTCGGGCCGCCAGTGTAGAGGAAGGCCAGCGCGAGACAGGTCAGCGCCAGAAGGAAGATCGGCCAGCCAGTCGCCCAGACGATGCCGAGCCCAATCACCGTCCCGACCGCGAAGGCGACGATCATGCCCCGAACGACCTGGGCCGGGGTCAGGGAGCGGTCCTGGATGACACCGGCCGGGCCGATGTGCTCCGGATCGTCGTGGGCGCCGATGTGGGCGTCGATCCCACGCCGGTAGTCGTAGTAGTCGTTGCCGAGATTGCAGCCGGCGTGAACCGCCATCGAGGCGACCAGCATCGCGATGATGAGCGCGACGGCTCCGGGACGGTCGACGTCGCCGTCCACGAAGGCGAGAGCCGACCCGACCAGGATCGGCGTGATGCTCGCCGTGAACGAGAAGACGCGGATCGCGCGGTACCAGACCCGGACCGGGCTCTGCCGGGGCCGATGCGGGACGTTGGTCGAGGACGTGGCGGCGCTGGTCATTCGCTCTCCGGCTTCCACGGGATCACGAGTCGTTCGAGCAGGTCGAGGGCGACGGTCAGCAGCCAGCCTAGCAGCCCAGTTATGATCAGGCCGACGAACATGTCGCGGATCGCGAGGATCTGCCAGCTCTGCCAGATCAGGTCGCCCAGACCGCCCTGCCGGGCCGAGAGGAACTCCGTCCCGACGATGACGACGAGAGCGAACCCGAGCGCCAGCCGGAGCCCGGTGAAGACGCTCGGCAGAGCGCCGGGCAGCGCGACCGTCCAGAACGTCGCCAGCGGGGATGCACCGAAGTTTCGCGCGACGTCACGGTAGCTCTGGTCGATCGCGAGCACGCCGCTCATGGTGTTGAGGGCGACCAGGAAGAAGATCGACAGCGCGACGATCGCCAGCTTGGACGCTTCGCCGAGCCCGAAGACGATGATCATCAGCGGTAGCAGGGCGATCTTGGGCAGGGCGTAGATCACCGTCGCAACCGGCATCAGGAGCGTCCGGATTGGCCAGGAGAGACCCATCGCCAGCCCGACCGCGATCGCGGGGACGCTTCCGAGGACGAACCCGCCCAGGATTCGGGCCAGGCTGAGCTGGATGTCGCCCCAGAGGTCGTCTTCCCGCCAGAGATCGACGGCGGCCGGCAGCAGCGACGACGGCTCCGGCCAGAAGCGGCGGTCGATCGCGCCGCTCCGGGCCAGGACCTCCCAGACCAGCAGGATGGCGAGCGGTCCGGCGAGGGTCAGGAGGACGGTCGCCACCCGGCGACGGGCGCGGCGCGAGTACCAGGCTCTGCGGTCCAGCTGGGTGGTCCCGGCGCCACTGCGGTGGACTCGGTGGTCCGGCAGGATCGATGTCATCGGGACCCCTCCGGCGACCGCTGGCGGCTGGCCAGGACCTCACTCCGCAGGCCGTCCCAGATCTGATTGAACAGGGTGGCGAAGCGGGGATCGGACCGGACCGCCTCCATCGTCCGCGGCCGCTCGAACGGCACCGGGATTCGCTGGAGGATTCGGCCGGGCCGGGCGCCCATCACGATGACCTCGTCGGCGAGGGTCAGCGCCTCGTCGATCGAGTGGGTGATGAAGACGACCGTCTTGCGGCTCCGCTCCCAGATCCGGAGAAGCTCCTCCTGAAGCAGGAAGCGGGTCTGCTCGTCCAGCGCCCCGAACGGCTCGTCCATCAGCAGTATGTCCGGCTCGACGGCGAGGGCCCGGGCGATGGCCACCCGCTGGCGCATTCCCTCCGAGAGCTGATGCGGGAAGGCGCGCTCGAAGCCGGCCAGCCCGACGACGGCGACCAGCCGGGAGATCGTCGTCTCGCGCTCCCGTCGCCGGACGCCGGTCAGTCTCAGGCCATAGCCGATGTTGTCGCGGACGGACAGCCACGGGAAGACCGAGCGGCCCTGGAACACGACGGCGTTCGAAGGCGCTCGGCCGTCGCCGCGGACGGCCTCGACGTTGCCGCCGGTCGGGCGGTCCAGCCCGGCGATCATCCGCAGCAGGGTCGTCTTGCCGCAGCCGGACGGCCCGACGAGCACGACGAACCGGCCCGGCTCGACGGTGAGGTCGATTCGGTCGAGCGCCAGGACAGGGCCGTCCTCACCATCGAAGACGCGGGAGACATCCCGGACGAGGATCCGCGCTCCGCTGGCAGGTTGCCTGGATTCAGCGGCTGGGGTGATCGTTTCGGTCTGGGTTGCTGTCGATGTCGTCATGGGGCGTCCTGGCCGTGATGCCGTCCGTGGTCTCGACGGTCATCTGGCTGTTGTCATGGGGGAGATTGCGGCCGGTGTTGCCGTCATCAGCGCAGGGGCCGTTCCAACCAGCGCGAGCGCACCGTCGACGTACCGCGTGTCGGCGATCGAGGTGGGGTCGATGTCGGTGTCGTACTCCAGTTGGTCCCGGCCGCGGAAGAAGGTCTGGAGGTCGGCGAGGGTCGCGAAGCTGATCTCGCCGTTGGGCTGGTGGACGGGCTGGAGGGCGAGGCGGGCGAGGTCGGCCGCGACCCCCGTGTACTCCTCGACGATGGCGAGTACGGCCGGGTCCTTGAAGCCGTCGCCGGACAGCGCACGGGAGGCCTTGAGGTAGGCCGCGACGAAGCCGGTCGCGACGGCCGGGTTCGCCGCGAGGAAGTCGTCGTTGGCGATGATCGTCGTCGGCTGGACGCCCTGGACTGGGAAGTCGGGCAGGAGCCGGACCGCGAACCCGTCCAGTTCGGCCCGGGTAGCGAGCGGCTCGCCGATCATGGCGGCGTCGATCGCGCCGGAGTCGAGCGCCGAGACCGCGTCCGGAAACGGCAGGAACTGCTCCTCGACATCGTCGATCGTCAGCCCGGCCGTCGCCAGGGCACTCCCGAGCCAGAACTCGGTCCCGCCCGGCGCGTTGACCGACACCCGCTTGCCCGCGAGATCGGCGACCGCCGTGATCGCGCCCGACTCACAGGCCGCGCGGGAGATCATCAGCGGCGTCGCGACCGGGGAGCCCTCCTGGTGGCCTGGCGCGATGACGGTAATCGGCAGTCCCTGCGCGTTGGCGTTCCAGAAGGCCGGACCGGCACCGGCGGCGGAGATGTCCAGGTTACCGGCGGCGGTCAGGGCGATGAGGTCGGAGCCGCCCGTGTTGGCCGCCAATGTCACGTCGAGGCCGAACTCCTCGTAGTAGCCGAGCTCCTTCGCGACGAAGAGTGGCGCATAGATGGAGACCGGCACGTAGCCGATCGTGACCGGCGTGAGGCCGGCGGCGGGGGGCCCGGCGGCCGGTGGCGCGGTCGTCGTCGCGGGCGGAAGCAGGTCCGGGCGCTGCTCGGTCAGCGGCCGGCAATCGAGCGCCGGGGCGGACTGCGCCGCTACCGCGGCAGCGGGGCTCCAGCCACCGCTGATGATGGTGACCAGCAGGATGAAGAGCAGCAGCAGCCGTCGACTGCTCGTAGCCGGCCTGGATGGATCGTCGGCCATGGGACTCTCCTGACGAACGGTGAAAACGGCGATGAGGGCAGGATCGAGGGCAGGATCGAGCCAGGGTCGACGGCCCGGATCGCGGCCATGGACGCCCAGCGATCGGCAGTGTCTCTATCTTGTGAAATATCGCACGAATGGGTCGGGCGCTGCGTCGATGAAACAGAACGGGTGCGCGACCCGTTCTGCCGAACCAACCGGAATTGGTCATTCATCCCAGCGGAAAAACGCGAGCAACGCGCTACTATACGCACGTCGATCCGCTATCGATGGGTGCGAAGTCACCCGGTGGGGCGGCGGGCACGTCTGGGCGCGGAGTTGCGGCCCGACGCGCGGCAAAGGGGCGGAAGACCGACGGCACTGATCGCCGTGCTCTATCGCCTGGCAGGCCCGCCACATTCCCTGCGCCTCATCACTCGGACCCATCCCGCGCGGGCTGGTGCGCAATCGACGGTACGATCTGTAGGGAGGCAAGATGCTTCGACCCGACACGTCAGGCTCGTCCGACCGGTCGATCTCGTTCCGCCCGCACTCCGGGCACCGTGCGGGCGTGATCGCCCTGACCCTGATGCTGGTGATCAGCGGGATCGCGGGCAGCACGCGTCCGGCCGCCGCGCAGGACCAGGCCGCCACGGCCGGCGTCCAGCAACTGACCGGTACGTTCTCGCTCGAGAATCCGAACTCGCTGAGCACGACGTCCGAAGCCTACATGTTGCTCCTCGACATGACCGCCTTCATCCAGCGCGACCTGGAACTGCCGCCGCCAGCCGGTAGTGAAGTGCTCGCTCCGCTGATCGGGGATCTTGCCGCAGGCGCCGAATTCACGATCCCGCTGCCCATCGCGCCACTCGGCACCCTCAATGACGTCGGCAATGGCGAGGGGGACGGGACCGGCGTCCAGATCTTCTCCATCGAATACTGGTCCAACGTCGAGGGCGGCCCGTTCATCGGTCCCTACGAGGGCGGCGGCTGGGGTACGGCCCTGTCCTCGCTCGAGGCCCGCCCGGCCGATCTGGAGGTCACCGGCGGCTCGATCGCCGTCTGGGCTCCGGACGACCACCAGGCTTTCCCGACCGACTTCGGTGCCGATGGTCTCCTCATGACCGCGGACGACCCGACCGCGCCGATCGAAGCTGGCTGGACGGCGGTCGACCTGAACAGCTCTCCGTTCGGTCTCGTTCGGGACCAACAGGCTCCAGTCGAGATCCTTACGGGTGACGATGGCTTCTCCGACTTCAGCGGCCAGGGCTTCGTCGACTCGTTCGACGCCCTCCTCGCCGAGCTCAGCGTGAGCTACGCCTACACGGAGCTGAAGGGGATCGACTTCGAGGCGCTCACCGCCAGGTACCGGCCGCTCGTCCAGGCCGCCCAAGACGGCAACGACTTCGAAGCCTTCCAGGATGCGGTCTACGCCTTCGCGCTGGAGTTCAACGACGGCCACACCTCCAGCGCCCCCGGTGCCACCTTCATCGCCGACCGGATCGGTGGCCGCCTCGGGATGCGGATCAAGCCGACCGACGATGGCGACAACATCGTCGTCGGCGTCTCGGACGGTCTCCCCGCAAGTGAGGCCGGGATCGAGCCGGGCGCGGTCGTCACCGGGTGGAACGGCGGCTCGGTCGAGGACGCCGTCGCGGCCGAGGAGGTCATCATCTCGCTGTCCAACCCGGTCGACGAGCTGGCGCAGAAATACCAGTTCCTGACTCGTGGTCCGGTCGACGAGACCGTCGAAGTCACGTTCCAGAACCCGAACGCCGACGCTCCGGAAACCGTCGATCTGACGTTCAGCGAGGACGTCGACGGAGCGGACGTGGGCCTGAACACCGCCGTCGACTCACCGGTCGACGATCTCGACGCGCTGCCGATCTCGACCCGCCTGCTACCCTCCGGTGTCGGTTACATCCGGGTCAACACGTTCCTGGCCGACCCGATCCTGTTCACGACCGCGTGGAAGTACGCCGTCCAGAACCTTGTCGCCAACGGCGCGACCGGCTTCGTGATCGATGTCCGGGGCAACGGTGGCGGCTATGGCAATCTGGCGACCTACATTGCGGGAACGTTCATCAAGGACGAGTTCGTCCTCGACACGCTCTACGCCCCTGACGGCGAGGGCAACCACGTACCCCAGGGCGAGGAGTCGGTCCTGCCGGTCGACCTCGGTGTGAGCGACCTCCCGGTCGCGGTCCTGACCGATCTCCGCTGCGCCTCGGCCTGTGAGATCTTCACGGCCGCTTTCGCCCAGGACCCTGAGCACCTGATCGTCTCCTACACCTCGACGGCTGGGATCGAGGCCGGCATCTACCTCTGGTACCTGTCCGGTGGGCTGCCGATCCAGGCGAGCTACATCCGGTTCCAGAACGACGAAGGGCAGACCTTCCTCGAGGGCTACGGCGTCACGCCCAACGTCCGGATCCCGTCCGAGCCGGACACACTCATCGTCGGCAACGGCGACGTCGGGCTCGACTACGCCGACGCCGCGGTCGTCGCCCAGCTGAACGGCGAAGACCCGCGCAACCAGGATGGTGGCGACATCCCTCCGGGCGACGCCGTGTCGACCCCGATCCCGGATGCCACCCCCGACCTTGACGCGACCCCGGAGGTCTTGGCGACGCCATCCGTGGACGATGGCGTCCAGGACCCACTGGACGAGAGCACGCCGGAAGCCTGAATCGAACCGGGCTGACGAGCGATCGAGAACGACTAACGGCCCCGTCGAAGATTCGATGGGGCCGTTGGTCCGTTCGGAATCCGCCATGCAACGACGATCGAGTCGCTAACGTCTTGCCACCGGGTCCTCGCCAACACCGCCGGGCGATCGACCTGACCGGACCCGGTCCCTGAGCGTAGGGCAAGGAGCATCAATGAGTTCGACCATTCGATTCTCGACCTTGTTCGATCGTCAACGGACATCGCGGGTCCTGCTCGTCCTGGTTATGTCACTGGCGATCCTGCCAGGAACCGTCAGTGCCCAGCGCGACGGCGTCGGCGCGACGACCCTGACCGGCAGCCTCACGATCACGGCCGCCGACCTGGCGACCTACAGCGAGCCGCTCGTCGTCCTGACCGACGCGTCGATCCTGGAGAGGGAGACGGACGTCATCGCCGGCGGGGCGACGCTGCCCTCGGTCCCGTCCCAGATCGCGGCCGGCCTCGTCGATGAGGGCAACGACGCCTACAGCTTCTCGCTCTCGCTGCCGATCGCCCCCCAGGGCAAGCCGACCAGCATCACGGGCGCTGGCGCAGACGCCGGCGACCTGCCCCAGGTCTTCGCGATCGACATCGTTTCGAACGTGGCCGGCACCCCGTTCCTGACCGATGTCGACGGCTACGACGGCTCACCGACCCTGGTCTCGTCGGTCGATCTCAACGCGAGCGGTGGCGCGACCGGCCAGCTCGCGGTCTGGTCCGACGGCGACGGCGCCCGGTTTCCCAGTGAGGTCGGCGACGATGGCGAGGCGCTGACGGAGGATGATCCACTCGCCAGTCTCGACGCGGGCTGGACGATCGTCGACATCGGTTCCGACACCTACGACTTCGACCGGGATGCCGACGTCCGAGTCGCCTTCCCCGGTGGGTCGTTCGACCCGAACGATCTCTCCGATCAGGGCTGGGCGGAGGGGTTCACCGCACTGGTCGATCAGCTTGAGCGCGAGTACCCGTTCGACGACCTCAAGGAGATCGACTTCGACGCCCTCCGTGCCACCTACCTACCAATGGTCGAGCGGGCCGAGAAGGACAACGACGTCGACGCCTACACGCTGGCGGTCTACCGGTTCAGCCTGGAATTCCACGACGGTCACGTCTCCTCGACGCTCCCGTTGAACTGGTTCGAGGAAAACTACGGCGCCGGCTTCGGTCTGACGATCGACCGGGCCGACGATGGCACGGTCTACGTCGTCGGTGTCGCCGACCGCGGGAGTGCCGATGACGCCGGGATCGCGGTCGGCGACACGATCGAGGCGTGGGATGGCAACGACATCGCCACGGCGCTAGCCGACACGCCGCTGGCCCTCTCGGCCTCGTCCGACTTCGCCCGTGACAATCAGCGCGTCGACCTGATCACCCGGGCTCCGGCCGGTATGATGATCGAGGTCAGCTTCACCAACGCCGACGGGAAGCGCGATCGGGCCAGCCTGAAGTCCGAGCGGGATTTCGCCGGCTACCTCGAGGCGCTTTCACCGGAGAACGCGGCCGACGACGCCGCGATGCCGATCGAGAGCCGCGTCCTCCCCTCAGGCGTCGGCTATGTGCGGATCAATACCTTCTCGACCGATGTCATTCTCTTCACCCATCAGTGGGACTACGCGATCCGGGCGCTCGAGGAGTACCGCGTGACGGACATCGTCGTCGACGTCCGCTCCAACGGCGGTGGCCTGGCGATGCTGGCCTTCTACGCCAGCTCGACTTTCGCCGAGGAGACGTTCACCCTCGACACGGCCTTCATCGCCAACGGGGACGGTGAGTTCGTCGATTCCGGCAACGAGATCGTGCCCGTCTCCGATACCCATTGGGATGGCGGTGTCGCCGTCCTGGTCGATGACGACTGCGCCAGCTCCTGCGAGCAATTCGCGGCGACGATGGACGCGATCCAGCGGGACGACATCGCGATCGTCGGCAACACCCCCTCGGCCGGCGTCTACGCCGCGATCGCCAGCTGGACCCTGCCGGAAGGGCTGGCGTTCCAGGCGCCGTTCATCCGCTACGAGAACGACGGCAGAATCTTCCTGGAGGCACAGGGCGTCGAGCCGGACGTCGATGTCCCGGTGACCGGGGATTCGCTCCTTTCGCCGGACGACGAGGTCCTGGAAGCGGGCGAGGACGCGGCCCAGGGCTGACAGCCGCCGCGTCTGGGCTACGGCGCGGACCATCACATCCAACGGAGGACGGGGCGACCACAGCGGTTGCCCCGTCCTCCATTCTCACCGGCTAGCCAGATCGACCCGCCGGACCGTCAGGCCAGCCGGTCGCGAAGGTAGTTCGGGACGTCGGCCAGCGCGACCCGTTCCTGGGCAGTGGTATCACGGTCGCGGACCGTCACCGCCCGGTCTTCCAGCGTGTCGAAGTCGACGGTGAAGCAGAACGGCGTCCCGATCTCGTCCTGGCGCCGGTAGCGCTTGCCGATGTTGCCGGTCTCGTCGTAGTCGATCACGCCGGGGATGGTGTCCTCAAGGCGCTGGCGCAGATCGCGGGCGACCGACGTCAGTTCCGGCTTCTTCGCCAGCGGCAGGATAGCTGCCTTGACCGGGGCCACCCGCGGGTGGAGTCGGAGCAGGACGCGGGTATCGGCCTTGCCGTTGACGTCGGTCGTCTCCTCCTCGTCGTATGCGTCGAGGAGCAGAACGAGGATCGTCCGGTCGACGCCGAACGTCGGCTCGATCACATGGGGAAGGAAGCGGCTGCCGTCGGTCTGGTCGAAGTAGCGCAGGTCCTCGCCACTATGCTCCTGGTGCTGGCGGAGGTCGTAATCCGAGCGGTTGGCGAGCCCGTAGAGCTCCTTCCAGCCCATCGAGCCAGGGAACAGGTACTCGAAGTCGACGGTCCGGGACGAGTAGTGCGACAGCTCCTCCGGGTCGTGCTCGCGAACGCGGATGTTCTCGTCCCGGACCCCGATCGCCTGGAGCCAGCGACCCATCTCGGCCAGCCACTCCTCATAGCGGGCGGGGGCGTCCTCGGGCCGGACGAAGTACTCGATCTCCATCTGCTCGAACTCGAGCTGGCGGAAGATGAAGTTGCCGGGCGTGATCTCGTTGCGGAACGCCTTGCCGATCTGCCCGACGCCGAACGGCAGCTTGACCCGGGCCGTAGCCAGGATGTTCTTGTACTGGATGAAGATCGCCTGGGCGGTCTCCGGCCGGAGGTAGACCTTCGTCCCGGTCTCCTCGACCGGGCCGATCGTCGTGCTGAACATCATGTTGAACTGGCGGGCCTCGGTCAGGGTCCGGTTACCGCAGACCGGGCAGGCGAGGTTCGCCGCGGCCAGGATCGCCGTCAGTTCCTCCGGCGACTTGCCGTCGACGTGCTGGCCGAGCCGATCCTCGATCAGGTGGTCGGCCCGGAAGCGGGACTTGCAGGTCCGGCAATCGACCAGCGGATCGTTGAAGTTGCCAACGTGGCCGGATGCCTCCCAGACGCGCGGGTTCATCAAGATCGCGCCGTCGAGGCCAACCATGTCCGGGCGGCGCTGGACGAACGTCCGCCACCAGAGCTGTTTCACGTTGTTCTTCAGTTCGACCCCGAGCGGCCCGTAGTCCCAGGTGTTGGCGAGGCCACCGTAGATGTCGGAGCCGGGAAAGACGAAGCCACGCCGCTTGGCGAGGGCGGTGATCTTCTCCATCGTCGCCACGCGTGGCTTGGGCTCAGTGATGCGCTCGGTTTCGGTCGTCGTCTCGGCACGGGTGTCCGTCGTCATGGGGTCCGGCATCCTCTCTCGTCGGCGGCGGGGTAACGGTCTAGCGATGGGTGGTGGCGTCGCTCGAGACCAGCTCGCGGGCTGGCTCGAGCCCGGGACCCTCGCCGTCCAGCCGCTCGTTGAGATCGTCGGCGGGTACCGTCTCGTAGAGCTTCTCCGATGCCCCGTTGATGACTGCGTCGACCCGGGCCGGGTCGTGGGCCATCTGCTGGTAGATCTGGGTGGTCGAGATGCTGACGTGACCGAGCCGCTCCTGGACGTCCCGCAGCGTCGCGCCGCCCGTCAGCGCGTGGGTGGCGAAGGAATGCCGGAGCGTGTGCGGCGTGACATTCTCGACACCGGCCTGCTCAGCGTAGGTCTTGAGGATCAGCCAGAACCCCTGCCGGGTGAGACGCTGGCCCCGGTGGTTGAGGAACAGCGCGTCGTGGTCTCCGGTCGCGAGCCGGGGCCGGGCGTCGGTCAGATACTGGCGGATCGGCTCGGCGACAGCCTGGGGCAGCGGCAGGGAGCGATGACGGTCGGTCCGGCTGATGCAGGTCAGCCGGTTGGCGGCCGGGTCGAAGTGGCAGGTATCGAGCGCGACGAGCTCGCTGACCCGCAGCCCGGTCGCGTAGAGGACCTCGAGCATCGCCCAGTCGCGGACCGCCTCGGGGCGGGCCATGGCCTCCTGGGCTGCCGCGACGGCCTCCCGCGGCTGGGCGACGAGCCGCTCGACGTCCTCCGGAGAGATCGCCCTGGGCGTATACCGGTCCACCCGGGGGGCCGCCATCCGGAGGGAGCGGTCGGAGACGTGGATGCCCTCTGCGACCAGGAAGGCCGAGAAGGACTTGATCGCCGCCGTCTTCCGCGCGACGGTCGACGTCGCGTAGGACCGCCCGCGCAGGTGCAGCAGGTAGGTCATGAAGTGCTCTTCGGTCGCGTCTTCCCACCGATCGACCGGCGGGCAGTGGTCCTCGGCGGGCGGCGCGGCCAGATACCCGACGAACTGCGTCAGGTCGTTCCGGTACGCGGATACGGTGTTGCCCGAGCACCCGCGCTTGGCGATCAGCGTCTCAAGGAAGCGGTCTACGCGCTGTTGCATTGGTCGAAATCCTCACGGAGAGCGTCGGTCGACGTTGGGGACCAGCGGGCTGAGCGGCCCGGTCGGTCCATTCACCCTGTTCTGACGGTCAGGCCGACAGGACGGTATCCAGTGGGGCGAACGGCATCCCGAACGCACCGGCGACGGCCGGGTGGGTGATCTGGCCGTCGAAGACGTTGACGCCATGGGCCAGCGACGGGTCGCGGGCGACCGCGGCGGCGATCCCCTGATCGGCGAGGGCGAGGCCGTAGGGCAAGGTGACGTTGCTCAGCGCCAGGGTGCTGGTGCGCGGGACGGCGCCGGGGATGTTCGTCACGCAGTAGTGGAGGACGCCGCCGACCTCGTAGGTCGGAGCGCTGTGCGAGGTGGGGTGGGCGGTCTCGATGCAACCGCCCTGGTCGATCGCCACGTCGACGATCACCGAGCCGGCCCGCATCGTCCGGACCATCGTCTCGGTCACCAGCCGGGGTGCTTTGGAGCCGGCGACGAGGACGGCGCCGATGAGCAGGTCCGCTTCCCGGACGGCGTCGGCGATGATGGCGGCGTTGGAGGCCAGCAGGGTCAGCCGGCCAGTGAGCATGTGCTCCAGCTGGCGGAGGCGATCGACGTTGCGGTCGAGGATCGTCACCGCCGCCCCCATCCCGAGGGCGATCGCGGCGGCGTTCGTCCCGACGACACCGCCCCCGACGATCACGACGCGGGCGGGCGCGACGCCCGGCACTCCACCAAGGAGAAGTCCGCTGCCGCCGTTGGGCCGCTCCAGGTAGTGGGCGCCGATCTGGACGGCCATCCGCCCGGCGACCTCGCTCATCGGGGTCAGGAGTGGCAGCGCGATCGCGCCGTCGGTGCTGGTCTGCACGGTCTCATAGGCAACGGCCCGGACCTTCTGACGGCGCAGGGCCTCGGTCAATTCGAGGTCGGCGGCGAGATGCAGGTAGGTGAAGAGGATCTGGCCGGGCCGGAGCAGATCGTACTCGCTGGCGACCGGCTCCTTCACCTTGAGCAGCAGGTCGGCCCGGGCGAAGACGTCGGCATGACGGTCCACCAGCAATGCGCCAGAGGCGACGTACTCCGCGTCCGGGAACCCACTGGCCATCCCAGCGCCCGTCTCGACCAGGACATCGTGACCGTGGGCGACGTACTCCCCGACCCCGCCGGGCGTCGCCGCGACGCGTGATTCCCGGTCCTTGATCTCTCGCGCGACTCCGACAATCATGACCTGTCTTCTCCAGCTCATCATCGAACGAATTCAGTCATCCGGACCGCCCGACGCGACGCCGGGACATGGCGGACCGACCGTCCGCGCCGGACCGAGGGGGCGGGCTCCCCTGTGGCCGGTGGACGCCGGATCGCTCTGGCACGGGACGGTCGTGTTCGGGAGCCGATACTAACATAATGCGAGTGAAGTTGACTGGGACTAGCCCGTCACTATAACCCGTGGTGGAATCAGCATTCGCTCCATCGGCGGCGATGTGGGATGGGCATGAATAGGCTTGATAGACGCATCGTTGCACCCATCAGTAGTAGCCCGGTTATTCGTCGAAACAGGGGAGTCGAACAATAACGAGTCGGCGATTGTCGGCCCCGACAATAAGACGCAACGAGACCTCGGGCAACCGGCCCGCCCGTAACGGGCTCCGGCTCCGAGGTCTTCGTTGCGCAAGCTCATACGGTAGGCGCCGATCAAGGACCGAGACCAGCCGCGGGGCCACCGGCAGGAATCGAACCTGCAACCCGAAGATTAAAAGTCGACTGCTCTGCCAGTTGAGCTACGGTGGCGTGTCAACCTCCGGGGCGTGCGGTCGGCAGGGGCCACCGGAGGAATACACCCCTATTTTACCGAGGTCGTCAAGCGTTACGTCACGGCGTCACGGCTGCCAACCCCTGGTGTGAGCCACTCCCGTAGAACGGCCCCATCCCAGTCCTCTTTAACAGCCTGTGCGACTAAAGCGATGGCCGGGTTCAGCATCGCGATGTCGATCAACATCGCCCGCCGAATGAGGGGCCAGTCGGTCCGGAGTGCGGCGGCCAGTTGGTCGACCTCCGCTTGCTCCTTGACCGAGAACACGCCGTCGGCTCGCTTGTTGGCTGCGTGCAAGTTGAGCAGATCCAGGCGCAGCCCGATGTCAGGTCGACTGCTTCGGAGAGCGTTCAGGGCGTTCAGGTCAGTGTGGTGCAAGGTCACGGTTATCTCCATCGGTCCTGGCGTTATCTGGCCATCGGATTGGCCTTGTGCCGCCTGGCAGAATGACGTCGGGATGATTCGTCATAAACCCGTTGGTCGTCTCCTCTTGCCGCCCATCGCCGAAGGTCACGGTCATCAACTGCACCTTGATCGCTGGCTTGTTCGGGTCGGTCTTGAACCAGATTGGCATCATTCCTCCTACACCAGTCCGGATTAGCGAATGCCCCACGGGTTGCCGTCCACGTACCGCGGCCTGGTGGGCTCCGTCCTCACGGGCTCGGCGGGTGGCCGGTCGATCTTGACGGCATCGGTCGTCGGGTCCCACTGGACGCCGAGGATGACGCCGCCCGCCACTTCGTCCAGCACCTCACCGATGGCGACGTACCCGTTGGCGCGCCACGTTGGCTGCTGGAAGAGTCTGCCCGAAATCCTCTCTTTCAGATTGCGCTCGTGCTCCGGTGCCTGGGATCGCCGGTAGCGCACGGCCCGGTCAAGCGCTGTGGCGAGCTGATCCCGTGTGACGGTCAGTGGCCGGTCGGTCATCGTGCCCCCTCTGGAAGTTCGCGCCATGTCGCGCCATCATCCAGTTGCAGCGTCCCCTCGCGGAGCTGCGGAATCATCTGCTCACCGATGGTCGACCGGCCAACCACGATCTGGGCGAGGAACTCCTGCTCGACGCTGCTAATCCCGTCGTCAATCATCGCCAGCTTCGCCTTGATGGCCGCGGCCAGTGTGCGCCACCGCTGCCGGGACGCCTGTTCCCAGTCCTTCTCGACGGCTGATTCAGTCCGGGCGTTGCCGTAGCTATTGTGCAGGAATGCTTTTCGGTCGGGCAACTGCATCCGCATGACGATCCGGTAGTCCTTGAGCTCGAAAGCGATCATCACTTGGCCGTCTTTCGAGGAGCTGTAGGCGAAGCTATCGGCGCCGAATCGTGACAACGTTCGCTCGATCTCGTCACGGCTGCGGCTGACTGGCACATCGGTCTTGCTGGCGTACGTCTGCGGCATCAGGACACCTCCACTTTCGAGCCAGGATAGTCTGCGAGCCCAGCAGCTCGAATAGCTCGCCATAGCATCACCTTATTCAGGCCCTGCGGTTCTGACTTGCCGACTTCCCAGTGCTGATACGTCATCACGCGAACGCCGAACTCCTCCGCGTAGTCTCGAAGCGATAGCCCAGTACTAGCCCTGAGTCGTCGTATCAGTTCTGATGATGGTGGTGGCATTCTTCGCTCGTCCCTCATGCCCGGCATCGTAGGCCGCTTGATAGGAATCTGCTACGTGCGGCGCTAAAAGGCTTGACACCGTGTAGCGGTATAGCTACACTGTAGCGGTAACGATACGAATTGTCCATCGCTTAGGAGACCACCGCCATGACCCTCACGACCGGGAAGCAGTTTGCGGACACGCCCAATCGCTCCCTGACCATCACGGTCGCGCCGGTCGCTGCGGTGCCGGGCGGGTTCCGCGTCTACGTCCACACCGGCTTCGAGGTGGTGTTGGCGCTCAAGGTCTGGGGCGACAACCTCCAGCCGGTGGCCGGTGGGTACGTCGATCTGGAGGACCTGCTGCTGGCGGTGATGGGCGGCACACGGCAGCTCCGTCCCTACCGAAGGGGCGGACACAGTGATCGGACGCCGCGCTGTCGGGTGTGTGGCCGGGAGTTGCGAGACGAGGCGAGTGTCGCGGCGGGAATTGGACCGGACTGTCTGGTCAATGAGCAGGAGGCGGCATGATCGCTTTGACACAGGATTGGCAGCGGATTCTCGACGGCATCAACGGGCGCGTTGTCAAGACTGGCTCTGACAGCTGGCAACCGCACGGTCCCATCGTCCAGCGGATCGAACGAGTGATCGAAGGGCGCGGACAGCTCTCTCCGGCAAGTGTTCATATCGAGGGAAGCGATGGGCCAGTCATGGTCCGGTTCGCTGCGGCGCTGGAGATTACGGATTCGTTCAGCGGGTCGTTCATTTTCCACCGGTCATACAACAGCAGGGTGCCAGCTGAGGAATACACCGACGTAGTCGCCGACACCGTGGTAACTGCGCGTCAGGCCGAGATTCTCGCCGGAGTCGTTCGCAACCTGAAGCGGGTGGTTGCATCGGCCGATTACGCGCCGACTACGGAACGCGTGACAGACATCGTGAGTGACCTCGCCGGACTGCATGACGAGGTCAGTCAGATCGCCGATGACCTGACTCGGATGGTGGGTCGCATTCGGGATGCAGGACTCTAGGAGGCAACATGAGCGACCAGCCGATCTACGGTCCTCACGGTACACGGGACCACATTGCTGACTCCATCCTTGACCGGCTCACCCGCGCCAACTGGTCAGCCGACGCCATTGACGAGGCGATTGGTGACTACGCCGCTGACACGACGGCCTGGGATCAGGCCCAGTCATATCACCGGGCGGATGACTTTCGGCGTGGCTTGCGGATGCTGACGGCCATCCGTGACGAAGGGATGGACCGCGAGGCGTTCCGCCGCCGATTCGTCAATCGGGAAGGGAGCGTGAGATGAGCGACATCATCGGCGCGGCAGCCGAGGTCATTTACGACGGGACGACGACTAACCGGGTCGCCGACTTCGACGACCTTAGCCCGAAAGAAGGCACGCGCTACCGGGCCATCGCCGTGAAGGTGCTCCGGGCAGTGCGCATCACCGAGCTGGATGAATTGCGTGGCCGTATCCGGGAGCTGGAATCCACCGTGGAACACAAGCAGTCGATCATCGAGGATCTGGAGTTCGACGCGCGACACATCCGGGAGCAGAACTATGGCCACTGATCCCCATCGCGATCACGTCCCCGACGACAACGCCTTCGAGCGCGACCTGATGGACCGGTTCCCCGCTTTCGGGCAGTGGCACGACCGTGAGCGGGAACGGGCGATCCGGGCCGGCCTGGTCCCGGATGGGCCGGTGGACGACGAGGACGACGATGAGCGGCTCTGGCCGGACGATCTCGCGAGTTAGGAGACGCGCCGTGACTGACTTGTCACTCATCGGCATCGCCATCGTCGCGTTCGTCGGGGCGGCCGTGTCAGCTGGTCGCTACGCCCACTACCGAGCCGATTGGGACACCATGTGGGATCGGACGATGTTCCGGCCCGACCCGGACGGCACCGTCGCACGGGAACGGCGCCGGTTGCTCGACACGGCCCATCGCTGCCTGTTTGGGGCGATGGGCGCCGCCCTCGTCGCGATCTGGTCGTTCGTCTTCGCCATGATGCCGTAGGAGGTGCCGCGTGAGCATGTACGTGTTGAATGAGGCAGGAGAGCCGGTACCCGCAGCCGATGGGCTCGCCTGGGCCCGGTGGTTTGAGACGAACCCGGACCGAACGGTGGCAGCCGATGACATCGATGTCAATGGCGCACGGTATCGCGTCTCAACGGTTTTCCTTGGGGTGGATCACGGGTACGGCGACGGCGACGGCGACCCGATCCTCTGGGAAACCTTGGTCTTTTCGGACGACATGTCGATTGATTCGACCATGCAGCGCTACGTGTCCCGATCCGAGGCGGTCATCGGGCACGCAGGGACGGTCGCGGCCCTGGAGCGAGGCGAGGTGCCAGAATGACCCACCCCATCCCCTTTGACGATCTCGATGCCACGGACGCGGAACTTGCGTCCCTTGATGCACTAATCGCGTTGGGCGACGACGCGGACGCTGGCGCCTTTGCCGAATGGTTTACGTCGACATCTCTCGTCGACTTCAAATCGTGGCTCCTGGCGCTGCCAGACGTGGACGATAACCTGCCGGAGGCAGCATGATCGACAAACCCCTATCGGATCTGATCCAGATCTATGCTGAATCCCACACCGCCTATGCCGTCGCGTCCGGCTCAACCACCGAGATGAACCGCAGACGGCTCCATGATAAACGGGGCGATGCCGCATCGGTCTGCCTGCTGGCGGTGATCACCGCGGACCGGCAGCGCGACCGGCTCCGGGTCGTGGTGCAGATGGCGTCGGGTCTGGAGGCCGCTGGCTATCCCGTCCCGGACCTGTTGACGAAGGCGTTGGCCGGCCTGCACGACAGCGACCTCGACGGGCCGATGCTGGCGCCAAGTGGTGAGACGGGGGCGGCGTAGATGGTGAGCAAGCGGATGATGAAGCTGATCCAGGACTATGCTGACATCTGCACCGTTTATGCGGTGATGATCGCCACAACTGACGACAAGGAGAACCTTGAGCGACTTCGGCGGGAGCGCGGCGCAGCGGCCGGAGTTTGTCTCAATGCGATCACGGAATTGGAGGACGCACTGGCGCAGACCAGCGATTATGTCAAACATCTACGCAACACGATGACAGCCAACGGGCTCCATCCGGACACTGATCTCTAGGCACGGGGAGGCTGCATGACAATCCGAGAGGAACGTCGCGCCATTGTGGCCGTGATTTCAAGGTGCGATCAACTGGGCTGGCGACGTGACGCCCTGATCACCCTGCACGACAGCCTGACCCCGGTGAGCCGCGACCCGAATGAACAGCGGCTTCGGGCGGTACAGGCGTACGCTGTGTCGTCGATCCTGTGGCGGCGGATCACCAGCTTCGACGGAGCAATGGCCCTGTACGGGATCGGTGGGCAAGACGAGAGGGTGGCCGCATGAGTCTGCACGATGATCTCGCGCCACTGGTGGACGACCGTTACCTGGCCCGGCAGAAGCACCCGGAGTACGATCTGTGGCTCTACAACTACACCCAGAAGACGCAGTTCAACAAACACTGGACGCCGCTGACCCTGATGGCGCGCGGTCTCATTCTGGATGCCAACGGCGACATCGTGGCACGGCCTTTCCCAAAGTTCTTCAATTGGTCCGAGATGCCGCCGGGCTGGCAGCCGTCATCGCCGCTGACCGGACTCCAGGCGAAGATGGACGGATCGCTCGGCATCCTCTACTGGACGCCCGATGGTCTGCCCAGCATCGCGACTCGCGGATCGTTCGTCAGCCAACAGGCGCAGCACGCCACCGGCGTCTTGCGTGAGCGGTACGTCGATCTGCCGTGGCGAGACGATGAGACGTACCTGTTCGAGATCATCTACCCCGGCAACCGGATCGTGATCGACTACGGCCAGCAGGACGATCTGGTGCTATTAGCCGTGCGTGGTACCGCCACTGGGACGGAGCATCAGTTGCCAGATTGGTTCCCGAATCGCGTCGAGCAAACCCGTTGTGTTGACCTGGATGCGGCGATGGGTAATTTGGCCGCTTTGCCCCGCAATACCGAGGGCATCGTGCTGTTGTTCGAGGACGGCAGCCGGCTCAAGATGAAGACCGACGAGTACGTGCGGCTCCACCGCCTGCTGACCGGCTTGACGCCGCGACGCATCTGGGAACTGGTCTCTACCGGCGTTGGCATTGACGAGCTACTCCGACACATCCCCGAGGAGTTCGCAGATTGGGTCAGGACGACGGCCCGAGGCCTCCATCATGTCCATGAGGACACGTTTACCCGCGCCTATCAGGATGCCGTGTCCGCAGAGCAGGAACATAGCGACGATCGTGGCGCCATCGCCCGCGCCATCCAGGACAACCCGCTCCGGTCGCTGATCTTCCTGATCCTTGACGGCAAGGACATCGACCAGCCGGTCTGGCGGATGATCCGGCCCGAGCACAGCGTCCCGTACACCGCCGATCCCGACGAGCAGCAGGTGGCCGCATGACCTCCCAAGTAGATGCGACGGTTCAGGAGTCGCTGCATGAGCAGGTAGTTGAAACTCCGGTCTTTCGTCTCTATGTTGTGGCACCGCAACCACGACCATTCGAGTCATCAGTGGACGAACCAACGCATATCACTCTGGCGTCCATCGTCTACGCGGCCACGTCGAAGTCACAAGCGATACGGTTCCTGAAGACCCTACACGACGCTGGTGCCAAGCCGCATGTTTGCTACAGCATCACCGTCAACTCGTTTGAGACCGAGCCAACTTTCTATGGGCTCTGGTAGGAGGCCGCATGACGAAGACACTCCGGACCAGATTGCTGTCGGAGATCGCCCGTGATCCCGGAACCCTGAATCCCGGCACGTCGTGGTACGGACTGGCAGCCATCTTCAAGCCGGAGATGAGCGACGCCGAGGTGCTCACCCGCGCTCGGCATGAGGTCGAGTGGCGGATCGACGCGGCCCGCAGCGACGAGGAGATGGTGCAGCAATTGCGGGATGAGGCAGCACGATTGGCGGCGGCGATGGCGGTCGTGACCGAGACAGGAGACTCGGCGTGACGGGAGAAGAACAGTTAGATTGGAATCAATGGCCGATCCCGGACCGGTGGCCGGTGATGCAGCACCGGGAGAGGTATCAGGATCGACAGGGACGATGGCACTATCTGGATGAACCGAAACAGATGCCTCCGGTCCCGATACCGCTGCCTCAGGACCTTATCGACAAGGTCAAGGCGATCATCGATCGGCATCATCAATAGACAGGAGACGCACAATGGGCACGACCGAACTGACCATCGTCGCGGCCCCGGCGATGAAGATCGCTGACATTACCTCCGAGCTGAACCGGGCATGGGATGACACCGGTCAACGCGTCCCCCGGTTCGTCGTGTTGACCCGGCTGATGGGTTCGCTCTATGGGGCGGATGCCTTTTTGCGGATCGCCGCTGCGTCCACGCTGATGGACTACGGACTCGACAACCAGACCGGCGAGATTCTGCGCTGGAACGATCCCGAGGGGCGCCGGTCTCCGTGGGCCAACGGGCCGTGGCGGAACCCGCCGGGCGTCGGTCGGGCCATCGTCCACATGACCGATCCGGGCGATGTCACCGCCATCAACCGCGACGGCATCAGCATCGGCATCGCTGGGCAGTACGACGATGCCGTCTCAGACGACGCCTACGGGGCGCTGGTGGCGCTCGTGGCGCATCACGCCAGCAAAGCCGGGGTGCCGCACACGACGCCCTACAGCGACGACCTGGTTCACCCGGACACCGGCGTCTCGTTCGTCCTCTGGCACTCGACGTTCTGCGGCGATCTGAAGCCCGACCCCGGCCATGTCGTCAAGGAGCTGACGGGGCGGCTAGTGCAGGACGTGCGGCGGGTGATGCGTGAAGGCGGGTCGGCATGACGATGGATGACCGCGTAGATGCGGCACTCGCGGCCCTGCCCTATGACCACTGGCGAAGTTATATTGATCCGTGCGGAAGTGGGACGCTGGAAATAACCACGTGGCGCCGGATCATCCGGACGGCCATTCAGGCGGCGGATCGGTGGGATCGCGATCATCCGGTCCCGGCTGATTACACGTCCCATATGGTCACGATGACCCCTGCCGAAGTGCGGTCGATGAGTCGGTCGCCAGATGCATCTGATAAAGGAGGAAGTATGACCTCAGAGCAGCACATCGTGCTCTTGCAACGGATCATCATCGAGGCTGCCAATGAAGGCGGAGCCGATGCGCGTATTTCGATCAGGCAGGCACTTGGGCACCATTGGCCGGACGACATGACACCCGCCGATTTCATGGGGCCTGAATGGCCTCCTCGTCCGATAGACCCTGACGAGATCGACCGCGAAGCGCTAATGAATATCACCAAACGACATCAGACCAACTGAAAGGTGGCGCCATGACTCCGGACCAGCACATCGCCGCCTTGCAGCGCATCGGTGTTTGACCGGGACGGCAACCGGATCGGCGTCATCAATGAGGACGGCATCATCGACGTCCAGCCGGTAAGGGATTGACGACATGACGACAGCCCTGGCGAATTGCTCGCCAGGGCTGTTCTGTTGCGCTCAGTGTAGCCGGTCAGACGACGGGCGGCTTCTTGAAGATGGTCAATCCAGGTTTGGCGGCCTCAGCCCCGTTCTGGACAGCGGTCACGATCAGCGTGCTGAGGATGATGACGTACGGGACGTACTGGGGTGGGATGTCGGTCACGATCTGGTCGATCAGCAGGGTCAAGCCACCGCCCGAAATCAACTGAAGCAGGGTCCTCGCGATCCGCTGCCAGAAATCCCGGGCCGTGGTGAGCTGCTGCTTGCCAGGATCGGTGACGGGAACGGCGACGTCAACGGTGTCGGTCATGGTGAAAACCTTTCAGTGAGGTAGGGGTTGGAGAAAGAAACGGCCAGTTTGTTGACAGCGGGTCAGGCCGCGGCCTCTCCACTGACCTCTCGCAGCTTGCCGCCTTCGGCGATCACCGTGAATCCATCCGAGAACCGGAATACACGAGCATTGCCGGATTGAGTGACCTCGCTCAATTGCGGCCAGACGCCCAAACGCTTGCCCCGCGCCAGCCACAGCTTCGTCAGGATGCCGTTCGGATCGAAACTGAACGTCATCGCCTTGTCGCCGTTGGACGTGGCTTTGCCGAACCAGCCCTGCACCATCGCGAGGTTGACACCGGGCGGCAACAGCAGTGCGGTCGGCGGGGCAGCCGGGACAGGAGTGGGTACCGGCGCGGGCTTGACGACGACCGGCGGGGTGGCGGCAGTCTCGACCGCGGCGGTCTGAGCCGCCTTGAGGATGGCGCGGACCCGAACGATCAGCGACTCGGTGCGGGCGCGGACGGCGGCGTTGGGGCAGGTGGTGCGCTTCTCACCGTTGAACTCCCCGTGCCAGTAGACGAACGTGACGCCGGTCTTCGGGTTGATCGGCCACACGTCGTGCGGGATCGCGTTGTAGTCCGCCCAGAACGCGACGAGGTTCGCCATGTTCTCGAAGGCCACGTCGCTGACGGGGGACGATCCCCCGCCCGCCACCTCGACGGAGATGCCGTCCCGGTTGATCGCGTAAACCCCGAGCTTGGCAACCAGCGCCGGAGCATCGCCGGACGGCAACTGGTAGGGGCCACTTGCGTAGCCGGACTGGCGCGATAAGGGATCGGTCCAGCGGACGATCCGGCCACCGACGTTATCGAGGCCATAGTCGGTCCGGGCACGGGCGCGGGCATCGCCGAGGAAGTAGCCCTCGGTGCCCATCAGGCCGGACCACCCGGCACCGCCGTAGGTGCTGTGCAGGACCACGAATAGGGCCCGGCGGGGGCCTAGATCGTCCCAGGCGGTGTTCCAGCCGGGGTCCATATCGTGATGCTCCACGAGTGGGGCCGTGACGTTGCCGAAGGTGAGGGTAGTCATGGCATGATGTCCTTTCGGTCGATCACGAGGACGCACTCCCCGTCCTCTGCAAGCAGTCGTTCAATGAGTGAGTACGGGATCATCGTGACGGGCCAGCCGCGTTCATTCGGATGCCAGTCCCGATCACTCAATCCCCACGAGTTCGGCGTTCCGAAGGCCTCGTACCGATCACTGACGCGGTTGAGGGCGTAGGCGTGCCCACCCGCGAGCCGCCCGAGATCGGCGGTCCCCTCGGGCAACCAGTACATCGTTCCGCGCTTCACCGGCTCGAACATCCGCTCGTACCAGTTCGAGCCCATCACGCAGACCTTGCCGGCCTGAATCGCGGCGCGGATGTCGGTGATGCTGCGGGCCCATTCGTTGCGCTCGACACCAAGGGCGGGGTCTGGCTGACTGGCCTTGCCGCCGATGATGGGTACCGGGCCAATGTCGCGCAGCACGTCGTAGGCGACCCGGAGGTACGTGCCGTCCTCGTTCGGGATGCTGTCGCGATTCTTGCACTGCCGGTACAACCAGATGGGGTCAAAGGTGATGCGTTCGGACAGGGATCGCTCCTGCGATGACGAATAGCCGACGCACATGGAGGTCGCCCCCTGGTCGTAAATGCGACGCCAAGTGCTGCTGAGACCGATGGTGCGCTCGCAGACCGCCGGGGGCGCGGCCAGTCGGCGCATCGGATACTTGTCGACATGATCAAAGTCACTTGGCACCAGTCTCCCTAATGAACGAACGGTCATGCGGTCTCTCCTGTCGTGATGGGATGGCCGGAGCCGTCGGTCGGGACGGCCTGTCCGGCCGCGATCATGTCGGCCGCGAGGTTGCGGAGCTCACCGTGCGCATCCGGGGCGTACCAGACTTCGGCCAACAGCCGCTCGTAACTCAGCCGGTCCCACCGGCTCTTGAGCCAGATACGTTGACCGAGGACGTGCTCGGTTAGCCAGACGGTCGCCGCCTCCCCAGCCGCGAGAGTCAGCCCCTTTCGCTCAGGCGCGTCCGCGTAGAGCACACGGATGCTGACCTCACCGAATTGCTTGCGACCGTGATCGAGCATGCACACGAACGTGTCACCGTCTCGGATCGTCTCGCCGGTGGTGATCCGCATCACCGTCGCCCGGTAGTGGTACAGCGGGAACTCATCGACATTCATGGCTGCTCATTCCGTTCGTCGTCCCGAACCTGCTGGGCGTCCTCGCGAGCGTCGATGCGGTCGGTCTGGGCGTCGATCCGGCCCTCCCGAATGTCCCGCCGAACATCGCGCCGATCCTGTCGGCCCTTGACCGCCGTTGACCCGGTGCGAGCGATCTCACCGATTCGCAGCCCGAGTCCCCGCCAATCCAGAGCGAACAGCAGCGCGATCATCGTGGTGATGAGCAACGCCCGCGTGCCCAGTTGCACACTTTTCGGGATGGGTGTTGCCGCCAGCAGAAATACCATCCAGTACGCAACGCAGAGGGTCACCACGACGGTCATGATCCGACGCGCTAGGAGCGTCCAACGGATGGTCATCACCCCGATGAACACCGCCCAGACGGTCAGCATCACGGCGATCAGCAGACCGGTCAGCCCCAACACCGCGCTTTTCCCGAGCGTGTAATCGAGCACGATGACGCCGCTCATCAGGCACAGGTAGATCGCCGCCCACGGCAGGAGCCGGTGAAGGAATCGAATCACCGCCCCTGGACGATGCTGGCGGAGCTCTCGAATCAGTGTCCTCATGGTCGTCGCTCCCGTCGTTCGTCTGTCAGACCGTCAAGGGCATCGGCCAGAAAGTTGCCGCTCGCTACGCGATCCCGGCTCCGGGACGTGGCGACCCTCGCCATCCGGACCGACTGGTCCGCCTGTGCATGGATGTCGGTGCGGGCTCGATGAATCTCCCGCACGAGTTCCTCGCCGTCGTCCGCGTCGCGGCGAACGGGCCGCGTCCGATGAAGGAACCGGCTGAATATGCCCATCACTCCTGCCCATCCTGACGCGCGCCAGGCGGTATCCCTGGGGTTGGCGACGGCGAACCCGGCGGCGACGCCACCATGCGAAGGAGAAGCTCGCGCTCCCGCGCCGCCTGCTCGCGCTCCTGATGGTTGGCCTCGATCACTTTCCTGGCGGCGTCGTTCGACTCGCGCAGCAGCGCCGTCCCCGCGTCCTTCAGCGTCTCGTTCTGCTTTTCGAGCGTCGCGTTCCGGATCACGACATCCTGATATGTCGACCCCAGAACGATCCACTTCCGGTAGAACGAGTAGATCGCGAGCATCAGGCCGCCCGAAAGACCGCCCTTCGCGACCCAGTCGCCGATATCCGTTGGCGTCATCGTTCGTTCCGATCCAGATGGGTTGAACGGCCATCACGCATCCTTTCGTACTTCATATCGGTTCGACCCCAACCGTGCCGGTATCCGAACTGATGACGCGATAGCCGTCCTCAAACCCAAAGACCAGCGACGTCTTGACGCCGGTGGTCAGGGTGCCGGTGTTACCAATGTTGGTAAAACTGTCATCGTTCTGAACGACCGTCTTGAGCTGTGGCCATTTGCCGGTGGCCGTACCACGCGCCGCCCAGACGCCCGATATTGGTCCCGTGCTGTCATATTGGAAGGTCCTTGTGGGGTTGTCCCCGCCTTCGCCGATCAGCGTCACCGAGCCGAACCGTCCCTGGAGCTGAGCGATCGTCACGCCGGGCGGCACGGTCAGGACCGGCGGCCGCGTCGGGGACGGCGTGGCGGGGTTGGGGAGCGCCGGCGTCGTGGCCGACCCGCCCGAGCCCTGGTAGGACTTGAGGATCACCCGGACGACTTCGATGAGCTGCGTGGTGTAGTTCTTGACCGTCGCGCCGGGACAGTCCTTGCCCCCGTTGAACTCGGAGTGCCAGTAGATGAAGGTCAGGCCGGTCCGGGGACTGATCGGCCACTGGTCCCACGGGATCTTGCTCTGGTCGGCCCAATAGGCGATGAGCTTCGCGAGCTGGTCCTTGGCGCCAGCGCTGACCGGATCGCTATAGCCGCCGGCGATCTCGATGGAGATACCGTCGCGGTTGATCGCGGAGATGCCGTACTTCGCCACCAGCGCGATCCCGTCGCCCGGCGGGCTGGTCCACGGTCCCGATGCCCACGGCGACATAGTGCCGAGCGGGTTGGTCCACCGCATGGTCTCGCCACTGAGATGGTCCATGCCGTAGTCGGTCCGGGCACTGAAGCGAGCATCGGTGCGGAAGTAGGAGTCGGTGCCGTAGAGGGAGCCGAGCATTCGGTGCAGCACGATGAACATGGCCTTGCGCGGCCCCAGGTCGTCCCAGGCGGTGTTGAGCGAGCCGGAGATGTCCCGGACGCTGACCGGCGGCAGCGGCACCTTGCCGTAAACCAGCCCGGACGCCGGAGCGGGCGCGGCGGGGGCGCCGGCCGGGGGGTTGCGGTTCATGATCTGGCAAACGATGTCGATGTAGCGTTGGGTGTCGTTCTCGAACGACGGCGCGTAGACGTGCATCAGGTCCGAGATCGTGACGGCGTTCTTGTACGGCCCAGTGGTGCTGAGCAACCGGGTGCGCCAGTCCGCGACGCAGGCGGCGAAGGTCGGGTAACGGAACCAGGTGTGGGCGCCGTTGGCGTAGCCCGATGCGAGCGAGAGGAAGTTGTGGCTGTTCGCGTAGCTACCCGTCTGAGCAGGTGAGTAATACGTCGAGTGCTGCTGCTCGTGCTTGGAGATGGCCAGCATCAGCCGGCCGAGGTCCCCGGCGGCCGCCAGCAAGTCGGCGGCTCCGGAGACCAGCGGCGACCCGGCGACGGTGCGGAACTCGGTCTGCGCGGAACCGACCGTCGTGCTGCCGGAGCCCCGCCACGGGGTCGACCCCGTCACGGTGGCGGGGCCGACCGGCGCTGTCGGGGCGCCACTATCGACGTAGGGCGCGATCCGGCGGGCACCGAGGTAGCGGGGCCGGAAGTACGTGCTGAACGGATCATCGACCCTGAGGCCGATTTGCTCGTTGAACGCGTTGACCATCTGGCCGGGTCGAATGTAGATGCCGACATGGGAGCAGTCGCGGTAGCCGTTGTCGTCGGTGTCGTAGCAAAGGATGTCGCCGGGCCGCAGGTTGGCTTCCGCCACCGCGGTGCCGGTCGTCCACTGGGCCTGTGAGCCGGGGCTGATCGTGACACCCCCGGCGACGCGCCAGCAGTACGATGTCAAGCCGGAGTTGTGAACGACGATCCCGTCCGCGACGAAGTTGCCACCGTCTGCGACTTCGAGATCGTAGGTATCCGCCTCCCCAGCCGGGCCAATGCCGAGGATCGGCTTGATCGTCCACGAATAACCGTCCTGTTCAGCTATCTCGTGAATCTGTGTATGGGTTTGATAAAGCGTGTGATTCGCATCCCGCCCCCCACTCCATACGCAGAATGAGTGAAGTGGCCGGGCATGCTTGACCAACTTGCCCTTGATCGTGATGGGCTTGATCCGTTGATGGGTACTGACATTGCTGACGGCATCCCCCAGCAGGACATGAAGCATCCGAACCTCTCCAATGAGGTCAGAGGACGACGACGCATAGGTTCGTTCGCCATGCTTCTTTGTATTACCGGGGATACTCCCGTCGGCCTCACAGTACCCGTCAAGGAATGCCCGCTGCGCAGCGGCACTCCATCCCCAGACGCACTTGGGAACTCGCTTCTCGTGGGCGTGAACATCCAGACCCATTGCGACGAACGGTCGCGCAAGTGTCACTGCTGATGTCGCCAGACCATAGGAATCACCAAAGGTCGGTGTGCAGCCGCTCAGTCGGTTGATGATCGCGGCGGCGCGGTCACGCGTTTCGCCGTAGACGCAGATGCGGAGATGATATTGACCAATCTTGTTCACTCCAACATTGCCGTCACCGATGATGAGCCCCAGCAGCCAGGCGTAGTCGAGGTCGGTATCGTTGATCTGCTCATTGTTGGCGTGGCGCATGACGACGATCCTGTCGCCTCGGGACAGTTCGTCAAGGCGACACCACTCGAATACGTGCTCGTTTCGGCGTTGCCCCTTCCCCTTGATCGGCAGCTTGTTCCCGGTCTTGCGGACGCGCAGGAACGGATGATTGGCGGACGCGGTGATCGCTCGTCCCTGTGTCCGGAGTCGGAAGACCGGCTGATGCTTGGACTTCCATGCCGCCGTGACTGGCCTCGACTCAAACCGTCCATCAATCCATGACCACACCATGTCTCCGGTGGTGATCTCATCCATGCGCTTGGTCATGTCAGGGCCGCTGACCAACGTGTCGCCAGTCAGGCAGCAATCGAAGGATGACCCCCCTTTGGCTCCCCAAACGTAGGGCTTGCCAATATGCGTGCGGGCTTCAGCGGCAACCAGATCGCCGGGGTTCGCCATGGCTCATTGCCTCCTTTCCGTCCGGGGTGACACCGTAAAGAAAACGCGAAGAGGCCGGCACCTGACGCTGGTGAGCGTCGCAGTGCCGGCCTCGATGGGCCTTTATGTCGATGTCCTTAGAGTATAACCCGTGTCAGGCGGCGTCCCGCCGGTCGGTCGGTTCGTTGATCTCGGCCCGCGTCCGCGTCAGCATCGTGACGGTCGTGCCACCCCCGCCAACCGTCGTGTAGACGTTGCATTTGCACTTGATCCGCACCACCGCCCCCGTCGGGAGGTGGAACTGGCCGAGCATCCCCCGGCAGCCCCGGCAGTGCAGGTCGACGAGCTCCACGACGCTGCCCATCCTCCTCACGCGACCCGCAGATAGACCGCCGCGCACGAGCCCAGCGCGCTCGTGCGGCCGGGGTTGACGGGCAGTGCCCCATAGGCCATCCCCACATAGAACCCGGCCTGTCGGAAGAACGTGTTGTCGATGGTGGCTTGCGTCACGCCGATGAAGCCGGTCAGCAGGGCGCCTTCGGCGATGGCCTGCAAGGTCATGGTCGCGTCGGAGAGGAACCCGATCCAGTACGCACCGGGCGCGAACGTCTGCGCCGTGACGGGCAGGACCTTGGTCCCGGCGGTGCCGCCCAGCACCCCGCTGGCGGTCATCAGCGGCGTCCCCGTCGCCACACCGTAGGCGTCCGAGGCGTACAGACCCATCTGGACACTGCCGGTCGCCGCCGCCGTCAGCCGGATCGCGAGGGCGTTGAACGTCACCGTCCGGTCCAGCACGACCCGGAACAGGCAGAGGTTGTTTCCGGTGTAGGCCTGGCTCGTGATCGCCCCGCCGAGGTAGTGGAGCGGTCCGAGGAACTCGCCCGGCAGGACAGCAGGCATCCCGCCGACGCCAGCGTGAACGTGCGTCAGCGCCGCCTTGCCGTCGAGCGCCGTCTGAGTCGCGGTGCTGATCGGCTTTGAGAGGTCGGCGACATTATCGACCAGCGCCAGTCCGACGTTCGCCTTGACCAGCCCGGTCGGGCTCGTGATCGCCGGCGCCGTCAGCGTCTTGTTCGTGAGCGTCTGCGTGTTCGTGGTGCCGACGACCGCGCCCGTCGCTCCGTGCGCCGCCGTCGCCGCCGTGTGCGTGGCGAGGGTCCCGCCGTCGGCGACCTTGCCCGTCACCGTGCCGAACAGTGCGGCCGCCGACAGGTCGGTGCCGGTCAGCGTCAGGTCGATGGACGCGGTGTCGCTGACCGTGGCGACCGCGCCGCTGCCTGCCGGTCCGGTCGCGCCCTGAATACCTTGCGCACCCGTGGCCCCGGTCGCCCCCGTTGCGCCGGTTGGGCCAGCCGATCCAGTCGTGCCGGTGTCACCCTTCGGTACCACGAAGTTGAGTGTCTGCGCCGGCGTCGTCCCCGTGATGGTCGCCGCCGCCGTCCCCTGCGCGACCGTTCCGATGGCGAGACTGTTGGCCGGGCCGGGGCTGCCGCTCGCACCCGGAGCGCCGGGGGTGCCGGTTGATCCGGGATCGCCCTTCAGATCGACGAACGCGGTGCCGTTCCAGTACTTGAGTCCTGGCATGTCTCATTCCTTCTAGGGGATGACCCAGAGATCGCCGACGACGGGGGCCGCTGGCTGCGTGGTTTGAACGAACAGGGGATTGCGATACTGGGCTTCGGCGGGCCGGACGGCGTCGAGGTCGAGCCACAGGTCGCCGGTCGCCGGGCTGGCCGGCTGGGTCACGCTCACCGTCAGCGGGAACCGGACACCCATCGGCGGCGACCCCGCGAGCTGCTGGTAGGACACGCCACCGGCCTTGATGTCGGCGGACAGGACGCTACCGGTCAGCGTGAGATCGACCGACCCGGTGTCCGCCACCGAGGCCACCGCGCCGCTTCCACTTGCGGGTGGAGCCTGGAAGGCGTAGCCACCACCGGCCTGCCGGGTGAGGATGTGGCCGGCGGTAGCGGTGGTATCGGTGACGTTCGAGAGGCCGGTCAGTGTGTGGGTATGGGTGGTACTGGCCTTGCCCGCCAGGAACGACGTGACCTCGGCCTCGTTGAAAACCGGTCGTCGTGGGTGTGGGCTGTCGGCGGGCGGGCGTCACTGAGGCGCGGATCGTTGCCCTCCGTCGCGGTCCCGGCGGTGGCGCCGAACCTCACGGCGTAGATCGCGCCGTTGTTCTGCCGCTCCAGCGTCAAGCCGGTTCCCACCCCAATGCCGTCGAGCATGAATGCGGCACCCGTGGACGGGTAGGCGGTAATCGTCGTTCCGGTTGCGGTGCCACCGGTCGCCGCGACGATGTACTGGGTTCCGCCGCCACCGAGTCCCTTCGTGACGGTCACGCCCGTCCCGGCCCGGATGTCGATGGCGGCCGGGTTGGTCTTGTCGAGCGCGCCGTCGACGTAGGTCGCAAGCGTCTGTTGGCCCGCCGCCGTTACGGTGACGGTGGACCCGTTCAGGAGGTAGGCGCGGGCCTCGATCCGGCCGTCACGATAGGTGAATGGCACATGGGGCGTCGCTGCTGAGTCCGATGCAAATTCGGTCCGGACGGTATGGGCCCCCGCCGCGACCGAGAAGAACCGATAGGTGAACGAGCGAGTCCGATTCTGAAGACCAGCGCTCGTACCCGATGCGAGGGTCTTCATGAGGATGTCGTCGAAGTACCACCGGGCGAGCAGATTCGGCCCCACTTCGGTGGTCGATGCCGAGACAGCGGCCACGACGACGACTTCCCACGTCCCCTCGGGCAGCGTGAATGAGAGGGTCTGACCGGGGATGTAGACGTTTGCGGCGGTGGTATCCCGCGCACCGGCGGCGGGCACGTTGTCGGTCACGAACTCCAGCACAGGTCGGATGGTGCTGGCGGTGGTTCCTGTCGTGGTCGTCGAAGTAACCGCCACGGCCACCGGGACGGGCGGGAAGATCTTCGCCCACATCTCCGGGCTGATGCCGTAGAACCCACCGCCCGGCTTCGGCACCCGGTTGGACATCATGTCGTCCAGGAAGCGCCACTCGTCCCGGTCGACGGTGCCCTCGGGGTACTTCGCCCGGTGTTGCCCGGCGTCGGTCGAGCCGTCATGGACCGCCGGGCAGTCCAGCCCGTAGCCAACGGTGTAGCCTGCATCGCGCAGCCGGGTCTCGACGCTGTGGAGCCACTCGTGGGTCAGCGTCGCGCCCCAACTTCCGAAAGCGCCGAGGGTGAACTGATTGTTGTCGTAGGCGATCCCCTGCTTGCTGGACAGCATGGTCCCGTTGGTGCTGGCGGTTGGACCCGGACCGTAGTACGGCGACAGCACGATCCGGGCGTCGTTCTTGTCGGCGCCCACCCCGACACGGGCGAACTCGGCCGCCGTGGCGGACACGCTGGCGAAGCTCGTCGCGCCGTTGACGACGTTGATCGTGATCGCGAACCGCGTCGGGTTGACGACGGTCAGGTCGACCGCCACGCCCGCCAGGCGCCGCACCCGCGCCGCCATGGCGGCGGCGGCGTCCTTCATCCGGGTCCGCTGTTCCGCCGGGATGGTCTGGTCCCCGCCCCACTGCGATCCGAGGTTGATCGCGTAGGGAACCACGACGCCGAACGTCGTGTGCGGCAGCACCTCGGTATCCCCTAGTGGGATCGCTGAGTTGGCGCTCTGGAGTGACCCCCACGCGTCATCGAGGTCGATCCGGGTGAACGGCACCAGCGACGTGCGGGCATCGACGTCGGGCAGACGGCCATCGTCCACCAACCCGGAGAGGTCGGCGGTGCGCCACCATTGCTGGAACCACGGCATCAGCCCTTTGACCGGGTCGACGCCGAACCCGGCGGCCGCGTAGCCGTCGACCGGCGTGGGGTCGACGCCGTGGTCGCGCAGGATTTCCTCCAGTTGCCGCATATACGCATGGACCATCGTGTCGGTGACGCGGTTGGCCGCTCGCTCGGCGTCGTACCAGGTATCCTCCGGATTGATGAAGGAATACGGGAAGTCCCGCCGGGTGAGCTCGTTGACGGTGCTGTCCATCTGCGACGTGCCGAGGAACAGCATCCGCGTGTCGTAGGTGAGCCCGCCGTACGTCGCCCACAGGCTCTGGGCACCCTGATCGGTGATCCAGGAGCCGGTGGTGCCGAACGCCGTCACCTCGGCCCGGCCCGCCGTGATGGCGGCGTCGAGGTCCCAAGTCTCCTCCTGCACGACCAGCCGCACCCGGCAGCCCACGCGGCCGCCGGACGCCACCTGTAACAGGCCGGGGAACTGGCGCACCATCCGCAGCGCCAGCGCCCGCTGTTTGGCCGTCATGGTCCGGACGGCCCCTTGCCAGCGGATCGACGGCGCGATCACGGCCAGCAGGTCCGGCACGGGTGCGCCGGGCAACGCGCCGGTGCCCTCAACGGACGGGGTGGCGACGCCCGCGCCGCGCTGGACCGGTCCGACGACGAACCACTCGCGCCCGACCGGCTGGGCCATGACCTCGGTGCCGGGCGCGTAGGGGGCCCCGCCGTTGCGGGCGTAGCGGGCGGTGCCGGCCTCCTCGTCGGTCTCCCCGCCGAAGCGCAGCCGAACCCGGCCCGCCACCTCGTCCACGACCCACGCCTGCACGGGCCGGAGGGCGTCGCCCGTCCGGTCGGTGATGCCCTTGAGACCCAGGACGAAATCGATCGCGTCGCGACTGACCATGCTACGCCTCCCCCACGCCGATGGCGTCGCCCGTCGCCACGGCCTCGGTCACGTTGACTTCATGGCTCATCAGGCCGTCGATCGGCGTGAAGCCCAGCTCCCACGTCCGGCAGCGCCAGTTCCCCGTAGCGATCCGGCGGGTCGCCCGATTGGAAACGTTGAGTCCATAGGTCTCATGCATCCCCCGGCGCGGGTCGGGCAGCGTCTTGAGGGTCAGGACACGGTAGCGCCCCCCGGCCTCGCGCAAGAGCCGGTCGGCCAGCGCGTCGGCGGCGGCCTGATCGACCAGCGTGCTGTCGCGCACGGTCCGGCTGACCAGCGTGCCGGTCGTGACGGTCGACGTCGGCGACGCCGGGTTGGTGTTGGTCCGGATCGCGATGATCGGCGTGGCGTCGGATGAGCTGAACGTGTCCTTGATGACCACGATCCGGTTGACCGCCGGGGCGCCGGGCGACTTCTCGACGATGGTGTCGGTCATCAGCTCGGTGCCGGGACCACTCCGGTAGGTCACGGCGGGCTCGGCGTCGGCGGTGTCCTGGTAGGCGCGGCTGGTCAGGACGCCGGTGCTGTCCGGCCAGAGTCGGTACCAGCCGATGCCGCTCAGTAGCTCGTTCACCATGTCGAGTGCGGGCGTCCCGGCGGTGAATGAGCGCGGCTCGGTCAGGCGGGCGCGGCCCGTGACCAGCCGGTGCCGATACAGCCCGGCGTAGGCGAGGATGTTCGTGACGGCGTCGACCACATCGGTCCCGGCCGCTACGGTGAACGTGCGGTCGAAGGCGTAGGCATCGACCTTCCAGGTCATATCACGGGCGTCGATGGTGGCCTCGGTGCCGGGCCAGCGGTGGCGCTGCTCACTGGGCGGCAGCACGGCGTACTGACCCACCTGTGACTCCACGACCGAGCCGTCGTTCCACGCCACCCGGAGCCGCGGCGCCAGGTAGTCGATCTGCGGCCGCACGACGGACGGATCGCGCAGGGTGGCGCTGAACGCCATCGGGATGCGCAGGTCCTCGTTCATCGTGACCGTGCCCTTCAGGAGCTGGTCGCTGATGTCGCGGACGAACCCGTTGTAGGCGTCGACGATGGCGAGCGAGGCAGTCATGCGCCCGACGGCGCGGATGGCGCTCACGTCCGCACCTCCTGGAACGTGAACTGGGCGTCGATCCGGTTGCGGTACGCACGGGCCGACAGCCCCATGATCGTGCCGGTCAGGCCCAGGCCCAGGTGATTGCGGTAGACCAGTACCGCCACGCTGCCGTCGGATCGCTCTGCCGACAGTGCCTGGATGGCGGTGAGTTCCTGCTCCGGGTTGCCGATGAGCTGGTAGGTGGCCCGCACCGTCCGGCTGACCGCGCCGCCCGTCAGCAGGACTGGCGGTCCACCCGACCACGGGTCCTGCAACCGCCGGTCATCGGTGAAGCCGCGCTCCGGCGACTGCACGTAGGGCAGCACCACCCGGCGACCGGGATCGGCGGCGTCGGAGATGATGACGGCGTGGAAGTCGAGCTGGATGGGTCCGGCGTAGAACGGTCCGGAGCCGACGACACTGACGCCCAGGCGCTGGAATTGATCGATCGTGTAGTGGTAGACGACCCCGTTGGCTGGCTGGGCGTCGATCACCTCGGTCTGGCTGATGGACGTGATCTCGGCGATCAACGTCTGGCCCAGGTCGGTGGGATCGAATGGGGCATTTCGGAACACACGATACTTGTCGAATCCGCTGGTGATCGTGGACGGGTTCCAGGTCAGCCGGACGACCGACGGCTCGCGGTCGCCCGCCGCCAGTTCCGGCGACGCCGTGAAGCCCGTGATCGGCGGGGCGGGCGGGTACTGCAACCGAAACGGCACACGCGGGGACTCCGCCGTCAGGCCGCTGGTGTTCGTGACCGTGATGGTCAGTTCGAGGTCGGTGTTGTTCGGGACGTCCTGGAGCGCGACCGCGCCGTCTTTGTCTGTGGTGCTCACGACGGTCGTAAACGTAATGAGTGGGTCCGCCCCCCCCGCCCGGTAGACCTTCGCCTGCCGCGACGCCTGATCGTTGACGGTGTAGGCGAACCCAAGCGTCGGCGTCGTGGCGACGGCACCCGGCACCGGGCTGGTGATCGCGATGACCGGCCCCTCGGCGTACGTGAAGGGGCGCTCCGGGCTGTACGGGCTCGTCAGGACGCCATCGGTGCCAACGGCGTCCCAGCGGTATTGCGCGAACGACGGCAGGTCGGTGGCGGTGGTCTGGTAGCGCCACGTCGTGCCCGAGACGAACGTGGCGGCGCGGGTGAACAGCACGGCGCCGGTGCTGCTCTTGATCCGGACCGAGGCCGTGAGGCCCGTGCTGGGCGTGTTGTCCACGTCCGACAGGGTGAATTGCAGCAATGGTGGTGAACTGACCGGTGCGAGGATTGCAACCGTCGCCGGGGTGGTGGGCGGATAGTTGGTCGTGAACGCGAGGCCGGAGCTGAACGGCGACCAGACACCGCTGGTGTCCCGCCCCCGGACCCGGAGCGTGTAGCTCTGGCCCCAGTCGAGCTGGGCGGTGCCGGTGTTCGTCCAGTCGGCGATCCCCCCGAGCACGTCGATGGTGCCGCCCGGCGCGGACTGGACGCCGACGACGCGCGTGCCGAAGTCCCGGACCACAACCCCGTTCTGCAAAATCTGGGGGTTGTAGGCATCCATCGACAGCCCGGCCAGATGGTTCCAGGTACTGACGAAGCCGGTGGGCTGGCGGGTCGTCTTGCGGCCACCACCGCCCGTAACGGCGACCGAGCCACCTGGGTTGATAGTGAACGACGTCCAGCCCGTCCAGCCGGAGTAGGCATCGAATGCATCGCTGACCGCGGATCGCCACTCATACGTGACGCCCGGTGTCAGCGACCCGGAGCCGCCGTACCCCGTCGAGAACGCCCGGGCGACCTTCTGGTCCTCGGGCGCGCCGTAGGTGGCGTCCCAGAGCAGCGTGGACGCTCCCACCGCCCGCAACTGGACGCGGAAGTGGTTGAGACGCTCACCGGCCTTGTTGTCGCGTCCGTTGACGGTCTCGTTGGCGTCGCGGAACGTGCCGGTGAACGCCGGGCTCTGGTTGCTGATCTGCCCGACCGGGTACAGCGATCCCGGCACCGACGGCGCCACGTTGGCGTCGTAGAGGACGTAGCAGTCAATGAGGCCCTGCGGGCTGGAGGACTGGTAGGCCATCGGCGAAAACGGCCCCGTCGACCCGGCGGACCGCATGTACATGAGGTCGCCGGACGCGGTCTGTCCATGGCGAGCCGATCCGGTGGCGGCGAACCCGACCGCGTAGGCGCTGCCCGAGGTCAGCCGGGCGATACTGGTCAGGTCGCCCGCGACATCGGCGTAGGGCGCCGTACTGTAGGTATAGGCCTGACTTTGGGCGATCTGGGCCGTGCTGGCCAGCAGGGCGCCGGGGTTACCGCTACTGCTCGTCGCCCAGAGGTGGCCGCGAACCTGAACCGTCCCACCGGATTCGGTTCCAAGCCGCATACCCCACCGATACGCCCACCCATGGGAAGGAGCGGGATCGAAGACGGACGCCCGAACGTTGGTCGTGTTGGTATCGGTCGTCCCGGATGCGAGGGCGGCGCTGGTATTGAATCTTCCGTAGGTTGCCATTTAGAACGCCCCTCCATTCGCGCCGTAAACGAGCGAGAAGGCTTGTGGCAGGTCATCGACGAACCGGCTCAAACGGACCATCTCTTCGGCGTCCTTGACCGAAACGGTCACGTTATTGGTCTGGTAGAGCGTGTAGGTGGCCTGCGGGCGGCTCGATGACACCGGCGCGGACGTAGGCGCTTGCACCGGAAGTGCCGGCGTGGGAACACTGGTCGGGATCGTCGCCGGCGCCTTCGCCGCCGCGCTGAGGGCCTTCACCGCGTCCAGCACCAGGCTGCCGTCCTCGAAGATGCGGTAGCTGTAGCCCGCATTGCCGAAGTCCGCACCAATCCGCTTGACCGCGTCCAGCGCGACCCTCTGAAGGCCGGCGTTCGTGCTCGTCTCGTAGGTGTTTTGGTAGTCCCCGGCCGCGCGCAGCATCTGCTTGCCGGCCTCACTCAGGGTCGCCGCCATCGCGTCATTCGCGATGCCGAAGCCGAACGCACCCTTGCTTCCCGAGGGACCGCCCGCTTTCACATTGGCGTCGTACTGGGCGCGAAAGTCGGTCGCCTGCCTCGTCATGGCTGTCAGGATCGTCTGGTTGGTCTCCCTCAGGACGGCATAGAGATTCGTCGCGATGGGCAGGTTCCCGTTCGCGAACGTCTCCCGGATGTTCTTGGCGAGCGCGACCAGCCCGCGCTCCATCGCGTCCGGGACCAGGTCGAAGGCCCCCCGGACCGCGCCGTCTCCCACCAGATTCTTCAGCGCGGTGTACGCGCTCTCGATGACGGTGGCGTTGCCCTCGTACGGCGCCATCACTTTCCCGAGCGCCATCGCCAGTTTGCTCATCATGTCGGTGGGCAGCGCGGTCAGGGCGTCGCTTCCGTACTCGCCACCCTGAAAGATCGCGTCGAAGTGATCGGCGATGACCTTCATCGTGTCGGCGACGGTGGTGCTGGTTTCGTTCAGCGTCCCGGCTCCGCTGACACGGGAGACACCCTGTAGGCCTTGGTAGAACCGATTGCCAGAGCCTGCCCCCATGTTCCCCATTGACTGAATCGCTGCCGCGATGTCTCGGAACCCGCCCAACGACGACACGCCCGATTGGAACGATGAGATCATCTGGCTACCGGCCTGCCCCGCCGCGTCCAGCCAGTCGCCGAACCCCAGCACCAGGCCCTCGCCCAGGTAGCTACCGGTCTGGCGGAACAACTTGGACGGTGACGAGATCATGGCCTTCTTGCGCATGGCCCGGTCGACCGAGGCGATCATGTCCGAGGCGACGGTCTGGATGGTGCCGAGCCACGCGCTCAGGCCGCTGGAGAGCGACGACCCGACGTTGTAGCCGACGCTGTAAGCGGTATCGGCGGCACCACTGTCCCTGATCCGGTCCTTGACGTTGTTCATCAGCTCGGTGGCCTTGGCCGACCCGCCGGTGGCCATGGTGCCGAGCTTCGTCACGACGTCGTTGGAGGTCGTCCCGGCCGCGACGGTCGCGCCCATCTTGAGGTTGGCGAAGGCGGACAGCGTCTGGGCGGACAGCGCGTTGGCGTGGCCGACGCCCGTGCCCTTCATCGTGCCGAGCTTCGTGGAGACATCGTCCTTGGTGAGCCCGGCACTGCCCGACGCCGCGAGCTGCATGGCGGTCATGGCCGCGCTGACGCCGCCTTGCATGGCCGTGGCCTGCGCGTTGCCCCCGAGCTGCATGGCGAGCAGATGGCCGAGCGACGTGGCCGACAGCCCGGCAACCGGCGGCAGGCCGTCGGTCTGCATCCCGGTCAGCGCCGCGACGACGCCGGTCTTGGCCGTGTCGCTGCTGGTCGTGATGCCGGTCATGACATCGGCGAACGATGTCCGGGCGCTTTTTGCCTGTTCGATGAAGGCGCCGAAGATATTGCCGCCGGCGAAGCCAAAGGTTTCCGGTACCCCTCGGAACGCCTTGGGGTCGGATGCCGTGGCGTCCGGATACTCGCCCGCATGCGGGTCGGGTCCCGTTGTCGTAACGGGTCCGCCGCCCGGTAGCGGCGTGCCGCCCGGATTGTCCCGGTTCGGATCGTCACCGGCGATCGCACCGGTGAACGCGGCGCGGAAGTCTTTGCCGAGATTGTCACCGACGCCCCGGATGTCGTCGCTCCATCCTTCCAGATTGGAAATCAGATCGTCCGGAACCAGGCCCAATTTGTCTGCGTCTTTGAGGACAAGGACCAGCTTGTCGATCATGTCAGCCAGACCGTCGGTAAGTTGTGTCGTGAGCCCATCCATGAGCCGTCCGAAGTCCAACCCCTCGAACACGCCTTCAAAGAACGCCGCAAATGCCTCTATTGCTGGCGGTAGGATCAGGGCCAACCCAGCCGCCAGCAGAAGTTCCGGTCCAAAGAACACGCCGGCAACTAGCGCGGCAACACCGATACCGATCAACTTCCATGTGGCCGGGTCTTCGAGCGCGCCATTGAGCCAGGAGCCGAACTTGGCACCCAGCTTCTTGATATCCATCTGGATGTCCGGATCGAGGTGGATGGTTCCGGTAAAGAGCGTCTTCGCCAGTTCCGTCCAGTTGAAATCAGCCGCCAGCCCGATGCCGTTGGAGGGCACGCCAATGCTCAGCGCCCAGTTGAGTGCATCCAGGACCACGCCGTTGAGGAAGGCACTGATATGGGGGTTGAGCCAGTCCGCCGCGACGCCGATGGCATCGGTTGTGACGGTAGCCGCCTTACCCAGCGTCGCCGTCCAGTCATTCCATTCCGACGCGATGAAGTGCCCGGCGCTGGTGATCCAGCCCCAGATCGTCTTGCCCGCTTCGACCAGGAAGTTCCACGCGCCCGCCGCGACGGTTGATGCGGCCCACCCGATGGTGGCCGCCCAATCACGCCACTCACCGGCGGTATACGTACCCGCCGCCGTAATCCACCCCCAGATCACCCCGCCGACGTTCGTAAGGAAGTCCCATGCGGTCGCGGCAACGGTGGTGGCCCAACCGACCTTCGCCGTCCACTCGCGCCACTCGCCCGCCGTGTAGGTCCCGGCTGCCTGAATCCAGCCCCAGATGACCCCGGCGACCAGCGTCAGGAAGTCCCACCCGGCGGCAAGGATGCGCCCGGCGGCTGGCGCCACGACGTTGATGCCCCAGTCGCCCCAGTCGATGGTGCCGTCCCCGGAGCCGGTCGGAATGCCGTCGGGCGATGCCGCGACGGAGCCGACACCGAGCTTGGTCCGAATCCAGTCCATGATCCCGGTGACGGCATCCCACGCCCAACTGATGGCCGCTTCCCCGACCCCCAGCGCCCACCCGGTCCAGGTCAGGGGCTCGGTGCTCCCGCCCGTCGGAATCCCGTCAGGACTGGCCGCAAGGCCGCCGCCCGTTCCGATCCCGAGATTCCCCTTGATCCAGTCATAGATGCCGGTGACGGCATCCCAGATCCAGGAGATCGCGGCCTCGCCAATACCGAGTGCCCACCCCGTCCAGGTGAGTGGTGCGGTGCTCCCGCCAGTGGGGACGCCGTCCGGACTGGCCGTGAGCCCACCGCCGGTGCCGATGCCGAGGTTGCCCTCGATCCAGGACCTGATACCCGTCAGCGCGTCCCACGCCCACGAGATGGCCGCCTCGCCGATCCCAAGGGCCCAGCCACGCCACGTCAGCGGGACGGCGCTGCCGCCCTCGTTGGCACGGGCCAGCGCCGCGTCGGGGCCGATGCCCAGCTCCCCCTCGATCCATGAGCGGATGCCCATCGCCGCGTCCCAGACCCAGGCGATAAGTGCCGGTGCCCCGACGTTGATGACCCAGCCACCGAAGGCCAGCGCCATGCCAGCCAGACCGGCAATGGCATCCAGGACCAGGCCGGGGATCGTCTTGAGCACGCCTGCCAGGCCGTCTTCGGCGAAGGCGTCCTTGAGTTGCGATACGGCCCCGAGCAGGGGGTTGATGACGTCCTGGAGCGCCGGGAAGGCCATGCCCAACGCTCCGAGTGCTGCGGTGACCGGGTCGAGGCCGTCATCTCGCAGGAGCTGGAATCCGCTGGTGAAGTCAGCGATCGCGCTGGCAACCGGGTCGATCACCCCGCGCAGTCCTGGGAAGACGTTCGCCAGCGCCCCCAGGGCCGCCTGGACGGGATCGGCGCCATGAATGCGGAAGAATCGGAAGGCGTCGGTCAGGTCATCAACCGTATCGGTGATCCGCCCGAAGATGTCCTTGATCTTCGATCCGACATCCCGGACGGCGTCACCGAATCCGAGGAAGTTGGTCTTGTAGGCGATGCCGAGTCCGACCAGCCCCGCGACGATCAGGCCGATGGGGCCCGTGAAGGCCAGCATCGCGATCCGGGCGACGCGGAACCCGTTGACCAGCGGACCCATCGCGGCACCGATGCCGATCAGGGCCGGGCCGATGGCGGCGGCGATCCCGGCCACGATGACCGTGAGGGTCTTGGCGCGGGGCGACATGTCCTTCAGGACGCCGATGACCTTGCTGAACGCGCCGACCATCTTCATGGCGACGGGCAGCAAGACCTGCCCGAATTGGGCGCCGACATCCTTGAGTTCGGCCTTGAGGATGCGCTGCTGGTTGGCGAGCCCGCCCGATGTTTCGGTGAAGTCGCCCATCGCCGCGTGGGCCGACCCGGTCTCACTGGTGAGCTGCGACATGATGAAGCCGGATCGGGCCTGGACGAGCTGGGCGTTGGTCATGGCGGCGTTGCCATCCCAGATGCCGCTGGTGAGCGCGTACTGCTCCACCGTCGCCTGATTCATGATGATGCCGTAGCGTTCGAGCGCGTCGCCCTCACCCCGGAAGCCGGCGTTGATCGCCGACATCGCGTCTTCGGGGCTCGTGTTGTAGAAGCTGGCGAGGTCGGCGGCAGCACTGACGGTCTGATCGGCGAAGGTGGCCGTCTGGCCTTGCGTCAGGCCCATCATCTTGCCGTAGGCGGCCAGTTGCGTCGTGGCGCTGAGGTACTGCGTCTGGCTGAGGCCGACCGCCGTGGCGGCCCCCTGGCTGCTCTGGATCACCCCGGCGGCGGCGGTGCCGTAGACATTGGTGACGGCGTTCAGCGCCTCATTGGTATCCGACGCCATCCCGACGATGCCGACGCCCAGCGCGAGGATCGGGGCCGTGATGGCGGCGGTCATCCCGGCGCCGACGCCCCGGATCACCTGCCCGGCCGCGCCGATCCGGGCCGCGCCGGTGCTGCTCTGCTGCCCGGTGGCTTCGACGGCGTTGCCGACCCCACGCAGGTCAGCCGTGGCCTGCTGAGCACCCTCACTCACAATTTTTATGTTGAGTTGGGAGGCGGTGATCACGGAGAAGGCGCCCTTCGATGCATGCGGTGCTGCTGGTCAGCAGACACTCCACACGCGCTCGAAAGGCGCCTCCCCGTGGGGGTTGGAATGGTCCCAGTATACCGCGTGGCGGCTAGGCGGCCCGGTCGTGGGCGATCGTGTCGTCGCGGACGGTGAGCCTGTCGTTCATCTCGGTCCAGGTCCCAGCCATCGGATCGTATTGCCAGCGATGGAACACCGTGACGCGGCGACCCGGACCCGACGCCAGCGCTCCACAGTCACGGCAGCGGAGTTCGATGATTGGTCCCAGGGCCTTGAGATGGATCCGCCTGGCGCACCGCAGGTCGGTCACGACGTTCCTCCCTGCTTGTCCTGCGCGGCGGCCCGGGCGTGCTGGATCATCCGCCAGTAGCTGACGTAGTGGGCGGGCCAGTCATCCAGCGCCATCGGGCTGATGTGGAGCGATTCGGCTAGCAACAGCTCGTCGATCTCTTCGGGATATGGTGCTGACCGACCAGCCTTGACCTCGACCTCGTAGAACGCGGGGTCCGTGAAGGCCCACGTTACGAGGTCGAGGTCCCCGGGTTTGGGTTGATGGCCCCCGAGATCGCCTCGAACAGGTCCCGTACCGTCTCCACGCCCAGGTCCTCGATGGTCTCGGACGTCATCGGCAGCGCCTTGCCGTCATCGTCGGTGACGTCCCACGACTCCATCGGCGTGAAGAACAGGTCCGTCATCCGGTCGATGTCCCCGTTGCTTGTCGCGGCCGCCATGTCCTTCTGGAGGCGGTACGTAAAGCGGTTGACGTCGATCCGGGCCGTGAGGATGTCGCCGTCCCCGAAGTCGACCACGGCGTCCTTGAGGTTGGTGCGGTTCTTGAGCTTGCTGAGCTTCGGCATCGTGGTGGTCTCCGGTCGCGCTCAGGGCGCGTCGTCATGGTTGGTGGTGCCAGAGACGATGCACGCGGCGGGAGCACCCCATCCGCCGCGTGCCGTGGACTACAGGCCAGCGATTGCGTTGACGAGGACCAGCTTCGAGACGTTCGTCGTCACGTCGTCGACGGCCAGGGTGAAGTCGAACGGGACCGAGACGGCCGGACTGTTCGGAGCGGCGCTGTACTCCCCGATGCTCGTGACGCGGACGCAGTAATCGACCACCATGCTGTAGGGCACGGCGCCGGCGATCACCGGACCGATCGACTCGATCCGGATGAACTTCAGGTCGCCGGCGTTGAAGGTGTTGAGCAGGCCCAGCGCGACGGAATCGAACCCGACCCGCAGGTTGCCGCTGTACTCCGTCGATTCAGCCTCCAGCACTTCCGAGAATGACGACAGCGCCCGGTTGATCGTCCAGTCGGGCGTGTACTTCTCACCCATCGTCAGGCCGCCCTCGTAGGCCGCCAGCAGCTGCGTGGTGCCGAGCGCGGCCCAGGTGTTGTCCATGTAGAGGTTGAACTGGCGGCCGGCCATCGGGCGCGTCCCAACGTCCGTGACGGCGGCACCGGTCGGCAGGGCGATGCCGGTCTTCGGCATGTACGACATCGCGGAACTGGTCAGCGACAGGGCGCCCCGGGCGATGCTGACCCCGAAAGTGTTGAAGATGAAGTGCGGGAGCTGGAGTGCCTGCACCGCGTCACCCCAGAAGCCGGTGAAGGTGACGCGGGGATCGGCCGAATAGGCGTTGAGCAGGAACGTGTGGGTACTCGTCCCGAGGGCAGCCCCGGCCCCGACCACCGAGGTCGGCGCACCGTAGCCGCCGGTCGCGGTCCAGAGGGCGCCGTTGTAGTCGAGGATCGTGTCGATCCCGATGGTGCCCATCTCGCTGTTCGGGATACGGGCGGTGTTGACCTTCGAGCCCGACGCCTTGAAGTCGTCGCCCTCGATCGCGTAGCCGACGGTGCCGCGCAACGACTGGACGCGCTTGAACCCGGTGGTCGCGGCCGTGCCGGGCGTGGTCTCTCGGGCGAGCATGAGCTGCTGGTTGGTCATCGAACGAGCTGGCATGGCGGTTCTCCTTGTGGCGCGTCAGGTACGGCTACGCGCCGCCCCGCAGGCATTCGATGCTGTAGAGGGTGCCGAGTTGCCGGGAGATGTCCCCACCGTCCAGCAGCGTGGTCAGCGGGTACTCACCCAGCGGCGTGAACGTGACCTGATAGGGCAGGCCGTCCCAGCCGAAGTCGATCGGGCCGACGGACAAGAAGTGATCGAGCTGGGCGATGGCGGCGTCCCGGATCGGCGTGGTGTCCTCCCCGGCACAGATCAGCCGAACCGCGAACCGCATGGTCTCGGACGTGATCTCACCGTCGTAGCGCCCGATGGCCTCGGTCGGGTAGGCGCTCTGCTCCGGGTGGAACAGGAGGAACGGCGCGGTGTAGGCCGTGGGCGCCACCATCAGGCCGTGGATGCGCGAGCCGACCGCCGCCGTGACCGCCGGGATGCCCGACAGTTCGCGGTAGAGCAGGGCGCTGACGATCTCGGTCCCGAACATGGCGCCGCTCATGGCCTAGCCCTCCACCAGCCGACTCAGGTCGGCCTCGATGCCCGGCGCCGCCGCGTCCAGACCCATCCGGGCGAACGGGCGAGCAGGCATTCGTGAGGTGCCCTCGTGCACAAAAATCGAGTACTCCATATTGAACGTCAGGGTGGCCGTGTGGTTGCCCGGCGTCGCATAGTCCGTGGTCCGGTTGTTCCGCAGGGCGCCGGTCAACACCGGGACCAGCGGGACCGCCGCCGCCTCGGCCAGCAAGATGCCCCGGTTGATGATGTCCACGACACGGGCATCGATCTGCCCGGCGATTTTTGGCAGGTGATTGAAGATCACCCCGACATCGGCGCTCACGTCGCGTCCCCCGCCGGAACGTCGGCCACGGGCGTCGACTCTGTTGCCGGAGCGGTCGCCTTCGGGGCGACCTTCCGTCTGGTCGGTGGCTTCGAGGTGGCGGGTGCCTCGTAGTCCGATCCATCGGTGTGCCCGACGACCTTGTAGGACGGGTAGAGTCGGTCCGCGACCGCGACGCTCGGCAGGCCGAAGCGCGATCCCTTGACCGCCGTGCCGTGGTCCCTGGTCAGCTCGATGACGATGTCCTTGCTCATGGGCTACTCCCTAGCTCTCGTGCGGCTTGTCGTAGCCTTCGACGCCCTGCTCAACGCGGTTGAGCGTACGCTTGAGCAACCACAAGTTGGCCTCTTCCAGGTGCGTGATCGCGAGGCTATTTTCCCGACAGCGGAACGGTCCTTCATTGAAGCCGCGGAGCCGGTCGATCAACAGGTCGATCAACAGGTCGATGTGTCCACCGTTGACGCCAGCCTCCTGAATCGGCCCTTCCTGAAACTTGATGTCGATGTACTGAAGACGCTCTTGCTTGTTCCCGGGTAGGTACTTGTCCATCGTGTTATCCCTTCTCTTCCAGTTGGGCCGTGGCGAAGGCGGCGAAGTGGCCGCCCTTCTCCACGCCGGTGATCGCGAATGACCGTCCATTGACCCGGATCGTGTCTTTCGTTGTGGCAACGGTCGCGAATGGAAGCGTCAGCGTGTAGGACGACGATGGGCCGATGGCCTCGGCTTGCACCGTCTCTCCCGCATCACGATTCGGCACGGCAAGATCGCCCATGCCGGTCTCCACGACCACGTCCGCGAACGACCTGGTACCGGAGCCCGTTTGGGTTGGCACCCGGCGAATGAGTTCGTAAGCGTCCTTGTGGGTGGCCGCGCCGATCGTCTGCTGGGTCACGACACCCTGATCCTTGACCCCAGCCAAGAGTCGGGCGACCGATGGCGGTATGAGCGACTTCGGCGGCAGGAACGGCGCTACCATCGGGACGACCAGTCGGCGTACTCATCGGTCGGCACGGTGCCGCCCGACCAGTCCAGCTCGATCGCGCCGATGCCGGGGCCGGGCGTGACCGCGTCGGCCCCGATCCCGCCGCTGACCGCCGCGTCGCCCGCGAGGAACACGGCCCGGAGCCGCGCTTCCTCGATGAGCTGACCGACCTGCGCCTGCGACTGCGAAAGCCGGTAGGAGTCGCCGCCGGTCGAGACGTCGAACCGGAGCGCGATCTTGCGCCGCACCCGGAGCAACGTGAAGTACTCGGCCAGCGCGGTGTAAGCGGCTTCCCGCCCCAACGCATCGGTCTCCGGGATCGTGACGAACGCCATGGCGGAATCGGTCGCGTCCAGCGGGATGCCGAGCCCGGCCGGAACGTCTTCGGGCGGCATGCCAGCCGTCGCGAGGACATCGTCAAGGACCACGCTCACGTACACGGCCGCGTCCTGCCGGAGCGCCATGGCTAGCTGGCCTCCTTCACTGCTGTGATCGCGTCGATGACCGCCGCCTTGTTCGGCAACTTGTCAGGCGCGTCGATGCCGAGGCCGGCGGCCATCGCATCGAGCTCGTCGCGAGTCATGGCGGTCAGGTCCGGTACGGGATCGGGGGCCGGGGCGATGACGGCGACGATGGCTTCGAGGTTCCTTGCGACGGCATCAGCAAGTGCCTCACGTCGTTCCACGAGTGAGGCGTCGGTCGAGTAGGTCACGCCGGCCATGTCGGAGAGGCCAGCGTGCTCACTGAGCGCCACGAGCGCGACGCGAACGCGCTCATCGGTCGCGTCCAACGCTTCGATCAGTTCAGGCGACTGGTCCGGGACAGCGGCGACCAGTCGTTCCAGCGTGTCGGCCAACGCCTCGGTGGCGAGGATGGCGCGGAACTCCGCGTCCGCCACACGGGGCGGTTTGAGGTCATCGGCGGGATCGAGGCCGAATCGCTCGGAAAGCGTGTGGACGGCCGCCGCCAGCCGGGCATCCCCGGTGGCGTGGCGCGTCACGTTGGCATCAAAGGTCGCCATCTCTCAGCCTCCCTAGTTGGACCGGGCGTAGCCGGCGGGGACGGCGTAGGCCGCGTTGCCGACCCGCGTGATGACGGCACCGACCCGGTTCCAGGCGCCGAAGCCGGCGTACCGGTCGTACTGGGCCTCCCAGTACGGGTGGTCCTCCCGGATAGCCCGGCGGAAGAAGCCCTGAAGGCCGGTCTCCGGGTCCTGCCGCATGGCCAGCGGAGCCGGGCCAGCGGTCGGCAGCGACAGGATGTAATCCCCCGCGGCGACGTCGTTGAGCCCCTCGTACCGGGCGATCCAGACACGAGCGCCCCGCAGGTACCCCCTGATCTCCCCGAACGGCACCGCCGGAGCGGAGCCCGTGAGCCGGTCGACCGTGATGCTCGACGTGATGTTCGGGTCGACGAACTCGGTATAGCCGGCCAACCCCTCGATTGCGGGCAGCAGATCGTCCGAGACGAAGCAGACGACCGACCCGCTATTCTCCGGATGCTCCAGCAGTTCCTTGCGAATGCCGGTGAACGGGTTATTGACATCCGAGATCGTCCCGGCAATGGCCTGGAGGTGGTTGTCGGTCGCGGCCCCGGCGGACGAATTGACCAGATACTGATCGGTGTCCCCATTGGCGAGCGGCTTGACGGACAGCGATCCGTGCTCCTCGTCGACGAAGGTGTACGGTGCATCGGCGAAGAACGCCGACAGGAACTCAAACCGGAGCCAGTTGAGATCGCTGTTGGTCATGTCGGCGATCGTGTCGTTGATGTCCTGAACGGTGCGCTTCTGGCGGGCGCGATAGGTCCCGGCCACCGCGTCCGCGCCGCCGAGGAGTGGCAGGCCGACGGAGTATTCGGTCCCGACCGGCTTACGACGGGGAATGGCCCGACCGTACTCATCGATCGGCTGAAGCGATCCGCTCCGGGCGCCGGTCTTGTAGAGCTTCAGGTAGTCGGTGGTGACCAGCGACAGGCGGTTCAGCAGTTCGTTGGTCGTGCGGTTGTGCTCGCCGAGCGCGACGTCGACCGCCTCGTTGACGACCTGGATGTTGCGTGGATCGGCGGCAAGCTGATCTACCCGGTCAGCGATTCGATGAAAGCCGTACAGCAGATCGGCCATGGATGTTCCTCTCCCTCGGGCATCACCCGGACTAGAGCGTGACCTTCAGGAGCTTGCTCATCGGGGCGTTGGGCACATCGCCGCGGACACCGAAGACGTACCCGATCACCGTCGAGACGGTGCCCGCGGCATCCGCGACCCGGCCCGCCGTGTTGGACAGGTAGACCGCGGCGCCATAAGCCATAGCGTCGAGGTTGTGGCCCTCGATGGTTCCGCGGCTCACGATGGTGACGGCCTGGTTGGCCGCGACCGTCTTGAGGGCGATGCCCTTGGCGGCGGCGTTGGGGGCCGTGGTGGCAAGGGCGTTCAGGACCTTGCCGGTCGCGCTGTCGATCCGGACGGGCGCGCCCTCGGTGATGGCCTCACCCGAGAGCCCGCTGAACTGGTCGACCGGACGCTCGCCGACGTGGATCGCCGGCTTGGTAGACGTCGTCAGCGTGGGATAGCTGACGGTTCGGACCGCGATGTCGGCCATGGTGTCTCCTTGGTCTCATGATCCCCATGACCGACCAGCGGTCCGGAGTTACAGTCGGGTTCGCTGCCGTTGTCGTTGCCGTGCGTCTTCGTCCGCCTTGTCGCCCGCCGGGCCGGTGGCCGACGGGTTGGGGCCGTTGCCCTCGGCCGGCTTCGGGGCGGCGGCCTTGACGATCTTGAAGAGCTCGTCGGCATCCTTCTTCAGCTCGTCGGCGGTGTCGCCATGGATGCGTGACAGCAGTGAGTCGTCGAGGTTCGCGGCCTTGAGGGCGGCCCGGGCGCGGTCATCGCGATCCCGCCGGGCGATCTCGGCCTTCGCCGTGGCAACATCGGCCTCCGCGTCAGCTTTGACCTTGTCGATCTCGGCCTTGCGGTCTTCCGCGAGCTTCTGCCATTCGCCCTGCTGCTCAGCATCGGCGTCCTTGCGCTTCTGCTCGGCGGCCTTGAGGTCGATCAGTTCCTTCTCGGCGTCACGTGCCCGCTTCTCGGCGTCGCGCTTCTCCTGCCGGATGGCCTCAATGGCCGCCTTGCCCTTGTCCCCGAGGTCTGCCGGATCGCCCGGCGGGTCGGTCTTGACAGGGGGCGTGACGACGGGCTCGACGGGCGGTGTGTTCTCCGAGAAGAACTGCCGGGACGGGTAGCTGCCGTAGGGCAGGCGAAGGGACGACGGACGGATCGGTGCTGGCGTGGTGATCGGTGTGGTGGCGAGCATCGCGCTCTGTCCTCTCGTGCCGCATCGCGCGGCGAAAACACGAAAGCGGCCCAACCGGAGAGCCGCGAGGGCTACACACAGTTGGACCGCCAAGGGTCGCTATCTTCGTTTGATACATGATGAGTATAGCGCGATATGTCAATGTGATGATGGGAGTCGGAAACGCCGGAGTGCGTCGGACTGTGTTGGTACGATGCCGACGATGGCACCCACGAGACGAAAGACGAAAGAGGATCACCCATGGACCAGAACGACTACGACGGAATCCGAACGCGACCGGTCATCACGGACGGCGGGGAAATCGTGGACCTGATCGAAGACCTGACGGACGAACAGCGCGACCGGCTCCGGATCGCCTACCCAACACAGAAGGCCGCCATGCTGCTCGGCATCACCGAAACGCAGCTTGACGACCTTCATGAGGGTGGCGAGATCGTGATTCGGGATGTTGGAGAGGGCGAACGAATCGTGTTGCGGACCGAGATCGACCGGTATCGAGCGACTAGGGGACAGGAGCCGGTCTAGGCGGCCTTCGGTCCCTTGACGCGGTAATCCTTGATGACTTCACCCTCATCAAGGGTGCCGCGAACATGGGCCGGCTTCCAGAACGTCCCGGAGTACTTTCCGAACAACTTGCGCTCATCGGTATAGGTAACGAAGTGTCCACGAGCGATATGGAATGGCCTGATCCGCTTGTCGTTCGACGAGGGGCCAGCTAGAAGGTTTGGGCGAATGACCCGACTAGGATCAATCACCAGCGTCTTGAACCTGGCGATGGGCTCATTGTCGTGTTGCATCCGTCGCCGAATATGACGGGGAGGAACTGGCGCATCCTCCAAGCTCACGTTACGGCAGCTCATCAATGCCAGCGCGTAGATCGGCATCTCGAATATACGCCAGATCAACGGATACATTGCGGCATCGGGATGGCCGGGCCAAAGCGGGGACTGTTCGTAATCCATTGGCGACTCATCCAGGAACCGCCCTCGTTCATCGAGGTAGATCCACGCCGTTGAGTGAGGCCAGGCATGGGGCCATTCATCCCTGTCAACGAACAACTCTAGGCGCACCGCCCATCGTGCGCTTTCGCGATATCGTTCCGGCAACTCACCATTGTCCAAGAACGATAGTGACACAGCATATCGCCGGTCTTGTCGACCGTTCGGCAGGTAATCGTTCTCCCTGCTCGGAAACCAATCAAGCTCACAGCCAAACGGGTTGTCGAACTCGATCCACGGGAATAACGCCGGGGCCGCGATGGGCGGCATTATCTCCTTGAGATTGACATGACTCCGGAGGTCGTCTTCGGCAATGTACCTTGCAACACTGGAGGCATCAATGCAGATGCTCTGGTCGTACTCCCACGGCGGCTCTAGAACGAACCGGGTCATCCAGTCGAGGCCGTTGTACCGATCTATTGGCTGAGCATGGGCATAACGCGAAAGACGTTGCCACACCGATCCGCCGGGCTCTGCATTATGATTGTCGCGCACGGGACTACACTCCTGTGTCATGGCCGGGCCTGTCGCAAGCAGGTGCCGGTCGCTGTTTGTAGACCTCTATTCTACCTGACGCTGGCAAGCTAGCGGCGCTTCCTTCGGTACTCGGCAAGATCGGCAATGACTGCCATTTGGCGGCCGTCGCGACGCGATATCCGGTCAAGCATCACCTGTCCAAAGGCTGCCCCCATCTCGGCGAGATCAATCCGGAGGATGCGCTCCTGTTGCGCCTCCCGGAACACGGTCAGGATGGTCGCGTTGCGTCGTGTCGACATTGGTTCCTTGCTCATGCTGCCTCCTGGGTGATCTCCCGCGCCACGTCACGGCGGCACCGACTGTTCCGGCAGCGCCACCGGACGGTACTGCCGACCGTGGCCTCGCAGTGGACCTTGCTGCAATTTGGGCACCGAACCACCCGCCACACGGGCCGGGGGAACGGCAAGAGCGTCGCAGTCAGATTCGTCGGTTGATCGGTCATACAATCTCCCGCCCGTTATCAGCCATCCATCGGCCTAGACGCTTCCGTTCACGAATCATGCTGATGGAGCGAATCGCTCGGAGATCGCCATCCGCGACCTTCTCGTACGCCGAATGCTCGCCTCGGACCTCAGCGACGCCAGACCGCCATGAGCCCCACAGGACGCCGATGACGATGCCTATCAATCCCCCGCCGGTCGCCATGAGCCAGTCCACCTACGCCGCCTCCTGCTCTCCGGCTAGCGCCCGTTGATGCGCTGCCCATGCGGTCTTCCGGCGTTGTTCATGTTCCTGATCCATGTCCCAGAGCATCCCTTCCAGCAGGACCATCCGGGTGGCGTGTGGATCGCCACGGGCGACATCGCGGTACGCTTTTGTCTGGATGGCGCTCTCGCGCACGAAGTTGCGACCACCGGTGAACAGGAGCGCGACAGTGAACCCGCCCGTGAGACCCAGCACAAGAAGGTTCCAGTCCATTTAGGCCGCCTCCCTCACCCGTTCCGCCGCCGTCACCCCGTCCGTGAGCCCCACCATGTAGGCGCGGGTCGCCAGTCGGCCCAGCACCCGTCGCACGTCCGACAGGTCGACCCGGCCATCCGTCGCGGGCAGTCGGCCGATGGGCTGCGGGTCGTCGCCGTAGTAGACATCGAGGACTTCCGTCTCCTCGTCGAAGACCAGTTCCAATGCAGTCACAGCTTGTCCTTCCGGATGTCCAACTCCGACGCGGCGCCGACCTGTGCCGTGATGGCCTCCTGATAGCGCGTCCGGCGACCGATTTCGTTCATCTGGTTGCGGGGCAACCGGAACCAGTTCAGGGATTCAAGCATGTCCGATTCGCCCCAAGGCTCGCGCTGGCGAGCCATGAGATACCGGATCGGCGGTCTGTTCGGGAAGTCGGTGTGCGGAAAGATTGGCGGAACGAGTCGCCCGAACCCATGCTCTGTCACGCGGCCTCCTGCTCTTCCTCGACGACCGGCAGCAGCGGCAGCAGCGGCAGGAAGGGCGCCAGCACCACGGCTATGGCGTCGGTCGCCTGCTCATTGGCGTCCGCCATCGCTCCCTCGAACAGCGGCCAAGCGACCGACCCGAGTGCCGGCTCAACGTAACGGGCGGCAGCGTCGATCAGCGCCAAGTGGCAGTGAATCAATTCATGGGCGATGATGCCCCGCTGCTTCTCGGGATCGTACGCATCCAGTTGCGCACCGAGTCGAATGACGGCACGGCGCTGCCCATAGATGCACCTGATCTGGGCGTCGCAGTGGTCGTCTGACACCTCGTCATCGATCTTGAACGACCAGTCCTTGAGACCCATAGCGTCGGCCAGTTGCCGGACGTAGGGCAGCCAGTCAGTCACGATTCGCCATCCTTTCCACCAGCAACGCCCGCAGCTCATCGAGCCACTGGACATCGCTCAAACTCACGGCACCCATCCCGGCCCACGCGACCGCCTGGACGCGAGCCGAGACGGTGATCGTCATGCCCGCCATCGTCATGGTCGTCCCGATCACGATGTCCGCCGCCCGGTTCGGGTCGTCCGGGTCAACGTGGGTGAAGACGCTGTACTGCTCATCGTTGGCGATCATGCCGCCCTCCCCAACACGTCCCGGTTCGACCGTTCGCTGATGCTGGTCCCCCATTGGGGATCGGTCCGCCGTCCAACGAAATCGGCCAATGTTATGTCTCCTGATTCATACGCGTCGAACGCCGTGCCAAGCACCTCACGTCTCACCGCTATCGGTTGGCTGGCGAGCCATTCATCGCCGCTCGGAGGCAGCGCTACCGTGCTGTTATGGACGTTTGCGATAAGACTGCAACGACAATTGCTGTGACTTTCCATGATGTAGCCCACCGGGTGCTCGGACAGATGGTGTCCAAGGCAGGCTTTGCAGGTCCTTGGCGAGAGTGTGCAAATCCAGATGACCCCATTCAGCAGGTGCGCAACGGATTGGTACTGTTCTGTCAGACCGCCCCGGTAGCTTCTGAGCGTCTCATTCCGAACTAGGCTTAGCAGTCGCGCCCGTTGCAATGGACTGTCGAGGTCACGGGCGATCTGCCGGGCCACCGAACGTGGCCCTAGTCCGCCCGTCACGGCTTCCACTAGGCGCCGCTCAATGGTTGCGACGGCCTCGGACCCGTATCGTCGCAAGACGCCCGTCAGGGGCGATTCTGGGCTGAAGGACGCTACGAGCCGCTCCGTCGCCGCGACCGGCAGATTGGCACTGGCGACCCGCACGCCTACGGCATCCAGCAGCGTCGCGGCGTCGGACGCCCCGGCCAGTGCCGCCGCCCGTGTCCCCTGCGTGAGGATGTCACGGGCATCGCCGCCGAACCGGACGAACTCGACATCGGCCTGTGCCAACAGTCGCCGATACCGGCCCTCCCGTTGGAGCCACGCCTCGTTGACCGGCTCACCGGCGGCGATGGCCTGTTCGATGCGGGTCGTCGCGGCCAACAGGTCGGCGTCGAGCCGGGTGATGGCGGTGCGGTACGCGGTTCGGAGCGCCCGGTAGATCGGCGATTCGCGCCGGGCGATGTCGCGCCGCTGTCGGGCAATAATGCGCTCCAATTGAGAAACCATCAGGCCGCCTCCTGATGGTCTTCTGGGAAGTTCAACCGGGAAAATTCGCCGAAATACCGTCGGGCTCCGTCGTCATAAGCACGAGCAGCGTCCTCAGGTTGGTCAAACTGGCCTAGAGATATTCGAGAATAATTGATGCCAATCGCTGCCCTCCAGAATATACGACCGGATGAAGACACTTCCTTGAACACTCCCTTGAACCCAGCCTCATTGCGCATAGACTTCCGCTGATTTTGATTGTTCTCAGCTTTGGTGCATACCCGGAGATTTGAGCGGCGGTTGTCCAAACCATCTCCATTGATGTGGTCAACGAACAGGACGGGATTAGTTAGCCCTAGGACGAAACGGTGCATCGAAATGAATGTTCTCTTGTGCCCCGCGACGGTGATGTTGGCTTTCGCATAGAAGCGGACACCATCCACTTTGAGATGCCAGAGTCGGTCAAGCACGAGGTCGGCATCAATCTCGTCAATGATGGCGACCTTGCCGTGAGCAAGGGGAATGTGGATGATGGACATAGCTGCTCTCCTGGTGAGACAGGTCGAGAAGTTAGGGGCGCCGGGTTGTGTTGCAAGCACGCCCGGCGTTTCGCTAATTGTACCAAAAAGCCCGTATGTATGAGTGTTTTCGTCCTCCAGGGTGGGCATGTCAGGCGGCGTCCCTCCCGTTGGTCCGGATCAATTCGGACAGGAGGACACGGAATGATGTCGGGATTGCCACACCGACCGCCTCATATCGTTCAACGTGCTTGATGACCGCTGTCCGAAGGGCTTCGAGGGAGTACATCTCGTTCACGTCCCCATTGAACGGCACATGGACAACCACATTACGCGAGGACGTACCTTCGAGGACGACTTCCCGGCGATACCCGATCAACTTCCCGCTCATCGCGTTGTCGTCCTGGTTCATGCGGCATCCCTCCGGTCATTTGCGGGGTCGTCAACGGACCATTCCTCGACCGATACGATCAGCCGTCGACCCACCTGCCGCTGGTAGCGTTCGGCAAATCGTTCAGCGCGGTCAGGGTCGGACCAAATCGCCACGATCTGCGTGTCGATGTCGGTGGTGCCCACATGGTCCGGCAATTCGCTGCTAACAACGAAGACGGTGCGCGTCACGGCTGCACCTCCATCGGGGTGACGTCGAAGAACGTGCTCTGCCGCACGGGGGCAGCGCCAGTCCGGATCAAATACGCCGGATCGTTGATTTCGGCGATGTCCCGGTCGACGGCGGCCTGTTCGGCGGCCCGGACCGCCTCGGCTCCGTCCGGGCTGGCGTGGATCGACACCAGCCAACTCCCCTCATACTCGGTGCTGCCCTGCACGACGTAGACGGTCATGCCGCGCCTCCTTCCGGTGCCGGCGCTTCCCGCCGGATGGTGTCGCGCAGGTCGTCCAGCAGGGCCATGAGCTCGTCGGGCGTTCCTACAAGGAGGAGTTCACCGTGCTGCCATTGCAGCGAGCGCCCCGTTTCAATCCGTGTCACAACCCATTCGCCTTCGCGCTGTATCCCAATGACGAAGGGATAGTCAGCAGGCTCTCGCAGGACGTGCATCATCAGGCGATGCCCAGCGCGGTCAGGTTCAGGACCGTGATCTGCGCGAAGTCCACGGTGCCGGTGCCCGTGCCGGCCTGGAGCTCAATGGCGACGGTCGTCGTTCCCCCCGGCACCACGCCCTCGATGGCGAAGACGTTGCCGGGCTGCTGGTCCTGCGTGATGGACGTCGCCGGCGACAGGTACAGCGTCGGACCGATGAAGCGGATGCGCGGGCTGGCGACGCTCCCCAGCCCGGCGACGGTGGACCGCACCCGCCCCATAAACCGGAGCTTGTCGCCGACCGCCCATGATCCCGCTGGAAGGTTGGCGGTGACGTACGGCGCCGCCGCCCCGTTGCCGACGACGCGCTGCCAGTTGCCCTTGATCGCCGCGTCGGCCACCAGCGACGCCGTGCCGCCGGTCGGTGCGGCCAGCGCCCACGAGTTGGCCACGCCGTCGGCGTTGGTGTCGCCGATGAAGACGCCGTTGGGCGTGAGGTTCGTCAGCTCGCCAACGCCCGACGCCAGCAGGGGCGCCACCATGCCCGGCTGCGTTGTCATCACGTCGGCGGCACGCTGGCCCAGCAGCTTCGCGCCCGCTTCGTTGGGATGGAGGCCGTCCGGGGAGTAGGCCGGGAGGATGCCGCCGGTCGCGGGGTCGATCAGGACCGGGTAGAAGTCGATCAGCAGCCAGCCCCGTCGGGCGGCGAGGTTGGCGATCCGGTAGTTGATCTCCGGGACCAATGTGCCGCTCGCGTTGCGCGGCAGGAGCGTCGTCAGAACCGGCGTAACCCCACCGGCTAACAGGGCGTTGCCGATGCCCTCGATGCTGGCGACGATCTGGGCGGGCGTCCGGGTCGTGACGCTGTTGGTCCCGCCGTGGACGATGCAGTAGTCCACGCCCAGCGGCAGGACGTCCGTAGCGACGCGGGCGGCGATCTGGTCGATCGTCTGGCCGGCGACCCCGGCGTTGCCGCCCTTGACCATCCGGCAGCGTCCGCCCGAGAGCAGACCCAGCCACGTCAGCCACGAGGTATTGCCGAACACCCCGACGGCGCTGGTGCCGTTGCCGATGGTGATGCTGTCGCCCAACGCTGCGACCCGATTGCCGCGCCGCCCGGACTGCGCACGCTGGGCTGCCACCTGCGCCGGGCTGAACGGCGCTCCCGTCGCCGGGTCGGTCTGGTAGTCGGTGATCGTCTGGATGACCTGCGCGGCCGACAGACCGGGTTTGGGAAGAAATGGCATGTCAACTCCTATCCGTTACGGCTGGATCGTCCCGCGATTGAAGAGCGTCTCGGCCACGGCATCCCGCGCCGCCTGATCCTTGAGCAACGCCGTGATCGTGTCATCGTCCTCGCCCATGATTTCCAGTTGCTTACGCGACAACCCGGCGTAGCCCACGATCCGGTTGAGCTTCATCAACTGCACACGCTCGTACTCTTCGCTCCCCTCGACCGGGGCGATCTCGTCTAGCAAGGCGCGCTTTGTGATAGCCAGATCGATGGCTCCACGGCCATACGAATCGAGCCCGACCGGGACGGAGGTCGGGTCCCACGTCACCTTGCCGTCCACCCCCGTGACCTTGACAGTCTCGATGATGCGGAACATGGCCTGCGCCCGGGTCAGGTTGCCACTGTCGTCGTCCCACGCGCCGTTATTTGCCCGGTGGCAGCCGATGGAGACCAGCATCTGCATGATCTTCACAAGGGCGGCGTCGAGGTTGCCCATCGTCTCGTCGAACCGGGCCCGGACGTCGCCGATCATGGCCTCGGCGCCCGGCCCCGTGACCTGCGACATGCCGCGGAGCTCCTGATCCATCACGATCTCGGGCAAGTCCGACTCGACCTCGGCCACGATGGCGGCCATCCGGGCCTCGGCGCCGGCGAAGTCCATCGCGCCCAGGAGCCCGTCGGAGCGGCCGTTCTCGCCGTTCCAGTGCAGGATGCGGGTGCCGCCCTCGGTCGCTTCGACGGTCGCGGTGCCGCCCGGCGTCGTAGGGCGCGTCTCGGTGATGACCTGGAGTTTGCCGTTGGCGCCGTAGAACACCCGCGGCTCGTTCAGCGTCCGGGCCAGCCGGGCCTCCACGAACGCGGCGATGGCGTTGATCCGGTCCAGCTTCGGCAGCACCGACGCCACCAGCGACACGCCGAACAGCCGGGAGCCGCGCAGCCGCGACACCACCCAGACGCCGGGGCAGAACCCGTAGCCGTGCCGGTCGGTCCGTTCCAGCTTGTCGTCGCGGTACCAGCGGGTGGTCTGGTTGTCGACCTCCTTGCGGAACGCGTAGGAACCGCGGTCATCATTCGTCGTGTAGGCCAGCACGTACCGCTTGACGTCCCCGCGACTGTTCAGGGCGATGTCGGCCACCTGCCAGAGCGGGATCACCTCGGCCGTGACCTTGCGCCGTTCGGGCGGGCCGGACAGGTCGTCGTGGATCTCGACGAACTGCGAGCCGAGCAGCTGCGTGCGGGCAATCAGGGCCGGCAGGACCGACCGGAAGTTGCTCCACGTCAGCGCCTGGAACGCCGCCTCCACCACCAGCGGCCGCGCCTGCCAGACGTCATCCGGCACCGGGATCAGATTCGGCGTGCCGTCGGGCAGCGAGCGCCCGTCCTCGGTCCACGTACCACGATAGAGATGCCCGGCATACCAATCCACTGCCCGCTGCACCGGGTTGTAGACGGGCCTGATCCACTTCGGGAGATTGTTGGATCGTTTATAGTCCTCCCAGTACGCCCAGTCGTTTTCGTCGTAGGCACGGTTATCGGCCCAGCTTTCGAGAACGGTCCACTGCTGACGCCGGGCCGCGAACACCGCCGCGACCGAGGTCTCGGGACTCTCGACAATGGCATCGCTCTTGCGCAGGGCGCCGCCGAGCGTACGGGCCGTGGAGAGCGTTCCCTCGAAGGCCATCAGGACCCGTCCCGTTCTGCGAGAGCGGCTTCAAGACCAGCGCGGAGCGACGGTGCCATCGCCTGATACATGTCTTCGCGAGTGAACGAATCGTAGCCATCGATCTGGATGTGCCAAAAGTACTTGTCATGGATGCTAACTGTCTTCGGATCGTGGTCTCGCATCGCGTCCTACGCTGCCCGGACCATCGCATCAGTCACCATCACATGTCCCCTTCGTTCTCGGGCGGCTCAGGGAACGGTACGGGCTCCGGCTGCTCACCGATGGCCGTCAGCGCCGCCTGGGCCGCGTCACGGGCTGTCCGACCGCCCTGCCGCACGTAGCCGACGGGATGGGTCCACGCCTCCAGCTCGTACCGCTGCGTCCCGGTGGGCATCAGGGACGGCTCCCGGTAGAAGTAGAGCGTCCAATCCCAGCCGGCGGATTCGATGTCATCCAGCACGATGGCAAGATGGTCCGGCTCTTTCACCGGCTGCTCGTACGTCGTCTCGGGATTGGCTTCCGCATAGTCGGCTGAGACGAACCGGCCGAGGCCGGCTTCTTTGATGACGGTTCGTGCGGTCATGTCGATGGCTCCCATACGGCGAGGGCGGCCTCGAGGGTCTTTCGCACCGCGAACCGAACAGCCCTCACATCAGCAGACAACTCACCAGGCTGGTGATAGTCCAGAATGTCCACGAGACAGTTGTCGAGCGCGTCTACGCCCGCGTTGAGCATCGCGTCGGTCACGGTGATCGGCTCCGGCACACGAACGGTCATGGCGCGACCCTCAGATAGATTGTCAGGTCCTTCAGGGCCGCGATCTCAACGGGCGTGATCTGGTGTTCCTTGATGGCAATCACCATCTGGCGACACAGTTCGCCGTGGTTCTCATCCGTGCGGTCGCTGTCGAATCGCCGGAAGGCACCTAACAACAGGATCATGGCGACCGTTGCATCGTGTTGCTGCTGCCCGGTTACATACGGCCCGCTCATAGCCCGATTCCCTCCCAGACCGATCGAACGACCAGCACACCGCCGGCGAGAAAGACCAGGACCGCCACCGCAACGATGATCCCGGCGATCAGCACCCCGCCGGAAAGCAGCACCAGCCCGCGCACCTGATCCCACCGGGGCGACCGCAGCACCTCATCAGCCCTATCGGCCATCCGGACCCGCAGCGGCTGCCGTGGGCTGGGCTGGGCGGTGCTGACGGGGAACAGGTCCGGCACGTCGTCGCCGTAGTCGAGGCCGGTCATGTCGTAGGGGTCGGAGGTCATGTCCTGCTCCCTGGCGCGGGCGATATCGGCGGCGATGGCTTTGGTGAAATCCCGTGCGACGACGTTCCAGTCGCCCCGCAGCGCACGCACGTCGGCGATGTTGATACGTGGCGGCTCATATGCCATATTCCGATCCTCCGTAGGGGTCGGTGGTCATGTCAGTACCTCACCTGCGAGAGCCAGAACCGGGCTTCGCGGAGCTTGACGATCATCTGGTCAACGTCCTTTCGGCCACGATCCTGACCGATCAGACCAGCAAGCCGGAAGGCACTGGATATGACGGCATTGCATTCGTCTTCGAGGGCAAGGACCGCCGCCTCGATAGATCGATCTCTGGCGAAATCCCGGTCCATGTTCTCGTCCTGCCCGATATCGCTCATAGCCCGTACTCCCCGTATGGATCGTCGTAGGGGTCAGTGTCCGCATAAGATCCGAGCATCACCTGCTCGATCTCGGCGGCGGTGGCGGCGGGGCCGGTCGTGGCGTCGATCACGGCCATCACGGCATGGACCAAGGCGTCGCAGTTATGGACAAGGATTCCGTTGGCGAAGTAGGTGTGCGCATGGGCAACCGTGAGGTTGTAGACCCGCTCATGCCGCGATTCTCTCTCTGGCTGTGAGATCGGCCACTCGGGCAAGTCGGCGACGGCAGAGTCGTGAACACCAATTCCCCTGGCCCATCGTTCGATACGCTGTACCGCACGACTCACAGATTCGATCAACCATGCGCTCATCTGCGATCCGCTGGGCATGTTCACGATGCCATGTCCGACCTTCTGGCGAACGATGCCAGGCAACGGTGAGAGGGCGGATGCTATCGAGGTGTTCCTCCATGCCGGGATACCGCATGACATGTAATCTTCGATGCTTTGATTGAAGTACTGGTTCAAGGTTTTCGGGAGCGTTGTTGAGCGGGTTTTCATCGATATGATGAACCTGATGGCCGGTCGGGACTTTGCACCGATTCGCATTTTCCCAAATCGCGACATGGAGCCCTTTGGCTCCTTTTCGCTCCGCGTTGCGCGTGGACTGACTGAGGTAATAGCGCCTGGTTCCCATGAGTCGGTACCGCACACCGTCAAAAGCAACCTCGGCCGGAGAAGACATGGTGTCTGGATAGTCCATTGCAGTTGATCCTCCTCAGTAATTGAGCCAAGCGAGACGAACCCGCGCCCTTGCACATAGACCGGGTGATTCGCAGTGCCAGTTAGACCCTGACGCGTCACAACGGGTCGAATGCCGGTGGTCCCCGCGGCCAGCACGGAGCAAGGCCCAATCGGAGTACAAACCATGTCTCCCGCCCTGATTCGTTCAATAGGAACCGGTCCGGATGGCGTATCGATCAGCGTGCCCGCAACGAAGCACTCGTCATCGTTGTCGCCGCTGACCGGGAATCCGCAGAGCTGATCCTCGGCAGACGCGAACGTGCCGACGTGATGGATCCGCCCCTGCTCATAAAGTGAGGCGACCGGCTCGGCCCGCACGCGCTTGCCCCGTGATGCGTGGATCAGCCGCACCCGTGGCCGGACGCGCCCGACGCCGGCGGCGGTGTTGATCGTCTCGCGGACCATCTCGCCACCCTGGTTGCTCTCGGCTGCGATCTCATTGGCCTCAAACCGGTCATGGTCGCGGATCGCCTCACTGGCCCACTGGTGCGGCGCGACACGAAGCCCCCGGATGTCGAGCACGTAGTAGTCACCGTCGACGCCCCGTCCGACCGTCGCGAGGCCGGTGGCGTCGCTGTTCTCGCCGTAGGTCGTGGCGGGATCGACAGCTGTGGCAATACGAACCAACTCGGGCACCTGATCGGGCCGAACGCGATAGTCGTCGATCATCCGGCGGACCCACAGAGCGCCCTCGATGTCCTCAACCAACTCGCCCATGAGTTCCTGGCGACCGAGGGTGGTGCCCTCATACTTCCGGATAATCTGCGTGAAGTACTGCAATGGCAGATTTGCCCGGTTGTCGTAGGTCGATCCCCGCGTCGTTACCGTGCCGGGAGCGGCAATCAGGTCCTTGACCATCCGGGTCGGGCGCGGAGTCGATGTCACAACCTCACGCGGATCAGCACCCAAGCGAAGCCCGAACTGCAATTGATCCCGAGCATCGGGGTATCTCCACGCCGCCATTTCGTCCGACCAAGCCCCGTCATGCTGTGGACCGCGCAACCTATCAGGCTCATCGGCGCTGTAGGTGAAAGCGACCGCACCATTGGCAAACGTCAACTTGCGCAGCGACGGGTTGTACGTGACCCCGAACCCGGCCCGGTGGCAGCACGCCTTCAGCCCCGACTCGCCGTTGACCATCACGTCCCGGACATCGGCGGCGGTGGACCCGACCAGCGCGACCCGGCCCATCCGGCCGGCCTGCACTTCCTGCCGAATGAACTCGGCACCTGTCCGAGTCTTTCCCCACCCACGCCCCGAAAGAATGAGCCACGTGCGCCAGTCGCCCGGCGGTGGAAGTTGATCCGGTCGGGCGCTGCCGTTCGGACCGCTCCACGGATCGTTGGCCCGCCTATGCCGCAGCGCAACGCCAGCCAGCCGCAGCAGATCGGGCGTGAGTGGCTGCGTCGCGGTTGCCATCAGACGCCGCCTGCCGTCTGGGCGATGATGGCCTCGGCTTCGGCGATGACTTCCTTTGCAGACAATCCGAGGCTCTGGGCGATCTGATCGGCAACCAGCTGGATCGTGACGGTCCGGTGATCCTCGGTCGGCGCCTTACGGTCAAGCCCGAGGTAGAGCGCCCGACGATCCATCGCCTTGAGGACGAGTTCGGCGTGCCGTGGCGACTTCTTCTCGATGACGATGGGGAGGAACGCCTTGATGATGAGATCGAGGCGTTCGAGCTCCAGTCGCAGGACGTCTTCGCCCGGTTCCTGGATCAGCTTGCGCAGCGCCGACATGACGGACTTATGGGCACCGCCGGCATTGGCGTACCCGACCTCTTCCGCAATCTGCTCATAGCCGTAGCCGAGCTTGCGAAGCGATAACGCTTCGAGCTGCTTCTCGGCAGCGGAGAGCCCGCCGTTTTTCCTGTCCTTATGTCCGGTCGGGTTCGGGTCCTGCACGGCGCACACAGGGTGCGGCGATCACGTCTCACTCACCGAAAGTATACCGGATTCCGGCAAGCACTGGGCGTTACGCGGCCTCCTGATCCCAAACGACCGAGGACACCGTGACATCGGCGCTGAATGATGCGGCACCGTATTGCTTCTCGGCCACGATCCGCACCACTTGCCGGTCATTACGAAAGACACCGATGTCCTGGAGCAAGTCGGCAAGTCCAACGATCTGATTGTCGAGGTCGGCCTCGTGCTCCCGGTTGGCGAGTCGGACGGTCAGCTCCAGCTCGATTGGTCCGGTGATCGGCGTCCCTGGAGTAAAACCGGCCAACTGCATGGCAGCATCCCGGTGGAACGCGACGTAGGCGACCGACGGAATGAGCCTGCGTCCCTTCGGCGTGATGACCCACCGACGTCCATTCTTCTTGGAGATGACCCGCCCAGCGATGTGGGCCGTCCAGACGGTCACGGGGCGCCGTCCTTGCGGAGTTGACGGGTGGTCGCGGGCTGGGTGCGGTCGACCCAAGCAATCAGGGCGGTCAACGCTTCGGCAGGTGTGGCGCCACCCTGTTCGGGGTAGCCGCGGCACCAGGCGAGCCAAGCGTGACGATGCGACTCCCCAGCGGTGAGGTGCGGGTGGAATCCAAGCAGGCGCAATCCCAGCAGAGCCTCGTTGACATCCATGCTCATGACGCACCTGCCTCCGGAACGACATCGGCCATTTCCAGGCCAATAGCGAAACACCGACGCTCAATATCGGCATACCAATCGAGATTGGCGACGACATCGGCGCGTGAGACAGCGCGTCCCAAATACTTCCAGGCGAAATAGCCTCCCGCATACGGCTTGAACCAGTCGCTGTGAGCGGTCATCACCCATGGCCGGTCGAGGAAGACACGCGACTGAATCGACAGGTGGCAGCGCTGACAAAGCGGAACGAATGCCCACCAGTGCGCGAACGACTCCGCCTTATTCATGGTCAGATGATGGGTGGTCAACGTGTACCCCGCCGCCGGATCATGCGGATGAGAACATCGCACACACCGCCAACCAGCGGCGTCCTTCAGCTGACGAGCGAATGCAGGCCAGCCGGGCGGATACTCGCCGAATCCCTTTCGCACGGTCACGTCGCACCTCCCTCCGGCGCCGACGCGGGGGCGATGGGGTCTGCCGCTCTCCGCAGGCTATCCGCGAGCTGATCGAACACCACGAACACCTGCGGACTAACGTCAAGGTCCATTCCTGTTTCAAGGTACGAGGCAGTCGATAGCAACTTCGTCCTTGCCTCGGCCAGCCGGAGCAGCGCGTCGTCCCGCTCGGCGATGGCCTGATCGCGCTGCTGTTCCAGGCCAGCGACATGGGCCGTCCACGGGAACTCGTCGCGGTCGTCAGGATGGATGATGGTCATCACACGTCTCCCCGCGGATGGCCCGGAACTGCGCGACCGCCTCGGCCATCGTGATGTGGTCGATCATGGGCAGGCCGTCTCCGTCGCTCATGTCCTGTCGTCCAGCGGTGATGGCTCCGTGGATACCTGCCCGTTCCTCGCGGTCGGCCCACGCGGCGAAGTCGTCCAGCTCCGACGCGGCGGGTGGCGGTGGGGTGGTTATCGCTCGCTCTGCGGCACACTCCACGCAATCAGGTTCGCAGAGATAGCTCACGGGCTCCGGGCCGGGCGCGGGCTGGGCACGATCCGCTGGTCGGTCCTCGATGGCCCGTCCGACGAACGCGAGACCGGACAACTCCCCGACCGTCGTCCGGTCGAGTATCTCGCAGATCAGCTCCCAGACGGACTGATGGACGGTGATGTTGTCATTGTCCGCCGACTCGTGGGCCGGACCGGTCGTGGGCTGGGCGATGTGGGGGAGGGCGGCTTCGAGGAACAGGCGAGCCTCGTCCATCGTCGGCGGCCATCCGAGTGTCCGGGCGATCCGCTGCTGAATCGCCTCCACCGCAGCCTCGGGAATCGTAGCGACGGGCGGGGTCGGGTCGGTGGTCATAGCGATTCCTCTCCACGGATCACGCGATCCAATCGGTCGATGTCGGATCGCTGCTGCAGCAGCGACACGGCGGATTCGGGTTTCACCCAACGGCGTTGGGTGACGACGCCCTTCATGTCACACAGCCAGCACGGTTCCCGCAGCTCGAACCCGCTCTCATCCCGGATCAGGCAGGGGCCAAGCTCTCCGTGACAGGCGGGGCAGGTCACGTACGCCTCGACACACACGCGACCGGCGACGGGCGGGGCCGGTTCCGGCATGAGCGCATCGACGAGCGCCGCGTCCTCGGGCGCGACGAGCCATTGGTCGCCGACGGGCTCCGGGGCCTCGGGTGGAGTGATGGGTGTGGTCTCGTGTGTCATGCGAACTGCCCTTTCTCGGCGACGGCGGCGTAGCAGTTCAGGATGGCCTCGCGGATCGTGGCAGCGTCCCCGATGGTGAGCCGTCCGCCCTTCCGATGCTGTCGTTCGGCCCGGTACGTGCCGTCTGGGGCGTACGAGGCGGGAGGGAAGTAACGCAGATCGAACCGATGGGCATGTTCCAGCAACGCCTCCAGTGCCTCGTCGGTATCGAGTTCGTTGTACGGGTGTTCGCTCATGTGCGGTCTCCAGTCGGCCCGGTGGTCGGACGGTCGCTCTCGGCGACCTGATGGGCCGCTCGGACGAGGTCGCGCCAGCCCGCCTCGTCGAGATCGACACGGATGGTCGTTACCCCGACGATGGCGCGATCCTCGTCGTCGATCCAGCGCAGCTGAACCTGCAATGAACCGGAATCGGCAATCAGGATGGTCGTTGCGTGACCGGGGATCGACGGGTCCGGCTGTCCGTCAATGCGCGTAACGCGTCGGGTCGTCTCGTCGTTCATACGGTCTCCTCGGGCTGATGGCGGTCGGTGGCGGCGCTCATCAGGTCGCGAGCCAATGTGATCGCGTCGAAATCATGGAGCGTGAGGACGTAGGTGTCGCCATTCCAGACGGTGACTTCGACATAGCGATTGCTGACGCCATCGCTCACGGTGATCGGCACAACGCTCAAGACATCGACGTTGTTCAGGTTCGTCGTCGTGTCACTGTTCATGGGGTCGGGTCTCCTCGTGGTCGTGGCGGATGCGGACAGGGGGCGCGGGCAGGTCGGCGGCGGAGAGCGATCGCAGATTGAGCAGTGCGTACTCCCGAATCAACGGGTTAAGGGCCACAACATCCCGCTGGTCGACGCAGAATCGAATGCGATACAACAGCGCCGTTCGCTCCCCGACCTCCGGTTGGACGGAAAGCAACCCGCTCCACACCGCCAGGTGCCGGGCGACGAACTCACCCGTGTTGGTCCAGTCGTCAGCCGATGCGGCGGCGGTCTCGAAGCTCATGCGGCATCGACGTCCGGGATGAGCGACAGCAGCGACGGCTGGTCCCGTGATGCCAGGGCACGGTTCAGGGTTTGCTGACCCGATTTCCAGTAACTCGCTTTCAAACATAACAATGGTATAATTCGCGTGGGAATCCTTTTACCCGTCAGGGCAAACATCGTGCAACGACGTCTCACAAAGCGAAGGTATAGCCAAAAATGGCAATGACGAAACTGCCGACGGGTGTGATGAAGCCATGCGCTCACTGTGGAAAAGAGCGCTACTTTGCCCCATCGAACGCCCACCGTCTGTACTGCTCGACTGACTGTTACTGGGCGGCTCGATGGGGTTCGGATCGGCAGGAAGACCGAACCTGCCCCGTTTGTTCTACCGTCTTCAGGGTGCAGCTTTCGAAAACCCAAGTGTGCTGCTCGATTGAGTGCCGCCGCCAACACTACTCCAACATTCGGCGGGGAGAACAAAGTCATTTCTGGCGAGGTGGCAAGACCGCGCCATATCACACTGACTGGAAATCTGTCAGGCGAGAGGCGCTTGACCGAGACCATCACCAATGTGTCCTGTGTGGCGGGAACGATCGGTTGCAAGTCCATCACAAGAATCCTTATCGCTACTCCCAATCTCACGCGCTTGACAATCTCGTGACACTTTGCCGGAGTTGTCATTCGCGCGAGGAATGGAAGGTCAATCCTCTCGTTGCTCAGGTCATGGCAGATGGACGCCTAGGCCGCATCCAATCTATCAAGTAGTGACGGCTGGTCACGACTTGCGAGCGCCCTTCCGAGGTTCTTGATACCGCTCCGGAAATAACTTTCCTTGAGTTCGACCCCGACGAACCGGCGATTGAGCTGGAGCGCCCGATAGCCGGTGGAACAGATGCCGGCGAACGGATCGAGCACCAGATCGCCGGGGTTGCTCCAGAGCTTGACGGCCCGTTCGATCACGCCCAGTTGCAACGGGGCCAGGTGGCGCTCGTCGTCGGTCTCCCGCGCCTGCACGACGTTCAGGACGTCCGTCTCACGGATGCCGTTGGCGCTGCGGAAGTCACCCAACCAGATTGGGGCGGCCCATTCGATCCATTCTTCCGGTGTGATCCAGCCGTTGGGGTTGCCGTACTTGGCCGAGATGCCGGCCCGGATCGGATCCGGGTTGTCGCCGGGCTTGCGAAACTGCACCAGGTAGTCGGCCAATGCCATGTGCATGTTGGCGCTGTCGGTCGCCAACGTCTTGAACAAGAGTCCGCGGTCCTTGGTCCGGATCGCCTTGAGCTGCGGATTCTTGTCGATCGTCACCTCGCCGTAGTAGATCCAGCCAACCGCTTCCATCGCCGATATCACCCGCCCCCGGAAGTCCTTGATGCCGATATAGCCGTCGGTGCCCTTGAACGCCACCGCCTGCGTGAGATGGATGGCGCACGTCCGGCCCGGCATCGTCACCCGCAGCAGTTCCGACATCATGTATCGGAGCTGTTCCATCAGTTGGTCGATTGATGTGCAGTTGCCGATGTCGTGCGGGCTATTATTGTAAACATACATCCCGGGGAAAGGCGGAGATGTGACGATCAACCCGACGCTGTTGTCGGCGATGCGGTCGGGATCGGCCAGCACCTTGACGCTGTCGCCGAGGTACAGGGTCCAGTCCGGCCCGGTCGCCACGTCCTCACGGTAGGCCGTCTCGTTGCGGACCGATCCGGTGATCTCGTGTTCGATCGCCATGTGCTTCACCACCTCCGCCATCATCTCGGCCGCCTGCCGCTCCTTGCGCTCGATGTTCCGCACCACCGCGCCCTCGGTCTCGGCTGTGATGACGTGGGCCACAACGGGCTGTGTCTGGCCGAATCGCCAGCAGCGGCGCACGGCCTGAAAGTACTGCTCCCACGAATCGGAGAGCCCCACGAACACCATCCGGGCACAGTGCTGAAGGTTGAGCCCGAACCCGGCGATGGTCGCCTTGCTGACCAGCACCCGGTAGGTGCCGTCGAGGAACCCGGCGATGGCCTGCTCCTTGTGCTCGATGGAATCCGACCCCGTGACCTGAATCGCGCCGGGGATCGCCCGGGTCATCGCCTCGGACTCCGCATTGAGCTGGGTCCAGACGATCCACGGCTGATCGTCGGAGTTGACCAGCGCGGCGGCCATCGCCACGCGCTCCCCAATGGAGTCCCGCCGGGCCTGCTGACGCTCCTGCAACGTGATGGCGTCGATGGGGATCAGCGTTCCGGTCGTGATCGCCCCGGAGACCGTGTGCTGTTCGATCGTCAGGGGTGGCAGCGCGAACCCGTCATCGGCGAACCCCAGGTCTGACGGAGCCCGGACCGCCACCGACCACGACGCCAGCCACCGCCAGAAGTCCGCCTTTGCGTGGCCCTTGAGCCGCCAGTCCTGCGCGGAATTGCCGTCCTGCGTGAAGAACAGCGCCTTGACCTCCTTGACCTGCATCACCCCGAGGAACTCGGCATGGTTGGCCAGCTCGACCAGATCGTTGGGCGCCGGGGTTGCGGTACAGGCCAGTCGGTACGGGATGTCCCGGACGAAGACGTTGAGCTGCTGGCGGATGGCCGAGTCGAGCCCCTTGATCGCGGACGATTCGTCCAGGACGATCGCGCCGAACGCCGCCGGGTCGAACAGGTGCAGACGCTCATAGTTGGCGATGGTGATGCCCGGTCGGACATCGGCGGCACTCCGGGCAATCGTGACATCAAGCCCAATGGTCCGGCCCTCGGCGACCGTCTGCTGACCGACCGCCAACGGCGCAAGGATCAGGACGTTTCGTCCGGTTCGAGCATGGATGTGCCGCGCCCACTCCAGCTGCATCGCTGTCTTGCCGAGGCCCGTGTGGCAGAAGAACGCCGCTCGGCCTCGCCCGATGCCCCAGCGCACGATCCGGCGCTGGAACGGGAACAGACGATCATGGAGATCGTCCTCGGCGACGTCGAATCCCACCGGATCCGAGAAGATCCGCTTCGACTGCAAGAAATCCCTGTAAGAGTCGACTTGGCTATGCGGCATTGCGGTCATCCTCCATCTCACGCTCGACGAGCGCCTGGTCCCGAGCCCGAACGGCCTCCAGCACCGTGGCGTAGGCGCCGACGTACCGACCCGGCACCACCACGACCCACCGACTTTTCTTCCCCGACCAGATGACGTAGCGATGCCCACTCAGTCCGATGGGGTGATCGTCCGGCATCGCCGCCTTGGGATCGCGGAACAGGGGATCGCCCGTCGTCATGAGCCGGGGCTTGTCATCGACGCGCTGCAACGGAACGAGACGGGGGCGCGTCATGGGCCGAGACGTGCGCGGCGATGACTCGCCAGACGGCATGGTCGTTCCCGGTCAGCGGCTGGCCGCGGCGGATGCGGGACTGGGTCCAGTCCCGGAGTGGGTCCGGCAGCCGTTCACCATGCTGCCGCCGTGTCCTGGCATCGAACGCGGCGAGCTCGGCGACCGTCGCCCGCCGCGTCTTCACCGTGGGGTCGGCGTCGCACCGCAGCGGATCAGCTGCCCGGTCCCGCGCCGCTATGGCGACGATCCGGGCTTCCGTCTTCGGGTCGCACCGACCCGTCGTGGTCCGGACGTACCGGGCGTTGGCGCTCTCACGGGGCGGGATGGCGATCCCCCTAGGCGGCATCATCGTCTGCCTCCATCTCGGTCAGTTCGGCGGTCAACTGCTCGGCGATCCGGACAGCGACGGCCGCGACGTGGATCGATTCCGTGCGAGCGTTGCGCAGCGTCTCGACGGGGTCATGGTTGGGCGACGTCTTCGGCCAATGAAGATCGTTCAACTCCGTCGCCAGCTCCCCCACCTCCTCCATCAGCACGCTGCCCCACTCCGGGTAGCTCATGGTCTGCGGCCCTCCGAACCGGCGATCCTGCCGGCGCCGCTCACAGACGACGCGCTGAATCTCGTTGATCGTGCTGGTCTGTTGGTGGATCGCGTCGGCCCGTTGGTTGATCGTCATGGTGGTCATCGGGACAATCCTCCTACGCGGCGAGACGCAACTGATCAACCGACGGTGTTGCATCGGCAATGGCGTCCTCACAGGACTGGTAACACCGCAGCAACGCGATCCACCTCGCCTCCTGTACGGCGACCTGCCGTCGCTGGGCATCGGTCGTTGGGGTTGCCTGGCGGAACCACGCCTCGCCGGCTTCGAGCCGGGCGATCAGCCGGGTCCGTTCGGCGCCGACGACACGAATAGCGGACCGGATCGTAGTTGCGTCGTTTCCGCGCTGGGCGACCTGGAGGGCGGCGATCATGGGCCGGACATCGGCACCCATCGTGACAATCTCGGCCAGGACGCCGGGATCGTCCGCGGCTCGGACAAGGGCGAGATGGTTCATGCTGCTGCTCCTGCGGCGAATTCGGCCCGGCCCATGCCGGGATCCGTCAACCGGGCCGTGATCGGGTCGTAGTCGGCGTAGCACCGACCCAGACGACCGATGCCCTTCCAGCGGATCTTCTGGACATAGATCTGATTGGGCTGCGACTCGTCCGTCTTGGATCGCCAGACCGACAGGATGTTGTCGGCCTTGCTGTACCAAGAACTTGATCCACTGATGTCATACGGGGAGACGACGCCGTAGTCGCCGTTGTCGTCCTTCGGCATCTTGGTCGGATGGGCAAGGACCCAGAGATGGACGCTGCGCAGACGGACGAACCGCCGCAGGACCGACAGGGTCCGGCTGATGTACTGCGTCTCGGTCTCACCCGACCGCCAAGCGTGCTGAATCTCGTTCCACGGGTCCAGCACGACGCCCATGACCTGGTGCCGGATGATCGCAACGTTGACGAGCTCGATCAGCGCCTCGATCGTCGGGTCCTCCGGGTCGATGAACCAGATGTGCTCATGGAGCCACGCCACGGCGTCGTCGGCTTCCGCGTCGGTCATGGTCGGCGCCTGATGGCGGGGCGGAAAGTACGGCTTGCGAACCCGCTTCTCGACCAACTCGATCAGGTGCTCCTCCATCGGGTACTGCTCCGGGGAGAAGACGACGAACCGGCTGTCATGCGCTTCCGCCATGTTGACCATGATCTGATCAAGCGCCAGCGACTTCCCGCAGGACGGCGCACCGGTGACGACCGTGAACTGGCCGGGCTTGACCGAGTAGAGCTGGTCGAGGCCGGCCAACCCGGTCGTGAGCCCGCGCCGTCGCCCCTCCTGACGCAGCGCCCGCATCGCCGGTCGAAGTTCCTGCATCTCGACGAGGCCGGCGACCGGTGCCCGTCGGGCCTGCCGGACGCAACGGGCGACGGTCTCGGGTCCGTGGGCGATCAGGGTCTCGTTGGCGTCCTTGCAGTCGATCGGCCACTCCACGATCCGGCAGCGGTCCGGTCCAATGGCATCCATGAGCCGCTGCCGGAACACCTCGCCCGGCTCATCGGTGTCCATCGCGAGGACGATGTCGCGGGTGGCGGCAATCACGGACTCGGCCGATGCGAGATACGGGAACGTCCCGCTCTGCCCGCCGGTTCCGTTGGGCACTGACAAGATGCGGATGAACGACGGGTCAACGGTCTCGATCGCCAGCTTGTCCATCTGGCCCTCGACGATGACGACCGTCTCCTCGGTCGGCTCGCAATCGTCCAGACCGTAAAACGGCAACTCGGCGCCGGAAATCACCTTGAACTGCTTGTCCCGGAAGGCCCGGTACTGGACGTTGACCGTCTCGCCGTCCCGCCGGAACGGGAAGGCGATCACCGGGACCGGTCCGGACGAGTTCGGCATGGTCCGTCGATCCCACGTCAGGCCGTTGCGCTCCACGACCGCCGGGTCGATCCGCCGGGACCGGAGCCACGCCAGCACCTCGACCGTGAGTGCCTCGTCGTCGGACCGAGGCAGGTCGGCCGATGTCGGCCGGATATACGTCTTCGGCACCGGTGGGGCCAGCACCCGGTCCTGCCAGGCCATCCCGCCGAGCGACCCCTTCCACTCGCAGCCAGGGTTGTGACACAACCAGCGGCCGTGATCGAGATCGACGCTCAGGGACCGATCCCGCTGGTGCCTACGGCCGTGGTGGCACTCCGGACAGAACACCTTGATCTGCCCGGAGGTCCGGCCGGCCGGGATGTCGATCCCGACGTCGGCGAACGTCTGCGGGGTTCGGGCCGGACGCCCGGCCATCGGGCTGGAGACGATGGTCACTTGACGGCCTCGAAGCTCAGGACCTTGCACCGGCCGAAGCCCTGCGACCGAAGTGACCCGAATCCGTTCTCCTGGGCAAAGCGAAACATCTTCTGCCACTGATCTCGCTTGATCCGATCCTTGAGCACGAGGAGATCAAAGACGAGATATGCGTCCTCGACGAATTCGTAGTAGGTCAGCGTTGACCTTCGGCCGGTCGCCCCGCTGACATGCCCAATGAACAGATGCTTGGCGTCCGGCTCCACCACCGGCACATACTCACCATCTGCATTGGCCCGACGGATCAGGAGTTCATCGTCAACGGGAAAGACCCATTCAGCCACGGCATTGCGCGGCCCTTTGCCCGTCGGTCCCCACTTCTCCTTGGGGAACAGGATGTTGGCGACCTCCTTCAGCATCGCCTTGATACAGCGCGTCTCTGCGTAGACCCCTTCCGGCCCACGCATGAACCCGTTGACCATGTTGTCGCCCGCCACGCGCTTGGACATCTCCACGATGTCCTCCCATGGGGTGCCCGGTTTGATCTCCATGCCGAGTCGCTCCAGTGCCGCAATCGCCATCGCCTGCACTTCGGCGTCACCCTTGGTGAGCCCGGTCTTGGCCCGGATGAACGCCTCCATGGTGTCCGCCCGCATCGGTAGGCCGGGCATGAGCTTGCCGGTGAATTTGATCTCGACCCGGAACCGATCAAAGATGTCGGTGCTGTCGTCGAAGATGCCAACGAGTCGTTCTCCCTTCGGCTTGACGACGTTCTGGGAGCGGTAGGCATCCCGTGCCGCAACACGGGCCATATGCTCTTCGAGCGGCGTCAGATCGACCTCGGAGATGAACTGGTCGAAGTCGTTTTCGTCGAATACGGGCATTTCCGTGGTCATGGGGCATTTCTCCATGGATTGTCGAAGTGGACTGAAATGACGAGTTGCGGGCTGGGCAGTCGAGACGGAGCGGTGAGTCGAGACACGGCGCGGGCTGGGGCGTCGAGACGATTTGGCCAGAAGCGGCGCGGCCTGAACCGGATAGCGATGGGCTGGGGAGTCGGCACGAAACGGGGCGGCGAGGTCTGGGTAGTCGAGACGCTAAGGGTAGACGCGGTTTGAACCGGGATGTCGAGAAGCTCGGGGGCGGTATGTACCGTCGTCATGGCGTGGATTGATGCGCGGTGTGTCGGCATCCACGGACGAGGCCTACTCCGCCGCGATCGTCTCGGCAGACAGGCTGGCCTTCTTGATGTCGACCAGTACGACCTTTCGTTCCAGTCGCTCATGCATGTGAGCGATCTGCTCATCAGTCCACCGATCCTGGACCTTCTGGCCGTCCTTCAGGCCCTTGGCCAGGTAGTCAAACAGCGCGGCCATCCGCAATTCACTGTGGCCCTTCTCGGTCCGCCAAACAGATGCGGCGGCGAGATCGACCTTCGTCATCTCTCCCAGTCGCATCACGACACCACGAACCGGCTGATACTGCGTGAACCTATCCAGCCAGATGCGACGCGTCTGCTGCTCGGCTGGTGTCAGCCCCATGACGTCGCGAGCATCCTCTGGCTCGGGGGCCGCCATGGCACGGGCAAGTGCTGAATGCGTCAGAAATTTCGTTGATCCATGCCGCGCCACCGACCGATCGGCCGACAACACGGTCTGGACGATCTTGTCAACGGACGGCCTGAGCTGCTCACTGGCGAACTGACGCATGAACGAGTCGTTCAGGCCGAACTCATCGGCGATCTGGTTGATGAGGTCCGGGACCACGATCGTGTCAACGCCGATCATGGCGGTACGGACGCGGGCGCTGATCTGTCGGGTGCAACTCAGTGATTTGTCGGTCATGTCGATCTGCTCCTCCACCGCCATTCAAAGAATCATTCCTGAGGCGGTGCGCTGCTGGCTGTTGCCGAACGTCGGCGACCGGCCTCGATCGAACTGCGGTTCGCGACTGACCCAGGTCTTCCACGCCGCGTCCCAGTTGACGAACCGGGTGGCGTGGGAATCGTGGTGATTGACGAACGCCTCCCAGACCTTCGGCACCTTCTGCGGCGAGATACCGTGCTCGACGGCGTAGGCCTGCCGATCAGGTGACAGGTCGAACCCGTCGGGCATCAGGGTGCTGGCGGTCGATCGCCTCGGCTTGGGGCCTGTCGGTGGCGCGGAGGGCGGCGGATCGTCCTGAGGCGGTTCTGCCGGGATGGTCGGATCGGCTGACTCCGGTTCAATGCCAACAGCGATGCTTTCGCGCGCGCTCGAACGAGCGTTAGCTCGTTCTTTGCTCTGGTCTGCTCTGTTCTCCTCTTCTCTCCTCTGTTCTGGCGTCACCGTGTTGTTCTCTGCGTCACGCTGCGTCACATCGTCATTTCGTGCGTCACCGAGCGTCACGTCGTTAGGCGGTTCGTCACCGGTCGGTTGCTGTGATCGCTCCCGGTGACTCCGCATACGTGACGCTGACGAGTCCTCGCGCTTCGGCTGTCGGCGATCCCAACTCACCAGTCGATCATCGACAATCACGCGTTTGTTCCCGAGAGCTGTGAGGACGGCTGTGATGTCTTCCTCACTGAACCCGGAGAAATCGGCATAGATCTCGGGATCGAATCCCGCCACGTTGCCGCGGTCCTCCTGCTGACTGGCGTAGTCACAAAGAGCCCAGAACACCGCTGACACGATTCCAGGTGCAACGCCAGCCTTTCGGCCGATGGTGATCCATTTGGCGTCAGTCGGCGCTCCATGCCACGATCGAAACCAGTCAGTCATGAGACCTGCTACTCCTCGACGCACACGTAACAGAGAAACGACGGATGGGCTGGTTCTGCGGGGACAAGCCAGCCCACGGTCGGTCAGAACGGGACGTCGCTGGAATCGAACGGCAGGTCCTCGACCGACTGCGGCGGCGACGATTGCTGACCACTGGACGCGACGATGCCGCGCGGCACACGGACCCGGATCGCGATCGGTGCCTCCAGAACAGCTCGAATGCCGCCGGACTTCTTCTGGTGGTGCCGGACCGTCGCCTTGATCTTCCGATCGATCAGCTCGTCGAAGTCGTATTCGATGTTGTCGTCAACCGGCGCCATGGTCAGGGCGGCGATGAAGGGCCGCAGCTTGGACGGGTAGTCCGGGCTGCCCAGGCTCAGGCTGTAGTACTGGTGGACCTGCTCCCCGTGGAAATCGCTCTGGGGATCCTCGATCGTCCAGATCAGCCGGATATCGGTGGACTTGGCCCGATGGGGTTTGTTCTTGTCCTGACCATCGGGGTCGTAGAAGGGGTTGTCCCGGGTCTGCGGCTCCCCGACATCGGTCAAACGGAAGAGGTAGGTGTCCTCGTCGACGAGGACGTAATCGTTGGCTGGGGCGCTGCTGATCTTGACCATGGTGGCGTAGCTCCTGTGGGTCTGGTTGTCTCGGAAATCCGTCGATATCGGTCAGGCCGCGTTCAGCGGCTCGTCATCCCCCTTCCCGCCGTCGACCACCCGCAGGTTGGCCTTCATCGCGAGGTACGCCAATCGCCGCGTCCTCGGCAGCCGTTCGGCCTTCGGGAGCTGCCGCAGGTTGTCGTGCCGGATCGTGTCGACGGTCGTGGCGACGTTGCCGACGACCAGGCGTCGCATCATCGGCGACATGGGCGCGTCTCTCTCGGTCATCGCCATGTGCTCCTTGACGAACGCCGCCTCTGCGTCAACATCCACCGGACTCCGTTGGGAGAAAGGACCGACAGCAGGTCGGTGATCGCGGTCCGCCAGCGTTGGCCCCATGACGGGCCGCTCGTCGATGAGGCGGTCCGTTGGGTCAAGGGCCGGTAGGTGCGAAAGCCATTCGTCACGGGGATCGGTCGACGTCGATTCCATTGGGCCATCTGTGGCATACTCCTGGGCACAATCCGTCCAGATTGCCCATGCGCCCTGACGTGAGCCATCACGTTGGGGCGTTCTGCGTTCAGTCCGCTGCATAGGTCGTCTCCGAAGTGACCGCCGGGACGCTGGCGTCCAAGCGCTGCCGATCCTGCGTGAACTCCCGAAACGACCGCTGAACCTGCGGCGCCATGATGTCCGCCGCGTGCGCCAGTCCCCGGATCATCGTGAAGGTCTGGTCGAGCGTGTCGCCGTTGCGCGAGACGAGCTGGTAGGTGGCCTGCATGTCGTCCAGGCACCGGTCGATGGCGATCTGTTCGGCGGGATCAATCGCCCCATCCAGGAGCGCGGTTCGCAGCGTCAGGCTGGTCCGAGTCACGGCCGCACCGTGCTCATCGATCGTGTCGAGCAGGATGCTGGTCCCACGGCGGGTCATGGGCATGTCGGTCGGGTCCTCCGGTGTGATCGTTCGCATCGGGCCGATCGCCGATACGCTGTCCGGGTGAGCCATTGGATGGCTTGCCGCGGTCAGATGGTCCGGGGTGAGTGGGACGTGCTCACCGGCTGGTGAAGCGAATCCGCCCGGACCATCTGACCGAAGCACGCCCGGACAAGGTGTCCGGTGGGAGCCGTGCGTTCGGGGCCGTAGGAGGGAACTGGAAAGGTGAGCTGGAGGAATCACGCGGCGTCCGTGGCCGGTGGGGATCGCGGCACGGCATGGATGCGTGGGCGCTTATTCGTCCGGCCCAGCGCCCGCAGCACCGCAATGGGGTATTCGGACTCATCGACGTCCGCCACCGACACCACCGGCGCTGTGGGGACCGGTGCGGCCACCTGTCGCGCCGATTCGGTCTGGGCATCGGCCCAGCGGCGAATCTCGGCGACGGCCACCACGCGCCGCCGCCCGACGATGAACGAGGCGATGGCGGCTGGGCCGGTGGCCGGAACGGCCAGCCGTCGGCGGAAGAACGACGGCGATACGCCGATCATCGCGGCCGCGTCGTCCAGCGACACCGCCACCGGCTCCATCTCGCGACCGGACCGAAGCTGAACCGACCTGGATGGCTGGATCATGCGGCGACCTCCATCTCGTCGAACGTCTTCTCGATCAGGTCACCGGTCAGTGCCCGAACCAGGCTGCGATGGCAGCAATGGCTATCTCCGGACTGCCCGGCGGGACAGGAGCACTGACAACGGGATGTCAGGTAAAGCCGATTGCGATCCCGCTTGGACGTCACGGCGAACCAGCCCGGCCTGCCACAGATCGGCGTGGCCCGGACATCGAAGTCATAGACGCGGGTCAGACCGCGCTCGGCACGCTGCCGGTCCGTGAGGCGGGTATTCATGCGGCCTCCTCCAACGTTACACCTATAGGTTGCTTCGACTCACCTTTCGGGAAATCGAAAGCCACAAAAAAGGGCACCCCTAGCACCGCAGCAATCCGGAGAGCGGTAGCCTCGTCGATCGTCCGGGTCTCACCCATCGCCCGGTTCAGGAGAGCACCCGAGATGCCGACTTGCGCAGCCAGCCAGTCCTGTCGTCGTCCCTGTGCATTGAGGATGGCCCGAAGTTTTGGAGCGGTGTAGCGCAATGGAATCTCCCCTTCTGGACGTAGTGTCTCACCTTTCGGGAACCACGTCAAGCAATATTACCGACATGGGAACTGACGATGCGCAACGGGAAGGACAGTTGTTCGGCCGCTGGTTGGAGAGCCAGATCAAAACCCGTGGGATGAACCTGTCAGAGTTCGCGACGGCTGTTGGTGTGAGCCTGTCCAGTGTGTCCCGCTGGGTGCATGGACGAAAGCCGCGGGCCGACTACTTGGAGCGAATTGCCGATGTATTGGTGCTCGACTATGACCTGGTGTCTACTCGGGCTGGTATCCGCCCGCAAGGGCTGGACGGATTTCAGCCTGGTAGCGCCGAAGCGGTATTGTTGCCGCTCATTCGGCGGATTGACTGGGAGCGCGATCCGAAGCGCCTCAAGATGTTTGAAAGGGATTTGCGTTGGCTGATCGAAGAAGACATCGAGGAGGCGCCATGAAGAAGCAAGGCTTGTGGGTGATCCTCGCAGGACTGGTGGCTTTCAGCATCTGGGTGGTCGCGGTCGACCAGACAAGCGACGCCGGTGCCTACGGAGCCGGACAGGCCGTTGGCGAGAACATCCGTCAATATGCGTGGGTGATCCTCGGCGTGCTAATGCTCTGGTTCTTCGGTGCGCAGTTCGCGAACGGACCACCGACGTGGTTCCGGCGTCATCCATTCCTGACGGCGGCATGGATCGTCGTCGTGGGGGTGATGGCGCTCGGATCGACCGAAGGCGATGGGGACAAGTGGGATGCCAGCAGTACGCTCGTGGTTGGTGCATTCATGTTCGGCGTGATCGTTCTCGGGATTGGCCGGGGGGTCGACGGACTAAGGTCGATTCGTTCCTCCGGACCATCAATCGAATAGTTGTCCATCAGGAGGCACCGTGATGAAGCGTGTGATGACTACGACCCTGCTGCTTGCAACGGCGATTGTTGGGATCGTCATGGCTCAGCCGTCCGTCTCGGCTCAGGACAGGAACTGCGAGAACTTCAATAGTCAGTCCGAAGCGCAGGCGTATTTCAACGCGGGCGGCGGGTCGCCCGATTACAACTACAACAATCTGGACGCGAACAACGATGGCGTTGCCTGCGAGGACTATCCCTACGGTCCGGTTGAGCCGCCGGTTGAGCCGTCGCCGACCGACACGCCCATCGTGATTGAGTTCACCCCCACGGCGACGGCTGAGCCGCCTACTGTCACCCCAACATCAGAGACGCCCACCGAGACGCCCACAACGCCATCGGATTCGCCGGTGTCATCCGGCCCGGCCCTACCGGAGCCGACCAGCACGATGGCGGCACCCGCTGTTAGTCGTGGCGCCACAACGGTCCCAACGGCTACCGTCCGATCCGGGCGAAGCCGGTCGGCGGCCACCAACCCGAATGATCCTGACTATCAGCTTGGTCAGCTCGACGCATGGCTGGCGATGGAATCGGCCGCTGGCGAGACAATTCGGGCCGGGATGGCCGATCCCGCGTTCACCGATGCGGCCTGGTACGTCGAGCAGTCGTCGGCCGTGGGCATCATCATCGCCGCTCACGCCCAGATACAGGCGGTTGAACCCTTGACGACGTTGCGTGAGATCACGGCACAGGTTCGGAACGTGTCATCGGCCCATGCCACGGCCGCGGGACATTGCGACACCGCGCTCGTCAGCAATACCGCCGAGGATGCCATCCGCTGCCTAGATGCGGTTGAGCGATCCACCGATGATGTCGAGGCGTTGCGCGAGGCGTTGCAGACGTGGGATGGGGCCAGTCTCGACTACGAACCGTCGACCTAGCCGCACCGGGGGCAGGGCTGCCACTCCCCCTCATCGGTGACGATCCAGCCCGATCCACCGCACCCGTCACACGGCGGATACGCCCGCCGGATCGGTCGGCGCCGCGTGGGCTTCGGAGCCGGGGTTGGAGGACGCAGTCGCCCGTTGGCCCGGCGGCTCTCTACGATGACGTGATGGACCACCCGGCGGACGCCCCGATCCCGGGAGACCAGCCGTCCGCTGGGTAGGACGTTGCCGGCGTCGTCGCCGATCGTGACTTGGCCGGTGCCATCGATCAGCTCGAACGCCGTGGTGATGTAAATCTGTCCGCCGTCCTCATCGTCGTGCAGCTTCGCCCGACCCGTCAGTTTCGTCATCCCGTGCTCCCCTTCGTCCCTCGCACCCTGTCCGGATAGTAGAACATGTGTTCTAATCCTGTCCAGCTATTTCAGCGCGTGACCTGTTGTCACCCATTGGAAGGAGCACCGATGCCCCGCGCCCGGACCGGCCCGAAGCCGCGCACCAATCCGTCCGGCACGGTGGTCTGGACGGAACAGATCACGCTGCCGCCCGACCCTGAGACCGGCCAGCGCCGGGTTCGGCGGGTCAGCGCCCCGACCTCGGAAGAATGCGCCGTGCTGGCGGCCCAGTTGCGGCTGGCGCTACGCCGGGAGCGCGAACGCCCCGATGCCCCATCGTCCCCGGCTCGGCCCGTGGCGCCCGTCCTGACGTTCCGGGCGGCAGTGGAGCGGACACTGGCCCGGATGGCCCGGACCGCCGGCCGGCCGGGATCGTTGCGGCAGAGCACGGTCCAGAGCTATCAGGCGATCGTGACGCGGCAACTGGTCGACGTGGCGCCAGTGCTCGTCGCACGTCCGCTCGCCGAGGTCCGGTTGGTCGACCTGCAACGTCACTACGATGCGCGCGCCGAGGTGGTGTCCAGCGGGTATCTCCGCATCCTCCACAACGTCCTGCGGCAGGCAATGCGCGACGCCATCGTCCACGGCGATATCCCGGCCTCCCCGCTGGATGGCATCCGGCTCCCCCGGCTCACCGCGACCGAGCACCATGTCTGGTCGGCCCCGCAGGCGCAGGCGTTCCGGGCGACGATGGAGCGTCTGATCGAGGACCCGGCGTCGGTGAAGCCGCGGTTCTGTCAGTCGGCCAGCCGGGCGCCGATCTTCCTGCTGCTGCTCGTCACGGGGATGCGGATCGGCGAGGTGCGGGCACTGCGATGGGGCGACGTCACGCTCACGGCGGGCGAGGCGTCGGTCTGGGTGCGGCGGACGGCATCGGTCGATCTGGATCGGGCCGCCATCGAGACCGCGACCAAGACGGTCTCCGGGCGCCGTCGGATTGCCATCGGGGACGGGATCGCCATGATGCTCCAGGTCATCCATGACCGGCACACGGCGGCACGGGAGGCTGGCCTTCCCTGGACGGCGCCGGCCTCGCCCCACGGCGACCTCGTCTTCCCTGGCGACCATGGCCACCTGCTGACGGCCGACTTCGCCAAATCGCTGGGCTGGCTCTGTGCCGAGGCGGGGGTGCCGGTGCTGACACCGCACGGCATCCGCCACACCTGCGGGACGTTGCTGGCGGCCGCACGCCAAAACCCAAAAGCGATCAGCCAACTGCTGGGTCACGCCGACATCGCGATCACCTTAAGGCTCTACACGCATCCGGATCAGGACGAATTGCGCTCCGTGGCGACGGCGCTGGACGGGTTCAGTACCGGGTGAAATCATGTCGTTGGGGCCACATCGTAGTAGCCATTCGTTGACCAGTGGACGTTTATCCCATTGGGAAGACGTGAATTATTTCGCTCCGGTATCCTAACATAATACTGAGCCAGCGACCGGCCCGAGGTCGCTGTGCCGGCCGGTCGCGGGAACCTGGCCGGCCTTGTCCGCGCTGCGGGCGACATACCGCGCATTGGAGCCCCTTTTCCGTGAACGACCGGTTTTGATGGGATCCGCCGGTGGCGAACACCGTCTCGCCTGACGGCGACGGCCGCTGCGGCGACCGGGCGACCGGGCGACCGCAAGGGATCGCCCCTACGAAACGCCGCCACCGCCGACCGCAGAGCCCCTCTCCACCGCAGTGGGGAGGGGTTGGGGAGAGGTCTGTTCGCGAGTGGGGTGCCACGAGGGGTCATGACGGTTCCGCGACACGGTTATCGCCCTGCGGGCCGATGGCCGCTGCGGCGGCCGGTCACCGCAAGCGGATGACCCTACGTCCCAGGTGGCCGTTACGGCGGCCGGGAAGTTGAGAAACCTTGCTCGCGTCCCTCAGGCGAGGAGCGTCCGAAGTTGGCGGGCTCCGCGTTCGAAATACGGCAGAAGACCCTGCGGCGTGAGGTCGTCGGCCGACCAGCATACCGAGAGCACCGCACCGACGAACGCCCAGGCAATCAGGTCCTGCCGATCGAAGCCCCAGACCTCCGAGCAGATCTCGACGCGTCGCTTCACGACGTCGACGTAGTCGTCCCGCTCAACCACACCGGGTGGGTTGTACATCCAGGCGGCGATCTCGAACCCTGGATCACCGACCAGTCCCTTGGGATCGATGATCGCCCAGTCCCCAGAGGAGCGGCGCAGCAGGTTGTGGTGCTGGAAGTCGCCATGAAGCAGCAGGGATCGCGTCGACCTGGCAAGCAGCTGCCTGCCGAGTACCTGGGCCTCCTCGATCAGGTCCGACGCGATCCATTCACGACGTGGCGACCAGTCGAGGAGCGCACGCAGCCAGTGGCGCAGCGGATAGAGCCCGGATGGGTCCGCCACCGGTCGCCACATCGTCGCGACCGTCTCAGTTGCCAGGCGCGTGGCGGCCGGGTCGGACATCTCGACGTCCCGAAGCTGGGTGCCGGGCACGATCCGCTCGATGACCATGACGCTGCGGTCGAGATCGACGTCGTACTGCCGGGCGACGTTCTCCCCGGCTGCGAGCCCCAGAGCGGTTGCCTCGGCGCGGAACTCATCGGCAAGCGGCGATGACTTGATTACGACCGGCCCGAGCTGGGCCGAGTGGGCGAGTAGCACGAGCGTGATGAACGTGTCGGGGATGATGGGGTCGAGCGTGATCTCCCACCGGTCGCAGAGGTCGGCCACGGTTTCCGGGAGGGACTCCAGCCAGCGGGCGGTGACGTCGTCCCGCGCCAGGTTCCTGACGTTGGTGACCAGTCGATGAGGGATCGGAGTGCCAGTGTGGAGTCTCGGCTTGTCGTCACTCATCGCTCCTCCAGTGTGCTGGTCGATCGAATCGCGCGCTGCCCAGATCCTCCCACAACGCGCGATGAAACGGGATCGGCAAAGGTAGCCTCGGCCGTTCCGTCCCGAATCGAGATCGGCAATGAGCCAGGCGCCTCGGCGGTCAGGGGCGATTGGCGTTGCGTCCGTCGCGGATGGCCCCTACCATTGACGAGCTTTCTTCGACCATGCGAGACCAGATGACTGACCGGTCCGGCCCTTCATGCCGACCGACCAACGATGCCAGCGTCGCGCGGCCCGGCACCGCCGGCGAGCGCTGACGACACGCCAGGGGACCTGTTTGGACGGTTTGCTGATCATTCCCATCCTCGCGATCCTGATCATCGCCCACGAGCTCGGCCACTTCTGGGCCGCTCGCTCGGTCGGCGTCAAAGTCGAGGAGTTCGGCATCGGCATCCCGCCCCGGGCCAAGGGATGGGAGCGCAACGGGGTGATCTGGTCGCTGAACTGGATCCCGTTCGGCGGCTTCGTCCGGGTCAAGGGCGAGGACGCCGGAGACATGAGCGCCGACTCGATGAACTCGAAGCCACCGCTCCAGCGGGCGTTCTTCCTGATCGCCGGCTCGTTCATGAACGTCGCGTTGGCGCTGGCGCTGATCATCGCGCTGGTCGGCTTTCTCGGCGTCACGCAGGAGCGGGTCTACGTCGGCTCGGTCGTACCCGGCGCCCCGGCGGCCGAGGCCGGCATTCTTCCCGACGACCGGATCGTCCGCGCCAACGGGCAGGCAATCGACGACAGTAACCAGCTGACCTCCATCATCAATGACAACCGCGGCTCGGCCGTCGACCTTACCGTCGATCGCGGTGGGCAGGACGTCGTCGTCTCCGTCACGCCGCGCGAGAACCCGCCCGCCGGCGAGGGCGCGACCGGCGTCGGTCTGCGGCCGATCACCGAGGCGACGATCGACTTCGGCTCGATCGTGCCCGGCGGGGCGGCCGGGACCGCCGGTGTGCTGGCCGGCGACCGCGTCGTCGCGATCGATGGCGTGCCGATGACCGACTCGATCGTCTTCAACCTGACGCTGCTGGCGGCGCAGGGCGAACCGGTCACGCTGACCGTCGATCGCGCTGGCGAGCGGCTCGATCTCCCGCTGTCGGTCCCGTTCGCCGGGATCGACGTGACCCAGGTCACGGTTGGCTCGGCGACCGCGGTCGGCGGGCTGCTGCCAGGCGATGCGATCCTGTCGTTCAACGGTATTCCCCTGCGCGACGCCGAGTCGTTCGGGGCGGCGCTGCGCGACGCCCGCGGGACGACGGCGACGGTGGTCATCGATCGTCCGCTGCTCGCCTCAGCGGAGGGCTCACCCGTTGCCGGTTCGACGCTGGCCCTGTCGGTCCCGGTTCCGGCCTTCGCCGACAACGCGGACTACCTCGAAGCCCTCGGCATTGCCGCGAACCAGAAGCCGGTCGACGAACTGATCGGGACCTCGGCTGACCTCGCCGTGCGGTACACCGCGGTCCCCTTCGCCGAAGTCATCCCGACCGGGCTGAGCGACGCCTGGGACCAGACGACCGCGATGGTCGATGGGCTCCGCCAGCTGGTCACCCGGCAGCAGCCACTGAGCGGCCTGGCCGGCCCCGTCGGAATGGGCCAGCTGACCGGCGAGCTGATCGCCGCGTCCGGCGAGGCGCCGTGGGTGGCGATCACCCGGCTGATGATCCTGCTCTCGCTCAACCTCGCCGTGCTCAACCTCCTGCCGTTCCCGGCGCTGGACGGCGGCCGCCTCCTGTTCGTCATCATCGAGATGGTCCGGGGCGGCCGGAAGATCGCGCCGGAGAAGGAGGGCATCGTCCACTTCGCTGGTCTGGTGATCCTGCTCGGCGTCATGTTCGTGGTAGCCTTCAATGACATCCGGCGGATCGTCGAGGGCGGCACGTTCTTCTAGCTGAGTTTTCCAGTCCCTTCAGGGCCCGATATCAGCCACAGGCGTCGTGTTGTCACTGACCGGAGCGCAGGCGAATGGCCAGAACGGAGCCAGCGGCAACGGTCGTACCCGTCGGGAACGACAGGGTCGTTTGGTCGTCCTCTTCGCCAACAGAGACCTCCAGTTTGTCCCCATCGATGCTGGCAATGGCGACTCCGTCAAGACCCTTGAGAGCCAGGGTTTCGACCGTCAGCGTCCCATAGCGAACGTCGAACTCCACGTCGAATCCGTCGTCTCCCATTCGGCTCTGTAGCAGTTCACCCCAGCCGGACCCCGTGACGAACGGCAGCCGGCTCCCGCTCCGGCCCGGACTTTCGACGAGCCGGAGCTGGTTCCGGGCTGAGTCGTAGCGCAGTCCGCTCCAGGCCTCGAGGACGCTCCAGCCGGCCATCGCGCGGGAGTAGTGGTCGCCGCACTCAATCTCGTTGTACGGGTTGCGCCGCTCACCGGAGTAGCGCGCTCGCAGGTCCGTTACCATCGTCAGGCCCTGCTCTTCCAGCCCCTCCATGATGCTGAGAGCCGCGACCTGATATTCGATCCCGGTCCAGACCTCATCGCAGTAGCGAACCGGAATCGCCGGTCGCCCGCCCCTTGGCCAGGTGCAGACTAGCAAGCCACTGTCGGATCGATCGGCGAAGACGCGGAAGCCGTGCTCGAAGTCGCTGAAGCCGCGACGAGTGTTGTAGCGGGCGATCGACTCAAGCGTGGTGCGGACATGCTCTCTCGGCAGAATGTAGCCGAGGTCGAGCAGGTGCGCCCACCATTGGCCGAAGAGCTGATCCGACAGGCAGCCGTCGCCGAACTGATCGGCCGTCGGCGCCGCGTCATCGAGAAGCTGGATGTAGTACTCGCCGTTCCAGAGGAGCTCGTCGTAGCGGGCGCTGCCGCGCTCGAAGAGACCCCGAAACTCGGCGGCCTCACCGTCGTGGCCGAGCATTCTGGCCATCTCCTCAGCGGCACGGAGTGCCGCGAGCCAGAGCCCGCCGATGTAGATGTTCGGGCCGAAGAAGTGGATGTCGTATGTATTGCCCTGCTCCCCTTCCAGAACCCCGTCACTGTTGGCGTCCCACGTCGCTCGAATGTACCGGAGTAGACGCTGAATTTGCTCCCAGTGCTCGCGCAACCAGCCGAGGTCGGCGTCCTGCCGCATCTCGCGGTACGTCTTCAGGATGGCGCCGAGCATCCCGTCCAGGGCAGGCTGGGTCGGGCCGCCGATTGGCTCGCCCCAGAGCTGCCGCAGGTAGAGTGGCAGGATCGTCCGGTGCGGGATGTAACCCTCCGGCGCCTGGACGACGTCGAACTCGATCGAGCGCATCCGCCGCTCGAGCCGCGGGAAGAGGCGGCTGAGCGCCATCTCGTAGTTCCAGACGTGGGTGCAATTCAGCGGGCAGGAGCCACCGAAGTCGCCGTTCCACATCGTCGTCGAGGCACCCAGCGCGCCCTCGAACCCGTAGAGGTTTCCGTCCTCGGTCCAGAACGTCGTCGGGCTGCGGACCAGACTGGCCTGGGCGGACATCGCTTCCACGAGGACGTCAGGGAGCGTGCTACCCGTGAAGAGCGATTCCCAGGCCCGTGTCGCATCCTCCACCCCACTCCGGTTCCCGACGACGTGATCGGCAACCGCGAGCGCATCGGCGAAGCGGGTGGCGTAGGCGTTGCCGAGCCAGAACCGGCTGTGACCGTAGTCGCGCATGGGGCCGAACTGGTCGAAGTTGACGAAGCGGTTCGGGAAGTACCAGCTCATCACATACGTCAGGGAGACCGTCTCACCGGGCATGATCCAGAACGGGATCATCAGGCCACCGTTCCAGGTCGTGCCGGCCGGGCTGGCTCCGTGCTGGATGGTGGGCTGGTTCTGATAGGCACTCTGGCGGGTGCTGTCCTGCCCCTCGAACTGGCGATGGGCGTTCAATCCCTCCATGAACCGGAGGAATTGCTCCGGTTCGGTCCATTGCCCGTAGGCACGCACATTCGGCGAGACGGCGGTGAGGACCATCTGGCCGGCGCCGGAGTGATCCGGCGGCAGGGACGGGTTGTCCATCACCAGCGATGTCCGGTCCGGCGAGCGGCGAACCCGATTAACGTTGCCACCGTAGAGCGGGTTGCGATTGCCTGAGATCGGCGTGACGCCGTCCCAGCCGACCGCGTTCTGCAGCGTGCCGGCCAGTGCGCCATGGAGCTCCATGCCCGTCGGGTTGTGGAGGGTGAACGTGAACAGCGCCGCCGGAAGGCCGCTCGCCCACTCGTCCAATGGCACGAAGGGTGTGAACGCTTCCATGGTTATGTCAATCGGAAGGTCGTAGTCGAGGTAGGTAACGCGGGCGGTCGGGTACGTCGCCGAGAACGTGGTTCGCTGAACGCCCGGGAACAGATCAATCAGTCTGCGCTGATCCTCGGGGATCTCGTCGTCCGTCACCAGCGCTGTTGGATCCGGTGTCAAGTCGGCGATCTCGCGCGATTGCAGGAGACGGATGACGTTCCGGGGCGGCTCGGTCGAGGTGACCCGGACAGCGAAGAAGCTGTCCGGGATGAAGCCGCGATGGTTGGGCCGGTTGTGGAGCTGCCACTGGCGCAGGCCGCCATCGCCGCCGAGCGCGACATGCCCCGCCCCGATCCCGCCGAGCGGCATCGCGAGGTGGCGTAATGCCGCACCCTGGCGGACCGCAACGGACCGCGTGTCGCTCTGCGAAGTCAGTGACGTAGTCGGCGTCGAGCCGGAGGTAGCGGTCATCATCGAGCTCCTGGGTGCAAAGCGGCGGTCGGTTTGCCCCGCAGCATAGCGAGCTGACGCTGGAATTCAAGACAATCACTCAAATTAGGTAGATTTTTACCTTATCGCTTGACCAGACTTTGGAGCCGTTGCTATAGTGGCCTCCCCGAGGGCAGGACCGATGGATGTCCTGAACTGAATCGCGAAGGAGCGAAACGACCGTGGATCACACACCCAGGGAAACTCCCTTCACTCGACCTGCTGTCTCACGCCGGACGCTGCTCCGGACGACAGGCGCCGCCGCACTGGCTGGGGCCACCGCGCTGAGCAAGCGGTCGGCGTTCGCGGCTCCGGCAATTCGCACGTCGAAGAACGCAGCGGCGGCCCAGGTCAGCGGCAAGATCACGCTGGCCTACCTCGGCACCGCCGATCAGGCCGCCGCCTGGGAGAAGCTGTTCGCCCAGTTCCGGCAGACGTACCCGAACATCGAGCTGGAGGCGCAGCCGAACGCGATTGACAACTGGGCTGGCTTCTTCGATGCCATCTCGACCCAGATCGCGGGCGGCAAGGTGCCGGACATCATCCAGGTTGCCACCGAGGGGCAACGCCTGTTTGCCAGCCGCGATCTCTGCCTCCCGATCAACGACCTGCTCGAGCGCGACACGGACGAGCTGGCGGACTACTTCGCCGACGTCAGCCCGAAGTTGCTGGAAATGGACCAGACGTACACGATCGCCGAGGACGGGTCGCGCTACTACCTGCCCAGCGATTTCAACACGATGTGCTACTGGTACAACGCCGACGTACTCGCCGCGGCCGGCGTCGCGGCGCCAACCGACGACTGGACCTGGGACGACCTGATGGCGATGGGCGAGCCGCTCAAGGCCAGGGGCATCTTCACTCTCGCCGTCGCGCCCGCCTACTTCGCCGGCATCATGCCGTTCCTGCTCACCAACGGCGCCTCCTCGCTGAGCGCCGACTGGGCGACCGCGACGATCAACACCCCGCAGGCGATCGAAGCCGCCACGTTCATGAAGTCGATGGTCGACAACGGCTACAGTCCTATTCCGGGCGGCACCTTCGACGCCTTCACCACGACCGCGCAGGACAAGCTGGCCGCGTTCGGCGGTGGCCGCTGGCCGGTCATCAGCATGCGCAACCTGAACGCGGTCGGCAAGATGAAGGTCGTGGCCTGGCCGCAGAAGACGCAGAAGGGATCGCCTGTTGGCTGGAACGCCTACCCGATCATGAAAGGCAGCGAGAACGTCGAAGCGGCCTGGGCGTTCGTCAAGTACATGACATCGGCCGAAGCCAGCCTGTTCGCCATCAGGGAGGGCGGCGGGACTGTGGTGCCGGGCCGCAAGTCGGTCGCCACGAGCCATGCCTTCCTCGACAATGCCCCCGAAGGCATCGACAAGCTCTACGCGGCGCTCGACTACTCGACACCGATCCCGTCTCCGGACAAGGGCAACGTCGTCCAGGCGGACATCGAGGACGCGTTCACGCAGATCCTGACCGGCGCGGTCTCGCCGGAGGAGGGGTTGAACGCCCTCAACGATACGGTCCAGGGCAACCTCTGACCTTGGTGAACCTGGCAATCGTCGTGACACCGGCAGGGAAGTGACATGACACCACCGGCCCCTGTGGAACTGTCCACTAATGCCATTGCCACCAATCGGCGCCCGGGTCTGACGCGACTCGGGCGCCGGGACATGCTCTATGGCTACGCCTTCATCAGCCCGGCGGTGTTTCTCTTCCTGATCTTCATCGCCGGTCCCGTCGTCGGCGCGATCGTGCTGTCGCTGTATTCCTGGGATCTCTTTTCGGACCCGGAGTACGTCGGCCTCGCCAACTACCGCGAGCTGGTCCACGACCAGGTCGCGCGGACGGCGATCACGAACTCCTTCGTCTTCGCGTTCGGGTCGATCGTCCTGCACATCACGGTCGGTCTCCTGCTGGCACTGGCCGTCAACCGGCCCATGCGGGCGGCGCTGCGCTATTTTCTGCGGACGTCCTACTTCTTCCCGCTGCTCATCTCCTGGGCGTCCGTCTCCCTGATCTGGCTGTTCGGGCTCAACCCGAACTTCGGGTTCATCAACTTCTATCTCCGACAGCTGGGTCTCGATCCGCCCAACTGGCTGGTGGACCGCCGGTGGGCCATGCCGGCCCTGCTCTTCGTCGATCTGTGGCGAACCGTCGGCTTCACCTTCATCATCCTGCTCGCCGGCCTGCAGGGCATTCCACGCACACTGTACGAGGCGGCGATGCTAGATGGCGCGGGCAACGTTCGGCGCTTCATCGACGTGACCCTCCCGATGCTCTCGCCGACTCTGTTCTTCGTGCTGATCTTGAACTTCATCGGGGCGTTCCAGATCTTCGAGCCGATGTTCATCATGACCAATGGTGGCCCGGCCAACACGACCCTCAGCCTCGTGCAGCATATCTATGAGACCGGCTTCCACTCGTTCGAGATGGGCTATGCGTCGGCACTGGCCATCGTGGTGCTCGTGGTCGTCATGATGGTGACACTGCTCCAGTTCGTCGTCGGTCGCCGCTGGGTTCACTATGAGTAACGAGAGGCGCGCATGGAACTCCCCGGAATCGGCGAACGTGGTCTTTGGCGCCACCGGGACAGCGACCGACCCGGCGGCGCCGGCCCGGCCGGTCGGTCAGCGGCGCGTCGCCAGGGTTGGTGACGGGCTTCTGAACGTGCTGCTGGCTGCGCTCGGCGTGCTGATGCTCTCTCCGTTCGCCTGGGTGTTCATCACCTCGATCTCGACGTCCAGGGAAGCCTTCAGTCTGCCGCCCATCTGGCTCCCGACTAGCGTCACCCTCGACAACTACCGGTATGTGTTCGACCTGATCCCGTTCTGGCACATGGCCCTCAACAGCTTCAAGATCTCGCTGATCATCACCGTGGGCTCCGTCGTGACGAGCACCCTCGCCGCCTACGCGTTCGCCCGGATCCGGTTTCCGGGCAGTTCACTGATCTTCTTCCTGCTCCTCTCGGCGCTGATGGTGCCGCAGCAGGTGACCGTCATTCCGACGTTCATCCTGATCCGCAACCTGGGCCTGCTGGACACCCACGAGGCGATCTACCTGCCGGCGCTGATCAACGTGTTCGGCATCTTCCTGCTGCGGCAGTTCTTTCTCTCGATCCCGCGCGATCTGGAGGACTCAGCCAGGATCGACGGTGCGGGTCATCTCCGCATCCTGTTGCAGGTGATCGTGCCGCTGTCCGGCCCGGCCATTTCGGCGCTCGCGATCTTCATCTTCCAGGGTGCGTGGAACGATTTCTTCTGGCCAAACCTGTTCCTGACCTCGCCGGACAAGATGACCCTCCCGCTCGGTCTTGTCTCACTCAGAGGACAGTTCGGTGGCAGCTCGGCGGTGGCGCTCTTCGCGGCCATGTCCCTGATCGCCATCCCGATTCTGATCCTGTTCTCCTTCACCCAGCGCTTCCTCACGGAGAGCATCGCCACTACGGGGATGAAGGGATGAGCCTGGCCCGACCCAGGCAACGGATGGCGCTCCGGAGCGGGCACCGCAGTACGGCGACCGGGCGGATGCAAGCCCCGCCACCCGGATCGAAGGCGCTGGATCTTCCGGCGGTCGGTCGCCTCGTCTGGTCGGAGCTGCCGGTTCTCGCGGTCATCGACCTGCTGATCACGCTCGGCGTCTCGGTGGTCGCGGTCGTGGCGGTGACGGTAGCCGCCCTGGCTCCGCTGGTCGCCGCCCTGCTGATCGGCCCGGTCTGGTTGGGCGGAACCGCGATCTGCAACCGCATCCTCGTCGGCGACGCCGTTGGCCCTCGCGACGTGTTCGTCGAGGTCGGCCGGCGGGGCGCGACGGGCGTGCGAATCGCCCTCGTTCCCGGCGTCGTCGCAACCCTGCTGATCGGTTCGCTGACTATCCGGTCATCCGGCGGCGGTTCGCGCTCCTGGATGATGCTGCCGATCGCCCTCGACGCCCTGGTCCTGATCGCCGTAGCGTTCGGCTGCCTGACGGTCTTCCCGCTGACCGTCCTGACCGATCTGTCTGGGAGAGTACGGTGGCTGGCCGCGCTGGCGCTCGCCGGCCGCCATCTCGTCATCTGCGCGGGACTGCTCGCGACCGTCGTCCTCCTGCTCGTCTCGATTCGGCTAGTCGGCCCGATCCTCCTGCTCGCCGCCGCCGGCCCCTTATGCCTGCTGGTGGCCGCGTCGGTGAGGAGCGTTATGATCGGTCCACATGCCGGCGCTATGCCTCATCCACAGGACCCCTGAGATGCCGAAACCGGATCAGATGCAGAGCGACGGCAAGCGGCGGGTCAGACTCCAGGATATCGCGACGGCAACGGGGTTCTCGCTGGCGACCGTCTCGCTGGCACTTAACGACAAGGAAGGCGTTTCCACCGAGAACCGGCAGCGCATTGTCGACGTCGCCCGTGAGCTCCGCTACGAGCGCCCGGCTTCGAAAACCCGGCAGGACGAGGCGGGCACCGTCAGCGTCATCATCGAGCGCTTGCCGGTGGCCATCGCGTCCGACCCGTTCAACCGGCCGATTCTGCAGGGATTGCAGGACGCGGCCCGCCAGCAGGGATTTCGTCTCACGATGGAGTTCGTCGGACCGGATGACCATCCTGACGCCGCCCACTGGACACGGGGCGGAGTCGCCGGGATCATCATCCTGGGTGGGGGCGACCTGTCGCCGGAGTGGGTTCGGTTGGCGATCGACGCTGGCGTGCCGGCGGTAATGCTGGACAACGTCATCCCCGGGCTCGACCTGCCGGCGGTGATTCCGGACAATCTCGGTGGCGCCCACGCGATCACGAGGTACCTGCTCAGTCTGGGGCACCGCCGGATCGGCTTCATTCGTGGGCCTTCGAAGTACTGGACGCTGGGTGAGCGGCTCGCTGGCTTCATGCTCGCGTTGCAGCAGGATGGTGTCTGGCCAGATCCCGCACTAATGCCGCCACGCGTCTCCCATTCCGGGGAGAAGGGCCACGGGGAGATGCAACTCCTCCTCGCTCTGCCAGAGCCGCCGACGGCGGTCGTGGCGGTCAGCGACAGGGCTGCGATCGGCGCCTATCGCGCGGCCCAGGAACGCGGTCTTTCGATTCCGGACGACATCTCGATCGTCGGGTTCGATGACATCGACACCGCCCGGGCGCTCAACCCGCCGCTGACGACGGTCCATGTGCCCGGCGAGGAGATGGGTCGGGTAGCATTCGAGCGGCTGCGCCAGATCATCGCGGGAACCGGGTCGGCGCTCTCGTCCCAGATCAGGTGGACGATCCCGACCAGCCTCGTCATTCGGGGGTCCGTCACGCGCCCACGCTGAGGCGGACGGTATGTCCCCTTCCACGGCAACCAGACCTGACCAATTCGCCGCCGGGCCAGGTCCCGACGAGGAGAACCTGTTCATGCGCCGGGCCACGCCCTGGGCCGTTACGGTCATCGCCTTCATCGCCTTCATCAGCCTCGGGGCGCCCGACGCCGTCCTCGGCGTCGCCTGGCCGGACATCCAGCTGGAGTTCGGCCTGCCGTCGGCCGGAATCGGGCTGATCCTCGCCTCCTCCGCGACAGGCTACTTCCTTTCCAGCACCTTCGCCGGGACGGTCCTGCGCTTCATCCCGCTGGGCTGGCTGCTCGTCATCAGCACCGGGCTGGTCGCGGTCGGTCTGTTCGGCTACAGCCTCGTCCCGTTCGTGCCGTGGTTCATGGTCCTCGCCTTCGGCATCGGGGTCGGCTCCGGCGCGATCGACACCGGCCTCAACGCCTACGCCTCGGAGCATTTCTCCGCGACGACGATGAACTGGCTGCACGGCTTCTTCGGAATCGGCGCGATGCTGGGGCCGTTCGTCATGACCGCGGTGCTGACGAGCGGGGCGAACTGGCAGACCGGTTACGTTCTCGTCGGTGCGTTCGTCCTCCTTATGGCGATCGTCTTCGTCCTCTCCCGACGGGTCTGGGAGGAGCCGGCCGGTCAGCGGGAGGAACGACACGAGGCCTCGGTCAGCCTGCTGACGGCGCTGCGGCAGCGGTTGGCCGTCCTTCAGATCGCGGTCTTCTTCGTCTACTGCGGCGTCGAGGTGGTCGCCGGGCAGTGGGGGTTCACCGTCCTGCGGGACCGGTTCGGCGCCTCCGAGGGCATGGCCGGGTTCTGGGTCGGGATGTACTGGGGCTGCATTGCCGCCGGCCGGTTGCTGTTCGGGCCATTGGTCGATCGGGTCGGAGCAGGGCTGATCGTCCGGATCTCGCTCGTCGCCACCATCCTCGGAGCGACCCTGTACGTCGTCCCGGACTACAGGATCGCCGTGAGTGGCCTGCTCCTGACCGGACTCGGCCTGGCGATCGTCTTCCCGACCCTGATCACGCTGACGTCACGGCGGCTCGCGCCGCCGATGGTGACGCACACCGTCGGCTTTTCGGTCGCGGCGGCCGTCGCGGGTGGCGCGGCCCTGCCGACGTTGGCCGGCGTCCTGAAGGGGACGATCGGCACCGATGCGATCCCATGGCTGATCCTGGTCCTGGCCGCCGGCACGTTCGGGTTGAACGAGCTGCTGACCGTTCGATCTCCCAGGCCAGTCGCACCGGGTACCAATGTCGTCGCGCTGGACCCCGCTGACTGACCGCAACGCGCAGGGGAGACGTCCGTGGCTTCTGGCGCGATGATTGCTCCATCGCCTCCAGCCCAATGGTCGCGACGGTTCACGTCCGTCTCCGCAAAGGATCCCGTGATGACATCTCAACCTCCCGCCTCCCCTGCTTCGGCCGCAGTGCTCGATGAGCGCCACACGCTGAGCGCGACACTGCCCAACGGCCTTCAAGTCGTTCTGCGCGAGGACCACGATGCGCCGGTCGCGTCGTTCTGGACGTGGTACCGCGTCGGCAGCCGGAACGAGTTGCCGGGCCGGACCGGCCTGTCCCACTGGGTCGAGCACATGCAGTTCAAGGGCACGCCGTCGCTCGTGAAGGGTCAGGTCTTCCGGGACGTCTCCCGCGTCGGCGGCGTCCTCAACGCCTTCACGTCGCACGACTGGACCGTCTATTTCGAGACCGTCCTGGCCGACCGCCTGGAGCTTTCGCTCCGGATCGAGCCCGACCGGATGGTCAACTCGTTGTTCGACCCGGCCGAGACCGAATCCGAACGGACGGTGATCCTGAGTGAGCGGCAGGGAGCCGAGAACCGGCCGACCTACCTGCTGATCGAGGAACTCTACGGGGCCGCCTACCGGGCCCACCCCTATCGCCACATGGTGATCGGCTACGAGGAGGACCTCCGGGCGATCTCGCGCGACGACCTCTACGACCACTACCGGCGGCATTACGTCCCGAACAATGCCGTCATCACCGCCGTCGGCGACTTCGATGCTCACGCTCTGCTCGGCCGGATCGAGGAGACGTTTGGCGCGATCCCGGCCGGCGCCGAGCCGCCGGCGGTGCTGGCCCGTGAGCCGGAGCAGACCGGCGAACGCCGCGTGACGCTGCGCCGGCCGTCGGCGACCGACTATCTGTACATGGCCTACCACGTCCCGGACGCCGGGCACCCAGACACGGCGGCGCTGATGGTCCTCGACGCGGTGCTCTCCGGAGCCAAGGGGATGGGGTTCGGCGGCGGCGGCGCGATGGGCCGCTCCAGCCGGCTCTACCGGGCGCTGGTCGCCACCGGGATGGCTCGCTCCGCCGGGTCCGACGCCGGGCTCTCCGTCGACCCCGGTCTGCTGATGTTCGGGGTCACGGGGCTGCCGGGCGGCGACACGGCGAAGGTCGAGACGACGCTCGACGAGGAGCTCGTCCGCCTGACGCGGGACCTCGTGCCCGACGAAGAGTTCAGCCGGGTCCAGAAGCAGCTCACGGCGCAGTTCGTCTACTCGGCATCCGGGGTCTCCAGCCAGGCCTACTGGCTGGGGCAGATGGCGATGCTGGGTGACTACCGCCGGGCCGACACGCTGCTCGACGAAATGCGCTCGGTGACACCGGCTGATGTCCAGCGGGTCGCCCAGACCTACCTCGTTCCGGATCAGCGGACCGTCGGCTGGCTGCACCCGTCCGAGCCCGGTGGCGAGTCGCTCCCGGCGACAGCGGCGATCACTCCGCCCGGCGTCCATCGGGCGGCCTGGACCGATGGGGTACCCGACATCGCATGGTCCAACGGCAGCGTGGTATCGCCTTCGGGCGAAGCAGCTTCGGTTGGTACGTCAGCCGTCGGGCGACGCCCGTTCGAGCGACTGGAGCTGTCGGACGGGATCGTGCTCCTCGGGCAGGTCCGGCCCACGGATCCGGTCGTCGTCGCCCAGATCCGGATCGCGGCTGGCTCTCTCGCCGAACCGGACGGACGACCAGGCGTGGCGGCGTTCACCGCCCGGATGCTGAGCCGGGGGCAGGCCGGCCGTAACTTCGAGGCGTTCAACGAGCTCACCGACGGGCTTGGCGCCAGCCTGAGCGTCGACGCCGGCCGTCTGTTTGTCGACCTCGGCATCCGCTGCCTGCGCGAGGACCTGCCGGCACTGCTCGACCTGGCGACCGATGTGCTGAGGCGGCCAGACTTCCCCGTTGATGAGATCGAGCGCGTCCGGCAGGAGCTCATGGCGGCGATTCGGGAAAGCGAGCAGAGCACCTCGGCCGTCGCCGACCTGGCGATGCGGCAGGTGCTCTACCCCGAAGGCCATCCCTACGCCCGCCGCCAGATCGGCGATGCGGAGACCATCGCCCGGATCACCCGCGATGACCTGATCGCCTTCCACGCCGGCCACTACGGGTCGGCCACGATGACGGTCGCCGCGGTCGGTGGTGTCGAGTCGCTCAGTGCTGTCGGGACGATGCTGACCGACCGCTTCGGCGGCTGGAACACCGGCGTGACGGCGCCGGCCCTGCCCGCACCGCCGGTCGCGCCAGCCGCGACCCGGCGGGTGGACCGGACCGTCGCCGGGAAGAGCCAGAGCGACTTGCTCATGGTCACCCCGACCATCGAGCGGAGCCACCCGGACTACTACGCGCTGGAGACCGCGACGGTGATCCTGGGGCAGCTCGGGCTGAGCGGTCGATTGGGAGCGGAGGTCCGGGACCGGCGCGGGCTGGCCTACGGCGTCGGCTCGTCGATCTCGGCCGGACGGGAGTCGGGCCTGTTCATGGCCCGGGCCGGTGTCTCACCGAAGGACGTCGACCAGGCGGTCGCGGCGATCGCCGAAGAGGCGCGCCGCCTCAAGACGGTGGAGGTCGATGTCGAGGAGCTGGAGGATGCCCAGAGCTACCTCACCGGCGTCCTGCCGATCGCCCTGGAACGCAGCGCGGGTGTCGCCTCGACGCTGCTGAGCATCGAGTACTACAAGCTTGGACTGGACTACCTCGACCGCTATCCGGGCATCCTCAACGGGCTGACGCGTGACGATCTGCTCCGGGCCGCCCGGACCCACCTCGATGCCGACCGCCTCGTCGTGGCGACCGCCGGACCGGAGCTCGACCGGGCCGGCGGGAGGGATGACCGATGAGCGAATCGACCTCCCTGGCGGACCTGCGGAAGGACTACCAGCTCGGCGAGCTGGACGTGTCGAGCGTCGACGCCGACCCTGTCGAGCAGTTCCGGCGCTGGTTCGACGAGGCCAGCGCCAGCCAGATCGTCGAGCCGAACGCGATGATCGTCTCGACGGTCTCAGCCGAGGGTACGCCGTCCTCGCGGGTCGTCCTGCTCAAGGGGTACGGTGCCGATGGCTTCCGGTTCTACTCGAACTACGGCAGTCAGAAAGGGCACGATCTGGCCGCCAACGACCGCATCGCCGTCCTGTTCTACTGGGGCGAGCTGGAGCGCCAGGTCCGGATCGAGGGCATCGCCCGGCGACTCGACCGGGCGACGACTCGGGAATACCACCAGAGCCGTCCCCGCAAGAGCCAGATCAGCGCCCTCGCGTCACGACAGAGTCAGCCGATGGCGAGCCGCGCCGAACTGGACGACGTCTTCGCCGTGACCGAGCGGGAGGTCGGAGACAACGGTGACGTGCCGTTACCGGACCACTGGGGTGGCTACATCGTCGTGCCACGCCGGTTCGAGTTCTGGCAGGGGCGCCGGAGCCGGCGCCATGACCGGGTGACGTATGACCGAAACGCCACTGGCTGGGAGATCGGACGCCTCGCGCCGTAATACCCCCACCCGGTGTTCAATCGGTCGGAGCGGTCTCCCAGAGATCGCCGTATCGCTCGATGACGCCCTCGCCGTCGACCTTCAACTCGGCGGTGAACGCGACCCGTCCGTCGTCGTCGAATGACAGGTAGCGATAGGTGGTCTCGTCGAGCCGCTCGTAGTGCTGGTCCAGCCGGGTCGCGAACAGTCTATCGTTCGCGTCCAGCTGGATCAGCGCGGCCGGGATGTGCCGTGCCTGGCCGATCTCCAGGGCGAGGCGCCGGATGGGGATCGTGTTGGTCGCCGGCGTCAGGAAGAGGTCGATGTCCTCCAGACCGTCGAGCGTCTCCAGGTGCCGCTCATCGAGGTCGCGCCAACGCCCCGCCTCGTCGACCCGGATCTGCATCTCGGCCGACCGGTGACCGCGGACGATCTGGACGGTGGCCATCCGCGTCCGCCAGTTCTCGTCCAGGTCGACCTGGTAGAAGGCCTCGAAGGGACTGTCGACAAGGTCGTTCGGGCGACTGTTCCGGATTTTGCCTCGCAACTGCCACCCGTCCCCGGTCCGGGTGAGTGTCACGTTGTCCCGCCAGTTACCGGCGGTTCGGACCCACGTTCTCTCGATCAGAGGTGATCCCATCCTGGCGCGCTCCGATCTTCTGTCTGAATCGCTTTGCGGGTACCCTGGAACGATACCCGAAGGCTGAGGTGGTCCCCACCGTCACAGCGCGATTTCGGCTTGACAGTGCCGGTGCCCGGGTCTATTCTTCAACGCGGCAAACGACGGCCCGTTCGTCTAGCGGCCTAGGACACCGCCCTCTCAAGGCGGAGATCAGGGGTTCGAATCCCCTACGGGCTACCACGAGCAAACGGAGCGGGGACCGACCTCAACTGATCGGTCCCCGCTCCGTTTTCGCACCGCTGTCCCAGAACCGAACGATGCTGGCCGGATGACTCGCTGCATCGAGCGAACGGATTGGACGGTGGGACTTGAGAATCCGCCCGCCGATGACGTCGCTGCACCTAGCAAGCCACACAGGACCACGCGGTGTGGCGTGCTCCTGAAGAACGCATTCTAGCGGCACTGACCTGCGATCCCGCTACCGGCGGCGGAGGGAGCGGGCGTCGTCCGGGCGGATAACCACCCGCGCCGGAACCGGGGCCGGACGGTTCAGCAAACGATCGAGCAAATGCGTAAGCCAGGAAGCCAACGTGTTGGTGAAAGTAGGCTCCATAGGAACTCCGTTCGGCGGGAACCGGGAGAATGATCTGCCAGGACGACCCAGATGCCAACTGATACGCACGCGCCATGCGATCGGTTGCCCGGCGTCGCGCATGCGATCACCATACCAGCATCCGGCGCCGAGAGGGCATTGCCAGCCGGGGGAAACGCGACGGCACCGCCCATCCCCGAGAGGAGACGGACGGTGCGTCGTCAAGGACCTCGGTTCGCGGAGGGAGCTTGCCGAGTTAGCCCCGAGCGGCAGTGAAGCGCGCGTTGACCGCATCCCAGTCCATCGCGTTCCACCAGGCCGCCAGATACTCCGGGCGCCGGTTCTGGTACTTCAGATAGTAGGCGTGCTCCCAGACATCGACTCCGAGGATCGGCGTCTGGCCGTCCATGTACGGGCTGTCCTGGTTCGGCGTGCTGACGACTTCGAGCTTGCCGGACGCGTTGAGGATCACCCAGGCCCAGCCGCTGCCGAACCGTGCCGCCCCAGCCTTGGCGACGGCGTCCTTCATGGCGTCGAACGAGCCGAGGTCCCGGTCGACGGCCTCGGCGAAGGCGCCGGTCGGCTGCCCGCCACCGTTCGGTCCTAGGATCGTCCAGAACATACTGTGGTTGACGTGGCCACCGCCGTTGTTGCGCACCGCGGTCCGCTTGGCCTCGGGGACCTGATCGAGGTTCCGGATCAGCTCGATCGGGTCCATGTTCAACAACGCGTCATTGCCCTCGAGGGCGGCGTTGAGGTTGGTGACGTAGGTGGCGTGATGCTTGTCGTGATGGATCTCCATCGTCTGGGCATCGATCGTGGGCTCGAGCGCGTCGTTGGGATACGGGAGTGCTGGCAGTGTGAAGGCCATGTTCTGTCTCCTGTCCTCGTGAGGCCCACCCGGGCCGACCAATGGGCCGGTTCCTGACTTCGACGGAGACGATGGTGCGTCCCCTGTCAGAGCCGCTCACCGGCGACCTGCGTGCCAGTTTAGCAAGAGAGTGCTTGCTAAACTACCCCCGATCTCGCAATTCGTCGTCCACGCCCCGTGATCCCGGCGGCGACCTTCGATGGCCACTTGACATCACCGGGTCGACTGCGTACGGTACGCGTATGAATAGCCAGCCAGTCCCGACAACCGACCTGATGACCCTTGAGCCCGCGGCGGTTGCCGACCGGGACATCGTCGCGTGTGACTGGTATTACTTTACGGAGGCGTGTCTGGTGATGCGGGGGGTGGCCCACCACTGACCCGACGTGGAACCCCACGAACCAGACACGCCGGACCCGAGGCGACAAGCCCCGGGTTTTTTGTTGCCTGTTGTCGGTTGTCGTTTCCCCAAAAACGTCCGTCGTCCCGGCCCGGGCCGCTTGCCACGATCGCCCAGAAGGAGCCTAGTCATGATCATCACGCTTGCCGCCGATGCTCCGACGTCGACCTCCGCGGCCCTGCTCGATGCCGCCTCGGCCCTTCGAAAACCGGCCCGGACAATGCCCGACGGCCTTGGCGGCCTGATCGTCGCGATCGACGGCTCACTGCCCGACGACCTGCTGCACGGGCCCGGCATCCGTGGGGTCCATCGGCAGCACAGGCCGTACGTTCTGGCGTCACGGGAGCACCGGGAGCGGACGGTCGTGACGGTCGGCGATGTCCGGATCGGTGGCAAGGACCCGGTCGTGATGGCCGGTCCGTGCTCGATCGAGGGACGGGACTCGCTGCTCCGGGCCGCCCACGCGGTTCGGGCGGCCGGAGCCGACATCCTGCGCGGCGGAGCCTTCAAACCGCGCACGTCGCCCTACAGCTTCCAGGGGCTCGGCGAGAACGGGCTCCGCTACCTGGCCGAGGCCCGGGAGCAGACCGGGATGCCGGTCATCACCGAGGTGATGGAGCCGGACCAGGTCGATCTGGTCGCGGAGTACGCCGACATCGTCCAGATCGGGACCCGCAACATGAGCAACTACCCATTGCTCCGACGGGTCGGTCAATTGCGGAAGCCGGTCCTGCTCAAGCGCGGCATGTCGGCCCGGGTCGAGGAGTGGCTGATGAGCGCCGAGTACATCCTCGCCGGCGGCAACATGGAGGTGATCCTTTGCGAGCGCGGTATCCGGAGCTTCGATCCGGCGACCCGCTTCACCCTCGACCTGGCGGCCGTTCCGCTGGCCCGGCAGCTCACCCACCTGCCGATCATCGTCGATCCGAGCCACGGTACCGGCGTTCGCTCCCTCGTCGGGTCCATGGCGGTCGCGGGGATCGCCGCGGGGGCGGACGGGATCTTCGTCGAGGCCGAGCCCAATCCGGAGCAGGCGACGTCGGATGCCGCCCAAACGATCGACCCGGATGAGCTCTACGAGATCGTCCGGCGCAGTCGTCTGGTCGCCGAAGCGATGGCAGTCCAGCTGTCTCAGCCGCTGGCCCATGAAGAGGTCCGCGATCTCGCATCCGTCGCGGACTAGGGACGCCATCTCGTAGGGGCGACCGGCCTGGAGACGATCATGGCAGGGGCGAAACCTGCCAGCCCGGCCAACGCAACGGCCCTTGCCGCTCGGCGGGATGCTCCACGACTGGGGAGCCCACCAGTGTGTGGGCTATTCCGGGAGACGGTGCTTAGGGCGCGGCAGCGAAGTGATCGCCATGTCCTGCGAAGACGGCAGCGAGCGGCGCAGCAGCGGGGGGGGCGTCCAGAAGACCAAGCCCCATGTCCGTATGACGAGCGATCCCCGGCTGGACGTCCATCACCGGAGACGGAGGGCCGCGACCAGGCGCGTCAGCGTTGGGCCCGCTTCGGCATGAACGACCACATCGAAGGTATCGTCGAGTAGGGTCGGTTCCCGGTTGAGGATCGCCGTGGCCGCGCCCGCCTGGCTGGCCAGTCGAGGCAGCCGCGCCGCCGGATTGACGACGAGCGAGCTCCCGATGACCAGCAGCAGATCGCAGGACCGGGAGACCTCGGTCGCCCGCCGCAGCGTCGCGGCGGGGAGCGGTTCGCCGAACAGGACCGTCGAGCTCCGCAGCGGGCTGCCACAGATGTCGCAGACCGGCTCGTCGTCGCCATCGCGAACCCGTAGGTAGATGTCGTCGGCGTCCCAGACATGGCCATTCGCGAGGCAGCGGAGCAGGCGGCGTGTGCCATGAAGTTCCAGAACGCGGTCCGGATCCTGACCGGCCTCGACGTGCAGTCCGTCGATATTCTGGGTGACGACGGCGAGCAGGACGCCAGACCGCTCGAGCTCGACCAGGGCCAGGTGACCCGCATTGGGCCGAACGAGCCGCGACGCCAGGTAGCGTTCTCTCCAGCTTCGCCAGTAGGCCCGCCGGGTCTCCGGGTTGGTGGCGAAGTCCTCCAGCTTTGGAAGCTTGCCGGTCGTCCAGACGCCCTGCGGACCGCGATAGTCCGGGATCCCGGACTCCGTGCTGATCCCCGCGCCGGTTAGGGCAACGATCTTCCCCCGGCCGCGGGTGATCTGGAGAAGCCGGTCGAACTGGCCCTCGCCCGTGGTTGCCATCGTGTCGAATTGCGAGCTGTCCACCATAACCACCGATCCGTTCTTCGACCGAGCCAGTCCGACGGTCAGTGTTCAGGCGTGAGCATGCGGGTAACGATCGAGTGGGCGAAGCGCCGAACATTGGCCTCGTCGACTGAGTAGTACTTCATCCCCCGCTGCGGGCGCACCGATACCAGGCCCGACCGTTCGAGCAGACCGAGGTGACGAGAGACCGCGGACTGGGCGATGTCCAACCGGCTGACGATCTCCTGGGCGTAGTGCTCACCGTCGGCCAGCATCTCGAGGATCCGGAACCGTGTCGAGTCCCCAAGAGCCCGGGCGCACTCGATCATGGTGTCGGCATCGAACTCGCCGGATTCCTGCCCGGTTGCGATGGCGTCACCGAACAGATCGTCGGAGATCGCCACGGACGGGATCGCCTCATGGACGTCGTTCGCATCGTGGGGGACGCCGCCACTCAGTTCCAGGAGTTCCGTCGCCGCTAGACGGTTCCCGGTGGCGCCGATGGTCGCCAGGAGATCGGACGGGGCCGGCCGGCGGCTCTCACGCTGGCGCTGCATGAAGCGGTGGGCGTTGAAGAAGATGATCCCGCGGGGCGGGCTCAGGATAAAGCTGATGTAGGCGCCAAGATGCACAGACGGGTGAAAAGTAAGGTCGCTGATGTCGTGCAGCCGGTTGGCCAGCGTCGATGGCAACCGGGCATCGGTGAGGTCGCTGAACGCCCGGCCGAAGCCTCGGTGCAAGATATCGGACGCCTGTGCGGCGGCTTCGTGCAGCACATCCGACTGCCGGAGGAACTCGTCCCGGTAGACGGTCTGCCAGACCGTTCGGAAGAGATTGATCGTCCGGAGCCGGAGCCGGGCCGGATCCTCGAACAGTGGAATGACGTCATCGGGTGTCGCGGTCGTCAGGGCCGGTTCGAGGAACCGACGCCAGCGCCGATCGCGCTCGGCCCCGTCGGCGATGTCCACTGGGGGAGGCTCCGGCTCCAGCAGCGCGTCCTGCCGGACGCGCTGCACGGCCCGGATCGCCATGTCGAGATACTCGGCTGGCGAGAGGTCCGTCATGTAGTCGAGCAGATCGGCGAAGCCCGCGTCCCGGTTGCGCGGGGCCAGCGGGTCGAACCGGGTGATCGGCTCCTCGAGGTAATAGAGCAGCCGGCCCGAGAACCCTTCCAGGATGTCGAGGTCATACCGGGTGTCATAGGGCAGGGACCGGCGGGCGTTGACGAGCCACGGGTCCATTCCCGCTCCGGGTACGGCCCGGTACAGGAGCGACAGCGTCGAGATGAAATCGACCGGCAGGGAGACGACCGAGTCCATGCGAATGATGGGTTGGGCGGGGACCAGCTCCCCCATGTCAGATCTCCCTTGACCTTCCGATCGACCGTCACCACAGCCTGGCTGGCTGACGAGTTCTAAACGTCGACAGCGACTATCAGCAGGACGCGAACATCGTCTGGACGGTGGTCAGTGACCACAAGGGTGTGCGCGATAAGACGGTGCAAAGCACAATATAACACAATCGCGATATGCTGATACGATCGCTCGCAAATCCTTCGGGAATCCAGGCGCGTGCATCATCGGTTACGCCATTCTGATCCGTCTCCGACCGCCTTGATGGACAATCGACCGAGGCGGTATTTCGTGCACTGTGCGTTATCATGATCTGCGCGTTGTTCCAAACCGAAGAGACTTCATCATGCGCTATAAAGCACAATCCTGATTCGTCGAGAGGCGACACGTTACGGCTGGAGCTGGACGAATGGCGGACGAGGAACGACGACAGACGGTTGATCAGCTGCGGCGGCAGGAGATCGACGAGATCGGGCAGGCGGTCAAGCTGGCCAGGAATGCCCGGGGATGGAGCCTGCGCCGCCTCGCCAGCGATGCCGGAGTCAGTGCCAGCCTGATCAGCGCGATCGAGACCGGGAAGATCGTGCCGACGGTCGGGAGCCTGTTCGCGATCAGCGACGCACTGAACGAGCCCGCTCAGCATTTCTTCCCAACCGGGCGCCGGTTGCCGGGCATCGACAGCGCGGTCGAAGCCGACGATGGGGATGTACCCGCGCCGGAACGACCGTTACCGGCTACGACTCAACCCTCAGGGTCGCCGGAGCGATCGGTCGACGGGTCCCGCCGGTCGCCCGCTCCCCAAGCTTCCACGAGGGAGAGCGACAACGTAACGGGTTCGACGACCGTCATGGACCCGGACCCCAGGAACGCTCAGGGGGATTCACCGAAAGGAGCGCCGCCCGAAGCCGTTGGCCGTACGGTAAAGGCGACGGTGCCTGTTCGACCTTTGCTACGACGCCCCGCCCAACGTGTCCAGTGGCGAAAGGCCCCGCCGAGGCCGCGGAGCGTCTCACCTCGACGATCAGGTGCACCGGTTCCCGGTGCGGTTTCCGGCACCGGTAGGGCGGTATCAACCATTGCTGGCGGCGAGGCATCGTCAGACCCCGAGCGATCGGACTCCGCGAAGCCCACCTTCACCGGCACCCCTGGCGTCACGATCGTTCGCGCGGCCCAGCGGCCGACGATCCGGCTGGAACGCGGCGGGGAGTGGTCTCTCCCATTCCCACGGTCCCAACCGATCGGTCAGGTGATCGAGGTTTCGATTCCCCCGGCGACGGCTCCGCCATCCCATCATCGGGTCCGCGAATATGACACGAGCGTGCTGGTGCTGAGCGGTTGGCTCGTGATCGAAGCCGCGTTCTCCCGGACCGTCCTGGAAAGCGGTGACACCGCAACGATCGGTGCGGGAGTGCCCTACCGTCTTCAGGGCGATGAGCTGGTGGGGACTCGATTTCTCGTCGTGCTTTCCGGTGAGTGGGATGGGCGAGTGTAGATCCGCCGCGGTTGTTTTGGGTCAACTGGTATATTGGTCGGACCAAAGGATATGTCCTTTCTTCGCCAAGACCGGAGCGGCATGGTGTCCTTCCTGAACCGATGGCGAAGATCGTCGCAGCGCCACGCAGCACCTCCCACATCGCCGATGGGTGATCCAAAAATCAAGAATGCGGCTACGCCGAGCGAGTCGTTGACCCCGCCCATAATGCCACCGGACCATCCGTCTGTTCGCGAATCCCCTGCTTCGACTGAGACACCGGCGTCCCAATCACTCCTCTACCCGGCGCCGGCACTCGCCGCTGTCGAGCAAGTCGTTCATCGTTCCAATGATCCTTCCTTCCCCGTCCCGTCAGTCGCCGCATCACGGTCCGCGGAATCGTCTACGAGTTCACCGCCGTTACCGCGGGCGATTCCCGTGCTGACGAGGAGACCGGGCCCAACCGTCGCCGCGGCCTACGACCTCTTCGAGCGAGACCGCGCGGTCGAGGCGAGGGCGATCCTCGAGCGCGCCGCCCTTGGCGGTCCGCTCGAGGCGGCCGGTCGGGAGCTGCTCGACCTGCTGCTTCCGGGAAAGGTGGCGGTCGATCTGATCGACGCGTTGCTTCGGCACAATGACGACGACCTGTCGCTCCTGGAGCGAAGCCATTGGCTCGCCCGACGCTTCGACAGTGCCGGACCCGATCCCGTTCAGCTCCGAGAATCGGCCCTGGATCTGCTTGGCGCCGCGACGATGGCCGGCGAACCGGGCTGGCAACTGGTTCAGGAGCCCGCCCGTCGTGCTCGACTGGACCAGGCGCTGGCCGAGCCGGATGCGAAGATCGACCTCCTCGAGCAGGAAGCGCTTGCCCCCGGCGAGACCGGCCTGCCGGCCACGGTGCCCGGCCGGACACTCGCCTTCGGCCGGCTGATGGCGATACGCGGCGAGCTGTCGGTCGTCCGGGACGCCGAGCGGCTGCTGCACATGTTGCGGGAACCGGAGCTCGCCTACCTCCTTGAGAGTGACCGGAAGCGCCACGCTGGTGGATTCCAGTCCAGACCACCGGTCCGTCAACCGACGTTCGGGCTGGTTCCGCGCCTGACAGTCGTCCTGGCCGGCGGTCATCCGCCGCTGCGCCGGATGGCACGGCGGGAACTGGACGAGCTGGACCTGGCTGATGTCCGTGAGTTCCCCTCGGCCTGGGAGGGGAATCGGCAGGGACGCCATGCCCGTGACACCGTCGAGGGGTCGGATCTCGCGGTCGTGATCTGGCGACAGATCGCCCACAGCACATCCGATCAGATCTCCACCGCGGCGCGATCTCTCTCCGTCCCGGTCGTTCGCGCCGACACCCCGACCATTTCCGCCATCCGCCGGGCGGTGACCGACTTTCAGGACGCGAACCCGCGATGAGTTGACACACCGCCCACCCAATCCGGACGTCCAGCAGGACGGACAGGAGGCCCCGATGGTCGAGCGCGACGCGAACACGATTCCCCTCGACGGCGTCGAGCGCGAGCCGTCACCTCCGCCCTCCCGTGGACGGCGTCATCCCGCTCCGCAATCCGCTGCACTGCCGCACCGCACGACGCGGGGTCGCGACGCCGTCACCGCCGATGAGCGCGAGGCCGCGCCGTCCAACAGCCGTGCGATGAGCGCCCTGGAGGCCGATGAGCACCGGCTTCGTCCGGAGCAACTCGCCCTGGTCGACCACCTGCCGCGTGGCTCCAGTACACCACTCCTCGGCGGTCTGGCGCCGCTGGAATCGACGTCGTCCCTGCCGCTGGCCCGGAGCTGGTACCGCCGCGAACTCGAGCAGGCCCGCCGGCCGAAGAACACGGTCGAGTCCTACAGTTACGACCTTCAGACGCTCGAAACGATGATCGGTCCCAAACCCCTGCACCGGATCGACCGGGCCGACGTCGCCCGCTACCTGGGCGAGGCCGAGACGCGCTCGACCCGCAAGCGCCGCCTCACCACGATCCGACGCTTCTTCCGCTTCCTGATCGACGACGCCCGGGTCCTCAAGGTCGACCCGACCGAGGGCTTCTTCCCGCATCTGATTACTCTCCGCCTGCTCATCCCGCTCTTCCCGAACGAGCAGGAGGCCCTTCTGGACGCCGCCGACGCCGACGAGCCGTGGTCGGCCCCGGCGGTCCACCTCATGCTGCGGCTCGGGCTGACGCGGGGCGAGTTGCTCGGTCTTCGGCCGGATCACATCGATCGCTCGGACGGGGCCCAGCCGGTCGTCTTCGTTGGCTTCGAGACCACGGCGAAGCGCGGGCTCGAGCGTCGGATGGCGGCGGACGATGCGTTCCTCCGCCGGCTGGACGAGTACCTTGCCGGCGGGGAGCCGGTCGATACGCTCTTTCCCGTCGGCCCGCCGGCGGTCAACGCAATGGTCGACCGGGTCCGCAAGCGGGCCGGTCTCGCCAAGGGCATCACTCCCCAGACGCTGCGCTACACCTTTGCCGTCGAGCACGCCCGGCAGGGCGCGGACACCGACCGGTTGCTCGAATTGCTCGGTCTGGTCGACGACCCACGCAACCGGACCAGCGTCGGCCGCTACCTGCAACTCGCTTCGCCCCCGCTCGGGTAGGATCACCACGACGACCGCGAGAAGCGCTCGGTGGATACCGAGATCTTGACTGGAGACAGTACGGATGACGCGAGTCGAGGATCTTCGCCGGGAGCGCTGCGTGGCCTGCCGCAGGGACGCCGTTCCGCTGCTGGGTGAGGAGCTGGACGAGATGCTGCTGATGGTGCCCGACTGGGACCTCATAACGATCGACGGCGTTCCCCGTCTGGAACGCCGATTCGCGGTCAAGGGCTGGCGGGCCGCGATGCGCCTGACCGACCAGATCGGCGACCTCGCAGAGGCCGAGGATCACCACCCGGTGATCCGGACCGAATGGGGTGCCGTGACAGTCACCTGGTGGACCCACATCATCCGCAACCTCCATCGCAACGACGTGCTGATGGCGGCCCGGACCGACGCGATCGCAGACGATTCGCTGTAGATCCGCACCGGGACGATTGGCACCGAGCGACCGCCATCTCGCGTCCCAACCGCGGTGACTCCCGAGGAGACCACGATGTCATCCCCAGCGTCCGACCCGTTCGTCCGCCGGCCGCTCGCGTCGACCGGACTCGAGGTGTCCGGTCTCTGCTTCGGATCCGGCCCTCTGGGGGATATGGAAGGCGCGTTCGGCGGCGTCCCTGGTGAGGAGCGTTCACTGGCGACGATCCGGGCGATGCTTGGAAGTCCGATCCGGTTCCTCGATACGGCGGCCGGCTACGGCGACGGGACCAGCGAACGACGGATCGGGGCGGCGCTTCGGGAGATCGGCGGAGTGCCGGAGGACATGGTCGTCGCGACGAAGGTCGATCCCGATGCGAAGACGCGCGACTTCTCGGGCGATCAGGTCCGGCGCTCGGTGGAACGCAGCCAGCGGTTACTGGGAATGGATCGCCTCCCCCTCGTCTACCTCCATGACCCTGAGTACCACGACGACGAGACGCTGATGCGGCCCGGTGGGGCGGTCGACGCCCTCGTCGAGCTCCAGCGCTCCGGCGTGATCGGCGCGATCGGGATCGCGGGTGGTGAGATCGCGACGATGCATCGCTACCTCGATCTGGGCGTCTTCACGGTCATGCTGACGCATAACCGCTTCAATCTCCTCAACCGTTCCGGCGACGGGCTCATCGACGCGGCCATCCGCCGAGGGATGGCGGTCTGCAACGCCGCCCCCTACGGCAGCGGCATCCTCGCCAAGGGTCCCGCGGCCTATCCACGCTTCATGTATCGGGAGGCCGCCGCCGAAACGCTACGGAACGCGGAGGGGTTCGAGGCACTGGCCGACCGTCACGGTGTTCCCCTCGCGGCGGTCGCACTCCAGTTCTCCCTGCGCGACACCCGCATCTCCTCGACGGTCGTCGGGATGAGCCGGCCGGAGCGGGTCGAAGAGACGGTGCGGCTCGCCAAATTGGCAATCTCCGAAGAACTCTGGGACGAATTCACCGGGTTCCCCTACTCGATGGTCGAGGAGAGTTAGCCGCCCGATTGCTTCCCCTCGGGCGGCTCATCGTGCGTGCCACACCAGCGCTCGCGCTGGCGGCAGGTGTGCGTAACGGTCGACAGCGATCGAAAGTCATGCATCCATCGGGGGAGCGAAATGGTCGAGCAACAGGTGGCTTCGGCGAAGGAGGTGACGTCCGAAGACGGGCGCTATCTGCCAATCGAGAACTACGGCGTCATCGGCGATCTCCGGACGGTGGCGCTGGTCGGGGTCGACGGGTCGATCGACTGGTTCTGCTACCCGCGGATCGACTCGCCGAGTGTGTTCGGGCGCCTGCTCGATTCCGAGAAGGGCGGGTACTTCCAGATCGTGCCCGTGGGCGACGGGATGAACTGGCGACAGCAGTACTGGCCGGACAGCAACGTCCTCGTCACCCGGTTCTTCTCCGATGAAGGCATGGTCGAACTGATCGACTTCATGCCGCTCGGGACCGACCCGACCGACGCGATCTCCGACGAGCACTGCCTCATCCGCCATGTTCAGGTCCTGCGCGGCTGCGTCACCCTGCAGCTCTCGTGCAAACCCGCGCTCGACTACGGACGGGCGACCCATGCGACCGAGGTCAGCGATCGGGGTGCGACGTTCACCGGCGAGGGATCTGCGAGCGGTCAGGTCTACTGGCTTGGCAGCAGCGTTCCGCTGGAGCCCACGGAGTCGGGCGTCTCGGCGACGTTCAGCCTGAACGAGGGCGATCGGGCCGCCTTCTTCTTCAAGGGGCAGGATGAAGCCCATGGGAGCGTACCGGAATGGCTGGCGCCGGACGATTCCCAGAAGGCGTTCGAGCGGACGGTCACCTGGTGGCGGGACTGGCTCTCGACCAGCCAGTACCAGGGTCGCTGGCGGGAGCAGGTCAACCGCTCCGTCCTGACGCTGAAGCTGCTCACCCAGGAGGATACCGGAGCGATCGCCGCTGCCGCGACGATGTCGCTGCCCGAAGTCGTCGGCGGCAGCCGCAACTGGGACTACCGCTTCGCCTGGGTCCGCGACGCCGCCTTCGTGCTCTACGCGTTCATCCGGCTCGGCTTCAAGGCCGAGGCATCACACTTCATCGACTGGCTGGCGTCGCGCTGCGAGGTCGGTGGACCGACCGGACCCCTCAAGCTGATGTATCGGGTCCAGGGAAACGACCCCCAGCCCGAACGCGAACTCGATCACCTCGACGGGTATCGGGGCAGCCGGCCGGTCCGGATAGGCAACGCCGCCGTCGACCAGTTGCAACTGGATATCTACGGCGAGCTGCTCGACGCCGTCTATCTGAGCAACAAATACGACGCGCCGATCTCATACGAGCTCTGGACCCGTCTCCGGAGCATGGTCGAGTGGGTCGTCGAGAACTGGGACCGTCCCGACGACGGGATCTGGGAGACTCGCTCCGGCAAGCAGCACTTCACGATCTCCAAGGTGATGTGCTGGGTGGCGATCGACCGCGCCCTCCGGATCGGACAGAAGCGCTCGTTCCCGGCCCCTTATGAGGAGTGGACGAGGACGCGGGACCGGATCTACGAGGAGGTCATGGAGAAGGCCTGGAACGAGGAGCGCCAGGCCTTCACGCAGTACTACGGCTCCGATCAGCTCGATGCGTCGGTGCTTCTGATGCCGCTGGTCTTCTTCGTCGCCCCGAAGGAACCCCGGATGCTCAAGACGATCGACGCGATCATGCAGTCGCCGTCCCACGGCGGCCTGACGTCGGCCGGTCTCGTCTACCGGTACATCCCGAGCGCCTCCTCCGACGGTCTCGAAGGCGAGGAAGGCACGTTCAGCATGTGCTCGTTCTGGCTGGTCGAGGCGCTCACCCGGGCCGGACGGATCGACGAGGCCCGCCTGATGTTCGAGCGGATGCTCGGCTTCGCCAATCACCTTGGTCTCTACTCGGAGCAGATCGGGCTGCACGGGGAATCGCTCGGCAACACGCCGCAGGCGTTCACCCATTTCGCCCTCATCAGCGCGGCCTTCAACCTCGACCGGACGCTCGGCGGCAGCAAGATGTAGGCTGATCCTCCACCAGTCCGCACCGGAGCCGGCACCGTCGCGGAGCCCGACCGCCGCCTTCCGGACAGCGGCATATGGTACGGTCCCGGGACGAATCTCCGCCCTGATGAAGGAGCGAATCGGTCATGTCGATCTCACGGTCAGCCTCAACCGCCCCGGCTTCAACCGCTATCGAACTCCCACGCTGGGATCTGGACTCGCTGTTTCCCGGCGTCGACTCACCGGAGATGACGATGGCCATCGATGCCCTCGTCGGGTCGATCGATGGGCTCGCCAGTCGTCTCGCCTCGGCGATGTCCGAAAGCGACACAACGAGTCCCGGCCACCTCTTCGACGATCTGGTCGAGCAGCTCAACGACGTGCTGGAGCGGTTCGGCCCAATCGAGGCCTACCTCTACGGCAAGGTCAGCGCCGACACGACTGACGAGCGTGCGCAGGCCCGGATGAGCGAGGTGCACGAGCGCACCGTCGCCCTTCAGCAGGTCGCGCCCCGGCTGAACGCCTGGCTCGGGTCGATCGACGACGACCGTCTCCAGCGGGATTCGCGGCTGGCGGTCGAGTATGCCGATCTCATCCGGCTGGCCCGGCGCCGCGCCGCCCACCTGCTGTCGCCGGCCGAGGAGGACCTGCTGGCCGAGCTGTCGTCCTCGTCCGGTTCGGCCTGGGAGAAGCTGCATCAGGACGTGAGTTCGCGGATCCTGGTGACACTCGAAGGCGACGACGAGATCGCCGGCAAGCCGATGCCGATCAGCGCCATCCGCAACCTCGCCTACAACCAGGATCGCTCGGTCCGACAGCGCGCCTATGAGGCCGAGCTGATCGCCTGGTCGGTCAACGCCACTCCACTGGCGGCGGCGATCAACGGGATCAAGGGGCAGGTCAATGTCACGGCGAAGCGGCGGGGCTTCGACTCACCGATGGATGAAGGGCTGGCCGCCAACCGGCTCGACCGGCCGACGCTGACCGCGCTGCTCTCGGCCGCCGAGGATGCATTCCCATTGTTCCGGCGGTACCTGAACGCGAAAGCGAAGCTGCTCGGTCTGGACCGGCTGGCCTGGTACGACCTTTTCGCCCCGGTCGGAACCACAACCGGCGGAGCGGGGCAGGAGCGCTGGGACTACTCGTCATCGACCGCCTTCGTCGAGCACCACTTCGCCGGCTTCTCGGACGAGCTGGCCGGTCTGGCTCGCCGGGCGTTCTCGGAGAACTGGATCGACGCTGGGCCACGGCCCGGCAAGGTCGGCGGCGCGTACTGCATGCCGTTCATTCGGGAGCAGAGCAGGATTCTGTCGAACTTCACCCCGTCCTACAACGGCATGGGCACGGTCGCCCATGAGCTCGGCCACGCTTATCACAACTTCGTCCAGCACGGTGAGCCCGCCGCCCGCCGCGGCTCGCCGATGGTCGTGGCTGAGACCGCGAGTACGTTCTGCGAGACGATCATCCGGCAGGCCGGCCTCCGCGAGGCGTCCGCGGACGACCGGCTCGTGATCCTCGAGTCGTTCCTGTCGGACACGACCCAGATCGTGCTCGACATCCTCAGCCGGTTCCGGTTCGAGCAGGCCGTCTTCGAGCAGCGGACGGACCGCCAGCTCAGCGCGGACGAGCTCTGCGGGCTCATGGTGGAAGCCCAGCGATCGACCTACGGCGATGGGCTCGATCCCGCGACTTCGCATCCCTACGCCTGGGCGAGCAAGCCGCACTACTACAGCACCGAGTCCTTCTACAACTACCCGTACCTGTTCGGGCAGCTGTTCGGGATCGGCCTCTACGCCCAGTACCGGTCGGCGCCCGATGGTTTCCATGCTCGCTACGACGACCTCCTGCGCCGGACCGGCCAGGCCGACCCAGTCGAACTGGCCGCCGGATTCGGCGTCGACATCCGGGACAAAGCGTTCTGGGCCACGAGCCTGGGCAGTCTGGAGGCAGACATCGAGGCCTTCGTACGCCTGGTCGACGAGCGGGAACCGGCGTCAACCGGAGGCGAGTGAGCGACGCCACGGCCAGCCGCGTCGCGTTCAGTCGGAGGCAGAGGCTATAATCCGGCGCGTATTCATCATTCACAGTCATGTCCGTCGGCACGAGCCCGGACACGCGGCGCGAGTCATCGTCCACGACCCGTCCTCCGTCCGGAATCGTCTGGCGCTTCGCGGGAGCAACTCTGCATGAAGAAACTCATCATCGCCGTGGTCCAGAACGAAGACGCCGATAACGTCGTCGATGCCCTGCTCGAGGACGAGTTCCGCGCGACGCGGCTCGCGAGCACCGGTGGTTTCCTGCGACGCGGCAACACGACCCTCATGGTCGGTGCCGATGAGGACCAGATCGACCGGATCCTCGACCTCGTCCGCAGTAACGCCCGCTCCGGCAATGCGCCAGCCGAAGGGAGCGAGGTGCAGTCGGCGGCGGCGACGGTCTTCGTCCTGGACCTCGAGGACTATCAGCGCCTCTAGACGGCATATGACCAGTTCACCACGACCGGGCGGAGTGGTCGTCCAGCCCGTCCGGCCTGCTGGCGACATCTCGATCGCGACGGCCGGCCATGTCGACCATGGAAAATCGAGCCTGATCCAGGCCCTGACCGGCACCAACCCTGATCGCCTCGCGGAGGAACGCCGCCGAGAGATGACGATCGAGTTGGGATTTGCGTCGATGCCGCGTCCCGGCGGCGGGACGTTGGCCCTCATCGACGTTCCCGGCCACGATCGTCTCGTCGAGACGATGATCGGGGGCGCCGGCGGCATCGACGCCGCGGTGCTCGCGGTCGCCGCCGACGACGGGCCGATGCCGCAGACGGTCGAGCATCTCCGGATCCTTCAGCTCCTCGGGATCGAACGAGTCATCGTCGCCCTGACCAAGATCGATCTGGTCGATGCCGACTGGTTAGCCCTCGCGGTCGAGACCACCGGGGCCGTCCTCCTGGCACATGACTATGCCGAGGCAGCCATCGTTCCCGTCTCGGCCCGCACCGGCGCTGGCCTGGCGACCCTCCTCACACAGCTTACCGCTATCGAACCCACCCATCGACGCGCTATTCCGGACGAGGCGGCGTGGCTCCCCATCGATCGCGCCTTCCTGCTCGGCGGCCATGGCACGGTCGTCGCCGGGACCCTCATCCGGGGACGACTTGCCTGGGGAGAAAGGATCATCCTGGCGCCGTCCCGCCTGCGCGCTACCATCCGCCAGATCCAGAGTCATGGGATCGCCGTGCCGGCCGCGGTCGCCGGTCAGCGCGTCGCCGTGAATCTGGGCGGCGTCAGTCTCGACGGGATCAGGCGCGGCAACGTACTTTCGGACCGTCCGGTCGAACGGACCACCATCGTGGACATTCACGTTCAGCCACTCGACCGGACGGCAACGCCATTGCACTCCGGTGACCGTATCCGTGTCCTTTTCGGAACCGACCGCCTCGACGCGACCATCGACCTCCACCCGCAATCAGAACGTTCAAGCGCCACGGTGGTGCTTGCCCGGCTTCGGTTCAGTCGCCCGGTCGCGATCGCGGCCGGGGACCGGGTCATCATCCGGCGCCCATCCCCGGCCGCCACCATCGCCGGCGGGATCGTGCTGGCCCGGTACGCGGACCGCCCTGTCCGCGTCGACCCCACGCGTCTGGCCGATCTGTCCGCCCTCGCCCGGGGTGACATCCGGCCGACCCTGACGCGGCGACTGGCGGCCGGCCCGGTCACGGTGGACCGGGCCATGAGCGACCTGCCGCCGGGCGCGACGGACGTCCTGCGCGAAGCGCTGCGGGATGGCTCCGTTCGACGCGTCGGCCCGGGAAACGATTCCGCCTATGACCTCGAATCCACCGCGACGGTGATGGCTGAAACCGCCTGGCGACACTTCGTCGACCGGCTCGGTGAGGAGCTTGCGTCGTTCCACGCCGAATCACCGGAAGGCGAGGGGCTACCGCTCAGCGCGCTTCGAGCCCGATTCCTCGACGCAACCGAGCGATTCGACCAGCTTCTCGCACTCGCCGTCCGGCAGGGGTACATCGTCCGGTCCGGCTCGCGGGTGTCGCTGCGAGGCAATCGACCACGCATCGCCGGCAGGGATCGGGAACAGACCGAACGGTTGCTCGATCGTCTCGCATCCCTACCCCTGGGCCAGTCCATGATTCCACCCTCCCAGGTTGGAGGCGACGCTCGGGTATCTGGAACGATCGGGCTCGATCGTCCGGCTGCCAGGCCATCGTGTCGTCGACGCCGCCCGGTTCGATGCATTCGGCATATGGGCGACGGAGACAATGAAGGAGCTGGACGGGCTGGAACTCGGAACCGTCCGCGATCGGCTGAGGATCGGCCGCGATCAGGCCCAGCTGCTTCTCGAACGGCTCGACGCGCTCGGACTGACGCGCCGTGACGGCGACCGGCGACGAGCCGGGCCGTCGGCCCGTTCCTGGCTGGACGAGGGTGCTGCTCGACGCTGGCACCGTACCGGGCGTGCGATCATCGAATGCTGGGACGAACCGACGCGGTCGCCGTCTCGTCCCGTCCCATCGTGGCCAGGGATGGCCTTGTTCCTAACGTCGGACGACCCTGTCAGTTGGGTAACGACGGGCGCCAGCATGTTTGCCGCGACGCGGGCAGGGCTGCCTCTGCGACAGATTGTCATTGGCCCTCGATCCGCCGATCAGTTCGACGGAGCGCAGGCGATGGCGAGACGTCTCACCGGACTTCCGCCGATCGTGATTGAAACGGATGACCTCTCGACCGAGGCGCTCGCGGCAGGCATCGAAGGCGTCGTGCGTGACCTCGATCTGGGCCGGAATGGCGTCCACGTATTCGCGCCGCTCGGCTTGTCGGGGGATCCGGTCGCCGAGCGGGTCAGCTCAGCAGGCATTGAGCTGGGGCGGACTGGATGGGACATGCTGTTCTACGAAGACCTCGTTCCGGATGACTCCTTCTACTCGCCGGGCTCACCTCTTCCAATGCGAATCGGCTCCCTGATCGAAGACGGCCTGACTGTTCGACCGGTGAGTGTCTCGATCCGGCCTGAGCACCTGGAGCGTGTCGCCGAGGCGATAATGGAGGATAGCCAGGCAACGAGAACGCTCACCGGGCGGCACGGAATCGATCGCGACCGGATCGCCCTCGTCAACCTCGTCGCGGGGTATCATCGCGGTCTCCGCGATGATCTGGCACTGGAGCGGCTCTGGTCGATCGGCGAGGCAGAGGGGACGACATGAAGCAGGAGCCGCGGACGGATCGTCTGCAACGGGGTATCGATGAGCTTGCCGGCCCGAAAAACCACGTCGTGCTCTCCCCGCACTACGACGATATGGCGCTGTCAATCGGCGCGAGCATGGCGACGTTCGCCGACTCCGGTCGACAAGTGACGGACCTGATCGTGTTCGGCGCCGAGCCATCCGGCGTCGCCCTCCACGCTTTCGCGCAACATCACCATGACCGGTGGGGCCTGACAGCTGTGGAGGTCGTCAATGCCCGGAGAGGCGAAGAAGCCCGAGCGGTCCGGATACTCGGTGCCCATACCTCGAACCTGCCGTTCTTCGACGCGATCTACCGTTCCGATTACTACACATCTGACTCGATGTTGTTCGGCAGCCCATCACCGGCCGAATCCGAAATGGCAGATCGGATCGCCACGACTGCGATTGAAGCGGCGCGATCGCTCGTCGGGGCGGACGATGCTTCACTGAGGGAGTCCGTAAGGTTCTACGCTCCCCTGGCGATCGGGAATCACGTCGACCACCAGACGGTCTTCTCGGCCGCGTTTCTTTTGAATGCGTGGGGATATGTTGTCTGGCTTTTCGAGGACCTCCCCTATGCCATGATCGGTGACAACTCCGACCGTCGTCGAGCGGCGCTATCAACCGCCGGATTTCACATCGAACCTGTTGCGTCGGTCCCAACTGACACCGGCTGGGCACGGAAGATCGAGGCGGTACTTGCCTACCCATCACAGTTGGAGACGGTCTTTCGCAACTACGCCGGCGTCGAGCCGACGCCAAAGGCAATCGATTCCGCACTGACTGAGTACCATCGAAGCGCTGGCGATGGCGAAAGCGTCGAACGCTTCTGGCGTTTCAGGCCGACAGAACAAGTTCTCATCATATAGACACGCAGCCATCGAGATCTGCTCTGGACAGAACGACTGGCTGACATCCTCATCGGAACAGGAGCACGCATGTCCGATCGAACCGTCTACCTCGCCGTCACGGTCGCGACCATCATCCTCGTCGCGCTGATGGTCTGGCTCCTCTTCCTGTAGTCAACACCCATGACAGGACCTGGAGTCGATCAGGAGCCTCCGGACCTGAACGGCCGACGATGAACCTAGCGTCGGTCGCGCCGGACCTCTCGGTTCGTGGTACCACGCAATGGCCGGAATGACCTGTTCATTCGTTCAGATCAGCGGTAGACCCGAACCAGGATGTCGCTGGGCTGCTCGCCGTTCGTCTCATCCTCGGCCGCCGAGCAGCGGACTGCCACGATCAGCTCCGTGAGTGCCTGGAGCACGACCCGATCACCGCGCTCGGACAGGGGAGCCCGCAGTTCGAGGTCGCCCCGCTGCATGACGGCCAGCTGCATGAAGAAGTTGACCGGATCGGGAGCGTCGATGTCCGACAGTCCGAACGGCGCCAGCGCCGCGGGAAAACCCGTCAGCGGCTCGCGCTTTACCCCGGTCCCATTTCCTCCGTCCATGTGGTGCGGAACAAAGGGAGCGGCGGTCTCCTCACGACGATCGGCAGCGGCGCCGTCCTCTTCCTCAGGATCGCTCGTTGGGTCACTGGCCGTGACCACGACCCCCTCACCGTTCCCGTCGACTCCGGTTGCGATGACCCTCCCGTCGAGTGTGGCCCCGGCGTCGGGGGAGACCGCTTCGCCAGACTCGCTGTCGAAACCAGCACTCGCGGTGTCAGGCAGGGCGGTCTCGGCGACGGACGCGGCGCCCTGCTCACCGGCCGCCACCTCCATCGGGCCGGTCGGCGCCGCCCAGAGCAGGTCGTGCCGACCGACCGTATCCTCGACCAGGTCGAGCATCGTCCTACCCCGGCTGGAGTAGAGCTTCATTCCCAGAGAGAGCATGATGCTCTTGCTCTGGTGCCGGGTCACTCCCAGCGAGAGATGCTCCGACGGGTCTGCGTGATCGAAGGCGACCAGCTCCGCGACCTGCCTGCCTTCGAGATCGACGATCTCGACGAGCCCACCGGCCGGCACGACAGCCGCGAACGCGTCTCCTGGCTTGATCTGCTTCGCCCTAATTGCCAGGCGCCCGACCATCGACTGACCCATCTCGCATTCGCTCCATCATCGTCGTCAGCATTCGCGCCCGCCGTCGATCCGGCCAGGTCTGCCTCTGGGATCTTCCAATCGGGAATTGTCGCAGTCGCCGCGGACGCCGTCCAACGCCGTACCCATCGCGTCGCGAACCGGTGAGAATCCCCTGATATTCGGGCCGGCGTGAGCCTATGCCATACTGTCGAGAGCGTTCGAATGACGGTCCGAAAGCGGTCTGACGCGGCCAGTCAGCGCATTGCGACCGTCCAGGGGCAGACCATACCGTCGGGCCTGGCCCGTGCAGGAGCCGATACGATCATGGAACGATGTCCCAACTGCGGTGCCTCGATCAGGACCGGAGCCCGCTTCTGCACCGCTTGCGGCTTCCGCCTGATCCAGCCGGCGGACTCGCCGGCGGTCACGAATCCCGTCGCGGCGGTCCTCGAGCCGTCCCCGTCTATTGCTCCCGAGCGGTCGGAACGGACCCCTTGGCAACCTGAGCGAGCGGATACCGCACCATCGGCTGAGGACCCAGATGCCACGGCGTCTCCGGACTCCTCGCCGGGCACCGCCCCCAAGACCGTGATCGACCACGAACCCGGCGCTGAAATGTCCGAAGCGTCCGTCGATCCGCGTCCCGGTTCGCGGTCATCCGAATCTGACATTGACGACCGTGGCTCCCGCCCCGGTGCCGTGACTGACGTGGAGGACGTTCAGGATCGGTCGAGCCACCTCGAGAAGGATGATGAAACCGCGAGCGCGCCGATATCCATGAACGGACAGCCAGAGACGATTGCCCACGATTCCGAACCGGCCGCGAGCTCAGTCTCGACGGACAACCAGGACGAATCGACTGCGGCATCGGTTGATCAGGCCGAGCGTGAAGATGGTCAATCGGGTTCGACGTCCCCCTCGGATGACACGCAGCCCGCGGGAAATCCAGACGAGCATCGTGCCAGCGACTTGATGTCCACTGTCGAAGTTGACGAGGGCGATCAGGAAGCAACTGGCGTCTCGTATCCGTGGGAGTCCGTCTCGGCCGAGCCCATTGCCCTCCAGTTGCATGATGACGTGATGCTTGGCACGACCTTCGTTCAGGAGTCCGCTCAGCCTGGCTATTACGACAATGCTGGCGAGCGGCCGTCCCTGACTGGCGACATCACGCGGGCACCGGACGCCGCCGATCAGACCGTCGATGCTGAAGCCGGTGAGCCGAAAGGGGCCCCACCTGAGATCGGTTCGGATACCTCTTCCGCTCCCCAGGCGGTGAGTCCCGACGACCAGGTCGGCGGAATGGATTCCGACTGGGAGCCGTGGGGCGCCGGCGGAACCGCGCCCGATGAGCCGGGATCGGCCGACACGAACGGCACGGTGTTCAGCGACCTGACGACCGCGAGGATCCGAGATCAGGGGGATGCCGACACCGCGCCGTCCGGACTCGTCCGGGCACGGATGCTGCTGGAAGAACTCCAGACCATCGTGGCCGAGATGGAGAAGCCCGCCGAGCAGACGGCGATCGACCCGGCGGCGCAGGCGTCCATCGAGTCGATGGCGGAACTCGGGCAGTTGCTCGATGGCTTCCCCAACTCGACGCCTGGACCGGAGGCCCTCGGTGAACTGACCCGCCTGGCCGAGGATCTCGCCGGGCGGGACTACGACATCCGGGCTCTCCAGCGTTTCGCGCAGGAGCGCGAACTGATCCTTGAGCTTGCGACCATCTTCGAGCAGCAGCGTGATCTGCTCGAACAGATCCGGTCGATTCTCCCCACGCCTCAGCGATAGACACCATCGATGCCGCTGCCAGACACCAGCCCGGAACCGCACGACGGTCATCTGGACGCATAGCGATCGGGGGATGGATGAACCACGACACGACACCGCGTGACCTGCCGGAAGCGTTCGCCGAGGACGACCCCGCCGACCAACACCAGCCGGGACAGTTCGGAGCCGGACACCTCGTCGGTTCGGCCGTTCCAGAAACGACCCGTGACGAGCGGCGCAGCGAGAGCGCGAGCGACGCCGATACGGAGACGAAGGTGGACGAAGCCTCCGAGGAGAGTTTCCCGGGCAGCGACCCGCCTTCCTACAATCGGACACCGTCGGTCTGATTGAGTCACCACACGAGGACAGGGCGCCATGTGTGGCGCCCTGTCCTCGTCGTTCCGGAAAGATCCCGCAGTGCCTACGGCTTGTCGTCCGGAGGATCAGACTGATCAGCGTCACCGGAATCGGCTCCGCTTTGATCTCGCTGCGGCGCACGCGGGGTACCACTTCGCCCCTGACGACCGAACGAGCGCCAGATGCCAGTTCTCACGCCCTTGTTGTCCCGCCGATCCGACGGCGCGGCGACTTCGATTGCGTCTGCCGGTTCGCCGAGCGGTGAATTCGCGACGTGTTGCGAAGGGTCATCGGACTCCTTGAACCCCTCGTTCTCCGGGCGAGCTGGATCGTCGTCCTGGCGATACCAGCGCAGCCCCCGCGGAGCGGTCTGAGCGCCGGTCGGCTCCCCCTCTTTCGAGCGATCCTCGCCCTCGTCGGGTTGCCCTGGCGATGGCTGCCTAGACGCCGGGGGCCGATCAATGGCCGGTTCGGCTGGCGACAGCGCGTCACTCTGAATCGAGTCGTCGATATCCGAGGCGACGCGTCCCTGCTCACTGCTCTGGCCGGTCGAGGCGCCAAACCACCGCCCGGACGAGGAGAGGAGTGGCGGTTGGTCGCTCTGGGACGACTGGCGTCCGCCAGCCCCCTCCGTCGACGATCCCGCGGACCTCGGCCTCGCCTTGCCAAAGTCGAATGGGCGCGAATCGATCGCCAGGCTGGGGTCATCCGCCGAATCGGCTCCACTCGGCGGCCAGTCGATCCCGGATGGCACGTCATCGTCGCTTTCATCCGGCCGAGACGAAATGGATTCGCTCGGGGATGGGACGTTCGACGCCCCACCCGTGTCCCCACTTCCGTCGTTGGGTTCCCCGGCATCGCCCCTCGCCAAGCGTCGAGACCAGTCCTGGATCGAGATCGGCAGCGTTGGGTCGGTCGACTCATCGGTCGGGAGGAGGCCCTCATCCTCAGAATCGGCGGGACCTGGAGTGATTGGCCTGGTTGCACCGGACGCGGCATCGCTGACATTTGGACTCCGCCCAGCCGCATTCTGGACCCAGGCTGAGTCGTCGGTCGGGCTCGAGCCGGAGGCAGGGGTGCGGAACGGGTGTGGCTCCGACGCTGGCTCCTCGTTCCGAGGCGGCGGCGACATGGTGTTCCCCGGTCGATCGAGCTCATCGAATCCGTCCGCCTCGGGCTCGTCCCGTGCGACGTCTCGCCATGGACTGCGGGTCACCGAACCGCCTGACTCCGGCTCGGACGCACTCGCCGAGTCAGTCGCCATGACTGGCCGGGGAACAGGATCCCGATCGGACCGCACGCCGACCGGTTCAGCCGGACCGGATTCGACCGACGCGGTGGTCTGATCGACACCCTCCCCGAACCGCGCCGCTGGCGCCGGAGCGGGCTCTTGCTCCCACGTCGGATCCGCGGCAATCTGCTCGGTCATTTGCGCGGCACTCAGTGCGGCCGGCGTGTCCGGATGAAGGGGAGCGCGGCAGAACGAGCAGAACGACCCCTCCGGGGTGACGCGATGACAGTTCGGGCAGACGACGCGACGCTCACCGTCCGCCGGCGACAGCACCTGCCGGTCCATCGCGAGGCTTCGTCCGAGCGCGTGCCGAAACAGGACACCGACGATGATCAGGACGACGGCGTACCAGATGAACTCGGGGACCGCGCCCGATTGCGTCAGCAGCAGGGAGCCGAGCGGCAGTGCCAGCCAGCCGAACACGCCCGCTATGCCCACGACGAGCACGGACCGAACGTCCCGCGAAGAGGCGTACTGCCACGCGGCGATACCCAAAAGCGACCCGGCCAGGATCAGAACCACCGGCCGGATGACGACGATCCCCGCCAGCAATGCCGTCCACTGCGAGACCGGCCGATCCGGCAGGTCCTCGAAGGCGCTGGGCCAGAAGTAGACGAACGCCGAGACGGTCGCGAAGCTCCCGGCCGCGAGAGCGCCGAGCGTCATCCCGTCCGTGATCTCGTTGCGGAAGACCGGCCAGCGCCGGAGCACGACCGCGCCACCCAGCACGGCCGCGCCGGTCAGCACCGGGATCACGATTCCGCTCAGCAGGAGGACACCGAAGGGGACCGGGCCCTCCCCCGAGGCCGAGATACCGGAGAACCCGATCGCGCCAAGATTCAGCCGTGAGTCCGAGAACCACAACCGGTCGAAGATGACATCGGAGAGGAAGCCGCCGATCAGCCCGATCAGCGCCCCAGCCCCGACGGCCCCGGCCAGCAGCGGCCACGGCTCACGCTCGTACAGATCGAGCCGGGTCAGATAGAACAGGACGACGAACGGCAGCACCAGCAGTGAGACCAGGATCGCGACGCCGGCGCTGCCACTGAGCAGCAGGATGAACATGATGACGCCGGCGATGGCGATGGTCGCCGTCAGCGGCCGGAGCCGAACCGTCGCCAGCGCCGCGAGCAGTCGATCCCTGTATGTGTTGATCATGACCCGACGACCCTCCGAACGACGACAAAGCCCTGACGCCCCGGGGCAGGAACCATCCGACGTTCCGATGACGATCAGAGTGCCGCCACCGGAACCGGTCTCGTCGTCCCCTTCGCCTGATCTTCAGGGCACACCCGGGAAACGTCCGGTGCCGGTTCATGAACGGTGGTCCAGTCAGCGCAGGGTACAGGAGCACCGACCGGCACACAATCACCCACCGATCGGTTTCCAGCGATGCTACCTGCTCGCGCCTCGGTTTCCGTTTCGTTGCGGTGCATTGGTACACCGAGGTGAACAGGTCTTTCGATCCCTCAGGAACCATTCGCCGACGATTTCCCGGCGGCGATCGCGGAACTCGACTCGATCGGCCGTCGGTCGGCGATCCTTGAAGCGTCGGACGCCACGGACGGATTCTGGCGAATCAGGTCGGACCACCATCAGGCGGACCGTCCGGCGCCGTGTAGAGATGGCAGGCGACGAAATGGCCCGGCTCAACCTCGGTCAGAAGCGGGACCAGTCGCTTGTGGAACCCCCGGACCTGAGCACAGCGCGGGTGGAACCGGCAACCGGTGGGCGGTGCGGCCATGTCGGGCGGCGAACCGGGGATGCCGGTGACGCGCTCCTTGGGACCGGTCAGGGCCGGGAACGAGTTGAGCAGTCCCCGCGTGTACGGGTGAAGGGGGCGTTCGTAGATCTCCCGCGCCGGGGCCATCTCGACGATCTGCCCGGCGTACATGATCGCGATCCTGTCCGAGACTTCCACCAGCAGCGACAGGTCATGAGTGATGAACAGGATCGAGAACCCCATCTCATCCTTGAGGTCCTGGATCTGCTGCATGATCTCCTTCTGGACGACGACGTCCAGTGCCGTCGTCGGCTCGTCCATGATCATCATCGGTGGCTGGAGCGCCAGTGCGATCGCGATCACCGCCCGCTGCCGCATTCCGCCCGACAGCTCATGCGGGTACGAGCGAAGCCGGGACGGGTCGATCCCGACGATATCGAACAGCTCCTCAGCCCGCTTCCAGGCCCGGGCCGCTGTCATCGCCTTGTGGCTGACGATCGTGTCGGTGATCTGGTCCCCTACGGTCATGACCGGGTTGAGCGCGTTCATGGCGCTCTGGAAGACCATCGACAGCTCCTGCCAGCGGAACTGCTCCAGCTCGGCATCCGACATCCCCAGGATGTCGCGACCCTGAAAGGTAATGCTCCCACCCGCGATCACGGCCGGCGGGTTGAGAATTCGCAGGAGGGACTGGGCGATCGTGCTCTTGCCGCTGCCCGACTCCCCGGCCAGCCCGAGCACCTCACCAGGGGCGATGTCGAATGAGACCCCGTCGACCGCCCGCACCGCCGCCGTGGCAGTCATGTACTGCACCTTGAGGTCGCGGACCGACAGCAGCGGAGCGGTATCCCGGGTCGAGGAGGTCGAGCTGGCGGGTGCTGTCATGCGGGACGTTCGCTCCTCTGCTGACTCTCGCGGCCGATCCTGCCGATCGCCGCTCGAAGGTTGGGTACGTATCGAGCCGTTCTGGTCAGTCGCCGGCCGGCACCGGAGCGCCACTGGTCGGACGCTGACGCAGGACGGGGGTCGCGCGGCCCGAAGAGGTCGCCCCGGCCAGGCGCTTGAGCCCCTGCTTGATGTCGCGGCTCGCCCGGAGCCGTGGATTGGTGACCTCATCGACGGCCGAGTTGATCAGGCCGAGCGAGAAGGCCACGAGGGCGATCCCGAGACCGGACGGCACGACGGTCCACCAGGCGTTCTGGATCAGGGCGCCATCATTGCTCGCCCAGTACAGGTTCGTGCCCCAGGTCACGATTCCCGGATTGCCGAGGGCGAGGTACTCCAGCGTCGCCTGCGCGCCGAGGGCATAGATCGTGGCGCCGATGAAGTTGCCGGCCACGATCGAGGCCATGTTGGGCAGGATCTCGCGGAAGATGATCCGGAAACTGCGCTCGCCGCTGATCTCCGAGGCGGCGATGAAGTCCTTCTCCCTCAGCGAGAGCGCCTGGGCCCGCATGACCCTCGCGCCCCAGGACCAGCCGGTGATCGAGAGGACGAGGACGAAGAACGGGCCGGAGCCGATCGAGAAGATGTCCGTGAACCAGCTGGACCCGGCACTGCCGATGAAACCGGACAGGACGACCAGCAGCGGGATCCCTGGCACGATCAGGAAGACGTTGGTCAGGACCTGGAGCACGTCATCGAGCCGGCCGCGGAAGTAGGCCGAACTCAGACCGACCGTGACGCCGACCAGCGTCGTGACGAGCCCGACCATCGCGCCGATCGCAAGGGACGGACGCGCCCCCCAGAGCGTCTGCGAGAAGACGTCCTTGCCGCTGCCGTTCGTCCCGAACCAGTACTCCGTGTTCGGCGGGACGAACCGCTGGGCGACCCGTTCGGTCGGGTCGAACGGGGCGATCCACGGGGCCAGGATCGCGAGCAAGGCGAAGCTCCCCAGAATCGCGACGCCGAAGACCGCCTTGCGGTTCCGCAGGAACGGCGCGTAGGCGACGATCGATCGCCGGGGGCGTTTCCCCGGTTCCTGGCTGGCCTGTCCGGAGGCGGCCTCTAGGCCCGTCCGCTGAACCGCGGATTCGCCGGTGGTCGCCGGCATCCCGCTCCGGGCAACCATGGGCCGACCAAGATCACCCGTTCCCGTCTGCCCGCCGCCCGTCCGACTCCCGCCCGCCATGGTTCCCTGCCTTCGCTGACCCGTTGCCCATCGCTCACCCATACCGGTGACCTGATCCGATCGCGTCTAAATGGGATCAGGCGTCTCGACCGACCGAGAAGGTCTCACGGCCGATCAGCGGCTGGAGAATCTCGCCGACCCGGCCCATCCCGAAGGTGGCCCGCAGGATGTCGTCCGCCAGCACGTTGCCGAGCGTGCCTAGCACCATGCCCTGATCCAGCGAGAGCAGCGCGTCGCTGACGGTGCCGGTCCGGACGTTGACGCTGTCGAGGAACCCATAGTCGGTCACGATCGCGAAGTCCCGCGCCAGGTTCGCCAGGTTGCGCATCGCGGCGACCGGCGCATGATCGAGCGCGAGGAAGACCGCGTGTGGCGTGACCACCCCGATGGTGTACGCCCGAGGGTCGGGCGTCGCGCCGTTCGCACTGACGAAAACCCGATCGGTACTGGACGAGTAGCCGTCCAGGTTCATCCCGATCTGGTCGACGCCGTACTCCTGATAGCCGCCCTCGGGGACCGTCGAGGGGGAGAAGCCCCAGTAGCCGTAGCCAGCCTCATCGAGCCCGTGCCGGATCTGCGCTTCGACGTAGAGCGGATGGTTCAGCGCCCAGCTCCCCGGCGCCCAGTCGGCCTCCGGCACGATCATCGCCGGCATCAGGGCCTCGAACATCGACCCGCCCCAGCTCGGCACCAGCCGGAGGCCGGCGTAGCGGTAGGCCCCCTCGAAGACGGCGACGCCGTCCTGATCGACGGTCGGCCCCTCCGGGACCTGCTCCTGCTCGAACTCCGCCGGCAGCGTCCGAAAGACGTGCCAGTAGTGCTCCGGCGGCGCGGTCCCGAGTGCGATGCCGAGATAGGTGATGATCCGGGTCTCGCTGTTCAGCGAGCCGTAGTGGTGCGCCGTGAACTCACCCTCGCCGTCGGGCCAGTAACCGCCGCGCATCTGGCCGGGGAACATCGCCGGGTCGGCCCCATCGTACGGTGTGTAGAAGAAGGCGAAATCCATCCCGGACAGGACGCTCTCGGCGGAGTTCGCCACCTCCGGGTAGCGGTTGACGACGATCTGGAGACCGGCCGCCAGCCAGGCGTTGTCGACCGAGGAGAGGAACGGCCGGATCTCGTCACCGCTATCCGGCCAGCTCGTCAGCAACGTCCCGTCGTTGCTGTCGTACCAGTTGTAGTAGAAGCCCTGATACCGCTCCAGCGTGGCGACGGTCGCCACCGTGCGCCGCGCCCGATCCGTCGCCTCGGTCGGGTCGATGAAGCCGAGCGCCTCGGCGACCACGATCGACCAGAGATACGAGCCGATGTTGGTCGGCGAGGTCTGCGGAACCCGGAGCCAGGTGCCGTCACCCTGTCGCTGGATCTGGTCGGTCGGCTGCGCGATCTCGGAAACCATCGCCACGACGCTGGCCCAGGTCGCCCCGGCGTACTGGAGCAGGAGCGCCCGGTCGGCTACCGTCAACTCCCCGCCGGTATAGCGGAACGCGTCCGCCTCCGGTGTCCCCGCGCCCGGCGTGCCGCTGTCCGGTGTCGACGCCAGAGGCGTGGCTGGCTGCGGGGTCGATGGCTGTGCCGTGGCTGCGACTGAACCCAGCGTTGCGGCACCGATAGCGATGCCGGTCGTCATCTGTCGCCGTGTCATCGCCGCTGTCATCCGTTGCATCCTCTCGCGCCGGTGGAGCACCATCGCGGTATCAGCCCCAGCCAACCGACGGCTTCGTCAGGTTCGCACCCGTGGATCGAGCCGAAGGTACAGGAGATCGACCAGCAGGTTCGCCGCCAGTACCGAGATCGTGATGAACAGGAACAGCGTCTGCATCAGCGGGAAGTCCAGCAAGCGGACCGCCCGGACGAGCTGGTTGCCGAGGCCGGGGTAATTGAAGACGCTCTCGGTGATCAGGGAGCCGCTCAGGACGAAGCCGAGCGACATGCCGAACGACGTCATGTTGGGCAGCAGCGCGTTCCGGGCGGCGTACCGCAGCATCACGCGGCGCTGGGAGAGCCCTTTGGCCTCGGCGAAGGAGACGTAGTCCTCCGACAGTGTGCTGACCATCGCGTTCCGCATCCCGAGGATCCAGCCGCCGACCGAGACCAGCACGACGGTCGACGCCGGCAGGATCAGGTGCCAGAAGACACTCGAGACGAACTGCCAGGTGAAGGACGGGATCAGGCCGAGCTCGTAGGCATAGGCATCGGGCAGGATCGACCAGCGGAAACCGAAGTAGAAGACGATGAAGGTGGCCAGCCAGAAATAGGGGAAGCTGCCGATGAAGAGCGCCAGCGGTGGGATCGCCGAATCGACCACCCCGCCGCGTCGCCAGGCCGAGATCACCCCGATCAGGGAGCCGGCCAGGAAGGCGATGATCGTGGCGACGCCGCCGAGCAGCAGCGTCCAGCCGAGTCCGCTCTTGACGACATCGAGGACCGGAGAGGGAAAGAATGCCGTCGATATCCCGAAGTCGAGCGTGAAGATGGCGCCGATGTAGCTGAAGTACTGGGTGATCAGAGGGTCGTCGGACAATCCGTAGGCCTTGCGCATGGCGTCGATCGTCTGCGGGTCCAGCCGCCCCTGGGCACTGGCAAAGACCGCCGTCGCTGCGTCGCCCGGCATCAACCGCGGCAACAGGAAGTTGAGCGTGATCGACGCCCAGGCCGCCACGACGTAGAAGCCGAGCCGGCGGAGGAGATAGCTCATTCACTGATCCTGGCTGACGTGATCGCGCGGGGCGAGCGGACGGCGCCGGGAACCCGTCCCGGCGGCGTCCGCCGAGCGTCAGTTCTGGGAGGTCGACGTCCTGGCAATGGGTGTCGCGCTGGTTGGCGTCCCAGAGTCGGGGGTCGCCCCGGTTGGAGTGCCAGTGGCTGGAGTCTGAAGGGCGGGAATCGGTGTCTTGGACCTGAGACTGGTCATGACGAGCAGGCGCTCGCCCGAGAACGTCGATGGGACAGCGTACGGGTTCGCCTCCGTCGGCCAGCCGTCGAACCGGGTCGCGTTGTACTCGTACCACTGCGGGCCGGGGAAGAGCGGCAGCGCTGGTACCTGCTCCGAGAAGATACGCTGGAGCTCGTTGGCGGCCTGGGTCTGGGCGGCCGGGTCGCTGGTCGCGGCGAACTGATCCAGCATCGCGTCGGCCTCGGGCGAGGCGAACCGGTGCCAGTTTTCGGCGCTCGAGGTGCCGACCGGGTTCTTGGTCTGGCTCGACATCACGCCACGGTAGTAGTTGAACGGCGTGACGCCTCCGCTCGACCAGCCGATGCTCAGCGTGAAGTCGCCGTTCTGAACCCGTTCCTGCCAGACCACCTGGTCGAGCGGCAGGACCGTCACGGATATGCCGAGCTGGCCCAGGTTGTCGGCCATGATCTGGCAGCTCTGGTTCCAGTCGGTCCAGCCGGCGACGACGAGGAGCTCGTACTCCATCGGCGCCCCGTTGAACGTCCGGACATCGCCGTTCAAGACCAGACCGGCGGCGTCCATCGCCGCGGCGGCGGCTTCGGCGTCGAAGTTCATCCACGGGGCCGTCGTGTACTGGTCGTTCTTCCAGGCCGGGTAGCCGCCGCTCAGGCCGGTGCTGTCGGCCGGACCGACGTAGTCGTACATCGCGAACGAGACGATGTCCGCCCGGTCGATGCCCATGCTGAAGGCCTTTCGGACCTCCAGGTTGTCGAACGGCGCGACGGTGGTGTTGAGGTAGAGGTGAACGGTGTCACCGGTCGGCGGGAACCAGTAACCGAAGTTGGTCGGGTCCTGCGCGACGTAGACCGATTGGATATCGGGGATGAACTTGCCGGCCCAGTCGACCTCGCCACCGACCAGAGACCGCTGGGCGGTGTCGTTGTCGCCGAAGATCGGGAAGCGAAGCCCCTCGATCAGGATCTTCTCGGCCTGCCAGTAGTTCGGGTTCCGGCGCAGCTCGAAGTACTGCGAGGTGAAGATCGAGACCTCGGTGAATGGCCCGGTACCGACCGGGTTCTCGTTCAGGAAGGTGATCGGGTCGGCGACCGTCGACCAGATGTGCTCGGGCACGATGTTCTGGGCGATGATGTCGTAGAGACCCGGCGAGTAGACCTCGGTGAAGGCAAAGACCACCGTCGTGGCATCCGGCGCCGTGATCGAAGTGGTGTTGTCGAGGATGTTCCGGATGGCGCCGGCACCGCTCAGGGCCGCGTTGCCCTTGAGCAGGTTGAATGTGAAGGCGACGTCACTCGCGGAGAACGGCGTGCCGTCCGACCACAGCACGTTCTGACGGATCGTGAGCGTCAGCCCGAGGTTGTCGGCGCTGTACGCATGCGACTCGGCCAGCCAGGGGGTGATCTGACCGGTGATCCGGCTGGCGATCATCAGCGGCTCGTAGATGCCGTTGTCCGATGGCCAGAGGGCGGTGTTGCCGGGAACGAGGAAGTTGAAGTTCCGGATCCACGTCTGCCGCTGCTGCTCGGCGACGGTCACCATCCCGGTGGTGTCGGCCTGGGCGCTCGCCTGGATACCCGCCTGGCCGATCGTGGCGGCGAACGCGGAGGCGCCAAGCCCCATCGCCGCGCCGCGGAGGAAGACCTGGCGCCGATCGAGCTCGGCCCCCAAGAGTGACGACATGACCGCTGCTGACTCGTCCCTGAGCTGATCCTTGCTCATCGATGTAACCTCCGGCACTGGAGTAAGACGTTCGACGGTGGTTCTCACCGGTAGAGACCGCGGACATCCGGCGCGGGGTCAGCACGACGCTGGTGCACCCTGACCGTCTGGCTCGATGTGAGCGCGTTATCGTCGGCGACGACGACCCTCCGGGACTCATTCCCGACCGACCCTATACCGGTGTCATGTTGGCTCCCGGGCAGAACCGTTCCAGGCTCGCCGACGCTTGACAACGGGATCGGTATGGCATGCAGAATCTACGCGACGGCAGTATCCGTGTCAAATGGCCTCTCGATGGCCTCGTTAGGAAATCTGGCCCGGCCGCAGTACCATCGGGGCGCGGGACGAACGCGAGTCGGCGCGTGCTCCGGTCTGGAGATGGGTCATCGCCGCCCGCCGCGTCCAACCGCCGTTACGGGCGGACCCGATCAACCAGGGCGGCGAGCGCGGCCACGACGAGAACGCCTACCGTCAGGGACGACGAGGACGAAGTATGGAAGCCACGATCAACACGGACAGCGCCGGGGCGGAGCGAAGACGAGCGAGCGATGCGACGACACCGGTGCTCGAGGTCCGCCACCTGTCCAAGGTGTTCCCGGTCGGCGGGCTCTTCTCGCGCAAGGGCGTCCACGCCCTGACCGACGTCTCCTTCACGATCGACGCCGGCCAGATCGTCGCCCTCGTCGGCGAGTCCGGCAGCGGCAAGAGCACGACGGCCCGGCTGATCGCCCGGCTGGTCGCGCCGTCCGGCGGCGAGCTGCTGCTCGACGGTCGGGATGTCTTCAGGACGCGCCGGGTCAGCACGGACTACCGCCGCCGGGTCCAGATGATCTTCCAGGACCCGTTCGGCTCGCTCAACCCGGCCCACACCATCGGCCACCACATCGTGCGGCCGCTCCAGATCCACGGCACGGTCCGGGGCGGCCGCGAGATTCGCGAGCGGACCCACGCCCTGCTCGACCAGGTCGGCCTCAACCCGCCGGCCGAGATCGCGAGCAAGTTCCCCCACGAGCTCTCCGGCGGCCAGCGCCAGCGGGTCGCCTTCGCCCGCGCTCTCGCCGTCGACCCGATGGTCCTCCTCGCCGACGAGCCGATCTCGATGCTGGACGTCTCGATCCGGATGGGCATCCTCAACCTGATGGACCGGCTCAAGGAAGAACGCCGGATCGCGTCGCTCTACATCACCCACGACATCGCCTCGGCCCGCTACATCGCCGACAACATCGTCGTCATGTACGCCGGCCGAATGGTCGAGGGCGCCGAGAGCGTCGAGCTGATCGACCAGCCCGCCCACCCCTACACGAAGCTGCTGCTCTCGGCCGTGCCGAACCCGAAGGCCGGCCTCAAGGTCGCCCGGACCGAGGCCCGCGGCGAGATCCCGTCGCTGATCGACCCGAAGCCCGGCTGCCCGTTCGCCGACCGCTGCCCGAGCGTCATGCCGGTCTGCCGCGAGCAGATGCCCGGCTTCGAGCGGATCGGCCCTCAGCACTGGGTCCGCTGCCACCTCTACGGCCCTGGCCAGGACGACCACGCGCTCGCCGCAATGCGCCCGCAGCCGGAGATGACGCTGGCGGCGGACTAGCGACGGTTGCCGTCCCGCGGCCCATGCACACCGGTGCGGGATTCAGCCAGTGCTCCGAATCGAACCTTAAGGGATATGTCGTACTGAATTAGTGGTGCAGCGATCCTTCGGCAGAACACTCATTCGGAGATCGAAATTGGCGACCACTCCGCGAAGCTGGCCAGGTCCAGGGGTTGTACCATTCGAATTGCTGGCAGGAACGTCCTGATCCGGTCGGTTCGGCCGGAGTCGATGGTACGAATCAGCAACACCGGCTTGACGTCTCCACCGCTTACCTGCAATCTACCCATATCGTGCGAGTGACAGCTCTCCGGTCCCATCGTCGTATCGATGTCGAGACGGCGCCGGGAACGCGAACCAGAGGCTGCCAGGCCACGACGGACGGCACTTGACGCCGTTCCACTTCCGGCGGAGAAGCCGGTGGAACCCAGGAGATCTCGGATGGACAAGATCACGTCCCGCGGCCTGACGCTACTCAAGGACACGAAGCTCAGCCGGCGCCAGGCCCTGGCCGGAGCCGCTGGTCTCGGCGTCGCCGCCGCTGGCGCCGCCACCCTCTCACCGCGACGGGCACCGTACGTCAAGGGGCAGGCGAAGACGCAGCTCCAGTTCTGGAGCGGGGCGACCGAGCCAGATCTGACGACATTTAAGAAGATCGTCGAGCAGTACAACGCTCAGAGCACGTCATTCGAGGTCATCTTCACCCAGATCCCGGCCGCCGAAGTCACTGACAACTCCCGCCTCATCACCGCGGTTCGTGGCGGGACGTCGCCGGACATCTATCACATGGACCGATTCACGGTAGCCTCAAACGCCGCCAATGGCCTCGTCCAGCCGATCACCGAGTACGTCGATGAGGCGACTCGCGCAGCCTATCTGCCGTTCGCGATCGAGGAAGTCACCTACGACGACCAGATCTGGGGCATGCCGTTCGACACCGACGCGCGGGCTCTCTACTACAACATCGGCGTGCTGAAGGAGGCCGGGATCGATCCGACCGAATTCGACCAGGCCAATGGCCCGGTCACCTGGGACCGACTGCTCGAGGTCTCAGGTGCGGCCAGCGTCCGTGATGCCAACGGAACCTACTCCCGGATCGGCTTCGTCCCCTACGCCAACCAGGCCTGGCACTACACCTACGGCTTCTCGTGGGGCGCCACCTTCTATGATGCTGCAAGCTGCACGGTGACGCCGGACAACGCCCAGATGGTCCAGGCGATGCAGTGGGTCTACGACGCCTGCGCAAGTATGGACGCCAACGCGATCTCAGCCTGGGAGACCCCGCGGCGCGTGTCTGGCTTCCCGGCTCAGCAGGGTTCCCTCGTCACCCAGGGCGTCGCCTTCGAGGTGACCGGCGACTGGATGATCAACCAGTACGCCCAGTACGCCCCAACCGCCGAGTACGGCATCACCTATCTCCCAGTCCCAACGGCTGGCATGACGTCCGCGACCTGGTCCGGCGGCTGGTCGATGGTCGTGCCGGAGGGCTCGTCCAAGGTCGAGGGCGCCGTCGACTTCATCAAGTACATGTGCGGCGAGCCCGGCCAGCGCGTCTACACGACCGACACCAGGCACCTGCCGACCATCACCTCGCTGACGACCGACGCGTCGCTCTTCAACGAGCGGAGCACCTTCTTCGCCCAGCAGCTCCTGCCGACCTCCAACAACCGGCCGCCGCTCCCGGTCGGCTCCAAGTACTGGGACGAGATGACGGTCGCCTACCAGGCGATCTACCTCAACCAGAGCCAGCCGGCCGACGCCCTCGCGAAGGCGAAGGAGAACACCCAGGCGGACCTGCAGCAGTTCTGTTAGGAAACCCCGTCCGGACGTTGGGGCGGTGGCGCACTGCGATGCCACCGCCTCGGCGTTCCTTCGTCGGGTGATGTCGGTGAACAGGTCATAGGAGCTTGCCCGTGGCGACAGAATCGGTTGCGATGGTCCCCAGACAGTCGACCGGTGCATCACGCCGTCACCGTATGTCGCGGCAGGAACGGCGCAACCTCCTGACCGGTCTGCTCTTCATTTCGCCGTGGATCGTCGGCTTTCTGGCCTTCCTGGTCTATCCGTTCTACGAGACCATCCGGCTCAGCTTTACCAAGTACAACGGCATCCGGGACCCCCAATGGATCGGGCTGGACAACTACCGAACGATGGCCTCGGACGACCTGTTCTGGAAAGTCCTCGGCAACACGCTGTACTACACGGGACTGGCCGTCCCGGTCGGCGTGGTCGCCGCCCTGCTCATGGCGCTCTGCATGAACCAGGACGTCCGGGAGCAGCCGATCTACCGGGCTATCCTCTACCTCCCATCGATCATTCCCTTGTTTGCCCTCTCATTTGTTTTCCTCAATCTCATGGATTCGACCCACGGGCTCGTCAACCGATTGATGGTCGACATCGGTCTGCCCAACATTAACTGGTTCGGTGACCCGGACTACGGCAAGATCGCTTTCGTGATCCTGGCCCAGTTTGGCGCCGGGCAGGCGGCGCTGATCTTCCTCGCCGGCCTGAAGGGCATCCCTCAGCACCTCTACGAAGCGGCTTCGATCGACGGCGCCGGCAATCTGCGCAAGTTCTGGAACATTACGTTGCCGATGATGACGCCGATCATCCTCTACGACCTGATCCTTGGCCTCAGCCTCGGCATCCAGATCTTTACCCAGGTCGTCATCCTGACAAGTCCCCCAGGTTCGCCGGTCAACTCCAATCTGATGTACGTCAACTACATCTACAGCCTCGTGTTCCGCGACTTCCGGTCCGGATACGCCTCGGCCCTTGCCCTCGTGCTGTTCCTCATCACGGTCGTTCTGGCGCTCGTCATCTTCCGATGGTCGAGGTCCTGGGTCAATTACGAGACCGTTTAGCCCAGCGGCACAGGTTGCCGGTTCGCACGCGCCTCAACCGACCGTCGATGCACCATCCGCTTGAGGGAACGTCATGGCAAAGTCAATGCCGCTTGGCACGATCGAAGATTCTTCGCAGGTCCAGTCTGCCAGAGGGTTCAACTGGCGACGGCTCCTGCGAAAGCACATCGTTCCGCGGTTGTTTCTCATCCCGTTCGTGGCGTTCTTCCTCCTGCCCTTCTACTGGATGCTGGCCGTCGCGTTCAAGCCGATCCCGGAGCTGAGCATCATTCCACCCACGTTCTTTCCCCACATCTGGCGGTGGGACAATTTCGCCGACGCAACACGGGTCTTCCCCTTCTGGCACTACTTCCGGAACACCCTGGTGATCACCGGCCTGACGGTGCTCGGCGCGGCGATTTCCAACCCGATCATCGCCTACGGCTTCTCCCGGATCGAGTGGCCCGGCCGTGACAAGATCTTCGCGCTCGTGCTCGCAACGGTCTTCGTGCCCTACCCGGTCCTGATCGTCTCGCTCTATGACATCTATTCCCGGCTCCACTGGGTGAACACCATCCTGCCGCTCGTCGTGCCGCTGTTCTTCGGCAACGCGTTCTGGATCTTCCTCATGCGCCAGTTCTTCATGCGGATCCCGCGGGAGCTCGGCGAAGCGGCCCGCCTCGATGGCGCCAGCGAGATCCGTATCCTGTTCCAGATCATCCTGCCGCAGAGCTACGCCGCCATCAGCGTCGTCTGCCTGTTCGCCGCCCTCCACGCCTGGAATGACTTCCTCGGCCCGTATCTCTACCTGCAGAAGGAGGACTCATACACCCTGGCGATCGGACTGACGTTCTTCCGGTCCGCCTCCAATTACGATGTTCAGTACAACCTGCTCATGGCGGCCTCCGTCATCGTCGTCCTGCCGGTCGTCATCCTGTTCCTCGCATTCCAGCGCTTCTTCATCGAAGGCGTGCAGGTCGGCAGCTTCAAGTAACCCTTTGGCCCGTCCAGCGATGCCCCACAGCTCAGAAGCGTGGGGCATCGCCGTGCCTGTCGCCATTCCCTCGCATTGAACGTGCGACAGTGAACAAGGACTGGTTCGCCGTCGCCCCGGGTACAGGAGCACTCAATGATCACGCCCGTCAACCAGCGTCGCATCCAGCGCAACCGCCGCCGCGTCGAGGAGCTACGGGTCTGGCGAAACGCCCGCGAGGCTCAACTCTCCGACATTCAGTTCATCGGCCCCTCCGGTGATGCGGTCGGCGTCTCGCTCGGCGATGGCTGGCCAGAGGTCGCGACGCCGGTTCAGTTCACCGTGAACGGGTCGGTGCCCGCCGACTTCGCCGGTCAGCCCGTGGAACTCGAGCTCTGGCTTGGCGGCGAGGGGTTCGCCGAGATCTCGTCCGGCGACGGGGCCATCATCAAGGGAGCGATCGACCCGTACCACTTCCAGTACCCCCTGTTCGACTCGGCCACCGGCGGCGAGACCATCTCGATTCAGGCGACCGTCGTGCCGAAGGGCATGTTCGGGTCCCGGATCGACCATCCCAGCCTGAGCCGCGCCCATCTCGTCGTTCCGGCCACGTCCGTCCGGGCGATCGAACGCGATCTGAGCGTCGCGCTGCTGGCGGCCGGCGAGCTCGACGCCGAGGGACACGAGATCGTCCCCCGGCTGCTGGACGCGGTCGAGGCGAGTCTGACCGTCCTCAGCACCCGCTGGCCGACCGACACCGAGACGACCATCAGCCGCTTCGTCACCGCCCAGCGCGAGCCGCTCGGCGACGGTGTCTTCGCGGCCGGCGGCGGCTACGCCGAGCACGCCCGCCTGTTCACGACCTACCTCAACGAGCGCTGGTCGGCCGAGTCGGCGACGCAACCGCTGGCGCCGCTCCCAGACGACGTCCTGCCGGTGATCGACGAAGCCCGCACCGTGCTGGCTCAGCACCTCGACGCCCTTCGCATCGCTTACCCGTCCGTCGGCTCGATCGCCCTGACCGGTCACGCCCATATCGACCTCGGCTGGCTCTGGCCCGTCGTCGAGACCCGCCGCAAGATCGTCCGGACCGGCTGGTCGGTGATCAACCTGATGGACCGCTACCCGGACTTCACCCACAACCAGTCGTCGGGGCAGGTCTACGCCTGGCTGGAGCAGGACGACCCGCAGTTGTTGGAGCAGATCAAGACCCGCGCCGCCGAGGGACGCTGGGACCCGGTCGGCGGGATGTGGGTCGAGCCGGACAACCAGCTCACCGGCGGCGAGGCGATGGTTCGCCAGGCGCTCTACGGCCAGCGGGAGTTCGAGCGCCATTTCGGCCGGCGCAGCAGCGTCGCCTGGCTGCCCGACTCGTTCGGCTTCTCGGGCGGGCTCCCGCAGATCCTCAGCGGCGCCGGCCTGGTCAACTTCTTCACACACAAGATGACCTGGAACGAGGCCAACGAGTTCCCCTACGACCTGTTCGAGTGGGAGGGAGTCGACGGGACCCGCGTCCGCGCCCACCAGTTCCGCAACGAGGATCCGGCGTCGGGCTACAACGCCGAGATCCACCCGCGCGACCTCCGTGGGACCTGGCGGAAGTTCGCCGGCAAGCGCCAGCACGATGAGACGCTCCTCGCCTTCGGCATGGGGGACGGCGGCGGCGGCCCGAGCCGCCAGATGCTCGAATACTACGACCGGCTCCGGTCCTACCCGGTCCTGCCCGCCCTGCGCATGGCGACCGTCGAAGACTTCTTCGCCCGGCTACCCAAGGACGGCCTCCCGGTTTGGACCGGCGAGCTGTACCTTGAGCTACACCGAGGCACGCTGACGTCGCAGGGACGGACCAAGAAGCTCAACCGTGAGTCCGAGCAGCGCCTCGCCGAGGCCGAGACGTTATCCTGCCTGGCCCAGCTCTTCGGCGGCGCCTACCCGCAGGACGAGTTGACGGCCGCCTGGAAGGTCCTCCTCCTCAACCAGTTCCACGACATCCTGCCCGGCTCGTCGATCAAGGAGGTCTACGAGGTTACGGAGCCCGAGCTCCGGGGAGTGGTCGAGACGGCGACCAGACTGTCGATGCAGGCGCTCACGGCGCTGGCCCGCGGCTTCGACGGGGACCCGGCCATCCGGGTCGTCAACACCGGCCTCACCGCCCGCTCCCTGACAATCCTCCTTCAGGGAGTGGGGGGCGTCACCGACACCGATGGTGAACCCGTAGCCGGGCAACAGACCGCCGACGGACTGCTGGTCCATTCCTCCGACGTCAACGTCCCGGGACTCGGCTGGACGACGCTCATTGCCTCGGATGGCAAGGACAACGACATCTCGATGGCTGGCGGCCGGGCTCGTATTGAGGAAACACCGAACGGGATGCTCATCGAGAACGGCCAGGTCCGCTACGTGATCGGCGCCGACGGGACCATCCACGAGGGCACCGACCTGGAGACCAACCGATCGCTGTTCACCGAGCGGGCCAATCAGATCTGGGCTTATGTCGACAAGCCACGCGGCTGGGACGCATGGGACGTCGCCGAGACGATCGAGCAGCAGGGCGAGGAGGTCGTGGCCTCCGAGCCCCTTGAGATCGTCGAGCGGGGCCCGCTCAGGGTCTCCGTTCGCGCGACCCGGCGCTGGCGCAGCTCGGTCATCACCCAGACCTACCGGCTGCTGGCCGACTCGAAGCTGATCGAGATCGACACCGAGATCGACTGGCACGAGCGCCAGACGCTCCTTCGCGCCTGGCAGCCGCTCAACATTCACACGCACGAGGCCGCCTTCGAGACGCTTTACGGCGTCGTCCGTCGCCCGACGGCCCGCAACACGAGCTGGGAACTGGCCCAGTTCGAGGTCGCGGGCCACCGCTTCGCCGACCTCTCGGAGGCCGACTACGGTATCGCGATGCTCAACGACGGCCGCTACGGCCACTCCGTCGACCGCAACGTTCTGACGCTGACGCTCCTGCGCAGCCCGATCGACCCTGACATGCGGGCCGACGAGGGCCACCACGCCTTCCGCTACGGCCTGCTCCCGCACATGGGCACCTATTCCACCGGTGGAGTCGTCGATGCCGCCGTTGCGTTCAACAGCCCGCTGATGGCAGGTTCGGGATCCAGCCGACCGGGCGATGTCCCGACCGACTGGACCCTCGCCACCTCTCGCGGCCTCCCGCTCGTCGCCGGCGTCCTCAAGCGGGCCGAGGATGGCGATGGCCTGATCCTTCGCCTGCACGAGCCCAACGGTTCCCGCGGCGCGGTCCATCTGCACTTCACCGTGCCGCTGGCCGCGGTCGAGCGCACGAACCTGCTCGAAGATCGTGATCAGGAAGGGACGGCGGTCGATCTCGACGAGGACGGCGAGGTCAGCTTCATCGTCCGACCATACGAGATCGTTTCGCTCCGGCTCCGGACGGCGTAGCCGAGTTCAGGGGGCGCAAGCGGCACCTCGCTCGTAGGGGCGCTGCTTCCCAGCCCGGCCTCGACTGCGACCCGTCCGGAGGGGAGTCCGCTTGCGGCTCCCGGCCGCCGCAGCGGCCATCGCCCAGCAGGACGATAACGGTGTTCGCCATCGCGACGCCGCGATCGCGAAGCGTGTCGCCTTCGGCGCGGACAAGGCAAGCCATGTCCCTACAACCGAGAGCGCCATAACCGCCGTTGATACGGCGAACTAACTTTCGGTGACGAACCTTGGGGGTCGGACACTGTCATGTCCGATGCCCATCTCCTGCTTCATCTAAAAATGGCGCCGATCAGACGGCGGGAAGGGATTCGATCACCGTGTCCTCGCCAATCGGCGAGATCTGCTGAGCTGCGGGGCGGGCCATGATCGCGTCGAGGTCCTCGACCTGGCGCTTGAACCAGAGCGAGACGTCGTCGTCCTCGACGATTCGCCGGAGCCGCTCGGCCCGCTGGCGGCGCTCGGACAGCGGCATCGTGATCGCCTCATAGATCGCGGTCGCCGTGCCCTCGACATCGGCCGGAGCGACCATCAGCGCCTCGCTCTCCAGCTGGCTGGCCGCACCGGCCCCCTCGCTCAGGATCAGGACGCCGTTCCGCTCATTGAGGAGGGCGCCCTCCTTGGCGACCAGGTTCATCCCGTCGATGATCGAGTTGACCAGCAGGATGTCGTACCACTTCATCGCCGCGAGCGCACGCGGGTAGTTCTCCCCCATCAGGATCTGAATCGGTTGCCAGCCAGTCTCGACATTGGCGTACTTGGCGTTGATCCGGCCGGTGATGGCGCTGACGTCGTCGAGGTAGTTCTGGTATTCCGGCACTTCGAGCCGGCTGGGGACGGTGATCGCGACGAAGTTCACCCGGCCCTGGTACTCCGGGTGCAGCTCGAGGAACCGGTCGAAGGCGTGGAAGCCCCGGACGATGTTCTTGCTCGGCTCGGCCCGGTCGACCCGCAGGATCGTGAACTCGTTCCAGTAGTTCGGCAGGTACCGGTCATGGCTCCGGGCTTCCTTGCCGTAGGCCTGCCGCCGGACCGATGCCGTGTCGATCGAGATCGGGTAGGCGCGGACCCTGACCTCCCGCCCGTCGACCGTCACCGTCTCGCGCTGGTAGTCCACGACAACACCCGGCATGTACGCCTCGCAGGTATACATGAAGCTGCGGGCGTTCGATGGCGTCTGGAACCCGACGATGTCGTTGCCGAGCATCCCGCCGATGATCGACCGCCGCATCGCCAGCGGCAGCAGTCGCCAGTAGTCCGGGTCCGGCCAGGGGATGTGGATGAAGTGCTGCAGGATCGCGTCGGGCCGGCGCTCCCGGATCAGCTGTCCGACGAGGTAGAGGTGATAGTCCTGAAGCATGATCACCGGCGGCTGGTCGAGGGCGTCAGCGGCGGTCAGAATCTCGCTGGCGAACAGCTCGTTGACCTTGACGTAGCCCTCGTTCCAGGCCTGCCAGGTCTCGAAGGTGATGTCCGGCGTCCGCGGCGTGTCCCACAGATAGTGCTGGAGGAACCAGAGCAGCGGGTTGCTGATCTCGTTGTAGTACCAGTGGTAGGCCTGTGGAGTGGGCTCGACGAAGCGGATTCGGAACTCGGATTCCTCGCCGGCTGGCAGGATGAACGTCTCGCCCTGCTGCTCGGCGAGCCTGGCCCGGTCGCGGTCGTCCCGGCTCATCGCCGCCGCGATCCAGATCGGCTGAATGTCGCGGGCGATACCGGAGACCGCGGTGACCAGACCGCCACTGCCCTTGCGCGAGGTGAACGTCCCATCGGTCTGGCGATGGAAGGTGATCGGTCCCCGGTTGGATGCGATGATGAGCGGCCGGCCTCCGAAGAGTTCGCTGGAGGCACCAGGTTGGATGACGCCGGAGTCGGGCCTGGGCGAAGACGTTTGCTGATTTCCCATCGATGGTCTCCCTCGGATCCGTCAGCCCACACCTCTGTGGACTCCAGAGCGCCTGATCTATGGTCAGCCACCGCCGACATCTTAACCGGGAGAGTATCGCAAGCAGGGGACCCGCCGGGAAGCGCTCCGGGTATCCCTCCGTCATTACGGAACGGCCAGTGTCGGCTCTGGCTCGCCGGTTTGAAGCGCGGTTGTGCCAGTGTTGTACCATCTTTGGAGCGTTCTACCGCTGCGTGGTCCGGGGCGATCCCGTGCGTTGTCCTCCGCTAACGGTCCACGCCCAGAGGCAATCGTCTGATGGTCGACCGGCAGGATCAATCAACCGAATATTCGTCCGGAGAACGGCGCTGCCCGTGGTGCGGCAGCACGAGCATCCGGCTGGTGACCCGCGGCTACACCGGTCCCACGGACGAGACCGATCAGTACTTCGTGTGCAACCACTGTGGCCGCACGACGTATGAGCTGGTCGCCAAGAACGCCCGGGAGATGAAGCTCGGTCGCTGGCGGGCCGGCGGCGTCTACCGTGAGCCGACGACCCAGAGCCGCTATCACATCAGCCGTGTCCTCAAAGTCGGCGTCAACGAGTTCCTGATCTACCTGCGTCCGCTCGCCGAAGAGGTCGCGCACGAATCTCCTGTCGGCTCCTGATCGACGCCGATCGGTCGCTCAATCGTCGGTCTTCGTCCTCGATGCCTTCGGTGCGAGCAGTCTTCCGGTTCCGCTGTCATATCGCCATGAACCGGTGACGGGAATCTCGTATCCGCCCACCCAGCGATCACGGGGCCGCAGCGTGAGCCAGTCGGCTCGTGCCGCCAGCACGTCCTCGCTGGCCGGCGTGAGGCGCAGCCGCTGCTCACGGAACGCAGCGAGGTCCGGCTCGTCGAGGCTGAGCAGATCGACCACCGGCGACACCCAGGCCCGACCATCACTCCGACGAAGGAGCGGGGTGGTCGCAGTCGCGAACCATTCAAGTCGCTCCCAGACCTGCGTATCGCCCAGGAACGGACGTGGTTCGGCGGCCTGAACGCCCCCAAAGATGTCGACCGGCATCACGTCGCCCGGTCGGATAGCCTCGAGGACTAGGCGTTCCGAGCGGGACAGCCCGGTCGACCGATCGGGGAACTCCGCCAGAAGACGGGCGATACCGTCCGTCAGGAACGGGATGCTGGCTGGAGCATCCTGATCGGCGAGCGTCTGGAGACGGGTTGGGTCGCCACCGATGAACGCACTCCAGACGGCCCGAGCCTCCGCCCACGCCTCCTCCGGGACCGGTTGTCGCGTCGCCATCAGACGCAGGACGGCGTCGGTCGAGAGCCGGCCGAACCCGTGCGTTCCCGGCTCGTCCGGCCGGCGATCGACCAGGATCCAGGAGAACCGGGTCGCCTCCGGCCTCCGGGCGGCGAGGCGATCGAGCGCCTGGACGAGTTGCAGGACGTCATACAGATCGCTCTCGAACCAGTAGACGACCTCGTCCTGCCGCTTCGTGCTCGCGATGGCACTGTCACGCCGGCCGAAGCTCTGCCGGACGGTGATGTACGGCTCCCAGCCCCGGCTCGCGATGAACTGACTCCGCTCGTGCGCGAGGTTCACCGGTGACAACCCGGACCGGACCGGCCCTTCGTAGAGCACGTCTCGCCAGGCAACGACGTCGTCCGGGTCACGGACCGCCTTGAGAACCGGATCGAGCGGTTTCAGCACCCCGCTCTCCCGGATCGACCGCGCGGTCTCGTCGCCGTTCACGACATGGAGCATGAGCGAAACCATCCCCTGGTGAGCATCCGATACTGACGGGAAGAAGACGTATGCGAAAACGTCATCGCGACAGTATAGGGTCCGGCCATCGCCCCTTCGACGTGTCGTGATGGCGAGTCGCCGACGTCGTCCGATCAAGCGTGGCCGGTGGTCCAGCCGGGTGACGACCTTGCCCTGTTGGGCCAGACCATCGCACCAGCCCGTGTCAAGGGCTATACTGTGGTGGTTGTGAATTGCGGCGCCTTCAGCAAGAGTCCCGGTCCGTCGACGTGCCGGTGATGAGCGGTGGCCTCTCTCCCTCGCGGGACGGGGTGACGGCACCGAGGTTGGCGCACCCATTCCGGAACCGGAACGTGAACTGCCTGGAGATGCTTGCCTGTGACTTTGCCCGTAGCGTTCATCCCCAACCCGCCGCTCCCGCCGTATCTCTCAGCCTATTCGTCCACCGCTCCCACCGCTCCCACCGCTCCTACCGCACCCTCCGCTCCGGTGGCTGGGGCCTCGTCGACCACAGTGGTCGATGGGGCCCCGGCGCCGACTGAGCAGCAGGTTGATCAGAACCACAGGCAGCTCGGGGCCGAGGTCGCCCGGCGCCGGACCTTCGCGATCATCTCCCACCCCGACGCCGGCAAGACGACCCTGACCGAGAAGCTGCTGCTCTATGGCGGCGCGGTCCAGATGGCTGGCTCCGTCAGCGCCCGGCAGCACCAGCGCCAGACGCAATCGGACTGGATGGACATCGAGAAGGAGCGCGGGATCTCGATCAGCTCGACGATGCTGGCCTTCCCCTACGCCGGTCGGCAGCTCAATCTGCTCGATACCCCCGGTCACCAGGACTTCTCCGAGGACACGTACCGCACGCTGACCGCCGTCGATTCGGCCGTCATGGTGCTGGACGCGGCACGCGGCATCCAGGCCCAGACGCGCAAGCTGTTCGAGGTCTGCCGCTCCCGCCACACGCCGATCTTCACCTTCATCAACAAGATGGACCGGCCCGGCCGACACCCTCTGGATCTCCTCGACGAGATCGAGCGCGTCCTGGAACTCAAGACCTATCCGTTGAACTGGCCGATCGGCGACGGGCCGGACTTCAAGGGGGTCTACGATCGGCAGACCCGTGAGATTCACCTCTACGAGCGCACCCAGCGCGGCGCCCGCCGCGCCCCGGTCCGCCTCTCCTCGCTGGACGACCCGGCCCTGGACGACCTGATCGGAAGCCAGCGGGCGATCGCGCTGCGGGACGACCTCGAGCTCCTCGATGCGGTCGGTTGCACCTTCGATCAGGAGGCCGTCCTGCGGGGTGACCTGACCCCGGTCTCGTTCGGCAGCGCCCTGACGAACTTCGGCGTCCAGCTCTTCCTCGACAACTTCGTCGACCTCGCTCCGTCCCCGACCGCCGTGGAGACGTCGTCGACCGTCGTGCAACCGGAGGACCTGGGGTTCAGCGGCTTCATCTTCAAGATCCAGGCGAACATGGACCCGCGGCACCGGGACCGGATCGCCTTCCTCCGTGTCGTCTCCGGGAAGTTCTCCCGCGACATGGAGGTCTGGAACCCGCGTCTCCAGAAGAAGATCCGGATGTCGCGACCGATGCGGCTGTTCGGCAACGATCGCGAAGTCATCGAGGAGGCCTATCCCGGCGACGTGGTCGGCCTGATCAACCCCGGCCAGTTCAAGATCGGCGACACCATCAGCGAGGACCCGGTCGGCTCATTCCCACCGCTGCCTCGGTTCCAGCCCGAGCACTTCGCCTCGCTCCGTCACACGGCGGCCGACCGCTACAAGCAGTTCCTCAAGGGGCTGTCGCAGATCGAGGAGGAGGGCGGCATCCAGTTGCTCTACCCGTTGAGCGGCGGCAAGCGTGAGCCGATCCTCGCTGCCGTCGGGCAGCTCCAGTACGATGTCGTCCGGTACCGGCTCGAAGCGGAATACAACGTCGCCACGGTGATCGAGCCGCTCACGTTCCAGATCGCCCGCTGGGTGTCCGGCGACGCCGCTGAGATCGCCCTGCTCGGCGATGGTCGTGGCCGGCTCCGGGCCGAGGACCGCGACGGCCGCGCCGTCCTCCTGTTCTCGTCCGAGTGGGATCTTCGTTACGCCGAGGAGAACTCGACGAACGTGACCTTCTCGGCCACTCCCGGCGAAACCGTTGAGTTGAACTGATCGAGAGGTCCAGGTGACGAACGAGTCAGCGCCGGAGACTCCACGTCCCGAGATCACCGCCCAGCACCTTGGTGCCGTGATCCCGACCGCTCTGCTGGTCGCGCTGCTCGGCCGGCAGCCAGCGCGACCCACCGACCCGGTGACGGTCGATGCCCGCGGTCTCCACGTCGTCGTGCCGCCGGAGGCGGTCGCCGATCTGCTGAGCGGGCTGGCTCCGGACCGCGAGATCAGCGTCTCGTTCGGCGAAGGTTCCATCACCATCGCCGCCCCTGGCCTCCCCGTCATCCGGATCGCCATTCCCGAGGACGGCCTGCGAATCTACGCGGGCGACGACGGGTTGCGCATCGGTGGCGGCTGACGAGAATCCGGGGTGGGTCGCGTCACCGGATGACATCCGCGTGCGAGATGTGTCGGTCGCGCTTGACCCGGCGAACCTCAGGACGATCGTCGTCCGTCACGCCACGGTGATCATCCCGGCGATGGCCTACCAGCGCCTCGTGACCACGGGCGCCAGCCGGGCCGGAGTGAGCGCCACGGGATCGCTCGGGCTCGGAACGATCAGCGTCGCTGTCAGCGTCTCGTTGCTCCGTCTCACCGTCACCTTCGAGCCGATCGTCAGCGGCGGACTGCTGATTCTTCAGCCCCGGAGCGGCGTCCCTGGCTGGCTGATCGGTCGGGCTGCCCCAATCGTCGGCCGGATGGCCGGCCTCTCGATGTCCAGCGACGGCCGGGTCACCGTCGACCCCGCCGCCTTCGTTCCCAGCGGTGTGCGGCTGAGCACCGGCTTCACGTCATTCGCGGTCACGCCCGACGGGATCGCGCTCACCGTCGCCTGAGATCGGATCGCCAGTTCGACGCACTCCCTTGATGCCGACCGATCTCCCAACGTGCTGTCGTGTGGACCGGCGCGCCTCGCTGCCGCTCACAGCCGAACCGCGCGTCAAGCGCCGCTCCCAAGCGCCCCCTAATACCGCAGCGCATGATCCCGGTATTCGACATCGGCCGAGTGCGCCCGGTAGTACGACACCTCCGCCCGCCGGACTGCCAGGTACGCGGTCAGGAGCCGATCGCCGAGTGCCGCGCGTAGCACCGCATCCAGCTCCAGCGCGTCGAGTGCATCGCCGAGCGTCGCGGGGAGTGGCGCCATCCCGTGCCGGAGCCGGTCGGCGCTCGGCATGTGCGCGGGGTCGATGTCGATCGCCGGAGGCGCATCGAGGGCGCTGTCCAGACCGTCGAGCCCCGCCGCGATGATCCCGCTCAACGCGAGATAGGGATTGCAGGTGTTGTCGACCGGCCGAATCTCGATGTTGGTCGTTCCCTGCTCCCGACCCCAATACGTCGACGGAACCCGGATCGCCGTCTCACGGTTATCGAAACCCCACCCCGCTATCGCGCCAGACCACGCCCCGGCCCGCAGACGCCGATAGGAGTTGACCGACGGAGAGATCAGCGCGAGCAACCCCGGCAGGTGCGCGAGGATACCGGCGATGAAGCGCCGGCCATCGTCGCTGAACGACCGCTCCGCTTCGGGGTCGTAGAGCCGGTTGTCGCCGGTCCGCGTGTCCCACAGCGACAGGTGGATGTGGGCGCCGGACGCCGGCTGGTCGACGAACGGGGCCGGGGCGAACGTCGCCGCGGCTCCGTGCGTATCCGCGACGGCGCGGATCGTCTCTTTGACCAGCAGGTAGGTGTCGGCCGCTCGAAGCGCCGGTCCGTGGCGGACGGAGAGCTCGTATTGCCCCGGCCCGGTCTCCGGCTGCATCAGCTCGACCGGGATGTTCTGGTCGTCAAGCGCGACCAGCAGGTCGTCGGAGAACTGCGCGACGCTCTGCATCGCCTGAACGCTGTAGCCAGGCGCCTTCTCGAACGGCACGATGGACGGCGCCCCGTCGTCCAGCCGACGCTCGCCCAGGTAATACTCGGTCTCGAAGACTGCCTCGACACTGAGGTAGCGCTCACCGGCCTCCTCCAGGACGCGGCGCAGCGTCGACCGCGGACAGCACTCCCACGGCTTTCGGTCCAGGGTCAGCATGTCGCTGAACAGCATCGCCGTCCGCGGAGCATAGGGCAGGATCGTGAAACTGGACGGGTCGGGAACCAGCCTGACCTCACCGACCGGTGGCAATCCGGCCTCGGCCTGAAGCCGGTCGAGCCCATCGAGCGCGAGATGCGCCTTGGACAGCCCGACGCCCTCGATCAACCGGTCCGCCAGACCGGCGGCGTGGGTGGCCTTGCCGCGGAGCAGACCGGCGAGATCGCAATAGACCAGCCGGGCCAGCCGGAGATCGGCCGACTCGGTCGCATCGAGGATGATGTCGTTGAGTGAGGGGCGATCCCGGTCGTCGTGCTGATCGATCATCGTCTCGGTCCCCAGACACTACAATGGCTTCGCTCGTCGGTGGCCCAGTATCCGCCATTCGCGGCGCACTGGCGAGACGAGCGGGTGCGTTCTCCCGACTCTCAACGGCTCCGGGCTCGTCCTCCAGCACTCCCCATCGAGCATCTAAGGAGCGGGATCATCCCAATGGGCCGACTCACCCAGGAGACAACGCGATGAATCGGGGACGACAGGTAGCGGCAATCGGTCTGCTCAGCGTCGTGATCGCCGGTGGACTCGGACTCGCGCGGCCGATCGCGGGAGTGTCCCAGTCGTCGTCGACACCGGCGGCCGGCAGCTGCACCGTCGCACAGTTGACGAGCCCGGTCTGGGATGGCACCGAGATCGCCGAACCGACCGCGCCGGTCTCGGTCGAGCGTCCGTTCACGCCGCCGACTGGCGGACCTGTCGACGACGCCACGCTCACGGCAGTGACGCAGACCGCGGCGGAATCGATCGCATGCCAGAACGACGGCGACGTGGCCCGGACGCTGGCGCTCTTCACGCCCGACGCCGTCCGGTCCTTCTTCTCCGGCCCGCGCGGCTACGACGCCGACAGCGTCGACGCCACGATCGCCGCCGGGCCAACGCCGGTCAGTGACAATCGCCGTGTCGAACTGATCGCGCTCGACACGGCCGTCCTGCTGGTGGATGGCCGCGTTGGCGCGACAGTCACGACAGCGGTCGGCGACGTGCAATACGTCGATTTCATCTACTTCGCCGAGGGAATCACTCCCGATGGCGTGAGCCGCTGGCTGATCGGCGGCTCGATTGCAATCGATCGCCAGACGCAGATCGAGGGCGGCGCGACCGAGATCCCTTGACGGGAGCCGTCGCGTTCGTCTAGATGACGGCCATCGAGGACTCAGAATCCGAGGCCGCTGTCGGATCGGATCCGTCCGCGGATGCCGCGGTGCGGCCCTGGTAGGCGCCGCGCATCAGGCGCCGGATCTCCGTGACCGAGTCGGCATCGTGGAACCGGCCCGGCAGCCAGATCTCCAGCGGTCGAACGCCGTTGATGCTCTTGCAGCGAACTCGACCACGCCGGACGGTCAGACCGCTGAACTCCGTCCAGCGGCGGAAGGTCAGGGCGCCGACCGAGACGCCCTCGGTGGTGATCGTGTAACGGGCAGGCACGATCACGCTCATCGCGAGCACGGTCAGCGGGATCAGCGGCACCCAGAACGGGACCGAGTCGATCAGCTCGTTGAGAAGGAACGCTCCGGACAGCACGGCGAGCGGCGGAGCCTGGTTGTAGAGTCGCGCCGCGAATGGCATCGCCAGCGTGCGCAACGGGATCCCCTGCGCCCGGGGACGCCACGGGGACCAGACCCGGAAGATTGCGACGATCACCGCGACGAAGACGATGGGCAGAACGATCACGGTGAGGCTCCTTTCAGGTCCAAGGTGAAACGTGGTCGATGCTCGGATGGTTCCCGGATACGTTAGCTCAAGGGAACTTCCGTATCGTGCGGGCCAGTCATCGAGGTCGTCCACAGCCGGAGTTGGGCTCGCTCGAAGGCGACCTCTCTGTTGGGTTCAAGCTTAACGGCCTGACGTGACAAAGGTGTTACGCCGCGATTGATACGCTGCTCGAGCGCCGCAGTTCCATGTCCCGACTTCAGCCGGTCGGCGCCGGTTCTTCCGAAGGGACGTCGCTCGACGGTCAGGCGTATGGTCGGACGTGTTCGCCACCGAACCGCCCGACCCCGCGAGGACGACAACGCGCCGGTACCCGCATCATCATGCGCGGGCACCGGCGCGTTGTCGTGGGTTGCGTCAAGGGGACGCGATAGCTACGCCGTCTGCGCGATGGACGGCTTGACTGGCGTGGTCTCGGTGGTCTCGGTCCGCGCCACCCGAGCCTTGTTCTCCGGCCCGGCGATCATGGCGACGATGACGGCGACGAAGAGGAGGAGGGCGATCATCTCGATCATGGGAGGACCCTTTCAGGGTGTATCGGGCGTCGGCGAGCAAAGGCGTATCACCGTGATTTGGGCGGGCGAGACCCGAGAGGAGGGCTCGCCCGGCTTCGAAACTAGTCCGCGAGGTTGTAGCCGAACTCGCCGTGAACCGATTCGTCCAGGCCGACCGACTCCTCCGGCTCGGTCACACGAAGGCCGATCGTCAGATCGATTGCCTTGAGGATGACGAAGGTCGCGACGCCCGAGAACGCCGCCACGGACGCGATTGCGACCACCTGCGTCCACAACTGGCTTGCATTGCCGAAGAACAGACCATCACGACCGTTAATGGCAGCATCAGCGAACAAGCCGGTCGCCAAGGCGCCCCATATCCCGCCGATTCCATGGACAGCGAAGACGTCGAGCGCGTCGTCGACTTTAAGGATGTTTTTGACGAAGCCGAGGCCGAAGTAGCAGAGGACGCCTGCACCGAAACCGATGATGATGGCTGAAGTCGGCGAGACAAACCCGGCGGCTGGAGTGATGCCGACGAGACCGGCGACTGCTCCCGCGGCGCCGGCCAGCACGCTCGGCTTACCTTCACGTAACCACTGAGCGGCCACCCAACTGATTGCTCCCATCGCGGCGGCAACATTCGTCACGACGAAGGCGTTGGCTGCGATACCGTTCGCTGCCCAGGCGCTGCCGGAGTTGAATCCGAACCACCCAAACCAGAGGAAGGCCGCACCAAGGACCGTGTAGGTAAGATTGTGAGGCTTTGCCTCTTCCTTGCCGAAACTCACCCGATGACCAACCAGGACTGCCGCGATGACGGCCGCGATCCCCGAGGAGATGTGCACGACAGTTCCACCGGCGAAGTCGAGCGCTCCGCCGTTGAAGGTATAGAGCCAGCCGTCGGATGCCCAGACCCAGTGGCAGATCGGGGAATAGACGAAGGTCGACCAGACGAGCGTGAAGATGATGAGGGCCTTGAACTTGAGCCGCTCGGCAAACGCTCCGGTGATCAGTGCTGTCGTGATCGCCGCGAACATGCCCTGATACACGGCCCAGAGGGAATCGGGAATGCCGGGCGCGATTGGCGACTCCTGATTCGCCGTCACCCCGTTGAAACCGAACCAGTCGAGGTTGCCGATAATGCCGCCGATATCGCCGCTGAAGGCGAGCGAATAGCCCCAGAGCACCCACTGGACGCTGACGATCGCCAGCACCGTGAAGCTGTGCATGATCGTCGTCAGCACGTTCTCGCGGCGAACGAGGCCGGAGTAGAAGAAGCCCAGGGCCGGAGTCATGATCATGACGAGCGCCGCTGAGATCAGCACCCAGGCGGTGTCGCCTGCATTCAGCCACTCTGTTGGTTCCATACGAACGTCCCCCTCGAAGCCCGCCAGACCACGGCACGGCCCACCGTCCCGGACCACGACCCGGCGTCGCGCCGTCATCCCCTACCGATTCAACCTCGCAGCTGAAGTAGGACAACATTACCCATGGTCGGAAGGCACCTGTAGGGGCAGTTGGACCAGAACCACGATGGTTTGATGGACATTCCGCCCATGTTTTCGCATTGGGGCCGTCCAGGGTCCAGGGACGGTCGGTCTGGTTGGATCGCCGCCATGCTCGACCCTTCACCGTTTAGGCCGGTTGCCCAGAAGCACCGCCATTTGTGCGCTCCCAGTGGATGGATGGCACAGGCGTTCACGTGAGAGGTTCGGCGCGTTGATCCCGGGCGACGAGGTCAGACTACTCTCCGAGGCTGACCTTGGACGATTGGGGAGATCGTTCGTAACACCAGGGGTGCCGTCCCGTCTTCCCCTTGGACAAGGCTTGCGTCCAGAGGAATGTCCGAGAGGCCTGAGGTGAAACTGGTCGGTTTGAGGGGCGGTGGTACGATACGCCCGCATTACCGGACGGAGATTTAGGTCGAGTGGCGTCGCTCCGGGCTACAACCTTCGCCCGGAGCCGGCGTCCGGCTGACCCTGAAGCACATGACCCGGCCCTGTCTCAAGGAGTAATGGTGGTTCACGAGATCCCGGCCCCCGGCGGCGCCGCGTCGACGCTCGAGACGCCCGTCCTCGCCGAACGGCGCATCCGGTCCGAGCAGCCGACGGAACACTTCGCCGTCCGGGCGGCCGTCATCCGTCGACGCGTCGCGAGCATCACTGTCGAGCAGGGGTCATGGGCGCTGCTGCTCCTGCTCACCGCCTTCTCCCGCTTCTGGGACCTCGGCTCCCGCGCCCTCATGCACGATGAGTCCATCCACACCTACTACCCGTGGCTGCTGTATCAGGGCGACGGCTACACCCACGACCCCCTCTCCCACGGTCCCTTCCTCTTCCACGCCAACGCCCTCGTCTACTTCCTCTTCGGCGACTCGAATGCCACCTCCCGCTTCCTGCCCGCCCTCGCCGGCATCCTCCTCGTCGCCGCTCCCTGGTTCCTCAGGAGTTCCCGCCACCTCGGCCGGTATGGCGCCCTCGCCGCCGGGACCTTCCTCCTGCTCTCCCCCGCCCTGCTCTACTACACCCGCTTCATCCGCCACGACCCCTACACCCTCGTCGGTACGATCTTCCTCGTGATCGCGATCTTCCGCTTCATCGAGTACCCCCAGCGCCGCTGGCTCGTCCTCGGCGGCGCCATGCTGGGCTTCCTCTACACCAACCACGAGATCGTCTTCGCCCTCGCCGCCATCTTCGCCGGCCTGCTCGCCCTCGCCCTGCTCGCCGGACCGCTGCGCCCCCTCATACCGGTGGTGGCCGGCGGCGGCGTCCTCGGCGTCCTGGTCCTGCTGCTCTATCGCGCCAGTCCCGGCCGTCTCGGCGGTCCGCTGCCCGCCATCCCGTGGGACAGCTCCGGTCCCCCGGCCCTGCAACCCACGCCCGCCAACCAGCGCCAGTTCTACACGGACCTGCTCACCCATCCCCTGATCCTGAGCCTGCTCGCGGTGCTGGTGCTCACAGTCGTCGCGGCCTGGCTTGTCCTGCGCCGGCTGACGCTGCCGGACGCGAAGCAGCCCGACGCCGACGGCTACCCCACCGGCTGGGTGGCGGTCCGGTTCCGCGATGCCGCGCCCGGCACGATCGAGGCGGCCGTTCGGGACGCCTGGGCCGACAAGGTCGGGGTGCAGGTGGCGGTGCTGGTTGCGGTGGCGATCGGGGTGACGCTGTTCACGACCATGTTCACGAACCTGGGCGGGCTGGCGACGGGGACGGTCGCGACCGACGGGACGCTGCTGTACTGGCTGGGACAGCAGGGGGTGCAGCGGGGGGAGCAGCCGTGGTTCTACTTCCTGGTCATGGCGCCGCAGTACGAGCTGGTGGCGCTGGGCCTGGGGCTGCCGGCGATCGCCCTCGTACTCTGGCGGGGCGTGGGAGTGATGGCGCGGCGGCGGCGGTTCGCGAGCGACCCCGCGCTGACGTTCCGGCTGTTCCTGGTGGGCTGGGCGGCGGGGATCACGCTGGCGCTGAGCTACGCGGGGGAGAAGATGCCGTGGCTGATCGTGCACATCGCGCTGCCGCTGCTGCTGCTGGCCGCCAGTCTGGTCAATGAGCTCGTCGTGCGATGGACCGCCAGTCGACAGGCAGTCGCTGCTGGCACTGAACCCATCCGTCCCGTCGCCCGTCGTTTGACCCGACCCGGTGGGCTGACGAGCCGCTGGCTGGTCCCGGTCGTCGCTGGTGGGCTGATCGTCCTCGGCGGCGCCTGGCTGCTGATCGCGGCGCGGCTCACCTCCCCCCGGTTCGTCGAGACCCGCAACCAGATCACCCAGGTGATCGCGCCGGCCAACATCGACGACTGGTGGCGCCTTGTCGTCCCGCCGATTGCCGCCGTCGTCCTGATTGGGCTGGCCGTCTGGTTCGGTGGCGCCACCCGAGCGGCCCGGGCGACGATGGCCGCGCTGATCATCGGACTGCTGCTGTTGCAGGTCCACGCTGGTTTCCGGCTGAGCTACACCGACGGCGACGTCGCCCGGGACGGCCTGATCTACAACACCACCACGCCTGACGTGGCGCGGATGGCATCGGATCTGGAGCGACTCTCGTACGAGATCACCGGCGACCGCAGTCTCGCCATCCAGTACGGCGATGACGTCAACTGGCCGCTGTACTGGTACCTCCGCAACTTCAGCGGCAGCTTCTATGACGGGAGCGTCGATCCCGCGGCCGACACACCGGTCGTCATCCTGCCGTCGGACGACGCCGGCCGGAACCGGGACCAACTCAGCGGGACCTACACCGAGCAGCAGTACGTCCTGCGCTGGCACGAGCCCGAGAGCGCGATCTACCGCAACTTCGCCATCGCGCCGGAACTGCCGCCCGGCCGCTCGGCCTGGCAGAACGTCGGAGACCCCCACGGCATCGGGGCGATCCTCGGCTCGATCTGGGACAGCATCACGACCCAGACGACCGCCGAGGGTCAGCAGCGGCTCTGGCGGATCATCTTCTTCCGGGAGATGCCGGAGCCGACGATCAACTTCGGATACTCGATCTTCATCAGGAACGATCTCGTCCCGATCTACAACACGATCCACTACGACGAACCACGCTCGTGAGCACGGACCGATTCAGCTCCCATTCCCTGAAACCTTCCGCGTCCTGAAGCCTTCCGCCACTTGCCCCAGCAACCAGGAGAAGACGTCGTGCAGACGCCGTTGCCCGGCTCATTCGTCCAGCCCACGCCGATCGATCAGGACTCCCCGACAACGGGCTTGCTGGACCGGACGATCAACCTATCGGGCATCTCGCTCTACAGCGTCGCCTGGCTGGTGATCGGCGCCGTGGCCGTGGCCCTGCGACTCATCCACCTCGACCGCTTCGCCCTGTCGCCGTCCGAGGCGATGCTGGCCTTCGATGGCTGGAATCTCTACAGCGGCGCGGCGCTCGATCCAGGCCAGTCGCTGCCGAACACCCAACCCCTGATCGTGCTGCTCGAGTCGCTGTCGTTCTTCCTTTTTGGCGCCAATGACATCGCCGCCCGGATCTTCCCGGCGCTGGCGGGCATCGCCCTCTTTCCGCTGATCGCGATGCTGCGGCCGGTCGCCGGCCGAGCCGCGACGATCGGGATGGCGCTGTTCGTCGCGATCTCGCCGACCATGGTCTACACCTCGCGGCTGGTCGACGGAAATGTCCTGCTGGCCCTCTCGGCGCTCCTGATCGTCGTGGCGGTCTGTCGGGCCGGACTGGCCAGCCGGACCAGTGGTCGGGTCGGTCGTTGGGCCGCGACCGGCGGTGTGGGGCTGGCGCTGCTACTGGCGAGCGGACCCGAATCGGTCTCGATCCTGATCGCGCTCGCCGTCGGGCTCGTCGTCTCGGTCGTACTCGACCCGGACCGGGTCTCCGCCACGGTCGTGGACAGACCACGCGATCGGACCGGCCTGTCTCGCAACCCACTCACGCTCGGAATCCGCGCCCTGACCATGGTGCCGTCCAACCTGACCGTCCTGCTGGTCGCGTTCGTCATCGCAGCCCTGACCATCTTCAGCCGGCTCTTCAGCGACCTCTCCGCGATCGCCGGGCTCGGAGATCTCTTCGTCGACTGGGGGCGCCTGATCGGGTCCGGCGCGCCCGCGGTGCCGACCCAGTACTACCTGCTGGTCGTCCTGCTCTACGAGTTGCTGGCGCTGGTCTTCGCGGTGGTCGCGGTCACGATGCCGCGACCCCGCGATACGTCTCCCGATCCGGGCGACCGGCGCCCCGACGTGCATCTCCAGTGGCCGTTCTTCGTCGGCTGGTTCGCGGGGACGCTCGTCCTGTTCGCCTTCAGCAGCGGTCGGGACGCGAACGGCGCGATCCAGATCGTGCTGCCGCTCGTCCTGATCGCCGGTATCGGGCTGGGGCGGCTCGTCGAGACGATCGACTGGCGGGCCGTCAGCCGCGGGGGCGCCTTCCTCCTGACCGTCGCGGCGCTCGGGATCGTCGCCGGACTGGTGGCGACGGCCGTTCTGGCGAGTGACGGCGAGCGGGCTGGCGCCAGCACATCCTCCGCATTCCTGCAGATTCTCGTCGTCCTGGTCATGGTCGTCGGCGGGATGATCTACCTGTCCGTCGTCGTCACCGGCAACCTGCGCCGCCAGGGGCACCCGATCCAGTTCGGCCGGATGATCCTGCTCGCCGTCCTGATCCTGGTCGGGGCGATCACGATCCGGTCGACCACCGAGCTCAACTCCTACAACCTCGCCAGCGGCAACGAGCTGATCGCCCAGCAGACGCCGACGCAGGCCGTTCCCGCGCTGGTCAACCGGCTGAGCGTGCTGTCTCGCGACGTCAGCGTCAACCGGACCGATGTCACGGATCCGCTCGGCCAGCACAGCCTGCGGCTCCTGATCGACCCGTCGGTCGAGTGGCCGTTCCGTTGGTACTTCCGCGAGTACACCGCCCTGACGATCGGACCGCCGAGCGACGCCACGGCGGTCGACGCCGAGGTCATCATCGGCCCCGAGGGCAGCGCCGTCGACAGCGCCGGTTTCACCCCGCAGACCTACACTTTCCTCAACCGGGTCCCGGCCGTCTACGCCCAGCCCAGCTTCGGCGACGTCCTCCGCAACGTCTTCGTGCCGACGAACTGGGACACCGGCACCCGGTTCCTGTTCTTCCGCGAGCTCCAGGAGCCGGCCGTCCCGACGAGCCTGGTCGTCGGCTACGACTCGGATCTCAGCACCCGGCTGTTCCAGGCGTCGGCTCCGACGAACCTCTTCTCGCAGTCCGGGTTCGGCAGCGGCGACGGCCAACTGAACGAGCCGAGGGGTATCGCCGTCTCGGCTGACGGCGAGACGATCTACGTCGTCGACTCGCTCAACGCCCGGGTCGAGCTCTTCGATCCGGCCGGCAACTTCATCAGCTCGTGGGGCGGGATGAACAGCGCCAGCGACCTGTCGCTCGGGCTGTTCCAGCCGTCCGACACCGCGACGTTCGGCGCCAGCGACATCGTCTCCGGCCCCAACGATCTGGTCTACGTCGCCGACACCTGGAACCACGTCGTCGTCGTCGTCTCCCCGGATGGCGCGGTTATCCGCAGCATCGGCGTTCCCGGCGAGCCGGTCGACCTCGGCGACGATCCGGCCAACGTCGAGGCCGAGCCGGGTGCTTTCTTCGGGCCGCGGGCGGTTGCCGTGACGGATAGCGAGATCTACGTCACGGATACCGGGAACGAGCGGATCCAGGTCTTCGGTCTTGACGGGACGTTCCTCCGCGCCTTCGGCGGCTTCGGCACGGGGCCTGGTCAGCTGATCGAGCCGGTCGGCGTCGCGGTCGACGAGACGGGCACCGTCTACGTCGCCGACTCCGGCAACGCCCGGATCAGCGTCTTCTCCTCCGACGGTGTTCCGCTGGCCCAGTGGCCGGTCGACGAGTGGTCGGACTACCGCTACGACCCGGCGACGGACTTTCGGCCCAACTTCGAGCCGAATCTCGTCGCCGGTCCGGATGGGCTGATCTACGTGACATCGCGGGTCACGTCGTCGGTCCTCGTCTTCACGCCTGATGGGCAGCGGGTCGGCAACGTGACACGCATCGGCGGGCAGGATCTCCTCGCACCGGTAGGAATCACCATCTCGGACGACGGCAATCTCTACGTCACGGACGTCGAGGCGAACGTCGTCCTCCAGGCGCCGATCAGCCAGCTCGGTGTTGACTTCAGTCAGCCGCAACCGATCGATTCGACACCCGAGGCGGCGACCGGTGCGACCCCGGCCGCTGCCGACCTGGCGCGGCCGCCAAGTGATTCGTCCGATCAACCGGTCCAATCGCTACCGATCCTGGCGACCGCGGAAACCGGCACGCCGGCCGCGACACCGGACGACATCGCGACACCAGTCCAGACGGGCTGATCGTCGTCGGAAGCCGGCAGCGGCAGGGCGATCAATCACGACACGGTCAATGCCATACGCATCTGATGTTGACGGACAGCAGAACGAGCGGACGCCTGGAACGTCCGTCCGTCCTGCTATCCCTCCGCTCACGCTATGCCGGTGGTCTAGCCGATCGGGGTGGCTACCGGGGTGCCGGTCGTCGGCGTGCCCGCCTCGGGGGTTCCGGCCCCGGGGCCCTGCGGAGTCGCGTACTCCACCATGCTCGCGCCGACGGGCGTCCCCGCCACTGGGGTATCGACCAGCGCCAGAAGCGGGTTGGCACCAGCGTCAGTAGCGGCCGGGGTCGCTTCCTGCGTGCTGAGACCAACGACCGGCGTCCCGGCGACTGGGCTTCCGACCAGAACCGGGGTTCCCGCAACCGGAGTGTCGATCAGCGCCAGAAGTGGGTTGGTGCCCGCCTCGGAGACGGGAGTCGATTCGCCCGCCAACGCGGTCCCGGCGCCGACCGGCGTCCCGACGATCACCGGGAACTCGACCGGTGTCGCCCCGACTGCCGGCGTGCCGCTCGCCACCGGCGTCGCCAGGGCGAGAGGGGTGGCGTCAGTGATCAGCGGGAACTCGGTCGGCGTCCCGACGGAGATCGGCGTCTCGACGGAGATCGGCGTCCCAACCCCGGCTGGCGTCCCGGCCCCAACCGGTGTTTCAGTCGGGACCGGCGTGGTGGCGCTGGTCACGGTGGTCACGGTGGTCGGTTGCGGCGGCGTGGTGGCCTGAGCGGCTCCGCCGGCCGCGTTCGTGGCTGTCGGCGACGCGTCATTGCCGCCGCCGCAGGCTGCAAGGACTGTCACGCTCAGCGTCCCGACCATGGCAAGCCTGACAAAGCGACTCCATCTCACCGACTCGAACCCATTGGCCATGATCGGTCCTCTCCCCGCGAAGCGTCAGCAGTCAGAATCGCCCCACCGTTCCCGTGCCCGTGCCCGTGCCCAACTTAGCGGAAGCGACGAACACTACTTGTGGATACTGCACCAGCGCACAATAGCGTACCCGGCCGGATTCCAAAAGGGGCTCATCATCGGCCATGGTCACGGCATCAGGCGATCCGCGACGGGACCAATGGCCGGAACGGGACCAGCATCGTCACACCGTAGATCAGGGGGACGGAGATGAGCGACATGATCATCTTCACCAGATAGTCGCCGGCGATGAGGTTCGGGATGGCGATCCCCTCGACACCGTAGAAGGCCAGCAGGGTGAAGACGACCGTGTCGATCGCCAGGCTGACGGCGTTCGACACCAGGACCAGCCGCCAGATCGGCCCGCCGAGCAGGAACGTCTGGAGACGGATGTCGACCGACGAGGCGACGACCAGGGATGCCAGGCTCGCCAGAACGATCCGGCCAAGCCCACCATCGAAGGTCAGTGTGTAGATCAACGTTCCCAGCGCGCCCGCCGCGACCGCGACGATGGTCGCGACCCGACCGTGATACCGGCGGATGTAGTCGTCCAGCGTGTAACCAAGGGCGAAGGTGAGCGTCCCGACCGCGAAGGTGAGCGAGCCGACCTCGACGAACTTGGCGGCGTAGTAGTTGGCGACGAAGGCCAGCAGGGCGGCGGCGGCGATACCGACGACCAGGGCGATGCGACGGGACGGGAGATCGTGGCGAGTCATGACGCGCTCCACTCAGTCAGAGAGAAGGAATCGGAACCAGCAGCCGTCGGACCATGCATCCCGGCTGCGACGCATACGATACCCTTGCGGCCGCATCCAATCGAGGTCAGCGCCTCGAACTCGCCCGTTCAACAGGGAGGCATCGTTGACCACTTTCGATCTGTTGCCGGAGCGGCCCGCCACCGACTATCTAGCCGAACTGGGAACGGCGATCGCCGCGGCCAGAGCCGGAGCCGCCGCGATCATGCCGGTCTACCGGGCGGCGGACGGCTTCGCCGCCGATGCCAAGCTGGACGGGTCGCCGGTGACCGTGGCGGACCTCGCCAGCGACGCGGCGATCAGGACGACCATTGTCGCCGCCTTCCCCAATGATGGGCTCCTGACGGAGGAGGGCATCGATGACGGCTCCCGCCTGCGGCGTGAGCGGGTCTGGATCGCCGACCCCCTCGACGGAACGCGGGAGTTCATCGCCCGGTCCGACGACTTCGATGTCTTCGTCGGACTCGTCGTCGACGGCGAACCGGTCGTCGCGGTCGCCTGCCATCCCCCCACCGGCCACCTGCTCTACGCGGTCGTGGGCCACGGCACCTGGTCGCTCGATCCCGCCGATTCCGTGACCGCCGTGACGCTGCCTCGTCCGATCCATGCGCCCCGAATCGTGACCTCGCCTTACTTCGGCGCTCCGGCGATCGTGCCGTCGCTGGAAGCCGCGCTGGCCGGGCTGCCGCTCGACCACCTCGCGGTCATCGGACCGGGCTTCCACCCCCGCCATTTCTTCCCAGCCGACGGCGGTCCGCCGATGTTCGACGTCTTCATCGCCGGCGTCACTGACGGCTGGCTCTCGGGTGGCGAGTGGGACGCCGTCGTGAGCGACCTGATCGTCAGGGAGGCCGGCGGCATGTTCTCCGACCTCTGGGGCGAGCCATACCGGTACAACAAGCCAGTCGCCCGGAACGCATTCGGGTACGTCGCCTCGGTCGAGCCGCAACTCCACCTCGACGTGCTGGCCCACCTCAGTACGGCCCGACCAGCGGACAAACCCGACCCGCGCGAATGGTAGCAATCAGTCCCGGTTGTCGACACGCTCCCACGACGCCAGCTGATCCTGGATTCCGGAGGCTGCCGGCTCGTCCAGCACGACGGTCAGGCGCGATCCGGCCCGGCGCAGGAAGCTGCCGGGAACGTCGGCGGTCGGCTCGTCGAGCAGTGCCCTGCGGACGATCCCGGCCTTGGGGACGCCCTTGACGAGGAGGAGGATGGATCGCGCCTCCAGCAGGGTGCCGACGCCCATCGTCACGGCCTCGGTCGGCACAGGACTGTCCGCCGGCCAGGTCCGGCCCGTCTGCTCGATCGTCTCATCGGAGAGCGCCACCGAACGCGTCCGGGAGTCGGCCGCCGAGCCGGGCTCGTTGAAGGCGACGTGACCGTTGTCACCCAGCCCGAGGACGGCCAGGTCCAGCCCACCGGCCCGGTCGATTAGCGTCTCGAACGCGATGCCGAGCGCGTCGGCGTCATTCGCGGTGGCCGGGACCAGATGGAACCGATCGACGCCGACACCGGCCGTGTCTAGGAGCTGATCCCGGAGCCAGACGGCGAAGCTCTGCGGATGGTCCGCCGGCAGGTTCCGGAACTCGTCGAGCTGGAACACCACGACGCCGTCGAGGCTGAGCGATCCGGCCCCGATCCGCTCGCACAGGATGTGGTAGAGGCCGACCGGGGTGGAACCGGTCGGCAAGGCGATCGTTCCGGCCTTGCCTGCCGCAATGGCGCCAGCGACGAAGTCGGCCGCGCGATCGTCGAGAGCGGTCGCTTTTGGGACGATCTCGACGGTGGGTCCTTCCGGGTGTCGGAACGTTGCCCGGGTCTGCTCCGCTGACGTCATGGCCGGTCCTCCTGTGCTCTGTCTGTCGACGCGAGGTCAGGTTCAGGGTGGCGTCACGGTCCGTCAACGACGGTCCGACGCGACGCCCGGTATGCTACCAACTTGCGGTCGGGACGACAGGAACCAGGCGAGCGGGATGGGGTCCTAACAGTGTCGACCACGAACGACCGGCTCAGGGACGCGATCGGGCAGATCGACGAATGGGTCCAGCCAGGCGGCGTGGCGGGCTGTGGGATCGCGATCGCCCACCATGGCGAGATCGTCGCCGAGCGCTACGCGGGGGAGGCCCGGCCGGGTGTGGAGGTTTCGGAGTCGACCCTGTTCGGTCTGGCCTCCGTCACCAAGCCAATCGCGGCGACCGGCGTACTGGCAGCCGCGGAGGACGGCTTCCTCAGCCTGGACGAACCGGTCGTCCGGCTGCTGCCGGAATTCAGCGAGGGGGCGGACGAGCTCGCCAACGCCGACCAGCGTTCGGCCGTCACGTATCGGCAGCTCCTCAGCCACACGGGCGGCGCGGCCGAGGATCTGGGTGCGCGACGGGCATCGGTCCCTGATGTTCCGACCCTCGCCGAACTGACTGCCGCCCATCTGCGTGCGCCGTCCGCCGTCGTGCCGGGCACGACGGTCGGCTACTCCAACACCGGCTTCGCCATCCTCGCCGAAGGCGTTCAGCGAGCGGTCGGCGAGGAGTTCTGGGCCTATACCCGGCGGCGGACCCTCATCAGCCCGGACCTCCGGGACATCGTGATTCGGCCAGCGACCCATGAGCTGGATCGCCTGCCGGTTCTCACGGACGCCGCGAACGCCGGGACGCCGACCGAGAGCTACAACAGCCCGTGGTGGCGGGAGCTGGCGTTGCCGTGGGGAGGACTCTACGGGACACCCCGGGCACTGGCGCTGTTCGCCGCCGCGTTCCTCGATCCCGCCTCCACCAGGGTCGGCCTCGGCTGGGCGGCCCGCTCCGCGATGACCCGCGATCAGGCGGCCGGTCTGCCCGGTGGTGTCAGCAGCGGCAGAGTCTGGTGGGATCAGGCCAGCTGGGGCCTCGGGTGGGAGGTCAAGGGCAACAAGCGACGCCACTGGTCGGGCGAGCTGACCTCGGCGGAGACGTTCTGCCACTTCGGCCAGGCCGGCACGCTCGTCTGGGCGGATCCCCGGCTCGACCTGGCCGTCGCGGTCTTCACCAACCGCTCCGTGGCGAGGATGTGGGGCTTCATCCTGAGCCGCTGGCTCCGACTCGCCAACGCCGTCGCCGCGGCGGTCTGACCGCGATGTCGGGGCCATTCCGCCGATTGCCGGTCTGGTCTATCCTTCGCGGTGACACCGCACATCCCTGACGGCCGAGCCGTCGATTCCCGCAGCGTTTTTCGGTTCGGTCCGCGACGACCGGTCCGGCCCTGGTCGGTCATGCCTGTGGAGGGCCATCCCATGCGGGAATCACGACGCGTGAGACACCGAAACGATCTGAGCTGGAGGCGGCAGGGCAAGCTGTCCCGGCGGGCGACGACCTGCGTCGTGGTCCTCTTGCTGGCGATGGTCGTCGGTGTTCCCCTGATCTCGGCGGCGGTCATCCTCGATGACGACCGGACGACGATCCCGGCCGAGCAGACCATCGACGAGGACGCCTACATCTTCGGCAACGGGGTGACGTTCAACGGCACGGCAACGCGGGACATAGTCTCGGCCACGAACGAGTTCACCCTCGGCGAGACAGCCCGCGTCGGCGGCAACGTCAATGTCGCCGCCAACGATGTTCGCCTGGCCGGGGCGATCGAGCGCTCGGTCAGGGTCGCCGCCCGAGATGTCGTCGTCACCGGCACGATCGGCGGCGACCTGGTCGTCGCGGCTCAGTCCGTCCGGATCGAGGCCGGCGCACGGATCACGGGTGACCTTCTCCTCGCGGTTCGGGACGTAACGGTCTTCGGGCAGATCGACGGCCAGATCCGTGGGCAGGCCAGTCAGCTTTCCCTGACCGATGCGACCGTCGGTCAGGACATCCTCATCGCGGCCGACGATCTCGAGGTGCGCGGCTCCAGCGTCGTCTCTGGTGCCGTCCGCAACGAGAGCGATTCGGACGCGTCCATCGCCGGCACCGCGACGGTGGCCGGACCAGTCGAGCGCTCCGACCCAAGCGGCGTCTCCGCCGGCGGCTTCTCGGTGGGTGGCGGCGTAGGCTGGGGGATCGCCCGGCTGGTCTTCCTCCTGATGACCGGGCTGGTGGTTGTGCTCGTCGCGCCGGTCGCCTCCTCGGCCGTCGCCGATGGGGTTCGCCGCCGTTTCCCCACGACCCTGATCGCCGGGGTCGTGGCGATCGTCCTCGTCCCGTTGATCGCGACCCTGCTGCTGTTCACGGTGATCGGCATTCCCGTCTCGCTTGTCGCCCTGACGCTCTTCGCCGTCGCGCTCTACCTCAGCCAGGTCTTCGTCGGCCTCGCGATTGGCCGGGCGGTCCTGCCACGCGGCTGGCGATCCTACGGCCGGGGCTACAACATTCTGGCGATGGCGATCGGTGTCACCCTGATCGGCCTGCTCCGAATGCTCCCGATCCCGTTCCTCGACCTGGTCCTCGCCACCGTGGTCGCGCTCCTCGGCCTCGGCGCCCTGTTCACGGCGACGCGGGACGAGCATCGGGCAAATGGGTCGGCGCCGATCGCCAGCGACTTCGGCGACCCGTACTACGGCGTCCCGAACCGGACGTAGCCTCTCGTGCCGGCCTCAGTGGCTACTTCCGGTGACGAGACACGGAAGCGGCCTGGCAGTGACTGCCAGGCCGCTCTCGCCTGCCGAAGACCGATGTCGGTCGGGGAGCGAACTACGCCTCGTTCACCACGGTGACGTTGATCGCCGACGGACCCTTCTCACGCTGACCGACCTGGTACTCGACCTTCTGGCCGGCCTCCAGCGAGGCGGCGCGATCGGCGACCGTCCGGACGATGCCACTCTTGTGGACGTACATGAGGTTTCCACCGGCGTCCGGCCGGATCCAGCCGCTGCCGCGTCCCGCCGAAAAGACCTTGACCGTTCCCGTTGCCATCTATCTCACTCCAGACCGCTGCCCTGGCTGCGGGGCACGCCATTCGCCCGGCCACGGGCCGGTTCATCCCGCGAACCATACCACATGGCACCGGCCTGTCTTGAGCTGCGAAGACCGTTCATCCTGCCATTCTCAGGCAAGATCCCGTGGTCCGAATGCCATTGGCAGGAGCGCGGAGAGCGTCGTGGTCTGATAGCCATCCTCCGATTCCAGGATGACCGTCATCTCCGCCTCGACCGGAGCGAACTCGTTCAGGACCTGCCGGCAGGCTCCGCATGGTGAGGCCCGTAGTGCCCGCGGGGCCGCGACGGCGATTGCGACGATCTCCCGGTGACCCGCCAGCGCCGCCGCGAATGCGGCCGTCCGCTCCGCGCAGACCGTCAGCCCGTAACTCGCGTTCTCGACATTGGCTCCGGTGAACAGCTCTCCCGACGCCGTCAGCAACGCCGCCCCGACGGGGAAGTGCGAATACGGGACATAGGCCGCGCCGGCCGCCGCTCGCGCCTTCGCCAGAAGATACGCGGCCCGGCTGGATGCGTTCGAGCCCACGTCTTCGTTTGGTTCATTCGATTCAGGCGACCTGTCATTCATGGCGACGACTCCCTGTGTCGGTAACGATCAGCTCAACGTGTCGACCGAACCCTGCCTTCGCGGACAGCGGCTGGTAGGATGATGCACTGATCGTGACACTGCCGCCCGGGGGTGTCGCTCGCCTTCGACCACGGGACAGGGATGACCTCCTCACCAGATGATACGTTCGATCTGCTCGCCGCCCGCTTCATCATCGACACCCTTTCGCTGGACCTCGTCCCGGAGGTCCTCGTCCCGACCCTGAACCGGATCGAGCGGGACGACAACTTCGCCGTCTACGCCGTACAACTCGAGTCCTCGGTCGGTCCGGCCGCGTTTCTCATCTACGGCTACGAGACCAGCCTGACCGGACAGCGCGGGGCGGAGAGCCAGCAGCGCTACGCGACCGACGTTCGCACGCTCGAAGTCGCCCTGTCGCGCAACGTGCCCGGTCCGCGGCTGATCGCGTCCGGCGAACTCGGCGGCAACCGGTTCGTCCTGGCGACCGACCCGCAGACCTTCGCCGCCCTGGCCGGCGTCGATGCCAGGACCGAGACGGCCACGGACAGCGAGCGGGAGCGGGACCCGGCCGAGCTCCGACGGGATGCGGCCGGCGAGCTCATCACGTTGCTGCGTGACGCCGACCGCCAGGCTGGCCGCTGGCTCCGGGCGTTCGATCGCCAGGAGAGCGGTGCGACAGCGGAACCGACATCGCTCGCCTTCGACGACGTCGAGACGGAACTGACGCTCTACCTGCTCGGACCGGATGGCATCCGGAACGTGCTCACGCTCGCCAGTCGCATTCTCGAATCCGCTCAGGCGGCGAACGACGCGGCCCACTCTGAATCGGGCCAGTCTCCCCAGCCAGCGACACCGACGCCGATCGAGACCGCGCGCGGTTCCGCACCACGCAACCCCGAGCGAAACTAGCCACTACTCGTTCTCGATCCCACCGTACCGCTCGGACCACGCCAGCGACTGCGCATCGGACACCCGGATGAACTGCGCCGTCGCGTCGGCCACGAGCCTGCCGGTCCCGCTGTCGCGCATCTCGGCCGCGACGTCGATCAGGCATCCTTTCGAGGAGACGACCCAGCCGTCCGCCCGGTAGGGCCGACCGACGTGGACTGGCTGCCGGAATCGCACCGTCAGCCGGGCGGTCATTCCCCAGATCCGCTGAGCGTAGCAGGACCAGGCCATCACCTCGTCGCAGACCGTCGAGACCAGGCCGCCGTGAACCATCCCGACGTAGCCCTCGTGGGTCGCGGTCGGCACCCAGTCGGCGAAGACGCCGCCATCGACCGAGTCCCGCCGGAAGAACTTCAGCCGGAGTCCGTGCGGGTTCTGCTCTCCGCAGCCGAAGCAGTAGTGATCGGAGGCGCGGTTCAGTGGTGCCTCCGGGTACGAGTCGGTCATTTCTGGTGTCCCCCTCCTGGCCCCTTGGGCCGAGCGGCGACGATGATACTTCCCGCCATCGTCAAGTCCCCGCGCGGACCGGCGTTGCGGAGCGGGCCGCCGCTCTGGCACAATCAGGCGTCACACCGCACGACTGACCCAGTATTCACGACCGCCGGGAACGGCGTTCCGCCGAACGAGGAACACGCATCATGGCTGACGGGCTGCACATCTCCGGACCATCCATCGCCGCGCTGCGCCTCGCGGTCGACGCGGTGGCAGCGGGCGGGGGACAGTCGGCAGCAACCACATCCCCGAGCCGGCAGGGCTGGATGAGTGCTCGCGCGATCCGCCAGGCGTTCACGGCGTTCTTCGTCGAACGTCAGCATCTGCCCGTGCCGAGTTCTCCCCTCGTGCCCATCAACGACCCGACTGTCCTACTGACGACCGCTGGCATGCAGCAGATGACGCCGTACTTCCTCGGGCTGGATTCGCCCCCCGCCACCCGGATGTGCTCCGTCCAGAAATGCTTTCGGACGGTCGACATCGACGAGGTCGGCGACGAGTCGCACAACACCTTCTTCTTCATGCTCGGCAACTTCTCGGTCGGCGACTACTTCAAGCCCGACTCGCTCCGCTGGAGCTGGGAGTTCCTGACCCAGACGATGGGCCTGCCCGAGGACCGCCTCTACCCGACGATCCACCCGGACGACGAGGAATCACTGCGCATCTGGCGGGACGAGATCGGCGTGCCGGGCCAGCGGATCGTCGCGCTGTCCGACAACTGGTGGGGGCCGGTCGGGAACAGCGGGCCGAACGGTCCCGACTCGGAGATCTACTTCGACCTCGGGGAGGACTTCGACGACGGCTCCGGCACCGGGGTCGGCGCCAACCCGCGCTACCTCGAGATCTGGAACAACGTCTTCATGCAGTTCCTGCAGGCGCCCGACGGCAGCCGCACGCCCCTCCCCCGCGTCCATGTCGACACGGGGATGGGCCTCGAGCGGCTGACGATGGTCATGCAGGGCGCCCGCTCGATCTACGACACGGACCTGTATCAGCCCCTGATCCAGCGGGCCGGGGAGCTGACGGGCCATGCCTACGGGGTCAACCCCGAGATCGATAGGGCGCTCCGGATCATCGCCGACCACGCCCGCGGGGGGACGTTCCTAATCTCCGACGGCGTGCTGCCGGGCAACGAGGGGCGCGGCTACGTCCTGCGCCGCATCCTGCGCCGGGCGATCCGGGCCGGACGGCGAACTGGGACCGAGCGACCGTTCCTGGCCGAGATGGCGGCGATCGTACTCGACGCCTTCGGCGACGAGTACCCGAACCTGCGCACCCGGCGCCGCCAGATCGAGCGGATCCTGACCCATGAGGAGGAGTCGTTCGGCCGGACGTTGAACGCCGGTATCGGACGATTCCAGACGCTGGCCGAGGGTCTCCGTGAGCGCCACGAGACCGTCGTCCCCGGCGACGAAGCGTTCCGGCTCTACGACACCTTCGGGTTCCCGTACGACCTGACCGTCGAACTGGCCCGGGAGCAGGGCTTCGCTGTCGACCAGACCGGTTTCGACGAGGCGATGACGACCCAGCGGACGACGTCCCGGGCCGGCGGGATGTTCAGGGATGTCGCCAAGGGCCGAGCCGACCTCTACGTCCAGCTCGCCGCCGGGCGACGGACCGAGTTCCTCGGCTATGACCCCGGGATGACCTCGTCCACCAGCACCATCCTCGGCATGGCCAGTCCGGACGGTGCTGTCGAGACCGCCGAAGCCGGAAACCCGATCGAGATCGTGCTCGACCGAACGCCGTTCTACGCCGAATCCGGCGGCCAGGTCGGAGACACCGGCGAGCTCCGGACCGAGGATGGCCTCGTCCGGATCGACGAGACCTCCCGCCCGGCGCCCGATATCTTCGTCCACCGCGGCGTCGTCACCGAGGGCTTCGTCCAAACCGGCGACGAGGCGCTTGCCACGATCGACGCCGAGCGCCGTCAGGCCATCCGGCGCAACCACACTGCCACCCACCTGCTGCATCGCGCCCTCCGGTTAGTCCTCGGGGAGGAGACGCACCAGGCCGGTTCGCTCGTCGCGCCGGACCGGCTGCGGTTCGATTTCACGAGCGTCGCGGGGATCGAGCCCGACCAGGTCCGCCGCGTCGCCGGGATCGCCAACCAGCAGGTGATCGCCGACACCGCGGTCGAGACCGTCGTGACATCGTACGACGACGCCGTCGCCCAGGGAGCGATGGCGCTGTTCGGCGAGAAGTACGGCGACGTCGTCCGGATGGTCGGCGTCGGGGACTTCAGCCGCGAGCTCTGCGGTGGTACGCATGTCCAGCGCACCGGCGAGATCGGCCCGATCGTCATCACGGCCGAGTCGAGCGTCGCCTCGGGTGTCCGCCGAGTCGAGGCGCTGACCGGTGCCGCCGCGCTCGCCCGGATCGCCGATGAGCAGCAGGTGGTCGATGAGCTCGCCCGCGATCTCCGGGCGAGCCGCGAGGCGGTGCCGGAGAGCGTCCATGCCCTCCGGGACCGTTCGCGAGAGCTGGAGCGGGAGATCGAGCGGCTCCGGGGGGAGCTGGCCGGCACCCAGGTCGACAGTCTGCTGGATCGAGCCGAACTGATCGGCAGCAGCGGCGCCCGGCTGATCGCGACGCGGATCGAGGTCGAGGAGAAGGCCGCCCTTCGACAGATCGGCGACCGGCTCCGGGACCGGCTGGGATCGGGCATCGTGATCCTCGGGACCGCCGTCGATGGCAGCCCAAGCCTGCTGGCCATGGTCACGCCGGACCTGGTCGCGAGCGGCGTCCGGGCGGGCGACATCATCCGGCTGGCGGCGCCAGTCATGGATGGGCGCGGCGGCGGGCGGCCTGATCTCGCCGAGGCTGGCGGCAAGCTGCCAGAGAAGCTGGACGCGGCCATCTCAGCGGCCCAGGCGGCCGCCTCGGAGGCAATCGCGAGCCAGAGCTAATCGGCCCGGACAGGATAAGAAGACTGTCTGCCTCGGCACGGCCCGATCGGCTATGGACTGGGAGCGTTCTGGAGGCGGAAAGATGTTCCGGCGCCAGACCGTCCCTGAAGGGTCCGGCTGAAGGACACCGGATTCGACGTTGCTCCCCGAGGGTGACCTGTCGATTCAGCGTCGCCCCGATGAGTCCACGCTGCCACCAATGTCGTTCCATCGGTCCGAGAGAACCGCTCATCGGCCCGCGTCACAGTGAGGATTGTTCGCGCCCATGCCACTCTTCGAGAACATACGGCGCGAGACCACAGTCGTTGTCACGATCCATGAGTCCCTGGTCGATGTCCTGACCCGGCTCCGGTCGCATGCCAATGGCGTGGTCCTGCTCGAGATTCCCGAAGGCTCTCCGCTGTTCCTCACCTCGTCGGAATTCCGGTCACTCCGCGAGGTTGCTCAGCAACGCCGGATCGCGCTGACGGTCGTCTCCGACGACCCGCTCCGCGTCCAGCTGGCGTCGGTCTTCAACCTCGCGATCATTGGCAGCGACGCGACGGCACCCGTTCAGACCGCGCCCCCCCCGGCCCTCTCCGGGTCGTCCCGGTCCCCGGACCCACCACCGGTCCCGCCGTGGTCGCGGGAGGGATTGCCACCGCTGCCCGACGAGCTCCCGCGGCCCCGGCGACCCGAACGCGAACCCAGCGCACCGCCATCGGGGCGACGAGAGCTGTCGCAACGTGAGCGGAGCATCTGGCCGCAGGGTCGCCCGTCCTCGGCCCCCAGTCCGGTGCCCAACCGATCCCTGCCGCCCTCCAATCTCGATGGAGACGATGACCACGAGCGGTCGCCTCGCGGTGTGACGACCCGGCGACCTCCGAGCGGTGCGCCCCGAGGTCCCGACGGCAACCCGCTTCGCTGGCCGGACAGTTCCACCCCGGAGCGGCCCGGTCGCGGGGGTGGCCATCGTGACACCTCAGGGCGCAACGAAGGTCCGTCCGAGACCCGGCGATCTCGAGGCCCAACGGACGCGGCGGTCGATGACATTCCAGCCGTCGACCGAAACCCGGAGAAACCGGCAGGGAAGGCTCGCCCCGCTCGGCTCTCGGGTCGGGGTCTGTTCGGGGTGATTGGCGCCGCGATCGCGGTGGTCCTGGTCATCACCCTCCTGCTGGGTATCTTCGTGCTGTCGTCCGCGAGCGTGACGCTCGCCCTGGAATCGGGTCGCGTCAATGGGACGGTCGATTGCGAGATCGTCGCGCCGGGCGAGAGCGGGAGCGCGACCGTCGTGATCCAGGGTGAGCGAACCGAGTTCGATGTCAACTACACCGGGTCGGTTCCGACCACCGGAACACGCGCCGTTCCCGACGCGACCGCGAGCGGCCGGATCAGGTTCAGCAACCCGACCGACCAGAACGTGACCATCACGGCCGGGACCGAACTGAAGGCCTTTGGTGGCCAGACCTACCGGGTTGCCAGCGACGTGACGGTCGCGGCCGGCAATGCGGCGCTCAGCCAGTTCGGCGCCGGCGAGGCGGTCATCGAGGCGGTGGACCCCGGTACAGCCGGCAACCTGGATGTCGGGCAGGTCTCCGGCGAACTGGAGAACGGCGTCTTCTACAGCAACCGCGACGCTCCAATCGCCGGCGGGACGGACAGCCTGGTCAAGACGATACAACCGACCGATGTCCAGACGCTCCATGACACGGCTAGCGAGCAGCTCCGGCAGATGGCCGCCTCCGGGCAAGGCGGCGACCTCGACCCGGACACGCAGGTCGTCCCGGCAACGGTTGAGCTGAGCGAACCGGCCTTTACCGACGACCTGCAGGCCGGGGATGACGGCGACCAGGTCTCGACGACCGCCACCGCCACCGCGACGGTTCTGACCTACAGCAACCGCGACCTGCGTCTCCGGGCGACGGAAGCGCTGATCCCTGTCCTGAGCGACCAGCTGACTCCTGGTCTCCAGTTGAGCGAGTCGACCGTCCAGCTGACGGCGCAAGGCGTACCGGGCGAGCAGACGGCCCAGGGCGCCAGCTTCCAGGTCGCTGGGATTGCAAACACCACCGCCTCGCTGAGCGACGAGGAGGCGCAGGCCCTGGCCGACGAGCTCGCCGGATCGAGCGCCTCCAACGTCAACTCGATCCTGACGGCCAACGAACGGATCTCCTCCTACGACGTCACCTACTCGCCCGGCTGGCTGCCCGACCGGATGCCGAACTCGGCCGATCGCATCGAGATCACGGTGCGCCGGTGAGCCGGAACGATCGACGGGGCCGTGGGCGGGACCGGAACAACGGCGGCAAGTGGCAGGAGCAGGCCGGAACGCACCTCGGCCCGGTGAGCATGCCTGTGACGTTGCCGACAATGCGGGACCGGCACGCCGAGGGCCGGATCATGGGGCTCGACGTCGGTGGCCGCCGGATCGGCGTCGCGATCAGCGACGAGACCCGGCTCATCGCGACCCCACTCCAGTTCGTCGAACGGGGTGAGGGCGACCGGCGGGCGTTCGGGGACATCGTCCAGCGCTACGCCATCGGTCGCCTCGTCGTCGGCCTCCCGACCGGGATGAGCGGACGCGAGGGACCGCAGTCGGCGGACGTCCGGAGCTACGCGGATCGCCTCGCGACCGACCTCGATCTGCCAATGGACTACTGGGACGAGCGGCTCTCCACCGCCATCGCCGAACGGACCCTGATCGCCGGCGGCACCAGCAGGGCCGACCGCCGGACTCGCGTCGACGCCGTCGCCGCCGCGGTCATCCTCCAGGGCTTCCTCGACCACGAGCGCTACCGATCGCAGTGAGCAGGTGCCGCGGAGTGGTAAAACGCCCCGGGTGACCACATAGACGTTCAAGGGAGCAGGACACTGTGTCACATACCACCGCCAACCCGGTCCTCCAGGTCATCATCGCCAGCACCCGTCCTGGTCGGGTCGGCCTTCCGGTCGGCAACTGGGTCGCCGGGGCCGCACGCGAACATCGGTCGTTCCAGGTCGAGATCGCCGATCTGGCGGAGATCGACCTTCCTCTGTTCAACGAGCCGCATCACCCCCGGCTCGGCCGGTACGAGCACGAGCACACGCGTCGCTGGAGCCAGAGGATCGGCGGCTCCGACGCGTTCGTCTTCGTTATGCCGGAATACAACTACGGCTACCCGGCGAGCCTGAAGAACGCCCTCGACTATCTGTCGAAGGAGTGGGCTTACAAACCCGTCGTGCTCGTCTCGTATGGCGGCGTCTCAGGCGGACTTCGGGCCGCGACCGGTCTCCAGCCGGTCCTGACCGGGCTGCGCCTGCTGACGACGGCCGGGGCGCTCCCGATCTCCGGCGTCTCGGCCCTGATGAAGGACGGCGTCTTCACGCCGACCGAGGCTCTTTCCGGGCAGTTCGACACGATCCTGACCGAACTGGCCCGCATCGCTCCGATCGCCGCACAGATGCGCCCGTAGAGCCTTGTTGAGCACGTCAACGGTGGAAAACCGGCCAATATTCCGGCCGTAAACAGACCGGCTGAACGACATTGAATTCGACGGTAACAGCCGGTTGCGACGCGCCGAATCGGAGACCGGCGCAAATGGACCGGCTGAACGAAATTGGCGGCATCGTTGCAACCGGGACCCGGCGTCCCAACCGGGTCAGCGCAGGTGGCGCCCCAAGCCGAATCCAGTGTCGTTCAGCCGGTCCCTTCAGGGCCGAAACGCCGCGGCCGGGCCGACCGACCCTACGGTGATACGCCCCCTGTTGGCTCCTCAAGCCTGGGGAACAACGGCCCGGCCGGATTCAGTTGGCCGACTGCCGGTCCCTGCCAGAAGGCGGCGCTCGCCCAGTCGCCAGGCCGAGCCGGCGGCAAACCAAGCTGACCAGCGATCTTTGCCGCCGCGCCGGGGATGAACGGGCTCGTCAGGATCGAGATCACGCGGGCAGACTCGGCCGCGAAGGCCAGCGTGGTGTCGAGATCCTCCTGCCGCTCAGGCAGCTTCGCGATCTTCCACGGTTGGCGCTCCTCCAGGTACTGGTTGGTCCGCCGGACGAGCGTCCAGATGCCCTCCAGCGCCCGGTCCGTCGCCCAGGCGTCCAGCTGCTGCTCGACGGTCGCCTTTGCCAACTCCGCGACCCGGACGAGTTCCGCCTCCAGTTCCCCGGATTCGGACGCAGCGGGCACGATCCCGCTACGGTAGCGCCCGACCATCGCGACGACCCGGTTGAGCAGGTTGCCGAGATCATTGGCGAGATCGTCGGTATATCGCCGAGCCACATGGGTCCGGGAGAAGTCGCCGTCGCTCGCGAACGAGACGTCCCGCAGCAGGGTGTAGCGAACGGCGTCGGCACCGAACTCCTCGACGACCTCGACCGGGTCGATCACGTTGCCGTCGGTTTTCGAGATCTTGCGGCCGTTCAGACTTAGAAAGCCGTGGACGGCGACCTGCTGTGGCGTCGGCAGACCGGCGGAGATCAACATCGCCGGCCAATAGAGGCAGTGATGGCGGGTGATGTCCTTGCCAATGACGTGCGCGTTGATCGGCCAGTACGACGCGAAGCGCTCCATGTCGTCGGGGAAGCCGAGCCCGGTCAGGTACGTCGTCAGCGCGTCGAACCAGACGTACATCACCTGCGAGTCGTCACCGGGCACCGGGACGCCCCACGCGATCCCGTCCTGGCGGCGCGTCCGGCTGACGGAGAAATCGCGCAGCCCCTGATCGATCCAGCCAAGCACTTCCGCCCGGCGGTGATTGGGGACGATGAAGTCCTCGTTGCCCGTGATCAGATCACGGAGTCGATCAGCATAGGCCGAGAGGCGGAAGAAGTAGTTCTCCTCTTCGAGATACTCGGGAGAGATCGACGGGTGCTGAGGGCAGCGGCCGCTGATCAGATCTTCCTCAGTGTAGAAGTTGTTGCAGTTCGGACAGTAGTAGCCCGAATAGGCCGCCTGATAGATGTCGCTGTTCGCAACAACACGCCGGTAGAGCTCCTGCGCGGCCCGGATATGGCGGGCTTCGGTCGTCCGGACCCAGTTGGTAGGCTGGACATCCAGGGCGTCCCAGGCCCGGCGGAAGGCGACGTCCATCTGATCGGTCCAGGCCTCGGGCGTCTCACCCGCCTTCTGGGCCGCCACGACAACATGCTGACTGTTCTCGTCGTTCCCCATCACGAACGCCACCTGGTCTCCCCGCAGGACGTGGTAGCGGGCGACGGCGTCGGCCGTGACCTTCTCCAGCGAGTGACCGATGTGTGGGGCGCCGTTGGGATAGTCGATCGCGGTCGTGACGGAGAAGTGGCCGTGATGGTTGTTCGGTTTCTGGTCGGTCTCACTCATGATCTGACACATCCATTCAGGGTCCCGGAAGACGCATTACGGGCCGGAGCGTCCACCGGTCACACCGGGCAAGACGCAAGCTTGTCCGGCCCCCGGTTCGGAGGCCGGTCTCCTCGTTGTCGAAGCGGCAGACATCACCGGGAGGGAAGGCCCAGCGGCACCTGCCGCTAGCGCATCAGCATGTCCTCGATATTCCCCGCCCACGGCCCGACGCCAGGCAGGAAGGGTTGAATGAGCGCCCGTTCGATCTGCACAAGGTGGGTCAGGTCGTGGGCCGGGTAGTAGTGGAGCATCTGGGCGAGGGTCAGCCGACCGTAGGCGCTGTGAACCGCCTCCCGGTCGAGATCGTACGGTGTCAGCGTCGCGATCAACCCAAGCGTCCCATTTCGGAGCGAGGCGAGCTCCCCGACGATCGCACTGGCCGTCCGCTCCATGTCCCACTGGACATCGTTCTGGTCGACGTTCTCAATCGTCGCCGAGCCAGCCAGGAACACCCGGATCCGGGGCGGGAAGACCAGCCGCTCCGTATCGAGGAGATGGTGCAGGACCTCAAAGGGCGACCACTCGTTGACCAGCGGCCGCCGTCGAAGGACGTCGTCCGGAATCGTCGACGTCAGGGCGACCAGCCGAGGGGCCGTCGTCGACAGCACCCGCGGCAGCAGAGCGAGCAACTCATCAGCGCGGAGTGGATCTCGAAGGGCGCCCGTGATCATCTCTACAGATCCTCGATCAGGCCGGCTCGGCTCAGGGCGAAGTACTTGGCGTCCGGGTGGTGAATGACGATGGCCGCCGTCGTCTGCTCGGGCTCGAACTGGAAGCCGTCCGTCACTTCGATCCCGATCCGCCCGACATCGAGGACGCGGTCGAGGATGGCGTGCTGCTCCAGGTCCGGGCAGGACGGGTAGCCCCACGAGTAGCGCTTGCCGCTCTCCTCCCCGATGCCGAGCTCGCGCCGGACTCGCTGGTGGATGAACTCGGCCAGCCCCTCGGCCGTCTGGACGCTGAGTCCGTGGGCGTAGAAGCTCGCAGAATACTCGCCCCGCGCCTGGAGCTGCTCGGTGTGGATCGTCGCCTCGCGCCCGGCGGTGACGATCTGGAAGGCGACGACGTCCTTGATGCCCGAGTCGTCCGGCAGGAAGTAGTCGGCCAGGCAGAGGCGCTCGCGGGCCGGCTGCCGCGGGAAGGGGAACCGGGCGATCTCGCGGCGCGGGTCGTCCGGGCTGTAGACGATCAGGTCGTTGCCGGAGCTGTTGGCCGGGAAGTAGCCGTAGCGGACCTGCGGCCGGAGCCAGTGGCGGCCGATCGCGTCCGCCTGCAACTCCTGCAATCGCGGGAGGAACTCCTCCCGCTGGAGCGTCTCCCACGCCTCGTCCTTGACGCCCTTGCCGCCCCAGTGGAGCCGGAAGAGCGTCTTCAGGTCGAGGTGCGGCCACACATCCTTGAGGTCGATATCGGACTCGCGCTCCTCGCGGACGCCCCAGAACGGAGGGACCGGGATCTCGCTGGCGGCAAGACGGCGCACCGTGATGCCGTCGACGGCGGTCGATTCGGCCGGGACGCTGAACGCCTGCCGGCCGAGCTTGCCGATGCTGACCTTGGCATCCGAGAGCGTGGTGGCGACCAGCGACTCCCGCTGCTCCGGGTCGACGATCCGCTCCATCAGCGACAGGCCCTCGAAGGCGTCCTTGGCGTAGAAGACACCAGCCTCGTAGGCCGTCTCATCGGCGACGAACAGCGCCCGGTGGGCGTAGGCCCGGTTGATCGCCGCGCCACCGATGATGACGGGGATACCGAGGTTCTGGTGGTAGAGCTCCTTGACGCAGAGCGGCATCTGTTTGCTCGTGCTGACCAGCAGGGCCGACAGCCCGATCGCCGTCGCGTTGACCTCGATCGCCTTGTCGATGATCTTGCTGATCGGAACCTGCTTGCCGAGATCATGGACGGTGTAGCCGTTGTTGCTCAGGATCGTGTTGACGAGATTCTTGCCGATGTCGTGGACATCGCCGAAGACCGTCGCCAGAACGACCGTCCCCTTGCTCGTCCCCTCGACCCGGTCGAGGTAGTGCTCGAGCTGGTTGACGGCCTTCTTCATCACCTCGGCCGACTGAAGCACGAACGGTAGGATCAGTTCGCCGGATCCGAACTTGTCGCCGACCTCCTTCATCGCCGGCAGAAGGACGTTGTTGAGGACTTCAACGGCGTCGCCTGAGTCGGCCACAGCCTGGTCGACGTTCGCCTCGACGCCCTCACGCCTGCGGTAGACGATCTGGAAGTGGAGCCGCTCCCTTGGTGTCATCTCCAGCATCGGGTCGGGGCCGCCGCTGGCCTCCTCGGTCCGGCCCTCGAAGTGCTCGATCACGCGGGCGAGCGCGTCGGGCCGGCGATTGAAGACCAGGTCCTCGGCCAGCTCCCGCTCGGCGTCGGGGATCTCGCCATATGGCACGACGTGACTCGGGTGGATGATGGCGAGATCGAGACCGGCCTTGATCGCGTGGTAGAGGAAGACGGCGTTGATGACGCGCCGAGCAACGGGGTTGATTCCGAAACTGACGTTCGAGACGCCAAGGATCGAGAGGACGCCGGGCAGCTCGTCCTCTATCCGGCGGATGCCCTCGATCGTCTCGATCGCCGAGGTCTGGAACTCCGGGTCGCCGGTCGTCAGCGGGAACGTCAACGCGTCGTAGATCAGCGCGTTCGGCGCCAGGCCGTACTCGCCGACGACGAGGTCGTGGATCTTGCGGGCGACCTCGACTTTCCGGTCGGCCGTCTTGGCCATCCCGTCCTCGTCGATCGTCAAGGCGATGACCGCGGCCCCGTGGGCCAGCGCCATCGGCAGGACGGCGTCGATCTTCCCGCGGCCGTCCTCCATGTTGATCGAGTTGATGATCGCCCGGCCGGGATACTGCTCCAGGGCGTCGAGGATCGCGCCGGGCTCGGTCGAGTCCAGCACGATCGGCGACTCGACGCTCAGGGCCAGCTTCTTGGTCAGCGTCCGGAGCGTCTCGCGCTCTTCCTCGTCCGTCCGCTCGGTCAACGCGACGCAGAGGTCGAGGGCGTGAGCACCCTCCTCGACCTGGCCGCGGGCAACGGCCATGATGCCCTCATCGTCGCCTTCGAGGACGAGGCGCTTGACCTTGCGCGAACCGAGCGTGTTGACGCGCTCACCGACGATCATCGGCGCCGGCTGCTGCTGGAGGTCGACCGCGCGCAGCATGCTCGCGATCGCCGGCCGGGGCTCAGTCGGGCGCGTCGGGGCGCTCAGGCTCGGCCGTCGCTCGAGCTCGGAGACGAGGGTGCGCAGGTGATCGCTCGTCGTCCCGCAGCAGCCGCCGACGACGCCGACACCGAAGTCGTCGACCATCTCGCGGAGGGCCCGGGCCATCGGTTCGGGCTCGAGCGGGAAGACCGCCAGCCCGTTGACGTTGATCGGGATGCCGGCGTTCGGGATGATCGCGACCGGCCGGGTGCTGAACTCGCCCAGATACCGGGCCGGCTCGCGCATGTGCTCCGGACCCGTGCTGCAGTTGAGGCCGATGACGTCGACCGGCAGTGCTTCGAGGATCGAAAGGGCCGCCGCGATGTCGGTCCCGAGCAGCATCCGGCCGCTCACGTCCAGCGTGATCGAAGCATGAAGCGGAATCTCGACGCCGGTCTCCTGCCGGATCCGCAGGGCAGCGTGGACGGCGGCTTTGAGCTCCAGGATGTCCTGGACGGTCTCGATGATGAGGACGTCAGACCCGCCATCGACGAGCCCGCGGATCTGATCGAGGAAAAGATCGACGACCTGCTGGAAGCGGTGTTGTCCGAGCATCGGGTCGTCGGAGGCCGGCAGGAGGCCGGTCGGGCCGATCGAGCCGGCAACGAAGCGGGGCCGGGCGGCGGTCGAATACTCATCCGCGACCTTCCGAGCGAGCGCAGCAGCTTCCCGGTTCATCTCGTAGGTCCGGTCGCCGAGACCGTACTCCTCCAGCTTGATGCTGCTCCCGCCGAACGTGTCCGTCTCGAGGACATCCACGCCAACGTCGAGGAAACTTGCGTGGAGCCGCTCGATCACGTCCGGGCTGTGCAGGACGAGGGCCTCATTGCAGCCCTCCTTGCCGCCGTAGGCCGAGATCGGGAGTTCCATGTTGAGGATGGTAGCGCCCATCGAGCCGTCGTAGACCAGCAGGCGGTCGCGAGCGGCGTCGAGATAGGCGTTGGCGGTGGCATGGCGGGCGAGCGGGGTTCGCGGGTCACGGGTCAGGGTATCGGTCACTGCGGCGGCTCCCGGCTGAGAGTGGATGACGGCTCGGACCGCGCGACTCGTGTCGCGTCCGGGTGGCGGGTCGGTCGGACCTGGGAACGCCACGATCCCGTTGCATCGCTCACCTATTGTAACTGCCCGAAAACGCGGCCATGCCGTCCGGGTCGCAGGGCAGCGTCTAGCCCCCGATCCTATCCGGCTTTCACCCCGCACGATCAGGAAACAGGCTGCTACAATCGCGGTTCAGGGAACTCGTGAGGGACGATCCGTCCTGCTGGCCGTCAGAAGCCGGCAGAGTGCCCCTGTCGACCCGCCGGCCCGCCTGTAGGCAGAGGAAGAATCGCATGTCGGACTCAGTACCCTCCCGCACGGACACTGTCGTCCCGGACCCGCAGGCTCCCGACATCGATCAACCGGCGGGGAGCATGGCTACGACCCCGGACTCGCAGATGGAGAGCGTCGAGCTGATCGAGCGCATGTCCGAGCGACTCCGCTTCTACGAGTCGTTCGACGCCCTGATCCAGCAGAACATCGCCCGCTCCGGGCAACTGATGCGGGAGGCCGGCGAGAAGCGGGACGAAGCCGTCGCGACGATCGCCCAGAGCCGGCGGCAGATCGAGACGGAGCGCGAGACCCAGCGATCCGCGCTGACCGAGTTGCTCGATGACGTGATGACGATCCAGCAGGCGACCGAGCGGCTCGCCCATCGCGTCTCAGACGCGCTTGAGCAGATCGAGTTCGACCTGGAGCCGATCGGTCTCCATGACGCAGGGGTGTTGGGAAGCCAGCAGTCCGGCAGACTCCCGGCCGGGTTCTCTTCCCGCGCCGACGCGTACCGGAGCGTCGCCGAGGACGTTCACGATGAGTATCGCCACGGTGTTCTCGGTCAACCAGAGATCGGTGGGGCGCCAGCAACGACTGAACCGGTCACCGACGGGACGGAATCGATCGGTCTCGGGAGGGTCGTCTCCCATCGGGAAATCGAGCCAGACCAGACGACCGCGGACGCATCCGCATTCGACTCCCACGGGATCATGGGCAATCCCGAGAACGCCGGAATCGTCGCCGATCAGGTCTCGGAGCGGGACGCCGATGAGACCGGCGGCCATGCTACGGACGAGCGGGAGATGCACGAGGCGGAGCCCGGCCAGGGCTCCGAGGCAGCTCCGGTCGAGTCCAGCGCCGAGACGTGGACCCCCGATTCGACTATGGCGACTGGTCCGGACGACGAGGATCTGACCAGCGTGGTCGAACCCTACACCGAGGCCCATGTCGCACCCCACGCCGAGCAGGCCGAGCCGGGCGGCGATACATCTAGCCCCGACTCGCAGATCGCCTCCGAAACGTCGGATGCCGCCGTCGGAGCCGACGACGCATCAGCGGACGTATCGCTGTCCGATTCCGACTATGACGACATCCCGCTCGAGGTCGGCAGCGCTTTCGGTCCGTCCACCGAGCCTGCGAGCGAAAACCTGACCAGCCCCGACGATGCCCCGATCGAATCCCCGATGGAGACGTCGATCGACGTGACCTCGAACCTTGACGACGCGACCGGCGAGGCATCGCTCGAGACCGGCGTCGACGCCGAGATCGTCGTGGTCGCCGCGGACGGTGCCGACCTCGCTCCCGAGACGACGTCCGTGCTTGCCGGGAACGAGCACGCGACCCACGGCACTGCTCCCACGGCGTCGGAGAGTAACCTGGCCGCCAGCGCCGCCGAGGCCGCCACGAGGGCGGCTCAGCCACCGGACACGTCTCCAGCGGCAGATCCGGTCATGGCACCGGCCGAGCCAGCGCGCGAGCAGCAGACCACCGTCGTGCTGGACGGTGTTCCGCGAGCCGCCGTCGCCCTCGCGATCCAGCGGCACATCCTGTCCAGGCCCGAGGTACTCCGGGCCGAGGTCCGGGAGTACTACGACCACAGACTCACGCTGTTCGTGACCGGGCGGCGCGCCACCACCGCGGACGACCTCCAGGATTGGGATGGCTCCGCAACATGGGAGCAGATCCGGTCATCACCCGAACTGATCGAGCTTCGCATGGTGATGTAACCGGCACCACCCCATGTCAACAACAGTCGAGACCTGACCCGGGTGGGGATTCGGGTGCGTCCTGTCTCGTGGGATACGTGATTCAGGCGCTGCGGCGGATGGCGCGGTGGAGGGCGCGGGCGATGTCGGCCCGGGCGCGATTGCTCAGCTGGAGGAGTTCGGCCCGCGTCGGCGTCGGCATGTCGAAGTAATCGAAGAGCTGATCGAGCTCACCATCCACCGCGCGAGCGCGCTCCTCCTCGTTGCGGAGCTGCCGAAGATCGGAGCCGAGCGAGTCGGCGATCCGGTCGAGGACCTCGTACGACGGCACCGTCAGGCCACGCTCGATCCGGCTGAGATGTGATGGCGAGACACCGGCGGCGTCGGCGAGCTGGTGCAGCGACATCTCGCGCCGGAGCCGGAGGGCTTTAATCGTCGGACCGACCCGCTGGCGGACCGCCGGCTGGTGCGGCATCCAGAGGTCGGCCTGGCCGCCGTTCCCATCTTCGGAGAGGGCCTGCCGCAGAATACGCGCGTTCTCCGGCGCGGCGACCGGCCGTGGGGTTCCCCCAGCCCGGTGGACGATCGCCGTGCGCGCCATCGGTTGGGGGCCGATGCCGTTCCGACCGTTCTGACCTGGCCGTCCCTGCTGTCCGTTGGGAAACGACGGTTCACGCATCGAAAAGTCCTCTCATAAGGCCATCGCGGGTCGACAGGGCTGGCCGTTCTGGCTCGGGTTCGGTCGGGCACAGGGCTGGACTCGTCGACGAGGTATCGAATCAGCGGATCAGCGGATCAGTCGCTTCGCAGGGCGACACTGGATCGACGCGGGGTTGACACGACCGGTTCGGTGATTGTCGTGCCAGCCCAACCCGATGCGACCTGCTGGTCGGCCGTCAACCGAACGGACACCCATGTCGGCCCCATCCACCGATGACCTGTCTACGTCCCGGATCGCGTTCCGGGTTCTTTCCGAGTGGACATCCACACCAGCGCGACGCATCTCCGTCGCCGGGGTCGCCGGGTCGATACCCACCACTCACGGTAACGATCATCGGCACAGTTTGGTTTCCATAGTCCGGATTACGGTGCTCCGACTCCGGTATTCGCCAGTACGTTCCTGTCCGCCGTGGCCGGGGACTTTCGTCCGCGATCCGCACGTGAGTCCTTGCAAACGCGAGTCCCGCGGTGGATGTCACGCTACCACCAGCCCCTGGCAGCCATCAGCGTTGGCGCACAGGGAGCAGCGGCCCAGGGAACGGATGCCCATCCAGGCCGGAACGCCTTTTCGATGATCCGGTCCCGCCCTTCGATCTAGTCGGTCACCGATGGTCGTGGCCGGAGCCGGCAGGACCTGTACGGAACGAGGCAAAGAGGCGCGGCGTGCCAATTGCGTCCACCTCGCCTAAACTGGCCAGAGCGTATGGGCGCCGATCCATGATCGGACAGACCGCCACAACGACGTGGTGACCGGCGCGCGATCCGGCCGGCATCCCGCGTCATCCGGAAATCAGGGACGAGAGCAATGACAGATACCGCCAAGCGCACGGGGGTCGGGGCAGCCCGCGTTTCTGACAACGGGTCGTTCAACCCGCGAACGCCGACCCCGATCCTTCCGACGCTGTCCGGCCCGGCCGACCTGCGTGGGCGCTCGATCGCGCAGCTGGAGCAGCTCGCGGCCGAGATCCGGGCGGAACTGATCGAGACGGTCGCGATCAATGGCGGCCACCTCGGCGCGAGCCTGGGACCGGTCGAGCTGATCATCGCGATGCACGTCGTCCTCGACTCTCCGAGGGACCACCTCGTCTTCGACGTCGGGCACCAGGCCTACGCCCACAAGCTCCTCACTGGCCGGCTCGAACGGTTCAAGACGCTCCGGCAGGAGGGTGGGATCTCGGGCTTCCTCTCCCGCGACGAGAGCGAGCACGATGCCTTCGGCGCCGGCCACGCCAGCACCAGTATCTCGGCCGCGCTCGGGATGGCGGTCGCGGATCACCTCAAGTACCGGAACGATCCGTCGACGCCGATGCCAAGGACGATGGCGCTGATCGGCGACGGGGCGCTGACGGGCGGAATGGCCTTCGAGGCGCTGAACAACGGAGGCAACCTCAGCATCCCGATGACGGTCATCCTCAACGACAACGAGATGTCGATCGCGAAGAACGTCGGGGCGCTGAGCAAGTACCTCGACCGGATCCGGACCGACCGCCGGTTCAGCCGGGCCAAGGCCGATCTGGAACGCGTGCTCGAGCGGATGCCGCAGGGCGACTTCATGGTCGACATGAGCAAGCGCCTAACGGACTCGGTCAAGGCCTTCATGTTCCACGGCATGATCTGGGAAGAGCTGGGCTATACCTACGTCGGCCCGATCGACGGTCACAACCTCCGCGACGTCATCGACGCCCTCCAGAATGCCACCCAGGTCGACGGTCCGGTCTTCCTCCATGTCGTGACGGAGAAGGGCCGCGGCTACGCCCCCGCCGCGGACGACCTGGAGCGCAGCCACGCCGTCTCGGCCAGACCGAAGGTCGCCCCGATGGCTGCCGGCGGCGCGGCATCACCGCCCGCGCCGCCCAAGTACCAGGACGTCTTCGCCGATGCCGCCGCTGAGCTCGCCAACACCGACGAGCGGATCGTCGCCATCACCGCGGCGATGCCGACCGGCACATCCGTCGGCAGCTTCGGCCGGATCCATCCAGACCGGACCTTCGACGTCGGAATCGCCGAGCAGCACGCCGTCACCTTCGCGGCCGGCCTGGCGACGCAGGGAATGCGCCCGATCGTCGCGATCTACTCGACGTTCCTGAAGCGGGCCTATGATCAGATCTACCATGACGTCTGTCTCCAGCGCCTGCCCGTGACCTTCGCGATGGACCGGGCCGGATTCGCGGGCGACGACGGCCGGACACACCACGGCATCTACGACCTCTCCTATCTGCGCTGCCTGCCGGGCATGACGATCATGGCGCCGAAGGACGAGGACGAGCTCCGGCACATGCTGACGACGGCGGTCGCCACTGACGGCCCGGCCGCGATCCGTTATCCCCGCGGCGCGGGCGTCGGCGTCTCGATGGCCGGTCCGGCCCATCCACTGCCGATCGGTAAGTCCGAGGTACTCGAGGAGGGCGATGACGTCGCCATCCTCGCGATCGGGGCGATGGTCCTGCCCGCCCAGCGTGCCGCCGCCCTGCTTCGCGGTCGGGGGGTCCACGCGACAGTCGTCAACGCCCGGTTCGTCAAGCCGCTCGACGAGAACCTGATCCTGTCGCTCGCCGATCGCTGCGGCGCGATCGTGACGGTGGAGGAGAACGTCGAGCGGGGCGGCTTCGGCGCCGCCGTTCTGGAACTCCTCTCCGCCAACGAGCGCTTCATCCCGACGCACGTCGTCGCCGTGCCCGACCGCATCTTCGAGCAGGCCTCGCAGGATCGGCTCAGGTCACTCGCTCGCCTGACGCCGGACGGCATCGCCGCCGCAGCCGCGCGCCTGCTCGAACTGCGACCCACCGAGATGGACGAGGTCTTCGCGACCACTGATCAGGTAGCACGAACCTGAACCCCGTTCGGTTGGCGACGACGTCGATCAGACCGACGTACCGGACAAGAGGGGCTAGTGCCTAAGCACCGGCCCCTCTTGTCCGTGGTCGGATCTCCAGCCTGAAGATCAAACCGAGATGCCGCTCAGCAAGATCTCGAGGGCGTCGAAGTCGTCAGACTCGGCATCGGCCCGAACGTAGACGCGTACGACAACGGCCGAGGGACCATCGATCGGGATCACGATGATCCCGAGAGCGGCCTCGACCCCAGCTGGGGTCCGATACCGGTAACCCTCGCCGACGGCGTCACCCGACGGCACCGGCACGTCCTCGATCCGCTCGACACCCTGATCATCGCCGGCCGGATTCCTGATCTCCCTCTGGACCAGGTCGTCGAGGATCTCCTGGATGTCCCGGTCGTCGGTTGGAGTGGTATCGAACGTGACGACCGATGACCCGCCACGGATCGCGAGATCGACAGTGGCGTAGATCGCGGGATCGAGTGGCTGCCAGATCGTCCCATCGTAGGCCAGCGACCAGCCGCCATCTTCTGACGTGAAGACGTCGAGGTCGTCGGCCGGCGCGGGCTCGTCCGACGGTCGAGGCGTCGCGGCCGGATTGCCGAGAACCGGTGTGCCCTCGCCGGCGGTCGGCGTCGCGGCTGGTTCGGGAGCATCCGTCGCGACGGGCGTCGCACCACTGACCGTCCCCGCGCCCCCGTCGCCTTCGACCGTCAGGCTGGCGAAGACCGGCGCGGCCAGTTCGGCCTCCACGTCGTACGATTCGATCGGCCCTGAGTGAATCGCCCGGAGCACGACCTCCGAGCCGGGGATCGACGCGCAACGCGCTTCGACGAACTGCTCCGCTCCGCCGTAGTTGGCATCGATCGCCGCGTAGGACCAGCCGGCGTCATCGAGACCGGCGACGTCCTCGCCGTCGACCTGGATCGGCGTGACATCGACGATACCTGGCGACGATCCGAGGTCATCCAGCGTCGTCTCGACGCATCCGGCGGCGTCCCCGCCGAAGTCAGCCGGCAACGAGAACGAGATCAGGCTGGCCGCGCTGTTGAGCCCGAAGATCGCGTCGACCGGGACGAACGAGGCCCAGTCCGACTCGTCCCAGGTCAAGGCGAACCCGAGATCGGGGTCGGTGTACGTGCCTCCGGCCAGGCCATCGATTTCCGCTCGTGATCCCTGGAACGACGGGATCACGAGCGCTTCGAGCAGATCGTCGGCCGCCGCGACCGCCTGATCCGCGTCGGCGATCGACGCCAGCCAGGTGATCGCCAGGACTGCCTCGCCGGCGACGACCGTCCGGCAGTCAATCCGTTCGATGACCGTTCGGGCATCCTGCCCGTCCGTCTCGTCTAGCTCGACCTGGAGGGTCGAGTAGGCCCGGCCTTCGGTCTCCGCGGACTGCTCGCCGTCCCCCTCGAACGGAACGCTGGACAGGACGTTGTCTTCGTCTGGCAGGCGGTCGACGAGGTCGTCGCGGCAGGCCGTCGCGTCGCCGGCGTAGAACTGGCCGGACTGGAAGTAGATCTCGCCCATGTCGCTCGTCAACGCGAGATCGCCGGGACCACCCTCGACGATCTCCCAGACGTCCGGCTCCCACGCGATCTGATATCCGTAGGTCGGATTGATGTAGCTGGCCTCGTCGGCCTGGGCAACGGCGTTCGGCCCAGTGACGGACGGCAGCCCGATCGACACCAACAGGAGGGTCGCCGCAACGGTGGAGACCAGACCGAAACGGGCGCGGCCGTGACGGGCGCGGCTGAATGACATCCGGAGACCTCCGTTGCATACAAGGCAGACCGGTCGACGACGGAGCAGGCGCTTTGGGATCGTGTACATCCGGATTCTACCGGGTCGGTGGCGCCATCTCGGGGCACGTTTCGTCCCGCTCGAGCCTTGATGGTGGGAACGACAAGGGGTTGAACAGAGGTCGCATCGGCCGTGCGGTGGCCGGTTGGGCTCCGTTGAGCTTCGACTTGACCAGCCGGCTCCCCCGATTCGGCGTAGACTTCCCTGATCGAACGCCGGAACTGTCCCGGAGTGCGCCCGGGCAACGTGTCAGCAAGACCTCGCCGACCTGTGCCCGGGCCCGCTCCCGGACCCTTTGGCTGATTGGCTCCCGTGCCGGTTCACCCCGCACGTCCAGGTGAGAGTGCTATGCCCTCCGGCAAGTCGCCGACGACCCCAGACAAGACCGACCAGATGACAGCCGAAAGCGTCCCGACCGAGGAGACGCCCGACAATCCGTCTCAGGAGCAGGAACCACGGCCATCCGACATGGCTGAGCCCGAGTCGACAGCCGTGGCCAAACCGCGAGGCCGCCGATCCCGACGGACCAAGGCCGGGCCGCCGGCGGAGCGACCGGTCGCGCTCCCGGTGCTGGTCGTCGATGAGACGATCCTGCTCCCCCATATGTCGATCCCGTTTCCGATCGAGGACGAGGAGTCGGCGCTGGTTCTCGACCGGGCCGCCCGTCTCCCGCTCCGCCAGGTCCTCGTCCTGACCGAGCGGATCACCGCCGAACCACTCGACAGCCCGTTCAACATGGCCCCCGGCGAACTCGAACTCCTGGCGGCAAGGCTCGCGATGGATCCGGACATCGACGTGGATGTCCTTGCTGGGATCCCGCCCGTTCCGGACGACACCGTCGACGCCGGCGGCTGGACCGCTGAGGGCGAGCCCGGCCCGGAGCAGTTCGAACTCTGCACCGTCGGCGTCATCGCCGAGGTCGGCCAGCGCGTCACGCGGGCCGGTGGTCATAGCCACGTCATCCTGACCGGTATCTCCCGCGGCATCGTCGACGAGATGATCCAGAGCGACCCGTACCCGGTCGCCCGGGTCCGGCGCCACGACGACCCGCCGATGGAAGGCACGGCGGCCGAGGCGGCGATGACCGCCATCCTCGAGCAGGTCGAGAGTTACCTCAGCATGCTGCCCAGCGTTCCGGAGGAGGTCCTCTCGACGATCCGGGGCGTGAACGAGCCCGGGTGGCTGGCTGATCTGATCGCCTTCTCGCCCGAGTTCACCCCGGAACAGCGCCAGACGCTGCTTGAGATCCTCGACCCGATCGAGCGGCTCCGAACGCTCGGCGTCCTGATCGAGAAGCGCCTGTCCGTCCTCAACCTGCGCCAGCAGATTCAGCACGAGGCCCAGGAGGGGATGGACCGGCAGCAGCGGGAGTACTTCCTCCGCGAGCAGATCCGCGCCATCCAGAAGGAGCTCGGCGAGGGCTCGCCGGAGGAGACGCTTGCCAAGGAACTCCGTGACAAGGTCGAGCGGGCCGGGATGCCGGACGACGTGAAGGCAAAGGCGCTGGTTCAGGTCGAGCGCCTGGAGCAGCAGCACCCCTTCTCGCCCGAACTCGGCATCATCCGCTCTTACCTGGAGTGGCTGATCGACCTGCCGTGGGCGACCGAGACCGAGGAGCGGCTGGACCTGCGCGAGGTCGCCCGGATCCTCGACGAGGACCACCACGGGCTGGAGAAGGTCAAGGATCGCATCCTCGAGTTCGTCGCCGTCCGCAAGCTGGCCGGGGACCGGCTCCGCTCGCCGATCATCTGCTTCGTGGGACCGCCAGGCGTCGGCAAGACCAGCCTTGGCCGGAGCATCGCCCGGGCGATCGGTCGGGAATACGTCCGGATCAGCCTCGGCGGCGTCCGGGACGAGGCGGAGATCCGGGGTCACCGCCGGACCTACGTCGGAGCGATGCCGGGCCGGATCATCAAGGCGCTGCGGGACGCGAAGAGCCGCAACCCCGTCCTCGTCCTGGACGAGGTCGACAAGCTCGGCGGCGACACCTTCCGCGGCGACCCGTCGTCGGCGCTGCTCGAGGTGTTGGACCCCGAGCAGAACAGTGCCTTCTCGGACCACTACCTGGAGGTCCCATTCGACCTGTCGAAGGTGATGTTCTTCACGACCGCCAACATGCTCGACCCGATCCCGGCGGCGCTGCGCGACCGGATGGAGATCATTGAGGTTCCCGGCTACACCGAGGTCGAGAAGGTCGAGATCGCCCGCAGCTTCCTCCTGCCGCGTTCTCTGGAGAACCACGGTCTGTCATCCGATCGGCTGCTCGTCACAGATGACGCCGTCCGCCGGCTGATCCGGGAGTACACGGAAGAATCAGGCGTCCGCAACCTCGAACGCGAGATCGGGTCGCTGGCCCGCAAGGTCGCGCGGGAGATCGCGGCGGAGGCCGAAGTTGCATCAGGTCCGGCCCCGTTGGAGGACCCGGCTGACTCCGACCTCACCGGAGCGGACTGTGGCGAAGCCACCCCGAACCGAACAGAGGTGGGTCAGACCCCGTTCCAGAGTGCTGGGGCGGACGCGACACCGACGATCCCGATCATCATCGATGCTCCGGCGGTCGAGTCCTACCTCGGGATCCCGCGCTACGAGTACGGGTTGGCCGAGGAGAGCGACGAGATCGGCGTCGCCACTGGCGCCGCGGTGACGAGCTTCGGCGGCGACCTGCTGTCGATCGAGGTGCTGATCATGGAGGGCAAGGGTGATCTGGTCCTGACAGGCCAGCTCGGCGACGTCATGCAGGAGTCCGCCCGGGCGGCGATCAGCTTCGCCCGGAGCCGGTCGGCGACGTTCGACCTGACGCCGCAGTTCTTCGACAAGCACAACATCCACATCCACATCCCGGCGGGCGCCATCCCCAAGGATGGGCCATCGGCCGGGATCACGATGGCAACGGCGCTGTTCTCGGCGCTGACCGGCCGGCCGGTTCGGAAGGACGTGGCGATGACCGGCGAGATCACCCTGCGGGGCAAGGTCCTGCCGATCGGCGGCCTGCGGGAGAAGACGCTCGCCGCCCACCGGGGTGGGATCAAGACGTTCCTGCTCCCCCGCCGCAATGCCAAGGACCTCAGCGAACTCCCCGCCATCGTTACCTCAGGGCTGGAGCTCATCATGGTCGACACGCTGGACGACGTGCTCCTGACCGCCCTGGTCCAGCGGACGACGCCTGTCATCGAGACGCAGATCGCCACCGGGCACCGCGCGGTCGCCCAGCCCGTCTGACCCTGCATGGCACCGGCCGTCAACGGACCGGCTCAACCACACTGGATTCAGCGCAGCTGGTCGAGGGCGAGATTTCGAGTGCGTAAGCATGTTCCCAGGCGTCTGGTCGCCCGGTCTGGGAACAACGTCGTTCAGTTGGTGTCTACAGAGCCGCTGCAGCCGGGACGGTCGCCTCGCGTGGACCTGAAATATGGTGCCGGGTCAACGCTGAGCGAAGGCGTTGTGGCTGACGATTTCGGACAGCGGCTTGCGGCCCCCTTCGGCAGCGTTCGGGCGCGGATCCTTCGAAGTAACCGGATACCCCAGCGCAACGACCGAACGCGCGGTCCGTCCGTCCGGAACACCAAGGATCATCCGGGCGGCCGCCTGCTGTTCGGCGTTGCCGAACCAGGCCGTTCCTCCGCCGATGCCGAAGATCCGGGCCGCGACGAGCAGGCGCTCCGTGAGCCGCCCCTCGTCGTACGCCTCGCTGGTCTCGCTCTGGCCATCGAGCACGATGGCGATCGCCAGCGACGCCCCCGCCACCCAGTTGATCGCATCTCGGACTCGCGAGACGCGCCGGAGTTGCTCGGAGTCGGACACGACGATCAGGTGCCAGGGCTGCGTGTTACGCGAACTGCCGGTCCAGCGGGCGACTTCGAGCAACTCACCGATGATGTCCTCCGGAACCGGGTCGGCTCGGTATTGCCGAATTTGCCGAACCCGCTGGATTTCCGCGGCAATCATGGCCGCGTCGGCTCGCTGTTCCATCGCTCATGTCCCTCGTCGTGAGATCGGTCGAAGAGGTCGGTGGTAGCAGGAAGGGGGCCGCAACGGTCGTCCTTCCTCCTGCCCGCAATCCCTCGTCCCGATGAATGGCGGTCCGTCACCAGGGACGGTCAAAGGCATAACAGATCTGACACCGCCCGCCCATCGCGGCATCACAGTCGCTCTCTACACTGGTTTCAGGCGGAACGAGGAGCACTGACTCGCACCTTCGGAACCAGAGCGTCGCTTCTTCCGTCCATCAGCCATCAGAACCCGCCGGGTCAGAACCGAGCCCGAAGCCGTCCCAGGAGAGCCCCGTTATGGACAACCTCATCGTGACCGGCGCCGTCGTCGCCTTCCTGCTCCTGATCCTGCCCGCGGTCGTCGTCCCGTTCCTGGGGCAGAGCCCATCGATGGTCGACACCGCTCCCCGCGTGGCGCCTGATCCCATCAGTGGCCGCTCGGTGCCTGTCAAGGGTGGGCAGGAGCCGACCGACCGGATCGCAGCCTGAGCAGATCGGGACGAGTTCGGCGCGTCTCTTCGAAGCCCGCCACCTGCCCCGATCGGGGCATGGCTTCGTTTCGGTCCGCCTCCTGAACCGCTAGGTGGCCGGCATCGCTTCGGATCGAGTGACGCCCATCTGCCGCAGCCAGTCGATCGCCTCGACGAGCGTCGGCACGGTCACATCCGGCGCGACCGGCAGTTCCGCCCGCAACGAGTACCCGTTCGGGACGAAGATGCAGCGCATTCCCGCCGCGCTGGCCGCCATGACTCCGGCCGGCGCATCCTCCAGCACGACGCAGTGCCCAGGATCGACGTTGAGCGACCGCGCCGCCATCAGGAAGATGTCCGGGAAGGGTTTGCCCCTTGTGACATCGTCGCCCGTGACCTCGGCGTCGAACAGGCCCGTGAGCCCTGTCTCGGCCAGCGAGATGACCGCCTGATGCCGTCGGTTGGACGTGGCCAGGGCGAGGCGAAGTCCCGCCTCCCGGCCGAACGCGACGATCTCACGGGCACCTGGCATCAGCGCCAGGTTGCCGATGATCGTCTCGGTCCGGAGCGCGTCGAACTCGGCGATGAGTTCGCTCAGATCTCCCTCCAGCTCATACCACTGCATGAAGAGCGCGACCGCGTCCGGCAACCGGCGGCCGAGCAACTGCGGCGCGTACGCCTCATCGGCGACTTTCCCGTGGCGGCGAAGGAACTCGACCATGGCGGCGTCGGCCAGCGGCTCGCTGTCCACGAGCAGCCCATCCATGTCGAACACCAGCGCCTGGACCGCATCGGACCGATCGTCTCGCATTCCGGAAAACTCCATGCTCTTGAGGTAAACCTGTCCGTCTCGTCGTCAGGACGCTATCACGTCGCGGTGGTCCGTGGGTGAATGGTGAGCGCCCGGGCCGGGTTGTCGACGATCAGCCGGCGGACGTCCGCGCCCGTGACGCCGGCATCCAGGAGCATGAAGACGAAGCGGTCCAGCAGATAGGTCAGACCCGGCTCCCCACCGTAGGCCAGGCGAAGCGACCTTCGGGCGATGTCGTGCGAGAGCAGGATCTGGCCCCCGAACCCTTCCGCGATCAGTTCGGCGATCACCACGGCTTTCGGCTCGTCCGGTCCGTAGCGCGGCTTGCCGAGCTGGTCGAAGCCGATCGTGGCACCAGACCGGAGGACCGTCCGGAGCATCTTCCGGTCCTCGAACCGACGATCGAGGTGACTGATGGTGATCTGACCCGGGTCGACTCCGAGACTCGCGAGGAGCTCGACCTGCTCCAGTCCGACGCTGCCCGCCTCGGCATGCGTGGTCACCGGCACCCTGGTCGCCCGGTGGGCCAGCGCGACGGCGGCGAACGCCGTTCGCTCGGTGTCCGTGATCCGGTCGAGACTGCTTCCGGCCTTGAGCTGCCCGGGCCGGACGCCAGTTGTCTGGTCGCCGTCTCGCAACTCCCGGATGAGCCCGTCCGCCAGTTCCTCCGGTGAGCGGCCGTGAAGGAGGTGGCCACTGTGGAGCTCGTTGTGGAACCCAGCCGTGGCGACGACGTGAACGGCGACCCGGCTCGCCACCCAGAGCAGACCGGCGAGGTCGCGGCCGTTGTCGGGGGGCGTGCAGTCGACGATCGCCCCGCCGCCGGCAAACCCGAATGACTCGGCGTCGGCCAGGGCGGCGTCGCGGTCGTCCGTCCGGTAATCCGGCTCCTCCCCGACGGTGGCCGGTGGCGCCGCGAGTAGGTGCTCGTGGGGCAGCACGATCCCCAGCGCGGCGGGATCGACCGGCCCGAGCACCGTCATGACGTGCGGATCGTGCCCTGGGTCGATCTCCTCCTCGTCACTCTCGCTGAACGCGATGTCGTCCTCGGCGAGTCCGAAGGCGTCCCGGCCGTCGTAGAGATCAAGAGACATCGGTGCAGACTCCCGCGACGACCGCTTCCAGAGCCAATCTGGCGTATGGTTGACACAGACCTCGAACACGAGTTCAGCCGGGGCACCGACGTGACCATCCGGCGGTTGCGAGTGCAATACTAGCAAGCTCTCCAGGGAATCCCGTTGACCGACCGACCGCCCAACGCCCCGACCGGTCCGATAGAACCATCAGCGCCCTACGGGCTCCGTCAGCATCCGTTCCGGCGCACCGACGTCGATATCGACAAGGTACCGGAGGCGATCGGTCCTGCCCTGACCCCGGACGACCCGACCCGAGTGACCCCATCGACTGGCGGCACGGATCCCGTCCCTGCTCCATCCGCGCCGGTTCCAACCAGGGCCGAACAGTTCCGGAACCGACCCGACGATCAGCTACCCGGAACAGCCGCCCGAGCGGACGCAACGCGACAACTCAAAAGCCCACCCACGGTCTCCCGGTCTGACGGATCGCCGCCGACCGCGGACGATTCCAGACCGGGGAAGCGCCCGCCCGTCGATGTACTGGGACAACCCCTCCAGCGAATGACGCAGCGATCTCGGCGAGCCGCCGTCTTCGCGCCGGCACCGCTTGCCAGTGATGTCGAGCGGCTCGGGTGGTCACCACCTCGAGCGCCCGGTCCTGCTGCCCGGTCCCGACACCGGTCTTCCCGGCTGTCGCGAATCGTCCGGGTCCTGTTCATCGTCGCTATCCTCTCGACGACGCTTTTCGCCGCGACCAACCAGACGCTCCTCGCGGCGCTGGCCGACACACCCCAGTGGCAGACCGTCGAGCAGACCAGCCGCAATGCGGTCCATGCGGTGGTATCGGTCGTCGCCGAAGAGCCGTCGTTCGCTCCGGCTTCCGAGCTCGCGAACTACCCCATCTGCGCGGACATCAGCGCAGACGATCGCGGCCGGCTCGAAGCTGGCATGAACCTCATGCGCGGAACCGCCGAGGGTGAGCGCCTGTTCGACCAGCTGGTCAGCAACGGCATCTGCGTCCTGACCGAGGACATCGGCTACAACAGCGGCTACGCCTATGGGCGTCAATCGCCAGTCGACGGCTCCTGGTCGGACTCGTACATCGCCGTCGCCTCCGACCTGATCCACTCCGGCGAGACCGATGTCCTCGCCTCGCTGCTGGTTCACGAGGCGACGCACATCGACCGATACATCAACGATCTGGCCTGCAACTACAGCGACACCTGCACGACGCTGCCGAACGGGGTCGACCTCGAAGAGGAGATCGCGGCGCATGGGGCGGAGGCCCAGTGGTGGATCGCCGCCTACGGCTCGGATGGCAAGCGGTTCGCGACCGGCTACGACTACGGGGTGAACCGGCTCGCCCGAGCCTATGGTGAAGGGCCTGACGTCTTCGACGCCTATGTCAGGAGCGTCCGGAGCGACTCCCGGGAGGGCGCCTCGATCGCTCACTAGGTCCGGCCGTCTCGTCGCGCAACGGTCATCGCTTCATCGGCTACGACGATACGCATCCGCCCAACCAGAGTGGGTCAGGTGACGCTTGCGTGGTGACACTTCGACGACCCACGGCACATATGCAGAAAAAACGCGCAGGAATCTATCGGGGGAGATTCGTTCCCTCAGAGGTATATCCATTCGTACGGCGCCTTGGTACGATGTCGACCGCGTTATTTCGAGACCGGATGACCATGAGCCGCGATTTCTGTCCGCCGATCCCCGCGACACGGAGGTCCCCGCGTGCCCCGAGCCAAAATCGCCGATACGAAAGAGTTCTACACGACGCGCACCGCCGCCGACCGCCTTGGCGTCTCGCCGTATCTGATCAAGTCCCGGATCCAGGCGGGCATCTTTCCGAAGGCGACACGGGTCACCGAGGGCGGGGTGATCCTCGTCGATGAGGCATGGATCCAGGTGGCCCAGCAGGCGCTGTCACAGACGACCGTCCAGCGCGGTCGGCGCCGGCGCACCGCCGGTCCGGTGATCCCGACACCGGCCAGCATCCTCGGCCACGAGGTCGGTGCCGAGCGCGTCCTGCCGGACTGGTCGACCATCGTCGACTACTTCGAGCAGCTCGCCTCCGCCTCGGACCGGGTCACGGTCGAGATCCTTGGAACCAGCACCGACGGACGACCGCACATCGCCGTCATCGTCTCGGCTCCCGAGAATCTGACCGAGCCGGCCCGCGACCGGAACCGGGAGCTGCTCGGCCGGCTCTGGGACCCGAGAGGCCATTCCTCCGCCGAGATCGACGAAGCGATCGCCGGGGCCCGGCCCGTCGGGATCATCATGGCTACGCAGCATTCGAACGAGATCGGCGCCTGCCTGATGACCCTGGAGCTGGCGCATCATCTCGCGATCGCAAAGGATCAGGAGACGCTCGACCTGCTGTCCCGGACCGTGACGGTTCTGATCCCCAGCCAGAACCCGGACGGTGTCCAGCTCGTCGCCGACTGGTACCGCCAGTGGCTCGGGACCGAGTACGAGGGCTCGGACATGCCGTGGCTCTATCACCGGTATGTCGGGCACGACAACAACCGTGACTGGTTCATGCTCACGCAGAAGGAGAACCAGCTCTACGCGGCGTTCCACAACCGGGAGCACCCGCAGCTGGTCTTCGACATGCACCAGATGAATCGGGATGGCGCCCGGTTCATGGTCCCGCCGTTCATCGACCCACTCGACGCCAACCAGGACCCGGTCATCCAGCAGCAGTTCGCCGCCGTCGGCAGCGCGATCGCCGCCCGGCTGACCGCCGCGGGCAAGGCCGGCGTCGTCACCCACTCGATGTTCGACAACTACTCACCGTCGCTCGCCTACGGCAACTACCACGGCAGCGTCGACCTGCTCAGCGAGGCGGCCAGCTGCCGGTACGCCACGCCGGTCGAGATCCGCGAGTCGGACCTCAAGGCGGACACCCGATCGCACGCCACGGTGCGGTCCTGGAACAATCCGCTTCCCTGGGCCGCCGGTCGCTGGACGCTACGGGACATCGTCGAGTACGACCTGATCGCCGCCCGGGCCGCCCTCGATCACCTGTCCCGGAACCGGACACAGTGGTTACAGGATTATGTCGATATCAATCGCCGCGCCAGCACCCGGACCGAAGCCCCGTTCGCCTTCGTCATCGGCGCCGACGACGCCCAGCATGATCCGAGCACGACCCGGGAACTGATCGAAGTCCTGGTCAATGGGCTCGTCGAGGTCGAGGTCGCGACCGAACCGGTCACGCTCGACGGCGTCGAGTATCCGGCCGGCACGCGAGTGGTCCGCCTCGACCAGCCCGCCAGCAGCTTCGCCAGGACGCTCCTGGAGGTCCAGACCTACCCCGACCTGCGGCAGTGGCCCGACGGCCCACCGCAGGCACCGTACGACATCGCTGGCCACACCCTGCCGCTCCAGATGGGCGTCCGCGCCAGTCCCGTCCGTACCGCCGTGACCGGCGACGCACTGCGCGTGCTGGCCCCGCTGGTCGATCCATCGCCGCGGCCGGGAACCATCGCCGGGAACGGACGCTTCGGCTACCGGTTCGATCCGGCGATGAACTCGTCGATCCGGGTCATCAGCCGTCTTCTCGCCGAGGGCAGGACCATCTACCGGACGACCGACAGCGGTCCGGACCCTGGTCTCCACCCTGGCACCGTGATCGTGGGAGCCTCGCGTGGGCTCGAGGCACTGGTGTCGGAGCTCGCCATCGAAACCGGCATCGACTTCGACGGCATCGATGAGCCGATCGACGCGCCGGTCGTCACCCAGCGGCTCCCGCGACTGGGGCTCTATCAGAGCTGGCGGCCAGCGATCGACGAGGGCTGGACGCGCTGGATCCTCGAGCGGTTCAAGGTCCCGGCAACCACACTGCACGATGCCGACGTTCGACGGGGCAAGCTAAACGAACGGTTCGACGTGATCCTGCTTCCCCATCAGAGCGCGGAGGAACTCATCGCCGGCAACAGCCCGAAGAACAGGTTCGGCGAGCCGTACCCACCGGAGTACGTCGGCGGTCTCGGAGGGGTCGGCCTGGACGAGCTCCAGCGGTTCGTCGAGGCGGGCGGCACGCTGGTCGCCCTGGACGGCAGCACGGCGGCGGTGATCGACCGGTTCGCCCTGCCGGTCCGGAACGTCCTCGAGGGTCTGCCGCCGAAGGACTTCTACTGCCCCGGCTCGCTGCTGCGTGTCGTCGTCGACGCGACCCACCCGCTCGGCTGGGGACTCAGGCGCGACACGACGGTGCTCTTCTACAACAGCCCCGCCTTCGACGTGCTGTCCGGCAGCGAGCCCGTCACCTCGGTCGCCCGATACCCGACCGGCGGCACGCCGAATGTCAGCGGCTGGATCCTCGGCGAAGAGCACCTGCGCTCCCGCTCCGCCCTGGTCGAGGTCGGGCTCGGCCGCGGCCGGGTGATCCTCGTCGGCTTCCGTCCCCAGTTCCGCGCCCAGGCCCGCGGGACCTACAAAGTGCTCTTCAACGCCATCTTCCGGGGCAGCCAGGGACCTGGCGAACTGACGTTCCGATAGGCAGTGGGACCGTCCCGCAGCGAACCCGGTGCTCACGGCTCCGGTTGCCGGATCCGGCCGCATTCGGTAAGATCGACTTTCGAAACGTTCCTCACCCGTTCCGTACCCTGCTGAGGTCATCCCACCGATGATTGGCTAGCGCCCCGGGCGCTCCCCCTGACAGGCGGTACCACGCCGGTATCGCCGGACCGTCCCCTCCACTCCTATGACGGCCTGCCGCTCGTCAGCCCCGGAGGGCGTTCGCTTGAAGATCTGATGGGCGCCAGAGAGCTCCCTCCTGCCGCGCGGCTCCGACCGCTCTGGCCCTGCCCGCCCCCGTTGTTCGCCGCGCATCGCGGCCAGCTGCCCGACAGGACCGTCCCAGCCCATTCGCGGCTGGCGGTCCGATCGTCGTCCTCTGGCCTCGCGTCTGGCAAAACCTCCATGTTGACCGTCCATTCACTGACCGCCCACATCGATGAGCGGGTCATCTTCGAGGACCTCGGGTTCTCACTCAACGCCGGGGACGTCCTCGGCGTCATCGGGCCGAACGGCTCCGGCAAGAGCACGCTGCTCTCGCTGCTCACGGGCGACCGAACCCCGACCAGCGGCACCATCACTCTGGCTCCCGGTACCCGGGTCGGCTATCTCCGCCAGGGCTTCGCCGACCGGCCCGACGGCACGCTGGCCGACCTGATCGACGTCCCGACCGGCGGGTTGGCATCGGCCTCGCTCGCGCTCGACCGGACCGCGACGAACCTGGGGTCTGAGATCGCCGACCCGGACGCCGCGCTGGCCGCCTATGACGACTCGCTCGCCACCTTCGAGAGGCTGGGTGGCTACGAGGCAGCCGATCACCTCGCCGCTACGATGGAACGGCTGTCGGTCGGGCCGGACTCGCTCCGGCGCGGCTGGGGGACGCCGCTGGCCGAGCTCTCCGGAGGACAGAAGACCCGCGCCGGTCTGGCCGCCCTCCTCGCCAGCCGGCCGGACCTCCTCCTGCTCGACGAGCCGACCAATCACCTCGACACCGACGCCGCCGAGATGGTCGAGCGGCTGGTCGAGGCGCAGACCGGGGCGGTCGTGATCGTCTCGCACGACCGCGCATTCCTCGACCGCGTGGCGACCCGGATCCTCGCCATGAACGACGACGGGCCGGGCTGGTCGCTCAGCGCCGGCGGCTACAGTGACTTCCTCGACGCCCAGGAGGTCGCCGCGGCCGAGCAGGCGTCGGCCTGGCATCGCCAGCAGGAGCTGATCGAGCGGGTCGAGACCGACATCCGGTCCATTGCCGGACGAGCTCAGAAGGTCGAAGGGAACATCCACGTCGTCACCAACCGGTGGAAGAAGTTCGCGCGCGTCGCCGTCGTCCGGGAGCGCCGGCTGGAACGTCTGCTCAGTTCCGAGGACAAGGTCGACAAGCCCCGGCAGCGCTGGGGACTGGCTGTCGATCTGCCGCCGGCCCCACCAGGCGGCCGGGACGTTGCTGTCGTCACCGACCTGACAGTGCGATTCGGTGAAACGACCGTCCTGGACGGTGTCTCGCTCCACCTCCGCTTCGGCGAGCGGGTGGCGCTGCTCGGGGCCAACGGCAGCGGCAAGACGACCCTGATCCGGGCGTTGCTCGGCGGGATCGAGCCGGACAGCGGTTCTGTCCGGCTCGGGTCGAACATCGTCGTCGGTCGGTTCACCCAGGAACAGGAGAGCCTCGACCCGAAACGGTCGGTCCTGGACCACATCCGGTCGGTCGCCGAGATCAGCGACACCGACGCCCGGAACTTCCTCCACCGGTTCCTGTTCTCGGCCGACGCGCCGCTCAAGTACGCCGCCGACCTGTCCTACGGCGAGCGGGCCCGGCTGGCGCTGGCGATGGTCGTCCTGCGCGGCGCGAACTTCCTCGTGCTGGACGAACCGCTCAACCACCTCGACATCGACAGCCGCGAGCAATTCGAGGCCGCCCTGGCCGGCTTCACGGGGACGATCCTGATGGTGCTACATGACCGCCGTGCCATCGAGCGGCTCTCGACCCGTTCGGTCCTGCTCCGCGGTGGCCGCCTGACCGAACCAGGCGACAGTTGATCGCGAACGCGAAGACGAAGACGAGCCCGCCGGACAGACTGTCCGGCGGGCTCGTCTTCGTTGTCAGCGACGGATCACGCAGACGAGACGAGGAGGCTACTCTTCCTCGTCGGTCTCGGCGGCGGTCGCTTCCGCCTCCAGCGCGGTCAGCGCGTAGTTGTCGATCTCCTGCTGGAGGGCGTCGCGCAGGTTGATGAGGTCGACGAGGTCGAGGCCCGCCAGGACCGCGTTGTTCTCCGGGTCGCCATCGTCCGAGCCGTTGGGTACCACCCGGAACTCGACCTCGACGCCTTCGTCCTCGCTGTCGAGGCCGGCGGCCGGGGTCTCATCCATATAGATGTTGTACGTCTCCACGTTCCATCCCTCATTGGTGGGCCGGAAGACCGGCCGGACAAACTGCCGTGGCCCATTCTAGCCGCAAAATCTCCCGGCGTGTGAATCCGCTCCGATCGGCTACCCTCCCTCAAGATCGTTCGAACGGCCCTATCCACAGGAAAGTCCCATATGACTGACCCAATCGCGGCTCACGCTCAGCCTGCCCCACCGGACGCTGCCGCTTCCAGCATCGTGATCCTCAACCGGGATCTCTTCTTCGGCGTCCGTCTCCGGCAGGCGCTGACCGCCGACGGCTGGCTGCCCCGCCTCGTCCCCGACGCCGGGGCCGTCGTCGCGGCACTTTCCGTTGAACCGCCTCCCGCGCTGATCGTGGTCGACATGGCGGCCACTCCGGACTGGTCGCTCATCGAGGGAGCCGCCGCCGCGACGGAGCCCCCGACGCCAGTCCTCGCCTTCGGTCCACACAGGGATGTCGCCGGCTTCAGGGCCGCGAAGGCCGGCGGCGCGACTCGTGTCGTCTCCAACGGCGACTTCCACCGCGACATGACCGGCTTCGTCCGCCGCTACGCCCGCACGTCCTGAGAACCAAGCCGTCAGCCGGAACGTACACCTGATCAGGCTGGAGTTGCGGAGAATCACGCAACCGAGTAATATGCGTTCACAGTGTACGTACACCTCCCGCTGGTGACGATCCTGGCGCGAACCCGTCGTCGCGCAGACCGTCGGCCAATCGTCCGCCCCCACGTTGGGGCTGGCGACGCGCACAGCGAGAGGACGAGCAACGACATGGCGGCTCCCCATCAGCCTCGGTCAGTCACCCCGGCACCCCTGGCCCGCCCCGTCCGTCCTGCCGCTCAGCCCCAGCCGATTCGACCCGAGCCATCGCTCGCCAAACGGGCCGATCCGGCCGACGGGGAGGAGCTCTTCTCCGTGCTGACCGCCGTCGAGATGTTCTTCGGCGATCTCCGGCTCGCGCCGCGCTCGAAGAAGACCTACCGGAACGGGATCGCCAAGTTCCTGCGCCACCTCGAGCAGAACGAGGGCATGAACCCGGCCGACATGCCGGTCACCTCCCTGGCGGCCGACCACGTTACGTCCTTCGCCAGCCTGCTGGTCCCGGCCGACATCCGGACGCCGGAAGAGGTCTCGCGGATGCGGACCGCCCAGAACAACCTCTCGGCCGTCCGGAAGTTCTGCGCCTATCTGTCCGCCTATGATCTGCACCCCGATCTCCCGACCGACAAGCTCCGCGTTCGGATCGCGGCCATGATGCCCCGCTTCACGCCGCCGCCGCCGGACGTCAAGTTGGCCGATCTCGAGAAGATCGTGACGTTCGTCCGCGAGGGGGAACCGGCGGGCAAGCCCAACCTGGAACTGCGTCGCCTGAAGGTCCGGGCGATGATCCTGTTCCTCTACCGGACGGGCGTCCGGGTCTCCGAACTCTGTGCCCTGCGGCGGCGGGACGTCGATCTCGCCAACGGCACGGCCGGCGTCTACCGAGCCAAGGGCGGCAAGAGCCGAACGGTCCACTTCGACATGGAGACCGCCGAGGCCATGACCCGCTACTGGTCGATGCGAGAGGACCCGGTCCGGGGCTCCTCCGCCTACCCGGCCTTCAGCGGCCGCGACAAACTGGGCGACCCCGGTACCTCGGTCAGTCCACGCACCGTCGAGCACATCGTCGCGCAGCTCTGCGTCGCGACCGGGGTCGAGAGCGAGGTCACGCCGCACTCGTTCCGGCACGGGCTCGCGACCGAGCTGGTCCGGCGGCGAGTGCGCGAGTCGACAGTCCAGACGATTCTCGGGCATGCTTCCCCGTCGACTACCCGGATCTACGTTCACAAGACCGCCCGGGACGTCGCCGAGGAGTACCAGGATGCATTTGGGCAATACCGGCCCCCGCGCCAGTCGGCCTGACCACGACACCGGACTAAAACCGCTCTCGCTGGCCTCCGCGTGTTCGCGGCGGCCAGCAGGCGCTCTGACGGTCATCGGGCTGGCGGTCCTGCTGCTGTCTGGCTGCGCGTCGGACCGGGCGACCGATCAGCGACCGGCAAGGGAGAGGTCGGAGACGACGCCCGGCGTGGTCGTCGGCGATCAGGCGACGTACTCCGCCAACCGCTACGCCTCGCCGACCGCGATCCCGAACGCGACCTCCCCCCCACCGGCCACCGTGCAGCAGATCGGTCTGACGACGGCCGTCGACGGTTCCGGTCAGCCCAACGGCTTCGTCGTCTCCGTCGCCGTGAACGCCGGGACGGTCTACTTCGTCGTCGATCTCGACGGGCTGCGGGCTGGCAGCGTGGTCGCCTCCTACTGGGAGAAGAACACCGAGAAGATCCAGGACCGGGAGTACGCCGGAGGAACCAGCTCGACGGTGGAGCGGGATGGCCGGCAATGGGTCGCATTGCCACAGAATCTGGACGGATCGCTGGCACCGGGCAACTATGGCGTCCGTCTCTTCGTCGATGAGGTGGAGGTCGGCTCCATCGGCGTCGAACTCACCTCCGCCGGAACCCAACCGCGCGGCGCCTGACAAGGCGTGTCCGATTCAGGCGTGGCCAGGTCTGGCGGTCAGCAGCCGCCTGCGAGAGAATCAGGACGGTCAATCTCCCCGACTGGACGTTCAGACGACGACTGGAGAATCAGCGACATGGCGCAGGCAGCCGAGACGATCGAGCAGACCGAGGATGAGCGGGAGCGAATCGCCCTCGCCAGGGAGAAGCATGCGCAGGCGAAGTCGCTTTTGGCGGAGAACGGCATCGCCTGCTGGCTGACGTTCACCCGCGAGGGCAGCGACGTCATGCTGCCGTTCGTGACCGGGATGCCGTATATCGCCGGGACCAGCGCCCTGATGATCTTCGCCGACGGCCCGTCGGTCGCCGTCGTCGCCGACTACGATCGGAGCCAGGTCGAGGGGATCTTCGACGAGATCCACGCCTACAGCGGCGACTGGCGGGTCCCGTTCCATGCCACGCTCAAGGACCGCGACCCGGCCCGCATCGCCCTCAACTACTCCGAAGCCGACTTCGGGATCGACGGGCTGACCCACGGGCTGTATCTCCAGCTCGTCCGGGAGCTGAGCCCGGTCGGGCTGGCCGACCGCCTCGTCTCCTCCGCGTCGGTCGCCGAGCGGATCCGGGCTCGCAAGACAGCCGGCGAGGTCGAGCGGATCCGCCGGGCCTGCCAGATCACCCAGCAGATCTTCGACGATGTCACCGGCGTGCTGAAGGTGGGCATGACCGAGCTGGACGTCCATGAGTTCATCAACGAGCGGATGGACACCTACGGCGTCGGCCCGTCCTGGGAAGCCGCCTTCTGCCCGTCGGTCGTCGCCGGCGACCGCGAGGCCGGTCACACACCGCCGACGAACAAGGCGATCCAGCCCGGCGACACGGTTCGGATCGACTTCGGCGTGATCGTCGAGGGCTACTGCTCCGACATGCAGCGGACCTGGTACCTCGCCCGTCCCGGCGAGACCGAGGTCAACCCGGATGCCGTCCACCGCTTCGCCGCCGTCACGGACAGCGTCGCGATGGCGAGGAGCCTGATCCGGCCCGGCGTGATCGGCTGGGACGTCGACCGGCCGAGCCGCCAGATCGTCGAGGACCGCGGCTACAGCTTCACCCACGCCCTCGGGCATCAGGTCGGTCGCCTCGTCCATGACGGCGGGTTGGTCCTCGGTCCGAACAACGCTCGCTACGGCGACCGCTCCGGCGGCGAGATCGAGGAAGGCATGGTCTTCACGCTGGAACCGTGCATCCAGGGCGCCCAGATCGAGGAGGACGTCGTCGTCACGGCCGACGGCTGCGAGTGGATGGTTCCGCCCCAGACGGAGCTCTATGTCATCCCGGCCCGCTGATTCGACGCCACGTCAGTCTCCGCGGAACCCGAGTGAGGAGTCGACCATGGTCCATGTGTCACCCAGCCGATCGACGCTCGCCTTCAACGGGGTCGTCGCGGCTCCTCACATCCTGGCCGCGGAGGCGGGGGTCGCCGTCCTGCGCGACGGCGGCACGGCGATGGACGCCGCGATCGCGACCAACGCCGTCCTGACGGTGATGTATCCCCACCAGACCACGGTGGGTGGCGACCTCTTCCTGCTCTACCACGAGGCCAGCACCGGCAAGCTCCACGCCCTGAACGGCTCGGGTCGGTCCGCGATGGGCACGAGCCGGGCGTTCGTCAGGGCCGCCGGGCACGAGCGGATGCCGATCCGGGGCGTCCACGCGATCACCGTCCCCGGGACCGTCGATGCCTGGGTGACCGCCCAGCGCGCCTTCGGTCGGTTCACGCTGGCCGATGTCCTCCAGCCGGCGATCGACTACGCCAGCGAGGGCTTCCCGGTCTCGGTCAAGCTGGCGGCCGGGCTCCGGATCGCGGAGCCACTGCTCCAGGGCGACCCGCAGGCCCACGCCACCTACATCCCCGGCGGGATCGTTCCCGTCGTCGGACAGCGCCTCCGGCTGCCGGCCCTGGCCGAGAGCCTCCGCCTGATCGCCGCCGAGGGCCGCGACGCGTTCTACACCGGCGCGATCGGGGAGCGAATCGCCGCGACGGTCCACCGTCTCGGTGGCGCCCTCAACATCGCTGACCTCGCCGCTCACCGGTCGGAGTGGACCGATCCCGTCCTCAGCACCTACCGCGACGTGACGGTGGCCGAGTTCCCACCCAACTCCCAGGGCATCACCGCCCTGATCGAGCTCAACCTCGCCGAGCTGTCCGGGCCGTCCCCGGAGTGGGGTTCGGCCGCCCACCTCCACCCGCTGATCGAGGCCAAGAAGATCGCGTTCGACGTCCGTAACCGCACCCTGAGCGACCCGGAGCACACCGGGATGGACGTTCCCCATCTGGTCTCGAAGGCCTACGCCGGGGAGCTCTGGCGGCGCTACGATCCCACCCGGGCCGGGACCGGGCAGCCGGACGGCGACGCTGACACGGTCGCGATCTGCGTCGTCGACCGCGACGGAAACGCCGCCGCGATGATCCAGAGCCAGTACATGGGCTTCGGCTCCGGGATCATGGCCGACGGCACCGGGATCATGCTCCAGAACCGGGGCGGTTACTTCTCGCTGGACGACGATCACCCCAATCGCCTCGAACCCGGCAAGCGGACCCTGCACACGCTGATGCCGGGGATGCTCTACCGCGACGGGCAGCTCGCCGGACCGCTCGTCACCCAGGGCGGCGACGCCCAGGCCCAAGTCCACCTCCAGCTCATCACCAGCCTGGTCGACTACGACCTCTGGGACAACCCGCAGTTCGTCCTGGACCTCCCGCGCTGGGTGTCCGGCGGCGATCGCGACGAGCCCGACACGCTCCTCCAGGTCGAGGAGCGATTCGAGCCGGAGACGATCGACGATCTGACCGCGATGGGGCATGTCGTTCAGGCGATCGCGCCGTTCGCGAGCAACGTTGGCCTCGCCCAGCTGATCCTGCGCAACCCGGAGACGGGACTACTCCTCGGTGCCAGCGACTGCCGGGCCGACGGCGTCGCCCTCGGCCTGTGACAGCCACCGGACGGGAGGACGCGGCGACCGAAGCGCCTGGCGACGGCCCCGTCGAGCGGAGCGACGTCGAGTGGCGCCGCCGCCTCATGGTCTTCGGCGACTCGATCCGGTCCGACTTCGACAACCCGCTGGCGTCCTCCTGGCGGGCGATCATGCGGGCGCTGACTCGGGCCGGCCATGAGGTCGTCTTCATCGAGCCGCGTCGCGGCGAGAGCCTGACCCGCCTGTTGCGGTACCGGGGCTCGGCGCCACTTCGCCAGTTCGCCGATCACTACCCCGATCTCCAGTACCGGACACTCGACCTGCCACGGGGCCGGGATCTCAGCATCTGGCTGGCCCGGGAACTGGCGCTGGTCTATGCCGTCGTCGTCCTCGACAACGCGCCGGATGCGATCAGGAAGCGGATCGCCGCGTACGATGAGCCCCGTCTGCTCCGGATCACCCAGACGATGTCCGGATACCTGGCCGCCGGAGACACGGAAGCACTCGACCTGGGCTCCGCGATCGACACGTCGCATGCCCCGGCCCGGCAGCGCAGATCGTCGAATCCCTCCCGGCTCGCCGTGCTGGCTTGGGACGCCGAACAGTCGAGCCTCGCGACCCAGGTCTTGCACGCGGCGATGACCAACGATCCCGCGGTCCTCCGGTACAGTCTCGGTTCGATCGCGCTGGATGGCTGGGTGCCAATCTTGGAGATGGACCTGGATCCTGCCCTCCAGGAGGTCGATCTGGCGCTGGTCATCGCAACGCAACACCCGCCCGGACCGGCTTCGGCGGTCCGGTCCCTGTTGCCATGGTCGTTCGGGGTGCCAGCGCTGACGGCGGCATCGCATCCGGGCGAGATCAACGGTCCGCTTCCGGGACCGGTCGTCACCGTCGACAATGTAGTCCAGCCGATCGAACGCCTGCTGCGCCTCCCATGGCCCGACCTGTCACGCTGGTCGGCCGAACGCCAGTCCGCCGGACTGATCGCCGCCATCGACCGGAGCCGCGACGCATTGCGAGTCCAGCGCGCCTGACCTCAACCTCCGGTCGTGAGCGGCGTGGCGGCCGGCGTCGCGGGGACACGGTCTCGGACCAGCCAGTCCTCGAATCGTCCGGTCAGCGCTTCGCGCTGCTCGGTCCAGTAGGCCCAGTTCTCGACGAACTGCCTCTCGCGCAGCCCATCGGCGGTCGGGATGAACAGCAGCCGCTCGGCCGGGATCATCGGCAGGGCCCGGGGGTTGACGGGACCGAACGGCAGGATGTTGCAGAAGTTCGCCTGCGGGACCGAGCGCGTCGCGTAGTTGATGAAGTCCATGCCGACGTCGGCGTTCTGCGCACCGAGCGGGACCGTCCACGAGTCGCCGGACAGCATCGCGCCGTTCCACTGAGACGCCACCCGTCCCGCGATGTCCCGTGCCCCGATCCGGACGTTCCAGGCGGTCGCCAGACCGACGTCTCCGCTGAGGACGAGCTGGACTGGCTGCTGGGCGTCCTCGTACCACGAGAGCACGCTGGGAAAGATCCGCTCCAGCGATGTGAACGCCCGTTCGGTATCGAGCGGGTAGAGGTCGCTGAAGCCGACCCCGTCGGCCAGCAGCGCGAACTCGAGCGTCCCGACCGGGTTGCGGCGTAACGCTCGCAGGCCGCCGAACCGGCCGGTATCCCAGAAGTCCACCCATGACTCCGGCACCTCCGCCGCACCGGCGCCGTAGGCGATCGTCGTCGAGTAGAAGTCGACCACGACGCCGTGCTGCATCGCGACGCCGATGTCCTCGAACAGCGCCGTCGGGTCGACCACCGCGTAGTCGATCGGCGTCAGGAATCCGTCCCGGCCGAGCTGAATGACGTCCTCCGTGGGGACGCAGCAAGCGTCCCAGACCGTCTCTTCGTTCCGGACCTGCTGCCGCAGCCGGTCGACATCGACCACTTCCACGCTCAGGCGGGCGCCGGTCGCCTCCTGGAACGGCATGAAGAAGGCGGCCGTCTGGGCATCCTGATACGCACCGCCGGGAGTCGCCACCGTCAGGGTTCGACCACGCCACCGATCCGGATCCTGGTAGGCGGCCAGCGGCGTCGCGATCAGTTCCGGAGTCGTGGTCGGCGTCACCTCGATCGGCGCGGTCGGTGTGATCGTCGGGACGGCGGTCGGCTCATCGTCCCCGCCGCCGCCACAGCCGGCCAGGGTTAGCGTTCCACTGGCCGCAATGAGGCCAGCACCGGCGCGGAACAGTGCCCGCCGGTTAAGACCGCCTGATTTCGACCGATCGCTCGGCATGGACTATCTCCCTGACACGGACGGATCGAACATGGCAAGAAGCCGCTGACCTCCAGTCAGGCGGGAACCAGTGTCCGGGAAGTGTACAGGCGGAGCCAATCGGTCGACGCGGAGGGTCCGGGGTCAACGCCGAAACCTAGCTCCGGCTGCGGGGGTCGCCCAGCAGCCACGAGTTGAAGGCCTCGTTGGCGGTCGTCGCGTTGTCGACCCACCACTGGGTATCGGACCCGATCAGCCGGGGGAGGTTGAGCGGGCTCGTCGCGAGGTTGATCCGAAGCAGCGGATCGACGAGGTCAAGGGCAGCGGACGACACGGGCGCGAGCGAAGCTACCGACGCGAGCCTCGCCTGGGCCGCGGCCGACAGGGCGAACCGGAGGAAGTCGTTCGCCATGTCGGCGTTCGTGGCGCCGCCCGGAACGACCCAGTAGTCCGCGACGAGCAGTCCCTGGTTCCAGACCGGCTGAACGGGACGCCCCGCCCTTTGCGCCTGAACCACCTGGTGCGCCATCGCGCTCCCGAACGCCACCCGGCCGCTGCTGAGCCAGTCGATCACCTGCGGGCCTGTCTCCCACCAGCGATCCACGATCGACCCACTGATCCGGCGAAGACCGGCGATCGCCCGGTTCAGGTCGATTGGGTAGAGGCTGGCCGGGTTGACGCCATCCGCGAGCAGCGAGAACTCGAAGGTGCCGTACGGCCCCTTCGCCAGGGTTCGTGGACCAGGCAACGCCTGGGACTGCCACCACTCCGCCCAGTCGACAGGAGTGGCGCCGACCGTGACCGCGTCGTTCCGGTAGGCGCTCACGATCGCGTTCCCATAGGCGGGAATCGCCGTCGCCGTCGCCGGGATCAGGTCGGAGAGGCCCTCCTCGCGTCCGATCGGTTCGAGCCACGACAATGCCCCAGCCGCGTCCAGCTGGCTGGCCCACCGGTCGCTGACGAGGGCCAGGTCGACGGACGACTGGCCAGTCGACAGGTCGCCGAAGGCGGGGAATCCAATACGCAGCTGGCACCCGGTCGCCGCGGCGAACGGTTCGAGCAAGACGGTTCGCAGCGCCTCGCGGATGTCGTCGCCTGGTGCGACGACCCGCAGTTCGCGGCCCTGCCACCGTCCCGCCGGACCATCGACCGAAGCCGCCTGGCCAGAGATACCCGCGGCGGTCGGCGTGGGGACGAGTGGTCCCTGCCGCGGTGTCTCGACGACGCAGCCAGTGAGCAGGAGACTGGCGGCTGCCGCACCGACCACCGACCGGCGCGAGAGACGTCGGCCGACACCCGGACCGACCGTTGGGCGCGGGGACGGTTCGGTAAGCCTGTCGGGCATCGTCGTCATCTTCCCAGGACCCCGGCAGCCGTCCCGAACGACACCGACCGACCGTCGCTGCTCACGCTCCGGCGGTCGCCATCGCAGATTTGAGCAGGGCCGGCACCTCGAACGGCGCTTTCGCGACGCGGACGTCGGCAGCTTCGAGGGCAGCGATCTTGTCGGCCGCCGAGCCGGTCCCGCCCGAGATGATCGCGCCGGCGTGGCCCATCCGCTTGCCCGGCGGGGCCGTCTGCCCGGCGATGAAGCCGACGACCGGCTTCGTCACATGGTCCCGGATGAATGCCGCCGCAGCCTCCTCGTCGGAGCCGCCGATCTCGCCGATGATGACCATCGCGTCGGTACCGGGGTCGTCCTGGAATAGCGACAGCACGTCGACGAACGACGTGCCGATCACCGGGTCGCCGCCGATGCCGACCGCCGAACTCTGGCCGAGCCCGGCCCGGGTGAGGGCGTCGACGACCTCGTAGGTCAGCGTGCCGCTCCGCGAGACCAGCCCGACCCGGCCCGGCCGATGGATGAAGCCGGGCATGATGCCGACCTTCGCCTCGCCGGGGGTGATCGCTCCGGGGCAGTTCGGACCGAGCAGCCGTGAACCCTTCTCCCTGACGTACCGGTAGACCGGGACCATGTCGTTGATCGGGATGCCCTCGGTGATGCAGATCACGAAGTGGATCCCCGCATCGACGGCCTCGTAGATGGCGTCCGGTGCGAACCTGGCCGGGACGTAGATGATGGACGTATTGGCGCCCGTCTCCGCGACCGCGTCCGCGACCGTGTTGTAGACCGGCACCCCGGCAACCTGCTTGCCGAGCCCTCCGGGCGTCACGCCGGAGACGACCTTCGTGCCGTACTCGACCATCTGGGTCGTGTGGAACGTCCCCTCGCGACCGGTGATGCCCTGGACCAGAAGACGCGTGTCGTTTCCGACGAGAATGCTCACTGTTCGCTCCCATATGATCGGCGCCGTTGAGTCGGCCTGAGGCCGGCGGCCGGACCGGTCGGCTCAGGCGGCTGCCTGGACCACCTGCGCCGCGGCGGCGTCCATCGTGTCGACCGCGGTCAGTCCGGCCTCGGCCAGCAGCGCCCGGCCCTCCTCGGCGTTGGTGCCCGAGAGGCGGACGACGATCGGCACGGTGACGTCGACCCGGCCGAGCGCCTCACGGATGCCCTGGGCGACGACGTCGCCGCGGGTGATTCCGCCGAAGATGTTGATCAGGATCGCCCGGACGTTCGGGTCGGCCGTGACGAGGCCGAAGGCCGTCGCGACCTGCTCGGCGCTGGCTCCACCCCCGACGTCGAGGAAGTTGGCGGGGTCACCGCCGTGCATCTTGACGGCGTCCATCGTCGCCATCGCGAGGCCGGCCCCGTTGACGATGCAACCGATCGTGCCGTCGAGCTTGACGAAGCTGATCCCGCTCCGGCGCGCCTCGAGCTCGATCTCGTTCTCCTCCGCCATGTCGCGCAGGTCCTCGATGCCACGGAGCCGGAAGAGCGCGTTGTCGTCGAAGCTCATCTTGCTGTCGAGGGCGAGCCAGTTTCCGCCGCCGGTGATGATCAGCGGGTTGATCTCGGCCAGCGTCGCGTCCTCCGAGAGGAAGGCGCGGTAGAGGTTGCCGGCGATGGCCGCGAAGCCGGCGACCTTGTCGGCCGGGATGCCGAGGTCGAAGGCCATCTGCCGGAACTGGAACGGCTGCACGCCGCGGTCCGGGTCCGCGTGGAGCCGGACGATCTTTTCCGGGCTGGTCTGCGCGACCTCCTCGATCTCGACGCCGCCCTCGGCGCTGGCCATGATCAGGATTTCGCGGGCGTCGCGGTCCAGCACCACCCCCAGGTAGAACTCCTTGACGATCTCCACACCGGGCACGACGAGGACTTTGGAGACGATGTGCCCCTGGATGTCGAGCCCGAGGATCGCCTGGGCGGCCGTCCGGGCCTCCTCTGGCGTTCGGGCCAGCCTGATGCCGCCAGCCTTGCCGCGCCCGCCGGAATGGACCTGCGCCTTGATCGCGACTAGCTTGCCGACCTCCCGGGCCGCCGCTTCGACCGCTGCGGGCGTCGTGGCGACCGTCCCGCCGTTGACGGGGATCCCGTGTCTGGCAAGGATCTCCGCCGCCTGGTACTCATGGATGTCCATCGCCGTCTCTCACTTCCTGACTCGTCGCTCGTCGGGGACACCGTCCCGGTTCGTGACCATAAGCTGTGGCTCCAGGAGGGAGCCGGCGGCCCGCGAATGGCCAGACCGGGCAAGCGGACCCGAGAACTCGGGCCCTGGCGTCCGCATCGCCGCACGCATCCTACCAAGACTCTGCGATCGGGGTGCGACGAGCGCCGTTCGCCATGCATAGCGGCACTCGGCGGCGGCAGGGCGCGATCACCATGATGGCCATCGAACCAACGATTGCGGCGCTCCCGGTCCCGAACCTCGCTCCCACGGATCGGCACCGGGACGGTGCACGAAGGAGCCCGGAAAAGGTCGGAAAGGGTATTGAAAATCGGATGGGTATGATAGTATGCGAATGACGCTCCACTGCTCACACGTTGCCTGGAACCAGTATCGGGGATCCATTGTTCGTTGTGCTTCGGAACGTCTGAAAATGGTGCATTGTCGCGGATGACCGCGACAGAGAGGTTTCCCAAGACAGATGAGTGATCGTACAGTTACCTGCCGCGACTGCGGCGACGCGTTCGTGTTCACGGCCGGTGAGCAGGCCTTCTACACCGAGCGTGGCTTCTCGGAGCCCCAGCGCTGCCCGACCTGCCGGGCGGCCCGCAAGTCCCAGCGCAACAGTGGCGATAGCTACGGCGCTGGCGGCGGCGGCGCCGGCGGCGGCGGTTCCTACGGCGGCGGCGGAAGCTCCTATGGTGGTGGAGGCGGGTCCTACGGCGGCGGTGGATATTCCAGCGGTGGCGCCGCCGGCGGGTCGTACTCTTCCGGCGGCAGTAGTGCCGGCTACTCAAACGCCCCCCGGCAGATGTTCGCGGCGGTCTGCTCCGGCTGCGGCAAGGAGACGGAAGTCCCCTTCCAGCCCCGGATGGACCGCCCGGTGTACTGCCGTGACTGCTTCCAGGAACGCCGGACCTCGGCTCCTCGCGGTGGCGGCGGTGGCTACGGGAACAGCTACTAGCGTTCGGATCGACAGGTGATTGGCGACCTGCCCGTGCGACGACCGCACGGGCGGGTCGTTTGCGTTTGACCGGGCGGACGGCCCCGGGATATCGGCATCGGACAGACTCTGCTCGACCATCGGAACGAGTCGTGGGGTCACGACCGGACAAGTACGGCACGCGATCGCCAGAATGGGACAGCGGGTGAGGGAAACGGTGGCGAGCGCCGAAGGAGCACGAATCCGGGCGGGAGCGCGGATTGAGCTGCGGCGGCACGATCCCGCCAACCTGGCCAGCTTCCAGCGCTGGTACGCCGACCCGGACATCGCCAGCATGCTTCGCCACGATCTCAGCCCGCTTAACGCCCGGCAATCCCAGAGCTACTTTGAGACGCTCATCCTGCCGCTGTCGGCGCGGGGATTCTGCTGGGCGATCGTCGATCGAACCGACGGCCGCCTGCTCGGCACGACCGCCCTGACCGAGATCATCTCCCGGACTCGGTCGGCGCTGTTCCGGATCGTGATCGGTGAGCGCGACGCCTGGGGACAGGGCTTCGGGACCGAGGCGACACGGCTGGTCTGCGAGGAAGCGTTCGCCGCGTTGAACCTCCTCCAGATTCGGCTCGAGGTCTTCGAGCACAATCATCGAGCAATCGCGACCTACGAGCGGGTCGGGTTCCATCAGACGGGGTCACACACGGAGTTCGTCCGTAACCGCGGCATCGATCTCCACATCCGGGAGATGATGCTCGGGAAGGCGGACTACGACCGGCTTGGCACCTTCGCGTCCCGGATCCCCCCCTATCCGGTTGGCAATGGAGCCGATGATCAGCAGGATCACGGCTAACGTCCTGGGAGCGCGTTTCAACGACTCTCCGACGCAGGTAGAGAGGAGCCGGCCGTGAGCCCCGAACCGTGGCCGTTCTCCATCCTGGTCGATCGGAGGCGATCCAAACCGCACCTTCGTACGGTCCTCGCTCTGCTGATTGCGCTCGTGACCGGAGGATTGGTCCCTCAGCTGGCTCTCACCCAGACCGTGCTGATTCCGGAGCAGGCGATGGCGCGGGTCATTCACGCCAGCCCGGACACCCCTCCACTCGATGTCTACATCGACGATCGGTTCCTGTCCGGCGCGATGTCCTTCGGGACCGTTTCCGGCTACCTGCCGATCGAGACCGGTAACCATCAGTTGCAGGTCGTCCCGGCCGGCGGCGATCCGCTTCGTCAGGCGCTGTTCACGGTCGACCTCACAGTCGCGGTCGACACGTTCCAGCTGCTCGCGATTCAGAACTACCTCAACGGGATCACCTTGAGTGCCTATGAGCAGGACGTCTCCCGGATCGACGGTCAAGGCGTCGCGAGGATTCGCTTGATTCACCTGGTCCCGGACGCCAACGGGCTTACCATGGCGCTGCCGAACGGCGAGACGCTGTTCGACAGCGTCGTTCCGCTGACCGCGAGCCGGTACAAGGACATCCAGGCGGGAAGCCAGTCGATCACGATCCGGCCCGAGCGGCAGGAGACCGTCGCCGAGATCATCGAACCGCTCGCGCTCCTGCCGAACGCGGACTATGACATCGTCGTCATCGGTCAGCTCCGCGACGATTCCGTCCGGGTCCTCCCGCTCGCCGTCGCCACGGCTCAACCCTGTGGACAGTTCCTCGGCATCGGCGGGACCGAATCGGGCTGCCTGCGGGTCGTGAACGCCTCTCCCGATATCCCGGCCATCGATGTCTACGCTGGCGACGCGACCCAACCGGTCGTGACCGGGCTGACCTTCGGTGTCGTCTCGCCAGTCATCAGCGTCCCGTCCGGCGATGTCGAAGTCCGAATCGTCCCCGCGGGAGGCGCTATGGACAGTGAGCTGGCGACGACCTCGCTCTACCTGGAGAACGGTGACGGTTTGCTGCTGATCGCGTCCGGACCAGCGGACCGGGCGGTCCTCGAGGACTACGACGATGCTGGCCAGCCACTCGGGGGCGACCAGGTCCGCGTCTCGGTGGTTCATCAGGCGAATCACACCGGAATGCTGGACGTCACAGCCAACGGTGAACCGCTGGTGCGAGCGATCCTGGAGAGCGAGGAGAGCGACGCCCGGCTGGTCCCAGCTGGAACCTATGTGTTCGCGGCGACGACCAACCCCGATGGCGAACGTGTCACCCAGAGTCAGGCGATCGTGCTCGTCGCCGGAACGTCGTACCGGATCATCGTCGCCGGAGACTCCGCCGAAGGTCTCGTCGCGGTGATTCCGGCCGGCCTGCCGGTACCGGTCGACACTGGGATCCCGGCGCCCTGACCGCGGCGGATCGTGCCCGCGGCGAAGCCATACGGGAACCGTCGTGGCCCCATCGTGGGGACCGATCCGGGTATGCTCTGACGGCTGGCAGACCCTTGCCGGACGGAATCGCGATCCCGGAGGATCAGGACCATGCGATCAGGAACACCGCTCAATCGGCACCGGTCGACGTTGCGCACCGTTCTGGTGAGTCTTCTGCTCGCAGCCGCGCTCTTGCCCAAGATTGGCGCGGTGGCGCAGGAATCGACCCCGGTCCCGGCCGGAACGCCGGCGCCGGCGCGGTCGTGCGGCGAGCGGCTCGGCATCGGTGACGCCAGCGTCGCCTGCCTGACGGTCGTTCACGCCTCCAGTGACGCTGGCCCGGTTGACATCAGCATCGACGGCGCCGTGCTGTTCAGCGGCGTGGCGTTCGGTTCCAGCACCGGCTTCGTCGCCCTGCCGGCCGGTACCTACGACGTCGTCGTCACCGCGTCGAGCCAGCCAAGCGCCGTCCTGATCGAAAGTCCGGGTCAGCAACTCAGCGAGGGGCAGGGAGTCGAGGTCGCGATCGCCGGTTCCCGCGACGGTGCGACGCTCGCGGCGCTGACGCTTCCGGTCGACCCGGCGACGCCAGCGCCGGGGACGGCGTCACTCCGCGTGGTGCAGGCGATCCCGGACGCGCCGCCGATCGACATCGGTCTCACGACCGGTGAGACGCTGATTCCAGGTCTTGTCCCGCTGACGGCGTCCGGATACCTCACGATTCCAGCTACGGCCGCGTCGATCGAGGTCCGCGCCGCCGGCTCGCCCGATGCGCTCTTCCCCGTCCCGGACTTCACCGCGGCCGACCGCGCGACCCTTACCGTCTATGCGCTCGGCAGCGTCACCAACCCGACGGGGATCATCCTGCTGACGGTCCTCGTGCCGGGCGGCGAGGGCCAGTCGGCGGGAACGCTGGTCATGGCGACGCCTGCCGCGTGACTCGCTACCGATCGATCATGAGCTGGAGTGGGACGATGACCGAATGACCAGGAGGATCGCGATCGTGCTTCCATCCATCGGAATGCGACCTATGACGACTCGCCGGGCGGGACTCGTCCTGACCCTGACGGCGCTTCTCGTAACGCCCACGTTCGTCTCCGGATTCCTGAACGCAGACCCCGCCAATGCCAGGCAGGAGGTCGGAGCGACTCCAGCCGGCACGCCGATTACCACGCCGGGAAGCGATATCGACACGCGGTGCTCGGTGGTCCTCGGGATCGGCGACGACGGCGACGCCTGCGTCGCGTTCGTCAACGCACTACTCCCCGGTGGCGCCGTTGACGTCACCGTGGCCGACTCGTCCCGATCGACCGCAACCGGGGTTGGAGCGGGAGAGTACGTCGATTTCGTCCCCGTACCGGCCGGCGGCGGGTCAGCCTTTGAAGTCAGGGACACCGCCACACCCGAGGTCGTCATCGCCGAGGCGGCACTCGAACTCGATCCAGACATCGCCTATGTCGTCGTCCTCGAGCAGGCGTATGACGAGGGCACACCGAACCTCATCGCCGTTCCGGTCGACCTCGCGCCACTGGGCACGGACGAAGCCAGGATCGCGTTTCACCATGCCGTGAGCGATGCCGACCAGCTATCGGTCCTCGGCCTCGACGCCCCATCGGACGAGGGGATCCTGCCGGGCGAGACGACCGGATCGATCGATCTGGAAGGTGGCGATTACGGCATCGACATCGTGCCGGGGAACGCACCGGACCAGATCCTCGCGACCCTCGACGTCCAACTCGAAGCCAACCTCAGCTACGTGGTCATCATCGGCGGCTCGACCGGCGATCGGACGCTCACGGTGATCTACGCCGCCGCCCCGGTCGCGACGCGGACCTGACGACGAGACGGGGAACCAGGTATTATCGAGCGAGCGAAGACCGTCCGCGAGTGGACTGGCCAGCCACCACTCCCGATCGATCGAATGGCGATCGCGGTGAACGATGCGGCGCAACGGAACAGCGGCTCCTCTCGATCGAGAGGAGCCGCTGTTCCGTTGACGACCTGGTTCAATCGTCAGACAGCCACGAGAAGGTCGGCGGAGATCCAGCCGCTGATGGAGGGATCATCGAGCGATTGGACCTGCACCCAGGTGATCCCGTCGGCGTCGACCGGCTCGCCGATCACGACGAACTGGGAACCAGCCGCCTCGACCGCAAGCACGATCACGGCGTCAGCAGCTGGATCGGACCGGACGTTGACGCCAACGTCGCTGGTCGCGACCGTAGCGCCGATCGAGAAGTTTCCCGCCGTCCCGGACCCGGAATCCACCGTGGGCTCGACAGCCGCCGCCGTCGGAGCGTCGATCGGTTCGGCAGGCGTTGCCGTCGCCGCGGCTCGGGGTGAGCGGCTGGTCTCGGGTAGTGGCGTCGAGTTCGGGTCGGTCGAGACGGAGGGAACCGTGACGATACTGATCGATCCGACCCCTGTGGCACCTGGAGTCCCCTGGACGCCGGTCGAGGCACCGGAGTCGACCGTCTCGCCGCCCGTCAGGGTCATCCGCGTGAATCGGAGCTCGCCGTCCGGCACGGTGATATCTCCATGCCCTTCCGGGAAGAACAGCCCGTCTCCCGAGATGAGCGTATAGGCTGAGCCGGGGTCGGAGTCGCGTTGTGGTCCTGGCGAGACGGTTCGCGAGACCTGCACCCGACCGCTATCGGTCGTGATGTCGACTCCATTCGTCGTAACTGACAGCATCGTCACCGCCGAGGACGCCGCGAGGGGCTGGTCCGGGCTGACGGTAACTTGGTCGATCATGAAGCGCCCCGGACTGGCCGGCAGAGCCGTCGCCACGCCATCGCCGAGGATCTGGTTGGTTACGCCGTCATAGGCGTTACTGGCCGGCTCGCCGTCCGCATAGGTGATGCCCGGTGGGCGCTGGTGACCGGCTGGCAGCATGACCGTCGAGAGCAGGACGACGGGCTCGGTGCCGTCATTGCGGAAGGCGTAGAACGTATCGATCGGGAGGACGATGATGTCGCCCGCCGCCAGCGAGACGTCCTGTCCGGCGGTGACGGCCGACGCCGCCGCTGCCCCGATGGTGACCGACGCGAGATTGCCCTCGTCACGCAAGACCGCCGTCAGCACACCGGATTCGACCCGGTCGATCTTGGGACCAGGGTGGCTCCGCATCGGAATCGAGGAACCGGGCTGCATCGTGATCCCGATCAGCCGAACGAAGGAGGGGGCGAGTGGCATCGGATCGATGACGACATCGACCTGCGGAGTGGTGGCCGCCGACGCATCGGGCGCGGCCCCATCCTGGGCGGTCGACTCGGAAGGCCGCAGGGAGACGTCAGCCACGAGTGCCGCAAGGAGGACGACCACCATCACCAGTCGAACCAGTTGAGTGGAACCGAGAATCAGCGGTCGTCGCATGTATTTCCCTTCGGCTGGTCGGCGTGACCGGCGAAACGACATCGTTCGGAACGGACCGGGCCAACTCACTGTGGCGTCACCGACACTTCTCCAGACAGGATAGCGCTGCTGGTGACCTCGGCGCGGATCAGCGTTCGATCGCCCGACCATGGATCATGGTCCGACCATCCGGAACGTATCTTGGCCCAGACGTTACAACGGTGCAATGCGAACCACCGGGTGAACCGCCGATTCGCTCCCGGCGCGGCGACCGCGACACAATGCTTGTCTGTACCGGCTCCGTCCCGCGTCCCCGACGAGATGATGTTCCGTCGCCCACCTAAGGATCGTCAGGCAGGGCCGAGCATCATCGATGCCGTATCATTCGCCTGTCGCGAGGTCCCGCCCGGCGCACGGTCCCGTCCTGCCTCGACCCTCTAGCTCAATGGCAGAGCACCGGACTTTTAATCCGTGGGTTCTGGGTTCGAGTCCCAGGGGGGTCACCCGTCAGAAACCCTGCTCCGGCGGGGTTTTCTACTGTCTGACACGTCATATCGCATCCCTCTCGAGAGGTTACTGTCGCCAAATCTGTCGCCAAAGGTCTCCGGCAGGTCCAGTTTGGTCCCATTTCCATGCTCTCTCTAGGGTTGAACATTCGAACTTTCGAAGATGCGAACTGGCCGACCGCGATCAGCCCGTGAGAGTCACGGTTTCGGTGAGCGGGGTCGGCTTTCGGGGCATTCGAACTTCTGTTTGGACATTCGAACTTCTGGCGGTCGCTCATGTCGATCCCGTCCTCGCCGAGAACAGGTCGTCGAGCCGACCGGTGGCCTCGCGGAGCTGGTCGGCGTCGACGTGGGTGTAGATGTTGGCCGTCGTGCTGAGCTGGCTATGGCCGAGGATCTCCATCACCACGCGCTGGGCAACGCCCTTGGCCGCGAGGAACGACGCGCAGCTGTGCCGGAGGTCGTGGTACCGGCGCAACGGGAGTCCGGCCGTCTCGAGGATCGTCCGGTACGTCTTGGTGATGTTGGCGGTATCCAACGGGGTCCCAATCGTCGAGGTGAAGACGAGGTCCCACGGTTCGCGTCGCTCGGGGTCCATCGCGACCAGCCGCCCCTTCCCGCCCCACCGCGGCCCCGCGACCAAGCGCTCCACGAGCTGCCGGCGACGGTGCTCCTTGAGGGTTCGGAGGAGTTCATCGGGGATCGGCAGCGTACGGCGTGATCGCTTCGTCTTCGGCTCGACGAGCGTTAGCACCACGCCCGGGGTTGGATTGGCCGGTGTGGCCCTCGCCTTGATCTGCTGCAATTGCCACCGGACCGTCAGCGTACCGGCGTCGAGGTCGACATCGGACCAGCTGAGTCCAAGCGCCTCGCCCTGTCGGAGCCCGAGCGCCAGCGCGACGCTGAAGAGGGCCTCCAGCCGGTCGCCCTGAGCAGCCGCGAGGAACCGGTCGGCTTCCGTCCGGGTCAGCGGCTTCGCCTCGAACGACACGGCCGGCCGCGGTTGCGTCAGCTCGGCGACGTTCCGGTTGAGCATGTCCCACCGCATCGCCTGGTTGAGCGCCGAGCGCAAGACGGCCCGGTGATAGTTGACCGTCGTGGCCGAGAGGCCCGTCACCTTCTTCGCTGGCGCCTTCGATTCAACCACCGTCTTGACCGGGCTGGGCCGGCCTGACCGCTGCCGTCCCGCCGTCTGCTTGTGGGTCATATACGCGGCGATGTGTTGCGCATTGAGTGCCGAGAGTTTGTGGCGGCCGAGGCTGGGGATCAGGTGTGTCCGACAGACGAGCTGGTAGCTCTCTAGCGTTCTGGGCCGGACGTTGGGCGCGACCGCGTGCTCTAGCCAGTGCTCGAGGTACTGGCCGACCGTCTGCTCCCGGGTCTGGACCGTGAGGCCATCCGACCGCGTCCGAAGCGCCTGCTGGAGCTTCCGGTTGGCCTCGGCCCGGGTCTTCCCATAGAGCCGCTTGCGAACGCGCTTGCCATCGGGTCCGTAACCCAGCGAGACATCGGCCACCCACAGCCCGTCGCTGGCCCGCTGATGGAGGCTGCCCTCGTTGTGGCCGCGTTTGCCTTTCTTCGGCACGTCGCTCATGTCTGGTCCTCCTGGCCCGATTCAGCGCGAGTGGCACGGTATGGCCCGATTCGCGGCCCGGAACGCCACGCTGACTGCGAGACTCACCCGTCCCGGCGCTCCGGATGGACGTCCCTACTGGTGCTCACCGGATGCCGGTTGTGAGTGGCCGTGCCCATGTCTTGCTGGACGACGATGCCTGATCGTCGTCCATAGCCCAGTCAGGAGGGGTATCTGAACAAGGTCGACCTGCCCGAGCCCCGGCTAATCGTGCTGATCGGTGGCAGGGTTGGCTGGCTGGTATTCCGTCGCTGGCGGCCAACTGATGGTCAGCAGGAAGGCGCCGTCTTCAACCGCATGAACGGCGTGGACGACGTCGGGGCCGATCGCGATCAGGGAGCCCGTGGGAAGATCGTAGGTCACCCTGTCACTCGTCACGCTGAATCGCCCGCGAATGGTCTGGATCGTGATCGGACCGGGCGCCGAGTGGTCGTCCATTGTCGTGCCAGGCAACATCGTGATCAGCACGACCCGCAGGCGGTCGGTCTTGACCAGTGTCTCGGCGCGGCGGCCGGACAACGCGGTGCCAGGATGAAACCGGTCAATTTCTTCGGCGAGGGCAAACGTGGCAGGTAACTGTTCAATCATGGTGAGCTCCTGTCTATAGATCTCGTCGGACGGACCCCAGTGGCGGCGCCCCTACTTCTTCCGGAAGCCATTGAAGGGCGTCGCGCCGCCGTCCGGCTGCTGCCTGGCGACATCCGAGACCTCGACCAGCGGGATGTCGGCCGACGCCGGCGGGTCCCCGGTCTCGTGGTAGTGCACCAGCTGCTCGTCGGTCATCTGTCGAATGATGATCGTGCCGCTGTTGGTCGCTTGCCAGCCGGTCGGTGTCGCGTCAGGCGGGACGCTGGCGGCCTCAGGTAGCGGTGTCGGTGTGTCGGTCATCGGAACGGTCTCCTGTTTGACTCGAATCACGGGCGATCGTCAGGAAGCGGTAGCCGCTCCAGGAATGGAGACAGGCTCTCAGGATAAAACCAGAACCACAGGGAGACCCCGACGCCTATCAGGATGAAGACATAGAGGATCTTCTCCTTGATTCCGTCTCGCCACGTCGGTCGATACTGATACTGATACTGATACTGACGGACGCGCGGTCGCGCCTCTCGCCGGCCCCGCTGGGTCTGGCGACGGTCACTCATGCGGGTTGTCACTCCAGGGGAGTCCCGTCACCCGATTCATCCGCTCGCCGAACTCGTAGTACCGGAGTTTGCGACCGTCTTTCCGGTTCCCGCTGGGCGGCACGTCCCAGACCTCGGCCCACTCGACATTTTTGGCCCGCATGGACTGGTCGATGGCGATGATCTCGGCCTCGTCGAGAGACAGGATGTCGTCGATCGTCCAGAACGGCTCGGTCATTGGCTGGATCGCTACCGTGAAGGTCGTCATCCGTTCTCCTCCACACTGTCAGTCGCTGGTACCGAGGCAGAGCCGCTGCGTCGACGCGGGCGACGTCATACCGGCGTTCTTCGCTTTGGAAACCGGTCCGGGTCGGCTTTCACTAGCTCCCTAACAGCGTCCGGCCGGATGACGTAGGCGCCGCGCCGCTTGGTTGCCGTCAGTTCCCCGTCACGAATCAGCTTCCGGACGGCGTCACCTGTGATTTGAAGCTCGTAGGCCACGTCGTGGGCGCTCAGCCCGAACATCTTCGCCGTAGGGTCATCCAACCGATGGACGATGCGCGGGAATAGCTTCTTCTCTCGGTGCCGTGCGGCTGCCCGCTCCTTGCGCTCGACCTCCTGCTGCGCCTGGTTGGCCCGCACCTCCTCCATCATCTGTTCCATGGTCTGCTGGTGATTCGGGTCATAGTGCGGACTGTCCGGGTTTTCCCACATGCTAAGGATCGGTTGTCCGTTCTTGTCGAGTGTCACCACGTCGAGCCTCCTCTTGATAGACTGACAGCGTCTCTCTGCTGCTCTAACAGTCGAGAGGTGCTTCGGGCCGCCGCGTGGCTACTTCACGCGGCGGCTTTTCCCATGTCGTCGATCTCCTCAGTGACGAGGTCAATCGACTCCATAGGGACGCCAAACGCTAATGCGATCGCCTTGAACTTGGAGGCCGTCGGCTCGAACCGCCCACGCTCCCAGTTCGATACTGTCGTCGGCGTCACCCCTAGCCGGACCGCTAGATCATTCTGAGACCAGCCCCGCTCCAGGCGAAGTTCCCGGACCGTCTTGCTTGCCACCTACACCTCCGTCAACTGGGGTACCTACCATACGCTCCGTATAGTGTACGCCTAGAGTCAAGCTTCTATAAAGGCGCTTGACATGCTTCTAGAAGCAAACTACAATGTACATACGAGCCGCACGAAGCGCCTCTCGACCATAAGGGCCGTTACCGGTGTTAGAGCACCGCCCGGCAAGCAGGAGACACAACACCATGGTCACCACCACCCGCCTCGACACCCCGGCCCGCTGGACCGCCGCCCTCGACCGGGCTCGCGCCAAGGGCGTGAAGCTCTTCCGCGACGACGCCGGCGACTACTTCGCCCTCTCGACCAACGGCACCACCCTCTACTCGGTCTCCACCTTCACCTGCTCCTGCAAGGCCGGCCTTGGCTCCGACCCGGTCTGCCTCCACCGCGCCGCCCTTCGCGCCGCCCTGGCCCGTGAGGACGCCCTGGTGGCCGAGATCGTCGCCGCCGAGTCCACCCCGGTTCTGCCCCAGCACCTCGCCGACCTCTACGTCATCGCCGACGAAACCGGTGAGCCGGAGTCGTCCGACCTGCTGAAGCCGATCGAGCCGGACCACCGGATGTGCACGGGCTGCATGGACTCCGGCTGGAGCCGGATGTACCTCAGCGGTCGACTCAACGACTACGTCGAGGTCCCGTGCGGCTGCGGAGCTGGCGTCGCGGCCGTCGCCTGATCGATCGGGGCCGGGCGACGATGCCCGGCCCCGCACGGGAGCACCAGAACCATGAACCATGCCATCTCGCTGACCGGCACCATCGGCTTCGCGGATCATCCCGAACGCTACCCGTTCGTCATCGACGTCGCGGCCGACACCGATGACGTCGCCATGACGGTCGACACCGGTCGCGACGAGGACGGCGGCCAGATCGTCAGTCTCGCCAACGAAGAGACCGCCTGGGCCTTCGAGACCATCGCGCAGGGCATCTCGGCCCTGACGGCTCGGCTCGCCGCGCAGCGACGCCCACAGGAGGCCGCATGACCGCCATCTTCCAGCTGCGCCCCGCGGCCCGCCGATCCCGCCCCGCCCTCGACGAACTCACCCGTCGCGACCGGATCGAGACGCTCCAGCGCATGGCCACCCAGGCCGAGCGCGCCGGGGTCCGCATCCTCGTCGACCGCCGGACCGGCCAGCACGTCGCCCTCGAACCCGTCGCCTCGGCCTACTGCGTCCTGGTCGATATCACCGGATGCACATGCCGGCATTTCGGCGTCTGGGGCCGCTGTGGCCACCACGCCCTCTTCCTCAGCCAGACTGGCAACATCCCCGGCCCGGATCCCGACGTCACGGTCATCGTCGGCGATGTGATCGCGCCGGTGCCGGCATGACCCTCGCCACGTCGTCCACCTGGTATCCCTTCGGAGAGCAGCACCCGCTCAACCGGTTGACGTTCCTCGACGTGATGAACCGGTCCGAGAGCGAGATCACCGGCTGGCAGCAGCTGATCGGCTACCTCGCCTCGCAGGTCATTGATCACCTCCGGACCCCGGCCTTCGTCGCCGAGCACCTGTCATCCCGGCAGGAGGGCTTCGACGCCTACGAGGCGCTCGCCGACCGCCTGCGGCGGGGCGGTACCCTGACCGTAGCCGACTGGATCAGCGTCGACGACACGATCTGCACGCTGGACATGTCGAACGTCGAGTGCCTGGACCTTGGCGCACTCGTTGGCGCCGCCCTGGTCGCGACGTGGCCGAGCGATCCGGCCGGGCTCGCCACCTGGCTACACGACGCGGTGCGATACGCCGGACTCGGCGACGTCCTCGCGGAAGCTCCGGCCGGATGACCCGGTCGAGCGCCACCACCGAGCGTTGTCCCGACTGCGCAAGCCGGACGGCCCGGTGGCTGGACTATTTTTGCCCTGACTGCGGCCAACACCACGACGCCCTCTACCTCGCCGAGGCGACCGATCCCCGGCCCCGCAGCCGGGAGCAGATCGCCCGCGAGTACCGCGCCGCTGGCATGACCGAGGAGGCCGATCGCCTCGCCGGACTGCCGATGGCACGCCCGACCACCGAGCGGCCCGCACCCTTGACCGAGCCCACCGCGTTCGTGCAGCGGAGTCTGCTGGACCTGCTGGAGAGCGCGTAGCGCAGGTGTCACCCATGACCGACTACGAGTTCACCGACCAGCTCGCGATCACGCTGATCCTGTGGGACGGCGATCGCCGCGACGAGGTCTACGTCACCATTCACCCCGTCTTCATCGCCGGCGAGCCGACGTTCAAGACCTACAGCAACCATATTGTTCGCGACGAGCCCGGCACGGCCATCACGGAACTTCCGCTGACACCCGAGACGATCGATCAGCTCGTCGCCGGCCTCCGGGCCCACACCTATGCCGAGCGGCGGGCGACGGTCCGGCCGCGGCCGCGGGATCACACGGAGCGCCACGGCCGACAGCCCGGGCCGTGTATCGAATGTCTGGCGACCGGCTGGATCGTCATCCGGAAGGGGCGACGGCGCCCCGTTCCCGGTCGTCCCGAACTCCGGGGTCCCTGGCCACTGCGCTGGAAGCCCTGCCCTCGCTGCCTGGATCACGGGGCACAGGCGGCCTAGGAGGTGACGCGTGCGACTTCCGGATCACCCGTCGGATTCGGGAGTCGCCTTCGGAATCATCGATCAGTCACCGTCGCGATCGTCGTCACTCACCCAAGAAAGCAGGTCTCCCATGATGTTGCCCCGAAAGATGGTCGTGCTCCGGTCCGGTCGGGACGTGCCAGTGATCTGCGTGACGTGCGCCGATGCCGCCGAACTGCTGGGCATCAGCCCGTCGACGCTCCGGACGAAGCTCGTGGTGCCGGCCAACGGTGAGCCGGAGATCGCCTCAATCAAGCTGGGCGGCTGCCGGGTGATCTGGGTGGGCGAGCTGGCCCGGTGGGCCGAGGCCGCGACCGAGCACGGCCGCCGAACCGTCGCGCCAGTCCCGACGCCCATCGCCGAGACGCGCCCGCAATCGATCGAACGGGCATTGGGCCGGAGCACGAAGCGCCCGCGACTCCATCAGGCGTAACCGGTTACTCAGGTCGGTTGCGATCCCGCTCACCGATCCCACTCGGGCTTCGGCCTGACAAGCCACCAGCCAACCCGCAGATAGCCAGCCCACCACCATTGCAGGGCAACGTCCATCGGCGGCCCAATCACCGCGGTCTGGTACGGCACCGTGCCGACGCAGAGCCAGTCGAGGTCCGGGTTGCACCCGTGCGACGCGACCAGGTCGGTCGAGCTGAAGAACGTGAGCGGCCGCTTTGGATCGACGGGCGAGAGCCGCCGCTGTACCAGCTCGTCGGCCACCCGTCGCGCCAGCACCTCGGCCTGGGGCCGGACGTGATCGAGCAGGGCGACCGCCTGCGCGAGTGTCAGGCGCTCGCCGTCGTCTGGCGTGTAGGTGATGGTGTCAAACGTCGGGCGGCGCAGCATGACGGCAGTGTACGAGAACTTGCGTTCTACAAGGATCGGTAGCTAGATTGTTGGCCTCGGCGATTGGGACCAACGGCTGCCGGAGCCAGGGCAGCGCGATCGGCAGAGGCAACCACGCCGCGCCACTTTTTCAGCGATGCGGTTCCCGCGCGATGACCACTTACTGATACGGATCGCCACCACCCCCCCACGGGTCGCCATAGCTGCCGTACATGACCTCACTGATCTCGGCGGCCGTGGCGGACGGCCCCTGGCGCCGGGTGTCCTTCAGGACCGCGAGGCCGAGGGCGGTGATCATGTCGTCGTGGGTGCCGCTCTCCATCGCGCCGTATTTCGCCCTGCCGGCCCGCTCGATCCGGACCTGATAGTCGGCGGCCTCCTTGATGATCCCGTCGCGCAGCGGGTGGTCTTGGTCGATCTCCACACGACCACCCTCGAAGACCACCATCAGCCGGGAGACCAAATACGCCTTCCCCATCGACCAGGTCGCGCCCTTGTCTGTCAGGCGCTCGCCCGTCACGAACATCAGGGCTTCGACCCGGACATCGAGCTCGCGCAGCGGTCGTCGGATCGCATCGACCACCGGTTCCCCGACCCCACTGGCATCGATCCGGACCGTGATCTCGCGACGCTCAGCGTAGGTCTCATTCGTCCCCCGGTGGCCGTCCCGGTCCATCAGGTACTGGCGCATCAGGCCGACATCCCGGCCCCGGATGGCCCGGATGGCCGCAACCATCTTGTCGCCTATCACCGGGTACGGGGTTCCGAGCGGCAGCTGGACGAAGTCCCGGATCAGGAACCGCGGCAAATCCTCTGACTGCCCGTGATCGAGTTCGGCGACCGCAAACGCCGTATGGTCGACCTTCTTGCCGATGTCCACACCCATGACGACCGGTCGCAGGTGTGGCGGTGGGTAGTGGGCGTCAGGATCTAGTCCCCAAAGAGATTCCATGTGTCGACCTTTCCGGAGAAGACGCGCTCGACGTCCTCGCTGTTGAAGACGTTGTTCACCCCGTCGACGAACTCGCAGTTGAACTCCTGCCGGAAGAACCACTCACCCCGCGTCCGCCGTTGCTCGTCTAGGAACGCCGGGCTGATCCGGGGGCACTCGCTGGCCCGGACCTCGTAGCGCTCCCAGAGATCACCGCCGGACTGCCAGGCCTCGGCCCACCAACCTAACCGCCCGAAGGGCGTCGAGAGCGCGACGATCCGTCCGTTCGTCGTGGCAAGCATCGGCAGTACCGCGTCATAGAGCTCATCCTCGACCCGGGCGGCCTCGTCAATGATGATCGTGTGGACGCCGGCGTAGCCGCGCACGGTCGCCTCCGAGGCCGGCAGCGAGATGATCCGGCTCCCGTTGGCCAGCTCGAGCCGGAGCTGCGTCTCGGCCTTGGGTGGCACCGTGGCGCCGGTCGCGGTGTAGAGACCGGCAAGCGTGCGGAAGAGCTCACTGGATTGCCGGAGCGACGGGCTGAACAGCAGGATCAACCGATCGGGCCGGTAGAGGGCTTCGTGGAGCGCCGTGACGGCCGACACGGTGCTTTTGCCGGACTGACGGCTGCAATTCAGCAGGACGCGCCGGGACGTACTCAGCAGCACCTCGGCCTGCCACGGGTCCGGGGGCTTGCCCACGGATCGGGCGAAGAGGACCGGGTCCAGCCCCAGGGCGAAGTCGCTGGCAAGCGACGGTGCGGCCCGTGTGGCAGCGCTAGTCACCCTCATGACTCCCGCTGCCTTCGAGCTGGTACAGGGCAGCGGCGACGGCCACACGGGCCGCCGGATGGTCCTGGAGGGCGTCGATCAGGACGCGCCGGACCTCGATCCACTGCGGAGACATCATCACGTTGATCACAGCCCGTTCGTCCAACTCGCCCGCGACCTTGGCCCGGAACTCGGCGAGGCCCCGCCACTCTCGCAGCGCTTGGAGCGCGGTACGCAGGTCGCCGGCCCGCTCGGCCTGACGGCCCAGGTCGTCGGCTCGCCGCTCCCGGGCTCGGACCTCGGTGAGCAGGTCGTCGGCGTGGATCACCTCGGCCACCTCAGCCGACCGGGTCAGCGTGGCGGGCAGGTGCCTTTCGGCATGATTATCGATGGCGTTTCGGCCGAGGCCGAACTGCCGGGCGACATCGCGGTGGCTCACCCCCTCGACGATCGCGCCGTCGATCTGCCGGCGATCAGGGTGAGTGCAGACCGAGCAGCTGCGGGGCATCTAGTACGCCCCTCCAGGCCCAAACACCAGACCGATCGCCTGCGGCAGGTCGTCCACGAACTTGCTCAGACGAATCATCTCCTCGACGTCCTTCACCGAGACCGTCATGTTGAATGTGTTGTTATTGGTCACGGTCTGCTGCGGACACGCCTTCGGGGACGACACTGGCGACGACGACGGCGTCGAGGGCGTCGGCAGCGGGTTCATCCCGCCGAACGCCATCGCCGTCTTGTCGGCCAGCGACGCCAGGGCCAACTCCATGTCGTCGGGGAGCGACTGGAGCAGTGGCAGGTCCTTGACCCCGTCGTAGATCCGCTCGGTCAGGTACTTGTAGGCGGTCTGGAAGACCTGGTTGTTGCCCTCGTACTTCGCGGCGATCTGACCGAAGGCCATCGCTGCCGACTTCACCGCCTGGGGCATGGCGCCGAGCTCGTCGCCTCCCCACTCCCCTTGCGTCTTGACGCCGTTCAGGTAGAGGGCCAGGACGTCGGTCAACTGCTGCGTGTTACCAGCCAGCCGGTTGGTGAACCCGTTGACCACCCCGGTGATCGATCCGGTCAGGCCATCCCAAAACCCACGTCCCTGCGCCTCAATGCGATGGGCGATCGTGCCGAGCGCGTCCCGCCAGTACTTGGCGGCGTCGAGGATGAGCGACCCGTCCTCGGCCAGCGCCGCGCCATATCCGGCCCCCTTGAAGGTGTCGGCGATCTTCGTGAGTTGCGTCAGGAGGGCGGTATTGCCGAAGTTCGACGCCTCGTACTGGTTCTGAAGCCCGGATGCCTGCTGCATCAGTTGCCGACCATAGGAACTGAGCGTGGCAACGGCCTTATCGTTGGCGATGCCGAAGCCGAACGCCCCTTCTGACGGACCACCCTTGAACCCGGCCATGAAGCTGGCGAGCTGCTTGTTTGCCGCGGCAATGGCGGCGCTGGACGATTCGGCAATCTGCGAGGCTGTGGGCTGGACGTCGAGCTGGCCCCGGAGCATGTCCGCCAGTTTCGTCAGATTGGCTTCGACGGGGTCAAACACGTTGGCGAAGGCCCCCTTGTCTGAACCCGTAGCGATCAGATTCTTCAGGGCGGAGAACACGCTCTCGAAGACGTTGGCCTGCCCCTCGAACGGGGCCAGCGCCTTGCCGATGCTCTGCGCAACATCCTTGATGGCCTGTGTCGGCAGATGGAGCAGGCTGTCACTTGCCCACTCGCCATCCTTGAGGACGGATGCCAACGAGTCCGCGACGATCTTCATGGTGTCGGTCAAATTGGTCGCGGTGGCGTTGTTTCCCTGCCAGATGGGGCCGCCAAGGCTCTCGTAGTAGCGACCCCGAGCAGTCGGTAATGTTCCCTGCGCGTTGCTGTTGTCGATGTCCTTCTCGATGTCACGGACGCCGCCCAGCGACGACAGCCCGTCCGTCACGGTCCCAACCATCGCCCCCACGGCGCCGGTCACGCTCGCCAAGCTCGACGTGATGCCCTGGGCGTAACCCTCGGTGGACATCTGGCCGTAGTAAGCCGTGAGCTTCGAGGGCGACGCGACCCGCAGGCCGGCCCGCAGTGCCCGGTCGACCTCGTTGACGATGCTGTTGACCGCGTTCGTCACCCGGTAGAGGTAAGCGTCAATGCCGTTGGCCACGCCCAGCGAGGCCAACGCGCCCATGTTGTAGGCGGCGGTGCCGACGGTTCCGGCCCCGCTGTCGATCTTCCCCGCGCCCTCGGTGCCGATCCGGCCGAACTCCGCAATGGAGGTGTTGACGGCGTCCCGGACATCCGAGACGATCCCGGACTTCATCGTGCTGATCGAGCCGCGGACACTGGCATCGAGGCGGCTGGCGATGCCGATCATGCCGGTTTGCCAGCCGCCGAACACGCCCAGCGTGGTGCTGACGGTGTCGTTCGTGTCGCTGACCACGCCGATCTTCATCGTCGAGATGGAGAGCATGACCGATGCGGCGGTCTGCGCGGCCAGTGTCGGGATGGTCGCGGCCCAGACGGTGATCTGCGCGATGCTGCTCGTCACCAGATCAGTGAAGTTGGTCACGACGCCGATCTTCGCGTTCGACGCGTCGATCATCATCTGCTGCACGCCGGCCCGGAAGATGGCGGGAACCGACGCGAAGAAGGAGCCCATCAGGGTGGCGCTGGTCGTCAGAATGTCGGTCATATCCTGGACCAGACCGATCTTGGCGTTGGTGGAGTCGACCATCATCTGCTGAACGCCAACGCGAAACAGAACCGGAGCCGAGGCGAAGAACCCGCTCATGGCGGAACCGGTGTCCGCCACGATGCCGTTGAAGGCGGCCGCAACCTCGGTCCGCAGGTTGTAGCCGTCGGTGATGATCTGCTGCATCGCCGTCCGGGCTGTGGCGGCCGCGTCGGTAATCGACTGCGCGAGCCCGATAGCGGCGACGGCATCGGTCGTGGTCGGGCCCGCGGGCGCCGGAGGGCCAAGCACCGTTCCGGTGGACTCCGGCTTCTTCGTCGGCCCATCCACGAATGGGAGCCACGACAGGTCCGGGACCTTGATGTCCGGAATCTTGATGTTCGAGAGGAAGGCGACGAACTCGCCGAGCTTGCCGGTGACGAAATCCACGATCTTGAAGATGCCGTCACTGAAGGCTTGGAAGGGAGCGATGAAGGCGGAGAAGTCCGGCGTATCGAGTGAGATCGTTGATGCCCAACTCGATAGCGTGTCCCAGGCAGGCGAGATCGGCTCCCAGGCCATGTCGATCGCAGCGCCGATCTTCGAGATCGGGGTCAGGAAATCAGAGAAGGTCGGAACTCCGAGATCGAGGTCCGACGCCCAGCTCGTCACCTGCTCCCACGCCGTCGAGATAGCGGTCCAGGCCGTATCGATCCCCGTGGCGATGGTCTGGAAGGCCGCGCACAGCGTCTCGAAGGACGGAATCGAGAGCCCCGAGGCGACATTGGTGATGAACCCGGCGACGACGGTCCACGCGGTCGAGATGGCCGTCCAGGCCGTATCGATACAGGTAGCGATGCCGGCGATCGGGTCGGTAACCGGCGTGAAGTCCGGCGCGGTGGCGGAACCTGACAGGCCGCTGATCCAGCCGGAGATGCTCGTCCACGCCGTGTCGATCAGCGTCCAGGCAGTGTTGATAGCGTCGCTAATAGTTGACCAGACGGCATTGAGCGTCGAGAAGTCCGGGAGTGAGAGCCCAGACGCGACGTTGGTGACGAAGGCGGCAACGGGAGTCCACGCCGCCTGGATGAGCGTCCACGCGGCACCGATCCCGGTCGCGATGGTGTCAATCGCGCCGGTGAACGCGTCGAAGGCCGGGACGCCGACATCGGCAACGATATTCGTCGCCCAGGTCTTGATCGTGTCCCATGCCGGGGAGATGAGGTTCCACGCACCAGTGATCGCATCGGCGATGGCGGAGATCGGCGCGGTGAAGGCGGAGAAGTCGCCGGCGCCGAGGTCGGCGACGAGGTTGGTCGCCCACGTCTTGACGATATCCCAGGCGGTGGAGATCAGCTCCCACGCCATGGAGATCGAGTTGCCGAGCAGGGAGATCGGCGAGAGGAAGGAGGAGAACGACGGGATGCCGAGTGCGTCGGCGATCCCCGTAGCCCATCCCTTGATGACGTCCCACGAGGATGAGATCAGCGTCCAGGCCGTGTCGATCGCGGTGGAGATAGCCGTTACGACGGTGCCGACCGGACCGCCCAGGTCACCCAGCCAGTCGCCGAAGCCGGTGGCCAACCCACCGAGCCAGCCCGTGAACTCGTCCCACTTCGTTTGCGCTCCGGTCCAGAGCCCCTGGATGAAGTCCATGCCCCACGACAGCAGCGCCGATCCCGCGTCGCCGAGCAGCGAGACCGCGCCGGATACGAGCCCAGCCCAGTCGATCGCGTTGAAGGCGTCGATCAGCAGCGTGCCGATCAGCGCGGCCCCAGTCCCGATGGCGTCCAGCAGGCTCGTGAAGGCGTCCTTCAGCCCGTCGAAGACGCCAGACCAGTCGCCCGCTAGCAAGCTCGTGAAGGCGTCCTTGAGCCCGAAGAAGATGCCCGTCAGATTCCCGACCTGCTCACCGGCGAGGCGGAAGGTGTCCCGGAATCCGGTGAACACGTTGCTCAAGGCGGCGACCGCCGAGCTGACCGGGCTCATGCCAGCGTTCCGGAAAACGGTGAACTGACTGACGACGTCGTCAACCGTCTCGCCGATCCAGGTGAACGCGTCCCCGATCGTGCGGACGACGGTCCCCAGGACGGGAATGTCCCGGGTGACGCCGGTAATCGCCTGGCCGATCCCGCGGAAGATCAACGAGAAGGCGTCCCGGACGTCCCGTAGTTCCTCGGGAATGACCCGGATGACGCCCATGAAGCCGCCCTTGCCGAAGGCGGCTTTGAGATCGTGGGCGGTATCGACCAGTTTGCCGAGGCCGTGCATGATCGGCTGGAGCGCACCACTGAACCGGCCCAGACCTGCCTCGGCGTTGCCACTGGAGAAGATGCCGGTCAGGTAGGACCAGGCGGCCTGCACGGTGTCGACGAAGCCCTGCACCTGCGGGGCGACCTTGTCCAGCCAGGAAGCCAGCGAGACGAGGAACTGCGGGGTGTTGTCCCCGCCGATTCCCCGGATAGCCGTCGCGAGCGCGTGGATGGCCGCCTCGACCACCTGCATCGGCTGGGCGACCTGCTGGGCGACCTGGACGATGCCGCCAAACCCGTCGCGGACCGAGGTCAGGACCGTCCCGGACGTCAGGGACTCGAAGGCACCTGTGAACCGGTCGACGAAACCGGTGATGCCGTCGACGATCCCGTTGAACGCGTCCTTGACCGTGCTGCCCACCGCCCGGACCGCGTCGCCGAAGCCGAGGAAGTTGGTCTTGTAGGCGATGCCCAGCCCGACCAGCGCCGCCACGATCAGACCGATTGGTCCCAGCAGCGGGGTCAGCCAGGCCAGCATGCCGCCCGTGCCGAAGGCCGCCCCGACCGAGCCCACCGCGCCAAGCAGCGTGCCGAAGACGATAAGCAACGGACCGATCGCGGCCGCAATGGCCCCGATCACGACGACGACGGCCTGAGCGTGGGGCGACAGGTCGGTCACGACGCCGATGACACTGCGGAAGCCACCGACCAGCTTCATGGCGACGGGGAGCAGCACCTGGCCCATGGAGGCGCCGAGGTTCAGCAACTCGGCCTTGAGGATGCGCTGCTGGTTGGCGAGGCCGCCGGACGTGCGGGCGAAGTCGCCCATCGCCGCGTGGGCCGACCCGGTCTCACTGGTCAATTGGGACAGGATGAACCCGCTACGGGCGGTCTCGAGCTGCTGGGCCGTCATGGCATCGTTGCCATCCCAGATGCCCTGCTCCAGCGCGTATTGCTCAACGCTGGCCTGGTTCATCAAGATGCCGTACCGCTCGAGGGCATCGCCCTCGCCCCGGAGACCAGCCTGGATGGCACCGAGGGCGTCTTCAGGTGACGTGTTGTAGAACGAGCTCAAATCGGCGGCGGCGCTGACAGTCTGATCCGCGAACGTGGCGGTCTGCCCCTGCGTCAGGCCCATCATCTTGCCGTAGGCCGACAGACCGGTGGTAGCCGACAGGTACTGTTCCTGGGAGAGACCGACGGCTGTCGCGGCGTCGCGACTACTGGCGATGACCCCGGCGGCGGCGCTGCCGTAGACGGTGTTGGTCGCGCTCAACGCCTCATTGAGATCGGAGGCCATGCCCGTGACGCTGGCGCCGAGCGCGATCAGCGGAGTCGTCACGCCGGCGGTCATGCCGACGCCGAAACTCCGCATACCCTGACCGAACTCGCCGATCCGCTCGGCGGCCGACTTGCTCCGCTTGCCCGTGTCCTCGACGGCGTCGCCGACCGAGCGGACCTGGGTGGCGGCCTGCTGGGCACCCTCAGCACGGATGCGGATATCCAACTGCGCGGCGGTCAAAGTCATGAGAAAGGCGCCTCTCGGTGCGTGGGCAAGGCCTAAGGGCTACTTGCGGCACGCGCTCGAGATGGCGCCTCCCCGTGGGGGTCCGACTTCTGTGACTGGGTGCTAGGCCGCGTCCTCGACGGTGATGTCAGGATCGACGGCTACGGCGGGCTCTATGGCGACGGTGGACTCCTGGACCGTGGTTCGATCGTTGAGTTCCGTCCAGAATCCCTTGGCCGCGTCGTATTCCCAGCGGTGATAAACCGTCACCCGCCGGGTCGGGCCGGAGACCCGGTTGGCGCAATCACGGCACTTGAGCTCGATGATCGGGCCGAGGGCCTTGAGGTGAATGCGCTTTGCACACCGGAGGTCCGTCATGTCGCCCGCGTTCCTTTCTCCTGCGCTGTCGCCCGCGCGTGCTGGATGATCCGGTAGTACCCGACGTAATGGGCCGGCCAGTCCTGGAGGGCCATGGGCGTCGTGTGCAGCGCCTCGGCCAGCAGCAGGTCGCCGATCTCTTCCGGCATCGGATCAGCCCGGCCGGCGTTGACCTCGACCTCGTACATGGCGGGATCCGTGAAGGCCCACGTTACGAGGTCGAGGCACTCGCGTTTGGGTTGAGCACGCCGCTGATCTTGGTGAAGATCTCCCGCACGGTCGCCACCCCAAGGTCGTCGATGGTCGCGGCCGTCATCGGCAGGACGTTGCCGTCGTCGTCGGTCAGGTCCCAGGCGTCCACCGGCGTGAAGAAGAGTTCGGCGATCCGGTCGGCGTCCCCATCGTCAACGGCCCGGGTCATTTCCTTCTGGAGCCGGTAGGTGAACTTGTTTGCGTCGAGGGTGACCGTGAGGACGTCACCGCCCCCGAAGTCGATTACGACGTCCTTGGGGTTCGAGCGGTTCTTGAGCTTGCTGAGCTGCGGCATGGGAGTGATGCTCCTGTCGCGCGACGAGCGCGGCGCTTGGTGCGTGTGCCGGGCGAGTCGTCTCGCCGACACCGAACGAAAGATCGCTCTCCGCACGCGCTCGAAATGGCGCCTCCCCGTAGGGGTCAGAAGCTATCTACATTATACAACGGGCCGTCTAGTCGCTTTTCACCATGCTTTCGCGGCAAGAATCGTCGCGATAGCCCAGAGAATGATCGGTATGGGTACGAGACTCACGATCAGGATCACGCCGACGGCGGTGGTCAGGCCGGACGACGATCCCCGTGACGTGGTGGGCGTGTTCATGGGCATCTCCTTTGGGATGGAGCGACCGGTGGGATCGGGCGGGCGATCGGTCACGAGGGGGGGTTGACTAGAATCGCTGCCGGATACGCTGCCGGGCGAGGGCGAGGGTCTCTTCCTCGAACGACTGGTGCTCCTTCATCAACCGGAGGCGCTCGTCCTCGATCAGGCGAGGCAGGACGGCCTGGAAGTCCGTCTCCGTCGTGCCCGGTACCGACAGGAAGCGGCGGCGGATCGACTCGGTCATCTCCGCCAGGTCATCCGCCGTTCGCTGCCGTTCAGCGGCCGCCAACCCATCAGCCAGGGTCTTCTCGTCAGCGGCCTTTGCCTCACGGTGCCGTGTCTCAGCCGCGGCCATACCGGCCAGGCGTTCCTCGTTCTCTTCCCAAGCCTTGTCCGTCCACTCGTCGAACCCGGACCGGTGCTGGGCGAAGAAGACGCTCCACCACGGGCTAGCCATATCCGTCGACGTCGGGATGGTGCGCTGTTCGGCATGAAGCGCCGCGACCAACATGCCGTCCTTTGGCGTCTCGTAGCCGAAGCGCCTGGCGGCTGATCGGCTCGCCTCGACGGCCCGATCGTACTGGTCATCCTGCTGCTGGGTGAAGGTCATGGTCGTCTCTCCTGTGGGTCTAAGCCGCGTCAAGCGGCTCGTCGTCGGCATCCTCGGCTCGCTGGCGTCGGAGTTGGGCGAGTTCGTTTTCGATTCGGGTTCGTTCGTCCGCGCGAAGGACTTTTGCGATCCTGGGCAGATCGTCGTGGTCGAGAAGTTCGTGCTCGAGGGCGGCGATGCGCTCGTCGAGTGTCGGAACGGGACGAGGCGGGAAGGTCGCGATGCGCTGTCGCAGCGTCATAGGGGGTTGATCGGTCATAGCGATCGTTCCTTTCCTGTTGATACGAGCTGAAAGGCGTTCAGGCGGCATCCGGAGGGGAGCGTCCGTCCTGGTGCCGGCGACGCTCCCGGTCCTCGTACGCCCGAGCTACGCAGGGACGGCAACGGACGGCGGACGAAGCGCCAAGCGCCGCACCACACGTCACGCAGTCGGACCGAAACGGCAGCACCCGCGGTCCCGGCTGGCCGTCCCGAAGCAGCTGCACGATCGCGGGTTTGCTGGCCCGGATCCGGTCGGCGTCCTCGCTGGTCAGGTCGGAACCGGGGACGGCGATGAGTTGATCACCCTGGAGCCGGAGCGCGATACCGCGACGTTGGAGGTCGGCGAGGAATTCCGGGATGGTCATCAGAACACCATCCGATCCGACTCAACGTCCTGGGCGTCGATGAACCGCCATTCCTCCAGGGACTTTCGGGCATCGGGCGCCCGAGTGACGCGACACTCGACGACCCCGGCATCCCTCATGGACGTCAGGTAGTCCGTCAGTTGATCGGTCGGGACATTCCCGAGGGCACGAAGAAGGTCAGACCGCGAGACCCAGGCGCCGGCGGCCTTCCGCAACTGACGCTCGACCCGCAGGGCTTGCCCACCGGTGCTGCTGATGCCGTTCCCCGCTGTTATCTGGAGCAACGGAAGGACCCGGTGAAGGTGGACCCGGAACCACTCGACCAGCTCGATCGCGTCGTCGATCCGTTCCCGCGGGACCGGGAGGGCAATGTCCGTCCCCTCACTGATCGACCACGCGGCGTGCAGGACGAGGGCGAAACGGATGCAGTGGAGCGACCATTTCGAGGCGAACCCACGCTCGATGCCCTGACTCTCCCGCATGATCCGGACGTTGTCGTTGAACCAGGCGATCCATGCCCGCTTCGCCTCCGCCTGCAAGCGCACCCGGACCGGCTTGGCGTCCATCGGTGGCAGGGCGTCGATCACCTCGAAGAAACGATCGAGATTCTCGCCGAGGTAGTCCGGCAATTCGTCTTCGGTCCAGTCCGACGGCTGGACATCAGGGAGATCCAGCAGGAACCGCTCGATGAAACCGTCGCGGGCGGCATCTTTCCCGTGCAGGCTCGAGACCTTGTCGTTCTGAATCCCGCCAGTCACGCCGAGCACTGGGTACTGGAGGATGACGGAGTCCCGGCTCTGTCGATCGGTCTTGATGTCCGTCCCGGAGTACATCGAGAGGTAGATCGGGCGGTCGGCCCCCTTCTGGCTCTTGTACTGGTCCTGTGAGAGTACGAAGCCGATCAACTCGTCGAGCGTCAGGCCCAGACCGTGAGCGTGTTGAGCGCGATCCATGACTGCCTCGACCGTGAAGTTGCTGGTCCAGTAGTGACGCAGCATCGGCTTCTTCGGCTCGGCTCCCGGGTCGTCTGACTTCGCTGACCGCCAGATGCGCAGGGCAGCGTCAAACGTCTCCATCGCGGCCTGGAATCGGTCATAGGCCAGTCGTTGCAGATGCCGGAGCCCACGCGTTCCCATTTTCTGGGCGGCCGTCTTCGTACTCCCTGGAGGAGCGACGGTACCGTGCCAGATCGCCGGCAACTCCTCGTATCCGGGCTTGGGCATGATCACGAACCGATTCCCGACCGACACGCCGATGGTCACAAGCATGGGATTGGCGACCATCTCGACCGGGACCCCGAGACTCGCGGCCGCCCGGGCGACGTAATCCCCGATCACTGGCGGGAGTATGTCGATTGGATATGTCGGGGCCGGAGGGATTGCGGCGGGAGGTGGGGTGTTGGACACCCTTGGCATCGTGAAGATCCGGGCGGACGGCCGGTAGAAGTCGCTGCGATCCAACGCTTTCGAAAGGGTGGGCTCTCGATAGCTGGGACGCTCCCACTTGCCTTCCCGGTAGAGAGCACTCAGGCGAAACAACCGATCCAGCTGCGCTCGGCCGTCCGGGCCGGTGTAAAACGCCAACATACTCAGCAGGGCCAGGTCCGCGGAACTATCGTCGTCCTGATGGCCCGAGGTGTCGCCGTCGAACAGGCGCCGCACCTTGTCACCGTTTCGGGCGTCGAACGCCTTTTCGAGGAGCACACGATCCTCAAGGGATTCCGCCTGGTCATCGACCGAGTCTCTGGTGGAACGAGGACGTGGTTCCGGGGGCGGAAACGTCTGCCAGTACAACTCGACGAACCGATCCCCGGCCGGCGCGATCGTGTTCATCGCGCTACCTCCGGCTGTTGACCGGTGACCGTCATGAATCGGCCAGACGCGTAGATTTCCACCCGATTGGATGGGCTTCCCCCACCGGCCCGGCGGCCCGATCCCGTTCGGTGCGGATCGTCGGGCAGTTCACCCGAGAACCACAAGTGCAGACCGCTGCCGGACGGAGAGAGTTCCGTGAATGTGCCGAGCGCCATCCACTGGCGGGCGAGGTCAGTCAGCTCGCCGGTTGCCGGATCTCGTACCTTGTCGAGGTCGACGCAGAAAATGCGAATGTCCCGGCTGAGCACAAAGCCAACGCCGTCGCACTTTCCGGAATGGTGGCCTGCGATCGCCGCGTCAAAGGTGGTCCAGGTCGATCGATCAGTGGCGCTTGCATGGCGTCCGTTTAGCTGCCAAGGCTCTTTGGTCCAATCGTCCCCTCGCGGCTCGAGGGTCCAGAGCACCCACTGGGGGAGCCGTTTGAGGTCATCGGGAATACCGCACGGGTCAACGGGTAGGATGGGTGGGCGCGCTGGCATCAGGCCGCCTCCCCATCCCGGTCGTCGAGGTCTACGAAACGCTCGCGGGACTTGGCTGCCTTGAGGTTCGCGGCGACCTGGCAGGTCAGTGGGTAATCAGGCCCGTACCGACCAGTGAGGTCAGCAAGGAGGCGTTCGCGTCGTTCAATCCGTCGCACCGCCTGGGGGTCGCGGTGATATACTGAATCGGACATACAGAGTCTCCAGAAGTCCCGACCGTGTGATGGCGGTCGGGCTTCGCTTTGGCCGTTTAGGCCGGGACACGACGAACGAACTGATCCAGATCATCAACGGCGATGAGGATGCGACGACCCACCCGGAACGCTGGGAGCATTCCGGCCATGACCTGCTGATGGATGTAGGACTTGCTGAGGTCAGTGATCGAGCCAGCTTCCGCCAGGCCGACATACCGGCGACTGCTGTCGAGTCGGACAACATTGGAAGGCGACGTCGGTACGATGTGAAGATCTGTCACCTGATTCCCCCAACCTTCCGTTGGTCCACTAGGACTCACACGGATCGGATGATGGAATGAGGTTATCGGGACGTAGATGAATCAACTAGAGAACTGCCGAAATCGAAATCTGGTTCGGTAGTTATGCCGCTCGTTCTTCTGCTACACGCCAGTGGTCGAGCCTGACCGTCCGAGCGGAACGCACATTCTTCCGTGGTCGACCGCCCCCACGGATCACACTGCGCCCGGTTAGTCCAAGGTCGAGCCGAATCTGCTTTACCGCACTTCTCACCGCGGGCTCTGTCACTCCCGCAGACACAGCTATGTCTCCATAGCCTTCAAGTCCAACGTGGTAACGGGCGGCCCACTCGACGTGTGTGGAGAACGATGGTCGATAGCGATGCAGCATTCTGGGAGACGCTTGGGCACCGGGGGCCGCTTCGAGGTGACCCAACAGCGTCTGCCGAAAGTGGTCCACCTCAGTTGTTACCAGGTCGCGATACGAATCGAAATCATCAGCACGCGACTTGATGGATTTCGCCGCCTCTCCGAAGTCGTACTGCCGAGGCAGATAGGACTTCTCCTCCTCAGTCATCGCGCCTGCATCAGAACGCAATACCCACGTGAGGAGGTGGTGGAACTCCATATTCGGCATCCCTTGATCCAGGCATTCAAGCAAGGCAAGGGGAAGCGCCGCACACCAGCCGTCCGGCAATTGCCACTCCACATGCCAACGTGTGATCTCCGCGGCGAACGGCCCTTCAAGAAGAGCGCCTCCCGTCTCCAGATCAGCGAAGAACGCGGCGCTTGCGTCGATCAGGGCTGTATTCGTCAGGACCGAACGCACAGTGGTGGGGAACAGGTTTGCGACGACCGAGAGGAAGTCGGCTCGCTGGTGACCATTGAGGAGCCATCTGGGATAACCCTTCTCCGGGCCGAAACAGGCATCACTAGGTACAATCTCCACGTCATTGCCCTCCTGCGGCGACGACCATGACCTCGGCCGGCTCCAACCGGTGCGAGGTCTTCTTTTCTGCCACGAGTATACGTACGCCTGCCAAGGACCAGCGCGCTCGCGAACGGCGACATCTTCGAAAGTTCGAATGTTCAACGTATAGTGAGCACAGAGCGGGCAACACGGAACCCTGATTCCATCAAGGGAGAGAGATGTGAAAATCGCCTTAAGACCAACATTCGGACTCCGAACTTGTGGAGCCACGCTGCCGCCGGTGACTGTCGCCAAACCTGTCGCCAAACCGGCACACGCCTGTGGACGAGATGGACGTCGAGGAGCAGGTTTCCCAGTCAGAATGCCCCCTATGGACGAGATGGACAGTGCCCGTGTCCAACTTTTAATCCGTGGGTTCTGGGTTCGAGTCCCAGGGGGGTCATCCAACCGGTCATCCTACGGATCCTGGACGAACCAGACGACATCGGTGCATGGCCAGGCACATCTTTCACAACCGCTCCTCGAGGGGCGGTGGCCCGTCCGCTGCTGGCCAGATTCTGAAACGCGCGCGAATTGGAAGGCGCCTTGCCACATGGTTGACATCAACTCCGCGGGCCGGTCCCTTGTCGTCCCGGTCGTCATCGATACGGAACTCGGCGCGATCGCGCTCGACATCTTCGCCGGCGCCGCGCCGATCACGGCGGCGAACTTCCTCGGCTACGTGGACACCGGCTTCTACGACGGCGGGCTGTTCCACCGCGTCGTCCGGCTCGACAACCAGCCCGATTCCGACGTCCTGATCGAGGTCGTCCAGGGCGGCGGCGGACCGGACGAGCCGCGTGACGGGCTCAACTCGATCAAGCTCGAACGCACCACCCTGACCGGCCTCCGTCACCACGACGGCACGCTCTCGATGGCCCGCTTCCTGCCCGATTCGGCGCTCTCGGACTTCTTCAACTGCCTGGGCCCCCAACCCGAACTCGACTTCGGCGGGCGCCGCAACCCGGACGGTCAGGGCTTCGCCGCCTTCGGCGAGGTCACCGCCGGCATGGATGTCGTGCAGGCCATTCACCGATCGCCCTTCGAGGCCCAGCGCCTCGCGCCCCCGATCCGGATCAACCACATCCACCGCGTCGACTGAGCGGTCCTCGCAACGCCACTCCATCGGCCGACGGACGGATGGCCATCCTGTTTCGGGGCGGTCGTCAGTCTCACGTAAGTCCGCGGTCAGGTCGGTCTCTGCGTACGGCCGTGGGATCGAGTCCAGCAGCAGGCGCGTGTAATCGTGGGCCGGCTTGCGAGTCACCTCCCGCACCGGCCCACGCTCGACGACCCGACCCTTGTTGAGGACCAGCATGTCGTCGGCGATCAGGCGCGCGCTGAGCAGGTCGTGAGTGATGTAGAGCATCGCGATGTGGCGGTCCTGGACGATGCCGTCGAGGAGCTGGAGCAGTTCGGCCCGGATCGAGACGTCGAGCATCGAGATCGGCTCGTCGGCGACGAGGATCTTCGGCTCCGGCGCGAGCGCCCGGGCGATGACGACCCGCTGCCGCTGCCCGCCGGACATCTGGAGGGGGAGCATCCCGGTGTAGCGCTCGACCGGCGTCAGGCCGACCGATTCCAGCAATTCGAGAATTCGGTTCCGTTGCGCCTTGCCGCTCAGCCCGAGGTAGTTCCGCAGCGGCCGGCCGAGGATGTAGGCGACCGTCAGGGCCGTGTTGAGCGATGAGAATGGGTCCTGGAAGACCATCTGGATGTTGCGCCGGCAGTCCTTCAGTGCCCGGCCGCGAAGGCGGTCCACCCGAATGCCGCCGAATGCGATCGTGCCGCTGGTCGGCCGCTCGATCCCGGTGATCATCTTCGCGATCGTGCTCTTGCCGCTGCCGCGCTGCCCAACCAGTGCCGTCACCCGGCCGAGGCTGAGTGACAGGGAGACGTCGTCGACTGCGGTCATCGAGACCTTCCGGAAGCGTCGGGTCCGGCTGAAGACCTTGCTGACATTGCTGACGGTCAGCAGTTCCTCCCCAGCGACCAGAACCTCCTGCGTCCGGGGCACGAAGACCGTCCCGGCCCGCTCCTCCTGCCCGATGCCGACGTCGACCGGCTGCTCCTCGTTCTGGTCGGCACGCTTCATCGCGACGTGACAGGCGACCCGGCCGTCCCCGAGCGGCAACAGCGCCGGCGTCGAAAGCGGTGGTCTGATGGGGCAATGTGACAACAATGTGACAAAGCAGGAGAGCGAACGGACAACACCCGGATTCCGTCGCCTCGTTTTCTTCGAAGGTGCCGGGGAGGGGACTCGAACCCCTATAGCCTTGCGGCCACCAGATCCTAAGTCTGGCGCGTCTGCCAATTTCGCCACCCCGGCCGGGGCTACCGGATTCTACTTCTCTGTGACACCGGCGGCTACGATGCCGGCTTCAGGCTCGTTCTGGCTTCCAGTTGGTCCCGTCGAGCCAGCCCCGTTCACCCGAAGGCGAAACGTCGGACGGGAACGGATCAGCAACTAGCGTCGTCCCTTGTTTGCCAATCCGACGGGATCGGCGTAGGATCGACAAGCGCGTTCACTGAGATGGTTTCTGGAAACGCAGACGAGATGGACGAGCGATGAACCTCTGCCCGGCCGACGCACGCCGTAAGGTGAGCGGCCCTCACCACATCCTGATGATGGATCCCCGGCTGTCCTGAGCACCACCCGGCAGGACAGCCGAACGGGGTGAATCCGCTGCGTTCGAGACGGCCGCTCACCGTCGCGGCGGATCGCTTTGTTCCTCGACTTCGAGGATCCTCGTCCCATGAACGACAACCCGATCTCGTCACCTCGCCGCCAGCTCCCGTGGCGCTCCCGCCATGCACGTCCTCGAAACCGGCATGAAAGGTCCCTTTGGTCCAATGGGACCTTTCACACGATCTGGCTGGCCGCGACCATATCCGACTTCGGCCTCTACATCTCGGCCCTCGCCCTGCCCCTGACCGCCGCCGTGACCCTGGAAGCCTCACCGTTCCAGATGGGACTGCTGACGGCGGTCGAGTGGCTGCCGTTCGTCGCCCTTGGCCTCATCGCCGGGGTCGTCGTCGACCGTCTGCCCCGCCGGACGCTGCTGATCGCGACCGACTGGCTCCGGGCCGCCCTTCTGGCCGTCATCCCGATCCTCGCGATCACTGGTGGTCTTCGCTTCGAGGTCCTCCTCGCTGTCGCCTTCGCCGTCGGGACGTGCAGTCTTGTCTTCCAGGTCGCCCAGGTCTCACTTCTCCCGGGCGTCCTTTCGCGGGCAGACCTGACCGTCGCCAACAGCCGGCTCGAAGCCAGCGCGGCCACGGCCCAGGCAACTGGACCGGGCCTGGCCGGACTCCTCATTGCCGCGCTGTCGGCGCCGATCGCAGTCGGCGTCAACGCCCTGTCCTTCGCCGTCTCGGGTCTGATCCTGAAGCGGTTGCCGGCGAACGCCGATGACGAGAGCAGGGCGGCGGACGGTCAGGAGGCCGATCGAGGGATCGTCCTCGCCGCCCGGGTCCGCCAGGGCGGTCGGGAGATCGCCGAGGGGCTCCGCGTCTTCGCCGATCAGCCGATCCTGCGCGCCTCCCTGTTGGCCAGCACGACGATCAACCTGTTCGGTTTCGTCTTCATGGCGGTCTACATCCTCTTCATGACGCGAACCCTCGGCCTGTCGGAGGTCGTGATTGGGGCGATCCTCAGCCTCGGCGGGGTCGGGGCCGTCGCCGGCTCCCTGCTGAGCGATCGCCTTCAGCGCCGGCTCGGCTTCGGGCGGGCGATGGTCTGGGCGATGCTCGTCTGCTGCGCCGCCAGCCTCCTGATCCCGCTCGCCTTCGTCGCCCCGTCGTTCGCCGTGCCGCTGCTGGCCGTCGCCGAACTCGTCCAGTACGGGACGCTGGCGATCTTCAACATCGGTGGGCGGACGCTCCGGCAGGTCCTGGCCGCTGCCCCGGTCCAGGGCCGGGTCAACGCCACGGCCCGGACGCTGATCGGCGCCGGGACGCTGGTCGGGAGCCTCGCCGGCGGGCTTCTCGGGGGCTGGATCGGCCTCGGCAACACGCTGATCGTCGGCGCGATCGGCATGATGCTGGCGATCCCGATCGTCCTGCTCTCGCCACTGGGCGCACTGCGGGAACTGCCGGAGGACGAGCCGACGCCCGCACAGGAGGTTCCATCGACGGGCGACACCGTACCCGCTGGGTCTGCCTGACCCCAGCGTCGGGCAGACCGCCTCCGTGGGCGCCGTTGCGGGGTCCGTCATGCGACCATACGGCTCGATGCTACGGCGCGGGTCCTGCCAGCCGGATCCGGTACACGATGGACGAGAGGACGAAATGACCACACCGGGAACCGGTCTGCCGGTTAACTACACCGACCTCGGTCAGGCCGCCGCCGACCATCTCCAGGCCCTGTTGCGGATCGACACGACCAATCCGCCGGGCAATGAGACCCTGGCGGCGGGGTACATCGCGGGCTTCTGCCGGGCGGCGGGACTTGAGACGGAGATCGTCGAGTCCGCGCCCGGACGTGGCAACCTGGTCGCCCGGCTCCGGAGCGCCGACCCGACCGGAAGGCCGATCATGCTCACCGGGCACAGCGACGTCGTCTCGGTCGAGCGGGACAAGTGGGAACGCGACCCGTTCGGCGGCGAGCTGGTCGGCCAATACCTCTGGGGCCGTGGCGCGCTGGACATGAAGAGCCAGGTTGCAGCGGAGCTCGCTGTCGTCATGGCGATCGCGGATCAGGGGCTGGCCCTCGACCGGGACCTGATCCTGGCGGTCTTCGCCGACGAGGAGACCGGGGGCGAGTTCGGCGCGGCGTGGCTCTGGGAGCATCGGCCGGAACTGATCGACGCCGAGTACGCCATCAACGAGGGCGGCGGCACCGCGTTGCGGGTCAACGGCCAGACGTTCTACCTCTGCCAGACCGGCGAGAAGGGCGCCAGCCGGCTCCGGATCACGGCGAGCGGGTCGCCGGGGCACGCATCGGTGCCGCTCGACGACACCGCCATGCACCGCCTCGGTGAGGCACTGGTCCGGCTGACCGCCTGGACCTCACCGACCCGGCTGACCGAGCCAGTCCGCCAGATGCTGAAGACGATCGCGCCGGTCCTCGCGGACGACGCGAAGGCGCAGGTCCAGCGGCTGCTCGACGCCCCCGACGGCGAGCTGGCCTGGATCGACGTAGCCGCGCTCGGGCTTCCCTTCGACCGGGAGATGATGGAGATGTTGCGGGCGACGACGCGCGACACCGCCGTCCCGACGATCATCCACGGCGGGCACCGGATCAACGTGATCCCGTCCGAAATCGTGCTCGATGTCGACGGCCGCGTCCTGCCCGGCACCGACCCGGCCGAGTGGCGCGACCGGGTCCAACAGGTCGTCGGTGATGGCGTCACGGTGGAACTCATCTCCAGCGAGACCGGCCTCATGGCTGACCCGACCTCGCCGTTCTTCGATGCCATTGCCGCGACGGTCGACTCGATCGACCCCGGCGCCAGTGTCGCGCCGTTCCTCGTCTCCGGCGGGACCGACGCCGGGAACATGCCCGGCGTGAAGGTCTACGGCTTCTTCCCCTTCCCGCCGGGCGAGCGCAGCGCGGAGTACGCCCCGCTCATGCACGGCCACGACGAGCGCATCCACGTCGACGATCTCGCCTTCGCGACCCGGTTCCTCTACGACCTCGTCGTCCGGTTCGCCGGGAGTTGACCGCGTACTGACGATCACTGCCACCGGTTGAACGACCCGGAGTCGGCGGACGAGTATGCGACACTATCTGGCGGCACGGAAGCGCGTGCGATACGAACTGAAACCGCGCAGACCGCGGGAGGATCAGGTTCTATGCTTCGCGTTGGAATCATTGGCGCCGGTGGCATCGTCCGGTCCCGGCATGCTCCGGCCTGGAACAAGCAGCAACTTGCGGGCACCGCCCAGGTGACCGCGATCTCCGACATCTTCGAGGAGCCGGCCCAGGCGATCGCCGACTCGCTGGAGCACAACGGCGAGAAGCCGGCCGTCTACACCGACTTCAACGAGCTGATCGCCGACGCGCCGATCGACGCCGTCGACATCTGCCTGCCGCATCACCTCCACGCGGCGGCGATCATGGCGGCGGTCCAGCACGGCAAGCACATCATCTGCGAGAAGCCGATGTGCATCTCCCTCAAGGAAGCCGACGAGATCGTCGCGGCCGTCGACGCCGCCGGAATCACCTACATGTCCGGCCACAACGAGCTGTTCCACCCGGCCCTGGTCGCCGGCCGGCGGGCGATCGAGCAGGGCATCGCCGGCAAGCCGTTCCTGATCCGCTCGCATGAGTTCCCCCCCGGCTTCAAAGAGCCGGCCGTTCCGGGCCGGGAGCCGGTCGCGACGAACATGGTCGGCTGGCGGGCGAGCAAGGAGACGATGGGCGGCGGGGTTCTGATCGACAAGGGCTACCACCCGACCTACATCCTGCTGGCGCTGGCCCGGAGCGAGCCGGTCAAGGTGACCGCGATGATGAACACCTTCGTCGCCCAGATGGACGGCGAGGACACCGCGCTCGTGCTCGTCGAGTTCGCGGACGGCAGCATCGGCCAGATCTTCACCGGCGAGGGCTTCATCTTCCCGGCCAACGACGCCAAGTTCCACTTCGTCGGCTCCCAGGGCGAGGTTTACGGCGACCGCGTCACCGCCCACATCAAGCCGCGCGGGTTCGACGAGCCCTCGACGTTGACGGCGAAGAACTACGCCGGCGACACGACGTTCGACGACGAGATCGCGCACTTCGTCGACGCCATCGCCACCAAGCGCAAGCCGATCCAGGATCAATACGACGGCCGCCGCGTCCTCGAGGTCATCCAGGCCGCCTACCAGTCGGTCGAGACTGGCACGACCGTCAGCCTGCCGCTCGCGCGCTGATCCATCACGTTGCCAACATGCACGAGAACGGGGCGACGCCGGACGATGGCGTCGCCCCAATCCGTGTCCGACATCCCGGCACTCGAAGGCGATGGGACATAGCGACTTTCAGTGACCGTGATTGACACTCGTGAGGGGAATCCGTACTATCCGGTTCACCGCTCAGTGTCAGAGTGTTCCGCGTGCAATGGAGTGCGCGGCCTGACACATCACGGCGTGATCTGGAGATGTCGATGCAGACAGATGGTTCTTCCGCCTCCCGTGTTTCCCGTCGCTCCGTCCTGAAGGGGGCGGCCGCCATCGCCGGAGCGGCCGCCGTCGCCGGTCAGGGGCCGCGCATCCACCGCGCCTCGGCGCAGGAGACCGTCAACGTCACCTGGATGTCCAATCAGCGCCACGACCGCGCGGTCAAGGAAGCGCTGTTCGCCGAGTTCTCCGCCAGCGACGCCTCGCTAATGCCGGACGGCCGGCGGATCAACGTCACCATGAACATCTTCGCTGACGAGTACGCTGACCAGCTCAAGCTGGCCTTCGAGTCCGGCAGCGCCCCGGACATCTACAATATGAGCGGCCGGCAGGAGGTCGACGCCGGCTGGCCCGAGCCCGCCGACGCCTGGCTGGCCGCCAACCCAGCCATCGAAGCCTCGTTCCTGCCGGGGGCCTTCGTCGCCAACCGCGGGATCTGGGGCGGGCAGAAGTACGGCCTGCCGATGTACGCCCAGACGATGCGGCTCTACTACAACAAGCGCGTCTTCGCCGAGGCCGGGCTCGACCCCGCCCACCCGCCGGCCAACCACACCGAGTTCCGGACGTTCGCCAAGCAGATCACCGACAACGTCCCCGGAACCTACGGTTTGATCCTCGGCGACAAGTTCCCGTGGGTCTGGTGGATGAACGTCGCCATCCCGGCGATGGGTACAGGCGCCTACTACTTCGACTGGCGGACTGGCCACTACGACTTCAACTCCGAGGGCATCAAACAGGCCCTCCAGTTGCTCGTAGACATGCAGGCCGACGGCAGTATCACCCCCGGCATCCATACTCTGACCGACGACGACGCCCGCCAGCAGTTCTCCTTTGGGACCGCTGGCATGATCATCGGCGGCTCCTGGAACCCTGGCGTCTTCAACGACCAATTCCTCTCCACGGAGGACTGGGAGACCGCCGAGCTGCCGATCCCGGACACCGGTCTGGTCGGTCGCTTCCAGCAGGGCATCGGCGACCGGTACACGGTCAGCGCGAAGAGTCAGAACAAGGAAGCGGCCTGGCAACTCATGCAGTACTTCTACTCTACTCCGACCATGACGACCATGTACGAGAAGGGCATGGGCGTCATGGCCGTCGCGGCCGCCAACACCGGTGTCTCGTCGGTCCGCGGCGTCGCGAAGCTCGCCCCGACCGCCAACGACATCATCGTCCCGGTCGAGCCGGAACTGCCGACGATGACGCCGGACTACCAGACGACCTTGCAGCAGGCCTTCGACGAGGGTGCCGGCAGCTTCGAGGCGATCCTCTCTGAGTTGACAACCCGCTACAACGCCCAACTCGACGCTTCAATCGCCGACGGGACACTTGTCGCGGCCGACTACACGATCCCGGACTGGGACCCCTCGGTCTCGGCCGCGACGCCGACCGCCTGATCCGTTCAGCTCGGCATGACCGGACAGGAGCCAGGCGGCAGCGCCTGGCTCCTGTCTTCGGCATGACGCCGATCGGGCCAATGGCTTGAATCCCGTGATCCTGTGGCACTGGTCGAGAGGAAGACGATGGTCCAGACAACCCAGGTCCAGACACCACCGTTCGCGGCCACAGGTCCCGATCTGGGGCAGAGCCGGCGTCCGGGCAGCTTCCGCCGGTTCCTGCCGGCCTATCTGATGTGCTCGCCGACGATCATCCTGTTCCTCGTCTTCATGCTCTTCCCGATCATCTTCGTCATCTACACGTCGATGCTGAAGTGGGACGGCATCAGCAGCGTCCTCAGCGCCGACTTCACCGGGCTCGACAACTACCAGCGGCTGATCCACGACGAGATCTGGTGGCGGGCCGTCCGCAACACGGTCCTCTACGCCGTCCTCAAGATCCTGATCGAGCTCCCGATCGCGCTGCTGATCGCCCTCGTCCTCAACTCCGGCCTGCGCGGACTGACCGTCTTCCGGACAATCGCATTCCTGCCCGTCGTCACCAGCGTCGCGGTGGTATCGCTCGCCTTCACCTTCTTCTTCTCGCCGCTCGGCGGACCCTTCAACACGGCGCTCGTCGAGTTCGGCTGGCTGGACCGGCCGATCGCCTGGCTGGGCGAGCGCGACACAGCGTTCTGGGCGGTAACCGGCGTCTCGATCTGGCATGATCTCGGGATCAACATGGTCTTCTTTCTGGCCGCCCTCCAGACCGTCCCCCGCGATCTCTACGACGCGGCGATGGTCGACGGCGCCGGCGCATGGCAGCGGTTCCGGAACATCACCGTCCCGACGATCCGCCCTCTGACCGCTATCATCATCACACTGAGCCTGTCCGGGTCGCTCAAGGTCTTCGACATCTTCGCCGTCATGACGGGCGGCGGGCCGAACTTCAGCACGACGACGATGGTGCTCTACATGTTCCACTACACGTCGTTCGGTGGTGGCGGACTCGGCGGCGCCCAGACGATACCGGCTGTCGGTTACGGCTCGTCGATCGCGATTGGCCTGGGTCTGGTGATCTTCGCGTTCATCCTGGTCCAGCAGTGGATCAACCGTCTCCAGGACCGGGAGTAGACGCCATGGCAACCATCAGCGAGCGCCGACCGGCAACGACTGACTACGAGATACCGGCGACCAGTGATTCGGTCCTCGTCACTACGCTCAGGCGGGGCTGGCTGACGGGCCGCTACCTCATCCTCGTGCTCTACCTCTGCATCTGCGTCTACCCGTTCGTCTGGATGCTCGCGACATCCCTCCGGACCGCGCGAGGGGTCTTCACCGCCGGCACGTCGCTCTGGGTGTCGGACCCGCAGTGGTCCAACTACGCCGACATCTGGAACGCCGCCAACCTCCCGCGTGCGGCGATGAACACGGTCCTGATCACCGCCGTCTGCCTGTTCCTGACGATCATCACGACCTCGATGACCGCCTATGCCGTCTCACGCTCCGACTTCCCCGGCCGCCGGGTCATCATGCTGGCGCTGGTCACGACGCTACTCATTCCCGGCGAGATGCTCATCATCCCGACGTTCTACGTCAACCGCTCGCTCCATCTGATCGGCGACTGGAAGAGCCTCATCGCCGTGGTCCTCGTGATGACGGCCGGGGCGCAGGTCTTCAACATCTACCTGCTCCTGAGCCACTTCCTCACGATCCCGCGCGATCTGTTCGACGCGGCCGAGATCGACGGCGAAAGCTACTTCGGCGCCTACTGGCGGATCGCCTTCCCGCTGATCCGGCCCGCCCTGGCGACCGTGACGCTGCTGACCTTCATGGGAATCTGGAACGCCTATCTTGTCCCGCTGGTCTACCTGGCCCCGCTGCCCGAGTTCCAGACGCTGACGATCGCGCTGATCCAGTACTCCAAGCAGTACCAGACGCTCTACCAGGTCATGGCGGCCGGCGCGGTCGTCACGCTCGTCCCGATCATGCTGGTCTTCATCTTCCTCCAGCGCTACTTCATCCGTGGGCTCACCGAGGGCGCGACGAAGGGGTAGGCACGCCGTCGGTAAGGGCGATCCCCTCTGGTCGCCCGACCGCAGCCGCGGCCCGTCCGTAGGGTCATCCGCTCTCGCTGCGCCGGCGGTGACCAGCCGCCGCAGCGGCCTCCGCTGGCAGGCGAGACCGTGCTCCATTGCAGACATCATCCGTTGGGACCACTCTTTTTCGCGGCCGTACTACCGTTACGCGAAATGGCGCCTTCGGCGCGGACAAGGCCAGTGCAGCGAGAGCCATGTCCCTACACGCGACAGGCGCGGCCAGCCTCAACACTGACCAGGATCCGAGCTGGAACGTCCCCAGAAGCGTGTTCTGACTGGACTGGATCGATGGTCATTCTGTCAGACCGGAAAGACGCTTTGTACTCGTCGCGCTCAGAGGCGCGGTTGCGAACGACGCAACAGGACGCTATGATCCAACCATGAGACATCGCACCGGACGATCGAGCCAGGCGAAGATGACGATCGAGACACCGGATGACGGTGGTTTCGGCGCGTCCGGCCGAATGACGTCGACCGGGACTACCACCATGATCACCACCACCGGGATCGGGATTACCGAGCCTGCGGTCGTGGTCTTCAGAAGGTAGCGAGCGGGGACGCGACCAACTGAGACACGACGAGCAGGCGGGAGGCGACAAGCCCCCGCCTTTCCGTTTGCCCCATGATTCCCGGCATCAGAGTTCAGGCAACAGCGAGGCGACTGGCATGACGACGTATCATCGTCGGCACGACGACTATCCGGATGGCGTCAGATCCGTCCGAGACGAGGGCTGACCGCGATGATCGTGCTCAAGTTCGGCGGGACGTCCGTCGCCAACGCGGAGCGGGTCCGGGAATCCGCCCGGATCGCCATCACGCAGGCCGCGCCCCGCGTCATCGTCGTCTCGGCCGCCAGCGGGGTGACGAACCTGCTCCTGGACGCCGCCCGGGCTGCCGCCGCCGGCAGCTCCCGAACATCGGGCCGGGCCGTCAACACAATCCACGAGATCCATGGCCAGATCCTCGACGGTCTGTCCAGCGACCAGGAGCGCGACGCCGCCCGGGGTACGATCGATCAGCTCCACGCCCAGCTCGATGAGACGCTGGCCGAGATCGTTCGGGCCGGTGAACTCAGCAGCCGGCACTCCGACCGGATCGTCTCGTTCGGCGAGAAGTCGATGAGCGTCCTCATGGCGGCGATGCTGCGCGACCGGGGGACACCGGCCGACCATGTCTTCGCCGACACAGTCATCGGGACGGATGACCGCTACGGCGGCGCCCGGCTCGACCGCGCCCGGACCCGCGCCAACGCCCAGGCGATCATCCGCCCTCTGCTCGATCGCGGCCGGACGGTCGTCGTGACCGGCTTCATCGGTCAGGCCCCGGACGGGTCGACGACGACGCTCGGCCGCGGCGGCTCCGACTACAGCGCGACGATCGTGGGCGCGGCGCTTGACGCCGACGAGGTCCAGATCTGGACCGACGTCCCCGGCGTCCTCAGCGCCGATCCCCGTCAGGTCGCCCACGCCCGCGTCGTCCCGCAGATCAGCTACGAGGAAGCGCAGGAGTTGGCCCACTTCGGCGCCAGGGTCCTCCACCCCCGGACGATCCGGCCGGCGGTCGCCCGGAACATCCCGGTCCGGATCCTGTCGACCTACGAGGCGGACAAGCCCGGAACGGTCGTCACCCGGGAGCCGCTCGGGGACGGCATCAAGGCCGTAACGGCGCTCAAGGGGCTGCTCCTGCTGACGATCGACGTCCAGGAGATGGAGGATCTGGCCGGTGCGGCCGCCGGCGTCTTCACAACGCTCCATGCCGACGGCGCCGAGGTCGCCTTCGCCGCCCAGGCGTCCTCTCGCCGGCGGATGACGTACCTCGTCGACCAGGTGACCGGCGGCTGCGAGCGGCTCCGGGCCCGGATCCAGGCTGTCGTCAAGGAGTTCGAAGCCGAGGTGAACTGCACCGACGAGGTCGCGCTGGTCGCCGCGGTCGGAGCCGGTGCCGCCGGCCAACCGGCCACGATCGGCAAGATGCTCGGGACACTGGAACGCGAAGGCATCCCCGTTCTGGCTCTCAATCAGCAGGACGCCAACGTCGCCCTCGTCGCGGCCGTCCCCGAGTCGAGCGTCCAGGCGGCGGTGCTGGCGCTACACCGGGAGCTGGTCGAAGCGACCACACCGGCGCCGGTCAGTACCCAGCGCCGCCGGCGCCGCGGCTCCCTGCTGGACGAGCCGATCCGAGTCGGCTAAGCGACGTCGCCGTCGTTTCAACGACGGATCACATACCCCGTCGCGGGGTCAGGAGAGTAGTCGATGACAGATCAGCGCATCCCGTGCGCGGTCCTTGGGGCGACGGGCAACGTCGGTCAGCGTTTCGTCCAGTTGCTTGACCGGCACCCGTGGTTCCGGCCGGCTGAACTCGTCGCCTCCGAACGGAGCGCGGGCCGACGATACAGCGAGGCTGCTGACTGGCGGGTCGATGCCGAGATGCCGGACTCCGTTCGCGATCTCACCGTCCGGGGGTACGACGACGGACTCGACAGCCCGGTCGTCTTCTCGGCCCTGCCCGGCGAGGTCGCCGGCGAGATCGAGCAGCGGATGGCGCGGGACGGTCACGCTGTCCTGACCAACACCAGCACGCACCGGATGGAACCGGACGTGCCGCTGATGATCGCCGAGGTCAACCCGGACCATGCCGCCGCGATCGCCTATCAGCAGGCCCGGCGTGACTGGTCCGGCTTCATCGTCGCCAATGCCAACTGCTCGGCCATCCATCTCACGCTCGCGTTGAAGCCGGTCCACACCGCCTTCAGCCTGGAAGCGGTCATGGTCACGACGCTCCAGGCCGTGTCGGGGGCAGGCTATCCCGGTGTCCCGTCGATGGACATGATCGACAACATCGTGCCCTTCATCGGCAACGAGGAGGAAAAGCTGGAGACCGAGCCGCGCAAGATGCTGGGCCAGTACCGCGACGGCCAGTTCGTCGACGCCGACTTCACCCTCAGCACGACCTGCACCCGGGTCGCGGTCCGTGACGGCCACACCGAGAGTGTCAACATGCGGCTCCGGATCGCCGCGACACCGGACGATGTGATCGACGCGATGGAGCGGTTCCAGGCGGCGCCGCAGCTATTGGGTCTCCCATCCGCTCCACGCCGACCGATCGTCGTTCGCCGAGAGCAGAACCGGCCCCAGCCAGTGCTCGACCGCGAGGTGGAGGGTGGAATGGCGTCGGTGGTCGGTCGGGTCCGGGTCTGCCCCCTGATGGGAATCAAGTTCGTGGTCCTGGGCCATAACACACTGCGTGGCGCCGCCGGTGCCAGTATCCTCAACGCCGAACTGCTCAAGGCTCAGGGAATACTGCCGGCCTGACCAGCCGGTCTGACCGATCACGGTCCGGTCCACAGTGCAGCCTGGGCCGCCCGACCTCGGGCCATGCCAACGACCCTCCCTGGCTATTCCAGAGAGGGTCGTATGTTGTCGGCCGTCCTAAAGGGTCATGGATCTGGACGTTCGGTTTTCTCCTATTTCCTGGTTGTCGCACGGTTAGGCTACCAGTACACTTCGCCAGTCGTTCCGAGACGCATCACGGTCGCAGACGAACAGGCGGGAAAGATGCCCTACGACACGCAGTCCGTCGATGTCCACGCCGAGAACCTGGTCAGGCTCCACATCCCGGCCGAGGACGCCGACCGCATCGAACAGGTGCTCTATGCCTTGCCGGATCTCTGGCAGGCCTACCAGCGCCGGATCCTCAAGCAGCAACACTTCAAGGGTGTGACGACCGGGCAGGTTCGCCTGCTCAGCGTCCTGATGCACAATGCACCCTGCTCGGTCGGGACGGTCGCCAACGCGCTGAACATCTCGATGGGCGCGGCCAGCGAGAGCGTCGACAAGCTGGTCGAGCTCGGCTACATCACGCGCAAACATAGCAAGATCGATCGGCGGCAAGTCATCCTCGACCTGACAAGCGAGGCTCGGGAGATCGCGGCGTCGGTCCGGGAGATGCGGATCAAGCAGATCTCGGACGTCTTCGAGCAGATGACACCAGACGAGCGGGATGGGTTCATCAAGGGGCTGCATCTCTACCGTGACGTGCTGGCGAACTTCCCGCTTATCCTCGACGAGCCGGCCAGTGCCAGTCTCCCGGAGAACGGCAGCGTCACCGATCCGGGTGCGATCGAGGCGGCGCGATAGCTGGCCGAACCCGACGGCTTCGGGATCCGCACGCCCCTTCCCGGGGACCGGACCCCCGTGGACGAGTGTCCTTCTTGCCGATCGTCGCCACCGACCGCAGGGCTACGCAAGCGAATGGGGCCGTGGCTCAACCGCCCGGGCCCCATTGCCCTGGTTCTCGTCGTTCCGACCCCGACGCTTACCTCGGCGACGACGCCCGTTGGCGCTGGAGCGTCGCCCGGTCGACGCCGGTCTTCAACTCGGCCCGGAGCCGCAGGTTGTTGATAATCATCTCGCGGGACAGGACGCCGACCGGACGCCCGTCCCGAACAACCGGGACCTGAGACACGCCTCGCTCCGTCATCACCTGGAGTGCCTCCGTCAGCGGGGTATCGGGCCCGACCGCCACAACCCGCGTCCATGGCACCATCGCCTGATTGGCGGGAACCCAGTCCCAGCGCTCCCGCGGCGTCCGGACGATGTCCGTCAGGCTCAGGATTCCGCGAGGGACGCCCTCGTCCGTAACCACGAAGAACCGCTCCCCCATCCCGAGCACGCGCTCGTCGACGATCTGACGGATCATCTGGCGGCTGGACACCATCTGAACATGGTCGTCCATCGCCTGGTGCGTCGTGACCTCATTGAGCAGGGCGTTCATCCCGGACTGAGCGCCGACAAGCCCCGAGTTGCCCTGGATGAACCAACCGATCGCCAGCAGCCAGAGGCCGGAGAGGAACTGGCCCTGGAGGATCAGGAAGACCGCGATCGTGAAGAACGCGAAGCCGACGATCTGGCCGCTCTGGGTGGCCCGGACGTTCGCCCGGTCCTTGCTGCCAGTGCGCTGCCAGACGACTGCCCGCAGGATCCGGCCGCCGTCCAGGGGGTAACCAGGGATCAGGTTGAAGACGGCCAACAGGAGATTCGCAACGCCGAGGTAGACCAGCGGTGCCTGGATGACCGGCTGGTCCACCGCCGTCGCCAGCAGCCCCAGCAGCAGGAAGACGGCGGCGAGCACGAAGCTGACGGCCGGGCCGGCCGCGGCGATCCGAAGCTCGGCCCTCGCGGTGTCCGACTCGCTGCCAAGTTCGGCTATCCCACCGAAGACGAGCAGCGTGATGCGCTTGACCTCGACCCCGAGGCGCTGGGCGATGATCGCGTGACCGAGCTCATGCGCCAGGATCGAGGCGATGTACAGGGCGGCGGTGATCGCGCCGATCAACCACTGCGCTCCGGCCCCGAGGTCCGGATAAGCCTCGGGGGAGAAGCCAGACGCGATCGACCAGGCCAGCAGGACGAAGATGATCGCGAGGCTCCAGTGGAGGAAGATCGGGATGCCCCGGAAGATACCCAGGCGGAACGGCGAACTCACGGTGACCCGAACCCTTTCGACCCCATCTCGGTCCATCTGACGGCCTTCGCGGATAAGTCCTTACGCGACGACGACCCCATGCCAAAACGCGACATGATCCTTGATCTGGGCGGCCTCGGGCTTCGGGGCCGGGTAGTACCAGGCGGCGTCCTCGTTGATCTTTCCATCGACCGAGATCGAGTAGTAGCTCGCCTCGCCCTTCCAGGGGCAGGTGCTGTGGGTCCCGCTCTCGACGACGACCGACGGGTCAAGCGCGGACAACGGGAAGTAGTGGTTGCCTTCGACGACGACCGTGTCATTGCTCTCGGCGATCGTCTTGCCGTTCCAGGATGCCTTCACAGGAGGACCTCTTTCGATCGAGTGGATAGGGAACGTCGTGCACAACCCGAACCGCGCAATCAACGCGCCACTGCGGGAAGGAGTTGACGGACCGTCCCGTCGGTGCCGGCTATATAGGCGGCGTGAGCGATCCCAAGGAAAAGGCCGTGATCGACGACGCCCGTGGTCGACTTGATGGCCAGGGCCGTGGCGGCCGAGTCTGCCAGCGCACCGGTCGCGCAGTCGATGATCAGGTTCTGGCTGTCGGTACGGAATGAGATAGCCGGCGCCTCCATCAGAGCGGCGGTCAACCGCAGGCGCGGGTGGAGACCAAGGGCTTCGAGGCGGGCCAGCGTTCCCGCCCATCCCAGCGCGACGACTTCCACGGGAACCGGCATCCGGCTCCCCAATCGGGTGACCAGCTTGGCCTCGCCGGCGATCAGGACGAATCGCGCGCAGGACACGGCGACGAGTTTTTCGAACAGCAGCGCCCCACCACGCCCCTTGGTGGCGTTGAGCGCCGGGTCGATCTCGTCGGCACCGTCCAGTCCGACGTGGATAGTGTCGCCGGACTTCAGCACGTCGTCGAGGGTTCGAACCCGGATCCCGAGCGACCGGGCCAGGGCGGCGGTGCGCTGGCTGGTCGGGACGCCGAGGATGCGCAGTCCCTCCGCAACCCGCCGGCCGAGCTCGCGAACCAGGGCCTCCGCCGTCGAGCCAGTCCCGAGACCGACGAGCATTCCCTCCTCGACCTCATCGGCCGCTACCCGAGCGAGGGCGGTCAGGGCCGGGTCCTGCTGAGGCACCGGCGGACTACCGGTCATTCGACGTGGCTGACCGCAGCGCGAGGTTGGCGGCGGCGGCCTCGTCGACGAGCCAGAGCAGTTCGCCATCGACGGGCCGGATGATCTGCGATGGCAGCGTGTCGACGTCGACCGGCCCGTCCAGCACCTTGGCGAGGGTCTCGGCCTTGCCGGCACCCCCGACCAGGAAGGCGACGCGCTGAGCGGCGTTGACGACCGGAGCGGTCAGCGTCAGGCGGGTGGTGTCGAGCTTTGGGACGTAGTTGGCGACGACGAAGCGCTCGGTCTCATGGATCGCGGCCGTGCCGGGGAAGAGCGACAGCGTATGCCCGTCGTCGCCCATGCCGAGGAAGACGAGGTCGAAGCGCGGCGCGACGTCGGTCTCGTTGAAGACCGTCTTGAGCTGGGTCGCGTACATCTCGGCGGCGAGGTCGGGGTCCCGGACCGTGGTCGGGAACGGGTTGATTCGGCCCGGCTCGACGTCGACCTTGTCGAGGAACGTCCGGCGGGCCTCGCCGGAATTGCTCTCTGGGCTTTCCTCAGGCACGAAGCGCTCGTCGCCCCAGAAGAACTCGATGTCCCGCCAGGCGACGGTCTCACGGTACGGCGCCTCGGCCAGCAGCTGACCCATGCGCTTCGGCGTCGAGCCGCCCGAGAGCGCGATGTAGGCATGGCCGGTCGCGCTCGAGACTGTCTCGGCCAGGAGCGCAGCCGCGGCCCGGGCAAGTGCCTCGGCATCGGCGTAGACCCTGACCGTCCCGCGCTCGCCGTAGTCGATCGTCCTGGACGGAACCTCGGTCACACTCATGCTCGTTCCCTGTCAGGTATGGTCGTCCGCCCGTTCAGCGGCTCGACCGTCGCGTTCATGTCAGCGGCGGGAAAAGGCGATCGCGATAGTCGCGAGCGCGTCCTCGAACACCGGATCGCGCGCCGGTTCCTGCAGGACGCGCTCGAGGAGGGCCGAGTCCCCGACGTCCGGGACGACGACGTGCCTGGTCATGGGTTGATGGGCCGGAACCGTCGAGGTCGTGACGAGCTCGCGCTCGTTGAACTGCTCGACGAGGTAGGAACTCCGCGCCGCGCCGGTCGAGATGATGCCGACGCTGACGATACCCGATGTCGACGCCCGTGCCGCCACAGGCTGGAGCCGGACCACGACCGGGAAGGGTTGGCGGGAGGTGAAGACGAGCCGCAACCCGGCGGGGGTTCTCGTCGCGTCACCATCGAGCCGCCAACCGAGCCGGGAGGCCAGCCAGCCGACCAGCAGGATCGCGCTGGCCTGACCTGCGCTCTGGCCCGGTGCCGGGTCGACGACGTACTCGATCGTGACGGCGTTGATCGACGTCAGGGCATCCGGGTGCGGCGGAGCATCGTAGAACTGGGCGATCAGGTTGCGCCACTGGAGCACACGCGACCAGGCCATGTCGACGAGCACGGTCGAAGCGCGGCCCCGCTGGGCGTCGAGGGTCGAGAGGCTCATCAGCCCCCGGGCAACGTCGCCGAAGACGGCGGAGTCGACGATCACCCGGTCGCTGCCTGCGGCGAGGTCGCGGAACATGCCGAGGTCGTACTGGAGGTCGCCCAGCCACCAGAGCACGATCGGAAGGTCCGGGACGCAGAGCGGGATGGTGGTGCTGGCCGGGTTGCCCAGCCGCCGGGGGCCACCGGTGATGGTCACGGACTCGAAGTGCCCGACCTTCGGTCCACCCGAATCCGCCGGGATGAGCCGCGTCGTGATGGTCAGGGGACCATCGTCCGCGTCCGTAGTGGGCGGCAGCCGGTCAAGGGCCGGGTCCGACGCGACGGTGATCGCCCGGGTCGGGTAGTGCGTCTGGAGGCCATCGATCGCCGCCGCGGCCCGGTCGGCCTGGGCCGCCGACCGGGCGCAGGTCAGGAGGCTGGTCGTGTTGGTCCGGGCGTAGGAACCCGCTTCAGTGGCCGGCTCGGGCCGACCGGACTCACCAACAGTGCGGTTGATCCCGCTGAGCCGCCGGGGGCGGGGGCCGTTGAGTCGGAGCCAGAGTCCGGTCAGCCGGGAGTTGATCCGGTTGGCGTCGACGATGGAGGTCCGCCAGGTCTCGGACCGCATCCGATCGTCAGCGATCGAGGAAGAAGTGCGTCGATCCGTCGAACTGATCATGTCTCGCTCATCGTTCCCGCCCGGCGGCTCCGACTCAGAACGCTGAGGCGAAGGACGAGCGACAGGACTGGAAAGGTTTCCGGGAGCCGGATGTCATCGCGACCCAGAGGCGTGGTCGGTCGTCGCCCTGTCGCTATGGGCGCCGCCACTGGTAACCATCCTCGCGGAGCATCGCGTCAGCCTCGGGCGGACCCCAGGTGCCGGACTCGTAGAGCCGGGTCGGCGAGATCCCGTCGTCCCAGCCGTCGAGCACCGGCTGGACGATGCCCCAGGCGGTCTCGACCTCGTCGCGGCGCTGGAACAGGGTCGGATCGCCGAGCATCGCGTCGAGGATGAGGCGCTCGTAGGCGTCCGGGCTGGTCTCGCCGAAGGTGGAGCCGTAGTAGAAGTCCATCGGGACGTTGCGGAGCCGGTTGGTCGGTCCCGGCACCTTGGCGGCGAACCGGATCGCGATCCCTTCGTCCGGCTGGATCCGCATCGTGATGACGTTCGAGTCCGGAGCGGTGTCGCCGAGGTTGCGGAACATCAGGTGCGGCACGTTCTTGAACGTGATCGCGATCTCGGTCACGCGCCGGGGCAGGCGCTTGCCGGTCCGCAGGTAGAAGGGAACGTTCGCCCAGCGCCAGTTGTCGATCTCCAGCTTGAGGCCGACGTAGGTCTCGGTCTGTGAGTTCGGCCGGACGCCGCGCTCGGCGAGGTAACCCTCGACCTGCAGACCGCCCATGAAGCCCGGTCCGTACTGTCCCCTGATCGCCCGGAGTTCGACCTGCGGACCGATCGGCGGCACGACGGAACGCAGGACCTTGACCTTCTCGTCCCGGACCTCGTCCCCCCGGAAGACGGCGGGCGGCTCCATCGCGACGACCGTCAGCAACTGGAGCAGGTGGCTCTGGACCATGTCGCGGAGAGCGCCGGAGTCCTCGTAGTACCCACCGCGCCCCTCGACACCGATCGACTCGGCGGCGGTGATCTGGACGTGCTCGACGTAGCTGCGGTTGAAGACCGGTTCGAACAGGATGTTGGCGAACCGGAACGCCATCACGTTCTGGACCGTCTCCTTGCCGAGATAGTGGTCGATCCGGAAGATCTGCTGCTCACTGAAGACGGTCGCCATCTCCTGGATCAGCTGGCGAGCGCTCTCGACGTCGTGCCCGAAGGGCTTCTCGACAACGACCCGGTTCCAGCGCTCGCGCGGGTCCGAGTAGATCTCGCGCCGCTCGGCGATCCCGGAGGTACCGAGGTTCTCGATGATGTCGGGGAAGGAGTTCGGCGACGTGGCGAGGTAGAACAGGCGATTGCCCTGGGTCCGGCGCTCGGTGTCGATCGTCTCCAGCCGGGCGGCCAGGTCCGTGTAGGTCTGGGTCTCGGCGAAGTCACCCTGGACGTAGAACAGGCCCTGACTGAACAGCTTCCAGGCCTCGTCGGTGACCGGTGTTCGGGCGCCGCGGACGACGGCGGCCCGCATCTCCTCACGGAAGTCGTCGTCGCTCCACGGGCGACGGGAGACCCCCACGATTGAGAAGCCCTCCGGCAGTGGGTGACCGACGGCGAGGTCCCAGAGCGAGGGCATCAGCTTCCGGGCGGTCAGGTCGCCGGTCACGCCGAAGATGACCATCACGCACGGGTCCGGCGTCCGCTCGGCGTGCATGCCAGCCCGGAGCGGGTTCTCGACGGTGGCGAAGTCGTCGAACAGATTCCGCCCGCCGGCGGAACCCTGCGTCGGGAGGATGTCGGCCACGGTCGGGGCTGGAGCCTGGGTGCTGGTCATGATTCAACCTCTGAGCGTGAGCGGCCCTGTGCCGGCGACCCGTCCGCGTGACAAGAGCGAGGCGACCAGACCGGCTCCCGAGCATCGAAGATGACAAGGTACTAGGGTGCTGTCCAGGAAACCACCCCGACCGGCAGAAGCCGGATTGGCACCCGGCGGCTGCTCCGATCAGGAGTGCGTGGTCTTGTTCTCGATCGCCGGTCCGGTCGGCTCCATCCACTCGGTGTGGAAGATGCCCTCTCGATCCACCCGCCGGTAGGTGTGCGCGCCGAAGAAGTCGCGCTGCCCCTGGACGAGGTTGGCCGGGAGGTTGGCCGTCCGGTAGGTGTCGACGTAATCCAGCGCGGCGCTCAGCGCTGGGCACGGGATGCCGTAGGCGCGAGCCGTGACGACCGCCCGGCGCAGGGCCGGCAGCGCGTTGTTGATCGTCTCGACGATGTGCGGCGCGACGAGCAGGTTCTCCGGCTGGTCGGCCCGGTCGGCAAAGGCCATCCGGATCGGGTCGAGCAACTTCGCCCGGATGATGCAGCCACCCTTCCAGATCCGGGCGATCTCGGAGAGGTCGAGGTCCCAGTCGTACGTCGTCGAGGCCGCGCTGAGCATCGCCAGCCCCTGGGCGTAGGACGAGACCTTGGCGACGTAGAGGGCGTCCTCGAGCGTCGCCAGCAACTCGTGCCGCTTGTGCTCGTCGAAGACGGTCGGGGCGTCGTGGTCGTGCTTGGGGCCGCGGAGCAGGTGACTCGCCCGGACCCGCTCGTCCTTGCGGCTGGACATGGAGCGGGCCATGACGGCGGCATCGATCGTCGGGATCGGCGTGCCGAGGTCGAGCGCGTTCTGGCTGGTCCAGCGGCCGGTGCCCTTCTGCTCGGCGGCATCGAGGATGATGTCGACGAGCGGCTTGCCAGTCTCGGGGTCGATCTTGTCCAGGACCTTGGCGGTGATCTCGATGAGGAAGCTCTCGAGCTTGCCCTCGTTCCACCCCCGGTAGACCTTGGCCATCTCGGGCGCGGACATGCCCATCGCGCGGCGCATGATGTCGTAGGTCTCGGCGATGAGCTGCATGTCGCCGTACTCGATGCCGTTGTGGACCATCTTGACGTAGTGACCGGACCCGCCGGGGCCGATGTGCGTGACGCACGGCCCGGCCTCGGTCTTGGCGGAGATGGCGGTCAGCATCGGCTCGAGCTCGGCGTAGCCCTCGGCGGGACCGCCCGGCATCAGGCTGGGGCCGAAGAGCGCGCCCTCCTCGCCGCCGGAAACACCCATGCCGATGAACCGGAGCCCCTTGGCCTCCAGTTCGGAGGCGCGCCGGTCCGTGTCGGTGAACAGCGAGTTGCCGCCGTCGATGATGACGTCGCCCTGGTCGAGGTAGGGCTCCAGCTGGGCGATGACGGCGTCGACCGGGGCGCCGGCCTTGACCATCAGCAGGATCCGGCGCGGCTTCTGGAGCGCGGCGACGAACGACGGGATGTCGCGCTCGCCGGTCAGGTTCGCCTTGTCCGTGTGCTGAGCCAGGAACTCGTCGGTCGTAGCGGTCGTCCGGTTGAAGACCGTGACCGGAAAGCCGTTGCGGACGACGTTGAGGGCGAGGTTCTCGCCCATGACACCGAGCCCGATCAGACCGAGATAGGCGAGATCGCTGCTGGCGACGTCAGATCCCGACGATTGCGTAGCGGTCATCTTCCGCGTTCCCTCCGGCTAGGACGCCACGGTCTCGGCCAGAGCGGCACGCTTGCCCTCGACCCCACCGATCAGCGAATCGAACGACCTGGCGAAGGAGGCGATCCCCTCCTCCTCGAGCTGGGCGGTGACGGCGCCGAGATCGACGCCGACCTTCGCCAGATCGGCGATCGCCCGCCGGGCATCCTCGACATCCGCGTCGACCGTCCGGGCAATGACCCCGTGATCGACGAAGGCATCGATCGTTTTGCCGGGCATCGTGTTGACGGTGTCCGGGCCGATCAGGGAGTCGACGTAGAGCACGTCGCTGTAGGCCGGGTTCTTGGTGCCAGTACTGGCCCAGAGCGGCCGCTGAACGTTGCCGCCCGCCGCGCGGAGGGGCGCGAACCGGTCGCTCTCGAAGATCTCGAGGAACGTCTGATAGGCGAGCTTCGCGTTGGCGACCGCAATCCTGCCCTTGAGGGTGCCAGCCAGATCGGCGACGGACGAATCGGCAGCGATCCGCTCGTCGAGCTTGCCATCGACCAGCGTGTCGACGCGGCTGACGAAGAAGGACGCGACCGAGGCGAGGGTCTCGATCGACTCGCCCTTCGCGTGGCGCTCCTCGAGCGCCTCCACGTAGGCAAGAGCGACCGCCTCGTACCGCTCGACCGAGAAGAGCAGCGTCACGTTGACGCTGATCCCCGCGACAAGCGATTGCCTGATGGCGGGGACGCCCTCCGCGGTGCCGGGAATCTTGACCATCAAGTTGGGACGGTCGACGCTCGACCAGAGCCGCCGCGCCTCGCCGATCGTCCCCTCGGTGTCGCGGGCGAACTCGGGCGCGACCTCGATCGAGACGTAGCCGTCGTTGCCGCCGCTGGCCCGGTACAGGTCGGCGAACAGATCGCAGGCATTCCGAATGTCATCGACCTCGACCGCTTCGAAGATCTCCCCCGAGGACTTGCCGGCCCGGATCAGGTCGGCGATCTGGTCGTTGTAGGCGTCACCGGCGGCGATCGCCTTCTCGAAGATCGTCGGGTTGCTCGTGATCCCGCGGATGCCGTCCTGCTGGATCTGCTTCTGGAGAGTGCCGGTCTGTAGCATCGTCCGGCTGATGTCGTCCAGCCAGAGGCTTTGGTGCTGCTGGTCCCAGAGATCGTGGATCTTGGTCATGTCGTGCGGCTCCTTCGCGTGCGACGGTGGCGGGGTTCAACGGTTAGGAGTGGCCTTCGTTCGGGTGGATCGGGCCGGCCGAGACCTCGCCGCCCCAGGTCTCGTCGACCTGCTTCGCGAGGTCGGTCTTGCCGAGAACGAAGAGGGCGACCGCGGCGACGTGCTCGGTCGTGAAGCCGTAGGCCTTGAGGACCTCTTCGCCGGGGCCGGAGGCACCGAAGGTATCGACGCCAACCGAGGCACCCCGGTCGCCGGCGTACTTCGCCCAGCCGAGCGTCGTGCCCGCCTCGACGGTGACACGCGGCGTGCCGATCGGCCCGAGGACCGACTCGCGGTAGCCAGCGTCCTGGGCCTGGAACAGCTCCCAGCTCGGCAGACTGACCACGCGAGCCTGGACTCCGTGCTCGGCAAGCAGATCGGCGGCCATAACGGCCAGCGAGACTTCCGAGCCGGTCGCGACCAGGACGACGTCCGGCGATCCCTTGCTGTCCCGCAGGATGTAGCCTCCCTGCTCGACCGTGCCCTTTGCCCCGCTGCGGTCCAGAACCGGCAGGTCCTGCCGGCTGAGGATCAGTGCCGTGGTCGTCGGGGCGATGATGGCGTGGCGCCAGGCCTCGACGGTCTCGTTGGCGTCGGCAGGGCGAAGGACAGTTAGCTGCGGGATCGCCCGGAGCGACATGACCTGCTCGACCGGCTCATGGGTCGGGCCGTCACCGCCGACCGCGATGCTGTCGTGGGTGAAGACCCAGATGCTCTTGTAATGGGAGAGCGCCGCGAGGCGAACGGCCGGGCGGAGGTAATCGGCGAAGACGAGAAAGGTTGAGCCGAACGGGTGCGTCCCGCCATGGGCCGCCAGCCCGTTGACGGCCGACGCCATGCCGTGCTCGCGAACGCCCCAGTGGATGTTCTGGCCGGCGTAGCTCCAGCCACCACCGGCGCCCCCCTGGGCGTGGCTGCTGTCGAAGGACGGCGGCTGGAAGTCGCCCTGTCCCTTGAGGACCGTGTTGGTGGAGGAGTTGAGGTCGGCCGATCCGCCGATCAGTGTCGGCAGCTTCGGGCCGAGCGCGCCCATGACCTCGCCGGAGGCCTTCCGGGTCGCGACCTTCTTGCCGACCTCATAGGTCGGCAGGTCGGAATCCCAGCCCTGCGGAAGCTCACCGGCGATCGCCAGCGAGAGATCGGTGGCGAGGTCCGGGAAAACCGCCTGGTACGCATCCCACTTCTGCTGCCACGCCTGCTCCGCGGCGGCCCCATCGCGGATCGTGTCGGCCATCGCGGCCGTGACCTCGTCCGGGACGTAGAAGGCCGGCTCCGTCGGCCAGTCGAGCGCCTTCTTGGTCGCGATCGTCTCCTCGGGGCCGAGCGGGCTGCCGTGAGCACCGAAGGTGTTGGCTTTGTTCGGGGAGCCGAAGCCGATGATCGTGCGGCACAGGAGCAGGCTCGGCTTGGTCGTCTCGGCCCTCGCCGCCTCGATCGCGGAACGGACGGCCTCCGGGTCCAGCCCATCGACGTCGATCGTCTGCCAGCCCATCGCGCGGAAGCGGGCGCCGACATCCTCGGTGAAGGTGATGTCCGTCGAGCCGGCCAGGCTGATGTGGTTCTGATCGTAGAGATAGATCAGCTTGCCGAGCTCGAGGTGACCCGCGAGCGCGGCGGCCTCGAAGGCGACGCCCTCCATGATGTCGCCGTCGGAGACGATACCGTACGTGTGATGGTCGATCACCTCATGACCCGGCCGGTTGAACTTCGCGGCGAGGAAGGCTTCGGCGATCGCGAAGCCGACGCCATTGGCGAAGCCCTGGCCGAGTGGGCCGGTCGTCAATTCGACGCCCGGCGTGATCCCGCGCTCCGGGTGACCGGGAGTGATGCTTCCGATTTCGCGGAACTGGCGCAGGTCCTCGATCGAGACCTCATAGCCATACAGATGAAGGAGCGCGTAGAGCAGGGCCGACCCGTGGCCGGCCGACAGCACGAAGCGGTCCCGGTCGAACCAGGCCGGGTCCTTCGGGTTGAACTTCAGGTAGTCGTTCCAGACGACGTAGGCCATCGCGGCGGCGCCGAGCGGGAGACCGGGGTGGCCGTTCTTCGCGGCTTCGACGGCATCGACCGCGAGCATCCGAATGGCGTTGATGGAGAGCGTCTCGGTGGAGGTCTGAACAGCGGTGGTCACGTCAAGGTCCCTTCTCGATCTCGGGTTCGGCTTCGTCCTGCCAACTGGACGTCAAGGTCCGGATTCTTCGGTCAGCCGGGCCGAGGATCATGCACAAATCTTACCCGCTCCGCCGCACGCAGTCTGCCAGAGTTCCGGCCCGGCGAATCGTGACTATTGTACCGACCGGCTGCCAACCCTCGCATCGAACGGAGTTAACGTTCGGCCGGCGATGACTCATCGCCAGCGCTACGATCACCGGGCCGAATCGTCGTATGGTCGGCCTGTTGTATCGGCACGGTCGGGATCGACGCATTGCGGTGTCTGTCCCGTCGAACCGGACAGGACCTCGGTACCGGGAGCGCAGGCGATTCGCGCCCCACCAGCCTGCTGGTAGATCAGGGTCCCGGTCTCGCCGAGCGACACGCTGGCCGATGACCAGGCCGTGACCGAGGCCTCGGTCGCGACCAGACCCTGGGCCTCGACGACCGCATCGTCGTCCGCCTCGATCGTGAGGGACCCGGTCTGGCCAGCGAGGATCACCGTCGCCTGGTTACGGACCGCGGCGGAGACCGTCGTCCCGGCGAGTCCAGCGATCGTCAGAGTCGCATCGTCCCCCGCGACGACCCGGAGGGAAGAAGTGGCAACGGATGGATCGATCGTCGCCTGGACGTTCCCGCCAAGCGTCAGGGTGCCAAGCGTGGGCGCCGTAACGACATAGCGCAACGGGCGTTCGAGCCGGGCCGGGCCACGGGCGGCCGGGTCGAAGTCAATCGTCAGTTCGCCGTCCCGGTTCGCGACGTCGACCGAATCAAGCAGGTTGTCATCACCGGAGATGGTCAGGGCGGGCTCGGCGCCGGACACGATGAGCAGTTCCCCCGCCCCGCTCACCGAGAGACCGTCGAACGGTAGCAGGCTTACCCCGCGCTGACCGGGCTCACCGGAACCACGAACTTCGAGGGCGCGGTAGGAACCGTTCGCAACGCCGGCGAGCACGAAGACGAGGGCGATCATCCCGAGGAGCACATTCGAAAACGACCCGCTCCCGTTTCGGCGCGACGGAGCCAGCACCGGCCCATCCATCTGGCGCGGATTGGCGACCGTCTCCCCGGGCAGCATGAAGGCCGGCGGGCGACGAACCAGGCTGACGGCGAGGGCGAGGGCGATCAGGCCGACCGCGACGCTCCGGAAGACGATCGCCGTGACCTGGTACTCGACGATCTGGCCGAGAACCCATGTCCCGAGCAGCACCGACGCCATCGCGCCAAGGACCGCTCCCATGAACCGCCGGCGCTGGAAGATCGTCCCGCCAGCCTGAGCGGCGATCAGCGTGCCCCAGACGTAGGCGGGCCAGAAGACGGCGTCGAACGAGCCATAGCCCAGGCCGAGCGGTCCAGCGCCGAATCCACCGACGAAAAAGACAATGCCGCCGATGACGACGACGTAGACCACCAGGTGCAGGGCGAGCAGGACGAGGTCGCGAACGAAGGTTCGGCGCCGGAGCGGACGGGGACCCAGGCCCGGAACCGTTGCGGCGCCTCCCGAAATTCCGTTCGTCAACGGGCGGCCCGTTCGGGTGTCGAACCGCGGCATCGTCGGGTGCCGCGGCTGGCCAGGCAGCGGTCGATCCTCACTCCCCGGGCCTGGCTGCCGGTCGCGTTTGCCATCCATCAGGCGGCGAACCGGTAGCCGACGCCCCAGACCGTGCCGATCCGCTGGCCGGCCGGGCCGAGCTTCTTCCGGAGCCGCACGACGTGGCTGTCGACGGTCCGGTCGAAGACCTCGATCTCGTCTCCCCAGATCCGTTCGAGCAGGTACGCCCGGCTGAAGGCCCGGCCCGGGTTGCTGGCCAGCATCGAGAGCAGGTCGAACTCCCGCCGCGTCAGTTCGACCGAGACGCCTTCGACCGTGACGGTCCGTCCCGATGGATCGATCACGAGCTCGCTGTGCCGGATCAGCGCGGCACCGGTCGAGGACGCCGTCACGCCCGGCGGGACGACACTCGGGTCAGCGGCCGAGGCGACGACGGCCGTGGAGACGGGCGCGGCCGGCGCCGAAGCCCCGGTCCGCCTCAGGATCGCCCGGACGCGGGCAAGGAGCTCCCGCATCCCGAATGGCTTGGTGACGTAGTCGTCCGCACCGACCTCCAGGCCGACGACCCGGTCGATCTCCTCGCCGCGGGCCGTCAGCATGATGATCGGCATGAGGTGGTTCTGGCGGATACGCCGGCAGACGGTCAGTCCGTCCAGTCCGGGGAGCATCCAGTCCAGGATGATGAGGTCGATCCGCTCCTCGGCGACGGCCACCAGGGCGGATGGGCCGTCGAACGCCTGGCGGACGGTGTAGCCCTCCTCGACGAGATGGGACCGGATCAGATTGCAGATGTCGACGTCGTCTTCCACGACGAGGATGTGGGTCATCGGACAGGGCCTCCGGTGGTGGGACGAGAGACAGGTCGGGTCGTGGCATGGACGGGGACACGGTCGGCGGAAGGGGCCTGCAGCAGGCGAACATAGAAGTGGCTGCCCTCGCCCACGGCGCTGTCGGCCGAGATCGTCCCGCCCATCGCGGTGACGAGATCCTTGACGATCGAGAGGCCGAGCCCGAACCCGCCGGACGCCCGGTTGCGGGAGGCGTCGACCCGGTAGAAGCGCTCGAAGATCCGGTCGAGGTCCTCCTGGGCGATACCGGCCCCGGTGTCGGCGACGGTGATCGTCAGGTAGCCGGGATCGAATCGTCCATCCGGGCCGTTCTCGGAGACGGTCATCGAGACGATCCCGCCCGAGTGGGTGTGGGTGATCGCGTTGCGGACGAGGTTGAGCAGGACCTGGGCGAGCCGGTCCCGGTCGGCCATCACCGGCGACAGACCGCCCACGTCCTCGGCGATGACCGTCACGCTTCGATCCCGCCAGGCCAGCGGTGCCAGCGTCTCGTGAACCTCCCGGACGACGCTGGCGGCGTCGATCTCACGCAGCGTCAGGCTCAGCTCGCCAGCCTCGGAGCGGGCCAGGGCCAGCAGGTCGTCGACGAGGGCACCGAGCCGCTCGGTCTCGCGGTGGATGATGCCGAGGTAGTTGCCGAACTGGGCGCTCTCGATCGGCGCCCCGTCCCCCTTCGTCTCGGCGTTCTCGGCCGCGATCATCAGGGACTCGACGTGACCGCGGATGCTGGCGACCGGGGTCCGGAGCTCGTGGGAGACATTGACCATCAGCTCGCGGCGGCTCTGCTCGGCCCGGGCGGCGTTGATCCGCTCCCGGGCCGCCTCGGCCTCGGAGACGCCGACCCGTAGCGTCGCGTCGCTCGGCCCGAGCATGAGACGGGCGAACCGGCCATAGACGAAGGCGATCCCGTTGATCGCATGGAAACCCGGAATGATCAGGACCAGGCCGAGCCCGAAGGTCGCGAGGTTCTCGGGCGGGCTCCGCGTCCCGAAGATCGGGCTGATCGTGACCAGGATCGGATGGATCAGCAGATACGAGATCCCGGAGATCATCCACCAGAGACCGGCGCAGATCAGCGCGCCGACCGGGAGCTTCAGGAAGAGGAAGAGGATGTTGGTCCAGGTGACCGGATCCCGGAAGAAGCGGCCGATCCGGCTGATCAGGCGCTCGCCCTGCGAAGAGATCGGCGCCGGGACCCCGACTCCGAGCCAGCGCCAGGCGAGTTGCCGCTCGACGCCGTTGGCCCAGCGGGCGATCGTGATGCCGATCAGGAAGAGCGGGATGCCGACGATCGCGACGCTCAGGGCGACCCCGAAGAAGAGGAACAGGCCGAGGAAGAGGAAATAGATCGCGCCGAGCGGGACGCCGCAGATCAGATAGGCCAGGTTCCAGATCGTCTGCCGCCGAAAGGGCGCGACGAGCAACCGGCGGAACGGGCTCCGCCAGTCGCGATCCCACTCATCGATCACTTCATTGACGAGCCGGCCGACGGAAACTGCCACGAACCCTTCCTGCCTCAAGGACATCACGCCGGTGCTCAGCATGGCGCTCCAGACGCCTGTCCAGTCAAGCATCGCCGCTATGTGTGACGGGCGACCCACGAGTCTGTGATGAATCGGTGATTCTCCATCAATGATCGTGCATCTCCCCCGGCGGATCGAGGAAAAGCGGAGACTCCGGGGCGGTATCGCCATCCCGGAGTCTCGCACTCGGCCTCGATTGAACGGGTCAACCCGACAGATCAGGAACCGCTGGCGCCGTTCTCGTCCCGGTTGAAGGGGCGATAGGGCTGCTGACCCTGCGGCTCGCGGCGCGGCCGGTCGAAGGACCGCCCGCCGCCGTTGTCGCCGTCACGCTCGGAGCGGCGTGGGCCACCCGGCTGATCGAACCGGCGCGGACCGGCCGAGCGGTCAAACTCGCGGTCGTCGCGGCGCGGGCCGCGGTCGTCGCGAGGGCCATCGTCGCGGCGGGGTCCGCGCTCGTCGCGGTCGAACCGGCGGGGACCGCGATCGTTGCCGCCGAAGCCGAAGTGGCCGTCACGGGGACCACGGTCGTTGCGATCGCCACCGAAGGGCGGGCGATCGCCGCCCGGACCGCCGCCCGGACCGCGGCCGGGACCACCACCGGGTCCGCCGCGGAACTGCCGCGGCCCACGGTCGTTGCCGAAGTTGCGGCCACCGGGACCGCGCTCGCCGCGCTCGGGACGGCCACCGAACTCGGCGCCACCGCGCTCACCAGTCCGGGGCGGCTCGTTCGAGACCTCGGCGGTGACGGGGCGACCCTTCATCCGGATGGTCGACATGGCCTGCAGGACCACGTCGACGCTGGCGGTCGGAACGTCGACGAAGGTGGAGGCGTCGAGGATATCGATCGCGCCGATGCTCCGGCCCGGGATGTTGGCCTCGTTGGCGATGGCACCGACGATGTCCTGCGGACGGATGCCCTGAGCCCGGCCAATGTTCAGGAAGAGCCGGGTCATGCCCTGCTCCCCACGGGCGCCGCGCGGTGTGGTTCCGAAGGTCGCGAGGTCGTCCTCAGCCTGGTCGACGATGGCGCCACGTCCGGTCTCGTCGGCGTAGAGCTTGAGGACCGCCGCCGCGATCGCCGACATGTCGTTGTCTTCGGCGAGTTGCTCGACGACCTCGAGGTAGGGCTCGTAGTTGGACTCGTCACGGAGCGTGTCGGAGATGATCGTCTTCATCGCCTCACGGCGACGGTCGGCGACGTCGGTCAGCGTCGGCAACTTGCGCAGATCGATCTTGCCCTTGGTGGCCCGCTCGATCTGGCGCAGCCAGCGCAGCTCTCGCGGCGAGACGAGGGTGATCGCCTCGCCGGCCTTGCCGGCCCGGCCAGTCCGCCCGACCCGGTGGACGTAGGCCTCGGTGCTCTCCGGGATGTCGAAGTTGATGACGTGGCTGACGTCGGGGATGTCGAGACCGCGGGCCGCGACATCGGTCGCGATCAGGATCTCGGCCTGACCGGCCCGGAAGCGCCGCATGACGCGGTCGCGCTGGGCCTGGGAGAGGTCGCCGTGGAGCGTCTCGACCGCGTAGCCGCGGGCGAGCAGCGCCTCACCGAGCTCGTCGACGCCATTCTTGGTCCGGCAGAAGATCATCGCGCTCTGGGGCTCTTCCGCGTCCAGGATGCGGTTGAGCACGTCGACCTTGCGGGAGCGCGGTACTTCGTAGGCGCTCTGCGTGATCGTCGAGACGGTGACTTCCTTGCCGCGGACCGTGATCCGGGCCGGATCCTTCATGTGAGTCCGGGCGAGGTCGGCGATGCGGGGCGGCATCGTGGCGGAGAACAGCGACATCTGGCGGTCGCCGGGGACCTGCCCGAGGATCCAGTCGACGTCGTCGATGAAGCCCATGTCGAGCATCTCGTCGGCCTCGTCGAGGACGAAGTAGCGGGCGTGCTCAAGCGACAGGGAGCCGCGACGCATGTGGTCCATGACGCGGCCCGGAGTCCCGACGACGATCTGGACGCCGCGCTGGAGGCCACGGAGCTGACGCTCGTAGGCCTGGCCACCGTAGATCGGCAGCGTCTGGACTTCCTTGTGCTTGCCGTACTTGTGGAGCGCTTCTGCGACCTGGATCGCCAGCTCACGGGTTGGGCAGAGGATCAGTGCCTGGACGTGACGGTCACGCGGGTCGATCGACTCGATGATCGGCAGCCCGAAGGCGGCCGTCTTGCCGGAGCCCGTCTGGGCCTGGGCGATCACATCGCGGCCGGCGAGCAGGTCGGGAATCGTGGCGACCTGGATCGGGCTCGGGACCTCGTAGCCGACTTCCTTGAGGGAGGTCAGCAGGGCGCCGGTCAGGCCGAGGTCCTCGAACGTGACGGAGGGCTCGTCGGAACCGTCGGCGGCGTTGCGGGCGTAGGCTTCGCCAGTAGTGTCGGTCGACCCACGGGCGGTGGCGGCCGTCGAGACGGGAGCCTCGGCAATGGGGCGGCTGCGCTGGCGGTCGTCCTTCTCGTCGGCGACCGGCTCGGCGGCAACCGGGTCGGCGGCGACCGGCTCGGCGGTCTCGGCAACCACATAGGTCGCTGCCGGGGTAGCCGCTGTCTCCTCAGGGGCAGGTGCCTCGGAGGTGGTCGTGGTCAGGTCCCTCTCGACGATAGGCACGGCGGCCGCGTCGAGCACGGACACGTTCGTGGTATCAGCGGGATCGCCGACGACGAGCGGCTGCTCGGTCGCCGGGTCGGTGTCGGCTCCGGTTACGACGACCGGCTCCTTGACCTTGGCGCGGCTGGCGCGGGGCTTGGCGGGCTTCTTCTTGACCGGAGCGGCGTCCTCGGCCTCGATGATCGGGGCGACGGCTTCGGTCGGCTCGCTGGTCCCGACAGCAGGAGCGTCGGTGGGCTCTCCGTCGGCGACGGGGACCTCGTTGCCGCCGAGGTCGAGCTGGGCGGCGTCCGTCCCGGTGATGGTATCGGTGGTTTCGGAATCGACCTGCAGGTCGTTCATCTGGGTCGTGGTGTCGTCCACGTCGGTTTCCGGCGCAGGCCGAACGGTTGTCCGCGATGCGGGCATGAGATGTCCTTTACTTGGCGTGGCGAACGCCTGAGAGCCGGCAGCAGACGGCACGCGCGCGCAGGTGATCTTGAGTCGGTTGCGACGTGGTCCGGTGCGGGCTGGATCTGAATGAGGTCGGCGGCATACGCGAGATGCGCGGTGAACTTGACGCCCCCGAGAGGTGGGGTCAACCAGCGCCGGGCCGACAGAAGGGCTGAGCGCTGCTCGCGACGCCGCTGGTCGCGGTTCCCATGGGGCAAGTGCCACCCGGTCACCATGCCAGCTGGGACATGGTCAGCAGTCAGAGAACTGACGAGGGGAGGGCACCAGCGATGTGGCGCAACCGGAGCAGTATAGCAGAGATTGGCCCTGACTTACACCCGGTAATAGACCCGAGCGACGGGACCGTTCCCGTCGCGATCTTCCAAAGGTGGTCGAGTAACCATTGACCCCGCACGGCGACCGCCTCGCCCGCGCCGCATCACACCGCCGTTCATAACGGGTGATGCATAGTGTTTTCGCCTGCTCGTCAGAACATCCGTCAGAGCGGCCCACCTTCCGAAACCGACCAAAAGGGATATGGATCGAACGAGCACCACGGCTACGAACGTACGCACCTCAAAACAACATGCATCAGCCGTTTCGTAGGGACATGGCTTGTTTGGCCCGCGCCGCCGGTTGGTGTAGGGACATGGCTTGCCTTGCTCGCTTCGCCGCCGCGCCGCCAGGCGCCATACCGCGCAGCGGTGCCGGCGTTACGGGGTAGTCAGGTCTCACATCGAACACAGCGGACACAGCGGACACAGCGGACGCGGAGTCAGTCTCGCCTGACGGCGAAGGCCGCTGCGGCGGCCTGGCTCGTAGACTTCGCCGCTACGGAACGTTCTCCATCAGCCAGCTGGATTCCGTTCGCCGGCACATCCTCGAACCGGAATCCCGCTCCCGGCCTCGCCAATTCGCCGACCTGCTAGGCTACGGTCCAGTGATGACCCGAGCAGCCAGTAAGGATATTTCAAGTTGCAATCCGATCAGGAGAATCGTCCGAGCGGTGCCGGCCTGGCCGAGACGACGGCAGACGATTCGCCAATGACTCCGGCAATCGACGCCGAACTCGAAACCCTCGAATCCATTGGGGCCCTGGAGGAGGACGCCGACGCGGCGACAGCCGTCCCGACAATCGATACAGCGCGTGACGCCGTCGACCAGGCGGCGGCGGCCGATGACCCGGCCGCCGAGGGGCTCGCCTACCGCCGGCGCTTCCGGGGTCTGATCGGCGTCCGGAGCAAGGTCCCGATCCGCGACCGTTCCGTCCTGTCCCTGGTCTACACGCCGGGCGTCGCCGAGGCCTGCCTGGCGATCGAGCAGGACCCGATCTCCTCCTACGATCTGACCTGCCGTGGCAACACCGTCGCGATCCTGACCGACGGCTCCGATCTGTTCGGACGCCAGGGCGGGACCGGCATGGAGGCACTGCCGATCGAGGAGGGCAAGAGCGTCATCTTCAAGACGTTCGCCGGGATCGACGCCTTTCCGATCTGCCTGGAGAGCCACGACGTCGCCCGCGCCGTGCAGGCCGGCATCGCCATCGCCCCGACCTTCGGCGCCCTCTGCCTGGACGACATCGCGGCGCCTGCCGCCTTCACGATCGCCGACCAGCTGGAGAAGGCCGCCGACATCCCGGTGTTCTCCAACCAGCACCACGGCACCGCCGTCCTCGTCCTCGGCGCCCTGCTCAACGCGCTCAAGGTCACCGACCGGATGGCCGCCACGACGCGGATCGTGATCAGCGGCGCGGGTGTGGCCGGCATCGGTGTCGCGCGGCTGCTCGTCCGCTCTGGCTTCACCGACGTGATCGTCTGCGACCGGGCCGGGGCGATCCACCGCTACCGGTCCGAGCGGATGCACTGGGCCAAGGCATACGTCGCCAAGGAGACCAACCAGGACGACCGGCGCGGCAACCTCGCCGAGATGCTCAAGGGGGCCGACGCCTTTGTCGGCCTCAGCACCGGCGAAATCGTCGACGAGGCCATGATCGCCAGCATGGCCCCCGACCCGATCGTCTTCGCGCTGGCCGTGCCTGACCCCGAGGTGACGCCCGCCGTCGCCCGGGCCGCTGGGGCGCGAGTGATCGCGACCGGCCGATCCGACTTCGCCAACCAGATGGACGTCTCGCTGGTCTTTCCCGGCGTCTTCCGCGGCCTCCTCGACAGCCGGGCCCGGAATATCCGCCTCCGGACCCTCCGCTACGCCGCCGAGGCGCTGGCCGGGATGGTCCACCCGGACGAGCTCCACGCCGACTTCATCGTCCCCCGGATCTTCGATTTCCGCGTCGCTCCGGCCATCGCCGAGGCGGTCGCAAGGGCGGCGATGGAGACCGGCGAGGCCGGCCGGGCGGTCGACCCGGCCGAGGTCGCCGCCCGCACCCGTCGCTTCGTCTACGAGGGCCGCTTTCAGCCCGCCACCCCGCGGGCCAACGGCGACCAGCGCACATTCAAGGAGGAGGCGATCGACCTCCGGCGGCGGCACGGCGGCGTCCTCGAGATCGAGAGCAAGCTCCCGATTCGGGACCATCACATCCTCAACATGGTTTACGTGCCGCCGGCCGCCTATATCCCGGCCCAGATCATTCGGGACAACCCGAGCGAGGTGACCAACCTGACCAGCAAGGGCAACCTCGTCGCGATCGTCACCGACGGCTCAGCCGTCCTCGGGCTCGGCGACATCGGTCCTCAGGCCTCCCTCCCGGTCATGGAGGGAAAGGCCGTCCTCTTCCGGTCGCTGGCGGGCGTCGAAGCCTTCCCGATCTGCCTGATGTCGCGGGACGTCGACGAGATCGTCGACATCGTCGCCTCGATCTCGCCATCCTTCGGCGGGATCAACCTGGAGGACATCGGCGCACCACGTTGCTTCGAGATCGAGCGGAAACTCCGGGAGCGGCTGGCGATGCCGGTCTTCCATGACGACCAGCACGGCACGGCAATCGTGGTCTCGGCCGGCGTCCTCAACGCGCTCAAGCTGCGGCAGACGCCGATCGCCGACGCCCGGATCACGATCAACGGCGCTGGCGCCGCCGGAGTCGCGGTCGCCAAGCTGCTGCTCGCCTTCGGTGCCGGCGACGTGATCCTCTGCGACCGGGCCGGCGCGATCTACGACGGCCGGAGCGTCAACATGGACGACTCCAAGCGAGAGATCGCCCGGTTGACCAACCGGGAGCGCCGCCAGGGATCGCTCGGCGACGCGTTGAAGGACGCCGACATCTTCATCGGCCTGTCCGCGCCCGGTGTGCTCTCACCGGAGATGATCCGCGGGATGGCCGCCGACCCGGTCGTCTTCGCGCTGGCCAATCCGACACCGGAGATCCATCCCGACGAGGCGCGGGCGGCGGGTGCCCTCGCGGTGGCCACCGGCCGGAGCGACTTCCCCAACCAGATCAACAACTCGCTGGCCTTCCCCGGCGTCTTCCGCGGCGCGCTCGATATCGAGGCCCGCACGGTCAACGACGAGATGAAGATCGCCGCCGCCGAGGCGATCGCGACGCTCGTCACCGACCAGGAGCTGACGCCGGATTACCTGATCCCGGACAGCCTCGACCTCCGCGTTCCACCCAGGGTCGCCGCCGCCGTCGCCCGGGCCGGGATCGAGACCGGCGTCGCCCGGCTGACCGTCGACCCGGCCACGATCGAAGCGCGTGCCCGGGATCTCGTCTACGAGTAGGCGTTGGCCCACGACTGCTCTGGATCGGCGAGGAGCACGCACAACTCAGGTCGCCGTTGATGAAGGCGGCGACGGTCAGCCGATCCCCGGCTCGCGAAGCCTGGCCGGTGTCCATCTGGCGAATCGGACCTCCGTCGATCGGTCCGGTGCCGTCAGGTCAGCGCACCCGGCACGGGGAACCGGCTAAGCTATCCAGATGGGAACGCCCCGCGTCGCGATGCTGGCGATGACGGGGCCTCGATGCGACATCGCTGTCGGAGCTTGGGACCATGAGCAAGATGACCAACAGCACGTCCATCAGCGCACTCGCCCAGCAGCTTGACGCCGAGCTGGTCGTGGCCTACCCGGCTGGGCCCGACGCGGACGCGGGCAGCAACGAGCAGACCGTGTCCGCGATCCGGGACGCCTTCGGCCGCTTCGGGCGTGAGTCCGTCGTCGCCGGGATCTCGCTCGAGGACGCGATGGCCGCGAGCATCGATACGCTCCAGGGCTTGTTCGAGCGTCTCGGCGGCCACATGGGCGACCCTATGACCATGCGGGCGGCGGGCATCGCCCTCGCCGCCGTCAGCCGGGGCTACCGCGCGACCTCCGAATCGCCCGCCGGGATGAACGGCAACCCGCCGATGCCGACCCAGCTGTCCCGGCTGGCGGCGCTCCACCGGGTCAACCGGGCGATCACCGCCCACCTCGAACTGAGCGACATGCTGGAGACGACGGTCCGGATCGTGACCGAGACGATGGTCAGCGACGGCGCGGCCGTCTTCCTCTACGACGAGGCGACGGCGTCGCTGGCGCTACGAGCGGCAGTCGGGCTCCACCCCGCCTCGGTCGGCGCCCACACGATCCGGCCCGGCGACGGGGTAACCGGCCGAGCTGCATCCGAGCTCCAGCCCGTGGTCGGGGTCGTCGACGGGGAGATCTCCGGGCTGCCGGACGGCTCCCATCTCGGTGACGCGGCCTATGCGTCGCAACTCGCCGTGCCGTTGATCCTGCACGGCAAGCAGGAACTGGTCGGCGTCCTGACCATCTTCAATGTCGCCCGGCGCCGCTTCGAGCCCGAAGAGATCACGTTCCTCCAGAGCGTCGCCAGCGAACTCGCGATCAGCGTCGAGAACGGCCGCCTCTATGGCCTGACCGATGGACGGCTCCGCCGCAAGATCGAGGAGCTCGGGACGCTACAGCGCGTCTCGAGGACCGTTGCGTCCTCGCTGGACCTCGGCGACGTCCTGCGGCTGATCGCCGAGCAATCGGTCGTCCTCGTTGGCGCCGAAGCGGCGGCGATCTTCCGCGTCCGGCCGGGGGCGAGCGACGACGACAGCACCGACACCCGGATCGAGTACTTCGCCGGCGACCAGCGCACCGTCATCAATGACCGCCGTGACCTGCTGGTGCGGGAAGTCGTTGCCTCCGGAAGTGCGCAGACAATCGACATCGACTACGCCGATGGCCAGGGGACGCTGTTCTGCCTGCCGCTCCGTTCGGCCCGCGAGATGTACGGCGCACTCTGCATCCGAATGAAGCCTGACGTCGAGATCACCGAGGACCAGCTCGGGCTGCTCCAGGCGTTCACGGACTCGGCCTCGCTCGCGATCGAGAACGCTCAGCTCTACCAGCAGGCCCGCCGGAGCCTGGACACGGTGTCAGCGCTACTGCAGGAGATGCATCACCGCGTCCGGAACAATCTCCAGACCGTGGCGGCCCTGCTCTCGCTCCAGCTCCGGGCCAATGTCGACGCGCCATGGGCCGGGATCATCCGGGAAGCGATCAGCCGGGTCCAGGCGATCGCCGGGGTCCATGACCTCCTCAGCGACGAGCAGCGGCTCAGCGGGACGACCGTCGACGTCATCGCCAAGCACGTCGCCGACGAGGCCCATGTCACGATGATCCCACCGGGCATGACCGTCGATTTCGAGATCCTGCCCGGCAACGTGACGGTCCCGTCGCGGCAGGCGACCATTGTCGCGCTGATCATCAACGAGTTGATCACCAATGCCGTCAGCCACGGCTTCAAGGGGCGCACAAGCGGTCGCGTCTCGATCCGGACCTGGACCCATGCTGGCTATGTCACGCTCGAGGTCGCCAACAACGGCCGGAGCGTGCCCCGCAACTTCGAGCCGTCGCACAGCACTGGCCTGGGAATGCGGATCATCGGCCGGCTGGTCCAGAGCGACCTTCACGGCGAGTTCACGCTCGCCTCGCCGGGCGAGAGTGGGACGATCGCTCGCGTCACCTTCCCGCTCGTCGAGGAGGAGGAACTCGGCGACATCCTGCATCCGGCCACCCGCCGCCCGGGCTGAGCGTTCCGGAGCCGGCCGGGTCAGTTGCCAGTGACGACATCCCCCGCGGACAACTCCTGCGCGATCGTGTCCGCCAGTCACTTGAACGCTGAAGTACCATCGCCGCATTGCCAGCCAGCACGTCGAGCCGCGAGTGACCGGCGCAGCGTTGCGGTGGGTCGAACGTTCGGGAAGGGGCGAGGGATGCGATGCTCCATGCGAGACGATTGGCTGTTCACGTCGTGATCGTCATGGTCCTGCTCGCGGGGCTGACCGGCTCGATCCGGCCATCCGCCCCGGTCTCGGCCCAGGTCGTCCCGCTTGGCGGCGACACCAGGGCGCAGACCGTCACTGTTGCCCAGGGCGTGGCGACCCTCCCGAACGACGACATCTCCTGGCGCGTGGTGCGTTCGGATGCGGTCACCCGGGAGGACCAGGGGCCGATGGCGACCGACCGTGGCTTCGTCCTCTCCGGCACGGATTCGCTGCTCATGAGCAATCTGGACACATCGGCGCAGACCCTGCTCGACCCCGGCGAAGCGGCCTGGGTCGCGGGTGGGACGGAGCAGCAGCGGGCCTCGGCGATGGACGGCACGGTGACCTACACCGAGATCAGCCTCGTGGCCGGCGACGACGCCGAGGAGGCGGGTGACGGCGACCTGATCTTCGCCGGCGACGCCTTCAACGCACCAGACGGCACCCGCAAGATCAGTCTTCGCCAGGCGACGCTGGGCGCTGATCAGACGGTCGAGCTCGATGTCGTCGAGGGCCAGTCGGTCGTCTTCGTCGCCAGCGGGATGGTCGCCGTCTCGACCGGCGGCGACCTCGCGACCGGCGACGCTCAGTCCTACGCCGATGACATCACCCTGACCAATGCGTCCGACGACACCGCCAGGGTGATGATCGGATCGATCGGCGCCGTCGTCTCGCCGCTGCCAGCGTTCACCGGCTCGGCCACACTGCGGGTCCGGGCGTGCCCCGATGGTTCGACCGGTTCATCGTTCGTGCCCAGCACGTGCACGCCGGTCGACGGGCGCGACGGCTTCGCGGTCGGTCTGCTCGATGCCGACTACAACCCTGTCGCCACGGGCGACGCCTTCAGCGACGGCGAGCAGACCTGGAACGACCTCGAGTTCGGCACCTACCCGTGGGGCGCCCCGTCCCTGCCGTCCCCCTATGTCGGCACGCTCTGGACCGATACCGACTCCGTTCCGCTGGACGTCGCCCAGGCCGAGATCAGCGCCGCCACGCCCAACGTGACGACGATCCTCTACGTCTTCCCCGTCACCATCGGATCGATCAGCGTCACGATCGCGAACTGCCCCAGCGGCGTGACCGCCGACACGCTGGCGAACGCGACCTGCGATGAACCGGTCGGTCCGTCGAGTAGCGTGACATTGACCACACCTGCCGGCGAAAGCCTGGACGCGAGCGATGCGACGGCTGGCGGCGAAACCATTCAGTTCGCCGGCCTGCTGGTCGCCAACGGGAGCGGCGACCTCTACGTCCTCGACCAGCCGCGACTACCAAACGGTTATGACAGCTACCTCATCGTGAGCGGCGGCTCCGGTGAACTCGACTCGCCGGCGGGGATCGCGCTGACTTCGGCCAATCCGGTCGTCGCGGTGACGATCTTCAACTTCCGGCCCGGGCAGGCGACGAGCCCACAGCCGAGCGCATCGGTCTCGCCCAGCAGCGCCGGCAGCAGCGCCGGCGCGGGCAGCATCACCCTCCAGGTGATCGCCTGCCCGGCGGGTGTCCAGCGGGGGCAGAGCGAATCCTACGGGCAATGCACTTCGCTGACGGGCGGTGCCTCGGCCGTCGTCGTAACGCCCGCCGGGCAGACGTTGACCGGTGGTGGCGCCGGCGGCGCCTACGTCTTCGATGATCTGGCCTACGGAATGTACTCACTCGGCCTGACCGGGCTGCCGGCCGGGTTCTCCAGTGCCGTCGCGCCGGGCTACGGCACGTCGGACGCCAGCGCCTCCCGGGTCAATGTCTCGGTCTCCGCCGACAACAACGCTCCGGTCGTCACCGTTTACGTCTTTCAGTAGCGTGGCGCGGTACGGCGCCTGCCGGCGCGGACAAGGCAAGCCATGTCCCTACATCGTCACCGTACCGCGCAGCGGTACCGGTATTCAGGATCGGGAAGTTTCACTGTGACCCGCCGTTCTCGAACACCTTCTCGCCTTGCAGCGAAGGCCGCTGCGGCGGCCGGGCGGGGCAAGCCCACGCCCCTACCTCACCGACGATGCAACGGCCCGTTACAGCTAGCGCCGGGCAAACGGATGACGCTGCGTCTCCGTCAACATTGCTGCTGGCCGGGCTACTGGTCCTCGTAGACGATGGCCGTGCCAGAGACGGCGACCATTAGCATGCTGCCGTTACCGCCTACGCTCTCGTAAGTGTTGGACCGGCCGCCGACGATGTCGCGGTTCCCGACGAAGAGGTCCTTGGCGATGTTGATCCCGAAGATGGCCTCACCACTGACGAGGCCCAGGTAGCGCACGATCCGGCACCCTTCGAGGTTGGATGTCGTCGTGACCAGCATTCTCGGATCCTTCCCTTTCCGGCGGCACCACTCTCCAGCCCCCGGTCATCTGCACCCTACGATTCGAGGGCTCACTGGACGCGATCGTCAGAACGGGTTGGGCTCGTCGAAGAACCGTGTCTCCAGCCCGAACCGGCGACCGAGCCAGCCACCGAGCGCCTGGACGCCGTAGCGCTCGCTGCGGTGGTGGCCCATCACGACGATGGTGACGCCGGCCTCGAGGGCGAGGTCGTACGACCAGACCTCACCCTCGCCGCTCAGATAGGCGTCGAGCCCGAGATCGATGATCTCGTGGATCTCCCGGGTCGCACCGCCCGACATGATCCCGATGGTCCGAATTCCGCCAGGCTTACCGGGGATCACGATCGGATCGGTGTCGAACGCCCGGGCCACCCGACGACCGAGTTCGTCCGCGTTCAGGGGTTCGGCCGTTGTGGCCCGCAGACCGAGTGGGGCGGTCGTCCCTGGCCAGCCGCCGAGGTCGCTCGCCACGACGGTGAGTCCCAGCCGCCGGGCCAGCTCGGCGTTGTTGCCGATCTCGGCGTGGGCATCGAGCGGCAGATGATAGGCCGCGAGGCTCAGGCCATGCGAAAGGAGTCGCTCGAGGCGACGCAGGTCCCATGGCCGCGCCGGATCGGTCGCCGCGACGTACGTGGGTCTCGTCGTTCCCCAGAACATGCCGTGATGCGCCACCAGAAGCTGGGCACCCCACTCGGCCGCAGAATCGATGACTGCCGCTGTCGTGCTGACGGCCAGGGCGACCCGGTCGACATCGACCCTGACGCCCTCCGGGGCACCGCGGACCTGGAGACCGGTGGGCGCGAGGTCGTGGATCGCCCATGGGTCGACGAACGCGGTCGTCGCCTCGATCAGATGCTCAAGCGTGACGGTTCCCTGTGGCATCGCCCATCCCCCGGCGTCGCGGTCGATCTCCAAGGCGATGGTAGCGCGGATCGATCGGATGCCAAACCGACCGTACGTCATGTGGAGACACGGCGGAGGGGGCGATGATCGAGGCGCGCGGGTGCGATATGATCCGGAGATGGGTCGCCTCAGAGGCGACAGCCTTTCCCGCCGGGCCGGCATGGCTGCCCGACCGGCGAAAACCAGAGAGAGACCACCCGATGCAGATCACGTTCCAGCCCACGCATCCCGGCACCCTTTCGGTGGACGCCCTGATCGTGCCGATCGTCGGTGGGAGGGACGGCGCCGCCCCATCCAGTCCGCTGCTCGGCGAGCTCGACGGGCAACTCGACGGCGTTCTGGCCGGACTCCTCTCGGACGCCCGCTTCACTGGCGCTTCCGGACGCCCTCTCGTGGTCGCGACCCTGGGCCGGCTGCCAGCCCGCCGGCTCATCCTGACCGGCATAGGGGAGGGGGACAGTGACGAGTCGCTCCGGCTCGGCTACGCCGCCGCGGCCAGCGCCGCCCGCGAGGCCGGCGCCGTCAGCATCGCCATCGCCCTCCCGGATGGCCACGCCACGCCGTCCGCCGCGACCGCGGCGATCGAGGCGTCGTGCCTGGCCCTCTACCGATTCACCACCTACTACGGCACGGCCCACAAGGGTCCCGACGCCGCCGACCCGGAGACGATCACTGTCGCCGACCCGGCACTCGACCCGACGGCCGGGCAGGCCGCGCTCGATCTCGCCGCCGCGATCGTGACCGGTACGACGCTGGCCCGCGACCTCGTCAACGAGCCGGCCAACGTCCTCGACCCCGGCGCGATGGCCGTTCGCGCCGCCCAGGTCGCGGAGGCGTCCGGGCTGGAGTACATCGAGATCGGGGTCACGCAACTGGCGGAGCTCGGCGCCGGGGCGATCCTCGCCGTCGGCCGCGGCAGCCGGTCGGAGCCCCGGCTGATCCATCTGATCTACCGTCCGCCAGAGGGGATCGCCTCCGGTCGACGGATCGGCCTCGTCGGCAAGACGATCACCTTCGACACGGGCGGCTACTCGATCAAGACCGGCGAGGGCATGCTCGACATGAAGATCGACATGGCTGGTGGCGCCGCCGTCCTGGGGACCATGTCGGCCCTGACGGCGATTGGCTGCCCACACGAGGTTCACGGGGTGATCTGCGCCGCCGAGAACATGATCTCCGGCGATGCCTTCCGGCCCGGCGACGTCCTGACGGCGATGAACGGCGTCACGATCGAGATCCTCTCAACCGACGCCGAGGGGCGCCTCGTGCTGGCCGACGGGCTCGTCTACACGTCCCGGCAGGGCGTCGAGGAGATGATCGACCTTGCGACGCTGACCGGAGCGGCCGTGGTCGCGCTCGGCAACACCACTGCCGCCGTCTTCTCCTCGGACGATGCCCTCTGGGGCCGGATCGACGCGGCCGGTCAGGCGACCGGCGAGGATCTCTGGCGGATGCCGCTGACCCCGTCGATGAACGAGCAGATCCGGGGGGACGTGGCCGACATCAAGAACACTGGCGGTCGTCCAGGAGGGGCGATCTCGGCGGCGCTGCTCCTGGAGCGGTTCCGCGAGGGTCTCCCGTGGGCGCACCTCGACATCGCCGGCCCGGCCTACACCAAATCCGCGAAGGGCTACCTGCCCAGAGGCGCGACCGGCTTCGGCGTCCGCACCCTCCTCTCCTACCTGAGCGCCCCAACCGACTGAACGCGATCGTCGTCCCAATCGCGTGTTCGCTGACGACCCGCCGGAAGGACGAACCGCGAGCCGGGTGAACGGTCTGGCTGGGACCGTCACCCGGCTCGCGGGGACGTGGGGGAATGGGTGATCATCCGGACCGGTGTCGCGGGCCGAACGGGTTGGGGGATGGAGGGTGAGCGCGCCGGGCCATCGCTGGACCCGACCGTCAACTCATCGGTGGCTGGCCGGTTGAGCGACCACTCGCGGCTCCTGAATCGAGGATAGCGATCATCTGTCCCGGGAGTATCGTCGGTCTGTGACAGAATCATCGCGACGGTGTTCGGAACCGTTCCGGGGATCGAACAGGCAGCCGGTGGCCGCGCTTCTGCGGAGGCGATAGAGTCGCCATGACGGCCGGCCAGTACCCCGGTCGTCGAGAAGGAGTGCCGCGGAGATGAGTGATTCGACCCGGCGGGATGGCTCCGCGCCAGATCGGCTGCCCGATGTTCGCCCGGCCCGGCCGGCCGGAGGCTATGCCTCGTTCTCCAGCGGTTCGGCCTCGCGATCGACCTCTCGACGCGCCGGTCCTGCCCCGGAGGAACCGGCCTGGTGGGAAGTCGATGAGGTTGCCCAGCTGCCCGACGCTCGACCATGGCGACCAGGCAGTATCGTCAACAGCCACCTGCCCAGCCTGCTTCGGATCGCCCTCGATGAGGTCAGCCAGCCGCGGACCAGCAGATCGACCTCACGGCCGTTCACCGACGATCTCGACGACCTGCTCGGTGACAGCCGCTATGGGCCGGATGACGCTATCCCAGTGTGGACCGACGCCGATACCTTCCGGGAGCGTTCGAGCTGGAAGGACGAGTCCGGACGGGACCGTGACGACCGGCGAGCGAAGCGGGGCAAGCGAAACCGCCAGGATCGACCCGATCCGCGACGTGGGTCGGGTGCCCGCTGACAACTGGCCGGGTGCCCGCCGCAGCATGATCGCGCCAATCAGGTGAAGGTGGCGATCAGGGCCGTGCCGAGTCTGAGGGCGTGCCGGAACCGTCGTGCGACCGGTGTTCGGCGCTGGGACCGATGGCGGTCAGCGCCCGCCGGTCGCGCCTGGAGATTCGCCCGAGGGCGACTCGGGTGACGTGATCGAGTTTGTTCCGGGCATCGGGTTGCTCGATCTCAGCAGCGGACCATCCTCGAGCCCGCCGGACGAGGATGACCGGGAGTTTGACCCAACGTGCCATTACGCATCCTTCCACCGCTTTCCACATGGCCCGAACGATTAAGAACCGCTGCGTCGTCAGAATGGGGCCAGTCATCTGGTTCTGGCACCCGCAATCCTACGGAGACGCAGCGTTCGGACACCGGGATTCGGTTCCGGTCGCCCATCTCGAGTCCTCGGTGGATTCTGGCGAAGGCGTGGTCGATTCAGGCGAAACCCATCCGGACGGCCGCGGCGGCCGCGGCCGACCGGCTTGGAACCGCCAGCTTGGTCAGGAGATTGGCGACGTGCGTTGAGACCGTCCGCTGGCCGATGCCGAGCTCGTAGCCGATCTCGCGGTCACCCAGCCCTCTCGCCACCTGCTGGAGGACTTCGATCTCCTGTTGGGTCAGGCCAACCTGTTGTCGGCCTGGCGTCGAGAGATCCTGTGGCCGGGCCGCCGCGGGTTGATCCATGACGAACTGATCGAGTTCCACCTGGGAGAGCTCCTGAAGCTCCAGCTCGGCATCCGGGATCGTCCCGTCGATCCCCGCTTCGTGACCATCCCACCAGGCAGCCGTGAAGAGCGCCTCACCCGCCGCGGCCTTGGTCCGCGCCACGAGGTCGAGATGCCAGGGCCGGAGCAGTCGCGACACCGGGACGTGGATGCGATGGCGCTCGCTGGCAGCCGCTCCGAGCAACCGGGCGGCCTGCAGCGGACGCCCACGGACGGTCGCGATCTCGGCGGCGCACTCCAGAACGCTTGCCAGGCCCCGGCGGTCGCTAATCGCCGTAAAGACGACCAGAGCTTCCCGCATCGCCCCCGCGGCGGTGCCGAAGTCCCAGAGCCGGGCATGGTAGCGAGACAGGGCGACGAGAACGGTGGCGACCGCACCGGTATCCGAGATCGACCGGAAGACCGCGAGGCTCCGCTCCAACAGGGGCAGGGCATCGATCGCACCCCGGTACATGCGGCCCCGGCCAGTCAGATAATCGACATAGGCGAGTCCACGCCGGTCCCCGAACCGTTCCCTGATCCGGCGAGCCGACTGCAGATGCTCAAGGCCCTTGGCGAGATCGCCCGCCTGCATCGCGTTGTCCCCGGCATTGAGCAGGCCACCCGACAACCCGTGCTCATCCTTCGTCTCCCGCCGGATGGCGATCGTCTCGCGGAACCGTTCCTCCGCCGTCGCGTTGTCGCCCATCCACATCGCCATCAGGCCGATGTTGTTGAGCACGTCGGCGACATCGCGCCGCGATCCGCTCGTCCGGGCGATCTCAAGACTCTGGGTGTACAGCGTCCGGGCCTGATCGAAGTCCGACCGGTCGGACAGGAGATTGGCGAGGTTGTTGAGGACGATGCCAAGGATTTCGGGGCTGACGTCTCCGGGCCGGTCGAGCGCGTGGCGCAACCAGTTGACGCCCTCGGTGGCGAGCGCCCGGGCTTCCCAGAACCGCCAGAGAAACGAGGCCATCTCGATAGCGTGCTGCGCGGATCCCTCAGTCAGGAACCATGACAGGGCCGTGCGAATGTTGTCGTACTCGCTGCCGATCGTCCCCACCCAACGCTCCCGGTCCTCGGGCGTTCGGGTCAAGCTTATGGAGCGACCGAGCTCGAGACAGACACTGGCCTGGGCCGCCCGGGCGATTTCCACTTCGCCGGCGGCCTCGAGGTGTTCGCTGGCGAACGCCCGGACGGTCTCGAGCATCGTGAACCGGGGACTGTCCCAATAGCTCCGGTCGACGCCGATCAGACTGTGGCCGACCAGCTCGTCGAGCACATCGACCGACCCGGCGACTGGCCCCCACGCCTCGGCTCGCGCGATGAGGCGCGCGGCATCCGGCGACGCGCCGAGCACTTCCCGAACCCCCGCACCGCCAACGACCCGCAGCGCCGCGTCGAGGCTGAACCCATCCGGAATGACCGACAGGCGCCGCAGCCAGACCCGCTGCGACTCCGCGAAGGGTCGTAGCTCCAGCCGATGGTGGCGCGGAGCGTCTGATGCCGGATGGGCAGGTCCGGCCCCCCGCGGGTCAGCAGACCGAACCGGTCGTTCAGCCGCGAGAGCAACTGGGCGGGCGAGAGAATCACCGTTCTGGCGGCGGCCAGTTCGATCGCCAGTGGCAGACCGTCGAGTCGCCGGCAGATCGCCGCCAGTGCCGAGGCATCGCGGTCGCCGAAGCGGGGTTGGCCATCTCCGGTGGCGCCAGCCCGCTGCAGGAACAGCGAGACGGCCGGACTGTCCGCAAGATCCACCATTCGCTGACCGTGCCGCTCGTCCGGAACCGGGAGCGTCGGGACCGGAAAGTCGATCTCCCCGGCGATGCGGAGGACCCGCCGGCTCGTGACCAGGACCGACAGTTGCGGCAGCGCTCGGAGAAGGGTGACGACGTGGGGCGCTGCGTCGATGATCTGCTCGAAGTTATCGAGGACCAGGAGCATCCGCCGGTCCTGCAGCGCCAGGCTCAGGGCCGGGATGACATCCGAGAGGACCGCGATCTCCAGAGTGGAGGCGATCGTTTGCAGCAGCAGGTCGGGATCGTCGACGCCGACCAGGGAGACAAAGGCGATTCCACCCGGGAAGGCGGACGGTTCGCCTTCCATCCGGTAGCCGATGGCTACGGCGGTGGCCAGCCGCATCTTGCCGACGCCGCCCGTACCGGTCAGGACGACCAGGCGAACGTCCGGATCCGCGAGGCAGGTCCGGATGGCCTGAAAATGGGATCGCCGGCCAATCAGGGAGGCAAGCGGGACCGGTATCGTCTCGGAGAACGGCGCGGGCATCGTGGTAGCCTGTCCACAGTGCATGCTCGGTGAGATCGAGCCGGAGATGCCTGTCACCCCAGGCCGAGACGACGACGCCGGTCATGTCGGACAGTGGGCACTTCGACGCGGTCATGGTGTTCCGACCGGACACGCACCGAAATCCTAGCCCAGAGTCAGGAGCATCGTCTCATGCGCGTCGTCGTCATGTCGGACATCCATGGCTTCTCTCTGGCCCTCGATACGGTCATTGCCGATATGGAAGCGATAGCGGACATCGACGTGGTCGTCATCGCCGGCGACCTCTGCGAGGTCGGGCCGGACCCGATGGGCGTCCTTGATCGCCTGCGTTCGCACCCGGACTGGATCGTCCTCAAGGGGAACACGGACGACGATATCGTCGCCTCGGAGCTGGGTGGCAACGTGGCTTACGCCGTGTCCGAGATCGGCAGAGAGGGAGTCGAGTGGCTCGCGAGCCTCCCGTTCTCACACCGAATCCACCCACCTGGCCACCCGGACGACGCCCGCTCGCTGCTTGTCGCCCATGCCAACCCGCATGACTTGCGCGGGCGACTGGACCCGACGGCAAGCGACGATCAACTTCGCGACACGATAGGCGATGCGGTCTTCCAGACACTCGCCTTCGGTCATGTCCACATCAGTTATCAGCGCCAGCTCGATGGCCGTCAGTTGGTGGATGTGTCCGCGGTGGGCAACCCGAAAGACGGCGATCTCCGCTGCGCCTACGGAATCATGAACTGGGACGAGGCCGCAAACGGCTGGCTAGCGGAGATCCGCCGGCTGGATTACCCGCTGATGGCGACGCTTGAGCAGATCCAGTCGAGCGGGCTGCCGAACCCGGACAAAGTCGCCCGGGTCCTGCAGCGAGCGAGCTACTGATGAATGCGCTGGTTCGTTGGCGCAGGGTACGGTGACGTCACGGTCGGCGATGAGCTAGATCGCTCCCGCCTCGGCGGCGGTCGCCTCCCCCGAGTCCCCGTGCCCGGACGCCGGATCGGTCCCGGAAGCGGCCTCCTCCCGCGAGATCGCCCAGTACAGGGTTCCCGCGATGGTCGCGAGCCCGACCGGCACGACCCAGCCCGGCAGGCGTGACCGGAGCACGGTGTCGAGCGAGAGTGGCCCCGGACCGCTGACGATCTGGCTGGCCGCGACCGCCAGATAGAGAACAGGGAGCTCCGCTCCACCCGCCGTGGCCCAGATCGGCTTGTTCCAGTGGGCCTTCCGGGTCGCCATGCTCATCGCGCCGATGATCCCGAGTGGCCCGGCCGGGTGCATGAACCCGAGCGCCGTCAGCAGGCCCCCGCCGAACTCGCTCGCCCCCGCGACCCGAGCCCAGACACCCGGCGGCTGAAGGTTCATGGAACCCATCATCCCGGTCACGCCGTCCAGGCCGGGCCCGTCGAACGTGCCGAACAGCTTCTGCGCTCCGTGCCCGGCCATCAGGCCGCCAGCCACCCCACGCAGGACCAGTCTTCCCAAACCCGCAGCCATCGTTTCGTCTCCCCGTCAGTCGTCCGTCCGATCGACGACCCAGGCGGGTCGGTCGCAAGGAAGTTCCCCATGCAAATCAGGGGCCGTCTTCAACGTCAGGGATCATCTGGGGCGCGAACGGCCTGATCGCCGTCCCACCGCTTCCTGCCGCCGGGTCGGCGAATCGACCCGATCCATGCCCTGAGCGCGCCGGACCCGGTGCTATCATGGCCGGATCACCATCAGGTTCAGTCGCAGCGGCGTGACCCCTGACCAGGCACCATCCGCAGGAGGATGACATCGTGACTTCCGACACGGATCACCGCGTCCCGTCCGGCACCGTTCCGAACGGGCATCGCCCCGCGGGCCAGCCCGTCCCCCTGCGGATGGTCGGGGAGAACCCGTACAGCTACAACGTCCAGGGCAAGGCCAATGAGCCGATCACGATCGCCGGGATCCTCGACCGCGCCCACCGCGAGGTCACGTTCGACGGTGAGAAGCGCCGCCAACCGGACTGGACCCTCGGCGCGATCTACGACCGGCTCAATGACAACGCCCCCCGGATCGCGATCATCGGCGGCTCGCCGGACCACCCAGCCCACGTCGTCGACCAGGGCACGATCGCCCGGGCGGCCCTGTCGATCTGGGATCGCGGCGGGGTCCCGTTCTCCTTCAGCGTGCCGGTCCTCTGCGACGGAACGGCCCAGAGCACGCCGGGGATGAGCTACAGCCTGCAGAGCCGCAACGCCATCGCCGAGATGGTCGTCAACCAGATGGAGGCGCACGGTTACCACGGCGCCTTCGTCATCCAGAGCTGCGACAAGATGCCGCTGGCCGTCGTCGCGGCCCTCGCTCACCTCGACACGCTGCGACGGCTGCGCGGCGAGGCGCCGGTCTTCGCCGCCTTCGCTCCGGCCCACGTCCTCAAGGGCGGCGAGATCCCGGCCGACATCCGGGAAGAGTTGGCCCAGCTGGCGCGTGACGCCGTCGCCGCCGGCCACCCCGAGATCGCCGAGGATCTCGAGGACACGATGGCCTACATCCTCCAGTGCTCCTCCAACACGGCTTTTCAGGGGGTCTTCATCCGGGCGGTCGAGCTCGGCATCCTCTCCACCGACCGCCACGCCCACTTCGAGCGGGCCCTGGCGATCAACACCTGCGACTCCAAGGGCGGCATCTGCGCCTTCAACGGGACCGGCAACTCGTCCCGGAACATGGTCGCCGGGATGGGCCTCGTCCACCCAGCCGTCGAGCTGCTGACCGACCCGCCGACCAGCGCCCAGGTCGACCGGGTCGTGACCGACCTGATGACACTGCCGAACCGGCCGGACTGCGGCGTCAGCCGGATCCTGCTCGACAACGTCGGCAACGCGATCCGGACCCACAGCGCCAGCGGCGGCAGCACCAACCTGCTGATGCACTTCGTCGGCGCGGTCATCTACAGCGGCCACCGGTTCAGCATCTGGGACCTCGACCGCATCCACCACGCCCACCCGATCCCGGACATCTTCAACTACAGCCTGACCCAGGGGCGGGACATCTTCGCCCTCGCCAAACAGTGCTGCTCCGGCGAGATCCGGGGGATGGAGACGCTGATCCACGAGCTCGTCCAGAACGGCGCCCCGATGGACCTCGACGCGATGACCGTCACCGGGACGACGTGGCGGGAGCGCCTCGCCGACGAGACCAACCTGAGCGCGACCGGCGTGACCGACAACCCGATCATCCTCCACACCCCGCGCCGGACGATCTCCGGCGTCGACGTCCTGACCAGCAACTGGTTCGACAGCGCCGTCGTCAAGATCAGCGGGATGCCCGAGGCCCAGGTCGACCACTTCGACGAGCAGATCGCCCTCGTCGTCCGGTTCGAGAACGAGGAGGAGGCCAACAACGGCCTGCTCGATGTCCACCTGCTTCACCATCTTCGCGATGACGCGACGTTCGACGCCGCGCTCCTCGCCCGAATCTGGCGCCACAACGGGGAACTGCTGGGACTCGACGTCGCCGCCGGAATCGATCTCGCACCCGCCGCCCTGTTCGACCACATGGTCGCCACCGGCACGCTCAAGCTCGCGATCCTGGTCCCGGCTCAGGGACCGGCCGCCTACGGGATGCCGGAGATGTTCACGCCGATGCAGCACATCAACGCCAACCGTGCCCTGCGGAAGCTGGCGACGCTGATCAGCGACGGCCGCTACTCCGGCGTCAGCCACGGCGCCGCCGTCGGCCACATCACGCCCGAGGCGGCTCTCGGTGGCGGTATCCTGCGGCTGGAGACCGGCGACCCGATCCATCTCCGGTTCCGCGCCCGCCGGCTCGATCTGCTCGACCCGGTCGCCCTCGTCCGGGGGGCGGTCACCGTGGCACCGGACTCCCTGCTCGCCGGGCGCGATGACGTCGCCGCCGAGCGCATGGACCGGATCCGCCGCCGGGCCCGGTTCGTCGCCGCCTCGAACCGGATGACGACCTGCACCGACGCCGCCCAGGGCGTCGTTCCACAGGCGGTCGCGGACGACGCCGAGATCGACTTCTGGGACGTGGCGACCGTCGCCGGCGTGAACGACGCTGCGACGCTGATGAGCTCCGACCGGGAAGCCGTCCTCAGCGCCGTCTGACCGGCTCTGGGCGCTCGTCAGTCAGGAACCCGAGGGACAGGGGAACGCGCGGTCGCCAGATGGCGACCGCGCGTTCCCCTGCCGTCTCAGAACCGAGCTTCTGACGTTAGTTGGTCGGCGTCGCGACCTGTTCGGAATCCGCCTCAGTCCCCGGGAAGACGCCGACATACAGCGGCATCGGGTTACTCTGCGCGTCCGTCGTCACGATGACGGCGATGGAGGAGCCCGGCGTGGCGGGGAACGCCGACAGGGTCGAGAGGGAACCCGTCTCGCCGGTAGCCCGAACTTCGAGCTCAACCGTCGTGCCCGTATAGTCGACGCTGTCGGAGGCATTGAAGTAGGACAGGTCCTTGATGACCGGATCGCCGCCGACCGGGGCGATGTCGATCGCGTCGACCGTCGAGGCGGCGTGGATCGCCATCAGGCGGACGGTGCCGTTGGCGGTCGGGTCGTTGTTGATCTCAAACGCCTTGACCTCCGGCTCGTCAGCGGTGCCGGCGGCAACGACCGCGTAGACCTTGCCACTGTCAAGCGAGACGTCCGTGTCGACGACGGCCTGAGAGACATCGCCGCCCGCCGGAACGACCTTGACGTTGTGATCGCCGCTATCGACGTTAAGGAACTCGCTGACCGTGCCGAACGAGACGTTCGAGAGGGCGACCTGGTCATCGAGCAGGATGTCGACGGCCGGGATCGCGGCCGAGCCATGGACGACGGCGATGGCGGCCTGGTCGTCACCAAGTGTCACAGCTGGCGTTGGCGGTCCCGAAGCAGGAGCCGCCTCGGGCGTCGCCTGACCGAAGGCCGGCACGACCATCGCGAACAGCAGCGCGACCACCGTCAGGCTAGCCAGCAAGAACCGTTGTATCCCCTCGGGAAGTACTCGAGACATCTGTCACATCCTCCAACGAAATCATGACGCCTCGACCCGATCGGAGTGACCGGTTCCGTGCGCCAGTGCCCGGTACCGATCGTACCGGCGCTGGCCGATGCGACGCAATGCCGGTGCCGTCGGAGCGTCGGCGGCGGTCGGGTTCATCCCGGCCCGACCGGGGTCCTGGTCGAACCACCATCGCTTCAGGTTCCGGGAAAGAGCGCATCGAGGCGAGCCTGCATACCGGCGGCATCGCCGATGACCGATACCGTGACTGTCTTCCTCACGATCGCTTTCTGGGCCGCGTCGACGGCGGCGGTCGTCTCGGGTCGAACCGGGATCGGCGGGGGAAGGAGCCGGACGCCACCGTTCTCGAGGGTCATCGTGTAGACGGATCCGAACGTCCCCGCTTCGACATCGGAGATGAACCGGGTGTAGACCGCGCGGTAGTCGAACAGGACCGACGTCAACAGGAGGTCACGGGCGTCGCCCTGCGACTTGTCGCCGATGACATCGATGAAGCGGGCCTGCTGCTCGACCGGACGGGACTGGTTGAACTCGCGGATCGACTGGACCATCCCGAAGGCAGCGCCGTCTCCCATCCCGAAGACGATGTCGGCGTTGGCGGCGAGAACCGTATCCGTTACCTGCTTGGCGCCGGCCGCGTCGTCATAGCTGCCCTCGCCGACCGAGGTGTAGACCAGGCGGGCGTCCGGCCGGGCGGCCTTGAGCCCCTCGGCGAATCCGACCGCCATGTAATTCCAGGTCGGCGGCTGGCCCGTCACGACGATCGCAACCATCCCGGTCCGGGTCTCGCTGCCCGCCATCACCCCAGCCAGGTAGGCCGCGTCCTGGGCCTGCGTCTCGATGTCGGAGACCAGACCCGCCGAGACCGCGCCGGGATTCTCGATCACGACGACTGGGACGTCCTCGCTGGCGGCGAACTCCGGGCAGACGGACTGGTAGCCGGAGGCGTGGCAGACGATCATCTGCGAACCGTCCGAAGCCAGGTCGAGCAGGATCGGCGTGATGTCGTCGTAGCCCGCGGTCTCGGCGACCGCGACGTCCACCCCGAGCTGCCCTCCGACCGCGACGAGGTTGTCCACGCCCTGCTGATCCCATCCCTGATTGGTGCGGCTGGCTGGCGTGACGATCGCGACGCTGCTGACGTCGGTCTGGGCGCTTGCGTCCATTGGAGGGGCGGGAGCCAGGAGCAGGACGGCGAGCGCCACCAACATGACGATGCGTCGTCCGGGGGGAACCGCGCCCCGAGCGCTGAGACCGAGACAGAGTGTGAGAGAGCTCATGATGGCCTCCGACGAGAACGAATCGATCGATCGACGGCATATCTGGCAAGGGTAGGGCTGCCAGCTCGACCGCTACAACCGGCCAATCATGATTTGGACACCAGCCAAATCCCGACGATGAGTCGTTCAGGCCTCGGTGCGGCTCTGCCCGCGGCGGTACGGGCGCCCGAGCGCCGCCGGAAGAGCGATATGGTGACGGGCCAGGAGGAGCGCGACGACCACACCGAGGTACGGGAGGAGCTGGAGGAAGTCGACGCTGACCGGGACGCCGGCGACCTGAAGGCCCGGGCTCAACCCTTCGAGGAGCCCGAACGCCACCGCCGCGATCGCGATCCGCCACGGCGTCAACCGACCGAGCATCGCCAGCGCGACCGCGATGAAACCGGCCCCGACGGTGACGCCCGGGCGGAAGAAGCCGAGGTCGACGAGGACCAGTGACGCTCCCGCAAGCCCGGACAGCGCCCCGGCGATCGTCGTCGCGACGATCCGGACGGTCGTGACACTGACACCGGCGGCGTCGACCGCGAACGGAGCGGCCCCGACCGCCCGGAACCGGAGGCCGAGCATGGACCGGCGCAGGACGAGGTCGAGGGCGACGACGATGACGAACGCGAGGTAGACGAACCAGTGCTGGCCGAAAACGGCAGGACCGACGACGGGGACCACGTCTGACAGCGCGTCGAACGGGCGGCCGCCACCGACGTCGAGGAGCGGCTGTACCGAGCCGAACGCGTCCCGGAACTGGAAGGCGGACAACCCGCTTCCGCCCAGCGTCAGGCCGATCCCGAGGATGACCTGATCGGCCGCTCCGAGCGTGACCAGCAGGCCGAACAGCCCGCCAGTCAGCAGACCCACCGTCATCCCGAGGAGCAGGCCGAGCACGACCGAGCCGGTCTCCAGCGCCAGCCGGAAGGCGGCGAAGCCGGCGATCAGCATCGTCCCCTCGATCCCGAGGTTGAGCACCCCGGCCCGCTCCCCGATCGCCTCCCCCGTTGCGGCCAGCATGAGCGGCATGGCCGTGAGGATCGCCGCCGAGAGGATCGTCGAGACGACCGCACCGAGATCGATGTCCATCAGCTTCCCTTTGCCGGACGGTGGTGGGACCGGAACCGGCGGAGCCAGCCGCTGACGGCCAGGGTGACGAGGAGTGTTCCTTCGACGAGGTCGAAGAAGGCCGGGTCGATCCCGGCCGCCCGTGGCATCACGTCGGCTCCGTAGGACAGCATCCCGAACAGGAGTGACGCCGGCAGCAGCGCCCAGGCATTGCGCCGGGCAAGGAAGACGAGAGCGAAGGCGACGAAGCCGTAGCCGGGGTTCCACTCCGCCTGGAAGGTCCCCTTGGTCGAGAGCACGTCGTTCGCCCCCACCAGCCCGGCGATTCCGCCGCTGATCAGGAAGGCCGCCAGCAGGTAGCCGCGGACCGGGATCAGGGCGTGGCGAGCCGCCCGGAGGCTGGACCCGACGACATTCAGTTCCAGACCGGCCACCGTCGCGCGGAGGACCCACCCAAGCCCGACGACCAGCGCGACGGCGACAAGGAGCCCGACGTGGACGCGGCTGTCGTCGAGCATCGTCAGGCGAAGATCCCGCGGGATCGATGGCGTCTGCGGCGTGACGAGCGACTCATCCCGGAATGGCCCCTTGACCAGCCAGGCTGTCAGGGAGATCGCGACGTAGTTGAACATGATCGTCGAGACGATCTCGTTGACCCCGAATCGGGCCCGGAGCAGGGCCGGCGGCAACGCCCAGAGCGCGCCGGCCAGCCCGGCGCTCACCGCCACCGCGAGCCAGAGCACCGGCCGGTTGGTCGCGAGGAGATGGGAGGCGACCACCGCTCCGACGATCGCGCCGATCAGGACCTGGCCGTCGATCCCGACGTTCCAGATCCCGGCCCGGACGGCGACCAGCACCCCGGCCCCGGCCAGCAGCAGCGGCGTCGCCCGGACGAGTGACTCCTGCAATCCCGACGGCCGGAGCAGCGTCCGGTCGATCAGCGCCCGGTACGCCTCGAATGGGTCGTTGCCGGTAAGCCAGAGCACCACGGCCCCTACGAGGACGGTCACACCCAGGGCGGCGAGCGATTCGAGCATCCCTGACAACCAGCCTGGCCAGGGGCGGCGATCACCCCGAAACCGAGACGAGCGTGTCGCTACCATCCAGACACGATCATTTGCGAGAGGGTGTGCTGATCCGTCTTCGAGACCGGCACCGCCGGCGAGAGGCGTCCGGCCGAAAGGACCGCGACCTCGTCGGCATGGGCGAGCGCCTCGGTGATGTCGGGTGTCAGCAGCACCACCGCGCCGCCGCCCGCCGTGATCCGACCCAGCGCCTCCCAGACCAGGACCTGCGTTCGCAGATCCAGGCCGTGAGCCGGGTTGCTCGCGATGAGCACGGACGGTCGGAGCTCCATCTCCCGGCCCAGCAGGACCTTCTGCATGTTGCCCCCGGACAGCGTAGCCATCGGCGACGACGGCGACGGCGGGGAGATACCCCACCGGTCGACGAGGCGCCGGCCCTCGTCCTCGATGGCGGCGTTCCGGAGGATGCCAAAGCGCTGGAACGCCAGGCGGCGTTGGCGCTTGAGGATGAGATTGAGCGACACCGGCAGATCGGCGACGCCTCCCTCACCGATCCGGTCATCGGTCAGGTACCCGACGCCGAGGCGCTGGCGGTCCACGGCCCCCAGATGACCGACCTCCTGGCCCAAAACCCGGATGCTGCCGGTCGAGGGGAGATGTCCCGTCAGCATCTCGGCCAGCTCCCGCTGCCCCTGACCATCGATACCCACAATCGCCAGAATGGTGATGGCTGGAATCGAGAACGTTATGTCGACCGGTCGGTGCCGGCCGTAACTTGTCCGGGCGCTTGCCGCAACCACCGCCAGCAGCGGCTCCTGGCCCACCGAACCGACAGCGTCGGGCACCGGAGCCATCGCCGTCGGGCCGGTTGCCATGGGGCCGATCCCGACGAGGTCGGCCGCGTCGGAATCCACCGCGCCGAACATCGCCCGCAACAGTCGGGCTTCGATCCCCGATTCCCACCGACCCCCATGCTCGCCGGAATCGTGACGTGCCACCTCGGCGACGATCGCGCCTCGCCGCATCACGAGCAGGCGATCGGCAACGCTGAGGGCCTCGGGCAGCTTGTGCGTCACGAAGACGACACCGGCGCCCTCCCGCCGTAACGCCTGCATCACCCCGAAGAGGTCTGCGACCTGCGACGCCGAGAGCGTCGACGTCGGTTCATCCAGCAGAAGCAGGCGGGGTTGCCGGACAAGGACGCGAGCGATCTCCAGCCGCTGCCGCTCGCCGACAGACAGATCGGCCACGCGCTGATCGAGGTCGATGTCGTCGATCAGGACCGACGCGATTCGGGACTTACCGCCCGAGAGGCGCAACTGTTCGCCGACGGTGAAGACCGGCACGAGCGCGAAGTGCTGGAAGACTGTGCCGATTCCCGCCCAGATCGCGTCAGCGGGGCTGTCAAGCGCGACGACATGACCATCGATCCGGATCTCACCGGCGTCCGGCTGGCCTAGCCCGGCCAGAGCCGACAGCAACGTCGACTTCCCGGCGCCGTTCTCGCCCAGCAGTGCGACAATCTCGCCGGGATTCACCTCAAGAGACAGTCCGTCGTTGGCGAGGACATCACCGAATCGTCGGGTCAGGCCGGTGATCTTCAGGCGTGGCGGCTGACGGTCGATCCGAGACATCGAAGAAGCTGAAATCATCGGAGTTGTCGCACGCTACATGGCCTGCTGGCGGGTTGGCGGAAAGGCACCGGGCGCCAGATAGGTCGGAGCCGACCGGGCCTGCGTCGCCTGCTCGAAGGCGTAGGCGAGCCGGATCAGGGTTGCCTCGCTCCAGGCCCGCCCGGTGAACGTCAGGCCGACCGGGAGACCCCCCGCCAGGCCAGCCGGGACGGTGATCGCCGGGTAGCCCGCGATGGCCGACGGGTTGGACGCCGAACCGCGGTGCATCTCGCCATTGACGAGGTCGATCCTGACGGCCGGGCTCATCGTCGGCATGACGAGGGCGTCGAGCCGGTGCTCGGCCATGACCGCATCGATGCCCTCCGCCCGGGACAGCCGGTGGGTCCGCTCCCGCGCCACGACGTACTCCGGCTCGGAGAGCGGCCCCTTGGCCTCGGCCATCTCCAGCAGTTCCTGGGCGAAATACGGCATCTCCCGGTCGGCATGCCTGGTGTTGAAGGCGATCAGATCGGCCAGCGAGCGAACCGGGACATCGTGCCCCAGCCCGGCCAGCCACCGGTTGAGCCCATCCTTGAACTCGTAGAGCATGACGGTCATGCCGTCCATGTTCTTCGGCGGCCAGCCGCCGGCCAGGTCGACGGCGGTCGGGATGTCGGCCGGATCGATGACCTCGGCGCCGGAGTCGCGCAGGACCTGCAGCGACGTTTCGGCGATCCGGTCGGCGGCGACGCTGTATCCCCAGTAGACCGACCGGGCGACGCCGATCCGCGCCCCACGGAGGCCGTCGGGATCGAGCGCGAGCGTGTAGTCGGACCGGTGCAGGTTCGCTCCAGCCGTCATCGCGTCGTCCGGGTCTGAGCCGGCGATCACGGACAGGACCAGCGCCGCGTCGGCGACGGTCCGCGCCATCGGCCCAACGGTGTCCTGCGTCCACGAGATCGGGATCACCCCCGCCCGGCTGGTCAGTCCGACCGTCGGCTTGATCCCGACGAGCCCGCAGGCCGCCGCCGGGCAGAGGATCGAACCATTGGTCTCCGTCCCGAGTGCGACGGCCCCGAGCGAGGCGGCGATGGCCGCGCCCGAGCCGGACGACGATCCGGACGGCGAGACGTCGAGCGCGTACGGGTTGCGGGTCTGTCCGCCGCGACCGCTCCAGCCGCTGGAGGAGCTCTTCGAGCGGAAGTTGGCCCACTCGCTCAGGTTGGTCTTGCCGAGGATGACCGCCCCGGCCGCTTCGAGCCGGTCGACGACGCCGGCAGGTCGGGGGGGCCGGGCACCGACCAGCGCCAGTGAACCGGCGGTCGTCTCCATTCCGTCGGTCGTCGCGATATTGTCCTTGACCAGAACCGGAATCCCGTGGAGCGGTCCCCGGACCTGCCCTTCGGCAGGCTCCCGATCGCGCTCGGCCGCGGCCTCGTCGGCCCGTGGCCCGAGCTCGATCACGGACCGAAGCGTCGGTCCAGATGAGTCGATCGCCGCGATGCGGTCGCGGTAGCTCCGCACAAGGCCGGCCGATGTGGACTCGCCCGATCCCAGCCGCCGGCGCAGGTCGTCGATGGTCGTCTCGATCAGTTCCGGCGCGACCGGATCCCACGTATGAGCACTACTGTCTGACGGTTCCGCCATCGAATCCTCCGCCTATGCCGTTCTTCCAAAGCGAAGACGACGCGCCGATGGCGAAGACGACGCGCCGATTCGCCTGCGATCGACCCATCATGACAAATCGCCCGGACCTTTGACAGGGCGACCCGCCCGAATGGCGTCAACGGCTGTTGCTCCTGGCATGGTCCAGGCCGCAGGCGCCATTGATTGGGTGGAGGGACATGACTTGCCTTGTCCGAGCCGACCGCGGAACGAGGGGCGCCATACCGCGAGGCAGCGCCGGTGCTACGCGACTGTCGCGCTTCTCTCAGGCGGATCGGTCGCGGAGCCGGTCTCGCCGTGCGGAGAAGGCCGCTGAGGGGGCTCGGAAGGGGCAAGCCCCCTCCCTGCAGACGTCTCAATCGCCGGAACCATCGCAACCAGACGTCTCCAGTCGCCACGACCATTTCGACGGGTGGCGGGAGATGCTTGGGCGCCATCCGACGTTACCCCGGTCGGTCCAGGATGAGACGATCAATCCACTTCGGACCCATTTGTCGTTTACCAGAACGACCGTTGGGAGATCCCTCGATGGCAGCGACACGACCGGGATGGCTGGATCACCTGTTCGCTTCCTCGTCAACCCGGAGAGAACGCCGCAGGCTCAGCTATTGTCCGCTTGTGGTAGAGTGTACGTACACCCTGCCTTCCTGGCGATCCAATCGGGTCGCTTACCGCTGGACGGCAGCCCGACGCGGACGCTCCGCTGTCGAAGAAGTCTGTCACGCGTCGCATCGCTCGACCGAGCAGAGTGAGAGGGATCGGATCGTGGTATTCCGCCGTGACAACCGGGACAACAAGAACCCGGAAACGTTCTCCCGGCAGCTGGAGACCCTCCGGCAGCAGCCCGCCGGGCGACGCGACGACCGAGGCGATCAGCAGGACGACGAGTTCGAGCCGGAGGCCGAGTACGTGTACGATCAGGAGCCAGCCCGCGAGACACCGCCCCGGCAGGACACTCAACCCCAGGGCGGCGGGTTCTCCACGTACGCCCGGGAACCCGCTGGTCAACCGATCGGAGCAGGGATGGACAACGACCCCTCGCCCTACATCGCCAGCCAGCCGACCAGCGTCGTCGCCGCTGACACCATCTGGCGCGGCGACATGGAGTCGAACGGCGACGTTCATGTCCACGGCCAGTTCCAGGGTACCGTCACGGCCCGGACCGACATCTTCGTCTCAGAGGATGCCGAGGCCGATGCGACGCTGATCGCCAACTCGATCATCATCGCCGGAAACGTCAAGGGCGTCATCCGGGCGTCGACCCGGCTGGAGATCCTGCCGCAGGGCCGGATCAATGGCGAGATCATCGCGCCGACGGTCGTCGCCCACGATGGCTCCCGGGTCAACGCGACCGTCAGGATGACGCTGACCGCCGAGGAGCAGGCCGGAACCCCACCACGCGTCAGCACCTCCAACCGCCGGACCAGCCGCTCGGGCGTCCGCTACTAGCCGCCCTGAGCCGGCTCCTTCTCTGGGGCCGCCGTCAGACACCGCTACAGGAGTCGCACACCATGTCCACACGCACCGCGCCAACCAGCGCCTACGATGCCGGCCGCGGCCAGGCGTTCGACGCCGCCGAGGCCCTCAGCCTGATCGACCGCCACTCCGCGTTCGACGGGACCTATCGCTCCAGCCGCGACCTCCGGATCGAGGGCCAGGTCAAGGGCACGATCGAGTGCCGCGGGACGCTCCATGTCGCCCAGGGTGCCCAGGTCGATGCCCACGTCGAGGCCGAGAACATCGTCGTCGCCGGTGAGTTGAGCGGCGAGATCGTCTGTCGAGGCCGCCTTCAGCTCATGCCGACCGGACGTCTGCGGGGCAAGGTCTCGACTCAGACGCTGGTCATCAACGAGGGCGCCATCTACGAGGGCCAGCTCGAGATGATGAGCCCGGAGACCGGGACCCGGCTCGCCTCCGTCTCGGCCGCGCCGCGCCCGATCGCACCGCTGGCGACCCCGGCTCCGCAGCCGATCCAGGGCCCGCAGCCGCCGGTTCAGGCGCCGTCCACCCCCTCCGAAACGGACACGGCGCCGCCGGCACCGCAGCCGCTGGCCGCCCCCGCCGACCTCCGCTCACGGATGGAGCAGAACGCCGGTGGCGCGAGCGGAACGAGCACGTTCATCCGGCGCTTCGGCGGCCCGGAGACCCCATGGGACGGCCGCCGCGAGGACGAGACCGACGAGGACGAGGAGAAGTAATCCGTTCACGGTCCACCGTTCTGGCGGGGTTCCGGCTCCGGACCGTCTGGACTTTCTTGCTATACTCCCGAAACTGACGTCCGGCGAGTTCCGTTTGGCTCCCCTCCCCGATCGGCCGTGCGCGGCCCGTTTCCGGCGGACGTGACCGGCTGGACCGCCGGACGACCCATGCTCACCGAAACGCTGCCGACCCGCGACCGATCGGCCGAGGCAGCCCAGGAGGCAAGATTGGACCGTAGCCCCACGACCTCACCGATCACCGACCACCAGCCGACGACATGGCCGGAGCACCGGGAGGCGCCGGGTGGTCCGATGAGTCGAGGTGTCCTGACCCGCGGGGGGGATCCGGCCTCGATGGGTGGTTCGTCACCGGGTCGCCTCGGGCGGGCCATCCGCCGCCTCGTCCCCTCGACGGGACCGGTGATCGGCAGCGAGCCGGCGCTCAGCACCGGGGGCGGGTTCCGCTCGGCCAACCGGCCGGAGCCGCCGGTGCGGAACGGACCGAGTATGCCGGTCAGGGGCGGCGGTCCGCCGGCTGGTGGTGGAACCGGTGGTGGTCCGAGGATGCCGCGCAGTGGCGGCAATCCCGGTCCTCGGCCGGAGCGGTACTGGACCGACTACCTCCGGATTGCGCTGCCGATCATCGGCCTCATCCTGATGCTGAGCGTCTTCATCTTCTGGGTCGGCAGCATCATCGACGGGAACAACGACAACGGCGGCGTAACCCCGACCGGGGAGGTGGCCCTCTCGACGACGACGACGCCGCCGGTCCCCGGCGTGGCGGGCAACGTGACGGCGACAGTGCCGCCGACTCAGTCCGTCGCAGCGAGCAACGCCGACGGCGGTGCAGGCGCCAGCGCATCGGAAGCGGCCAGCGATCAGCCGGCCACCGAGCCGACAGCGCCGCCCGACCAAACCGCCTCAGCGGCGCCGAACGACCAGCCGACCGACCAGCCCGCGACTGACGCGGCGGCGACTGAAACGCCAGCCAGCGGGGGAGCAACCTTCGCTGTCGATGACACGGTTGTTACCACTCAATCAGTCAATCTCCGAAGTGAAGCTTCCAATGCAAATGACGGGACGATCCTTAGAACGCTCGATGCCGGCGCGGAACTCACTATCACCGGAGAACCGGAGAACGATGGCGAGTTCGACTGGTACCCTGTCTCGGATGCTGATGGGGAAGGGTACGTCCGCGAGGACTTTCTCGAAGCGGCGTGAACGTGCCGATCCCGGTTGGTTCCGCGCGGGCCTGGCGGCAAGCCTGACTCGCAGCCATTATTCGCGCTGAACGGATCACGTCCCATGCTATACTCCCCGGCGGTCTTGCCTGGCAGGACCGCCGAATTCGCACGCGTTGCGACGGGACGCGGGGTGCCACGACCGACTCGTGGTCCGATCCCGGATGACCAGCGCGGAGGCAACAACCACCCAGAGGGAGAACGTCTCATGGTCGCAACCGCGTCCGAGCGCCCGGCGGCTGCCGAACAGGCACCCCCGGCCACCGCTCCAGCCCCGTTCCGTCAGGTCAGCACCTTCGGTCAGCCACGCCCGCAAGCCCTCCGCCTGCTGCTGGAGGCCGGCGTCCACTTCGGTCACCAGTCCAAGCGCTGGAACCCGAAGATGAAGCCCTACATCTTCACCGAACGCAACGGCATCCACATCCTCGACCTTCAGCAGACCGTCTACCGGCTCGAGGACTCGCAGAAGTTCATCTCCGACATCACCGCTCGCGGCGGCAAGATTCTGTTCGTCGGCACCAAGAAGCAGGCGACGGACATCATCCAGCGCGAGGCCGAGCGCTCCGGCCAGTTCTTCATCAACCGGCGCTGGATGGGCGGCACGCTGACGAACTTCGTCACGATCCGCGCCCGCCTCCGGGTCCTGAAGAACCTCCAGGGCCAGCTCGAGCGCGGCGAGTTCGAGTACCTGCCGAAGCAGGAAGCCGCCAAGAAGATCCATGAGCTGGAGAAGCTCGAGAAGAGCCTCGGCGGGATGCGCGACATGACGCAGCTCCCCGGCGCGGTCTTCATCATCGACACCAAGCGCGAGCACCTCGCGGTCGAAGAGGCGCGCCGCCTCAAGATCCCTATCATCGCACTGACGGACTCCAACGCCGACCCGGACGACGCCGACTTCGTCATCCCGGCCAACGACGACGCGATCCGGGCGCTCCGGCTCCTGGCCGCCAGCATCTCCGACGCCGCGATCGACGGCCAGGCCCGCTTCGAGAGCCGCGGCGCCGATCAGGCCCAGCAGAACGAGGGCCAGCGTGGCCGCCGTGGCGAGGCCCCGATCACCGCCGAGACCTTCGCCAGCCGCCCGGCCCCCCAGAACCAGGGTCAGCGCACCCGCCAGGCTCCCGCCCAGCCGGCGGCCGCTCCCGTCCAGTCCGCCGCCGCTCCGGCCCAGCCCTTGGCCCCGACTGAGGTGACCGCGCCGGCCGCCGTCGCCGAGACCATTCCGGCCGCCCAGACCGCACCCGAGCCGACCGAGGCCTAGCACTCGACGGGTCGCTCCGCTGGATCGGCGTATCACAGTCCGATTCGGGACCAACGACTGACACACACCGAAACCGACAGGGAGGAACACGATGGTCATAACGGCAGATCAAGTCAAGGCGCTTCGGGAGAAGACCGGCGCCGGCATCATGGATAGCAAGCGCGCCCTCCAGGAGTCCGAGGGCGACATGGGCAAGGCCGAGACCCTGCTTCAGGCCCAGGGGCTGACCAAGGCCGGCAAGAAGGGCGACCGGGTCGCCCTCCAGGGCGTGATCGAGCCCTACGTCCACGGCGGCCGGATCGGCGCGCTCGTCGAAGTCAACTGCGAGACCGACTTCGTCGCGCGCACGCCGGACTTCAAGACGCTGGCCCACCACATCGCCATGCAGGTCGCGGCGATGAACCCGCGCTACATCGCGAAGGACGACGTCCCGGAGAGCGATTACGCCGGCCTCGAGAGCGAGTTCGGCTCCCGCGATGACGCCGTCAAGGCGGTTGTCCTGCTCGAACAGCCGTTCATCCGCGACAGCAAGACCACGATCGGCGATCTGGTCAAGAACGGGATCGCCAAGCTGGGCGAGAACATCCAGATCAGCCGCTTCTCCCGCTTCGAGGTCGGCGCCGACCGCCCGGCCGCGAGCGCGACCGCCGACGCCTAGTCCAATTCGGCTACAGGTCATGGGGACGGGTGCATCGCACGGGCGATCGCTCCCGTCCCCATCGTCGCGAAGGACTGTCCATGACCAGCGTGTTCAGCCGCGTCCTCCTGAAGGTAAGTGGCGAGGCGCTGATGGGCAGCGCTCACTACGGGATCGACCCGACGGTGATCGGCTCGGTCGCCCGACAGATCAAACAGATCGCCAGCCTCGACACGCAGGTCGCCGTCGTCATCGGCGGCGGCAACATCTTCCGCGGCCTCTCGGCCAGCAGCCAGGGGATGGACCGGGCGACCGCCGACTACATGGGCATGGTCGCGACCGTCCTCAACGGGCTCGCCCTGCAGGACGGCCTCGAGAAGGTCGGCACCGAGAGCCGGGTCATGACCGCCATCCAGATGCACGAGGTCGCCGAGCCGTACATCCGGCGACGGGCGCTGCGGCACATGGAGAAGGGTCGCGTCGTCGTCCTCGCGGCGGGGACCGGCAACCCCTACTTCACGACCGATACGGCCGCCGCTCTCCGGGCGCTCGAGCTGGACGCGGACGTGCTGCTGATGGCCAAGAACGGGGTCGACGGCGTCTACTCCGATGATCCCCGCACGAACCCGGCGGCGGAGCGGTATCCTCAGATCAGCCACCAGGAGGCCCTGGAGCGGAACCTGAAGGTGATGGATGCCTCGGCACTGGCGCTCTGCCGTGACAACAACATGCCGATCCTCGTCTTCGATATGAGCGATCCGACCGCGATCGCCCGGGCCGTCGCGGGGGAAGCGGTCGGCACGATGGTCGGCGAACGCCCCGGCAGCCGGTAGCGGCGCGGTCCGTGCAGTTTCAGGCGACACCGGAACGACCCCGCCCGACCAGACAAGGAGCGACCGATGCTCAAGGACGTGCTCACGGATGCTGATTCACGGATGAACAAGGCGCTCGACGCGCTGCGCCGCGATCTCGACGGGGTCCGCACCGGCCGCGCCTCCCCGGCGCTGGTCGACCGGATCACGATCGAGTCCTATGGGACGACCATGCCGCTCAACCAGGTGGCCGGCATCTCGGTGCCGGAGTCACGGATGCTGGTCATCCAGCCCTGGGACAAGGGCACCATCTCGGCGATCGAGAAGGCCATCCAGCGATCCGACCTCGGGCTCAATCCGAACAATGATGGCTCGACCATCCGGATCAACCTGCCGCCGCTGACCGAGGAGCGCCGCAAGCAACTCGTCAAGATCGTCCACAGCAATGTCGAGGATTCCAAGGTCGCGATTCGGAACATCCGCCGGGATGGGATGAGCACGCTCAAGGAACTGGGCGACGAGGGCGAGATCGGCGAGGATGAGCGGACCCGCGGCAGCTCACAGCTCGACGACGTCACCAAACGCCACGTCGAGGAGGCTGATAAGATCGGGAAGGCCAAGGAACAGGAGATCCTTGAGTTCTAGACACCGCCTCCCGTTCACCCTGTCCGATCGGACCGGCCAACCGTTGTCGCACCAGCTCTTCTCCTTCCGGCCCAGTTGCGTCCGGATCCTGCTCTCTCATCGTCCAATCCGGACGATCGTCGTGACGGATAGATCGATGGCCAGTTCGCGCGCGTCATCACAGCCACCCACCACTCATCACGCCGACCAGATACACCATGCCCAGAGCGACGCGCCGGGTTGGGCGCACCTCGTCACGCCGGCCCCGGTCCAGACGGCGCAGCCCGTTCCCAAGCACATTGCCATGATCATGGACGGCAATGGGCGCTGGGCGGCCGAGCGCGGTCTGCCCCGTCTGACGGGTCATGAGCGCGGAACCGAGAACATCCGCCGGATCACGACCGCCGCGGCCGAGGCCGGCGTTGGCTTCCTTACCCTGTGGGCCTTCTCGACTGAGAACTGGCGCCGACCACGAGAAGAGGTCGAGGGGATCATCCGCATCCTCGGCATGTGTCTGATCCGCGACGTCGACGAGCTCCACCGCCAGGGCGTCCAGTTGCGCCACATCGGCAGTCTGGATGGCCTTCCAGCCGAGTTGCGCCAGCAAGTGCTCGCCGCGATCGACCTGACCCGGACCAACGACCGGATCGTCCTCACCCTTGCCTTCAACTACGGCGGGCGGCAGGAAGTGGTTCAGGCCGTTCGCGAGATCGTCACGTCCGGCATCGCCCCGGAGGACATCACCGAGGACGTCATCTCCGCCCACCTCTACACCAACGGGATGCCCGACCCGGATCTGATCATCCGCACCTCCGGGGAGCACCGCACGAGCAACTTCATGGTCTGGCAGGGCGCCTACGCCGAGTTGTTCTTCACCCCGGTCTACTGGCCCGACTTCGGTCCCGATCACCTCCGGGCGGCGGTCGACGACTTCGCCCAGCGGGAGCGCCGCTTCGGCCATGTGACCGCCGTCGTCGCGCCCCCCAAGTAGCGAGGTCTCCGTGCGTGACCGACTGATGAGCTCGATCGGCGTCGTCGGCGTCGGGCTGATCGCCCTGCTGCTCGGCGGTCCGGTCTACGTCGCGGTGATGCTCCTCATCGGGCTGGTCGCTTACCACGAGTTCCGCCGCCTGGCGACGCGGATCGGGCTGGCCGCCTCGACCCTCGGCTATGGGATCATCGTCGCCGCCGCTCTGGCCGGCTACGTCGACAACCGCTCGGTGATGTTCGGCGTGGTCACCTTCGCCGCCTTGGTCCCGCTCGGAGTCGGCACGTTGCGGGCCAGCCGGCATCCAGTGCAGACCGGGCCCGACTCGCTCGGATCCCCGGTCGGTCTCGGCGCCTGGGCGGCAACGACCTGCGGCTCGCTGTTCATCGCGGTCCCGACGATGCTCGCGATCAGTCTCCGCGAGCGCTCCAGCGGTGGCGAGGCACCGTGGCTGGAGACGCTCGCGAACACCCTCGCCCTTGGTTGGGACGGCCGGCCAACGGGACTTGGCTGGGTCTTCACGTTTACGCTGATCGGCTGGTTCAGCGACAGCGGAGCCTTCCTGATCGGCCGGCGCTGGGGACGTCATCCCCTGGCGCCGACGGTCAGCCCAAAGAAGACCGTCGAGGGCGCGATCGGCGGTCTGATCGGTGCCGCGATCGCCGCGACGTTCGGGATCAGCCTGTTCGAACTCGACTGCCCGCCGCCGCTGGCGCTCGTGATCGGGCTCGTCCTCGGCGCGATCGGTATGCTCGGCGACCTGGGCGAGTCGCTCATCAAGCGGCAGGCCGGGGTCAAGGACAGCGGTACCCTCATCCCCGGTCACGGTGGCATCCTCGACCGCTTCGACGCAATGTACGTCATCCTGGCGGCCGGCTGGTTCGTGGTTGAGTTCGTCAACTGGTTCGTCGAGCTGTAGCCCGGTCGCGGCCGGGACACCGGCCGGGACACCGGCCGGGACCAAGGAGATCCGTCGTGACCGCTACCCCGGCGCCCGTGCTGCCGTCCCCGATCGTTCCGTTGCGTCCCCGGGATCGTTCCGTCGCCCAGCGGTCCTGCGCGGACCGGCCAACACGGGTGGCGGTGATCGGTTCGACCGGCTCGGTCGGCGTCCAGGCGCTCGATGTCCTGTCCCGGATGCCGGACCGGTTCAGGGTCAGCGCCCTGATCGCCCATAGCCGGGCGTCGGAGCTCGCGAGACAGGTTCGTGCTTTTCACCCCGGCCTGATCGGGATTGACGGAGGTCCGGAGATCCTTGGGGAACCGACTACGGGAGCCGCGGACGTGATGACCTCGGCCGCGGCGATGATGGCGGTGGCCACCGATCCTGACATCGACTTGCTGATCGTCGCGTCGTCCGGTCACGCCGCGATCGAAGCGACGCTGGCCGGACTTCGGGCCGGCAAGATCGTCGCCCTCGCCAACAAGGAAGCGATCGTTTGCGCCGGTCCGCTGGTTGTCGACGCGGTCCGCGAGGGCGCCGGGGAGGTTCGCCCGGTCGACAGCGAGCACAGCGCGATCTGGCAGAGTCTCGGCCACAGCGATGGGCGCGACATCCGACGACTGATCCTGACGGCGTCCGGTGGGCCGTTCCGGACGACATCGCTGGAGGAGATGCGCAGCGTGACCGCCGCCCAGGCACTGGCCCACCCGACCTGGACGATGGGCGGCAAGATCACGATCGACTCCGCCACCCTGATCAACAAGGGCCTGGAGCTGATCGAGGCCCGCTGGCTGTTCGGCGTCGAACCCGACCAGCTCGATGTCGTCGTCCACCCGGAGAGCATCATCCACTCGCTGGTCGAGTTCGCCGATGCCAGCCAGATCGCCCAGCTCTCCCTGCCCGACATGCGCCTGCCAATCCAGTACGCCCTGACTTACCCGGATCACATCACGTCGCCCTGCCGCACGCTCTCGCTGGCAGAGGTCGGGCAGCTGACCTTCGAGCGCCCCGACCACGATCGGTTCCCCGCGCTGCGGCTCGCCGGCGACGTGATGCGAGCCGGCAACACCTTCCCGACCGTTCTCAGCGCCGTCGACGAGGTCGCGGTCCACGCCTTTCTGGATGGGCGCCTGACGTTCATGGGGATCACCGAAACGATCACGTCGGTCCTGGACGGCCACCAGCCCTCGGGCGATCTGTCGGTCGAATCAATCGCCTTCGCGGACAGCTGGGCGCGCCGGGAGGCCGAAAGCTGGATTTCCGCTCGCACCTGATTCCCGACGTCAGGCCCAGGTACGAGCGCCCCAGCTGGCACGGCTGAGCGTCACCACCGCCACGGCCGCGGCACCGGAATCCCGCAGAACGGCCGCGCACGCCGCGACCGTCGACCCAGTGGTCAGTACGTCATCGATCAGCACGATTGGCCGGCCCGCGACGAGATCGATGTCGGCAGCGAAGGCACCGGCGACATTGCCCACCCGTTCGACTGGATTCAGACTGACCTGCTGGGCGGTCGCTCGCACACGGCGCAGCGCCATCGGCGACAGCGACGCTTTCCATGGTGCCGCCGCCGCCTGTGCGACAAGGAGCGACTGGTTGTAGCCCCGCTGACGTTCACGCCGGCGATGGAGTGGTACCGGCACGATGAGCGCGGTCGGCTCGCCGGCCATCACCTCGGCCAGCAGCGGAGTCATGGCCTCACCAAGATGCCCGGCACGGGCGGTCTCCCCTTCATACTTGAGTCCATGCACGGCGGCCGCCAGCCAGCCGGCGTGGGGGCCGACCGAACGGGCCACGGCGATCTCCGGTGGGATCGACACGCAGGTACACGACCGACTCCCACAACGCACGCACCATGGCTCCTGAGCCAGAGGAAGCGCCGCAAGGCAATGGGAACAGACCCACACCCCGCGTTCCCGGCAGCCGGAACAGGTGCGGGGCCAGATGATTTCCGGGATCTGGCTGAGGCCGGACCGCAGAGCCTGCGCGAATGGAGAACGCCCGGTCACCAGGTCTCATCTCGTTTCACGTTAACGACGAGGACGGCATCTCCGAGGACGTCGAACCTGACGTCGAACCTGACGTCGAACCTGACGTCGAACCTGACGTCGAACCTGACGTCGAACCTGACGTCGAACCTGACGTCGAACCTGACGTCGAACCTGACGTCGAACCTGACGTCG